>Ga0210397_10000017_pt1 | contig 207091 bp, 168 predicted proteins | sample IncBWH2OmetaG_FD_160126 | JGI IMG/M metagenome (GOLD analysis project Ga0210397, IMG submission 160126) | Forest soil microbial communities from Barre Woods Harvard Forest LTER site, Petersham, Massachusetts, United States - Inc-BW-H-2-O ... | reverse complement strand
GGCTCATCGCATCCTGGGGCTGTAGAAGGTCCCAAGGGTTAGGCTGTTCGCCTATTAAAGCGGTACGTGAGCTGGGTTCAGAACGTCGCGAGACAGTTCGGTCCCTATCTGGTGTGGGCGCAGGAGAATTGAAGGGAGTTGTCCCTAGTACGAGAGGACCGGGATGAACAGACCTCTTGTGTACGAGCTGTCCCGCCAGGGGCATCGCTCGGTAGCGAAGTCTGGAAGAGATAATTGCTGAATGCATCTAAGCAAGAAGCTCGCCCTAAGATAAGTTCTCCCAAGGTTTAAGACCTAAGAAGGGCAGTCGAAGACTACGACTTTGATAGGCTGGAGGTGGAAGCGCAGTAATGCGTGAAGCTGACCAGTACTAATCGCCCGTTCGGCTTAATCATAAAACTTTCTCAAACCGTCTTTGAGGAAGAAGCAGAATGGCTCGAAAGAGTCATGACCAACAAAGAACGCCATTTCTGCACAGTGTTGTTCGACCTGAAGTCGAACTTGTAATGCCAGCCGCCTTCTGTTGTCGCACTCGCGATCCTTTTGCTCGGGATGAGCATGGGAATCCGTACGCGAGTTTCCAGTTTCCTGGTGATCATACCGCGAGGGTCACACCCGTTCCCATCCCGAACACGGAAGTTAAGCCTCGCCGGGCCGATGATACTGCACGGGCAACTGTGTGGGAACGTAGGTCGTCGCCGGGATTAAATTAGAAAAAGCCGCCCTGATCACTCAGGGCGGCTTTTTTGTTTTTCATCAGCCGCAGTTGCACCTGCGGCGACTGCGCATCACTGCGTCGGCGTTCTCCGTAAAGACCTGTATTGTTTAACCACACCACTGCATGATATTTTCCCGAAACTGTTTCATGTCGAAACGTGAATTTCAAAGGTGATTTGGCATCATGCGTATCTTGAAGTCCTGGCACGACGTCCTTGTGGCCATCAAGGTACGCGCGGTTTCGCGGTTTACTGCCGTGCATGTCCCCATGCATTAGATTCCATCGGTAGATTGACTCCGGTTTACTAAGAACTCTATAACGTTTTCTTTCAAGCAAGAAAACCCTCCTGTCCAGGTCTCGGCACATGTGGGTAGTACGAAGGGCCGCTCATTCATCAGGTACGGCCGGCTGGTTTTCTGTCCAAAGGGATCTCCGGCATTTTCATAAAGGTTAGTCGCAGATATTGATTGCAAATAAGTTAATTTCTTCAGGAGGATTCATCCCTTGAGTTACAAGAATTGTTTTAGAAGCATCGCTGGAATCGCAGGATTGTTGTTGAGCCTGACTTTCGCCCAACCGGCGGACTCTCAGACGCGCATTGTGGGCGCCATCAAGAACGAAGAGCGTGTAGCCGTGCAGGGCACGACTTCACCTTTAATCGCTGGGAGTTTGGAAACCGGACGCGTGACGGGGGGACAGAACCTGGGCAGGATGGTGCTGCTCCTGTTGCCTTCGCCAGAGCAGGAAGCGGAGGCTGAAAAGCTGGTCGACGCGCAGCACGATCCATCGTCGCCGCTCTTCCACAAGTGGCTTACGCCTGGCCAATTCGGGCAGCGGTTCGGGGTCAGCGATGCTGATGCGGCACAGGTCCAGCAGTGGCTCCAGACGCAGGGACTGACGGTTCACGAAGTTTCGCAGAGCCGCCGTTTTATCATCTTCAGCGGCACTGTGACGCAAGTGCAGGCTGCCTTTTCAACGGAGATGCATACCTACGCATACAAGGGCAAGAGTTTTGTTTCCAATTCATCCGACATCCAGATTCCGGCAGCGCTCACGCCGGTGGTGAAGGGCATCGTGCGCCTGCATAGCGATCCGCGCATGTCCGAGGTTGTTGCGGGCGGCAAGGTGCACTTCAACAAGAGCACCGGCAAGTTCGAATCGGGAGGGGGGCATTACCTGACGCCCGCGGACTTCGCGAAGATTTACAACCTCCAGCCTCTCTATGACGCGGGAATTGATGGAACGGGCCAGACCATCGCCATCGTTGGGCGCAGCAACATTAACGTGCAAGACGTTCGCGACTTCCGGACGCAACTGGGGCTGCCGGCAAACGACCCGGTGGTGATCGTCAACGGGGATGATCCCAATCAAACGTCTGATCTGCCCGAAGCCGTGCTGGACGTGACCTGGTCGGGAGCCCTGGCGCCGATGGCAACCATCAAGTTTGTGGTGTCGCAGAGCAATTTTGCGGACGGCGTTGATGCGTCCGCTGCTTACATCGTGGATCACAATCTGGCTCCTGTAATGAGCACGAGTTATGGATCCTGCGAGCAGACCATGGGAGCCGTGGGGACTGCCTTCTACAATTCGCTTTGGCAACAAGCAGCGGCACAGGGGATCACTTCATTCGTTTCTTCCGGAGACAGTGGCGGAGCCGGATGCGACCCGAGCGGGGGCACGTACGCAACAGGCGTCGCAGTGAATGGACTCGCGTCAACGCCATATAACGTTGCCGTTGGTGGAACGATGTTTGACGACACAGCTAACCCAGCAGCCTATTGGAATCCCATTGCGGATCCCACAACGGGCCTATCGGCCTTGGGCTACATCCCCGAAATGGCGTGGAATGAAAGCTCCAACGATCCCAATGGTGTTCTGTTGCTAGGCGGCGGAGGTGGCGTGAGCACGATCCATGCCAAGCCCAACTGGCAAGTTGCGCCCGGCGTTCCCACTGACGGCAAGCGCGATGTGCCTGATTTCTCGCTCACGGCCGCTGTCCATGACGGGTACCTGCTTTGCCTGTTTGGCTCCTGCGGCGGAGGGCAATATTTCTACGTGTTCGGCGGCACTTCGGCGTCAAGCCCATCGGCGGCGGGCATCATGGCGCTGGTCAACCAGAAAATGGGAGGCCAGCCGCAGGGAATAGCCAACTACGTGTTCTACCGTTTGGCGGCAGTTCCCGGCGTGTATCACGACGTGACCAAGGGCGACAACAAGGTTCCAGATGCCAGCGGGCAATACACAGTCGGATATTCCGCGGGAACTGGTTACGATCTTGCGACAGGCTTGGGCTCGTTCGATGGAAATGCTCTCGTCAATAGCTGGCAGACTGCGGCCAACGCACTAGGTTCGGCGACGACTCTCGCGCTTGGTGGCAGTCAAACCTTGCCTGTGGTGCACGGCGCACCCATCACATTCACGAGCACCGTGAAGTGCAGCGTCTCGGGTGCATGCAAGTCCGCAACGGGGCTCGTAACATTGCAGGCGACCGATGCGAACGGAAATGTGCTCGACGCAGGCACTGCCCAGTTGAAGACGGGCTCACCAAGCAACGTTACTTTCAGCACCACGACTGTACCGGGGGGAACGTTTAATGTTACAGCTCGATATAGCGGCGATGGCACTTACTATTCGAGTGTGTCGACCCCTGTTGCGGTGACGGTTACGCCGGAGCCAAGCCAGACGCTGGTTGGAGGCATCGGCGGAGGTTCCTTCACAACTGTGCCCCTCTCCGTGCAATACGGCGAACCGTTTCCTTTGGCCATCGTTGTGGCAGGCAAATCCGGCTCAGGTTATCCAACCGGGCAGATGAGCTTGCTTGCAGATGGCCAGCCCGCCAGCACGTTGGGTGCGTTCGGAATCAATCCGAGCGAACTCATACTGAACTACGGCGAGAAGTCGTTTGTTTTCGCAAGCGGAAATACGCCAACCAGCCAGTCCAGCACCGTGGCGTTTCTCCCGAGCTGCGTCCCCGGCCCGGATCCCTCTTTGTGTCTGCCGTCCAAGCTCACCGTGGGCTCGCATCAGCTGCAGGCCAGCTATCCCGGGGATAATAGCTTCGCCAGCAGCCAGGGAAGCTACAACTTCACCGTAACCAAGGCGGATTCCTTCTTCGCGGATTTTTTCCCCCTCGGAACCCCAGTCATAGGCGTTCCCGTTCAGATGGCGGGACAAATCGGACTCGTGAACAACTGGTGCGCCCCGTACGGTGGAACATTGACGGTGACCGACATTACAGGAACCAGCCCCGTCGTTTTGGGGTCGGGACCGGTCAGCCAAACCTACTGCGACTCCTATTTCATTCCCGTAACTTTTACGACCCCTGGTACACATTCACTTAAGCTGAGTTTCAGCGGCGACAGTAACGTGAATGGATCATCCTCCAGCATTTACTATGTGCCGGTGGCCAACAACGCACCTTCTACAACGAGCCTGTTAGCCGACGTGCCGACCGCCCTGGCGGGCGGTACGGTGACGCTCACGGCAACCGTGGTGACTCCAGTGGCTGGACATCAACCAAACGGACAAACCGTCACGTTCCTGGACGGTGCGACGGCCATCGGTACAGCGCCGCTCGGCAATCCGACGGACTTTGGCGGTGGCTCGTTCGGCCTGACGGCCCAGCTGATCGTCACCACGCTGGCCGGAGGCCCGCACAATCTCATCGCCAGTTATGCCGGCGATGCGGTTCTTACGCCCTCTGACTCCAGCTCGGCGCCAGTAATTGTCTCGATTATGGACTATTCGGTACAGGGTGCCCCAGCAGCTCTAACCATCAAGGACGGGCAGACCGGAACAGCAACACTCAGCGTATTCCCGCTTGGCGGTTTCTCGCAGGCCGTACAGTTTACTTGCGGGACCCTGCCGACAAATGTGACGTGCAGCTTTAGTCCGGCGCAAGTAACTCCGGACGGTGTGCATCCATCAAACGTCACACTGACCCTGAATACCAGCGGCACTTTGGCGAAAAACTCCGGGAAGAACAATTTGTGGGCGGTCACTTCCACGTTTGCTCTGGCCGGAATTCTGCTTCCATTTGGAAGGCGGAAGGGATGGAAGCTATCCCTCGCTGCGTTCTGCCTGATCGCAGTGGCCCTCTGTGGGTCCGGCTGCGGAAGTGGAAGCGGGAGCACTAGTGGTAGTCCCACTGGCGCGCCTGTTGGCAGCTTCACAATCACTGTTTCTACCCGCAGCGCCAGCGTTTCCGCCGCAAAAACAGTCACATTGAGCGTGAACATCGTCAAGTAAAACCCTTTTCTGAAGGTGGAGCTATCGGCTCGCCTTTGGATCTCTCAGAAGCCCCACCCATCGGGTGGGGCTTCTGCTTATGGGGAAGCACTCATTTCTCAGCCGAGTCCCGAGCCTTCATTTCGGCTCCAGGTTTGAGGGTCCGATCGCCGGAGGACAGTAGCCTTTCTCCCGCCATTGTCGCTGGCCGGGGACGATTGACAAAAGGAGGACAGTCGAAAAAGTACTATTGACCCCGGCATTTCGCGGCATTAATTTGGTTTGCTACCTTCCGGCCCCCGTTAGTCTTCCGCAGTGAGGTCACCGATGAGCACCAAGATCAGCAAAAGTCCCTCAGCACTCGCCTCGCAGGAACGCTGGGAAAAACTGCGAAGCCACAAGCGCATCATCTCCCGCGTCAAGCTGCTCGTAGAATGGGAACAGGGCGGCGCGAAGGAGCGGGCCAACGCCGTGACTGTGGACGTAAGCCACTCCGGGTGCATGGCAGTCGTGGGAGCAGACCTTCCGCTACACAAACGCGTCCGACTGATCCAGCAGGAAACGGGGCGCAAGGCGGAGGCCGAAGTCGTCTGGCGCAGCCATGAAGCGTGGGATGCGGGATTCGAATTGCTGCAGCCGGACGCGACCTTCTGGGGCTTGCAATAGTAGACACCGCTGTTCTTGCGATCCCGATTAACGAGGCCGCTTCTCTTTCGGCAAGCTTTTCTGAATCGCTTGGAGGATTTGGAAACTGTCCCTGAGGACGGTCTGCCTGACGTCTGTCTTCGTGGCTGCGGCAGGATTCACGGGAATGGCGTCCACATTCCGGCTTCATTCGAAACGTAAGCTGCCAGGTGTCTCCCGCCCTAGGGTCTTCTGGGCCCCGCGGAAGCAGGTGCGACATTCTCCGAAGCCGCAGCGTCTTTCGGGGTAGAAATGTCCTGCTTTTCGTCCACGGAAAACAGCAGGTAGTTCTGAAACACATTTTTCCGGCGGATGCGGCGCCCGCGCAGTTCAAAGTAAATATCTGCCGTCATGGGCAGCCACATCGTCTCATTTTGTTTTTGGAACCTCACCGGTCCGTATTCAATATCCATATGCTCTGCGAAGTATTTGATCTCTGGCATAGGGGCCTGGAGATCCGTTTCGACGCGCACGACTTGAAGGGTGTTCTTGTCGACCCAAGCGCGGCCTTTCAAGGCGATGGGAATAGAGGGCGCGTTGACTCCCGCGCGGTAACCCCGCAGTTGGCTGCGTTTGCCGGGCTTTTGAGCAAAATGAATCTGCCAGGCGAGCCCACTCTTCCATCGGCCCAATCCTTCGCACTTCATATCGTAATCGCCGCGGTAGTACCGATGAAAGACCATAACCGCGGCAGGAAGTCCAACCGTGGCAATAGCGTCAGGAAATACACTCAAATCCTGTGTGCCGTTTCGATATTCCTGGACGCCGAGATATCCCTCACGAATTTTCGAAATGGAAACAACGTAGTCAAAGGAACGCTTCTCCTCGCGAATGGGAACACCCCATTCATTTACAACCTGATGGTTCAGGATTTCTGTTGCCGTGATGCGGTCCACACTCCTGGTCAATTCCTGAACGTGATCCGCCGCCCCGTCCAGGATTTCCCGCATGGGGCAGGAGACGCCAGCGTCCACAGGCGGCACGGAGTCATCGACGTTCGCGGGAAGCCATTTGGGTAAGTCTGGTTTCACGAGCGGCAGGTCGGAGAGATTCGTGCCGGCCGCGGAAGCCGCGGAAATTTCCGTGGACGCAGTTTCTGCGGGCGATGTTCCCGTTCGCAATTTCTCGAGCATACGATTGGCGATTTCCGCTTGCGCCTGGGGAGGTCCCGCGGCCAGGAAGGCCTGCAAGGCCGCCTCGGCGGAGTCGCGCTGATTCTGCGCGATGAGTGCCGCTGCCAGCGTAAGCCGTGCGCTGTTGGCAAGGTTCTTGCCAAGCTCGATGCTACGCTCGGCATGGTTCACCGCAGCCTGATAGTCGCCTTGTCGCAGGCAAACAATCGAGAGCAACTGGAGGGCGTGCCAGGAATTCGGGTCATTCTGCAGAACACGCTCCAAATAAGTATTGGCACCTGCAAAATCTCCGCGGCGCGCGAGAATCGTGGCCAGGCCCAGAAGCGCCAGGCTGTGTTTAGGGTCCAGCGAAAGAGTCTTTTCCCAGCTGGCCTCCGCGGATGCCACGTTTCCCTGGCGATCCGCGACCAAGCCCCGCAGGTAGTTCACCTCAGGGTTTGCCGGCCCGAGGCGATAAGCGGCGTCGAGCTCCTTCTGTGCTGTGTCCAGCTTGTTCGCATGCAGTGCCTCGATAACTTTGGAAAGTTGTTTCTGTAATTTGGGCGAAAGAACCGGAGGGCCTGCCGGCGCAGAGGCCATCTCGGAATTAGTGTCACGCTTCAGCGTGACGAACACCTGCTCTTGCTGGTTGGGCAGCGTGATGTTCACGCCCTCGCTGGCGCTCACGTAGCCGGGGGCAGTGACCACCACCGTGTACTCCCCTGGTCCAAGCTGATCGAAAACCGCCCTGCCCCCCGTCGTGGCGCCGGATGCTAGATTCTGAGTCGTGAGATGCTGCAGGTTTACCGTGGCAAGCCCTTCAAATGAGTTGCCATTCTCATCCCGCACATACACCGTCAACCGGGCTCCATCGCCCGGCCCCGCCAGATTGGGAGCCTGTGTCGCGGTTCTCTGCGCCGCCGCCAGCCCGTGACCGGGCAGCATGACCCATAGCAAAAATAACTCGAGCAGGAACATCAATGCGCGCCGGCGAGTGGACACAACATCCCTTTCCGCGCGCAGGATAAATTAGAGAATCTTGAAGTCTGAAACGCACCTGGCGCCTAGGTATGAGGACCACTCGATGAGTGGAGTGTCTCCCAGCGCGGCTATCAGGTCAAGGCCAGACTCCTGGCGTCTTGGCGATGCGTTCTAGCGCCGGTGCGCCGAAATCTCCAGAGTTTCCTCGATTGGGCAGCCCATGGCCTTACTTGTTGCCGTTCAGCAAACGGTCGAGCGGGGGAGAGATGCGTTCTACCAGGTGCGCGACCCACAGCGCGGCCACAATTCCTGTGAACACGTCCATAGTGTAATGCGCGCGCAGGATCAGGACCGTGGCAACCTCGAAGAACACGAGCAGTACAGCGACAGCGGTGAGCCAGGCTCGGTGCAAGCGTGACAGCTCGATGACCCCAAAGACTGCGATGGCCGTGTGCCCGGAGAAGAAAAAATCGTTGGCCACGTGATAGGTAACCAGCAGCGAAGGGAAACCGGGATAGTGCCAGATCATGTTGGGCGGCGGGGGAAGCGCGCAGATGGCCTGCATCAGTTGGCGCAGGGCCATCAGCAGAAACAGACCCAGGAACGGCCGAACGCTGCCCCCGAATAACCAACGGCCCAATAGGAATAGCCCCAGTGCATCGATCAGCGCGGAACTGACAATCAGAAGCGCGTTGGCGGCGGCTGGGCTTTGCGAAAAATAAGAATTGAGTCCGGCGGTGAGGTTGTGGAGGACATCTCCGATTCCTGCGGCGGGAGGAGTCCGAGCGCCGATTAGCGATTGCGTCCAGAACCAGAGCGCGAGTACCGCCGCCGTCACCGCAAGCCTCAACAATAACCTGCGCGAACGGCCCGGAGTTTCGGTCTGCGTCATAGACTGCTCTCGATCAACCTGGAATGTTCAAAATTTATCTGCGGTCCTAGCGTTTCGTCATCTCCAGCGCCAGCTCGCGGGATTTTCTCAAATCCAGTTTTCCGGTGCCGAGGTAGGGAAGCTTCTCGATGCGCAGGAACTGATCGGGCCGGGGACGCCACAGCGCGGGCAAGTCGCTCTTCCCAAGTTTTTCCAGGCACTCCTCCAATTGAGGCTCATCCAGCGTATGCAGCACGATGAGGCGCTCGCCTTTTTTCTCATCCGGAATTGCGGTGACGACAAAAGTCTGCTCCGAGACGCCAGCCAGCTCCTGGAGCAAGTCTTCTACTTTGATGTGCGGCACCATCTCGCCGCCGATCTTGCTGAACCGGCTCAAGCGGTCGGTGATACGGAGAAAGCCGTCTTCATCCAGTCGCGCGATGTCTCCCGTGTTGTACCAGCCGTCGCGAAGAACGTCGGCAGTTTTCTCCGGCTTGTTCAGATAACCGCGCATGATGTTGGGACCGCGCACCAGCAGCAGGCCCGGTTCGTCCACGCCAACAGGCTGAAGTGTGTCCGGGTCCACAATCTTCACGGTGATTCCTGGCAATGGGTGGCCGATGCTGCCGCGCTTGGCCCCGACCTGGTGGAACGAGGCCGCGCGAAAATCTATGGTGTTCACCGTAACTGCGGGCGAGCATTCCGTGCAGCCGTATCCTTCGTGGGGCCGAATACCAAAATGATCTTCAAACGCTTGTGAAATACGATCCGGCAATTTCTCGGCGCCGGCCATGACGAACCGCAGGCTGCCGAACTCTTCCGGAGTGCAGCGGCGCGTGTAAGCATTCAAGAAAGTAGGTGTAGCCAGCAGCATGGTGACGGAGTATTTGTTCACCAGCGCACCGATAACGCGCGAATCGAGCGGATTGGGATGGAAGACCACGCCGATACCCGTAGCGGCAGGCAGGCAGAGCGTCCCCGTAAAACCAAACGAGTGAAAGAAGGGAAGAATGCCCATGATGCGGTCGTCGGAATGCAGCATGAACACCTGGCTCAACTGCGCGACGTTTGAAGCGATGTTGTAATGCGTGAGAATCACGCCCTTGGGATCCCCGGTCGAGCCGCTGGAAAAAATAATCGTGGCGACATCGTCGAGCGTCGCCGGACGCTCACAGCCCGCAAATTTCGCGACCCACTTGGAGGGCAAGAAGCCTGCCGCCAGCGCCGCAGAAACGTGTTCGCCGAACCCCGTGTCCTTGGCCACATCTTCGATAAAAATGACTTCGCCCGGAGGTTGAATCTTCACCTTTTCCAGAAAAACCCGCGCGGTGATGATCGTTTTCAGATTGCATTGCTGCGCGCAGGAAGCCAGAGTTTCATTTGAAACCGTGTAGTTCAGGTTGACCGGCACTTTGCCCATCAGCATTGCTGCGAAATTCACGAGCGCCCCGGGAACCGATGGCGGCAACAAGATGCCCACCATTTCCTGTCCCTGCCAGTGTTTTCGTAAACGCCGCGCAAGGACCAAAGCTCCTGCCAGCGCGGAAAAATAATTGAGCTTGGGTCTTTGCCCATCCGTCATCGCGAAGCGAAAAGGATGCCGCCGCGCGGTGTAAATAAACGATTGCCACAACGCGTGCATGCGCTTCTTGCGACGCGCAAAGGCTTCGGCACCGAGGTCTTGCACCACCTGGCGTACTTCCAGGGACGTCGAGGTCGGCGGCATGGGCTTGCCAAACGTGACGCGCACCGGATAAGGAATACGCCGCGGAAATTTCCAGAGGAAGCGCCCGCCCGCAAAACTGAAAATCGAACCCCACACGCCATCCAGGTTCACCGGGATGATCGGCACGTCCACGCCCTTGATGATGCGTTCCATGCCGCGGCGAAAAGGCAGCATTTGTCCGATGCGCGTCATCTGGCCTTCCGGGAAGATGCAGACGATTTCGCCGTTCTTCAGCGCGTCCGTTGCCAGCCGCAGTGAGTGGATCATCTCGCGGGGGCCCTGGTCCGACGCGATGGGAATCACTCCCATAATTTTCGCGAACGGTTTGACAAGCGGGTGCTCGTAGGAACCCTTGAATATGATGAAGCGAATCGGGCGATCGATCGATGCAATCAGAAGTACCGCATCGGCCATGGAAACGTGATTCGGCGTCAGCAGCGCTCCGCCGCGCGCCGGCACGTTCTCCCGCCCTTCAACATCCAGCCGGTACAGCGTGTGCGTGGCGATCCACAGCAGCAATCGCAGCATGGAATCCGGCAGCAGATAGACCGTGTAGATTGTCGCCAGCAGCGACATCACCGCGGTCCAGATGAAGAAAGACGCCAGCCCGGTGTGCAGATAGTGAGTCGCGCCGGAGTAGATGGCTGACGCCACGATCACACCCACAAAGGAAAGAAAATTGGCGAAGGCGATAACGCTGCCCTTATGACTTTCCTCCGGACGGTGTTGGATCAGCGCGTTGATCGGCACCACAAAAAATCCGCCCGCAAAGCCGAGCGCTCCCAGGAGCAGCAGCACTTGAAGAAAGCTCAATCCATGAATCGAGATGGCGAACGCGAACGCCGACATGGCAATGGCGCCAAGAGGGATAAGGCCATACTCGATCTTCCCTGACGAAAGTAGCCCGGCGGCGTAGCTCCCGACGCCAATACCGATGGCCAGCGCGGCCTGCAGGTAGCCACCGCGCGTTTCGTCGAGATGCAAAACTTCGCGCCCATAAAAAACAATTACAAACTGCAGCAGCGCGCCAAGAAACCAGAAGTAGGTGTTACCGGCGATCGCCAGGTGCAGAACCCGGTCAGGCCGGACAATCTGGATCTGCTTCCGGAGGTCACTGAAAATATTGAACTGAAATTTTCTGGCCGGGTCAGCCGGGGGAACGCGGGAAATCCCGAAGCTCGCCGCGAGGCCGAACAAAGAGCACGCGCCAAAGATCAATCCGCCGATTGCCTCTCGCCCATGAAAGCGCTGAGCCAGCAGTGGGCCGATCACCGCACCCGCAATAATGGCCAGAAAAGTCGTCAATTCCAGGATCCCATTGCCCCAAGACAGCAATTTGTCCGACAGAAGTTCGGGAAGCAATCCGTATTTTGACGGGCCGAAGAAGGCGGCTTGCGTGCTCGCCAGAAAAATGACCGCGTATGCCATGCGCGTGTCGCCCCGAGCGAAGGCGTACATCGCGAAGATCATCGCGCAGGCTTCGAAAATCTTTGTCGCGATCGTCACCGTTCGCTTGCTGAAGCGGTCGGCAAGGAATCCGCCAGTCATCGAAAACAGCAGAAACGGCAGAGCAAAGAGATTTCCGATGACAAAAACCAGCCAATCTTTTTGCGACTCCGTCGGGTTGGTTCCCAGAATGAGGAAAATGACGAAGAACTTCAGGCCGTTATCGTTGAACGCGCCCTGGAACTGCGTGGCGATCAAGCTCCAAAAGCCCAGCCGCCAGCTTTTCACTGGCTCAGATGCAGACAGGTTTTCGTCAGCCGGCATGCACGCTCACCAGGCGGTGCGATTAAATCGTAGGAGATTCCATTAGTCTAGCAATCTTGCGGGTTTCGAACGGCGATGCTTCCGCGGCCTGTGCCGAAAACGAGACGCCGATACCTCTGCCCTCCACGATTCACGATACGATAACGTTTTCAAAAGGGGGGCAGAATGAACTCCGAGCGCGCGACTCAAACGGTCTTGATCACCGGAGCAACTGATGGCTTGGGAAAGGCCGCGGCGCTCTTGCTCGCGGAGCGGGGGTACCGGGTATTCGCGGCTGGCCGTTCGGTGGAGAAGCGCGCACGCCTCGACGCCCTGGCGAAGGAAAAGAAACTGCCACTCGAAACCCTGGAAATGGATGTGCGCGCCGACGACTCTGTCCAAAAGGGCGTCGCCTCAATCCTACAGAAGGCTGGCGCAATCGACGTCCTGATTAATAACGCCGGGTTTGTCTATGTTGGTGCCGTCGAGGACCTGTCACTGGAAGATTGGAGGAGGCAATTCGAAACGAACTTTTTCGGCGTAATCCGCGTGACCCAGGCCGTCCTTCCGCACATGCGCGAACGCCGCAAAGGGCGCATCTTAATGATGAGCTCGGTCTCCGGTTTCGTGACCCCGCCGACCCAAGGAGCCTACAGCGCTTCGAAACATGCCGTCGAAGCGCTCAGCAACGCCCTACGGTACGAACTCTATCCCTTTGGCATCCACGCCATTCTCATCCAGCCGGGCTACATCGTGACCAACATTCAGAACACCGCCATGAATCTGGCGCAAACCTACCAGGAAAAATTCAAGAACGGTCCCTACGCCAAAATCTATGCTTCCTATCTCGGAAGCGCCAGCAGCACGCGCGCAAAGTCCAGGACCACCCCCGAAGACTGCGCTCGCATCATCCTGGAAGCCATCGAAGCGCCTAATCCAAAGGCGCGCTATGGCGTGACCTCGCTGGCAACTTTCGCGAAATGGGGCAAGCGGCTGCTCAGCGACAGCGCGGCAGACCGCATGATCCGTCGAAGATACGGAATCACCCGCGAAGCTGAGCAATCTCACTGACTACGGATTCGTCACCTGAAACGACAAGCTGTTTTCTCGCTGCTCCTGCCACGTCTTGGACCACGCTTCATGGACCGGGCTTTCCGAGTAATCCGCGGCGGCTTCTGCGCTGGTGAACTCGATTGCGTAAACGCCGCTGAAATCCTTGATCTGGTTGCGCGCTGTTTTCAGCCACACATTCTTGATGCCCGGAATCTTTCCGGCCATGTCCTTGATTCCGTTGATGGCTTTTTCCCGGTCATAATTCGATACGTTGTCCTTGAATTTGTAGACCACCACATGCAGCACTGTTTTCGGCTGGCCAAAGTGGTTCTGCACCGCCGCGCCGCGTGCGTGCAGCGATCCCGCGGCGATCCCCGCCGCGAATATCGCCGCGCCCAGCGCAATCTGCGTGGCACGTTTCATGGCTGATGTCATTTTTTCCTCCACAATCGGGACCTCGCCAGTTTATGCAAGGCACGCGAGCCGAAGCAACTCACGCTCACGGGACAACCCGATCGCCCCGCGAAGGGTTTGACGCAAGGCCAGCAACGTCGTTACGCTGCCAAGGCACATTTATTGAGGGTGGAATGAATTGGTCCAGCGGGGAATCACAAAAACAACAGTTCCAGCCGGGGGTCTTGCCTCGTTTTCCGCGCATCTGGGTCGGCTACCTCCTGGGTATTGCGACGCTGCTGGCGGAAATGATTGCCATTACGATGCATCCGGAACTCGCCAAGGAACCGATGCTCATCCCCCCGCTTTATCTGTTTCTCGCGAATTTTATCAGCCTGATCTATTGGCTCGTTTGCGTCTACGAATTTCATCTCCTCCTGCAGCACGCGACGGGAGGAAGTTATCCCGTGAAGCCCCTGCGCGCCGCGTGGTTTCATCTCATTCCCATCTACGGCTTGTATTGGGTTTTCAAATGGCCGCGCGAACTTGCCCGCTTCGTGAATTCGCGCCTGCCTGCGCCCTTGATGAACCCCGACAAAACCGGATTGGCGGTCTTTGCCGCTTTCACCGTTTTTCTTGTGCTGGACCGCGGGTTTGGCATGATTCTCTTGTTCTGGGCCGCCTCGTACCTCTCCCGGGCCCTTCGTCATGCCCTGGCTGTTCAGCCGGCTTCGCCTGAAGGACAACTGCCTTTTTCATGATCACTTTTCCAGAGGAGAGCAAATGCAAGCAGTGAAACGCTGGACGTTATCGTTGTGTCTGATCGCGGTCTCCGCACCCCTGCTTCTAGCGCAGGCTCCGGAGCAGCAGAAACAGCTCGCGCGTGAAATCTTCAAGCAGCTCATTGAGATCAATACCACCGACTCCGTCGGCAACGTGACCACCGCCGCGGAAGCGATGGCTACGCGATTGCGTGCCGCGGGTTTCAGCGGAAACGATCTCATGGTCGCTGGGCCCAATGACCGCAAGAAGAATCTCGTCGCTCGATTGCGCGGAACCGGCGCGCGAAAGCCCGTTCTCTTCATCGGGCATCTCGATGTCGTCGAAGCCCGCCGCGAAGACTGGACCACCGATCCATTCGAATTCCTCGAAAAAGACGGCTACTTCTATGGCCGCGGCACCGAAGACATGAAGGAAGGCGATGCCATCCTGGTTACCAACTTCATTCGACTGAAAAAGGAAGGCTATCTGCCGGATCGCGATCTGATCCTCGCGCTGACTGCCGATGAAGAGGGTGGCACCTCCAACGGCGTGGATTGGCTGCTGAAGGAGCATCGCGATTGGATAGACGCCGAATACTGTATCAACCTCGACGGCGGAGAATTCGAACGAGAGAAAACCAAGCGGTTGCTTGCGGGAATCCAGGCCAGCGAAAAAGTCTATGTTGATTACCAATTCGAATCGCTGAATCCCGGCGGCCACAGCTCGGTCCCGACTTCCGATAACGCCATCTATCACCTTGCGGGGGCGCTCGCCCGTTTACAGTCGTTCTCCTTCCCCGCAAAAATTAATGAAATCACGCGCAATTATTTCGGACGGAACGCGGCCATGACTACCGGCCAGATCTCAGCGGATTTGAAGGCCGTTGCCAAGCAGCCTCCCGACCCTGCCGCGGTCCAGCGTCTCTCCGCGATTCCTTATTACAACTCACTGATGCGCACCACCTGCGTCGCCACCATGCTCTCCGGAGGCCACGCGCCCAACGCGCTCCCGCAAACCGCCCGCGCCAACGTCAATTGCCGCATCTTTCCCGGTGAAGACCCGCAAGAAGTTCTCCATACGCTCGAACGAGTCGCGAACGATCCCAAGGTAAGAATCAGCGTCGTTCCCCAGCTTGATCCCGCTGGAAAAGTGGTCCCGGTCGTGGCCGTCCCCCCTTCGCCGCTGCTCCCCGAAGTGATCGCCGCCATGGAAAACACCCTGGCCGCAGTCTGGCCGGGCGTTCCCCTCGTCGCCACCATGTCCACAGGAGCCACCGACGGCAAGTACACTCGCATCGCCGGCATCCCCACTTATGGAATCTCCTGCATGTTTTTCGAAATGAATGACAGTCGCGCCCACGGCAAGGACGAGCGTGTCGGTGTACAGGATTTCTACGACGGCATCGAGTTCAATTACAAGCTGATCAAAGCGCTCTCTTCTTCCCACTGATGAAACAGGTTTTCGAATTGAAATCTCGATATGCCAAAGAAATCGGCCCGGTGAAAATATTTTCACCGGGCCGCAAGTTTTCGATTCAAGAAGTAGAGATTTAGGGTTTGCCCGCCGCCGCTTGTCCGGTCTTTGGATCGGTTGGCGTAGCCGCGCTGGCTGCGATTGGTTTGTTCGCATCAGCGCCATAGCGCGTCAGGTACGGCATGAACGGAGTGATTTCGAACGGCATCTTCTCGCGCTCCGCCACATTTCCCACCGGCTTGCTCTTAATGAGCTCCAGTTTGTCGTTCCAGGGGTCTATTTTTACGCGTCCACCAATTGGCAGCGCCGCGATCATCTGCGGATTCTGTTTTTGATCCACCGGCGTCGTGGACATCAGGTCGTTGACCACCGGAACGCGGTTGCCAAGATGCGGGCTGATCAGGTTTGGAATCTCCTTCGAGCGCGTCTGCAGCGCCGTCAGGAAGAGTCCGGCATTGCCGAGCTGATTCTTATAAGGAGAATTGTTTAGCAACTGAATCGCTTTGGCGTTGGCCGCTTTTTCCTCATCCAGCGTGCGCGCAAACCCGAAGTGGCGGAAAGTTTCTTTGTCGTCGATCAGCAATTGATCGAAGAACGCATAGCTGGAATCCAGGCGATGCGCGAGAATAATGTGGCTGAGTTCGTGCGCAATGACGGCCGCCAGGCTGGCCTCATCCGGCAGCACGTCGATCAGCCCGCGGCTGAGCACGATGGTGTGACCCACGGTATAAGACTCGAGCGTCGACGTCATCATCACGCGGCAGCGAACCTCAGGCTCCACGTCAATGTTGTTGGTTACTTCGAGGTTGTTCACCACGGTATCCAGAATCTTGTCGACATCGCCCTTCGGCGCGATCAAGCCGATGCGCTCCAGCCGGTCGATCACATTGTCTTCCGCCTGGTGATCCCAGGTGCGTTGCGCCTGGATGGGCGACAGGTCGTTGGCCGTCTTGGTGTCATCCGTCACCGCTGATTCCACCAGAATCTTGCTCAATTCCTGTTCCTGGCTCGCGTGGCCCAGGTTGTAGCCCCACAGCCGCGTCTGCGCCTTGAAGTCCAGTTTTTTCGTCAGGTTGTAGTGCATGTCCTTTTCTTCGCTGTATACGAAGGAAGGCATCCACATCCCTGGCTGCACGTTGGTCCGCCAGCTATCAAAGTGAAACCACCAACTGGCATGCCCGTTCCCGCTGTACGCGCCGTTAAAGCGGACAATATTGAAATCCTGATCCTCTACCCAGATGCGGCCAAGAAAACGGCCCTTGCCGCTCTTATCCTGAGGCGTGACGTCAAACACCAGGCAGCGTACCTCGCCTAGGAATTCCCGCCGCACGTAATCAAACTTGTAGTGCTGCTTGTCGAAGCCGTTGGTGTCAATGAAGATCATCTGCAGGAAACCGTCCGGCATGTACTGCAACGCGAACGAAAAGAAGTTTCCGATCGACCCGAAGATCTTCTTCCCCTTCGTATTGGTGTCGGTCAGTGAAACCAGGGCCACTCCTTTCGCAAAGTCGGCCCGGCCGAGGAAGTACTTGTCGCCCGCGGGCACGTAGCCCAGATCCTTGTCCGGCTTCAGATTCTGGATGTACGTTTCGACCAGCGGAGAGTACTGCTTGATCTGCTGGGTCGCACGGTTTTCATTGGTGATGACGCGATCGACTACTTCTTCCATGGTCCGCGGCTGATCCGCTGGATTGGGCGCCGCTGCTGCGGCAAACGCTCCCAGCCCGCTCAGGATGAGCACGAGGATAGTTATAGCTGGCTTACGCATTTTCTCTCTCCCCTTCAGTAGGCCAAACGGAATTCAATCCGAACGCGCGCCGGGAAATCCACGGCCTGGCCATCGCGTTTTGCCGGTTTAAACTTGATGTGCTGTGCTGCACGCATTGCTGCTTCATCGAGACCATGGCCCAAACCGCTGACCACGCGGTTTACCTGGATGCTGCCGTTAGCCAGAAACACCATTTCGATTACGACGTCGCCTTCGATTTTCAGGCTGCGTCCTTCTGCTGTGTACTCGGGCCGGGGCTTTTCCAGGATCTCGACTTGTGTCGGGGCGCCTTCATTGGACGCAGCTTTTTTCTTGGGCTCTTCGGCAGCAACCGTCTGGTCCGCAAAGCCGGTGGACTGGATTGTCCCCCGCTTTCCTCCGCTCGGCGGAGGATTTGCCGTGCCATTGCCAAAGCCCGTGCTCGCGACCGTGCCGCGAATTCCCTTATCTCCGCCCGTGCCGTTGCCATACCCCGGTCCACCCGGCAAAGCCGGCGAACCAAGACGATTCACATTTGTAGCCTTGTTGGCATCTCCCTTGCCCGGAAGGCCGTTTGGATCTCCAAATCCGCCTGTTTGAACCTTGTTTACCGGTGCGACCACAGTCGCCGGTGCTGCGCTGCCCGAGGAGAGGTTGTTCACCTTCACATCCTCTTTCGGCCGCTTTGGCTGATTCGTTGGGATATCCACTTTCACTTGATCAAAGGTTGGATTGAGTTCCACCGGCTTGGCATCTAGCGTTCGCACTTTTGGCGGTTCGACCTTTGCCGTCAAAAATACGTGCGGTTGCTTGGGGTTCAATTTTACAGGTTCAGGAATTTCCGGTTTTGGTGTCGGCGGCGCAACCTTGGGTTTGATCTTCGGCGGCGGCGGTGGTGGCGGCTCCGGGGCGACGGGGACTAGCGTGACCGGCTGCATGAGTTCCGTTGGCCGAAGGTTCAGCGCGGTTTTCATCTGTTCCGGGAAGAGCAGGGGTAGCAGAACAAGGAACCCTATGATGACGATCTGGCTTCCGGCGCTGATGCCGATGCGATCCCAGCGCGGTTTGGAGTCCGGCAAAAGTGCAAGGCGGGCGGCGATTGGTTTTGTACCGATGGCCTTCTTCCAGGCCTCGGGATTGGACGTGCGGCTGCGGTTCGCCTCAAAACCGACGCCCATCGTGGTCTTACGTGGTGGATCTGCGATCATGGTTGTCATCCGCCTGCCGCCTCGGGAAAACTCTGCTTTTGAAGTTGGGTTCTCTAGGAATTCCTAGCTCCCAAATTCGCTAGCAGAATGGAAAATGCGCTCTTGCAGTACCAGAGTACGGACGAGGCTGAGGGAGTCCGAATAGGACTTTGGTACTAGCGTCGCGAATTCGCTAATGCTCCCGCGAGCGCACCTAACGCACCCTCTACTAACCCGGAAAGGCGGTTCCGGTTGCGGGCCTGGGTGCGCAACACCTGTGTAGGATACCCTAAACCGGGACAGGGTTGCGTCACTTTTAGTACAGTTCCCCTCCTCCGGGCTTATCCTTTGGCTACAACATCTTAGGCTCGGGCTGGGTTTCGTGGGATACAGTAAATACTTGAGGCACGGATGGATAAAGACCCGAGAAACCGCCAGGTAGCCGCGAAACCCGCGGATTCATCCCCCGCGCTCCAGGACCGCGCTACCCTGGTCGAGTGGCTCCACGCGCGGTCGAATGCCGCACGCTGGGGACTTTCCCGAGAGCGTTTTGGGCTCGCGCTGGAACGCAGTGTAGGCAAGCGCTTGGCCACCGGAGCGCTCACTCCCGCAAATCTCGAGGAGTATCTCGGCGCGCTGCACCTCGAAGATCTGGCCCTGGCAAGCGCCTGCATCGAAGGATCCCAAGAGGCCTGGGAACATTTCTACGCTGCCTACCGGAATTACCTGCGCGCCGCTGCTGCTGCGATTCTTCGCCGCGATTCGGCATCAGCGGAAGCGTGTGAGCTTGCGGATTCCCTCTTCGCGGAGTTGTACGGCCTTGCTGGCGGCAAAGGCGGCGAGCGTTCTCTGTTTCGTTATTTTCACGGGCGCAGCTCTCTGAAGACCTGGCTCCGCGCCATCCTTGCCCAACGGCACATCGATTCCATTCGCGCGAACCGCCGCTTCGAGGAACTTCCCGAAGACGACGCGCAGGACGCGCGGCAGACGACGCTGGCAACTCCGCAGCTCCCGCTCGCCGATCCGCATCGCCAGCGTTACCTCACACTCTTTACCCGCGCTCTTGCGGCTGCATTCGAACAGCTCGAGCCGCAGGAAAATGAGACTCTTCGCCTCTACTACGCCGAGGAGAAAACGCTCGCCGAGATTGGCCGTTTGCTCGGTGAGCATGAATCCAGCGTCTCCCGCCACCTGGACCGCACCCGCCGCAAACTCCGCGATAAAGTGGAGCACCTGCTTCGCCAGGGATCGGCAGCCGCCAATGGCTCGGCTGCGCAACCTGGTCTGAGCGATGCGGAAATCGCCCTCTGTTTCGAATACTGCGCGGAGGACTCTCCCATCGATTTGGAGAAATTGCTCCCGCGTTCCAAATCACCAGGCCCGGGTGCCGGAAAGCGGCCGTCATGATCGCTCCGTGCAAGAAAGCAGCCCAGTTCCGTTCAAAGGATGGAGAGGCCCATGTCGTCTGACGAGCGCGATCGAAATTTTGACAAAGCGATTGCGCGCCACTTGCGTTCTGTGGCGGGCTCCGCTGATGCCGCGAGCAGCGCCGCCGGCTCCGTCTCGCGCCGCGATTCGTGCGCCGACGCCGAAACGCTTGCCGCCTATCACGAGCGATCCCTGCTCCCCGCGGAAATGAATTCCTGGAAGGAACACATTGTTGGTTGCGCCCATTGCCAGGAAATCCTCGCGCACTTCGAAGCCACTGACAATATCCCTCTCCACGCCGCCGCCGAGAAACTCGAAACTCCGCTGACGGCTGCGGCGGGCCAACACGCGGCCACCTCTCAACCGGCTCGCGCACAGGCCCGGCGCCTCTCCATCGTATCGCCCTTGCGTTGGCTCGTCCCCGCCGGTGCGATTGCCGCGGGTTTGCTTGTTTGGATTGCGATCCATGAAAATCCGCGTCCAGTTCTTCCGCGTTCGAATGAAACCGAGATGGCAAAAAACCAGGCGCCGCCTGCCCCAACCCCTTCTTTGGAATCGGGGGCTCCGGCCTCTGAGGCACACCCGCAACTCGTTGCGCCAACGCCACCTTCCCTGAACGATCAGATTGCCTCGGCAAGAAGCAGGGCCGATAAGGAACCATTGAACGGGCGTCAACTCCAGAACTACTCGGCGAAAGTGGTTTCGCCAAAGCCTTCTGCGAAAGAAGAAAGCAAGCTCCAGAAAGACGCTGAGCGAGATTCTGCTGCGGATTTAATCGTTAGCGAAAATCAGTCAACTCTGGACGCCAAGAACTCGGCCGGCGCCATGCAGCAACGCGCCGAACTACAATCCCAGGCGGCGAATGCTCAAGTCCAGAATCAATCCAACGCCTACTCCCCTAAAACACCCGGTCCCGCTCCACTCGGCCAGATGGAAGCAGCAAAAAAACTGAAATCCGCGTCTGCTCCGCCCCCTGTTCCCCCGGCAGGGTTGGGAGGAAGTCCTTCCCTTGGAGTCGCAACGCAGATGGTGGTCGTTGCTTCCGATCCAAATTTGATCGCCGCACCGGGCTCCAATTCTCTCTGGCGCGCCGGACACGCGGGCCTCATTGAGTTCTCTCCGGACGGCGGACATTCCTGGTCGCGACAGTCGAGCGGCGCGCTCGTGGATTTGCTTGCTGGCACCGCCCCGTCGGACAAAGTCTGCTGGATCGTTGGCCGCGTTGGCGCCATTCTTCTCACCACCGACGGCGGCGCGCATTGGAAATTGATCTCTTCGCCGCTAAAGGAAGATCTTGGCGGAATACAAGCCACGGATGAATTCCACGCAACCGTTTGGAATGCTCGCGGCACGAAAGTTTATACAACCAGCGACGGCGGCCTCACCTGGGAGCGCTCACCCAAGCCATGAAACTTCACGGCCAGCGTGACAGTCCACCGTTGCAAGAAATTCCCGCCGTGCCGTTCTAAGGGAGAAGGCAAATTTCAATTGAGGTGAAAGTGATGAGAGTCCCACGGAAGAAACTAGTCACGCGATGGTTCTGGACGGCAGCGGCTGCCACGGTTTTCGCTGGCGCTGCAACACTCCTGCTTGCTGCAACCCGCGATAACAGAGTCTACGCGGCGCAAGAAAAGGACGCCGCCCGCACCGCCGCCGGCGATCAATCCACCAGCCTGAACGATCAGACCGACCTGAACGTCACCGTCTACAATTCGAACATCGCCCTGATCCGCGACGTCCGCCAGCTTTCCCTCCCCGGCGGCGCCTTCCGCTTGAAATTCATGGACATCGCCGCCACCGTCAATCCCGCCACGGTTCATTTCCGCTCGCTCACCGACCCCGATAAGCTCGGCGTCATCGAGCAGAACTACGAATACGATCTCCTCGAGCCCGCCAAACTCCTTCACAAGTACGTCGGCCGCGAAGTCACTCTCGTTCGCGCCTATCAGGATAACGGCACCACCAAGCGCGAAGAGATTAAGGCCACCTTGCTTTCCGATAACAACGGTCCTGTCTGGAAGATCGGCAACGATATCGTGACCGGGATGTTTGCCGAGAGCTATCGCTTCCCCGAAGTCCCTCCGAATCTTTACGACCGGCCCACGCTGCTGATGTCCCTCGAAAATTCCGGTCCCAGAAAACAGCAGATTGAAGCGTCCTATCTCGCGAACAATCTCTCCTGGAACGCCGACTACGTCCTCACCGTCACGCGCGACGAAAAGAACGCCGATCTCGATGGCTGGGTCACCCTCGTCAACAACAGCGGCACCGCTTTTCACAATGCCAAGCTCCAGCTGGTCGCCGGCGATCTGAATCGCGTCCGTGATCTTCCAATGAATGGCAGGATGGAAATGAATGTGCCGATGGCCGCAAAAGCTGCCCCCCAATTCCAGCAGGAAAATTTCTCCGAGTATCATCTCTACACCCTCGGACGCAAAACTTCCGTGGAAGACAAGGAGTCCAAGCAAATCAGTCTGCTCGAAGGCACCGGCGTCCCCGTCACCAAGCTCTTCGTCGTCAACGGCCAGAACTACTACTTCCGGAACGCCCAGGCTCCCGGCGCCCCCATCAAGGATCCGGTCATGGTCTATTACAAGTTCAGGAATGAAGAAAAAGCCGGCCTCGGTATGCCCGTGCCCGCTGGCAACGTCCGCGTCTACCAGAAGGACTCACGCGGCGGCATTCTTTTCGCCGGTGAAGACCGCATCGACCACACTCCCAAAGACGAAGACGTCTCCATCCACATCGGCAACGCCTTCGACGTCGTTGCCGAGCGCAAACAGACCGACTACAAGCGCATAGACACCCACACGTGGGAAATGGAGTATGAAATCACCATCCGCAACCACAAGGATGGCCCCATCACCGTTCAGGTCAATGAGCCCATCGGCGGCTCCTGGGAAATGCTCTCCTCCACCTACAAATTCACAAAAACGGCGGCGTTCGCAGCGCAGTTCAACGTTCCCGTCGCCAAGGATGGCACCGCCGTGCTCAAGTACCGTGTCCGGGTCAGCTAGCGGCCCAGAAAATTCTTCTGGACATACGGCGGCCCGTCTGGTACCATCTTAATAGATCATATTGTGGTTAATAAAAAGCGGCAGCTTGTCTGCCGCTTTTCGCTTCTTAACGTATTCGCCGCGCCGCTCGGACGCATACAGGCACGACTTTTAGAATCAAGAATTTGCAAACCTAACTCGTTTAAATGCAGCACTTACGCGCATCTCCGCAAGTATTCATTCTAAAGCACTTACAGGAACGCTAAATTATTTAGAATCAACACTTACAAGAAAAGGGGGGCGGGGCCGACCGTTCCACTAGCCTTCCGCTACAAAAATCATCTCTGGCGACTCATCTCGCAACGGCGTCCAGTCAAAATTCCCGTACAGCGCCGCCACGTGGAATCCGCATCGCGCTAGCAGGTGCTCGATCTCATAGCGGAAAAAATACCGCAGCGTCCATGCGAAGACCAGCCGTTCCTTGCGACCGCCCGGATGCACGACGGTAAAAATCATCTCCACATCGTTGCGTTGCTCTGCTCGATGAAACGCCTTGACGCGCTCGCTGATCCGCACTTCGCGGCCGTCCTGCGTTTTGTACTCTGCGACGAGACTCTCTCTTTGGTGCACGGGATCGTGCATTCGCTCCGCATCGGTCTGGAATACATCCAGCACCAGCCGCCCGCCCGGCGTGAGATGCTTTCGCGCGCACTCCAGGCAATCCATCTGCTGCCGCACTTCCAGCAGGTGATGAAACGCCCGGAAAGGAATAATTATCAGGCGGAATTTTTCGCCCAGGTCGAACCGCGTCATGTCCCCCTGCATCAGGTGTACGCGTTCGCGCGACTCCACGCGAAGCGCCGCGCGCTTCTGCACTGCGCGCTCGAGCATGCGTTCGGAAAGATCCAGCCCCGTCACCCGTTTTCCCGCTTCCGCCAGCGCCATGGTGACGCGACCCGTGCCGCATCCCAGTTCCAGCACCGGATCGCCGTATTCGCGCGCCGCCTCCCGATAGAACGCCACGTCCTGCAGCCGCCGTTGAACCAGCGGCGACTCGTCGTAATAATCCGCAATAAACGAATCGTAAAGCGCCGATGTCATGAAAATCCCTCAACCAGCTGCGAAACTTCGATGGAAATCGGGCCGTGGCTCCCCGGCCTCCTTTACATCCTTTACCTCATTAACTTCCTTTACTTCATTAACTTCCTTTGCTTCATTCCACCACCGCATCCGCCTCAATCTCCACCAGCATCTCCGGCGAAATCAGCTTGCTCACTTCCACCATGCTCGTTGCCGGCCGGATCGTCCCGAAAAATTCCCCATGCGCGCGCCCTACTTTTTCCCATTCCGCGATGTTGGTCACGAAGATGCGCGTGCGCACCACGTCCTTCAGTCCCGCGCCTGCTTTGATCAGCGCCGACTCGATATTCTTGATCGTCTGCACCGTCTGCGCGTGCAGATCCCCCACACCAACAATTTTGCCGTCCGGCCCTGTCGCTGTCGTTCCCGACACCGAAATCGTATTGCCGATCCGCACCGCGCGCGAGTACCCCACAATCGGTTCCCACGGCGCCCCGCTCGAAATATTCTGCCGCGTCATGTTCTGCTCTCCTTCTTCGGAATCATAGAAAGCATAATCTACTCTCTACTTGTTTGGACGTAGGAAAATCACGGACGCGGCTACGTATCGGAACGCGCCGGTAAGATGCTAAACTGAATGAAATTCAGCGGAGAAATCGGGAAACGGATGAAGTGTAACAACATTCTGGAAGCGGTCGGACACACGCCATTAATCCGCCTGAACCGCATCAATCACGGCCTCAAGCCGCAAATTTACGTCAAAGCCGAATTCACCAATCCCGGTGGCTCGGTAAAAGACCGCATCGGCATCGCCATGATCGACGACGCCGAAAAAAAAGGCGTGCTCAAGCCCGGCGGCACCATCATCGAAGGCACTTCCGGAAATACCGGCATGGGGCTGGCGCTGGTCGCCGCCGTACGCGGTTACAAATGCGTGTTCACCACCACCGATAAGCAATCCAAGGAAAAGGTCGACCTCCTCAAAGCTCTCGGCGCCGAAGTCATCGTTTGCCCCACCGCTGTCGAGCCGGAAGATCCGCGCAGCTACTATTCCGTCGCGAAAAAACTGGCGCGCGAAATTCCGAATTCCTACTACCCGAATCAGTACGACAATCCCATGAACCCGGAAGCTCATTACCTCACCACCGGCCCGGAAATCTGGGAAGACAGCGAAGGCAAAATCACGCACTTCGTCTGCGGCGTGGGCACTGGCGGCACCATCAGCGGCGTCGGAAAATATCTGAAGGAAAAAAATCCCGACGTAAAAATTATCGCCGTAGATCCTTATGGCTCCCTTTACTACGATTTCGTCAAGACCGGACAAACCGTCAAGGCCAAGACCTACGTGGTCGAAGGCATCGGTGAGGATTTCTTCCCCACGACGATGAACCTGAAAATCCTCGACGACATTCTTCAAGTCAATGATGAAGAATGTTTCGTCGTCGCGCGCCGTCTGGCGAAGATGGAAGGTCTTTTCACCGGGGGCTCCGGTGGCGGCTGCATTTCGGGCGCTTTACGTCTCGCAAAAGATCTGGGACCTCATGATTTCGTCGTCGCGCTGCTGCCGGACACCGGCATGCGCTACCTCAGCAAGGTCTACAACGAAGAGTGGATGCGCGAGCGCGGTTACGTGGACGCGGCCACGGCCATCACCGCCGGTGAAGTCGTGCACGCCAAGCACGCTCTCGGCAAAGTACGCGAGCTCATCGTCGCGCGCCCGTATCAGACCGTTTTCCACGCGCTGAAAACCATGCAGGAACAGGACATTTCGCAGATTCCCGTTTTCGAGGAAAATCTTCCCATCGGCACGATTTACGAAGACCAAATCCTGAATCTCGCCTTGCAAGGCAAGGATCTTCGCAAACTCGTCGTCCGGGAAGTGATGAGCAAACCGCTCCCGCAGGTTCCGCGCACCGCGCCCGTCGAGCGCGTCACGCACATCCTCAGCCACGAGAACCCCGCGGTCTTTGTCGAAATGGGCGACACCCGCTTCGAGATACTCACCAAGTACGATCTCATGAGCACCGTCGCCAGCCTCATGGAACAAAAACGCTGAGCCCGCTCGCCGTGGCGTATTTTCTGCACATGGGATAATGGAACTGTGAAAATTCACGATTTCAATTTACGGCTGAAAGACTCCATCCTCATCGCCGACGGCGCGATGGGCTCGATGCTGCACGAAGCCGTGGGCGCGCAACGCTGTTTCGACGAGTTGAACGCCACGGAGCCAGAAGCCGTCTTTCGCGTGCACCAGGCCTACATCGAAGCCGGCACGCACATCATCGAGACCAATACCTTCGGCGCGAATCGCTTCAAACTCGCGGCGCTGGGCCTTGGCGACGAAGTGCAGCGGCTCAACAGCCGCGGCGTGAAAATCGCGCGCGAAGCCCGCGAATCCGCCGCGCGCGAAGTGCTCATCGCCGGTTCCATCGGCCCGCTTGGTCTTGGCGTGCAGTCGCGCCACCCCGCTCCGCAAGAAATACAGGACATCTTTCACGAGCAGGCGCTCGCGCTCGAAGAGCGTGGTGTCGATTTCTATATCCTTGAAACATTCACCTACATTGAAGAATTGCTCTTCGCCATTGACGCAATTCGCTCGTTCTCCGGCCTGCCCATCGTGGCCCAGCTCACCTATTCCGAAGAAGGCACAACCTACGGCGACCTCCGCCCGACGGGTGCTGCGGCGCAATTGAAAAACAAGAATGTCCAGGTCATCGGCGCAAATTGCACGCTTGGCCCGCAGGCGCTGTTGCCGATACTGCAAGAGCTTGCCGCTGTCGATGATGTGCGCGTCAGCGGCATGCCTAACGCGGGTTTTCCCAAGCGCGAAGGCGACCGTATCGTTTATCCGAAGTCGTCCCCCGAATATTTCGCGCTTTTTGCGCGCGAAGCTGCTGCGCTCGGCGTGCGCATCCTCGGCGGCTGCTGCGGCACCACTCCCGCGCACATTCGCGCGATGGCCGAAGCTGTCAAGTCACTCAAGCCCGTCACGACACATGCCGCCGCACATTCCGTCGAAGTGATGGCCAAGCCGGTTCCGGTTGCGCACCGCGATCCGGAAAGCAAATTCTGGAAAAAACTCCAGAAAAAAGAGTTCGCCGTCTGCGTGGAAATCGATCCGCCCAAAGGCCTCTCACTCGATCGCATCTACGAGCAGGTCGACAAAGTTATGGCCTCGAAAAAAGTGGATGCCATTGACATCAACAGCGGGGCAATGGCGCGCGTCGGCATGGACGCGCTGGTCGTCGCCGGCGCCCTCGAAGCGCGCGGCGTTGAAACCGTTCCGCACCTCACCACGCGCGATCAGAACATCATCGGCCTGCAAGCCGCGTTGCTAGGTGCGTGGACAGTCGGCGGCGTTCGCAACATTCTCGCCATCACGGGGGATCCTCCATCGGTCGGCGACTATCCGGAAACCAGCGGCGTTTACGAAGTCGATTCCGTCGGCCTCGTCAAAGTCCTTAACCGCTTGAATCAGGGAACCGACTGGGCCGGAAAAACTCTGGGAGGCGCAACAAATTTCGCCATCGGCGTCGCGGTGAATCCCGTGGCCGACGATCTCGACAACGAAATCGAACGTTTCTACGCCAAAATCGAAGCCGGGGCGCACTACGCCATGACCCAGCCGCTCTTCGATCCCGCGCACTGGCACGCTTTTTTGAAAAAACTCGGCGGCAAGCCTGCTATTCCCGTCTTGATCGGCGTGTGGCCGCTGAACAGCTACAAGCAGGCGCTGCGTCTGAACAACGAAGTCCCCGGCATCGTCATCCCCCAACCGCTATTGAAGTCAATGGAATCCGCCGGAGCCGCCGCGCGCGACCGCGGCTTCGAAGTCGCCCGCGAAATGCTCGCATGGGCACGCACGGAACTCGCCGGGGCGTACCTGATCCCGCCCTTCAAGCGCTACGAAGAAATCCTAGAGATTCTGTAGGGGCCGGTCTTTAGACTGGTGTTTTTGATTCTTGTAGAGACCGAACCACAATCCTCATTCGACGATTCTTGGCCGACTACTGGTCCAATCCATCCCAGGTGTCTCACGTTGCAGGAGCAACTGAGCTAGTGTGATCGTGAATGATTTTCCACCCATCCGGAAAGCGCTGCCAAACCAGCGTGAAAACTCCTCCGAGTTCATCTTTCTCTCGCTTCAAATGCCATCGCCCCAAGACCATAGCGGCATCCGGCCCCAAGAACCGGAATTCCAGATCCGAAAAATCAAGCTGCCCCATTGCAGCGCGATCCGGATAGTTTTTCTTGTACCGTGCCAGCACTCCGTCCCAGCCACGAGCCACGCCGCTGCTTCCGGAAAATGTCAGCTCACTCGAATGCCAGTATCCCACCAGAAAGGCGTCAACATCGCCGCGGTTCCACGCCGCTTGCTGCGCCTCCAGCACCGCCTTGATGGCCTTCTGATCGGCTTCACGTCCGTCGCTGGGTATCCCGAGCGAAGAATTCTGTAAAAGAAATCCCAAAAAAAGTGCGAGCCCGCCCGCCAGCAAAGCCATGCGAAAACTCGACCGCATATTCACACTCCCTTTGCTTAAAATTGCCCAGTGCCAGAATCGGCGAGTTACATAAACAATACAAATCGCTGTTTTTTCAATCCGCTCATCATCTTAGGTCATTTATTTTCAATAGCTTACACCGATAGTTCCAGTCCACTGGTACTTCAAGGCTATTGGTAGGTATTTTTCTCGCTGGCACAATCCCTTTAGAGGCTGAGGGATGTTCGCCACTATGCTATTTGCGATCTCCATCGTTGCCCTGGCCCAGTTTGGCCTGTACTACTGGCGCGCCGTCCTGGCGGGAGTAGCCGCCCAGCCGGTTTCCGACCGCGTGCTGTCCGCTGCCCGCGTTGAAAATGGCCGCGTCGCTCCGGAACACTTCGAGACCCTTGCCGGGCTCCACGATCTGACCCCCGATCTCTTTCCCAATCGCGGGGGGCTCGGTTTCGTCCGCCTTTACTACCGAGTCATACAAAGCCTTGACGCCTTCGCCGGCGCGCGTATCCCCGCAGTGGCCGCCTGGAGCCTGCGCGAGCGCGTTATCTGCGCCCGCTACGCTGCCGTCCAGGTCGACCGCCGCCTGCAGGCCAACCTGCAGCTCGCGGCCTCTCTGCGCTCCTGCTAAGCCTGAATCCTCTAGCGGGGAGTCAATAGGCCCAGCGCAGCAGCATCCCTCCAGTCGTATAACCGGCTCCCACGGTTACAATCAGCACCAAATCCCCTTTGCGCAACCGGCCTTGCTCCACAGCGTCCCGCAGCCCCAGGGGAATCGTTCCTGCGGTGGTATTCCCGTAGCGATCGATATTCACCATCACCTTGGAATCCTCGATTCCCAGCCGCTCCTGGGTGGCTCTGATAATCCGCAGGTTGGCCTGGTGCGGCACGAGTAGCGCCAGATCGTCTTTCGTAAAGCCGTTTCTTTCGAGGAGGTGCGTGGCCATCTCCGCCATTCTTCGCACGGCATACTTAAACACTTGCGAGCCTTCCTGATGCACGAAGTGCATTCTTTGCTCGATGGTTTCGGCGCTGGAGGGATTCAGCGAACCCCCTCCCGGCATATACAAAAACGCGCCGCCGGATCCGTCCACATCGTGTTCGAAATCCAGAATTCCCTCATTCGAACCGGCGGCTTCAATCAAAGCCGCGCCCGCGCCGTCTCCAAACAGCACGCATGTCGCACGATCCTTGTAATCCAGGATGGAAGTCATGGTGTCGCTTCCGATCACCATGACTTTTTTGTGCGTCCCCGCGCCGACAAATTGCGCGCCCACGGTCAGCGCGTATGCAAAACCGGAGCACGCGGCAGACAGGTCAAAGCCCCACGCTTTTTTCGCTCCGATGCGATTCTGCACCAGGCAGGCGGTCGCGGGAAAAAACATATCCGGCGTGACGCTGGCGAGCACAATCAGATCGATTTCCAGAGGATCCGTTTTTGTTTGCGTCAGCAGAGACTTGGCTGCTTCTGTTGCTAGGTGCGAGCTCGCCGTCCCCTTCTCCACGATGTGGCGTTCCCGGATGCCGGTGCGCGTGCGGATCCATTCGTCGTTGGTCTCGACGATTTTCTCCAGGTCCGCGTTGGTCATCACCTTGGGCGGAACGTACCCGGCTACACCCGTAATTTTTGCCGCGATGCGGTGGGACATGACTCTCCTTGCAAATGGCCCCCGGAATAAAAGAACCTGAATTTTATGCGATAGCGCGGTAGCGATACAAGGCGAACTCCTGCTCACCTCGTTGCTGGACAGGGTGAATCGGGGGTCCTGAAAATGACAGGCTTGTGAAATGCATTCAAATGCGCGTGTGTCCCAGAATTGAGGAGGATGGAAGGATTTCGTAGCGCCAGGAGATGGTGGCCGTTTTCTGGAGCATTGCGGAGACGGAACAATATTTTTCCTCGCTGAGTTTTATCGCATGCTTTACGGCTGCGTCATCCAAATGCCCGCGGAGCCGATAGAGAATTTCCAGTTTTGTCCAGACCGTGGGAGGCGCCGCGGCGCGCTCCCCGGAGCAAATTACTTCCAGCGATTCCAGTTTTTGGCGCTTTTTTTTGAGAATAATCACGATGTCGGTGGCGGTGCATGCGCCCAGAGCCATGAGCACGAGTTCCATCGGTCCGGGAGCCTGATTCGAATCGCGATCGGAATCGACGGCTATCGCGTGCCCAGACGGGCTAGTCGCCACGAATTTCTGTTCGCCAATCCACTTCACGGATGCGGTTTGCATAACGCCCTCTCCAGAAAAGAATAACAGGAGCTGCCACGAGGAACGAAACGATCGAACCGGCGCCGCAAACGGCAATGTCACGAACCGCAAGCTGAATTGAGCGTATGATTTGGAGCGAATTCAACAGTTCCACGGAGGGCAACGATGCTGATGCAATCGGGATGGATGAGATGGACCGGCGCGGCGGTCTTTGCGCTGATAATCACTCTATTCGCTGGGCACGAAGTGTTGAGCGCCAGGCAAAACGTGATGGCCGCGGAAACGAAAGATCAGCCCTATGTCATCGAGTATTACTACAAGGCGAAATGGGGCCATGCGGATGAGTTCCTAACGCTGTTCAAGAAAAACCACTATCCCGTGCTGAAAAAAGAGATGGAATTGGGGCGCATGCTGAAAGTGAGCATGGCAACGCCGCGGTATCATGCCACGGAAGATGGGCGCTGGGATTTCCGGGTAACCATCGTTTTCAAGAATGCCGCGATTGCCAACGATAATTTTGACAGCGGCGCGCTGATCAAGCAGCTTTATCCCGATCAGGAGACCTACAAGAAAGAAGAACAGCGGCGCTTCGAAATCCTGGACTCGCACTACGACATTCCGATCAAGGATGTGGATTTAGACGGAAAGTAGCCGCTTCGCTGGAATCTGCGGATCAGGTGTTGCGGGGGCCGGTCGTGGCGGCGACTTCGATGACCGGATTCGGCAGGGCACGCATCGTTCGAACGAATACTTCCACGATGGCGCCGTCAAACTGGGCGTTCGCGCAACGTTCGAGTTCCGTCAGGGCGTCGGCGGCCCTACGTGCTTTCTTATAGGTGCGGTCGCTGGTGATGGTGTCGTAGGCATCCGCAATGGCGATAATACGCGCTCCCAGCGGGATTTTCTCGCCGCCGAGCGCATCGGGGTAACCGGAACCGTCGTAGTATTCGTGATGATGCAGCACCATCTCGCGAATCCGAGCGAGCGGAGTGAGCGGATCAAGAATCTTGGCGCCAAACCTGACGTGAGACTTCATGGTTTCCCACTCGTCGGGATTGAGCGGGCCGCTCTTATTCAAAATGTTTTCCGGGATACCGACCTTTCCGATGTCGTGCAGCACGCCGCCGAGGCGAATTTCCTCGACTTCCGCTTCGGACATGGCCATGGCTTCGGCGATCAGCGCGGCATAGGCGGAAACCTTCTGTGAATGCCCTTGCGTGTAGTGATCCTTCGCGTCGATGGCGAAAGCCAGCGACGTTACCGTGTCAAGCACCGCTTGCGGAAGAGCTTGCGGGCCTTGCGCGGGCGCCGTGGCCGTCTTGTGGTTCACGGTCTCCGTGGAGGCGAGAGACTCGGTGAATTGTGTGAGCCTCTGGTAGATCTCCTCGAAAGCCTCAGGCCCGGTGGCGAAAAGCCTCTTGAGTGTCACACCCAGATAGGCCTCGAGAACGTCGCGCTTCCACTTCTTGGCTTCGTTGGGATCGAAGTGATCCGCGGTGGAAACCGCGTTGCCGCCCTGATGCTTCGAAAGGTACATCGAAGCGTCGGCAACCTGGATCAACTCCTGCGGCGAAGAACCGTGCAGAGGGTAGCAGGCGATACCGAAGCTCGCGCTGATATTTTTCTCGCGCAGCAACGGATCCGCGGAGACCCATCCGCGAAGTTTGCTCGCCAGTTGGCGCGCGTGTTCCATGTTGGTTTCAGGCATCAGAATGACGAATTCGTCGCCGCCGTAGCGGGCCACGACGTCGGAGCGCCGGCAATTCGTTTCGAGGATGTGGCCCACGCGCTGCAAGACCAGGTCGCCTTCCAGGTGGCCGTAAAAGTCGTTGACGAATTTGAAGCGGTCGAGGTCCATGAGCACCAGGGCGAAGGCGCGGCCCGCGCGCGTCGAGCGCTTCCATTCGGCGGAAAGTGCTTCCATGAAAAACCGGTGGGTCTTCACGCCGGTCAGTCCATCCGTGATGGCCTGTTCCTGGGCTTTCTGGAAAGACAGCGCGTTGTGCAGCGCGCCGGCGATCAAGTCCGCGAGTGTACGAAGCAGAAGGATTTCTTCCTCGGAGAAATCGGCGACAACGGAGGATTCGATGGACAAAATGCCGTGCAACTGGTCCGCGTAGAAAACCGGCAGTGCGATCGCGGACACGGTATCGGGCAGGAGTGGCTTGAGGGCGTTGTCGGAAAGAGACGTGGCGCGGTAAGCGGCCATATGTCCATTGCGCGCTACATGGCCGATGAGTCCCGTGCCCAGTGGAATGCGGCGGCCGGCTGTTCCGCGGCGCTTGCCGGCTTCAGCCTGGATGACAATCTCGCGCGTAGCATAATCGAGCTGGCCGATTCCGATGTGATCGTAGGTCAGGCCCTCTTCCAGTTGCTCGGTGATTTTCGCCAGCATTTCATCCGGATTCAGAGTGGCGATGGCGTTGCGCGAAATGGTATTGAGCAGGGTCAAGTGGCGGGCTTTCGTGCGTTCCTCGTGGAAGAGGCGCGCGTTTTCGATGGCGATGCTGGCTTCGCTGGCCAGCACACGGAGAAGTTCCAGGTGTCCTTCGTCGAAGCTGCGCTCATTGTCGGAATAAACGGCCATGGCTCCGATCGCGTGATCGTACGCGACCAAGGGGACACCGCAGAAACAGCCTTTCGTGCGCAGCGGTTCCACTCCGAGTTTCTTCGCCTCGGCGACATAATTGTCGCGGATCAGGACGGGCTGGCGCGTTCGAATGATGTACTCGGTGATGAAATTTCCCGCGGGCCGGGTCCGCTTTGGCATACGCGCACCGTCGATCATTTCGAGGTCGAAATGCATTTCGTCCCGGAGCGGGTCAAGCTCGGCGATGTAGAAATTCTCCACGTCGAATAAACGCCGGAGCTCTTCCCACACTTTGCGCATCAAGTCTTCTTTGTTGAGGGTGGAACTTAGGGCGCGGCCAATTTCGTTGAGGACGTGGAGTTCTTCGGAGCGGCGCGAAGTCTGCTGAATCAAGTAGCTGTTCTCGACGGCCATGCCGATCTGATGTCCCAGCGCGAGGAGCAGGCGGAGTTCCGCGGGAGTGAAGCGGCGGCTGTCTGGAGTGCCGAGCAGCAGGACACCGAACGCTTGCTCTTTCGCCTGAAGGCTGATGGCTACGACGCTCCGGAGTCCCTGGGTCAGAGCCAGGTCGCGGAAACGGCGGATAGATTGTTCTTTTTCAAGAGCGGAAAGGGAGTCGTCGCGCAGGTCGCGGAAACCCAGAAGTCCGCCGAGGCGCGATACCAGGCTGACCAGATAATCGTCGAGACCCTCGTCCTGTGCGGCACGGCAAAAATCGTCACTCAAGCCTACGGCAACGACGGATGTAGGCCCCTGCGGGTCACCGTGATGCAGAAAAAGCGCACCGGCGGGGAGGCGGACAACTCCGAGGACGCGGTCCAGAGCTTGCGAGAGCATGCGCTGAATTTCGCCGCCGACAAAACTGGAGGTGGCCAGATTGAGATTTGAAAGCGCAAGCATGTTGCGCTCAATCCGCCGCTTTTCTTCTTCATAAATCGCCATGACCATCAACATGGCTACGAACGCGCATGGAGCGGCCGCGACGACGTTAATGTTCGCGCCCTGCAGCCCCGGCGCGGTATTGAGGAAATGCAGCGAGACCCAGAGAACTCCCCAAGAGGCGAAAGAGATCCCCAGCAGGCGATCGGCGAGGGTTTCCTGGCGACGGCTTTCCTGCCAGAAGACGACGGCTACGGCGACGTACAACATGGAGGCAGGAATTACTTCGGAGATGCGGATGACGTTGATGGCATTGGCGGCAGCCCATAAGCCCAAAATGACGGCCAGCATGAGGGCGGGAATCGTCCACGGCTTTCGCTGAGAGTAGATTTGCGCGCCGAGAAAAAAGAGCAATCCCGAGAGCGTGTAGAGCCAAAGATTGAGACCGCTTTCGAACGCGCCAGAAGGCGCCCCCTGAGAGAGTGCCTGGCCCAAGTAATGAAGCCCGAAAACGGTCCAGGCGGCAGTCCAGAGAAGGAGGTAGGTTTGCCGTTTGATGCTGTAAATGTAGGCGAAGAACCCGGCCACCAATGTGGTGGCGATCAACAACGCCAGTGAAATAAAGCTCTGATGCATTAAGGTCGCAACCGATTCCCCGTCCAACGGGCGGACGCTGCCTTCGCCGAACACGAAGGCACACAAGACACTTCCAGTTCGGTGCGTACCGGCAATCCGGCGCCGCGCGGGGACAATCGTGCGGGCAAGTGGAAGGCCGGGTCTACGCCCAAAACAAAGTACCTGTGATTATGGATTATGGAATTTTCAGGATGCAAGTGTACCGGGGTACTGGTAGCCAAAAAGACAGCAGCGCAGGGGGTAACGGATTCACTACAAGATGGAGTATAGGGCTTGGTCCTTTCGCCAAACCTTCACGGGTTGGACGGAGAGTTTCCATTTCGCTACACTGAGGGTTCCCATCAGGATGGAAACACACCACAGGTGATGAGCGAAACAGTGAACAAGACGCCGGGAGTGCGAGTGCGATTTGCGCCCTCCCCAACAGGATATTTGCATGTCGGAGGGGCGCGCACGGCGCTGTTCAATTGGCTGTTTGCGCGCCGCCAGAGCGGCACGATGGTGCTGCGCATCGAGGATACCGACGCGGAGCGCAACAAGCCGGAGCTAGTGCAGGGAATCCTGGACGGGTTGCAGTGGCTCGGGGTGGATTGGGACGAAGGCCCTTTTTACCAGTCGCAGAGAACGGAATTGTATCGCGCGGCGGCCAAGAAGTGTCTTTCGAACGGCAGCGCATTTCTGTGTTATTGCCCGGCGGAAAAATACGCGGGCGGGGACCATGCCGAACCGGCGCAGGACGAGGAGCCGAAAGCCGGCGGGCCGCGGCGCGTGACACGTTGTACCTGCCGCGATGGAATACCATCGACGCCGGGTGTGAAGCCGGCTGTGCGCTTCAAAGTGCCGCTGCGTGGCACGACGAAATTTTTCGATGCGGTGTTCGGAGAGAGCGAGTTTTCGAACGACGAAATCGAGGATTTCGTCCTGCTGCGATCGGCGAAAGGCGACGAGGAGTTCGGGCAGTCCATGTACCAGCTGGGCGTGGTGGTGGATGACATCGACATGCGGATCACGCACGTGATTCGCGGCGCGGATCACATTTCGAATACGCCAAAGCAAGTATTGTTGTACCGGGCGCTGGGCGCGGAACCCCCGGTGTTTGCGCATGTGCCGCTGATCCTGGGCGCGGACAAAAGGCGGCTTTCGAAACGGCATGGCGCCACGGATGTGAACATGTACCGCGCGGAAGGATTTTTGCCGGAAGCGTTCCGGAATTTCCTGGCGCTGCTGGGCTGGTCGCCGGGCGGCGATGAAGAATTTTTGCGCACAAAGGATTTGCTGCAAAAGTTTTCGCTTGAGGGAGTGAGCCGCACGAACGCGGTTTTTGACCGCCCGAAACTGGAATGGTTCAACACGCAGTACCTGCAAAAACTCCCGATCGAGGAGCTGCTTCCCGAAGTCGAAAATGAACTGAAGCGCAGCGGCTTATGGAAGCCGGAGTGGGCGGCCGGCGCCGCGCCGGGCTCCGACGGCCGGGATCATGCGTGGCTGGCGAAGACAGTGGATCTACTGCGGCCGCGCATCCGGCTGTTGCCGGATTTTTCTTCGTGGTCGCTGGCATTTTTCACCGACGATTTCCAGCGTGATCCCGCGGCTAAGGAAAAATTCTGGAAAGATGCAAAAGTTCCGGAGCTGCTCGCGAAGCTGGCCGACGCGCTGGCAGCGATCCCGGAATGGAATCACGATGCGTGCGATCACGTTTCTCGAGCGGTTGCCGAAGCGGGCGGAGTAAAAGCAGGTTTGCTCATCAACGCGACGCGCGTGGCGATCGTCGGACAAGCCGTAGCTCCGCCGCTATTCGATACGATGGTTGTTCTCGGACAACAGCGCGTTGTCGGGCGGTTGCGAGAAGCGGTTGCCGGCTTCGGCAAATCCTGAAGCAAATTCAAGGAAAATTGCAGTTTCGTGGCTGGTGTTCCAGGTCAATTCCAAGAATTGACCCGGGTGGGCCTATGGTTTTGAAAAAATTTCCGGGTGAGCGGGCTTTGAAGAGGCGGCGATATTGATGGTGGCGTCGAGCGGTAGCGTCGTCGGCGGCAGGCAGATTTCGCTGCTGCAGGCCTGGTAGCGGAGCTTCAGCGCGATGTGCTGCTCGCCGAGAGGGGCATTCGCGAGGGCAGTGACCGGCAGTTTGAGAGTGACGGTGTCCTGATAGACATTGAGCGGAATTTTGGTGAAGGTGAATTTTTCGAGTTTGCCTTTGGGATAGGAAACTTCGCCGCCCTGGAAGCCGGCGGGGAGTTCGGACTTGAGATCGGTGGCGATAAGGTAGTCTTCGGATTTTTCGCGGGCGTTGACGTGGAAGCCTGGGCGAATTTTCATGACCACGGCGACCTGGAAGGAGCTGCCACGCGCGGCGGGATCCAGCGAGACGTAAATTTCCGGCTTGACGACGTCGCGGCCGGAGGGAACCTGCGAAAGCACGGCCGGCGAGATCGCAAAACAGATCACGAGGGCGGCGGAAAGGAATATTTTCGCTGCGGATTTCACAGTTTCACCTGGGTGCCGAGTTGCTGGGAGACAACGCGGTTCATGACGGCGTGCAAATCTTCGCCGGATTTTTCATGCACAAAGGCCTGCTTTCCGTCGTTCCAACCAAGCTTGAAGCTGGTGGAGAGCGCGGAGATCCAGATTTCGCGAACGGGCGTGTTTGGCGAAATCACGAACTTGGCTTCCTCGGGCTCTTCGAAAATAACCTCGAGTTTTCCGCTCTCACCTTCGACGTCGAAGCCATGCTCATCGCCAAGGACGAGCAGACGTTTCTTGAGATCTTCGAACGCAGCATCCGCTTTCCGCTGAAAGTCCTTTTCATCAAGCATGAGTTCAGGGTACATGAGTGAATTTTTGGGGGCAAGAGAAGCAAGGCTGGGGAACAGGGCTCGGGCGGCCCAACTAGAGAGAATCACAACTGGGATTCAATGGCCTTGGTGATTTCTTCGTAGCTGACGAGGCCTTGAATCTTCTTGATGATTTTGCCGTCGCGAGAGATGAGGAAGCTGGTGGGATAGCCGAGAAGGCCGCCAAATTTGTCGGCAACGGCGTCGTTGCCGATGACGATGGGGTAGTTCATGGGAAGTTTCTGGCCGTTGACGTTGAAACGCTCCTTGGCGAGGAAGGGAGCGACAGCGCTCTTGCCTTCTTCATCCATGGAGATACCGAGAACGGTGAAGCCTTTTGGTTCGTACTTCTGCTGCATCTCGATGAGCCAGGGGATTTCGACGTAGCAGGGATCGCACCAGGTGGCCCAGAAATTGACGAGAACGACTCTGCCCTGGTATTGCGCAAGAGTTCCGTCTTTACCGTCGAGGTCCTTGAAGGTCACATCGGGAGCGGGCTGGTCGAGGATCTTGTCAGCAACCGGGCCGTCGTTCTTCGCAGTGGCTTTGACGCGCGTGGCCTTATCGGCGTAGTAGGTGCCGATAATGAGCACAATGACGGTAATCACGGCCAAAACGGTCTTGCTTCCTTGAAAGGAAGCAATCTTTTCCCAACGCCGTACTACGGCGAAAACCACAACCGCCAGGACAGCCACCCCGACTGCCAGCCAGAACGCCGTGCTCCCCGTTCCGCTCGTCAGGATGCGCTCAAGCCACAAAACAAGAACGTTCAAGAAACTCAGTTTTGCGGTGAGCCAGGTCAGTTTGTTGACGAAGACCAAGGCGCCGACGAAAAGCAAAAGAGCGCCGCTGAAGAGTTCTACGGCGTGAAGATATTTTCTGAAATTTTTGTAAAACGTCATGAACTTGCCGATGCCAAGAGCGGTGAGGAGAAATGGGATGGCCAATCCGGTGGAGTAAACGGCGAGGAGAAGAACGCCGCGCTGAATCTTGTCGCTCGCAGCGGCGATGGTGAGCACGGTAGTGAGAATGGGGCCGATGCAGGGAGTCCAGCCGAAAGCGAAGGCAAAGCCCAGCATGAAGGCGCTCCAGGCGCTGGGCTGTGTGACCGAACTCTGGAGGTGGACGTCGCGGTTAAGCCAGCGGGCAAGAGCGGGACCGAAAAAGCCAATAATGGATAGCGAGAAGAAGTGGAGCGGGCCAAATCCCGCGAACAGAGGGGCATGGCGAGCCCAGGAAGCAATGCCGAAGGCGACGAGAATGACACCGAAAATAATGCCGGCGCGGGGGTTGAGCTTGATCAGCAGGCCAAGGAGATGGAGACCGAAGAGAAGGATGAGCGCACCGGCGATGGGAGTGAGCGTATTGCGATTCTGTTTTAGGAAAACGCCTACGGCACTTGCGGATGCTCCAAAAGAGATGAAGACGATCGAAAATCCGGCGATGAAGGAGAGCGAAGAGCCCAACAAGCTGGAACTGGGGACTTCGCCTTTGCGGAGCTGCTCCATGCCGATGCCGGAGAGCATTGAAATGTAGCCGGGAACGAGAGGCAGTACGCAGGGCGAGAGAAACGAAACCAGCCCGGCGAGAAAGGCGGCTGCTAGAGAAACATCGGTCATAGTCGAATCATACCTCTAATCACTAGAATCCCAGAATTGCCAGAACTATTCCCTCGGCAGGCTGCGGACCATTCCTTAGACGCGGCACGGAAGAAAAAAGAGACACAGGCGAACGTCAAGCCAATAGGCGCCAAGTGAAGGAAATGGCTTGCGCGAGGCGCGGGAGCTGGAGCTCGTGCGACTGCAAGTGGCTCATTGTAAGCGGTTTGTGGATGCGGTGAATGGCGAGACAGTTGCCATTGCCAGTGGTGCAGTCGGGAGTCGCTCAGCAGGTGAGTATGCATTGGACGCCCAATAAGGTGACTATGCTGCGGGTAATCGTGGGGTTCGCAGCGGTGTGCCTCTTTGGGCGTGGGCCGTGGGCAAACCTGGCGGCCGTGGGATTGACGGTCGCAGCGATCGCGCTGGATGCGCTGGACGGGCACATCGCGCGGAAAAAGAAGATGGCGACACCGATGGGGGCGCAACTGGACATCCTGGGCGACCGGATGATCGAGAACGTGTACTTTACCTATTTTGCAGTGGTGGGGATGGTCTCATTGTGGCTGCCCATTTTGTTCTTTGCACGGGGAGCGGCAACAGATTTTCTGCGCGGGCTGGCGATGAAAGCGGGACATTCCGGTTGGGGCGCGAACGCGATGCTGCGGACGTGGTGGGGACGAGCGCTGGTGACGTCGCGCTGGAGCCGCGGGTTGTATGCGGCAATGAAATGCCTATGCTTCTGCTACCTGGGGCTGGAGCTGGCGTTAACGCGCGGACCGGTGGCACTGGTGGGGGAGCTTGCGGCGGACGCGCACAGGATGATTCGCGCGGGCGCGCATGCGTTGACGTGGATGACGGCGGCGTTTTGCCTGGTGCGCGGGTTGCCGGTGCTGATGGAAGGATGGAAGTACATCACGGGAAGCGTAGGTCCGGCGCGCAGAGTGAAGCGAGCGGCTCAGGGGGCGATGTGAGAGCGCGCGTGAAGGCAGAGGAAGTAGAGGAGGTGAGGGAGGTAAAGGAGAAGAGTGGAGGAGTCGCGGCGTTCTTTGATTTGGATGGAACATTGGTGGCGCCGCCGTCGCTGGAGCGGAGATTTTTCGGAATGCTGCGCTACCGGAGAGCGATTCCGGCGAAAAACTATTTGCTGTGGTTGAGGGAAGCGGTGCGGCTGGCGCCGCGCGGGGTCGGCAAGATGTTGCAAACGAACAAGAGGTATTTGCGCGGAATCGCAGTGAACCCGTGGAGCACAGCCGGGCTAAATCCGGCTCCCAAGTTTTTCGGAGAAGGGCTCGAACGAATCGCGTGGCATGCGGGAAAGGAGCATCGGATTGTGCTGCTCAGCGGGACACTGGAGCCGCTGGCGCAGGCTGCAGCACGAGCCATCGAATCGGGACTTGCCAGCAGGGGAATTATTTCCTGCATTCGCATATGTGCGACGTGCTTGGAAGTAGCCGACGGCCGGTGGACCGGAAAGATATTGCGCGAAGCGATGATTGGAGAAGCGAAGGGGCGCGCGGTGAAAGAAATCGCTTTGGAAATGAATCTGGACTTGGCTCATTCCTATGCTTACGGCGACAGCGCGGATGACCGATGGCTCCTGGCGGCGGTGGGACGACCTTTCGCGGTGAATCCCGCGGCGGAGCTTGGGCGGCTCGCGCGAATGCTTGGCTGGCCTTCCCTAAGTTGGGCCGGAAAAGAAAATTCAACGCAGAGAAGCAGAGTGCGCAGGGAAATTGAAGATAAGAAAGCGCTGCCCAGGATGATCGCATAAGGCCGCACACTTTTTGCGGACTTCGGTGAGTGCGTCTGATGGAGTTGGGGAGAGTGGAGAACGCGGAATGAGTGACGTGCACCGACAGAACGGCGAAGGGAACGAAGCGATCATCGCCTGGCGCGCGAAGGCAGCTCCAGATAGCTTCGAAGGGGATGGACATGGAATCGCGCGCTGGATTGCCCGGGAGGCGGCGGGGACGTGGGAGGCGTGTGGAGCGTTCGAATGGGTGGCGCTGGGGTATCTAGCGGTGTCGAGTTCGTTGATTGTGCTGTTCGCGGAAAATCTGGCGCACCCGGTGCGATTGGCTGGAGTTCAGGTATTTGTAGCGGCGGTGATTTTGTGTCTGTGCCGGGCGGAAGCACGAAGCGGGACAAACAGGAATGTCTGTCCTACTTTTGCTCAGAGGTCTTGGCATTTCTGGCGGCACTGGTATCCGCACCTGTTCTTTCTTTTTTGCTTTGAAGAGTTGGGAGAACTAGTGCATCTGGTTTCGCCTGCCTGGCAGGACGCGAAATTGATCGCCGCGGATTACTGGCTGACGGGCGTGCATCCAGCGGTGTGGCTGGAGCAGTTTGTAACACCGGCGCGGAATGAATTCATCCAGTTCGCCTATCTCACTTATTTTGCTTATCTGCTATTGGTAGGCGGCGTTTTGTACTACCGACGGGACTGGCGCGGGTACTGGTCGGTGATGACGTATTCGGCGGTGGGCTACGCGATCGGCTATGTGATTGCGATTTTATTTCCGATTGAAAGCCCGTGGTTTTCAATGGCGGGAGCTTGGCACGGGCCGTTGCAAGGCGGGCCGGTGACGGCTACGATCAATTTTATTGAACACTTCGGCCGCGTGCGCGGCGCGGCGTTTCCTTCGGAGCACGTGGCGGGGTCGGTGGCGGCGCTTTGGGGAGCGTGGCGGCACCGGCGCTGGTTGTTCTGGGTGATGGCGCCGCTGGTGTTGTGCATGTGCCTTTCGACGGTGTGGGGGCGGTACCACTACGTGGTGGATGTTTTCGCGGGGATGGTGACGGGGACGCTGGGGTACCTCATCGGCGGCTGGATTATGAAGACTCGCGGCGCAGTTTCGGAAGAGATGTGAAGTGATTGGTTGCCGAGCAAAATGAGAATGTGCGCAGGGCTGAATTCCCGCACCTACAGGGGCGGACGAATCGTTTGAGGATTTGCGCTTTCGAATGCGTGAGCGATGCGCATCAGGAGAAATTCATCGGTTACCGCGCCGATAAGCTGGAGCCCAACCGGTAGACCTGCAGGAGTGAAACCACAGGGGATGGAGATGGCGGGGACGCCGGCTAGGTTGGCGGGGCGGTTATTCCGAAGCAGCAGGGCGCGCGTGGGGTAGTCCTTTTCATTGAGGCGCGAAGTTTCTTCACCGATGAGCGGGGCGGTAATCGGGGTGGTTGGGACGACCAGGGCGTCGACGCCGGCATCGGCCATCGCCAGATGGAGCTGCTGGATGAACGTGTCGCGCAATTCGAGAGCCTGCAGATAAACCGTAGCGGAAACTCTAGTTCCGATTTCAAGGCGCGAACGAACGTCTTCGCCGTAGTCCGCGGCGCGGGCGGGGAACCAGCCTGCTTGCTGGTGATAGTGGGTCGCTTCGGACCAGGCGATTTCGTTTCCGGCGTGTTCGGTCTCCTGCAGAAGAGGGATCGAGATTTCTTTGATCGCTGCACCGAGTTTGTTTAAAGAACGGAGCGCAGCCTCGAAGACATTCTTAACGTCTCCGGAGATTACATCCAGGAAAAACTCGCTTGGCACGCCGAGCCTGAATTTTTTCATGGGTGGAGAGGACTTGCAGGCGGAACTCAAAAGCGGTTCACGTTTTCCGCGTACGAGTATGGGGTCCAGAAGGAGCGCCGCGTCTGCCGCCGTGCGAGCCAATGGTCCAACACAATCGAGGTGCGGGGAAAGCGGGACCGTGCCATCCGTATTGACTCGGCCGATCGTGGGTTTGAGACCGACGACGCCGCAGAGAGAAGCTGGAATGCGGATGGAGCCGCCAGTGTCCGTACCGATGCTGCCGCAGCAGAGACCGGCCGCGACCGCCGCTGCGGAACCGCCGCTCGAGCCGCCGGGGATGCGCGCGAGGTTCCACGGATTATGGACGGGGCCGTAGTGGGGATTATTGGATGTTACGCCATAGGCGAATTCATGCAGATTGGTCTTGCCGAGGAAAATGGCGCCGGCTTCTCTCAGTCTCTCAACCACCACTGCATCATGCTCCGGAACAAACGCGGACAAAAGTTTGGATCCCGCTGTCGAGCGAACACCTTTGGTATGGATATTGTCCTTCAAAGAAATAGGAATGCCGTGGAGAGGGCCGCGGTCGCGACGGGCTTTGCTGCCGCGCGGGGCAAAGAGTTCGGCTTCGGCTTTTTTGGCTTGTGCGATAGCGAGATCTTCGGTGACGGTGATGTAAGCGTTCAGTTTGGGATTCAGTTGCTCGACGCGGGCGAGCATGAACTTGGTGAGCTCAACGGGAGACAGCTTGCGCTTGCGGAAGAGTTTTCCAATCTCCGTGATGGAAGCGAAAGCCAGGCCGGAATCGCTCATACTCAGAAAATCTTTTCCTGGCGCCGGAGGTTTCCGAAGGTGCCGATGTTTGCGATGGTCAACGCCACGCGGAACTGATTCTCCGTACGCACCTGGCCAAGATTGATGCGGTGGTAGGAAACGGCGAGTCCACAGCAGCCACCGTTGTAGCTGACCTGGACGACCTGGTTTTGCAGAATCTTGTTGGTGAAATCGTAGCTAAGGCCGGTAAGGAAATTGAAGCCTTTTCTCGTTTCGCTGCCGTAGCCGACAAGCGCGCGAATCTGGTTCGAGAGTGGCTGCTCGAAAGGGACGAATCCGGGTGGCTGGGGAACGGGAAAATCACTCTGCACCGGATTGTCATTCAGACGGAAGTAGGCGAGGGTGGCAAAGTATTCGCTGAACGGTTTCACCTTCAGGAGTGTGCCGATGGTGACGAGTCTTTGGATCTGAGTATCGTACTGGAGAATTTGTTCCAAATCGTACGGACCGCCAGGGGTGATCTTGATGTCGCTGACGATCGGCGACCAGTTGCGTGGCCCGAAGGCAAACGCGAAAGGCGAAATGGAGTCCAGCGCCTGGAAGACGTTGCGCTCGGCATCCAAGATGGCGCCGCCAAAGGTCGGATTGAAGTAGTGCTTCTGAAAAATGCTCCAGGAAATAAGCTCCTGCGGCTGGTTGTCGCCTTCCTTCAGGAACAGCCGTTGAGTGACGCCATACTCGATCTCATTGGTGTCGGTCAGGGTGGCGTCGGCATCGAAGCGGATGAAGTCCGCGAAATTATTGACACCGGTGACGTAATGGTAGGTGAAGGCCGGCTCGATGGTGTGCTTGTACCGCCGATGAGATTTGTCCTTCTTCAGCGAAGTACGGTCGAAAAAGCGCTCGAGAGTCGGGGGGCGGATCTCGACGGTGAACTCGCCGGTGTTGCGGTTGATCGCCAAGCCGCTGAGCTGACCGGCGGAATTGAGAGAATCGCCGTAGCGGGTGGTGCGGAAAACAGCAGAACTGGTGACGCCGAGCCAGGGGCCGAAATGCAGTGGAACAGTAACGCGAGGCGCAAGTTCATAGCGATCGACGAAACTGGGAGTCTGGATATCTGGATCGTCGCGGTTCACGACGCCAGCAAAGGCGTCGAAGCTGAAATAGATGGGAGCCTTGCTCCACGGGGCCTGCTCGACGGAGCCAATACGAACTTCGGGCAGATTGCGAAGAGTGACGGTTGTGGCAGGCACGGTAGTGACGACCCCGGTGGATGAGGTCGTGGTGGTTGGAAGAGTAAGGAAACTCTTGTCGTTGAGGCCGGCGAAATTGAAGCTGAAGCCGCGGTAGTTGTTGGTAAGGAAAATAGCGCTGCGGATATCGGAGGTGATGGCTTCACCGTAGGTGTCGGAAAAAGCCAGGCGGAAGGTAAGCGATGAGAGTTGATTGAAATCGGTGACGAACCGCCAGCCTTTGGGAAGCAAGGACTGGATTTCCAAGCGTTGCTGCTCGCCGCCCTGCGGATTGCGGGTGGGAGGGGGAGTGGGATTGACCAGGCCGCGGTCGTCTACACCATAATAGTTGTACTGAATCGAAGTATCTTCGAAAGGCTTGGCACGGATTTCGCCGCGTTCCGCAAGGCCCCGGCGGCTCATGAACGTGAGCCCGAGAGTGGCATCCAGCCACTCCGTAGGCGCCATGTACAGTGCATCACCCAGAATGAAGCCCTTGGTAGAACTCTGGCCAATGGCCGGTATGAGGAACCCGGTCTCGCGGACATTGCGTCCAGCGGGCGCAGTGGCATAAGGAAGCCAGATGAGCGGGACGCGGAAAAGGCGGAAGTTGGCGTTCACAAGCGCGACGGTTTTGTTGAGGCGAATGCGCGCATTGGGAGCGTAGAACTGCCACGTGGGGTGCGAGGGATCGCAGATGGTGATCCAGGCACTGTGGACCAGGTAGACGTCGCCGGCAAAGCGCTCAACGTCGCTGGCCTGGAAATAAAGAGGATTGTCGGAGATCAGAATAGCCGGGTTGGGGCGGCGTTCGATTTTGATGGTGCCTCGGACATTCTGGAAGACGCCGTGGCCGGTGCTGACATTGTAATGGGCCTTATCAGCGTCGAGATGCTCGTTGTTGTAGTCGAGCTGAACATGGCCGGTGGCGATGGCTTCGAAGGTCTTGGAATTGTATTCGACGTGGTCGGCGCGAAGACGGGTGTCGCCATAGTGAATGTCCACGTCCCCGTCGGCGTTGGTAATGTCGCCGTGGCGGCTTTGCGTCTTCGATTCGAGGTCAGCGACGCCACTCTTGGATGGAGGGAGATGAACTTGCTGGGCGTCTGCCAGCGGAACCCGGGGACCGGCAAGAAAGAAGAGAAGCGCAGTCAGGACCAGAAGAGTGCGCGGCGCGGAGAGAGTCCGTGCACGAGGATGAAGATTCAAGAGCAGCATGCAGTCAATGAAAACAGTTGGATAGCCTAGCACGGGGCTGGAGGGAATTGAAGGCGAGGCTGGAACCTGGTCAAGATTCAGGGAAGAATAGCGAGCTGAATTCAAGGATGCGTGAAACGCGGCGACCGGGCGGTGCGTCTGAGTTTGCACAGGGTTCGTTTGCTTTCCAGAAACATATGATGCGTGATGCGGGCCAGGAGGAGTAACATGCCGGGCCTTGTCTACAGGAGAATAAGAATGAAGCAGATTTCAACTGCTCTCGTAATGATTCTAGCGGGCGCGATCTGGGTTGCCCCGCGCTTGGAAGCCGGGCCGGCGAACTCCGCCGACCAGCCGAAACCCACCGATAAACTCAAGAACCTGGAGTTTCGCGAGATCGGGCCCGCGACGATGGGCGGACGTATCGACGATTTCGCAGTGGTAGAGAGCAATCCCAACATTGTGTATGTGGGCGCAGCCTCCGGCGGCGTCTGGAAAACCACAAACAACGGAACGACGTGGGAGCCAGTGTTCGACAAGGAGGCCGTATCCACGATTGGCGATATCGCGATTGCACCGTCGGATCCGTCCATTGTGTGGGTCGGGACGGGAGAGCCGAACAACCGGCAAAGTTCGTCCTGGGGCGATGGCGTTTACAAGTCGTTTGATGGCGGGAAGACCTGGAAGCATATGGGGCTTGAGGCCACGCGGCACATCGGGCGGATCGTGGTGCATCCAAAGAATCCCGAAGTGGCTTATGTGGCGGCGCTGGGGCATTTGTGGGGACCAAATCCGGAGCGTGGCGTTTACAAAACGACGGATGGCGGCAAAACGTGGGCGCAAGTCTTGAAGATCAATGACGACACGGGTGTGAGCGACATTGCCATGGACCCGGAAAGCCCGGACACGCTCTATGCCGCGGCGTACGAGCGCAGGCGGACGCCTTATGGCTACAACGGTGGCGGACCTGACAGCGCGATCTATAAAACGATCGACGGCGGCGTGAACTGGAAGAAATTGACGAAAGGACTGCCCTACGAAAATGGCGGGGAGACCGGGCGCATCGGGCTGGATATTTACCGCAAGGATTCGAACATTGTTTACGCCCTGGTGCAGCACGAGAAAGGCGGAATCTACCGCAGCGAAGACAAAGGCGAAACGTGGAAGAAAATGAGCGACACAAATCCGCGGCCTTCGTATTACAGCCAGGTTCGAATCGATCCCAACAATGACTTGCGGATCTGGGCGCTGGGCGCGGCAATGTTTTATTCCGAAGATGGCGGAAAAACTTTTTCGACACAGCGAGTTCAGAAGATCCACGGCGATTTTCACGCCATGTGGATCGACCCGGCGGATTCGAATCACATGCTGACGGGATCGGATGGCGGGATTCACTGGAGCTATGACGCGGGGAAGACCTGGGATTTTATCAATACCATTGCGATCGGGCAGTTTTATGAGGTCAGCCTCGATAACGAAAAGCCGTATCGCATTTGCGGGGGCTTGCAGGACAACGGGAGCTGGTGCGGGCCGAGCCAGACGCTGGAGCGCGACGGCATTGCCAATGAGGACTGGCGGGTGATTCACGGCGGCGATGGATTTTATGCCGCGATCGACAACGTGGAGCCGTGGATTGTTTACACGGAATCGCAGGATGGCTACATCGACCGGCGCGACTTGCGCACGGAGCAGCAACGCTCGATCAAACCGGAGGCAAAAGCGGGAGAGCCACACTACCGCTTCCAATGGAATTCGCCGGTGGCGATTTCCGCGCACGATCATAACACCGTCTATTACGGAGGCAACTATCTTTTCAAATCCACGGACCGCGGAGACAATTGGACGCGGCTGGGTGGAGACCTGACGACCGGTGTGGACCGTAACAAACTGCAAGTTTTCGGGAAGACCCCGGACAAGAACACGTTGTCGCGGCACGACGGCGTCCAGGAATATCCGACGATTACGACGCTCAGCGAATCGCCGCTGACGCCGAATGTGCTGTGGGTGGGAACGGATGACGGCAACGTGCAGGTGACGCGTGATGGCGGGAAAACATGGAAGAACGTGGCGGCAAGAGTTCCCGGAGTGCCGAAGGGAACGTATGTGAGCCGCGTGGTGGCGTCAAAGACGGGTGAAGGTGCAGCGTTCGTGACGTTCGATGGGCATCGCGGGGACGACTACAACATTTATATTTTTGCGACAAACGACTACGGCGAGAGCTGGAAGGCTATCCGCACTGGGATTCCAGACACAGCCGGAAGCGCTCACGTGGTGCGCGAGCATCCGCGGAATACCAACCTGTTGTTCGCGGGCACGGAATTTGGGTTGTGGGTGTCCTGGGATCGCGGGGCGAGTTGGACGGCTTTGAGGAATAATTTTCCGACCGTGCCGGTGGATGACATCGAGATTCAGGCGCGCGAAAACGACCTGGTGCTGGCGACGCACGGGAGGTCCATCTGGATTTTTGATGATTTGACGCCCATCGAAAAGATGGATGCGAGTGTGGCGGTCTCGCCGCTCAATTTCTTTCCCCCGCGAGCGGGGACTTCCTGGCGTGTGCACAACCGCCGGTGGAGTTCAGGTCAGAAAACGTTCCTGGCCAAGAACCCACCTTACGGGACGATTCTGAATTACTACCTGAAGGAAGCCGTGCCGCCGGAAGCCCCGAAGAAAGAGAAAGACGATAAGGATAGTAAGGATGCGGCCGCGGAGAAGCCAAAAGATGATGCGGCCGCGAAGAAAGAAGGCAAAGTAAAAATCAGCGTGGCCGACAAGGATGGAAAGGTGATACGGGAGTTCGACGGGCCCGCTGCCGCCGGAGTGAACCGCACGAACTGGGATCTGCGCTGGAATTCACCGGCGGAGCCGACCCCCGAACAACAGGAAGCGATTGCCGCAGGGTTCGGATTCGGGCCGCTTGGGCCTTTTGTCGAGCCGGGAGAGTATACGATCACCATTAAGGCGGGCGAGAAGGAAGCATCGCAAAAAGTGACGGTTGAAGAAGATACCCGTGTGGTGATTTCCGCGGCGGACCGAACGGTACGGCGGGAAGCCATCAATCAGCTCTACGCGATGGCAAAAGCTACGGACAAGGACCGCAGAACCATCGAGGGCATTCAGACTGCGCTGAAAACGGCGCGCGAGCAATGGAAGAAGGACGCCGGGAAACCGAATACGACGAAGATTCCAGACGACATCGTAAAGTCCGCCGATGAGCTGCAGAAAAAAGTGGATACGGTGGCGGAGAAGTATGTTCGCGAACGCCAGGGGTTGGGGAACGCTGGACCTCCATTCGAATGGAAGCCCGACCCGCTGCCAAACCAGGTTCAGGACCTGCTTGCGGATTTGGATGGATATGTCGCCGCGCCGAGTGGACAACAGAAGGAAAAGATGGCGGAATTGACGCCCCTGGCCAGTGAGGCGTCGGCGCAGGTCAAAGCAGTCGCGGAGGAAGATCTGCCTGCACTGAACAAGAAGATGAATGCCGCGGGAATCCCACATATCGTGCCAGCGCCGCCGCAGGGGCGAGGGACCAGAGGCGGGGAAGAAGAGGAGTAAGGGTAGCTGGAGAGTTAGCTAGAAGCTCGGTTCGTGTTCCCGTGGGAGAATGGCGTCGGGCAAGGAACGCGTGACCGAGACGGTTTTGGGTGGTGTGCGTCCAAGGGGCGGAAAAGGGTGCGTCATCCGGCAGGCCGATTGCCCGCGGCGTTGCCGATCCATGGATTCCAGATTCAAGGTTTGACAATGTAACGGAGGAAACGGCATGAGTGCGAAGCAGCCCAGTCTGCGCGTAGCGACGTGGCTTCTTGTGTTGGCGATGTTGGCAGGAGTCTTTTTCGGTGGAGCGAGCACGAGGAGCGCGGGGACCAGACGGCAGGATGCCGCTGACCAGGAGAAAGGCAAGCAAGAAGAAAAGAAGGACGAAAAGAAGCCCGAGAAGAAGGACGAAAAAAAAGGTCTGCCCTTGAAGCCCGACCGCAAGATCGAGTTCACCACGGACGAAGGCACCTGGCTCTCGCTGGATGTTTCGCCGGATGGCAAGACGATTGTGTTCGAGCTGATCGGCGACATCTATACGCTTCCGATCGAAGGCGGGCAAGCGAAACTGATCTCCGGCGGAATGATGTTTGACAGCCAGCCGAAGTTTTCGCCGGATGGGCAATGGATCACGTTCATTTCCGACCGCGAGGGCAGCGAAAACATCTGGATCATGCATCCGGATGGCACGGGCGCGAAGCAGGTTTCCAAGGACCCGAACAGCGATTTCACGTCGCCGAGCTGGAGTCCGGACGGAAAATATGTCTTCGTTTCGAAAGCGGCGTTCGGAATCGGATCAAGCGAAATCTGGATGTATCACGTGGACGGCGGCACGGGCGTGCAGATCACCAAATCCAAGCCCACGCCAACGACGCCGCGGAACCTGCGCCCGAACGCCATGGGTGTGGTGGCTTCGCGCGATGGCAAATACCTGTACTACGCTACGAAGCTGGGTTCGCTTGCCTACAACCAGCAGTTTCCGACGTGGCATATTGCGCGACGCGACCGCAAGACGGGGGACGAAGACGTTATCATCACGCAGATTAAAAGCGCGTTTCGCCCGGAGCTCTCGCCGGACGGCAAGCAGCTTCTCTACGTGACGCGCTATGAAACCGAAACAGGCTTTCGTTTACGCAATCTGGAGTCCGGCGAAGACCGCTGGGTGAAATATCCCGTGACACGCGACGACCAGGAATCACTTTTCACGCGCGATGTTTTCCCCGGATACGCTTTTCTGCCCGACGGGAAAGAAATCATTTACAACCAGGATGGGAAAATCAAGCGGCTGGATCTCGCCACCGGGAATGAGAAAACAATTCCGTTCACCGCGCAGGTTTCGCAGGAACTGGGGCCCAAGCTGGATTTTCCCCAGAAGGTGGAGCAAGGCCCGGTGAAGGTGCGCTTGATTATGGAGCCGGTGGAATCTCCCGATGGGAAGAGGCTCGCGTTTTCCGCGATGACGCACGTGTACACCATGGACTTGCCCAATGGGAAACCGCAGCGGCTGACGAATGGAAACCTGCCCGAATTCCAGCCGGCCTGGTCGGCGGATGGACAGTCCATCGCCTACGTGACGTGGTCGAGCGCGGGAGGGCAGCTCTGGAAAGTGCCGGCGGCGGGCGGAACACCGGTGCAATTGTCGAAATCGCTGGCGGTTTACAGCAATCCGGCGTGGTCGCCCGACGGTACGAAGATCGTGTTGCTGCGCGGCAATGCCTATGACCGCGAAAACAGCACCTTTGATGGCGGACAGACAGCAAATGCCGACCTGGTGTGGATTCCTTCCAGCGGCGGCGAGGCGAACTTGATTTTACCGGCGCGCGGAGCGGGTGGGCCACACTTCACGAATGAGAAGGATCGCATCTACGTGTACACGCCGCAGGGTCTCGTGTCCTTGCGCTACGACGGAACGGACCGGCGCACCCACATCGTTGTGAAGGGTCAGGGACTTTACTTTTTCGAGGAGCCCATCCCAGCGGACGACATTCAACCAAGCCCCGATGGCCAGTGGGTACTTGCGCATGTGATGAATCAGCTCTACCTCATCGCCATGCCGGTAGTCGGCGGCGAACCGCCAACCGTAAACGTTTCGACGCCCGCCGTGCCGGCGAAGCGGCTGACGGATATCGGCGCCGACTATTTTGCGTGGGCCGATCAAGGGAAGACGATCACCTGGGCTGTGGGCGCGAGCCTGTTTCGCGAGCCTCTGAGCGCTATCTCTTTCGAACCGCCGAAAGATGAAAAGAAGGAAGGCGACAAGAAGGATGCGGACGCCAAAGACGCGGGCAAAAAAGATGCGGATAAAAAGGACGCCACCACCCCATCGACGGATGCCAAGAAGGATGAAAAGAAAGAAGAGAAAAAAGAACCAAAGAAGCTGAAGGAAGAGGAAAAAGACGTCCAGGAGATAGCGGTTCATCTCGAAGTTCCGCGGAAAACCCCGAAGGGCACAATTGTGCTACGCGGCGCGACGGTGGTGACGATGAAGGGCGATGAAGTGCTGAAGAACGCGGACATCGTCGTCGAGAACAACCGCATCAAGAGTGTCGGCGCGAAAGGCAGTGCACCCGCGGGGGCGAAAGTGTTCGACGTGACCGGCAAGACGATTGTACCGGGCTTCGTTGACACTCATGCGCACTGGACAGAAATCCGGCGCGGCATTCTGGATACGCAGAATTGGTCGTTCCTCGCTAACTTGGCGTACGGCGTCACCTCGGGACTCGACGTGCAGACCGGGTCTAACGATATGTTTGCATATCAGGACCTGGTGGACAGCGGCGACATCATCGGACTGCGCGCGTTCTCGACGGGACCCGGCGTTTTCTCCGACAACAACTTCCAGTCCTCGGATGAGGTGAAGGGCGTGCTCACGAAGTACAGGAAGTATTACGGGACCCACAACATCAAGAGCTACGTCGTTGGGAATCGCAAGCAGCGCCAGTATATGGTGCAAGCCGCCAAAGAACTGGAAATGATGCCGACAACGGAAGGCGCGCTGGACCTGAAGCTAAACCTGACGCACGTGATCGACGGCTTCCACGGAAACGAACACACCCTGCCGATAACGCCCCTCTACAACGACGTGCTGCAGATGTTCGCGAAGTCGGGAATCGCAGAGACGCCGACGCTGATCGTGAACTACGGCGGGCCGTTTGGCGAGGAATACTGGTTCCAGAACAGCGAAGTCCACGACAACCCCAAACTGAATCATTTCATGCCGCACCGGATCATCGATCAGCGAACCAAGCGCCGCCAGGGATGGTTCCGCAAGGATGAGTATGAGTTTCCCAAGCTGGCGGCACAGATGACCAAGCTGGTGCGTGTGGGCGGCTTGGTCGGAGTGGGTAGCCACGGCGAGATGCAGGGGATCGGCTATCACTGGGAGTTGTGGATGCTGGCCAGCGGCGGGATGACGCCGCTCGAAGTATTGAGATGCGCCACGGCGAACGGGGCGAAGATTGTCGGGAGACCGGACGACCTGGGCTCGCTCGAGCCAGGGAAGCTTGCGGACCTGGTGATTTTCGATAAGAGCCCACTGGACGACATCCACAATTCGAACACCATTCATTGGGTGATGAAAAACGGTGAATTATTCGAAGGAGACACTCTGAACCAGGTGTGGCCGGAGCAGAAAAAGCTCGAGCCGCTGTGGTTCTGGAACAATTACGATGTTCCGAAGGCCGGAGATCCACTGAGCTACGGGAATACGACACAACCGTAATTCACGAGGTGATCGAGCGAACTTCAGGGGGCGCTCGCTGCGGCGGGCGCCCTCTACGATTTTGGGGTGCCTGAATTGGCGGGTTCTTGTTTTACCGGAGCTTTTGTTTGCGTTGAGCGGTACCACTCGAACGTGCGGCCCAATCCCTCTTCAAATGCGACTTGAGGATCGTAGCCCAGGAATTCCCGCGCTTGTGAGATATCCGCCTGAGAATCTTTAATGTCGCCATCGCGAGCGGGTTCGTACTTCGCTTCCACAGGCTTGCCAGTAATCTTCCCGAGTGCGCGCAAGACTTCGTTCAAGGAAGTGCGTCCCCCCGTGCCGACGTTGAAGACTTTTCCCGAGACACTCGGCGCCTCGCAAGCAAGAAGGTTGGCCTGCACTGCGTTTTCGACATAGGTGAAATCGCGGGTCTGCTCGCCGTCCCCGAATACCACCGGCTGGGTTTCCTCCAGAAAGGCAGTACAGAATTTGGCAAGCACACCGGAATACGGCGAACCGGGATCCTGCCGCGGGCCAAAGATATTGAAGTAGCGGAGCGCGACATTCTCCAAGCCGTAACACCGTCCAAAAGTTTGTCCGTAGAGCTCGCCCACGTACTTGGTGACGCCGTAAGGTGAAATGGGCTGTGGCTGCATGGTCTCGACCTTGGGAAGCGTGGGCGTCTCGCCATAAGCCGAGGACGATGCGGCGAAGACCACGCGCTTTACTTTCATTTCCTTTGCCGCCACCAGAACATTCAGCGTGCCGTCGATATTGATCTTATTGGTTTCGATGGGGTCCTTCACCGAGCGCGGCACGGAGGTTCGGGCCGCAAGATGCAGCACGTATTCGGCTTCATGCATGGCCTTCCGCACGATTTCGATGTCCGTGATGCTACCCTTAATCAAAGTAATCTTGTTTCGGATTTCGTTGAGGTTTTCTTCCTTCCCGGAAGAAAGGTCGTCGAGAACGACCACACTGTGGCCGCGGCGGACAAGTTCGTCCACCGTGTTCGAACCGATAAAGCCGGCGCCGCCCGTCACGACGTAGCGCATTCGGAGAATCCTCCTAGGTCTGCGGCCGCGGGGCGGCCAACGATCCACTTCGCAAACGGCTGACTGCCGCCGCCGCGAGCCCGGAAAGACGCGCGGCCCGCGTTTTGGTACGCTGATAGTTCGCGGTGAGCCGGCCAACGAGGCCGGATGATTTCCGCGAACGAAAAGATATTGTACGACGGAAGCGGAACACACCAAGATTTGATTCGAGGGAGCGTCACACAAAAAGCATGAGCCGCCGGACAACGCTGGGGATCATAGCAATTGCCGCGCTCGGCTGCGCTGGGGGAGCTTTTTACTGGCTGCACGCCAGAAACAATCAACCTCTTCCTGACGTGCCGATCCCGGAACCGCCGGGCTTCCATGCCGCGCCTGCACCCGAAAAATCTGGATACCTCCCGCCGGAAAAATCGCCCGCGTCCAGCGAGACCAGGAAACCCCCATCTCCCGCAGAATCGGAGCCACAGGTAAGGACGGGCGAAGTGCTGGAATACTCCGCGAACGTATCCAAGCTGGACAACGTGGCGACGCTTAAGTTGCAGGTTGCCGGGCGTGGCAACTTTCTGGGAAAGAACACCTGGCATCTCCAGGCGTTCGCTCATACGGAAAATCCACTTCGCATGGTTTTTGAGCTGGATGACCAGTTCGACTCTTATAGCGATGCCGGCGCATTGACAAGCATACAATATGAGATGCACTTGAGCGAACGCGGCCAGAAAGTCGAGTCCGTGCAGCGCATGACGTCCACAGGAAACGAGCCTGCTCCTCAAGACGCAACGGCTGCGCGGGTTTTGCCGGGAACGCGCGATCCTCTTGGCATGATGCAATTCCTGCGCAATGTGGACTGGGCGAAAACGCCGGAAGTGCGCAGCCCGGTCTATGACGGGCACAAATTGTACGACGTGCGCGCCAAACTGGTGGGCACCTCGGCCGGGATAGCTGTTCCGGCCGGGAGCTACACCGCTTCCAGGATCAATATTCGGGTGCTGGAGAACGGCGTGGAGATGAAGGACGCGAGTTTCACGCTCTATCTCGCCAACAATGCGGGCCGAACGCCGGTATTGCTCGAAGCTATTCTGCCGTTTGCGACGGCGCGCGTGGAGCTGGTGAAAGTGAAGTAAGAGGCTTCAGCCCATTCTCCCGAGGCGCCTGAGGCATTGAAGCGTTTAATTGCAAGCAAGCTGCTCAATCAGAGAGCAAGCGATGTGACCGATGGTGATGTGCGATTCCTGGATACGTTGCGGGTCGCGCGAAGGAACGTTGAGCAGCAAATCCACCTTGATTGCCAGTGCGCCGCCGGTTTCGCCTGAAAATCCCACGAGGTAAGCGCCTCGAGCGCGTCCTGCTTCGAGGCCGCGCAGAATATTTGGACTGTTCCCGCTGGTTGAGAGAGCGACCAGAACATCCTGAGGCGCGACCAGCGACTCGATCTGGCGCGAATAAATCTGCTCGAATCCATAGTCATTTCCTGCCGCAGTGAGAATGGAAGGATTCGTAGTGAGTGCGAGCGCGGCCAGGCCTTTGCGTTCCGTACGCAGCCGGACAACCAGTTCAGCGGCAAGATGCAGCGCATCCGCGGCGCTGCCGCCATTCCCGAAAAATACGATCTTTCCGCCGGCCCGCAAGGCTGTCGCGGATTTCTCCGCAAACTGAGCGATGCGTCCGACGAGTTCGTTCGAAAAGCCCTGCTTGACGCGAGCGCTTTCCTCGAGCTGTCGGCGAATCTCTTCGGCGTGTGACGCCATGGAATCCTAGCAAAGAACGATTTTTTCGCGATGGCGCATTACGCGCCGCGTGGCATTGCGCGTATCAATGACCAGCTTGGCGGCATCCACGATGGCCGCATAGTCGTAGCTCGTATGATCCGTTGCGATGATCACGGCGTCATAGCTCCCGATCGTCTGGGGATTCAACGGCACGGACTTCATGTTTTCGTAATTGTAATGGCGCATCTTGTGGAGCTGTGGGAAGTAGGGGTCGTTGTAATCCAGCACTGCCCCGCGCTGCTGCAGGAGCTGCATGATCTTCAGCGTGGGAGACTCGCGCAGGTCATCCACATCTTTTTTGTACGCTACTCCCAGAATCAGGACCTTTGAGCCCTTCATACTCTTCTTGTGTTCGTTCAGCGAATTGGCTACGGCATCGACGATGTGGTACGGCATGGCGGTGTTGACTTCGCCAGCCAGCTCAATGAACCGCGTAGAAAAATCATATTCGCGCGCTTTCCAGGAAAGGTAGTACGGGTCCACCGGTATGCAGTGGCCGCCGAGTCCCGGGCCGGGATAAAACGGCATGTAACCAAAGGGCTTGGTGGCCGCAGCGTCGATCACTTCCCAGATGTCAATGTTCATGCGCAGGCTGAGCTGTTTCAGCTCATTGACGAGCGCGATGTTTACACAGCGGAAGATATTTTCCAGCAGCTTGGCCATTTCCGCGGCGCGCGTGGAACTGACGGGCACAACTCGCGCAACCACTTGCGCGTAGAGCGAAACGGCGGCACGGCCGCTTGGCGGATTCAGCCCGCCGACAACCTTGGGAATCTGGGCCAGGCCGAACTGTTTGTTCCCTGGATCCTCGCGCTCCGGAGAAAACGCCAGGAAAAAATCGCACGGAAGGTTTTCACTGTCGGGACCCGAGGTGATCGCACAACGCAACCCACTCTTTTCCAGAATCGGAAGGACGAGTTCTTCGGTCGTTCCCGGATAGGTCGTCGATTCCAGCACGACCAGCTGGCCCTTCTGGAGATGAGGATAAATGGAAAGCGCCGTCTGCTCGACATAACTCAAGTCCGGCTCTCGGCGTTCATCGAGCGGGGTGGGCACGCAAATCAGTATGGCGTCGGCTTCTTTCAGCTTTGCGAAATCCGTGGTGGCATTGAAGTGCCTGCTGTTGACGAACTGCTGGATCTTGTTCTGAGGTATGTGCTCGATGTAGGACTTGCCCGCATTCAGCATGCTTACTTTGCCGGGGTCGGTGTCAAAACCGGTGACTTTGTGCCCCGCTTCGGCAAAACGCAGCGCCAGCGGCAAACCCACATAACCGCAGCCGATGATGGCGACCTTAAGTTGGGCGCCTTTAAAGAATTCGGGTTTCCGATCGGTTGGCATGACTAGCGTCGCACTCCTCGTCGTCTTTAACCTCGACTCTGTCGAGGTCAGTTCCTTCGCGTTTTCGGGGATCCACCGTCGTCCGTGACCCTGTACATCCTTACCCCGATGCGGTCTATTCAACAGCCAGCAGGTCACAGAACGGACGTGACAGAGACAAGCAAATATAACAGGTTCCGCGGAAACAAAAAAATAAGCCCGTTTGGCAGTGTTACAGCTTGTTTACGGGAGGTTCTTGCCGCGGAGTGCAGGACGGGGGAAGATAGGATGGATTTTGCGCCGGATCGCGACCTTCAGGCGAAGCAGGACAATTTGCCGTGACAGTTCTCACCCTTCTGCTGGGACTAATTTGTGGAGTGCTGGTCGGGCTGCTCGGCATTGGCGGCGGCGTTGCCCTGGTGCCCGCTATGGTCTACCTGCTTCACATGGACCAGCATATGGCGCAGGGCACATCGCTCTTCATCCTGCTGCCCCCAATCGGGTTGGGCGCAGTGCGCGAATACTGGAAGCAGGGCCAGGTGGATTTACGAGCCGGCCTATTATGCGCGCTGGGGATGCTGGTGGGTGCTTACGCGGGTAGTTTGATCGCGCTCCCCATGGCTTCCCGGCACCTGAAAGGGTTGTTTGGCTGCTTCCTGATGCTCTCAGCACTGTTGCTTTGGAGAAAAACAATTCTGGAAGGCAAGGGAGACCATCAGCTCGTGGAGAATGCCCGTGCCTGATGGGATGACACGAAATCTGGGGATCCTTGCGACCGCCTGCGCCTGCGGGATTGCCTCGGGAATGTTTGGCATCGGTGGCGGAGTTCTTCTTGTGCCCCTTCTTGGCTTGCTGTTTGCTTTTGGGCAGCATCTCGCTCAGGGAACGAGTTTAATCGCTCTGATCCCTCCCACCGGCATCCTGGCGCTGCTGGCCTACGCCAGAGGCGGATTCGTCTCCTGGAAGACGGGATTGCTGCTGATCCCTGGAATGTTTCTTGGCGGCATTCTGGGAGGGAAACTGGTTAAGCGAATCGAGCCTCTTCGGATGCGGCAAATCTTCGCTGGAATATTGTTTGCCCTCGGTGCCTGGCAGGTATTTGCAGCCTGGCGGCAGTGAGGAGAAGATAGTCGAGATGGTCGATCTGCACTGCCACATCTTGCCGGGAATCGATGACGGCGCCTCCACCATGGAAGATTCGCTGGCTATGGCGGAGTCGGCAATCGAGGATGGGATCACGCACGTCATCGCGACGCCTCATTCCAGCAGCGAGTATTACTTCGATTTTGCACGAGTGCGCCGGCTTCGGGATGACTTGCAATCCCGCATTGGTGACAGGCTGCAACTCGCCACCGGCTGCGATTTTCACCTCAACCCGGAAAACCTGAAATCCTTGCGCAAAGATCCCTCTCCTTTTTGCCTCAATCAGCGGGACTACCTTCTCGTGGAGTTCAACGAAATTTCCATCCCTCCGGGCATGGACCAAACACTGCACGAAATTCAACTCAGCGGCGTGCGGCCCATCATCACTCATCCGGAGCGCAACCGCATCCTGCAGGCCCATCCGGAGCGCCTGAAGAAGTGGGTGCGACAGGGCTGCTTCGTGCAAGTTACCGGCGGCGCCCTCACGGGAGACTTCGGCGCTGTGCCGCAGAAAGATGCGCTGCAGTGGATCCGCGAGGGGTTCGTTCATTTTGTCGCGAGTGACGCCCACAATACGCGGAAGCGCCCGCTGCGTCTGCAACCTGCCTATGACGTGGTCGTCGACCAGCTTGGCATGGAGAAAGCCAGCGCACTGTTTCTCGACAATCCGCTGGCGGCATTCGAGGGTCGAGAGCTGCCACATGTGCCGGAGATCGAAGAGGAATCGCCACCGCCGCGGCGAAAACGCTTTTTCTTTTTTTGAAAGTCTGAGCCCCTGCTCTGAAGAAGATCACTTGGCTGGATGAGCCGGCCTCAATGGCTGCCCGGCCCAGGCGTTAGCGAGGCCAAGGACTTCCCGCACTACATCGAGCGCATCACCGGTATTCCGCCACCATCTTCCAGGATTGTAGGGATCATCGGAAGCGGCCCGCACGATCGCCATGCCCCGGCCTGCCGCGACCCTTCGCCACAACAATCGCACTCGACGAGTGTGCGCTTTTGTCGTCACGATAATCACCGAGCGCTCACTTTCGCCTGCCAGGGCAGTGGCAATCACATTCATTTCATCGCCGGTATTTACAATGGGAGGTTCCAGTACGCGAATCGCTCCCTGCGGAACCCCCCCGTGAATCAACACCTGCATGTTGTAATAGTCTTCGCCGGCATACGGGATTCCCATCTCCGCGAGTGTCTCGCCCGGCTCCGCGGAGTGCGTCAGCCAGATTTCCGGTGCATAACCCTCGCGATAGAGTTTCGCCGCTTCCATCGCCCGTACTGGCATGTTGCCGCTGAGCACTGCAATCGCACGAGCCTTCACAAGCGGATCTTCCACGACCAGCCATCGCCCCACGCCGAAAAAACAAACGACCGCAATCAGGGAGGCGCCCAGGCAAACCGCAAGAAGGCCCCGGCGCCCCCGCTCGCGCGGCAAGATGGCAACGTCAGAGCTTGAACCGTCTGACATGAGGGATGGGCGAATGCTATCCCGTGCCGCACAAGTGGTCAATCAGCGACTCTCACGCTACACTGACAAACTGATTTCTCGGAGGAGCTTGCATGAGGGCGGTAGTTACTGGTGGCGCGGGATTTCTCGGTTCTCATCTTTGCGAGCGGCTGCTTGCGGAAGGATGGGACGTCCTGGCTCTCGATAACCTTGTTACCGGCGTGGATTCGAACATCGAACATTTGATGAAGCATCCGAAATTCCGCATCGCGCGTGCCGACGTTTCGAATTACATCGACGTCGCGGGCCCGGTGGAGTACGTGCTCCACTTTGCCTCACCGGCCAGCCCGGTCGACTATCTGAAGCTTCCCATTCCTACGCTGAAGGTTGGTGCACTCGGCACTCACAACGCGCTTGGCTTGGCGCTGGCAAAAAACGCCAAGTTTTTCCTGGCTTCCACGAGCGAGTGTTACGGCGATCCGGAGATTTCCCCGCAGCATGAGGAATACTGGGGCCACGTGAATCCTGTCGGCCCGCGTGGTGTCTACGACGAAGCCAAACGTTACGCGGAAGCAATGACCATGGCCTATCATCGCTTCCACGGGGTAGACACGCGCATCGTCCGCATCTTCAATACCTACGGCCCGCGTATGCGCCTGAATGACGGCCGTGCGCTCCCCAATTTTGTGTTCCAGGCTCTCAGCGGAAAGCCGCTGACCATTTATGGAGACGGACAGCAGACCCGCAGCTTCTGCTACGTCTCCGACCTGATCGAAGGGATCTACCGATTGATGATGTCCGATGAACATTTGCCGGTGAACATCGGCAATCCGCAGGAAATCACCATCCTTGAGTTCGCCGAACGTATCCGCAAACATTTCGAGAATGCGCCGCCGCTCGTCTTCGAGCCGCTGCCGCAGGACGATCCGAAGCGCCGTTGCCCGGATATCACCAAGGCCAAGCGCATCTTGAAATGGGAGCCCAAAGTTGGCTTGGAAGAGGGTTTGAATCTGACCCTGGCGTATTTCAAACAAGTGTTTAGCAAGAGGTAGGCATCCAGCATTCAGAAATCAGATATCAGGTATGAGAGATCAGGAATCAAGGAACAGCCGTCCCGGCTCTGCCGTGTTTTAGAAATTCTTTCTTCTCTGGTCACCGATCTCTGTTTCCTTGTTTTCGACCACGGATCTCCGTTCGCTACTCTCTCCCGAACGAGAAATACTCGAAGCCCTTCTCTCGCATTCCCCGCGGCGAATAGAGATTCCTGCCGTCGATCACCAACTTGCGCGCCATGGTTTTTCCCGCGCGGTCCCAATCGAGCTTTCGAAAGACATCCCACTCCGTGCAGACCAGTGCCGCGTCCGCGTCCCGCAAAATCTCGTAAGGATCTTCGTGATAGTGCACCTGCGGAAAGAGCGCCTTGGTGCGTGAAATCGCCTGGGGATCGGTGGCATGGACCACCGCGCCTTCCTCGAGCAGCCGCTTGACGACCTCGAGCGCCGGGGCAAACCGGATATCGTCCGTGTTGGCCTTGAACGCCAGCCCGAGCACCGCCACATGCTTGCCTTTCACCACCCACAACGCCTGCCGGACCTTTTCGAAGAAGCGGTCGATGCGCTGCTTATTCACTCGTTCGGTGGCTTTCAGCATCTCAAAGTCCACGCCAACCGACGCCGACAAGTGAACAAAAGCCTGCACGTCCTTCGGAAAGCAGAACCCACCGTACCCCAGCCCAGCCTTCAGAAATTGTCCGCCGATGCGCTCGTCGAGACCCATGGCGTGAGTCACTTCATCGACGTTGGCGCCAATCTTCTCGCACAGATCGGCAATCACATTGGCATAACTGATTTTCAGCGCGAGAAAGGAGTTCGAAGCATGCTTGATCAATTCAGCGCTGTTGATCGTGGTGACCAGAAACTCGGCTTTGTGACCTGGCGGGCAAGTCCCGTTATGCACCGGGCACCGAAACGTCTTTTCGAGAATGGGCCGGTAGATTTCCTTCAATTCCGCTGCGGATGAAGAATCCTCGACGCCGACGACGATCCGGTCCGGATGAAAAAAATCCCCAACAGCCGTGCCTTCGCGCAGAAATTCCGGGTTGGAAGCCACGCGGAATTTCATGTTGCTGTTGCGCGAGTAGGCTGAGAGTGCGCGGCTGAGCTCCAGCCCCGTGCGCGCCGGGACGGTGCTCTTTTCGACCACCAGCTTGGGAGACCGCGCCTCGGCCGCGATTTGCCGTGCCACATTGTCGATGGCGGAAAGGTCCGCCTCACCGGAATCCTTCGGCGGCGTTCCCACGCAGATGAATATGGCGTCTCCACTGCGGATGGCTTCACCGGCATCCGCAGTGTAAGAGATTCGTCCCGCTTTCCGGGCGGACGCGAGGATTTCGTCCAGGTGCTCCTCGTAGATCGGAACGCCGCCGGCATTGAGCTTGGCAATACGGTCTCTGTCAATGTCCGTACAAACCACCTCGTGCCCCGCTTCGGCGAGGCAGGCTCCCGTGACCAAACCCACGTATCCACATCCGATGACGGAAAGACGCAAGTCAAACTCTCCCTGAGACTCGTTTCGCAGGACAGTGGCGCTGTCCGCGGCAGACTACCAACTCTCTATTGTGACCGAATCCCCCAGACGTGCAAAGCGCTTCATGGGCCATCGCCGCCGAACATCGGCCAGAACGCCATGCACCGGCAGGAAACCGATCCCACATCGTACCCTTGCGTCTTAGGAACTCTAAACCTCAGGTCTATAGACAGTCCCCCCGGGGCCTAGCTAGCTTAAATTCAGGGTCATTCTCTCCAAGACCGCTCTGCGGAGGCAGCTATGGGACGAATTCGTCTCGTCGTTCTATCTTTCATTTTTTCTTGCCTGCTCCTGGGAATCTGCCAGGATGCAGCTGCCCAGTCTCCGCGTGTTATGGTTACGCCCTCACCGGACAGTAGCGCGCCAGGTTCAAGCGCCAGCCTGCACATCTGGCCCCCCCAGCCGAAACTTCGCGGTCCGGAAATTTTCTTCTGTGAAACGCCAGAGACAACCTGCCGCACAACTCAGGACGTCTTTTCTCTAGCCGAACTGCGGGATTTGTACGTCTTCGTCGCCTGGCCCGGAGTTGCCGGCCAGCATGTGCAAACGGTGGAATTCCGCTTGCCAGATGGCAGTCTGTATTCCTCCAAGAAAACGCAGTTCATTATCGGCGGAGTGATGGCATTTTCCGCAGTGGCGCCTGCCGTTCAAAATCAGGTTGCGCCCGTTCCGCCGGCACGCCACTTGATGGCCGACGCAAACAAGATTCATGCCGAAGGGATTCCCTCACTGCTGATGAAGACCCGCGGCGATTCCGCCATTCTAACCGTCCTGCCTGTCGGTGGAACCTATATTACCCAGCGAAATCTCGGTGGCACCTGGCATGTGCGCGTATTTCTGGATGACCGCCTCGCGCTGGAATCCGAATTCACACTGGCGCCTCTGCCCGCGCCCGCCAAAGCACAGGAAGAAGCAGGATCAGGACGATGAACAATTCGAAAGCAATGCGTACTTACCTTGGCGCCGGGCTCAGGTGCTTTCTAGCGCTGCTCCTGGTCTGTCCCGCGCCGCTCCGCTCGGACGAAAAGACCACCGTAACCTCTTCCAGCGACGCCACGATCAACCAGGCCGCTCCGACGACAAACAATGGCACGGGCATGACTCTTTCCACACACACGGCCCTGAACGCCAATCAACGCTCGCTTGTGCAATTCAATCTTGCCCCTACGGGCCTGAATTCCAACACGGCATTAAAGACTTCGGCACTGAATCTGGTCCCGATTACTCCGCTCTTCACCAGTCGCACGCAGGAGGCCCATCGCATCACCGGCACGACCAATTGGACCGAAGCCGGCGTAACATGGAATACTCGCAATGGCGCGCTCGCCTGGGTCACGGCGGGAGGTGACTTCGATCCCACCGCGACGGATACCCAACCTTCGGGCACGTCCTCGGGGGCTGCGGCAACGGTCACCTTCAACGTTCTCAGCGATTCGACGTCGGCAAATATTCCCCAAGGATGGGTGAACGGAACGATTCCGAACTTCGGGCTGCTGGTAAAAGACTCGCTCGAAGATGGCGCCACCTGGTCCTTTACTCGGACCATCACCGTCACCGCCGGCGCCAATGCGCCGTTCAACGGCTACAACGGCTATAGCGCGCAAATCAGCGGCTTCAATACTGCTGCGCTGATCACCGCCGGGAAAATGCGCTCCGATTGCAATGACCTCAGGATCGCTCGTTTTGCCGCCAACACCTGGACGCAGCTCGACCGCCAGGTCATCAACTGCAATACCGCCAGCACCACCATCTGGTTCAAGTTGCAGGCCGACATCGCCGCGAACGGCACCGACGCCACCTACTCCATGTTTTATGGCAACGCCAACGCTCCTGCGCCTCCGGCCAATCTCAATAACGTCTATCTCGCCTACGACAACTTTGATGCCGACACGTTGAATCAACCCCCCGCCGGATGGACCGTACAGGCCAACGGCCCGTGGAACGTCGTTGCCGACGTCGGGACGAATCGCATTCTCCGCGAATCCAACACCACCGTCACCGAACGGAATGTCATCAAATTCAATTCCGTCACCAGCGAGCGCGATGTTTTCGTTCAGGCTGATGTGCGCATGACTTCCGCCGCTGGCCTGGAAAGCACCGGGTGTCCCATCGGCCGCGTCAGCGGAGTCAACCCCACCGGCTCTGATCTCGCCGCTTACCGTTCTTGTCTGCAATTTATAACCGTCGGCGCAAATCCCGACCAGCGAGTGTCGCAGCTCGCCTATTGGAACGCCGGCGCTTTTAATAGTTTGCAGGAACCCGCTTACGTCTGGAACGACAGCACGTTCTACACCGTTGGCGGAGCCTTTTTCGGCAGCCCCGCAACATTGCGCACCTTTGTCAACGGTGTGCTCCAGGTCCCTTCGATTGTTGGCGATGCCAACGTCGCCACCGCTGGCTCCGTCGGCCTTTTCGTTTACAACGGAAATCTGGTGAACTACGACTTCGACAATTTCCTCGCCCGCCGCTACACCGAACCGGAGCCCGCGGCGGCGGTTGGCGCTGAGGCCAACAATGCCTTGTCGCCCCTTTATGGCTCCCGCGAAAACTCCGCCGGAAACCAGCCCACACTCGTTCTGCATTATCTGCGGGATGTCACCATGGCCGCCGCGCTTCCCGGAATCTCCGAGATCACTTTGAACTGGGCCTTCCCCACTGGTTCGACGAACGCCAACTATGATGGCGTGTTGTTTGCCAAGCAGCCGGGCAGCGTCGCGCCAACCTTTGCCCCCGCCGATGGTACGGTCTATGTCACCGGGGCCCAGCCCGTCGCAGGGCAATTCATTGCAGCAAACACCGCATCCTTTGCAACCGTAAGTGCTTTCGATGAAAACGGCGACACCAGTATCGTCTTGCCGGGCACGCAATACGCCTATAAGGGCTACACTCACGATGCCACCACGATTACAGGTGCGGCTTCCGCTATTCCGCCGCACTATTCCTTTGGCAATACCTCGACGCAGACGATTACTACCGCGATCGGCGGCGGCGTTAATAAGGACTGGAGCTACAAGACTGGCGCAACGACTCTCGCGGCGCCGGCTCTGGATCCCGGGAATATTGTACTTACCGGCGGCAACGATAATGCCGTGCATGCCATGTCCGCGGCCACCGGTCAGCGCAACTATCAGCCGGGTGGCACTTCCGGCGTTACTGGCGGAACGATTCAGACGCGTCCGCCATTGATCGCCGCTTCCGATACTTCGAATCCCACTTGCAAGAATGTCTGCGACATCACCTATGTTGCCGCCGGCGACGGCACCGTCTATGCCTTCCGCGCGGATACCGGAGGCTTGCTGTGGCAAACCGCCGTACTGACCACCGGGGCCGGAAGCGGTTTCCAAGCTGCGCCGGCCGTGCAGGTAAAATCGTACAGCGGCGTGGGGTACACCAATGCGTTTGATCTCGTCGTCGTTGCCACGCGAAATATTGGTGTGGGCAGCACAACCAACAACAGGGTTTTTGGATTGAATGGAAACACTGGCGCGACAGTCTGGACCTTCAGCCCTGGAAGCATGGACATCGTCAGCTCGACTCCCTACATCGATTACGTCAACAATGTGGTCTGGGTCACCAGTCGTTCCAATGGCGGAGTAGCTCGGCCCAGCCTTTGGAAGATCAGCACCAACAATGGAACCCTATCGACGTCCTTCAATTTGGGCGATACAGACCAGTCACCGACGCAAAATTTTGACAGCCACATTCTTTATGTCACTACTAACGCTGGTTTGCTCTACGCGGTGCGCACGGAGATCAACGCTTGCTCTCGAAGCGTAACGGTTCCCGGCGTCATTCCCGTGGGCTTTCCCATTCCTATTGAAACAGCGGCGCTGAACGATGATGTGTTTTTCGCAACCACAACGGGTGTTTCGAAAGTTCACGTGGCCTACACTATAGGAGCTTGCGCTGCGCCAACATTTTCCGTCTCACCAGGCGGCTGGGTCAATCCCGCGATTGCCAGTCCTTCGTCCTTGATTTTCACCTCTCCGCCGCAAGCCGAGTTTATGTACGTGGGTTCTTCTGACGGCCACCTGTACAAGATCAATCCCACTAGCGGCGCGAACGTCGCCAATCGCCTGATCAATGCCGGTGCAATCATTGGCGACCCCAGTTTCGACACCTATACTCTGAAGTTTTATGTTGGGGATTCCACCGGGCACGTTTTTTCGTTCGATCTTTTTTAGGCCAGCGAGAAGGGAACGGCGTTTAGTTCTTTTCTGTTTTCCCCATCAGCAGCCCGCGTAGTCCAAGCAGTACGAGGCGCGGCTGCCGGCGGACCACGCTCCAGAGCAGCCGCGTGGATTCATCGCGATTGATCTCGCCGAGCGATTGGCGCGTCGAAGCATCCAGCAAATCAACCAGCTCCGAATAATCCTTCTGTTGAAACCGGTGCAGCGCGCGGCGAATCAGCCAGTGTGTGCCGAGCTCGCGTCGTAACGCGCCCAGCTCCTGGCTTTTGCCATTTTGCAGGAGCGCTTGCGCCACTCCCAGCGCGCCTCGAAATCCGGTTACGATTCCTCCCACCGTGGATACTTTCACTTGCGCCGCCGCGTCACCTACCAGGTAGACTTCGCCATTCCCGATTTGCCGCCGCACCGGCACCCAGCCCCGGTAGACGGGTATCCGCGCGCCTTGCCACTCCAGCGGCTCCATATGCTTCTTTTCCAGAAATCGTTCGAAACATCGCTTGGTATCGCCGCCATTTTCGCCAATCACGCCGACGGCTCCGCGCTCCGCCGATTCTGGAATCAACCAGTAAAAATAGGGCGTGTCGTCCGGCACGAACCACACGCGCGTAGTATCTGGCGGGCAATCTTTCGGCAGCCTTACGATCGCTTGGACCAGCGGCACAGTCTCGATGGGCGGCCAGCCGGAAGCACGCGCTACGCGGCTCGCCGCGCCGTCTGCTCCAACAACGCTGTCCGCGTGCAATTCCTCGCGCTGGCCTCCGGTTTCCACTTCCAGTCGCAATCCGCGCGCATTCGGGCCAATGCCCAAAAAGCGCGTGTCAAACGAAAGGTTGGCGCCCGCTTGTTGCGCTTCGCGGGCCAGCGCGGGAATCAGCCGTGATCGCTCAATAATGAGGTCGGGCTTTGTTAGCGCCACCTGCGCCGAGCGCCCATCCGTAAACAATTCGAAGCGGCGAATTTCGTTGACGATACTTTCGCGGGCCGAGGCGCCCATCTGGCTTCGGAATTGATCGGTGACGATCAGTGTGCGCGGCGCGGGTTCGAATTGCGGTTTGGATTCCAGTACGCGGACACGGCGACCGCCACGGGCCACGCTCGCAGCGGTGAACAATCCTGCTGCTGAGCCTCCGACGACGATAACTTCCCGGTCAACCCGGCTGCTTGGCCGCGGCTGTCTCTCAATGTTCCCCAAGGCTTCTGTGTGCCTCAACGGCGTCCGTCCACTGCAAATTCGTTCTACCAGGGACGCCACACGCAAGATTTTGGCTACTTCCCGCCCAACCCGTGAGGACCTGCCCAAAAAATGGGTGAGAGGGTGCCCGGTAAGTATAGCGAATCCAACAGCTAGGGCAAACTCTTGCGCTGCCAGCTCAGTAGTTCACGAAAGGTCCGCCAGATTGATTGGCTTAGGAGGTCGCCGAAGGTTTGCTGGCCTGGCGTTCGTACGGCGCGCGCTCAAGGAACATGACCCCGCTGAATATGATCGCCAGAGTTATGGCGCCAACCAGAAACGCTCCCGCCGTTGAAAGATAACTGACCAGGACGGCCGTGCCGCCGCCAATGGCGCCGAGGAAATAAAGCGTTAGAACCGCGCCGCGATGGCCGAGTCCAAGATTGGAGAGGCGATGCGCCGCGTGATCTTTCCCCGGAGTCGCGAAAGGCAGCAGCCCCCGGCGCGAACGTGAAATCGTCACCAGCGTAGTATCGAAAATCGTGACGCCCAGAATCAGAATGGGTGCGAGCCAGGAAGAGAGATGACTGCTATTGTCCAGCCTTAGTTTCAGCCCCAGCGTAGCCATCAGGAAACCGAGAAACATCGCCCCGCCATCGCCCATGAAGATTTTTGCCGGCTTGAAATTCCAGCGCAGGAAACCGGTCGCAGCTCCAAGCACTGCCGCAGCCAGCACGGTCACCAGCATCTGCCCATGTAAGTACGCCAGCAGAGCGAAAAACACCGAAGCCATTGCCGCGATGCCCGCGCACAATCCATCCATATGATCCAAAATGCTGAAAGAAGCCGTGATGCCGACGACCCAAACAACGGTAAGCCCTACATCCAGGTAGTCGCCGCTCCGTCCGCCTATAAGCGCGCTAAACACTTGCGCGCGGATTCCGCTCACCATCAAAATCACCGCGGCTAGCGGCATAGCCATGAACAGTTTTACCTGATGGTGAAGCAGCCCGCGGTCGTCAAGAATCCCGACGCCCGCCACCAGCGTCGCGCCGATCAGAATGCCCACGATTTGAGCTCTCGTGGGCCCATTAAATGCGAAGAGAACGGCGATCACCACCGCCGCATAAATCGCCAGGCCGCCCAGCATCGGAATCGGCTGCAGGTGCACCTTCCGCGGTCCGGGCAGGTCGACCATCCCAACACGCAACGCCAGCGCGCGCACTGGAACTACCAGCATCAGCGACGCGAATAGCGCAATGAAAAATGCCAGCAGGCCTGCGGCCATGCATCCTCGATTGGTGTGCGAGACGTTCTCGGCCCAGGCGGTTTGGCCGCTGCCTCACGCAACTCTTGCCGGGTTTGGGGTCCGGCTCCCAAGTTACAGCTGGATGGTTGACCTATGAACGGCCAACTGGCTGCCCCACGCAGCCTTAACACCATACTGCGGTTTTTGTTGCGAAACAATCAGGATAATCCTGCGAGTGCCCACATTATTTGAATACAGTGGATTGACTTCTCGAGGCTTAGGACTTTCAAGGCAGTTTATCCTGGCTCAACGCTCCGTCAGCATTCGCGTAAAGATTCGCTTTACTTCCGCTTTATCCCGCGTGGCGTAGTACCAATCAATCGTTCGTTTCAGGCCTTCGCGGAACTTAACTTTCGGCTCCCACCCAAGGAGTTTCTTCGCCAGCGCATTATCCGCTACGCGATTCAGCGGACCGGTAGGCATGTTCTTCAATAGCTTGATTTCCGCCTTGTGCCCGGTGAACTCACAAACCATCTTCGCGCAATCGATTACCTGAATTCGCTCCATCGTCCCCAGGTTGATGGCCGTCCCGTCGTTGATTTTCTCTCCCGCCAGGATCGTGCCTTCCACAATATCGTCAATGTAAGTCCAATTGCGAATCTGCGTGCCGTCGCCCCAGACTTCAAACGGGTTCAGCTGTAAAAACGCACGCGCGATCATCGCAATCACCGCATGGTTTTCCACACCGCGCGGGCCATAGACCGTGAAATACCGGCACGAAGCCGCGCCCATGCCGTGTTCCTTCGCATAAGCCTGCAGTGTGAATTCGCCCATCAATTTCGCCCACCCGTAGGTGTTGTCCGCGTCGTTCGGTCCCTTCGTGAGGTCTTCCGTCAGATAAAGTTCTTTTGTCGTATCCGATTGCATGAAATTCGGATACACGCACCCGGAGGAAGCAAATACCACTTTGTTCACTTTGGCTTTCAGCGCTTCTGCAAAAACCAGTCCGTCCAGGAAAAAGTTGGAGGCCGGTCCGGCTTGGTGTAGATCGACGTACCCGCGTCCACCGTGATCCGCCGCTAAATGAAATACGGTGTCCACGCCGTGCATCGCAGCACGCGTCACTCCTGGCTCGCGCAGATCCGCCTGCAAAAAATCAACCTTGCCGGTGCCCAGATGCCCGCGAATGTTGTCCAGGTGGCCGCTGCTCAGATCGTCGACGATCCGCACCCTCGCGGCGCCGCGCGCCAGCAGATGATCGGTAAGTGTCGAGCCGATGAACGAAGCTCCTCCCGTCACAAAAACCGTTTTTCCCGTCCAGAACGTTTCCGCTTGCGTCACGCGCGCTCTTCCTCTCGAAGTTATTTCGCTGCCGCGAGGCTATCGAAAACTTCAACAAATTTTTGTAATTCTTTGACTCTATCATAGTCAGGCGCAGCCGCTCGCGCCGCCTCGCCCATCCTCTTTGTCTTTGTTGAATCACTGGCCAGAGCACGAACGACGGAAACCAATTCCTCTGGTTTGTCCGGATCGGCGTTAACTGCGAACCCGCGCCGCACCCCAATCGACACCGCATCCGTCTCTTCCACTGCAACCGCCACGATCGGTTTCCCCGCCGCCAGTATTCCGTACATTTTGCTGGGCACCACCACGCCTTCGAGACCCCGTTTTACCGTGATAACGTGTGCGTCCGCCGCCGCCAGTACCGATGGAATCTTGCTGGCTGGAAAAAACTCCAGAAACCGGATGTTTTCCGCCCCCGTGGCACTTGCCTCGATCTGCGCGCGCTGCGCTCCGTCGCCGACGAACACCAGGCCGACTCCCTCGCTCGCAAGTGTCCGCGCCGCGCTGATCAGCGTGTCCCACGCGCCGTAAAACCCCAGGTTTCCCGCGTGCAACAGCACAAACGAAAAATCCCCGCGAATGGCGCGCACAACTTCCGCATCAGCAGCGGCGACTGATATATCGCTCCGCACCACTTCCGCACCGTCGCGCACTATCACCACCCGCGAGGGCTCCACTGCCTTGTCAACAATTCGCGCACGCATATCGTCGCCAAGAACAATCACTCGAGTCGCGCGGCGCAGCGCCCAGCGATGCTGTCTTTCCCAGACGCGCGCGAGCATCCCGGGCTTGACGATGGATCCGCCTACAGCCATGTCCGGATACATATCGCGAATGTTATAAACGTACGGCTTTCCCTTCAACATCGCGACGATCGCCCCGGTAATTCCTTCGAACGGCGGATCGGTCATCGCCAGCACCACGTCGCACTCCACAAACAACGCGCGCGGAATCGCCAGCATCGTGTAGCTTAAATAATTTACCATGCGCTTTTTCATCTCTATCCGCGGAAAATCCGTCGAGCCCGTTCGAATGACGCGCGCTCGACCGTCCATCTCGCTTCGAAACAACCGCCAGGCGCGCCGCTCCGTTGGGTCGTAGGATGGCCGTCCGCACAGCACTGTCACTTCATGTTTGGTCGAAAGTGCCTCCACCACAGTGCGCGCCATCTTCGCCGTCGCCGACGTGTCCGGCGAATAGTAGAGGTTGAGCAGCAGGATCTTCATGTCTTGGGAATGCGCGTCATGCGGTTCACGACTTTGTGATCAAGAAATCACCAAGGACCAGCGCGTCCATCTGGGTACGCAGGAAGCAATCGATCGCTTCTTCCGGACGGCAGACGATCGGCTCGTTGTCGTTGAACGACGTGTTCAGAACCACGGGAACGCCGGTAAGGTCGCGGAACGCTGAGATCAACGCGTGATAGCGCGGGTTCGCTTCGCGCGTCACAGTTTGCAGACGGCCGGTCCCGTCCACGTGCGTGGGCGCGGGAATCGCCCCGCGCTTGTCCGCGCGCACGGAATACGCCAGCGTCATGAACGGCGAAGGATGCGACTTCTCGAAATACTCGCCGGTGGCTTCCGAAAGAATCGATGGTGCAAACGGCCGGAAGATTTCTCGGTGCTTGATCCGGCGATTCAGGATCTCCTTCATCTCCGGACGCCGCGGATCTGCCACAATGCTGCGGTTACCGAGCGCCCGCGGGCCCCATTCGGCGCGGCCCTGAAACCACCCAAGAATTTTTCCATCCGCAATAATCGCTGCTGTATCGCGCACCAATTCTTCTTCTGCCAATTCGCTGACGCGAAAGCCCTTCTGTGCAATCCCGTTCGAATCGATCGCACGCCGAATCTCTGCGCGCGTGTAGCCGGGCCCCCAATAAGCGTGCTCCATCACAAACGAACGCGGCTTCCCAAGTTTCTGGTGCCACAGGTAATACGCCGCGCCCACCGCCAGCCCCGCGTCCCCCGCGGCTGGATGCACGTAAACCTGCTCAAACGGCGTGACCTCGAATATTTTTCCATTCGCTACGCAATTAAAAGCTACGCCACCCGAAAGGCAAATCGCCTTCAACCCGGTCCGCTCGGCCAGCTTTTTCAACATTCCCAGATAAACTTCCTCAAGCCGCGCCTGCAACGATGCCGCCAGATTTCGATGACGCCGTTCAAGCGGTTCATCTGGACCACGAGTCGGCCCCAGCCGTTTTGGCATTTCCTCCGAAAACATTTTGCCGAGCGTCGGTGTCTTGTCCGCTTCCGCCCAGCTCATCTCCGGCCCTGTCCGATGGTGTGTGAAGTAGTCGAGACACAGCCGGAAACCATTCCCATTCGAACGCCCGTCGAAACGCACAATATCCCGAAAGGCATCCATCTGTTCCGGCTGGCCGTATGCCGCCAGCCCCATTACTTTGTATTCGTCGCCGAATTTCGGAAACCCCAGATACTGTGTGACGCCGCTGTAGAAAAGCCCGAGTGAGTGCGGAAAAGCGATGGCCCCGTCGATATGCATGCGGTTCCCGCTGCCCGTGCCCCACATCGTGCTGGCGAAATCTCCCAGCCCGTCCGCGGAAAGCAGCGCCGCCCGTTCGAACGGTGAAACAAAAAAACTGCTCGCCAGATGCGCCTGATGATGTTCTACGCGGTGGAATTTCGCGCCTAGTTTTTTAGGATCGCTGTCAAAAGCCGCTGCGAGCGCGTCGGGTATCCCTGTGAATTTCGCAAGCACTTTCGCCCGTTCGCGCGCAAACGACGGCATTCGCATCGCGTAAAAAAGTTTAGTCGCCAGCCGCGCGTACGGATTTCGCGGCACCGCCACGTGATCGATATCCGCAAGCGTCAATCCCGCCTCTTTAAGGCAGTAGCGGATCGCCTGCGCCGGAAAACCAGCCGCATACTTCACGCGATTGAATCGTTCCTCTTCAACTGCCGCGATCAGCCGTCCATCGCAGACAATCGCCGCCGAAGCGTTTCCGTGGTACGCATTAATCCCAAGAATATTCATTGCGTGATTTGTCAGTGTACCCCAGCCGAACGCATTATGCGGCGAGGTGTCGACGGCACCATTCGTTCAACACATAAAGTGACCACGGCCGCGACCAGCTAGTTTTTCCGGCGAGAAAGTCGCTCCATACGGAATGCAATCCGCCCGGGCGTAGCAAGGGAGCAAGCGCCGCCGCGGGGCTGGCGAAGCTTGCCTCGACTCGTGCGCGTAGCGGCCCTCGAAGCCATTCTTCCCATGGCAGAGTGAACGTCCGCTTGCGCTGCGCCAGAATTTCCCGTGGCAGTAGATCTCCAAGCGCTTCCACCAGCAGCGCCTTCTGCGTTCCTGGCCGCCACCGCGCCGCGTCCGGCAGCGATTCGGCAAACTCAACTACCAACGTATCCAGCAAAGGCACGCGAACTTCCAGCGATTGCGCCATGCTCACGGAATCGGTGTCGCGCAGCAACGTGCTGGCCATATACGTCCGCATTTCCAGCCAGGAAACTCCCGCAACCGGCTCCAGCTTGCGTGCCTCATCCGCAGTCCGTTCCAGCCAGCCAAGCCACGTGGGCTCCAGCGTCACGCCATCCGCGCTGATCGTGCTTGGTCGAAATCGTGGCTCGATGATTCGTTCCAGTTGTCCCGGCGGGAAGAGCGCCCGCGTAAAAAAATAAGGATGCGGCAGCGCGTCCGGATGCGCCCACGCTGACGCGGCTTTTCTCGATGCGTCCGGCGTTTTTTGTCGCCAGATCAAACTGGCTACCATCGGCGCCGTCAGACGCCGCACCACTCCCGGTACAAACCAAGCGGACCGAATCAATCTCGAAAGCCGTGGCGTATCTGCAAAAGTCTGATAACCCGCGAAAAGTTCGTCGCCGCCAAGTCCCGAGAGTGCAACTTTCAGCCCGACTTCTTTCGCCGCCCAGGAAACAAAATAACTGTTTATCCCATCCATCGTCGGCTGGTCGAGGCCGGCCACCGCCTCATCGATGCGTGACAGAATCGCATCGCCCGTCAAAGGCACTTCTGTATGTTTCGTCTTGTAGTGATTCGCGACCGTCCGCGCAAGCTCCGCTTCGTCGAACGGCGTGCCGGGAAACGTAAGCGTAAAACTCTGAATTCCCGCCTTGTTCTGCGCGGCAAGCGCCGCGATCGCCCCGGAATCCAGCCCGCTTGAAAGAAACAGTCCCACCGGTACGTCCGCGATGAGATGCTTCCGCACCGCGGCCTCGAGCAGCGTTCGAAGCTGTCGCGCCGCGGAACTGAGATCACGAGGTTTGCGAGTGTCGCGAGCCGCGGGACTCTGTGCCCGGTCCCACCATGGCCGTGCCCGCGGCGTACGCCTGCGCTCCGGCACATGCAGCAGCATTCGATGTCCGGGTGGCAGCGAAAACACGCCCTCCAGCAGCGTCACCGGCTCGCTCACGCTGCCAAAGAGCAAATAAGAAGTAAGCGCATCCTGAGAGAGCTGTTTGGGCACCGCGCCCGACGCAAGCAGCGCGCGAACCTCGGAAGCAAATGCAAATCCGTCCGGTGTTTGCGTGTAGTAGAGCGGTTTGATCCCCAGCGGATCGCGCGCAAGAAATAGAATCGGCGCAGTGGCATAGCGCCCTCGTAGATCGAGCAGCGCGAACGCAAACATGCCCTGCAATTCATTCAGCGCATCTTCGCCCCACTCTTCCCACGCGTGAACCAGGATTTCAGTGTCGGATTGCGTCGCAAACCGGTGCCCGCACAGCGCCAGCCGCTCGCGCAATTCTCGATAATTGTAGAGTTCGCCGTTGAAAATGACCGCAACGTCACGCGTCTCATTCCAAACCGGCTGCTGCCCCCCGGCGATGTCAATGATGCTCAGCCGCCGCATCCCCAGGGCCAGCCCTGGCGCCCGCGTGTCCCCGATTAGGAACCCATCTTCATCGGGCCCGCGATGCCGCATCGCCGCGGTCATCGCGCGCACGCGCGTTTCTGCTTCGGCGTTGCGCGAGGCAAACGCGACGCCGCATATTCCGCACACGCTATTCTTTGATCTCCGGCGTAGAGATAAACGCCGCGCCGGCTCGGGCCATATGTTCGCGCAGATGGAAGCGAGGGATTCTCAAACCTTTGTCCGCATACCAGGCGAGGAGCGCCCTGAGAACGAGAAAAAAGAGCGTCGCCGCTCCAGCCAACACCAGATAAAAAAACGATTCGCGTTCCAGGAGCAAGCTCCAATCGACGGCTTCATCCCAGCCAGGGGCGATCGAGTCTAGCAGGGGCCGGAGATGTAGTCCCTCGAGCGGGAGCCGTGCCAACCGCACATGGGCAAATTGATCGTAAGTATATTCCCGCGGATAATCCGGAATTGCACTGATTGCTTCCGCATAAATCGCGGGATTCCGCAGTTCTTGCCGCGTCAAATAGCGGCCCCGCGCATCCTTCATGATCACGCGATACGTTGGATCGACAATGATCCACCGTTCCCCAATCAGGACTTCCGCTACCACGTGTTTCGTATTTCGGTCCGGCGTCAGCAGCAGCAGCCGGCGCACTCGCAGATCCGAGCTCCGTGCGAGGTTCAAGAACGCATTCGTCGCGGTTCCGCAGACGTTCAAAAGTTGGCGGTAAGTGAGTGTCGCCTCCGGATCGCGACTCGGCAATTCATCCACATTCGTCGCGGTTGCTCGCGACGACTCGGCGCGCATCCAGTTCAGAATGGCGTCCAGCTTTTGTTCCTCGGGAAGAATGTTCGGCACAATTGCGTCCGAGAAGCCGTCGAGATACCGGCGCACGGAGTACTCCCGCACGCAGGAATAAAGCAGTCCGACGAAGGCAAGCGCCAGCAGCAGATTGCTGCTCCACCACGCGGCGCGAAAAATTCGATGTCCAGGCGTCGGCAAGTCCTACCCCACAGATTCAGATTCTGCCTGCTATGTTAACCGGGAGCAAGCTTGGCGTACAGGGCTTCTAGTTCCCGGACCGGCTCATCCCATCCCAGCCGCGCGGCGGTCTTTCTGCTTCCCGCAGCGAGCCTCGCCCGCTCTTCCGGGTCATTCAGCACCCGCTCCAGCGCTTCGGAAAGCGCAGTGGAATCGTGACGCACCACCAGGCCAGCCTCGTCCTTCAGGAGCGGTGCGATCCCGCACTGTTCGGTCACGATCACCGGAGTGCCTGCGGCCACCGCTTCCGCCGCCGTGTTCCCGAAATTCTCGTTCTGCGAAGGAAGAACAAACACATCGGCATCCCGGTAGGCGGCCCATTTGCTCGCCCCGAATATTGGCCCCGTAAATTGCACGTTCGTTCGAATTCCGGCTTGGGTTGCCATCTGTTCCAGTTGTGCTGTCACTCCGCCTTCGTCGGGACCCGCAAAGACAAGCCTGGTCGGCATTCCCTTCGAACGGCTCGTGAGTTCCGCAAAAGCCCGCAACAGCAGGTCAGGACTTTTCTTCAACGATAACCGCCCCAGGAACAGAACCATTTTCGTATCGCTCGGGATCCCGTGTGTCTTTCGAAACGTTCCCGACTCCGGCCACGCCGCCGGAACCTCCACACCATTCCGCCGCAGAGTAATCTTTGCGCCCGGCACGCCGCCGGAAATCAACTCCTCAGCCTCCTGATTCGATGTGGCAATTACCGCGCTTGCTCCCTCCAACAGCCGCCGGCCCCAAACGAAATGATAGAACCCCTTCAGCCGGAGATTCCGCACAATCGGCACGAACATGCCGATCGGCTCGAGGACATACGGCATCTTTCGAACGCGGCATGCCTCCGCAACCGCCGGCCCCAGCAAGTCGTAGAGGCCGAAAATGTGCACGATGTCGAAATTTTGCAGCCGCGCACGGCAGTAACGCTTCACCGCCGGATTCCAGCTGACCGCCCGGAAGCGCAGCCACGTCGGCAAGTAAATCGCTTGCACGCCATTTTCCGTGCCGCGCCAGCCGAACGGAGATCGTTCCGCGGATATTTTTTCTTCCTGCGACTGCATGCGTTTTTCGAAGCCCCAGTCGGCCGTTAGCACTCCGACCGTATGGCCGCGTCGCGCCAATCCTTCCGCAAGTGCCCGGACTTTGACCGGAGGGCCGCCGAATTCCAGAAATGGGGCGTACGTTTCTGTGACGTTCAGGATTCGCATTGTTCGCGGAGAATTTTTTTGAAGGATTTCGCGAAGACATTGAAGCGAAACTCGCGTTCGACGCGCTGCCGTCCCCGCGCGCCCATCTCTTTCGCATTCGCCGGGTCCGCTAAAAGCGCCTCGATCGACGTCGCGAGCTGGATCGGATCACCGTGTGGAACCAGGTAGCCGGTGACGCCGTCTTCGATCACTTCCGGTGCGCCCCCGTGCGCGCCCCCAATAACCGGCTTCCCCCGCGCCATCGCCTCCAGATAGACAAGCCCGAACCCCTCGCCTTGGCTGGGCAGCGCGAAAATTTCGCATGCCGAGTAGCACGCCGCGAGTTCCGCGGAACTCAATCCACTCAAGAAATGTACGTGGCGAAGCACGCCATTTTTTTCCGTGAGTTCCTCGAGCCATGCGCGGTCATCGCCTGACCCCACCAGCGCCAGTTGTAGCTCCGGCCAGCGCGGCAGCAGCCGCGGCAACGCGGTAATCAGCGTGTCCATGCCTTTGTAGCGCTCGGTGGCCAGCCACCGTCCGACGGTGAGGATTACGCGCCCGGCCGGAAATTCAGCCGGCCGGGATTGCGTTCCGGCAGCCAATAGCGCTTCGAATTGCGGGTCCAGCGCCCAATGCAAAACGCGGATTTTCTCCCGAGCCACTTGTTGTTGCGACGCTACCTGATCCGCGGTATCCCTGCTGGGCGCCAGCACGAGATTGGCATGGCGCAGCGCGCGCCGCCGCAGCCCGGACAGCGGTTCCCATACTTCGATGCCATGCGTGCAAATAATGCTTTTCATTCGCGGCGCCACCAGCCGCATTGCTTGGACCACGGGTCCCAGATTAGGGTGTGCGGCTAAAACCAGTTTTGCTCTTCGCCGCGCCGCGCGCATCGCCGTTGTCGTGAACCGCCCTTTGGCGCGCTCGCACCCGGTGTAAACGAACTCCCGGCCCCCCAGCGTCATGCGGTGTAACTCCGGCGAATCATTCAGGCTGAGCAGGCGGCATTCCATGCCGCGGCTGGACGCAAACTCGGTGAGCACCGCCGCCAGGTGGCGCCCCGCGCGTTGCACCCCGCCGGGCGCATCCAGCTCTGGAAAGAGACCGATGAGCACGCGCTGAGTCTGCCAACTGCCGCACCTCTTGGCAAGCCCTGATGTAACGACGTGTTAGGAAAAACCTGGAAGTGGTTTTTTAGAGCACGGCCATTCGAATCGTTAACGATTCGGAAGTGGTAAAGGCCTTATTGCTCGCGTGGCTGAGGTGGATTCTGAGCCGTAGCGGCGGGGGCAGGGTTGCCCTCGTCTTTAGCGGCTTGGAATTTCTGTCGTTTGAGATGAATGTCCCCGTCGACGTAGGCGGTGAATTCCATTCCTTGCGCGAACACGACGTCCTTGCCCGAGGCCAGCGGATTCATCGTGCCGGTGGAGCTGTCAGGGCCCCCGGCTTCCTGGTAAGAGCGTACCGCTGCCTTTTCATTGTTGATGCGTTTCACAAAATTGATACTGAGGCCCAGCTTGCCGCTGTGGCCCATGCGTTTTTTGGGCTCGGCTTCGGAGACGATCCCCACCGCGGTCGCCCCGCCAGGAATCACGGAGAGCCCATCAACGACGACTTCTTCTGTAACCGTCAGTTCCACAATGTCACCGACGTGCGCGGTTGCCGAGGAGATGCTTTTTCCTAATTTCAGATGAATCGGCGTGCCATTCAGCAAAAGTAGCTCCGAAGGAGAAGGCACGGGTTTCGGCGCAGGTTCCACTTTTGGCGCCGGCTCATCATAGGCAGTCCGTGGTCTCCCCGGTGGATCAGCCTTTGGCTGAGGCGCTTTGGGGCCAGGCTTGTCTTTCAACAAGACGAGGCTGCTCAGGGGAACGAATCCAGTGTCGCCTTTGGCAGTTTGGACCGCGAAGTAACTGTCATAGCGCCCGGTGATCTGCACTTGCTCTCCGCATTGGAGAGTCGTGCGCACTTCCATGGTTGTCATGGAGCTGTACAGATAGATGTAATTGTCCTGGCGCGGGCATTCCACCCGGCCGGTGTTCTGTGCTCTGGCCAGCGCTGGAAGCAAAAGGCAAAAGACCACGGCAATGTACTTGGCATTTGATCGCATACTTCACCTGTTGATTTCGAGAGTGGTAGATGTCACGTTACTATCCCACCGTAAATTGTATCCAGCGAACAATAGCTACAATGGTTTCAGTGTGCATAAAGAGATACGTCGTGTATTCTGCGATCGCTCCTGCTGTGATTCTAGCTTCTTCTGTTTCTCCACGCAGTGGGACGCATCTTCTCAAGAATCAATAAACAGTGGCATAAACTCGGCTAACCCCCGGAACTCGGTACTCTTGCCTCCGGAGGGAGGGCCAGAGCATAGGTTGTTGCCGGACCATTGAACGAGTGTTAATATCTGCGGCAAGGTAACCAGGACGGAACCCCATGCGCCGCGCCCTTCTCCTTGCACTCCTCTTTTTTTTTGCGGCCACTGTCCGCGCGCAGTCAGGCTGCCCACCGCTGCAAACGCCCGCACCTGAGCCCGCGAAACTCCTGTTCTCTCCGCAGCAGGAAATGGAATTGGGCGAGATTATCCGCCAGCAGATCGAGAGCGAATTTCTCGTCATCGACGAAGATCAAGTCACCGCCTATTTGAAGCGCGTTGGCGAGCGCGTCGCGGCCAACTTGCCGGACACGGGATTGCGCTATGAATTCTTGTTGTACGACCAGCCGGAAATTCAGGCCTTCGGCATGCCGGGTGGACGCATCTATGTTTCGCGAAAAATAGTTGCGTTTCTCCGGAATGAAGACGAGTTGGCGGGGCTCCTCGGTCACGAGCTTGGCCACCTCGCTGCCCGGCAACAGGCGCTTAACATGTCGCGAATTTTCCGCGAGGTGCTCGGAGTTAAAACCCTTGCTCCCGATGAGGACCTTTACGAGCGGTATAACCAGTTCATCGAAAGTGCCCGTCTGAAAAAGCTCAGTACGCAGCCGCAGGGCGACGAAGACAAGAGCCAGAAAATCGCCGATCAACTGGGCGTGCAGGCGGTAGCGCGCGCCGGCTATTCGCCCCAGGCGCTACCCGATTTTCTCGATCGGCTTCTGCAGACCAAAGGAAAGACCGGCAGCTGGCTCTCCGATATGTTCGGAGCGACGCGCCCGGATTCCAAGAGGTTGCGCGAAGCGCTCAAGGACGCTGCGAGTCTGCCCGCTGCCTGTCTGGAAGCGAAGACGCCAGCGAAGCCCGACGATTTCCATCAATGGCAGGCGGCGGTGCTGCGTTACCACGGAATCGGACACCCGGAGCACCTCACGGGCGTACTTGCCCGCAAGCAATTGAATGATCCTTTGCGCGGGGATATCGAACATTTTCGTTTCAGCCAGGACGGAAAATACCTGCTCGCACAGGACGAAGGCGGCATTTACGTAATGACGCGCGAGCCGCTGAAGTTTGTGTTTCGCATTGACGCCGCGGACGCGCAAACCGCGCAGTTCTCCCCGGACTCGCAACAGGTTGTATTTTTCAGTTCCGGGCTGCGCGTGGAAACCTGGGACATCGATCGCCAGGAACAAACCGGTGTCTCCGACGTTCCCGCGATCGGCGGCTGCCGCCAGACCGAACTTTCTCCGGATGCAAAATTTCTCGCTTGCTTCGGCAACAAGCCGGATCTCGCCCTCTACGACGTGGCAAGCGGTGAGGCCATTTTCAGAAAAGAGAATTTTTTTGACTTTGATTCGGGCTTCAGCGGTTACGGCAGGTTGTTCAAATGGCTTTATTTTCTTACACATCAGGAAGTGGTCACGTTGCGCTTCTCGCCCGACGGCCGTTACTTTGCCGCGTCCTCCCGGACCAAAGAAGAAGTAATCCTCGACCTCTCCACCCGGAAGAAAATCAATATCTCGGGGGCGCTGTACACTGCGATGGCATACGCCTTCACTTTTGCCGGTCCCGATCGAATTCTGGGCGTCGACTCCCTGGATCCTCAGAAATCTCCGCTGGTCGAATTTCCTTCCGGCAAGGTGCTCGACCGCATGCCACTCGGCGGCAGCAGCCTGTTTTCGGCGTCGAATCCAAAGTACATCTTGATGCGTCCTCTGAAAGAGAGTCCCGTCGGAGCATTCGATCTGAGCCAGAAGAAATTGGTTTATGCAAATCGCATGTCCGCCACCGATGTGTGGGGTGATGTGTGGGTGAGCGAGCGCCTGAATGGCGAAATCGGCCTTTATAAAATCGGGGACCTCACAGCAAACAACAAACTCCAACTTCCGCTCGGAAAATTGGGGGCGCTCCGGAGCTACACGGCTTCGCCCGACTTGAAATGGCTGGCGATGTCCAGCAGCACACGCGGCGGAGTGTGGGACCTGGACACAAATGCGCGGGTCGGTCTCGTTCGCGGTTTTCAAAATGCGTATTACGCCCCGAATGAAGTTTTCTTCCTGGATTTCCCAGAATTCGAGAAAGATTCGCGCGCCATGGTGGTTCTGAGCCCGGTGACAAAACAATTGCGGGATCGCCAGATCGACAAGGACGATGACGTTACTTTTTTTGGGGACGTTTTTCTGCGCACGAAGCACAACGACAAGAACCACAGCGGGCGCCGAAATTTCGACTTGGACGCGCTGGACATGGCCACGGCAAAACCACTGTGGTCCCGCAGTTTTCCAAAGCAGGGCCCGTCTGTTTCGGGATCGGCGTCGAACGGAAAACTGGTCCTTGTGTGGAACGCCAGGGCGGATGGCCTGCGCGATGAACTGGCCCGCGACGCAAAGCTGCAAGCATTGTGGAACAAGGAAAATCCGGGGGACACCGACTACTTCCTCGAAGTTCTGAATGCGCGCGACGGAACCGTGGCGGGAGGAGCCGTGGTGCGCACCGGAAAGTTTTCCTTTCGGCCCGAACATCAGGAGGCCGCGGGGGACTGGCTCCTGGTAACGGATAATTGGAACCGCGTGCTGCTTTATTCGATTTCCACGGGAGAGCAAAAAGCAAAATGGTTCGGGTACCGGCCGCAGATCTCCCGCAATGGCGACCGGTTGTGTCTGGCGAACGGGAGGGGAAAACTCGCCGTGTATGACTTGCGCACGCTCAAGCAGACGAACGAATTCCTGTTTGCAGACCGCGTCTCCGCGGATCTTTTTTCCGAGGACGGCAAGCGGCTTTTTGTGCTTACGAATGACCAGACCTCTTTCATCCTCGAAGTCGCCGGTGGGTCCACGGGAATGGTTGCATCCACGAAAAAGTAGTTCAATTTATTTTCGCCCAGCTCCAACTCCAAGCAGTGGAACGAGATCGGTGAGGCGGTCGAGATAGATGTCGGCGGGGTGGGCGGCGCGGTCGTGGGTGCCGAAGCCGTAGGTTACCGCGGCGGCGAGGGTGCCGGCGTTGCGTGCGGTTTGCACGTCGACTTCGGAATCGCCGATGAGCAGGGCTTCGTTTGGCGAGGCAGCGAATTCACGCAGGATGGTTTGCGCGCCAAGGGGATCGGGTTTTTTTGTTTCAAAACTGTTGCCGCCGTAGACGGCGCGAAAATATTTCGCGAGGCCGAGACCCTCTAAAATACGCATGCTGACGCGCACCGGTTTGTTGGTGAGAATGGCCATCGGATAATGCGCGAGGAGTTCGAGCGCTTCGGGGACGCCGGCGTAGGCGCAGGTGGAATCCAGTTTGTGCTCGTTGTAATGGGCGAGGAAGAATTGCAGGGCCCGGTTGCATTCATGATTGCTGGCGTTTTCGCCCAAAGCGCGGCTGACCAGCTGTGGCGCACCGTGGCCGATGTAGCCGGAGATGGTGTCTTCGTGAAGCTCCTCGCGGCCCATTTCCTGCAGGGTGGCATTGACGGAGCGAATCAAGTCGCGCTGTGAATCGATGAGCGTGCCGTCGAGATCGAAGATGAGAGCGCGAACAGAAGAGAGATTTGGAGCAGCCATGAACACTCTATTGTAATATGGCGGGGCTTTTTCAGCGGTCATCCGTTTCCCATCAAAATTCCACAAAAAATAAATGATCGGGCCTTTTCGGGATTTCCGCGAGTTCGCGTAAACTAGGTGGATTCGCAGGCGGTAAAAAAGGATTCCGGAGAATTCATGGCCCAGGTTTATCCCTTCCGCGCATTTCGCTACGACCCAGCGCGCGCCCCTTTTGACCGCGTACTGACGCAGCCCTACGACAAGATTTCTCCGGCGATGCAGGAAAAATATTACGCCGCGGATCCGCACAACCTGATTACGGTGGAGAAAGGCAGGGTCCATCCGGGCGACACGCCGCAGAATAATGTTTACACGCGCGCGGCGGCGGCCATCGAGGATTGGATTCGCAATAATGTGGTGGTGCAGGATCCCGCGCCTTCTTTCTACGCCTACACGCAGGAATACATGGTGCCGGGAACGGATGAGCGGCGGACGCGGCGCGGATTTATCGGCGCAGGGAAGCTGGAAGAATATTCCGCGAAAGTGGTTTTCCGGCACGAGCACACACTCTCGGGGCCGAAGGCGGACCGGCTGGAACTTCTTCGCCACACAAAAATAAGCACGGGCCAGCTTTTCATGCTGTATTCGGACGCGCAGCACAGCATTGACGGGATCTTGACCGAAGCCGAGGCGGCAGGAGCTCCGGCTACGGAAATGCGTGACGAGTATGGAGTGGTGCACCGGTTGTGGGTGATTGCTGAGCCGCAGCGCGTGGCGGCGATTCAAGCAACGATGAAGGATCAGAAGCTGGTGATTGCCGACGGGCATCACCGCTACGAGACCGCGCTGAAATACCGGAACGAGCATCCCACGCACGCGGGGAGGATCGATCCAGACGCGCCATACGAGCGGGCGATGATGAGCTTTTTCAATACGTGCAGCGAGGGGCTGACGATTTTGCCGGGGCACCGCGTGGCGGCGCACATCCATGATTTTTCGTGGAGCGGGGTGCGACGATATCTGGAGCCATGGTTCTCGGCAGAAACTTTTCCATTTTCGGACGAAGGAAAGAAGGCAGAGGCGCGAAGGAATTTTCTCTCGAAGCTTTCGAGCGCGCGCGCGAAGCGGGCGATCGGCGTGTATCCCGCGGTGGAATCGCAGAAGCGCGCGTTCTACGTGCTAACGCTTCGCGAAGGCGTCAACCTGGCGCAGTTGCTGCCAAACGTTTCGCCGCTGCAGCGGGAACTGGACGTAGTACTGCTCCACGAGGGAATCCTGGAGCCGGCGCTGGGGATTACTCCGCAAGCGGTGACGGCGGAGGCCAACCTGACGTACGAGCGGGAAGCTAGCGCGGCGATGGATGCCGTGGATAGCGGGCGCGCGCAAATCTCGTTTCTGCTGAACGCGTGCGAGGTCGAGCAGGTGATGAAGATCGCGACTTCGGGGGAGGTGATGCCGCAGAAGTCGACGGATTTTTATCCCAAGCTGATGAGCGGGATCGCGATGTATCGAGTGGAGAGCTAGAAACGGGGCAAGCAACGAAATAAGGAAGTGAAGTAGAGAAAAGAGACAGGCCTCGAATCGCGCCGTTCCTCAGTAGTGACCATGGTCGTCCGAACCAAACCCTGCACCCCCATACCGCCCGGCATTTGTAAGGATGTCAAAGGAAAGGAGTTGCGCGAGGGGGCATTTGTAAGTGGATGAAAGTAAAGGAGGATTCTGCGCGTGGTGAGCGGGGGTATGCGGGTTCCCTTGGCGGCGACCATTCCGTGTGGACGGGGATGAGAGCTTGGGGGTGACACCCGGCAGTTTCTAGAAAGAGTGCGGAACCTCCTGATGGCAAAAGAGTTGTGAAAGACTCTTTGCGTAAAGAGCGCAAAGAGCGAGTAATAGGAAGCATGAGCGAAGTTCCATAATGGGAAGATTTGGGGCCCACGCCGGCTGTTTTCGTATGAGTGGCAAGCAAAGGAGTTACCTACGGAAAATAAAAGAGTGCGCAGGCGATTGAAATGAAAGAGAGAAAAAACGGATGAGTTGGCACGGTGATGCGGCCAATGGGAGGGATGGAGCGAACGGCAGCGGACAGCTTGCGCTGCCTGGGGCAGACGAAGGACGGTGGGCCGCCGTGAAGCCAGTTGACGGTGATGTGGAGGGACAAACATGGGAGGGAATAGCATAAATATTTACCATTTGTTAATTTATATTTACGTACCGTTCGAATGGAATTGTAATCTGTTGAAAGCCGGGAGGATGGACCAAGGAACTGCCGAGATTTGAAAATGGAAATGAGAAGGCAGAGATTAGAAACCTTGCGAAAAGAGGGAGCGGCGTTCTGATGGAGGAATGCGGCCCTCGGGATTGAGAGAAACACGGATGATTCGTGAACCAGCATTCTTGAGGGATCTTGCCCAGAGGTATACGGCGGCGTGGTGCAGCCGCGACGCTGCGAGTGTGGCTGGGTTTTTCGCGGCGAACGGATCGCTGAGCGTCAATGGCGCTTCCAACGTGGGGCAACGCGCCATCACGGAGGTGGCGCAGGGATTCATGAGCGCGTTTCCGGATATGGAGTTGCGGATGGACGATATCCTTATTGAAGGCGAACGCGTGGTGTATCACTGGACCTTCATCGGCACTAATACCGGGCCGGGAGGGACCGGGCACCGCGTTCGGTTCAGCGGATTCGAGAAGTGGAAGATTGGGGAGGATGGGCTGATTGCGGAGTCGCAAGGAGAGTTCGATAGCGCGGAATACCAACGCCAACTGGAGCACGGCATGGAGGAGTCAGGGTAGAAATGGAGTCGAGCCATCTTGCGCATCCACGATCAAGGCCGATGCATCTGATGGCCTCAGTGAGGCAGACATGACGACACGCCGGTTCGGCTTGGCCAATCCTCAAGAAGTAGCGAGCATGAGCGGCAAGGAGTTTCTGCAAGGGATTATTGATGGGCGGCTACCGCAGCCACCAATCGCGGAGCCGATGACGTTCCGAATTGTCGAGGTTGGCGATGGCTTCGCGGTGTTTGAGGGCGAACCCGGACCGCATCTGCTCAATCCGATGGGCACGGTGCACGGCGGCTGGGCGCTGACGCTGATTGACAGCGTTACCGGATGCGCGGCCTTTTCGCTGCTGCCGCCTGGCGCGGTCTACACCACCATCGAAACCAAGGCTAACTTTTCGAGGCCGATTAAGGCGGACACCGGGCGAGTGCGCGCAGAAGGGCGGGTGGTATCGGCGGGAAGGCAGATTGTTTCCGCCGAAGCGCGAGTGCTGGCGCAGGATGGGCGAGTATTGGCACACGGGACCTCGACGCTCCTTGTGCTGGCTGCTAGGCCGGCGCCGGCGGGGATTTCTATCTCGGGAAAGACGGGGCTACCGGAGACGTGATGCCGTTCGGCAGTGTTTGCTAAATCCGGAGATCAGGGAACAGAGATCAGTTAGCGGTGAGTCGCGCCGAGTCCTTCGCGGTGCCCTTTTCGGCGAAGGCGAGGGCGTCTTCGAGCATTTTGGCGATGCGGCGGTCGCGGGCGTCCGGGGTACGGTAATAGAAGATGGCAAGAAGGTGGCCGCGGCGGCGAGTTGGAGACATGCGTTGCCAGCCTGCGAAGGCGCGCGGATCGCGGGAGAAGGCGAGCTTCAAGATGGGCGGAAGTTCGCGCTCGGCCTCCATTGTGGAGAGAAGCTGTTCGGCGACTTTTTCGGCGCGGCGGATGCGGGCTTCGGGGCTCTTAACTTGTGTGATCCAATTCGCAATCCATCTACGCATGGAGCGCGTGAACTGGCCATACCAGAGTCGGAAGGAGCGTTCTTCGTTGAGGATGCGCCGGAGTTCGGGAGGAACAGTGACGAAGCGCTTCTCGGTGTGGGGTTGGATATGGAATTGCGCGACACTTCCGGCCGTGGCATTGGCGCCAGCCTGCATCTTCTTGGTGACGAGCAAAAAATGATAACCCTTGCCGGTGGGAAAGAGCGAGGTGCGAAAGGCGAAGCCGTTGATTTCGCCCTTCACCTTGAGACTGCCGCGGGTTCCCCAGATTTTGGGGACGTCGAGGGGAATGCGGACAATGATCCATCCGAGGTTGGAGGGCATGTGCTCGAGAGTGGCTTTGAAGGTCTTGGCGACCCGTTTTGATGCGTGCTTCATAGGAGGTTCGCGAAAAGAAGATACCACCTGGAAAGGAGAGATCAGGAATCAGGGATCAGGATACAGAGACCAGGAAACGAGGAGGCACGCGGAGACGTGCCCCTACGTTGAAAGATGAGCGTGCTGGATAGTCCCCGATGGGGGAGACGATTTTCCGGCAAAGAATTCTTGCTTGAGAGATAAAAACTACTTGGAGAAGCTGGCGACGGCTTCGGCTTCGGAGTTGTAAACATCGAAGACGGTAAGCAGCTTGGTGATTTGCAGAACTTCCTGAAACTTGCTGCCGAGGTGGCAGAGGCGGAGCGATGCACCCTGCGACTTAACGCTGTGATGCGCGGCGACAAGGGTGCCGAGGCCGGCGCTGTCAATGAAGGTGATGTTGTCCATGTTGAGGACGATTTTCTTTTTGCCCTCGGCGATCAGGCTCTTCACTTTTTCGCGCAGCGCGTTGCTTTCTTCGCCGAGCACAATCCGGCCGTCCAGAGCCACCACGGACACGCCATCCACTTCGCGGTTCGTCATCTTCAAAGCCACGTTATTTTCCTCCTCATCGGAAAGGGGTTCCGGCGGCAACCTGTGCCGGAGCCGTCAAGGATATCAATAATAGTCCGCGCAGGACATGTAATAACCGCAGACCGGACAGATCAGCTTGCACCGGCGCGACTCTAACCTCTGCGAGCAGACTGGACAATACCGCGAAGCGTCGTCAAGGGGAGCGGGCTGACTCTGGGCACTCTGCGAGAGCACAGCCGGTGGAGATGCTGGCTGTGCGGACGGACGGAGAACCTGAGCTAGCTCCAGATTCGGGGCGCGTTCCACGGCCCGACGGTTATAGCACATCCACCGGCAATGGAAAAGGTCGGCAGGGGTGCGACGGGCTGAAGACAGGGCTTGAAACCTAAAGCCCAGGAGGCGCATCTTTAATTAGTGAAGGGTAAGTGAAAGCCCCGGTGATTTGGGGGCTTGGGGCGGTAACCATGGGCCGGCATATACTTCCAGCAAGTCTCTTTGCAGGTTTCGTCGCGATATTTCCGATACATGTGCAGGCACAAGGCAGGGCGATGATGGCTGGAGGCGTTCATTCCATGGCCGCACCGCCAATGGTTGCGCATGTCGCGCCAACTGGAGCCAGAGCTGCGACTCCAAGTACGAGGATGATGGTGACGACGGGCTCGACGCACCCGCGGACGACGATCCGGAACACGGGCCGGCCAATGGGCTCGAGGCAGCATATCGTTGACGGGAACCATGGACTGAAGCCGGGTTGCAGCACCGTGCCGGGACTGGGATTTGATGTGCCGCACCTGGCGGCGATCTGCGGACCAGGAGCAGTAGGAGGAGGGCGGTTCGGAAATCAGATCCCGTTCTTTTTTCCATTTGCGGGTGGCGGATTTTATATTCCGGGTTCGACTGTTGTCGATGAGCAAGACGACGTAGCGGAGCCACCACAAGCGCAGGATACAGAGTCCAACATTGCAGAAACGGCACGGCGGCCGAGAGCATCCCGACCGACGCAAGCGACTGTGGTGGAAACACCGGACACTGCACAGCCGCAGCCGGGAGAATTTGTTTTTGTGCGCCGGGATGGCACGCTGTTTTTTGCGGTGGCCTACGCGTGGGAAAACGGGACCCTGCGGTACATCACCAGCGAGGGATTACGCCGGAGCCTGTCGCGTGATGCGCTGGACCTTGACGCGACGCAACAATTCAACGAACAACGCGGTTTGAATTTTCGCCTACCGGTGTAAGAACTAGTTCTTGGCCGGCTCGGGCATGACGTAGCCTGATTTTGCCGGGAGACCCGCTCGCTCCAACTGCACGGTGGTGTGTTCAATTCCAAATTTTTGCGAGGCAGCCTGTTTGATGGAGGCGAGAAGGTGTTCGCATTCGTCAAGATGCATGTCTGGAATGCGGGCATGGAGGCTAAGCGCGTTGTGGTCGCCGCCGAGAGACCAGATGTGAACGTCATGGACTTCCTGGACGCCGTCGATGGTGAGAATGGCGCGGGCGACGTCTTCGACGCGCAGCTCGCGAGGGCGGCCTTCGAGAAGGATGTGCGAGGATTCGCGCAGGATGCCGATGCTGGACCACAAGACGAGCAAGCCGATGGCGAGACCGAGAAGCGGGTCGATCCAATGGGCGCCGGTGACGTGAATGACGACCGCGCCAACGATGATGGCAATATTTGAAAGGGCGTCGCCGAAATTGTGAACGAGGATACTGCGGAGATTGAGATCGCCGCGGCCGCGAACGAGGGCGAGGGTGATGCCGCCATTCACGGCAAGTGCGGCGATGGAAGTCCAGATCATCCAGCTCTCGACCACTTCGACGGGAGAACGGAAACGCTGGGTGGCTTCATAGCCGAGCCAAAGTGAAAGCAAAACGAGAACGAAGGCGTTGGTGTATGCCGCGAGAGTGCCCGCGCGATGGTAGCCGTAGGTTTTCTCGGAGTCAGCGGGGCGCTGGGCCCAGCGCATGGCGAGATAGGAAATGCCGATTGCGGGGACATCGGAAAGATTGTGAACCGCGTCGTTTAAAAGAGCGACGCTTCGACCGAGGATGCCGCCGAAAACTTCCGCGACGACGAGCCCGAGAGTGGCGACCATGGCCCAGCCCAGAATGGCGGGGCGCAGCGTGGGGTGGACGTGACCTGCGTGGCCGTGGTCTCCGTGAGCATGGCCATGATCATGCGAATGGCCGGGCTGACTGTGATCATGGCCGAGGGAATGGGCGTCCATGCACACCATTCTACTCACACGCGGCACGCTCTGCAGCCTTGCTACCTGCTTATTGGGCAGTTTGACACGCCCACTCCCGGAATGGATTGACGGTCCCCCCGGTGACTGCGACCATGAAACGAGCTTCCCGTTTCGCGCGTGTTGGCGTGAGACGAGCCCGCACGCAGGGGTTTTGCATTCATGGATTGCGTAGTTTCGCATCGCCGATAAAATGACCGCTCCTATCGCCAAATTAAGTTTTTGGGGAGTACGCGGCTCCACGCCGACGGTAGACCCGGCGACGTGGCGCTTTGGCGGGAACACGCCTTGCCTGGAACTGATTGCGCCGGACGGGACGCAATTCATCCTGGATTGCGGGACAGGATTGCGCATGCTGGGTAGCAGGTGGGCGGCGCCAAACGGCGAAAAGAATCCCGAAACGCACATTTTTGTGACGCATTACCACTGGGATCACATCCAGGGGATTCCGTTTTTTGCTCCGCTGTACGTGGAAAACAACGAATTTCATTTTTACAGTTTTCGATCGAAATTTCTGGGGCGCGACAGTTTGAAGCAGGTGTTCGAAGCGCAGATGGCGCTGCCGTATTTTCCGGTGGATTTGTCGGCGATGAATGCAAAACGAAAATTCAAAGAAGTGGACGGGGGAGATTCGTTTACGATTCGCGACAGCAAGATTACGGCGCGGTGGCTGAATCATCCGCAGGGCTGCCTGGGGTTTCGAATCGAAACGCCGGCGGGCACGGTGGCTTACGCCACGGATAATGAGCCGGGAGACCCGAAATTGGAAGAGAATCTGCGCGAGCTAGCGGAGGGCGCGGACATATTCATCAACGATGCACAATTCACGCCGGAGCAGCTGGCGACGACGAGGAAAGGATGGGGGCACTCCTCGTGGCGGGAGGGGGTGCGCGTGGCGCGCGAAGTGGGGGCGAAGACGCTGGTGCTTTTCCATCACGATCCGGATTCCACGGATCGCATGGTGGATTCGCTGCTGAGGCAGGCGCGCGAGGAGTTTGATTCCGTCTTTGCGGCGAGCGAAGGAATGGTGATCACGCTAGGCGGAGCGGGAGACGGCGTGCAAGCGCACATGCCGGGAACGCGAACGGCGCTCCGGCGCGAAGCGCAGTTCCGAGCGAAGGTACGCGGCGTGACCGAAGGCGGAAAGCAATTCGAGGAAGAGACCATGGTGAGGGATCTATCGCTTCAAGGCGCGCTGATTTCGCTGGAGAATTTACCGCGGCTACAATCGGAGCTGCAGGTGACCATGGAAGCTCCGGGAACGGACGGGGTGCAATCGATGCAGCTGCGCGGGTATGTGGTGCGGATTGATGCGGGGGCGGAGAAGGGACATAGCGCGGTGGGGGTAGTGTTTACGGATTGAACAGAGAACAGAGAACAGAGAACTGAGCTTCCTCAATTAGGACTGCATTGGATGTCGGAATCGCGGACACAGATCGCCAGCCAGAAGTACACCTGCTAAGCACACCTCGATGAGAGTCAAAAACTGAATGTGGCGTGGGATTCAAGGATAATGGGAAGACCATGGATACCAAGGCCACCAGAGCGGGGAATTTCGTTCCTCTATGTGAACTGGACAAGAGGACGCCGACGAAGCGCGAGCTGTTGCGGGGGCTGGTTCGACAGGCGCCGTTTGTGGCGAAGAATTTTCAGCTTTATTTCCGGAATGCGTGGCGACGGCATGTATTACGAACAAAGGTGGTCGCGCCTTATGCGGTTACGTTTTATGTGACGCACAAGTGCAACCTGGCGTGCAGCTACTGCACGCAAAAAGAACCGGACGTATTCAGCGAGGAGCTGCCGACGGCGGGAACGATCCGTCTGCTGAAGCGCATTCGAAAAGAGACAGATTCGATTGTGATTACGGGCGGGGAGCCGACGCTGCGGCCGGATATCGAGGAATTGGCGGATGCGGCGCGATTCGAATGTAAGTACCGATCGCTGTTAATGATTACAAACGGAACGTTGCTGGATCGGAAACCGCGGATCTTGAAGGCGGTGACAGGGCTGGTGGTCAGCCTGGATGCGCTGGCAGCGGATCCAACGAATCCGCTTTCGAAACCGGCGGCGTTGCCCAAGGTTCTGGAAAATCTCGAGCTTGCGAAGGAAGTACTGGGGAGCCCGCGAAGAATTACGATCAGCACGGTGATCGAGGAATGGAATATTGGTGAAGTGGAGCGGCTGCTGGACTGGTGCGGCGAGCAAGGATTTGTGTTTGCGGCGCAATCGGCGCAGATGGAGAAAATGCCGAATCTGGCGCTGCTGAAGAACGCCAGGTACCGCGCGCTGGTAGACAAGATCATTGAGCGGCGGCGGAGCGGGGCGCAGCCGATCAATGGCACGCCACGGACGATCGAAACGCTGCTGCGGTTTGGGGATTTCCAGTGTTATCCGACGATGTTTCCGCGGGTTTATCCGAACGGGGATGTTTTTTATCCTTGCGAGCCGTTGCACAAGGTGGCGGGAAATTTGCTGCGGGATGGTTCGCTGAAGAGGATTTTCTCGCGCGGGAAGAAGATTTATGGGGATATTCCGCCGTGCCAGGGTGTTTGCTACCTGTTCGGAAACGTGCTGTCGCACTACTACGTGAATGATTTCTGGGGGCTGGCGGGGGATTTTGTCCGGTGATGAATGAGAGACGAGGTTTGTTTTCCTCGAGTGCGGGTGCTTTTCTCGCGCTTTCTCGACTGCCGCAGTCCAAAATACGCGCGGCTCAGGCTCTCACCTGAAACTTGAATCTACCAGAACGCTAGCTGAGATCGGCGATTTTTTTGTCGAGGTGGGCTAGGGCGGCTTCGAGAGATTTGCGATGCTGGGGGTGGGTGGCGGTAGCTAGATCATTTACGATGCGGGTGCGCGATAGCTGCAGGTCCTTGCGTTCCTGATCATTCTTCAGTTGTTCGGGAGTCTTGGGGTTTGAGCCGGGCTTGTGCACCGGCGCCTGCGTTGCTTCGACCTGCGACTCCACGTCCTTGCTTTCCCATCCACGCGCCATGGTTAGATTGTGACATAGTTTGGCGGCATCACGGGCGACTTCGCAGGAATAGGAAGCGAAAGAAGAATCAGGCGCTGGCAGCGCGGGCCTGAGGGATTACCGGGAGAGCGGGACGCATCACGCTTTGGATAGTGCTCTCGGCGACGCGGGCGAGGTGCTCGGCGAAGATGCCGCGATAATAGAATTCTGCGGCGCGATTGGCCCAAACCAGTTTGAGGACCCAGCTTCCATGGGATTCTTCAGCACGCGCCGAGATGAGTTCGTTGACCGGAACGACCAGCAGCGGCCGGAAGTGGTCATCGAGCACCGAGATGCGTTCCGCCGCGACAAAGAGCTGTACGGCTGCAAGATCAGCGTCCATAGGCTGATATTGGCCGCCGTTGACGACGACCAGGGCACCGAGTTCGCGGGCTTTTTCGTCAACGCTGATTTCCGTTTTCGCCGGCGGGAGGAGAATGGCGGCGACGAACATGCCCATGCCGAGAAGCGAGAGAACATAGCTGTTCCCCAAGCCGATGGGCAGGATGATGAGAGAAGCTCCGGAGAGTCCCAGGAGAATGCGGAAGAAGGTCCAGGAGTGCTCGTTGCGGCGCAATTGAAGGAGCTTGGGGACAAGCAGTATCAGGACGAAGAAGGCGCCGATAAGCGTGTTTCGGAGCCTGGTGCCGATTCCCGGCGGTGGTGCAAGCGTTTGACTGGGTGTCGCGCTCATTTTCGATTTGTGTCCTCTAGCTAGGGCTGAAGGCCGTTGATTTCGCGCATGCGTGCGAAGGCGCGGCGCACATGCGGGATAGTGATGGAACCGCCGACAATCAGAGCGACGTTGAGCGCGTCAATGACTTCGTCGCGCTTCCAGCCTTCTTCGCCGCAGCGGACGAGATGATAAGTGATGCAATCATCGCATCGGAGGACAGCGGAGGCGACGAGGCCGAGCAGTTCCTTGTTCTTGGTACCGAGGGGGCCGGGTTCGTAGGCTTGGTGATCCAGAGCAAAGAAGCGCTTGATGCCAAGATGGCCGCAGCCGAGGATCTCTTCATTCAGGTCGGCGCGAAATTTCTGAAAATCGTCCAAGCGATCAGCCATCATTCCTCCGGGGGACATGCTGCGGGGCACGAAGCGTGCCGACATTATGAATCAACTCGGGTCAAGCTGTTAGTGCGAATCAGCACATGTCTCAGGGCGCAACCAGGGGCGCCAGTTATGGCACATAACCGGGGCCGCGGAGCACCCTGCCGGGCAGCACGCCGGTCATTTTACCCTTATCGATGACCGGCACGCCATTCACGAGCACATATTCCATTCCTTCCGACAATTGATTAGGTTTCTCAAAGGTAGCGGCGTCATGGATGGTTGCAGGATCGAAGATGACGACGTCGGCATGCATGCCGGCCTTCAAAACGCCGCGGTCGCTCAAGCGCATGCGTTGAGCGGGCAGGGCAGAGAATTTTCGGATGGCGTCTTCGAGGGTAAGCAGGTGAGTTTCGCGGACGTAGATGCGCAAGATGCGAGGGAATGTGCCGTACGCGCGGGGATGAGGATGTTCCTGCCCGAGGATGCCGTCTGGCGAAGTGCCGGAGGAGTCGTTGTCGATAGAGACCCAAGGCTGCTGGAGCGCGAGGGCGACATCCGGCTCGGACATGCCGAAGACGGCGACCTCGGTGAGGGCGTGATCTTCGATGAGAAAGTCGAAGAGCGCGTTCATGGGGTCCTTGTTCCAGATTTTTGCGATCTCGGCGAGGGTCTTGCCTTGCAAGGGGAGCAACTGGGGATTGTGTACGACGCCGATAAGGATCGCATCGGGGCCAGGAATCTCGTTCCATTCATTGTCCCACTGGTCGGAGGGCGTGAGCATGTCCTTGCGGATGCGGGCGCGCGTTGTGGGATCTTTTAGACGCTCGATGAGTTTGGCATTGCCTCCATCGTGGGCCCAGGGAGGGATGAAAGCGGAGAAGTCGTTGAACCAGGCAGTGTAGGCGTAGGTATTCGCGGAGACATCGATGCCCTGTGCTCTGGCGGCGTTTATTTTGGCAACGACTTCGGGCATGTGGCCCCAGCTGGGTTTGCCGGCCACCTTGATATGCCAGATTTCTACGGGGATACGGGCTTCGCGGCCAATGCGCAAGGCTTCATCGATCGCGGGAAGAACGCTGGTGCCCTCGTTACGCATGTGGGTGGCATAGATGCCGCCGAACCTGGAGGCTTCGGATGCCAGGGCAATCAGTTCTTCGGTATTAGCGTAGGGAGCGGGAGCGTATTGGAGGGATGTAGAAACGCCGATCGCGCCATCGTGCATCGCCTGGGCTACGAGCGATTTCATTTGTTCAAGCTGTGCGGGAGCGGGCTGGACGTCGTTGTCGCCAAGCACCATGCGGCGGACGCTGGTAGCTCCTACGTAGCTGGCGATATTAATGCCGATGCGCTGCTTCTCGAGCAGGGCAAAATAATCACGAAACGACCGCCAGTTGGCCTGAAGGCGATAGTGATCGTACTGCTCCCGATCGGCGCGAATCATGGCGTCGTTGAGTGGTGCGACGGATTCGCCTTCGCCGGTGATTTCCGTGGTGATCCCCTGGTAGATCTTGGAGGGCAGGCGCGGGTCGACGAGGATGGTGAGCTCGGACTGTCCGAGCATGTCGATGAAGCCGGGAGCTACGACCGTGCCATGAGCATCGATGGTGCGATTGCGGGTTGCGGCGGTCAGATTGCCAATCGAGGCGATCTTGCCGTCGCGAATTCCGACGTCTCCGGAATACCAGGGAGAGCCGGTGCCGTCGATGATGTGGCCGTTGGTGATGACGATATCGAAGGGCTGCTGTATTTGCTGTGCGGGGAGAGGAGCGATGGCGAAGAGCAGGACTGCCGAGAAGAGTACAGACTTCCATCGTTGAAAGTCGCCGGTTGCCATAAGTTGGGCCACGCTCCGCGAGAAATTTCGCTTTCTTCCGGTTCCAAATGCAGTGGGCATCTTACTCTGGATTTGCAGCCAGCGCTTTCTCCGCCAATTCCCTCGAGCCGGGCTTGCCGGCGAGGATGAGTCCGGCCCACTCGGCGCCGACTCTGGACAGGCGGACGGATTCGGAAGTGAGCGATTCGGGGCCGCCGGAGTCGGCGTTGCCAAAAAAGATGCGGTCCATGGGATAGGAAGCCGCGATGCGGTCTTTTGTGTAGTGGCCGGGAGTGCCCATGAACATGGGATGGCCGCGGCGGTAGATGCGCACTTCGGCGGGATTGGCGTTGAACCCGGGCATGAGCTTCTGGAAATCGGCGAGGACGCGAGCGGCCAGCGATTTGCAATCGTCTTCGCTCAACAAAGTGGCACGCTGATTTTCACGAAGCGGGGTATAGAAGGAGAGAATGTTGAATCTCTGCTTGTAGCCGGGATTATTGCGGACGGTCCAGTCGGCGACGATGAAATCTGTAAAGGAATTGCCGGGACACCAGTTGTCGTAGCCGCGATTATAGACGGGCTTGTCAAAGATCACGTTGACGACGGGATAGGGCGCGTAGCGGAAGCGGCGCATGGCGGCTTTTTGTTCATAGGGCAGTGGCAGCACGATGCGAGAGGTGATGTGCTTGGGTGTGCACATCAAGACTATCTTAGCGGCGACGCTGGTGAGCTTGCCTTCATGGATATAAGTTACGCGGACGCTGTCTTTGTCCTGGATGACGGCGACGACGGTTACGTCGCCGAGCATGCGCTCCTTATATTTCGGCTGAAGGACTTCGACGAGCTTGTGAGTGATGCAACCGAGGCCGCCGGGGAGGATCACGCGCGTGGCATCACCGCCGTTGATCAAATCCTGCATGGCGGAGACGCCCAGGAAAGCTGAGGTGTCTTCGGTGGTGGCTCCCCAATTCGAAGGGCCGTAGGCATCCCACCACTGGGTAAGTTCGGGCGCGTAGGAGCCGGTAAAATTTGTGAACGGCTGGGCGTCGAGCTCGTTCATCTTTTCGCGAAGTTTGATCTTCATAATGTCGTCGCGGAATTTCTTGAAACTTTCGCGGACCTGCTTGGGATACGGCAATTGGTCGAGACCGGCTTTCCAGGTGTCGGGAACGAAGGTTTTGTTCACGATCGTTGGGTCGGGATTGTTGATGGGAAGAAGGTTGAGGCCGATTTCCTTTGCGAGCTGGTCGCCTTCGTCGTTGCGGTAGGCGTACGCGGAGCCGGTGGCGAAGGGCTGGCCACCGTATTCTTCCTGGTAAGCGTTTCCGCCGAAGTGGTCTTCTTTTTCAAGGAGCAGCCAGTCTTTGCCGCCAAGGAAGTAGGTGGCGGAGAGGCCGGCGACGCCACCGCCTACGATGACGATATCGGCTTTGCGGGTGGCGTCCGGGTGTTCGAATTGATGGCCGTCGCGGACCTGGTGACAAATCTCAAAGTGCTCGCCCTGAACAAGAGGGGAGGTGGCCGAGCTCGAATCGGATGCTGGCAACAGAGTGGCGTCGACCGGACAACCGGCGGCGACTGAGCCGACAACAACGAACTTGATGAAATCACGGCGCGACGACGGCATACATCCTCCTAGGGTCGTTCGAGAAGTTCCTGTGCGTCGGCGCCGAGACCGCGCGTGCGCACGCGGTACCAAATGACGATGAGGCCGACGGAGACGGCGAAGATCAGTGTGGAGACAGCGTTGATTTCCGGGGTGATACCGCGGCGGAGGCGGCCCCAGATTTCGAGTGGAAGAGTATTGTCGCGGCCGATCAAGAAAAAGGTGACGGCGATCTCATCCATGGAGAGGGTGAAGATCAGCAGGCCAGCTGCGATCAAGGAGAGTTTGAGATTCGGGAGGGTGACGCGCCAGAAGGTTTGCCAGGGTGTTGCGCCGAGATCGAGCGAGGCTTCCTCCTGGGCGCGATCCATTTTTTGGAGGCCGGCGAAAAGCTCGGTCGTGGCGACGGAAATGAGCGCGGTACCGTGGCCGAGGAAGACGGTGAAGAGGCTGAGCTGGACTCCAGAGACCACGGCGAACATCAGAAGAGAAAGGCCGGTGATGATGCCGGGGAGAATCAAGGGCAGGAGCACAAGGCGGCGGAAGAGAGCTTTGCCTGGAAAGTTTGCGCGGTCGAGCGCGAGGGCCGCGAGGAGGCCCAAAGTCAGCGAGAGCACTACGCTGCCGGCGGCAACGATGAGGCTGTTCAATACGGAATCCCAGATGGGGCCGTCGGCAAAGAGCTGGCGATACCATTCGAACGTGAAATGACGGGGCGGGAAACCGCCGACGCCGTCGCGATTGAAGGAGTAAAGGATGAGGATAACGATGGGGAGATAGATGAAGGCGAAGACAAGAGCGGCGTAGATGGTGAGCAGTCGAGACCGGCGAGTTGGAGTGCTGGGGCTCATTTGAAGGACCACCGCTTTTCCAGGCGCTCGGTGAGAAAAAGAAGAGAAATGATGACGATCACGATACAGACGGAGATTGCGGCCCCAAGAGGCCAATCGAGTGCCGCACCGAAGAGGCTCTGCACCACGTTCGAGATCATGGTGCTGGAAGCGCCGCCGACGAGAAGAGGTGCGAGGAAATCGCCAAGCGAGAGAACGAAAGCGAAGGTGGCTCCGGCAACAAGCCCGGGAATAGAGAGGGGAAAAATAACGCGAAGAAAAGTCTGAGCGGAGCCGGCGCCGAGATCCTGCGAGGCTTCGACGAGCGGGCGGGGAATGTGCTCGAGCGCGGCGTAGATGGGCAAAAAAACGAATGGCGTGTAGATGTGAGTGAGCATAAGGACGACTGCGAAGGGGCTGTAGAGCAGAAACGACACAGGCTCGTGGGTGAGATGCAGATACTGGAGGAAGCCATTGAGGACGCCTTCGCTGCCTAGAATGGTTTTCCAGGCGTAGCCGCGGACTAAGTAGCTCACCCACAAGGGCACGATCACGAGCTGGTAGAGCAATTCCTTGCGGGCGCCGGAATGAAATGACAGGTAATAGGCGAGCGGGTAGCCGAGGAGCAGAGAGCACAAAGTGACGGAAGCGGCGATACGCATGGTGCGCAGAAGGACTTCGAGGTAGACGGGTTTCGAAAACAGGGTGTGATAATTGTTCAGGTTCCATTGGTGCACCACGGTTCCATCGCGCACCGCCCAAAAGCTATGGGCAAACATTAAAGCGTAGGGAAGCAGCAGAAAAACGCCAACCCAGAGAAGGGGTGGGAGAGAGACGATCGTTTTATAGGCGCGCGAGTACATAGGCAAAGATAAGGAGCATTACTCCTGGACGCGGATGGCGTCCGCGGCTGCGAAGACAAAGTCGTGCTCACCGAAAAGCGGGCCCTGTGCGGGAACGCGCACGCGCAGGAGTTGGCCGCCGGCGCAGGTGACTTCGAGCAACTCACTGGCACCGCTGTAAAACTGCTGCTGCATGGCGGCGCGGAAATGCACGGTGCCGGGGATCGAAATGCCAGCGGAAGCGAGTTGAATGGCCTCCGGGCGCAGGGAGAAAACGGCAGCGCCACTCTCGCCTTCGGCGGGCCATTGCAGTGCGCCGCAGACAGCGACGCCGTCGCGAACTTCAGCTCGCAGCAAATTGGTTTGGCCGATGAACTGGGCGGTGTAGGCGGTCGTTGGATGGGCGTAGATTTCGCGGCCCGAGGCAACCTGCTCGAGCGCGCCGCCGCGCAACAACGCGATGCGGTCAGAAAGCGCCATGGCTTCGTCCTGGTCGTGTGTGACAAAGAGAAAAGTGATGCCAAGCTCGCGCTGGAGGGTTTTCAATTCGCCCTGCATCTGTTTGCGGAGATTGGCGTCGAGGGCGGAGAGCGGCTCGTCGAGCAGAAGAAGCTGGGGGCGATTGACGAGTGCGCGGGCGAGGGCAACGCGTTGTTGCTGGCCGCCGCTCAATTTGGACGGGCGGGAGTCGGCGAACTCTTCCATCTTGACCATGCGGAGAGCGTGGTCCACACGCCCGCCGATTTCGCTGGCGGGAGTGCTCTTGACGCGCAGACCGTATGCGACATTGTCTCGCACGCTCAGATGCGGGAAGAGCGCGTAGTTCTGGAAAACGGTGTTCACGCGGCGTTTGTAGGGCGGGAGGGCGTCGAGCCGTTCGCCGCTCATCCAGATTTCACCAGCGGTCGGCTGTTCGAATCCGGCGATCAAGCGAAGAAGCGTCGTCTTTCCGGAGCCACTTTCGCCGAGCAGGGTAAGAAATTCACCGGGAGCGATATTCAGGGAGATGCTCTTGAGCACTTCGCGAGCGCCAAAACGCTTGGCTACGTCCCGCACCTCAAGGAGCACAGCGGGGGTTGCAGTGTCGAGTGATTGCGGGTTGGCTATGGCGAAACTCACTGAGCAGCTTTGACTTCATTCCAGATTTCGTTGTACTTCGCGCGCCGCGGAACGTCCTGCCAGAAATAGATGCGTTGCATGTAAGCGTCGGGGTTGTCGAGATGCAGGACTTTTACTTCCTCCGAGCTGAGAAATTGGGCTGCCAGGGGATTTGCAGGCGTGTAATGCGTGCGGTCCGCCACGAGCTTCTGCGTTTTCGCTTCAATCATATATTCGAGGAATGCCTGGGCGAGGTCCTTGTGGCTGCTTGCGGAAGTGATCATCAAATGATCAATCCATCCTGTGGTGTTTTCCTTGGGGATCGTTTCACCGATAGGAAAATTCAATTTCATTAGGTCGTTGGTATTGAGCGGCCAACCCATGGCGAGAACGATTTCATGATTTTGGAAGAGGTTGGTCAGCTCTCCACCAGTGGACCAGATCTTTCGAATGTTGGGCTTCAGCTCGATCAGTTTTTTCTTGACGGCGGCGAGCTGCTCGTCGTTCAGATTGTAGAGCTGCGACGGATCCGGCTTGTCGAACCCGAGAACCTGGGCCGCCATGTAGAGCGTCGAGAGATCATCCCAAACGGAAATTTTCTGTTTGTATTTCGGGTCCCAGAAAATAGTCCAGGAGTCCGGCGGCTGAGCGAAGGCCGTGGTGTCATAGAGAAGCGGATTCGGTCCCCACATGAAGGGGACACCGTAGACGTGGCCGTTGGCTTTGACGAGGGGCATATCGCGGAGCTTTTGCGAGAGCTGGTTGTAGGACGGCACCTTGGACAAATCGAGGGGGGCAGCGAGGCCAGCGCGCGTGATGGAAGCGGCAACGTCGCTGGAAGGCGAGATGACGTCGTAATTGGAGGCGCTGCCGCCGCGGAGTTTGGCGACGAGTTCGTCGCTGGAACCCATGTAAGAGGCGACGATTTTGCAGTGATGGGCTTCCTCGAAAGGGCGAACGAAGGAGGCGTCGGCGTAGCCTTCCCAGACGAGCAGGCTGAGGGAATCTGCTTTTTTCTGGCAAGCGCCGCAAGCCAGTGTCAGAGCCAGAAGCCCGAGAAACGATCTGCGAATTTTCATCTACCCTCCCGCGTACCCTGCACCCAATATCTTCCGCAGTTCCAAGGGAAAATCAGAATGTTGGCGGCGTGTTGATCCACAGCAGCCAGGTTTCCACCCGTCCCGGATTCTTCCAGCGATGCGGGGTCGAGCTTTCGAAATAAAGACTGTCCCCCGGTTTCAGGCGATAATGTTCTTTTCCGTCCAGCCAGATCTCGAAGTCTCCTCGGAGAATGTGCAGGAATTCTTCGCCTTCGTGGGAGTAAGGTTCGCCGCTCCCTCCGCCGGGTTTGACGCGGAAGAGATGCGGCTCCATAGCGGTGTGGCCCCAGGCGAGCAGTTCCATGCGTACGCCGGGAGTGGTTTCAAGGATTTTTCGCTGGTTCGGGCGGACGAGACGCGGCTGTTCACCTGCGGTTTCGAAGAGCGAAAGGATATTCGTGCGGTAGAAACGAGCGATGCGGCGAAGGGTGGCGATCGAAGAACGCATCTGGCCACGCTCCAGGCCGCTGAGAAATCCGACAGAAACGCCGGTGGCTCGTGCGACCTGGGCGAGCGAGAGTCCGCGGCGCGTGCGGAGACGGCGAAAACGCTGGCCGGGGTGCGCCGCAGACTCTGCGGGAGCGGACACCAGGCCCTGGCGCTTAAGAACGTGGACGATGGCGGCGGGATTGAGACCGCGGGAACGGCGAAGAAAAATCGCGCGCTGGAGAAGGCGCACGTCGGCTTCGGAATAAAGACGATAGCGGCTCTGAGTTCGCTGTGGCGCGACGAGGCCCAGGGCTTCCCAGGCACGGAGGGCGGAGGAAGAAATGCCGACGCGGCGGGCCACTTGGCTGATGCGCAAGGGGCCGCGCAATATGCGCTTCGCGGATTCTCCGGATAAATTCTTTCTGCTTGACACCGGTCCCGGCTTTCTCTAAGTTTGCTGGATTATAGTAAGGTTTACGGGGCACAGCAACCTCGAAGAATCGATCATCAAAAATCTTCGCGGCACAGGGGTGAGTCATGAAGGTTGATGCAGGAATGCGGCGACGTTCGTCATGCTGCAAGGGCACCTGGTTCATTCTGATTTTTGGGCTAGCGATGCTTCTGGCCGCGCCTTTTGCGGGCGCGCAGAGCACCGGCGGGCGCATCCGCGGCACGGTGATGGATCCCAGTGGCGGGGCGATCGCAAGCGCCAAGGTGACGCTCATCAATGAGGCGACCCATGCGACGCGTGATTCGGAAGCGGGCACCAATGGGGAATATATCTTTCTGGAAGTTCCAGTGGGGACTTACGAACTCGATGCGCAGTCGACGGGATTCAAGAAGTATGTGCGTAAGGGGATTGTTCTCAATCTGAATGAAGTTCTGAGTGTGGACATTACGCTTCAAGTTGGAGCGGCGGTGGACACGGTTGAAGTCACTGGCGCTCCACCAGTCATCGATACGACATCGACACAGCTTGGCGCGGTGGTCAACGAGCGCTCCTCGACGCAACTGCCGCTGAACGAACGCGATGTATATCAGTTGCTGCAATTGCAGCCGGGCGTGCAGTCGCAGATTGGAAATAACCTCTTTTATGGGTCGGACAAGGCGGGCGTCGTAACAGTGAATGGCGGCCGCGGCCGCGCGAACAATTATTCCGTGAATGGCGGCGACGGCAATGACCTGTTCGCGAATCTGCCCGCGGTGCAGCCTTCCCCGGACAGCGTCGAGGAATTTCGCGTTATTACGAACTCCTTTGACGCCGAGTACGGGCGCAATTCGGGCGCGGTCGTCAACGTGGTGACCAAGTCCGGCACGAACGATTGGCATGGGAGCGCGTATGAGTTCTTCCGCAACACAGTGCTGAATGCGCACGGATTCTCATTCCAGCCGACGCCAAAACCCCCCTTCAATCAAAACCAGTTTGGCGGAACGATTGGCGGGCCCATCAAGAAAGACAAGACATTCATCTTTGGTTCATACGAAGGACGGCGTATCGTGCGAGGAATCGTGTCGCAGCCCGTGCCTGTGCCAACCGGAGCCGATCTGGCCGGAAACTTTGGAGCTCCGTTTACGGGAACTCTGACGGATCCGACAGTAGCTAGCATTTTTCAGAATCGAACGGGGTGCGGGTCAAGCCTTTTGCCGGCCCAACAGGCCAGCTTGGCTCAAGTAGCTGCAGGAAATCCACAACTGTACGACTCCATTTTCACGGGCGGCGTGGTTCCCGTACAGTGCTTTGACCCGGTTGCGGTGAGCCTACTGAAGTTTCTGCCGGGCTCGGGAGGCGCGAGTTCGCAGGTTCAGAACGTTGCCAAGTCCACGGATCGAGGCGACCAGTTCCAGATACATTTCGACCAGATCCTGAACAAGGACCAGAAGCTCTCGGTCTACTACTACTACGATAACGACAACACGCTTGATCCTTTTGCGATTTTTCAGCTTGCCGGAGCTTCGCTAGGCAATTTCGGCGGCCGGATCATTTCGCACGTGCAGCAAATAAATGCGAGCCATACGTGGACGATCGGCTCTACCGCTGTGAATGAATTCCGGTTCACACTGTTCCGTGAGGCGGAACCCCAATTTTATACTCCGACCACAACGAATCTGGTGACCGCTTCTTGCGGAAGCGGAGCGGCCTCGGCGTTCTGCTTCACCGGGACCACAGATACGGCGCTGGTCGATGCGAACTTGAACCCGCTCGGTTCGACGACGACTCCCAATGTGCCGCAGTGTCCAGGCCAATTCGGATGCGGCATTCACCCCGGACTGGGATCGCAGTTCGAGGGGGTGCCGTTTTTCACCCTGAATGGCACAACCGGTCTCTTTGGAAACAACTTCGAAGGACAATTGCCGCAGACGGGCAATACATTCCAGTTCAGTGACAATTACAGCAAGATCATCGGCCACCACAGTCTCAAGTTTGGGGCGGATACCCGCTATCAGAAATTTGATCAGACGGTCTATTTCAACGTGAATGGCGAATACATTTTAGGCACGGGCGGCCCCAACGACACGGGGTCAGGCGACCCGTATGCCAACTACCTGCTGGGCTTGCCGGTCTCCTATTCGCAGGGTTCCGGAAACAAGGAGTTGGTCCGGAGCACTTCGGTCTACCTGTTCGCCCAGGACAGCTGGAAGATCAAATCAAACGTTACGCTGAATTATGGTCTCCGCTGGGAGATGAATACGCCGCTGACAGACATCGGTCAAAAAGTGCAGAGGTTTAATCCTGGGCAGAACTCGCTGGTTTACCCTTGTCAACTTTCCGCGATAAGCGTCGCGACCTTTGCACAGCTTCCTCAGTTTCAGGTACCGAACGCGCCGACACCCGACTGCAACAACACGGGCACCACGCCGACAGGACTGGTGGTGCCGGGCGATAAGGGTGTCCCTGGCGGTCTGATCAACACCTACTACAAGTCCTTCGCACCCCGAATCGGACTGAGTTGGAGTCCCGACTGGAAAGATGGCACCCTCGCAATGTTGACCGGTGGCCCGGGCAAGACGAGCATCAGCATGGGGTGGGGCCTTTTCTACAACCCGGTTGAACAACTGGTGCTCGAACAGTTCGTTGCCGAACCGCCATTCGGCATCAGTAACTCCATCTCGAATCCGATCCTGGATGCACCCTTTGTATCCCAAGAGGGAACGACGAAACCAAACGTTTCGAATGGTTTTCTGACACCACCGCGAAATCAGCCGGTGGACTGGTCGCTGTATCGATCGATTCTGCTGTTCGGACAATTTCCAACGAATATGCGGACGCAGTATTCCGCGCAGTACAACTTGACGATCAAGCGCGAACTGCCAGCCAATATCCTGCTTCAAGTTGGCTATGTCGGTTCGCAGGGACACCGGCTCCTGGCCATTTACGATCAGAATGCCGCGAACGCGCAAACTTGCAACGATATCAATGCGATCGCGGGGCAAAGCTGTGGCGCATTCGGCGAGGACAGCCAATATCAATTCACGCTGCCATTCCAATCGGTTCTTCATCTGCCCTACATTGCCGGGCCAACACCCGGAGGGGCCAACATTCCTTGCCCCATCTCGGGCCCGACTCCGACTGGCTGCACCATCACGGGCGCACCGGGAGGTACGCCGATTAATTTGGTTGGCTTGCGTCCCTACTCATCGCCAAATTGCAATCCGCTGGGTCAAAATCCGCTAACGAGCGGCTGTCCTGCTGATGGTACACCGGTTTTCGGGAGTATCTTCAACGAGGACACGGCAGCGCATTCCAACTACAATTCACTGCAAACACTTCTCGAGAAGCGCTTCTCCCATGGGCTGCAGTTCCAGGCGTCGTACACGTACAGCAAATCACTGGATAACGCCTCGAGCTTCGAGGAGATTTTAAACCCGACCAATTTCAATGCGACGTATGGTCCATCGCTTTACGATGCGCGGCATCGCTTCGTTTTCAACTACGTCTGGGACTTGCCGGTGCCGAAGAAAGAGGGATTTGCCGGCAAGGCCTTGAATGGCTGGCAAGTGTCCGGGATTTACACCTTTCAGACCGGGTTCCCGGTTTTGATCAACAATTGCAACGATAGCGAGCTGGAGGGGAGCATCCAGGGATTCGAATGCCCCGGGAAACCGAACCTGCTTGGGCCGGTACAGCAGACAAATCCGCGCACGACAGGTTTTGGATTCGATCCGAATCAATTCGATAATAACGTGGCGGCTGGAACATTCGGGAATGCGCCGCGGACCGTTTGCTGCAATTCGCCGATCAACAACTGGGATATGGGCATTTTCAAGGACACCCCAATTGGAGAAAGGGTGAGGCTGGAATTCCGGACGGAGATTTTCAACTTGTTCAACCATACGCAGTTCTACAGCATCGATGGGAACTCTGGAAACCAGGGGACGACCTTTGGACAGCCGCAGAAGACGCGCGATCCGCGGTTGCTGCAGTTTGGGCTGAAACTGCTTTTCTGAGGGAGCTGCAAAGAAAGCGTCCGAAACGAATCTACATGCTCACCAAAGCGCGGCTCGCGGAAGACGGCTATTTGGTGCGGAATTCAGGACTCAACAATCGCGCCCGGCAAGAGAGGGGGCTTGACTTGCCGGGGACCGAGAAGGCGTAAGATGGTAAGAGTCTGGCGAAGCCTCAACGCCACACTGTTTTATCCGCGCACACACTGACCGCAGGGAACAGACCTGTCCGGGATAACCGAAAACGGCTAACCCACCTTGGAGTACGCAAATGCACGACGGACTACAGAAGGAAATCGCGACGTACGAAAAGCGGACGCCAAAGTCCGCCGCGGCGCACAAGCGAGCACTGCAAAGAATCCCGCTGGGCGTAGCCAGCAATTACCGGCACTATGAGCCTTATCCGATTTTCGTAAAGGACGGAAATGCGGGCCGGATTCACGATGTCGACGGAAACGAATACGTGGATCACAACCTGTGCTTTGGCGCGTTGATGGCCGGGCATTGCCACCCTGCGGTGGTGAAGGCCGTCGAACAGAAATTGCACGAAGGAACGACCTTCGGAATGCCGCATGAGCAGGAATGGGAGCTTGCGGAGGAGATCTGTGCGCGGTATCCGGTGGATATGGTGCGGTTTGGATCGAGCGGGACGGAAGTTACGATGCACGCTTGCCGCATCGCGCGCGCGGCTACGGGACGCGACAAGATTCTGAAATTCGAGGGGTCCTACCACGGGTTGCATGACACGGCGCTGGTGAGCGTCAAGCCGAAGGCCGAAGAGTACGGCGATCCAGACGCTCCTAATTCTGTTCCCGGCGGGGGTGGCATACCGAAGAGCGCGCTGGAGAACGTTGTCGTTGCGAGTTTCAACAACCTGAAGAGCGTCGAGAATCGTTTCAAGCAGTATCCCGGGCAGATTGCCGCGATCATTCTTGAGCCGATAATGATGAACGTTGGTTTGTGCATGCCGCAGGCTGGATTCTTGCAAGGGCTGCGGGATATCTGCACAAAGAATGGCGCGCTGCTGATTTTTGATGAAGTCAAGACCGGAGCGAAGCTTGCGTGGGGCGGTGCGAGCGATTTTTTTGGCGTGAAGCCGGACATGATCTGCCTGGCAAAGTCCATCGGCGGCGGCTTGCCGTTGGGTGCGTTTGGATCGAGCCGGGCGGTGATGGACTTGATCTCGCAGCACAAAGTTTTTCACGGCGGTACGTACAACACGAATCGCGTGGCGATGGCCGCGGGGCTGGCGACGTTTCGTGAAGTGCTAACGCGCGAAAACTATGCGCACGTCGGCAAACTCAGCAAGAAGCTCACCGAAGGCTACCGGGGCATCGTGGCGAAGTCCGGGTTGACGGCCTATGTGGCTAGCGCCGGCGTCAACGGCGCGTTGATGCTTTATCCGCAGGAGATCCGCAACTATCGCGACTGGACCAAGATCGACGTGGATCTGTGGCGGCACTACTGGTTTGCCATGGTGAACCGCGGCGTGCTCGCACAGCCCTACTGGTGGGATGAGCAATGGACGATCTCGGTGCAGCACACCGAGGCGGATATTGACAAGCATCTTTTGGTATTCGAAGAGGTCGCGCCCGCTCTTGCGAAGGCGCAGCAAGAGCGCGGCCTCGCTTTTGTGGGTGCGGCCGGACACTGATCGGCTTCCGTAGGAAACCCAGGAGAAAACACCGTTGCCGAACGAGGTCATCACGACACCCACGGCGCCCGAGGTGGAAGTAGCAACACACTTGCGGCGGGTTTTGGGACGCTGGGACCTCGTTCTGCTTTTTGTTGTAGCGGTTTTCAACCTCAACGTAGTTCCTTCGATCGCTGCCAATGGCGGCGTCACGGTCTGGTTGTGGATCATCTCCCTTTTGCTGTTCTTCTGGCCGCAGGGCATTGCGGTCATTGAGCTCGCGCACCGCTTTCCGGGCGAGGGTGGCGTGTACCTCTGGGCCAAGGAAGTATTCGGCGACTTCCACGGCTTTCTCTCCGGCTGGTGCTACTGGACGAACAACATGATGTATGTCCCGACGGTGATGCTTTATTTCGTAGGCGTGTCCGTCTTCGTTCTGGGGCCCGGGCACGAAAAGCTGGCGGACAACAAATCCTTTGCACTGGCGGCTTCCCTGATTTTGCTGCTGCTCCTGGTGGTGTTGAACGTGGTGGGCCTGGGGGTCGGCAAGTGGCTCAACAACCTCGGGGCGATCGGAACGGGAGTTGCCGCGGCGGTTCTGATTGGTCTCGGCATCACGGTCTGGCTGCGGTTTGGCACCACGGTGACGGCCGCTGATTTTCAGATTCCGGCGAACCCTCGTTTTGTGCTGAATTCCTTTGGGGTGATCTGTTTTGGCCTCGTCGGGCTGGAACTCGCTTCCATCATGGGCGATGAAATCGAGAATCCACAAAAAACGCTACCGGGAGCTGTGGCGTGGGGCGGCGTTCTCTCCGGCTTGCTGTATATCGGGGCCACGCTGACGCTGCTGATTGCTGTGAGCAAGAATGATATCAGCGTGCTGCAAGGGATTGTGCAAGCCGTAGGGCACATGGCGAGCCGGGTTGGAGCAAATTGGATTGTCGCACCCTTTGCATTCCTGTTAAGCGTTTCGATCGCCGGGATTGGTTCCGCGTGGCTGGGTGGATCGGCGCGGATTCCCTTTGTCGCCGGCCTCGATTCCTACATGCCATCGTGGCTCGGCAAGGTCCATCCGAAGTATGCCACGCCGTATGCCGCGCTGATCGTCCACGCGGCAGTTTCCTTGATACTGGTGGTCATCAATTTTTCCTTTACGGGCGCTGGAGTGCAGGAGACATTTCAGAAACTGCTGTCTCTCGCCGTGGTGCTGCAACTAATCCCATTTCTTTATATGTTTGGCGCACTATTAAAGATTGCCTTCAGCGAGAGTTTTGCAAGAGGCCGTTACGGCAAAACGACATTGCTCGCCGCCGGTTTCAGCGGATTCACGACCACACTCTTGGGGATTACTCTGGTTTTTTTTCCGGCGCAGCAGATCAAGTCAATCCTGTCCTATGAGATCTGGATGTTCGGCGGCACGCTGTTTTTCATCGGCCTCGCGGCGTTCTTCTTTTTTGTGTATGGCCGGCGCAAGGCCGCGCGGAAACTGGCGGCGGCTTCGGCGCTTTGACGTGGATTTTGGGAGGCAGTGATGTCGAGCAGCGCGAAAACTGTGGTTCGAGCTTATCAGAACTATATCAACGGACAGTGGGTTAAGAGTTCTTCGGGTGCGATGTTTCCCGTCTACGATCCATCGACGGAAGAGGTGATCGCGCAGGTGGCCTCGGGCGCGGCAGCGGATGTCGACCAGGCCGTGAAGGCAGCGCGTGCGGCGTTTGATTCCGGGCCGTGGCCGCAGACGAGTGCCGCGGAGAGAGGCCGCCTTCTCTACAAGCTCGCTGAGAAAATTCGGGCGAACGCGGCTCAGCTAGCGGAGCTGGAATGCCGCAATTCCGGTAAGCCCATCGTCGAAGCGGAATACGACATCGCTGACGCTGCAACCTGTTTCGAATACTATGCCGGCCTGGCAAACAAAGTTCTGGGCCATGTAAATCCGGTACCGGCGAATGCGCTGAGCTTCACTCTTCGCGAACCCGTGGGAGTCGCAGGGCAGATTATTCCGTGGAACTACCCGCTGGTTATGGCCGCCTGGAAGCTTGCGCCGGCGATTGCGGCGGGGTGCACGTGCGTCCTGAAGCCTGCCGAGCAGACCCCGCTCAGCATGATGGAGGTGGCCAACTGGTTTGAAGAGCTCGGCCTGCCCCCCGGCGTAGTCAATATTGTTAACGGTTTTGGGGAAACGGCGGGTGCTGCGCTGGTTGCACATCCGGGTGTGGACAAAATTGCGTTTACGGGAAGCGCGGCGGTTGGAAAAGTTATCGTGAAGAGCGCTGCGGATACGCTCAAGCGCGTCACGCTTGAGCTGGGCGGCAAGTCGCCGAATATTTTCTTCGAGGGTGCGGATTGGGAATCCGCCGTGGATGGGGCGCTGTTCGGAATATTCATCAATCAAGGCGAAGTTTGCTCCGCAGGGAGCCGCATCCTGGTGGAAAAGAAAATCTATACAAAATTCGTCGAAGCCATGACGGAAAAGGCCAAGCGTATCAAGCTGGGGCCGCCCCTGGAGCGCGAGACAAAGATGGGGCCGCTGGTCAGTAAGGAACAATACGACCGCGTCAGCTCTTATCTTGATCTGGGCAAGAAGGAAGCTAAAGTCGCAATTGGCGGCGGGCGGCCGAAGGAGTTCGGCAAGGGCTACTATGTCGAGCCGACCATTTTCTACGACGTGGATAACAGCGCGCGTATTTCCCGCGAAGAGATTTTCGGTCCTGTCGCATCCGTAATTGCGTTCGAAGGCGAGCCGGAAGCCATTCGAATCGCCAACGACACTCCGTACGGTCTCGCCGCGGCGGTCTGGACCCGCGATATCTACAAGGCGTTTCGCGTGGTGAAATCGCTGCGCGCGGGCATCGTGTGGGTCAACCATATGCAGCCGACTTACGTGGAAGCGCCGTGGGGCGGGTACAAGCAGTCTGGGTTCGGACGCGAGCTGGGTCCCTGGGGAATGGAAGAATATCTCGAAACGAAGCAGGTCTTCGTCAATCTGGACGAGACCCCGATCGGGTGGTACTAGATTTCAACGCAAGGAAAACAAAAATGGCGACAATACAAATAAAAACGGAAATTCCGGGCCCGCGTTCGCGCGCTTTGATGGCGCGCCGTGAAGCTGCAATACCTCGTGGCCCTTCGAATGCCACGCCTGTATTTGCCGCGAGCGCGAATGGCGCGGTCATTGAAGATGTTGATGGCAACCGCTACATCGATTTCGCGGGTGGCATCGGCTGCCTTAATATCGGGCACCGGTCGCCGCGCGTGATGTCCGTGATCCGCGAGCAACTCGAGAAGCACTTGCATCTCTGCTTTGCGGTTACTCCTTACGAAAGCTACGTCGCGGTGGCCGAGAAGTTGAACTCGCTCGCTCCCGGCAATTTTGCGAAGAAGACAATCCTCCTGAACTCCGGCGCGGAGGCGATTGAAAACTCCATCAAAATCGCGCGTGCTTATACGAAGCGGCCTGCGGTTATTTGCTTCGAGGATGCCTTTCACGGCCGCACATTACTGGCGATGTCGCTTACCAGCAAAACGCATCCATACAAAGCGGGCTTCGAGCCGTTTGCCAGCGATATCTACCGGATTCCTTTTGCCTATCCATACCGCGGGGAAGCCGGAGCCACAGCGGAGACATTTGCGCATTATCTCGAGGATGCTTTCAAGCGCACGGTGGCGGCCGAATCGGTCGCGGCAGTGATCGCAGAGCCGGTGCTCGGAGAAGGCGGCTTCATCATTCCGCCGCGTGATTACTTCCAATTGCTGCAGAATATCTGCCGCAAACACGGAATACTTTTCATCGCGGACGAAGTGCAATCGGGATTCGCGCGTACCGGCAAATGGTTCGCGTCGGAACATTTCGGGATTGAGCCGGACCTGATCACTATGGCGAAGTCGTTGGGCGGAGGTATGCCCATCGCCGCGGTGACGGGCCGCGCCGAAATCATGGACGCGCCAGGAGTAGGCGCCCTCGGGGGCACGTACTGTGGACACCCGGTTTCGTGCGCCGCGGCGCTAGCCGCGATCGAAACGATCGAGAAAGACGGTTTGCTCGCACGGTCCACGGCGATCGGAAAACATTTCGAACAGCGGGCCCGAGGCTGGCAAAAAAAATGGCCATTGGTCGGCGAGGTTCGCGGCCTGGGCGGCATGTGCGCCATCGAATTGGTCCGCAACGCGCAGACACGCGAGCCTGCGGATTCCGAGACCAAGCAGATTGCAAATTATTGCTACGAACACGGCCTCATTACCATCACTGCCGGGACGTTCAACAATGTGCTGCGCATTCTTGTTCCACTGGTCATAACCGACGAACAGTTCGACGAAGGGCTGAACGTGGTCGAGGCTGCGCTGGCTTCCGTTGTTGAACGCAAACAGGCCGTGCTTTCTCACGCCTAGCCATGGCCGGAACGTCAGCGTGCCAGACCACTGTTGCTGGCATCTAATGAACCGGAATTCCCAGGAGTTTGATATGCAAGAGATGGCCACAAAATTTGCCAGCGCAGTGAGTGAACTCAAAGACACGCGATTGTTCCGTGAAGCGTGCTACCTGGATGGGCAGTGGATCCAGGCAAAGTCAGGCCAGATGATCGACGTCGATAACCCCGCTACGGGCGAAATCATTGGTCGAGTGCCTAAGCTCGGTTCCACAGAAACGAGGCAGGCGATCGAAGCAGCGAACCGGGCATTTCCGGCGTGGAGCAAAAAAACGGCCAAGGAACGTGCAGGAGTTCTGCGACGCTGGTTCGACCTGATGATGGAAAACCAGGACGATCTTGCGCGGCTGATGACGCTCGAGCAAGGGAAGCCTCTGGCGGAGTCAAAAGGGGAAGTTGCTTACGCGGCTGCGTTTCTGGAGTGGTTTGGGGAAGAGGCCAAGCGCGTTTATGGCGACACGATTCCACAGCATCAAGCGGACAAGAGAATTGTGGTCATCAAGCAGCCGATCGGAGTGGTCGCATGCATCACGCCGTGGAATTTTCCGTTGGCAATGATTACGCGCAAGGCAGGACCCGCGCTTGGCGCCGGTTGCACGGTGGTGTTGAAGCCGGCTTCGCAGACGCCGTTTTCGGCGCTCGCACTCGCGGAGCTTGCGGAGCGTGCCGGAGTGCCGAAGGGTGTGTTCAATGTGCTGACGGGCTCGGCAACGGAAATTGGCGGGGAACTGACTTCGAATCCCATCGTTCGAAAGCTCTCGTTTACCGGTTCCACCGAAATTGGAAAACTTCTGATGGCTCAATGCGCCGGCACGGTGAAGAAGCTCTCGCTTGAGCTGGGCGGGAACGCGCCGTTCATCGTTTTTGACGATGCGGACTTGGACGCCGCGGTCGAGGGCGCCATCGCATCGAAGTATCGAAATACGGGCCAAACTTGCGTGTGCACCAATCGCGTCCTTGTACAGGACACGGTTTACGACGCGTTCGCGGCGAAGCTTGCTACTGCGGTAAAGGTGCTGAAGCCTGCGCCGGGAATGGAAGCAGGCGCCACGCAAGGACCACTGATCGACGACGCCGCGGTTCAAAAAGTGGAAAGCCATATTCGTGACGCGCAGTCCAAGGGCGCGAAAGTGCTCGTTGGCGGGCATCGACATGCGCTAGGCGGAAGGTTTTTCGAACCGACTGTTCTTACGGATGTGACGCCGCAAATGGCCGTTGCAAGGGAAGAGACCTTTGGCCCTGTGGCGCCGCTTTTCCGGTTCCGGACGGAAGCAGAAGCCGTTGCGCTGGCCAATGACACCGAGTTCGGGCTGGCCGCGTACTTCTATGGGCGAGACATCGCACGCGTTTGGCGCGTCGCTGAAGCACTTGAATACGGAATTGTGGGCATCAATAGCGGGGTTATTTCGACAGAGGTCGCGCCTTTCGGTGGAGTGAAGGAATCCGGTCTTGGCCGCGAAGGCTCCAAGTACGGAATGGATGAATTCCTCGAAATAAAATATATGTGCTTCGGCGGGATTACGGCGTAAGAGCAGAGAAAGGAGGCTGCGGAGTAGTCTCGGCGGCCTCCCTCTCTTTCCAGCTCGGTTTTCTTTCGTGAAAAAAACTTCAAATCCTAAAACGTACTAATTCTTGTTTATGTCGTCCTTGGATTCCAGGCGCTTCAACAGCGGCTGGAGAAAAGGCTTTGTCGCATCAGGCGCCCCATTGATAGCCATGGTCATTTCCTTGGCTGCGCCTGTAAAGTCGCCGGTGTTCGAATCGACTCGCGCGAGCGCCAGGTGGCTGATCCAGCTGTTCGGATCTTTCTTTGGGACCTGGGGATAGAGCTCGAAGGCGCGCTTGGCATCTCCTTGTCGCTGCAAGCCGCGCGCATAGACATAGAGTTGAACCGCGGTAGCTTTGTCGAGGGCGGTCGAGAGCGCTTTCGCGGCGTCTTCCTTGCGGCCCATCGCCGCGTAGATGCGGGATTTGGTTTCCCAGTTTTCGAAGCGGTCCTCATTTTGAATAGACGTGTCTTCCCATTTCAGGGCTTGTTCCAGGTTGTAATTGTTGTCCAAGCACCATTGCGCTGCTTCATCGTAGCCGGCCCAGGTGAATCCGCCAACGCTACGCAGCTCCTTTTGGATGCTTCGCAGCACCACGGCCTTCACGTCCACTGTCACGTTGAAGGGCACCGCAACCTTTTCCCAGCGAAGAGTCGCGGTCGCGGAATCAGGCTTGATGTCGTCGAACGTGTAGGTCAGCACATTGAAAGATTCATCCCCGCGCGGCTTCACGGTCACGCGCAGAGCATCTTCTTTTTCGTCATAGCTGAAGCTGCCCCAGGAGGTCGAATTCTTCGAGAAAATGATGATCCACTGATCTTTGTCAGGAATCATGTGAAGCCCGTATGTGCCTGCAGGAAGCGGTTTTCCTTCCACAGTGACGTCGTCGGCAAAGTTGATGGTGGTATTTTCATTCGCGCCTGCGCGCCAGACCTTGCCATAGGGGACCGTCTTGCCCCAGATCTCGCGTCCTCCCACCTCTGGCCGGTGATAGGTGATAGTGATATCCGTCAGTCCGATGCGCTGCGTCACGGACCCGCGCTGACTGACTCGAGGAATGTTTAGCTCGGTAGGCTGGCTTCCATTCTTGAATTGCGCCTGGGTATTTCCCGCCAGGACGCTGAATCCTATTGTTATGCTCAAGAGAAACTTACACACTTTGCGCATATGGTGACCATCTCCTCTCAAAAAAACTGACTGGTGAATGCGCCGGCCTTGCGCCGGGTTACACCCCCGTTGCGAATAGACGCCCATCTGGTGATCGGGTAAGCAAGGATTCGCTGAGAAAGCTTGGTGGGGAGAAGAAACAAAGTCACGAAATGGCCCTGCAGAGTTCGGGAATCCGCCCTGTGGTTGGAAAAATGAAATTGTTGAGTTGCTTCGGACGCGTTCAGTCCTAAACAGAACATTGCGTCTATCTAAATTTATGGAAAATCGTTTGCCAGCCTGGTTCTCGGAGCAGGTTGTTAGGCCAAGGCTACGGGCGAAACGTCTTCTGGTTCTTTAGCCGGGCGGCTGCGAGGTCAGCGGCTTCCTTCTGCTGCCGTTCGATTTCCTTCTGCGGGCCTTCCTGCTCTTCCATCTTGGCAGCCTTGGCGATCGCCTCGTTGGCTTCCGCATTCAGGCGCAGGGAAGAAATCACCAGCACAAAGTCACTGGAGAAAATGGAACGATGAAGGCTCAAGGAATACTGGGAATCTTCCCAGCGCGCGATGATCTTCTCTCTTGCATTCTGGAGGTCGTTGGTCGCTACGCTCATCTCTGTCATGGGCTTTGCCGGCGCGCCATACTTGGCGGAGATGGACTGAACGATGTCTTCAGATGTAAGTCCCTCAAGGGCGCCCTGGTCATAGGTCACCGAAATCATGTAGAGCTCGCCATTCGAAAACGAGAACAGAATCTCGCGCGCACTATCCGAATGAAACGATGTTCCAGGGACATTAGGCGGCCACCAAGTCACTTCCTGAATCAACGCGGGGCTTTGGTGAACCACTTTTACATCGGCCATTTTTTGCTCGGTACGCTCGAGCACCTTTGGCAGGCTCATTCCGATGGCAAACTGCCGATACTTGGAGAGATCCTGTGCGAAGAGCGTCGGGGCGGCGAGCAATAAAACCAGAAAGGTAAAAGCCAAAATTCGTATAGATTTCATTGCGGTATCTCCCTGTGACTCTTAAGACCCGGAAACTGCGGCAGCAAGTTGCTTGGTTTCGCTATCGCTGCGAACTTCTTGCCCGGTGCTCCCGCGTCCGAGTTGCGCTGCCGAGGCACCGGACGTTTTCAAGAAGGAATCTTTTGCCGGGGCCAGGTATTGGCTAGCTTGAATATGTCGTGAGTGCGCGAAGACTCTAAGGTACGGCACACCGAAGAATCGGCTCGTGGCCACTTTCGTGATTTCAAGTGCGTTGAACTTGCGGCCCTTAAGTTTCGCGAGGATTTGTTTGACAGCTTTGCGCGTGGCTGCGTCGTTGCGCCGGCCGACAACCGTCGCCCGGATTTCACCGGCCAGATAGAAAAGATTCCAGTTCAGCTCTTGCATTCTTCGGCCCAGCCCATATCCGTCCAGTTTCTTGACGGCGTCCCAACCGGTCAAAAATGGTTCCGTCTCGAGGATTAGGCCAGGCGGAAGGGGCGTGCCGGTCCGGATGAGGATGGTTCCTGTTCTGTTTGAGTCTGACATTTGGGCTTTCCAACGCTTCAAGATGGATGAGGTACTTGTTTGCGAATCGGGCCTACTGACATGCAATTGGTAAAGACTGTTTCCCCTCTTCGAAACCTTGACTGAGTCGCGAATAACCCCGGACGGATTGCCTGTCTACACTTTGGTCGTTCACCTCGAGGATGAATCGAGATCGTAAGCGAGGATCCGTCTTCCATCCGCCATCGCAACGTGGCTGGTCATGAGCACAGCACCTACCATCGCTAAAAGAGTGGAAAGAAAGACTCTTGGGTACCCGGGGAAGCCCAGAGCATTCATCAGGAAGACCCCTGATGCTGCTCCACCAACGCCCATGATGAAATCCCTCGCCGAACCATAACTTTTGCCTTGGAGAGCTTTTCCAGCCACCCATCCAACAACGACTCCAGTGAAAATCCATGCGAATAGGTCCATGAGTTCCTCTTTGCCCGTTCGAACTTCAGTTGGCTTAGCAGGGGTGAAGATAACTCTCCCCAGTCGAAGTAGCCTGAAATTGCCGGATATCCTATTTCAGTGTCGTAGAATTAACTTGATTTGTCAAGTCATATCTGATAGTATCTTTACAAGAACTAATGCAATTAACTAAAAATAGTTAACTTCCTAGGGAGCGAACGGCGTGGATGTCTGCCTGGTGATCAAACAGCGGCTGGAAGAGTTGGGCCTGGAGCAGAGAAATCTTGCCGCCGCCGCCGGCGTCACGGAGTCCTACATTTCCCAGTTGCTCACCGGGAAGAAATCGCCGCCCGCTACCGGTCGAACAAAAATCTACGGCAAAATGGGAAAGTTTCTGAAATTCCCCGGCGGTGAACTCGCCAAGCTCGCAGACCACCAGCGCAGGGAAGAGTTGAAGAGGAGCCTGGGCGGCTCTCCGGCACCCCTGTTCCGAGAAGTGCGGGAGATGATTCTCCTCAAATGCCGTCGCGAGAATGTAAAACAGGTACGGGCGATTTTTGAAAAGGAGCCGTTCGGCGATCTCGAACGGCTGGTTACCCAAAAGCTCTTGGACGTGGTCAAGAGAGTGGTGAATGCCGAGGTGGAGAGTGAGAAATGGCTCCGCTCCGTGGCCCGGCTGAGCGGCCGCAGCTATGAAGCGATGCGGATCACCTTGGATGAATTCATGGATGCAGATGCCTTTAAGGTGTCGGTGCAAAACTGGGCCGCTTTTGTGGATCCGCTCATCGAATCCTGGGACATAAACCTTGCAACCTTTGGCATGGAGATTGTACTGAATCGGCGGTTGATTCCCGGATACGCCAAGAAAATTGAGTTTGTCGAACAGGAGCCGGTCAAGCGGGAAGAAGAGCCGGGACTTAAGGAATTCCTCCGGCACCAGGGTGTTAGCGGTGGCGCGACGGAAGAAGAAATCGAGTTCTTGAAAAACCTGAAATTCAAAGGAAGGCAACCCACAGCGCTCTATTATTACCGGGAATTGCAAAATCTCAGAGACCCGCTTCATTTCCGTGCGATCGCGGCCCACGTCCTGCGGGACAAAAAGCCTGGCCGGTCCCAACCGGGAGGGTCCGTCGCTCCGATGCACACCTATCTGGAGGCGAGCGGCATCGAAAAGCAGCTTCAGCTTGAGGGCAGAAAAGGGGCCATACAGCGCTGGACAGCAAAAAGAGGCAGCGCGGGCAGGAACCACAAACCAAGGCCGCGAAATGATTCAGCGGCTGGAACGAAGAGGGTTATATGAAGGAATTCGTAAACGTCCAGTACGTCGGCTTCGAGGCGAAGGCTCTTGTGCGTGAGTACAGTTTTGTCGTCCGGCAAGCCTCGAATGAAACTCGCGAATTCACACTGGCGATCGTGAACGAGGCATTCAACTCGCGCCGCGTGCGTTTTCAAGACGCTCCGGATATCTGCTCCGCCAAGCTCCACCGTGAGCTGGCCACTTATTCGAACCATCCGCCGCAATCGCATTACCGGATCAGCGAAGTAGAGCTGGACGAGTACCGCGACACTCATTCGCGAAAACCCGCGGGCGGTTTTTATCCTCGAAAAACGACGAAGGAATTCTAACAGCTTGACCCTGCTCTTCCTCGCATGTGAAATCAGGAATTCGGAGACGCTCGACTAATGAGCGTCTTCAAGAACGCAGCGGGCTTAGCACGAATCGAAGCGGCACCTAGAGTTGGATGTTATGCAAAGGAGTTTTGCTTGATTTCACCACTGGCGAAGGCAGGAGAAGATCACTTTGAGCTGCTGGTCAGTTTGCCGCAGCATTCGGGGCGGGCGGGCAAAGACGAGCGATCCCAGCCGCCACCAAGAGCTTGGATAAGGGTCACTGCGTCCACCATGCGGCGGCCAAGAATGTTCACGGCGGTGAGTTCATCCGAAAGAGCGGCGCTCTGCGCAGTCGTTACTTCCAGGTAACTCGTGACGCCACCCTTGTACCGAGTATTCGCAAGTTCCAGGTAGTTCTGAGCGGCAACTACTGCTTTGTCCTGAACCTGCGCTTCGTGCTCCAGGATGCGCAACGCGGCGACGTTGTCCTCGACTTGTTGGAAACCTGTCAGCACTGTTTCGCGATAGTTGGCGACCGTCTGATCGTAGGCTGCTATGGCTTGATCCAGGTTGGCACGGCGACGGCCACCATCAAAAATGGGCGCTATTGCGGAACTGCCCACCGACCAGAGCGCGCTCGGGCCAGACAAGAGCGTACCAATGACACCACTTTCGAAACCTCCTGTGGCGCCTAAACTGATTGTCGGATAATACGCCGCCTTGGCTACACCGATTTGCGCGTTGGCCGAGGCCATCAGCCTTTCTGCCGCTGCAATATCCGGACGCCGCTCAAGCAATTCCGACGGTAGACCAGGCGGAATCGGAGGGGGAGGTACTGTGAGGGGAAGAGCGGCGAGACTGAACTCGGCTGGAGGCTTCCCAATCAGAACGGCCACTGCGTGCTCGTACTGAGCGCGGGCCACTCCCACATCGACCGCCTCAGCGCGAGTTGTCTCAAGTTGAGTTCTGGCCTGTTGAACTTCCAGGTCGGAAGCCAGGCCTCCGGCGAACCGGTTCTCAATCAATTCCAGTGCTTGTTCGTACTGCGTCACGGTCGAATTCAGAAGCTGTTCCTCGGCATCAAGTGTGCGGGCCTGAAAGTAGAACAAGGCCAACTGAGCGTGCATGGACAAGTTCACGGAGGCCAAGTCTGCTGCGCTGGCTTGCGTCTGAGCACGAGAGGATTCAACGGTGCGGCGTACTCGTCCCCAGACGTCGACTTCGTAAGACAATTCGAATGGAATTTGAAAATCGTTATAAGTAGCGCCATTGGTGGAGAGGCTAGGAGGCCGATTGCTAGAGATTTTGTTTCGCGTGGCGCTCGCGCCCCCGTTGATCGTGGGGAAATAAGCCGCGCGGTTATAGCGCAGCATCGCCCGAGCCTGGGTATATTGAGCCTCGGCAATCTTCAAATTCTGGTTGGAGACATTGACCTGCAATTCGAGGGAATTCAGTTGCGGGTCCTGAAACATCTCCCACCAGTTGCCGCCGAGGTTCTGGTCGTTCGGCTGAGCCTGCTTCCAATTGGCTACCTCCTTGTAGGCTGGAGGAACTTCTGCGGTAGGCCGCTTATATGTTGGTCCAACCGTGCATCCGCAGATCTGGAGTAGGGCTATTGCCGGCAGAACGACAAGCCAGGGTGTTCGCCGTGCCTTCTCGACCAAGGTCTTATTTCGAGGACGTTTCACTTGATATCTCCTGGTAATGTTGCCTGAACGATTTGGACTTGTTGTCCGGTAACGATGGAATCGGGTGGGTTGATAATGACCTGATCGTCCAGCTTGAGGCCGGAGACGATCTCTATTTGATTGCCGAAATCGTGCCCAGGAGTCACCGCAGTAAGCGTGACTTTTCCATCCTTCACAAGGGCGACTCGTAAACCCTCCGAGCGAAATATCAGAGTATTGACCGGAAGTAGGAAAGTGGAGGCCTGGCTCGCGACTGCCAGGTGGACCTCTGCATAAGAGCCGGTGAGCAGTGTGCCAGTAGGATTATCCACATCGATTTCGATCAACAGGGTGCGGGTTGTGACAGTAATGGCATCAGCTGTGCGGACGAGTTTTCCGCTAAATCTGCGGCCTGGAAATTCAGCCAGACTGAGATCCGCGGTCATGCCGACTTTGACTCCTTGTGAGTATTCCTCCGGGACGTTTACGTAGACGCGCAGCTTTCCGGGTTGAGCGACGTGGAAGAGATCGGTTTTAACCCCACCGCCGCTGCCGGAGTTAATGAGGTCGCCGATATCCGTGTTCCGAGCGGTGACGACGCCGTCGAACGGAGCGTAGACTTTTTCGAATGACACCAATGCCGTGTACTGGTCTACCGCTGCCTGGTCGGCCTCGACAATTGCTTTGTTCGCGTTGTAAGTACCGACAGCATTATCCACGTCCTGCTGGGCTACAGCTTTGCTTTTCAAGAGTCCCTGGTAGCGGGATTTGGTGATCGCGGCGAGCTCGAGGTTTGCTTGCGCGGTGAGCAGGTTGCTGCGGGCCTGCTGGAGTTGCTGGTCGACTTCCGGAGTCTCAATAACGGCCAAAAGCTGACCTTGCTTGACACGTCCGCCAATGTCGACGTACCACTTCCTCAAATAGCCGTTGGTCCGCGCGTAGATCGGCGAAGTGATGAACGGCTGCACATTCCCGGGGAGGATGATTTCCTGTGTAGGAGCAGTTTGTTTTGGTGATACAACCGACACCGGCGTGAGAGCCACCTGCGCGGTCTCTGCGTTCAGCGCCGTGCGCGCCTTGACACGGGACAAGATGCCTGAGACCAGCAGGGCGGAGACGGCGATCAAAACAATCGCCAGACCCAGCCATCGTCTGCGCGGGCGCTGCGGTCTTCCCACATCGTCCGAAGCGGGTGTTGGCCCGCCGGTTTGTTTTGTCTCTTCAATTTGTTGCGACATAGTGACTCCACAAAGATTTTTGTCTAGTGCTTGTTAATCCGTTTGAGCTGGCTGCCTGCGCGACCCCTGGAGAACGCTGAAAAACGCTGGGACAAAGAACAGGGTAGAAACCGTGGCGAAAAGCAGCCCACCTATAACTGCCCGGCCAAGAGGCGCATTTTGCTCCCCGCCGTCCCCCAGTCCGAGGGCCATAGGCACCATGCCGATGATCATGGCCAGAGCGGTCATCAGCACAGGTCGAAAGCGCGTGAAGCCTGCCTCCAGTGCAGCGCTAATGGAATCGCTTCCTTCCTGCATTTTTTCCGTAGCAAAGCTCACGACCAGGATGCTGTTGGAGGTGGCTACGCCCATGCACATGATGGCCCCCATGAGCGCGGGCACGCTGAGAGTGGTGTGCGTTATGAACAGAAACCACGCGATGCCTGCGAGTGCTGCGGGCAGGGCGGAAATCATGATGAAAGGATCCAACCAGGACTGAAAGTTGACAACGATGAGCAGGTAGACGAGCACGATCGAGAACGCAAGGCCACCCAGAAGACCGACGTAGGACGCTTGCATGGTCTGAACCTGCCCGCGGACTACGACGCGAGAACCTCGCGGTAATTGCTGGCGTGTGTCGTCAATAATCTTGTTAATGTCGCCAGCTACGCCACCCAGGTCGCGTCCCGTAGTAGCGCCAAAGATGTCAATGACGGGCGCTACGTTGTAATGAGAAACCACTGCCATTCCTGCCCCGCGCTGCGTTGATACCAGACTGGCCATGAGCGATGGAGGAGCCGTCGGGTCCGTGCCGGTGATCGGGATGTTCTCAACATCCTGCAGTGTGTCGGCGCGATATTGCGGCGTCTGGGTGGCGATTTGATAGCTGACACGATTCTTGGGGTCAACCCAGAATGTCGGTGAGGTCTGGAAGCTGCCACTCAGCGACACCAGAAGATTTTGCGCAATATCGTGAGCCGTGAAACCAAGCTGCTCCGCTTTGGTACGCTCGACCCGCAGGCGCAGATAAGGCTGATCGAAAGGCTGCTGGATCCGCAAGTCTGCCGTTCCTGAGACGTATTTCAACTTGCTGAGCAACGCATCTGCATAGCGTTGGTTTCCCTCGAGGTCGTTTCCCACGACTTGGACGTCGATCGGGGCCGGCAAGCCGAAATTCAGGATTTGGCTGACCATATCCGCAGGCAGAAACGCGAAACTAACCCCGGGAAACTGTTTTGGAAGGTTCAGACGAAGTTGGTGAATGTAGTCATCCGTGGGATGGTGCTTGGCGGAAAGAGTCACAAGAATGTCGGCATCGGATGTGCCGATGGGAGCTGAATTGCTGTAAGAAAGATTGATGCCGCTGTAGGGCAGACCTATGTTGTCAATGACGTTGTTGACTTCGCTTGCGGGAATCTGCCGTCGGATCGACTGTTCGACCTGATCGCAGAGGTTGGCGGTTTCCTCGATGCGCATTCCGGTAGGCGCACGCAGATGAAGCTTGAAAGAGCCGCTGTCAACGCTGGGAAAGAAGTCCCGGCCTAACCAGGGAATCAGAATCGCGAGAGAGCCAAGGCAAGCCGCAAAGAACACCATCAAGAAAAGAGCCCTATGATGAAGGCAAATCTCCAGCAAGCCACGATAGCTGTGACGGAAGCCTTCGAACGCCTTTTCAAAACGCCTCTGAAGCCGCACAAACGGGTTGCGGCTGGCGTCGCCCGCTTCGTGCTTATCTCCGCGCAACAAATACTTGGCCATGGTCGGAACGATGGTCCGCGACAGGAAATAGGAGGCCAACATAGCGAAGACTACGGCTTCCGCGAGCGGCACGAAGAGATACCGTGCGACACCGGACAGCAAGAACATCGGGGCAAACACAATGCAGATCGACAAGGTGGACACGAAGGCAGGTGTGGCGATTTGCGAAGCGCTGTCGAGGACAACTTCATCCATGTCCTTCTCCGGTTCCGCCTCGCGGTTGCGATTGATGTTCTCGACCTCAACGGTCGCGTCGTCCACCAGGATGCCGACCGCCAGAGCGAGTCCACCGAGGGTCATAATATTGATCGTTTCTCCGATCGCGCTAAGCACAATGATGGAGGTCAGGATTGCCAGAGGGATGGAGGTCGCGATGATGACGGTGCTTCGCCAGCTACCCAGAAAAACGAGAATCATGAAAGCCGTCAGACACGCAGCAATCAGCGTCTCCCGGACGACACCACTGATCGCGCCGCGAACGAAAATGGATTGATCCGCCAGCGGAGCTATATCGAGCTGTGGTGGAACCGTGGTTTTAATTTGCGGCAGAAGAGCCTTGATGCCGGCGATTACATCCAGGGTTGAGGCATTGCCCGCCTTTTGGATGGTTAGCAACACGGAGCGCTGTCCGTTGACGCGTACGATATTCGTCTGCGGGGGAAAGCCGTCGCGCACCCAGGCGACATCCTTGATGTAAATCGTGGTGTCGCCAACGGTCTTGATCGGGATTCGGTTCAGGTCGGTAATCGTCTGGGGCGCTGCGTTAGGAATGGAAACATCGTATTCCTTAGACCCGATCTTGGATGTTCCCGTGGGCAGAATCAGGTTTTGCACGCTGATCGCGTTGACTACATCCAACGCAGACAAGCCTTTCGACTGCAACGCGGTGGTATTCAGGTCCACTTGCACCTGGCGTTGTTTACCGCCATAGGGATAGGGCACGGATGCGCCAGGCACGGTGATGAGCTGCGTGCGAATGAAATTCAGGCCATAGTCGTTGAGCTCTTGCTCAGACAGGTTCTGTCCCGAAAGGGCCAGCTGGAGAACCGGCACACTCGATGCGCTGTAGGCAAGAATGAGAGGGGGCGTCGTCCCCGCAGGCAACTGCCTGAGCTGGGTCTGAGAGACCGCCGTAATCTGTGCAATGCCTTGTTGAATGTTCGCGGTCGGCTGGAGAAATACTTTCACAACAGCAACCCCATAAAGCGATTGCGATTCGATGTGCTCGATGTTGTCGACGGTGGTGGTGAGCGCTCGCTCTGTAACGCTAACGATGCGATCGCTCATGTCTTCGGGTACGAGGCCGTTGTAGTTCCAGATGATGCTAACTACAGGAATGTTGATGTTCGGGAAAATGTCGGTGGGTGTCCGAACAATCGCCAGCCCACCCAGAATAAGGATGAGTATCGACACCACCACAAACGTGTAAGGCCGCCGCAATGCTAGTCGTACTATCCACATGATTTTTGGCGCTGCTCTTTCCGCCCGGCATGGCCGGACTGCACTGGGCAAATTGGCGCTACGGCCTGTGCGCCGGGGTCTTGTCATCCAGGGTCGAAACCAGTTGCTTGGCTGCTGGAGGGACGGCGACTCTTCGTGACAGAACAATATTGCTCGCCGGGATCTTTCTGCCGTACACACGCTGGTTGTCGCTATTGTCCGGACGGATCGTGGAACCTTCGAGGGAGACGCCGGCAAACAGGCCGCGCGCCCGTGAGTAGCTCAAGATTTCGGCGCGCAAGGTCGCGTCCGTTTCGGCCGATGAATCGCGGCCGACGGGGCCTGCGGCCACGGAAGCGTCAGCCCCCAGCTTGACCTTACTGGCGAGAATGCCCCTCGCGCCGCGTTCGTTCATCACAAGCAGCACAAAATCCGTAGCCTCTCCACCGATCTGAAAGCCAAAGCTGCCGCCCTCCAGAGCCATCATTGTGGGAGCGCCCCAAGGTCCCCTGAAGTCTTCACCGGTGCGGCACGACATGGAGCCTCGACCATAGCTTGCGCCCACAATAAAAGCAGCCTTTAACACAGAAGGAAAAACAACAACGCAATCTGCCTTGTCGAGCAAGTCCTGGGGGATGTTGTCGGGAATGTCGAGAACTTCCTTCAATACCGTTCCACAGTTTCTTAGCCGGTCGTCATCTTTGGTTTGGTCCGCTGCGCTAGCCAGTTCAGCGAAGAACGGGGCAACGACAAATAAAATGCACGTCAGATTGGTCAAAAACTTTCGCATGTGATCTCCTTCAAATAGTTTTTCTTGCTTCGGATACTAGGAATGCAGCCCGGATGCCATTGCGCAGAATGAGCAGGAATCACGGAAGTGATTGAAAACAATAGCTCTTAACGAGATTGGCCGGAGACTTAAGCACAGGGAGCAAGGGGCAAGGAGTCCAGCGCATTGGATGATTGTCAGCACGCTGGCAGCGTGTCTACCGGATGGCAGGCAACTTCCGAAAGAGGAAAAAGGAAGGGGTTCCAGACCAGGTCACGACGGGAGACAAAGTGTCACACTCAAGGAAAGTCCTACGAACCAGGAATCGAGGAGCGGTCGAAGTTGCATTTGACGACGAGGATAGTTACATCGTCGCCGAAGTTATCGCCGCAAAAATCTGCCGCGGCGTGGTAGATATTCGTCATAAGGTCCTCGGCAGATAGCGAAGAATCGCGGAGCACCGTGGCGGAAAGGCGTTCCATGCTGAATTCTTCGCCGAGCCGGTTTTCTGCCTCAGTGACTCCATCGGTGTAGAAAACCAAGACATCGCCAGCGGCAAGATTTTCCGAGGCTAGTTCACAGATTTCTTCTGGAGCCAGTCCAATAGGTGGACAAGACGAGTCCATGCGGGTAAGCGCCCCGGTTTTTGCTCGAAACAGCAGCGCGGGATTGTGGCCACAGTTCACGTAGTGGATTATCCGTTTGTTTGTGTCGATTTCCCCAACCAGCAACGTCACGTACTTTTCGGGATCAGACACGGCGCCGATCTCGGTATTCAACCTTTCCACTTGTTGCAGCATGTTTCGATCGCGATTTGCTTCCAGCCGCATACCTGCTGCCGTCGCGGACATCAGGAGGGCAGCGGAAACTCCTTTTCCAGATACGTCGGCGATGACAATCTGAATGGTATGCGCGTCGATGGGGAAATAGTCGTAGTAATCGCCGCCGATACCACGCGCAGGCTGCATCATTCCGGCTATTTCGAGTCCAGCGATTGCTGGTTTTCCTGAGGGAAGAAACAAGCGCTGAACTTCCGCGGCCAGCTCCACGTCCTTAAGAAGGCTGTCACGTTGCTGCTCAATGGTTTTGACAAGCGACTCCTGCCGCTCGATATACCGCTGGAGCACATAAACAACGACCGTGAGACAGAACAGCGCTGAGAGATCGTGGAAGATGCGGAGTCCCAAGTGGATGTGCCGCGGGGGATCGAAATAGTGGAAAAAATAGTGAAATAAGATGCACGCCACGATAAGGCCGTAGCTGATTTCCTTGCGCAAGAAAATCGCGCCAACGGTGATGGGCAGGGTGTAGAGGTAAACGAGGGAGAGCGAAACAACGATATGGTCTACATAAGCGACCCCGGCGATCGCCGCCAAGACCAATGCGAGTGGCAGCCATGCTGGTCTATTGGAAATCACATCCCTCCGCAAAAGGGACAGCAACGGAACCCTTTCACGAAGACCGCGCAGCTCCGGATGCCGCGAGTTTCGGACGACGGGATGTACCAGGTCACTCATTCGAAGAGGATTTTCGCCATCATCCCCTTGTCTTCGTGATTGAGGAGATGGCAGTGAAAGACGGACATGCCCCTGATTACGGGATCGGTGAAGTCCATGATGACGTCGACGGAGCCGCCGGTTGGAACATTCACCGTGTCGAGCCACACAGGTTCGGCAATGGATTGGCCGTTTTCGGCGTACGCCAGAAAATGGACTTGATGGATATGCAGCGGATGCAATTCACCAGTGGCATTGACGACCCGCCAATGTTGAAACGAGCCAACTTTTGCCCGCACCATGGGGGCGTCGTCGGACGCGAACTTTTTTCCGTTGATGTAGAAACTTTTTTTGTCTTCCGTGAACGTCACCGTGAATCGAGGAGGCGCTTTTTCTTCGGCCACCAGGTCGAGCGTTTTGAATTCAGGTTTGAGCGAACTCTTTGCAGCCCTGGCCAGTGAGTTTGCCGTAGACCGCGGAATTATATCCGCCAATACCATCGCTGGATTCGGATCACCATCCGGTCCGGTATCTACGCAACGTGAGATCAGGCGCCTGGCCGTGCCGGCTGATGGACCGGTGACAATGGCTTCAAGCCTGCCCGCGGGTGGCAACAAGACATGTTCGGCGCTACGGGTTCGATGATTCGGGTCGTGCAAGGCGATGGGCATTCCATCCATGGCCACGATTTCAAATGTTTGCCCTTCAAGCTGCAGGTCCACGTAGCGATCGGCCGAAGCGTTCACGACGCGCCAAAACTGGCGGTCACCAGGAGCGATTTCAATTTGAGGCCGCACGGCTCCGTTTACCGTGAAGACCTCTTCAGTCGGCTCCGATTCCGCGCCACAAATATCCGAACTGAGTTCAACGCTGCGTTTCAAATTAGCTGACTCAGGGTCGTTCACAACGGAGCGGCCACGCAGAACGAGGACGCGTTCGGGCAGACCGACCAGGGGAGGAAAATAGGATTCAATTCCCTCGATCAGGATCGCGCCAGACATGCCGTCAAGCACTTGTCGGTGGCTCTCTCCATGAGGATGCGTGTGATACCAATACAATCCCGGAGGATGGCCTTGAGGAATCTGCACCGTGTAGCGGAGTGTTTGTCCAGGCCTGGCCATCATGTCCAAGACGTCGTCCTGAGGAGCGTCGGGGGAAACCGTGAGGCCGTGAAAATGCAGATTCGTCATGTCCATGCACGGAGGAATCGCGCAACTTTCCTGAGGCTTGGCAGGAAGTTCGTTGATGTAGTTAATCTTTAGTTGATCTCCCGGCGAAAGGCGCAGGGTCGGAGCGTTTGGCTGGCCATCAAAGTAGAAGGAGTTCTTTCCATCCTTTGTGATCCCAGCGTGGAGCGTGAACGAGAGTGTATGGTGTTTCGCGCGAAGCTCCGGAGGGTTCGGAAATTGGCCTGACGGCTTAGCCACGAGTTCGAGCAAACAGAAAACCGCTGCCGCCGCGATAGCGATGACGGCGACAGCGATTCGCGCAAAGGTAGTAAGTCGGGACATGGAAGGCCTACAAGCCATCTTCATTCCACCTTGTGCCAGGTAGAATCCGGGTCAAAGCTGGTCATCGCTCGGGCAAGCTTTGTAGTGTCGGTGCCGAGGTCCTTTTCGTAAATGGTTCCGGATGCGTCGACAATAAAAGTCATCACACCCGAGGAGCGGTACTCCACAGGGTAAGCGACGAAGGCGAATCCTTTGCTCATCATGCCATCGACGATGTAGTTCTTGGCTCCGCCCGGCGCATGTGGTCCTTGGCTCGTGAGTATCCGAAACATATAGCCATTGAAAGGAACATGCTCGCCAACTTGGTCCGTCGGGAGATTTTGGCGTGCGTAAGCGATGAGGGGGTTGATTGGGCTATCGAACTCATCGCTGGCACCGTGCCAGTACAGACCATTGTGCCGGCCTTCATCGCTGACCAGTTTCTGCGCGAATTGATTGGGAAGATTAACCGGCGGGTGCGCAAAATATTGGTTTTGCGCCGCGCCTAACTCGCGGATCGCGTCTATGGCGGCCAGTTCATTTTTGCCGATGCGCCGGAATAGAATCTCGTCTTTACCCGCGGCAGTATCGAAGAACCATGCGCCGTGATTATTCACGAGCGGAATTGGAAACGGCCAGTTTTCGGCGCCCACGATCAGGCTTACAGATCCGTTCGCCTCTGTTACGAAGCGATGCATCTCCTGGTATTTGACGACGAAGCCGACGCGAGCATTCAAATCTTCATCGGGGTCGCCGGACGAGAGAATATCTTTCGCGGCCGGCCCGAGGATGCTCAAGGGAGCCTGTTCGTCCTGTGCCTGCATGGCGTCAAAGAGAGCGCGACTGGCATCTTCGGCGGAGCTGAAGGTTCGCTGCCCCGACTCCTGTGCGAACGTCGGCGCGGGCGAAAAGCCCAAGGAAAGTGCGAACAGAACGGACACGCCAAATCGAAAAAACTTCTGGGATTCAAGTTGAACCAAAATCAAAATTCTGCGCAGCATGGTATTCCCCTCCATTCTTAGATTCTCGATAACTTCTACCGCCTGGTAAATTTGATTACCGATGGCGTCCGCCTCCGCCCCCGTGGAAACCACCTCCATGGGAGCCACCTCCAAAACTCGCCTGCCCGCGGGAAGAGAAGCCTCGGACATTGCCGCCATGATCAAAGCCGCTGAACACACCGGAGCGCGTTCCTGACTGGGCATGAAAGCTGGATCCTCCGTGAAAGCCCGAGCCTCCGTGAAAACTCGAAGACCCATGGAATCCGCCGCCATGGGCGTCACCGTGACCGAAATCACCATGATGGAACCCCCCATGACCGAACTCATTGCTATGCGAGACAAAGGCGTGATGGTCGAAGAATGCCCGTCGACCATGCCAGTCATATCCCCAGTGGCCCCAGCCCCACCCAAATCCTCCGAAGTAGCCGATGCCAAATCCAATTCCAAAGCTAAGGCCGATGCCGCTCCAAAAAATCCCGGGAACGGGATACCAGCCTGGATAGGCAACAATTGGGTAGCCGTACACGAGCCAAGGATCATAGGCTGGGACGTAGACCACTTCTGGATTGGCAGGTTCAATGACGATCGTGCTGCCTTGCGTGGTCACCTTCTCCTGTTCGTTGCTGTTCAGACGGCCGGCGTTATGGGCTTGCTGGCGCAGGAATTGCACCGCATCTGTAACATCCTGCGGCTGGTTGATATAGGCCTCGCCGAGCGACGAGGTCCAGGGTAGGTTCTTGTCCATATTTTCGAGAACCGAAGGAAACTGCGCCATGGCCTTTACACTCGGATCCCAATCCTGCTTGTCGATTTCATTGGCTAGCTCTTCGCCCTTGAGTTTGGAATGCCCCTGCATCCAGCGGTCTGCCTCAACGATCTGAGTCGGATACGTCGAAGCGGCCAAAATTTGAGCTACCAAAGCGTCCGGGTATAAAGCGATCGGGGCAACAAGTTGCTGCAACTCCTGGGGAAACTGTTTCGCGGGCGAAGCGGCCGGTTGGTCATTCGATTGGGCTACGAAGCCATATGCATCCACCTGCGCGGTAAATTCCACAAGTAACCCGCAGAGAAGTACGACTAACGCCTGCTTAGAAATTTTCACAATGCTCATGTCACATTCTCCAGGCTTTTTCCCATATTTCCGTCGCCACCAAAGTTCTCGGTGCGTCAAGCGACAGAACAGGAGAATGCAAAAGCGTTACCAAATGTTTTCATTGCGTAAGTGACTGAAAGTAGAGGCCGACACGGACGATGGTGCGGTAGAGGATGCCAGCCCGCTAGACGTGGCTCCGCATGCTGACAGGCCCAGGTGGTGATTTATCTGATTGTGGGTCAGAAAGCTTCGGATTCAGGCCGGCTGGAGATGGGATCGCTGGTGCGTCGTGGTTGCTGCAGAGGCGGGGTCAGTCAACGGGGCAGTCAATTGATGACCGATCCTCGGCTGAGAGCGAATTTGCTTACGTGGAAAGGAGATTTCTATTCGTACGTGAAATGCCAAGCTTTTGCATCCGGAAGTAAAGGGTGGACCTCTTGATTCCCAAACGCGCGGCCGCCCCGTTCGGGCCGGAGACTACCCATCGGGTTTGCTCGAGAGTCTTGAGAATGTGGTCGCGCTCCGCGTCCTCCAGGGTTATGGCCCCGATCGATTCTACCGCAGCGGCGCTGTTCAAACTCGTTAGAGGCGGGTGCAGGACATTGCCTGAAGTAACGATTACGCTCCGCTCGATGAAATTCTGAAGCTCGCGAATGTTTCCCGGCCACAGATACGAGGTAAGTGCGGACATCGTGTCTGGAGGAACATGTTCGATGTGCTTACCCATCCGGCGGCCATAAAGCTCCACAAAATGCGAGACCAGCGCCGGAATGTCTTCGCGCCGTTCCCGCAGCGGTGGCAGCGGGATCGGAAACACATTCAATCGGTAGTACAGGTCGCTGCGAAATTCGTTGCGTTTGACCATCTCCGCCAAATTCCGGTTGGTTGCCGCCACGAGCCGAACGTCCACCTGGTGAGTCCGAGTGCCGCCCAAGCGTTCGAACTCCTGCTCCTGCAGGACCCGCAGCAGTTTCGGCTGCAGTCCCAACGGAATGTCACCTACTTCGTCCAGGAAGAGCGTTCCTTTGTCGGCCAATTCGAAGCGACCAACCTTTTGTGCTATGGCACCTGTAAAGGCGCCTTTCTCATGGCCAAATAGCTCGCTTTCCAGTAAATCAAATGGAATGGCAGCGCAATTCAGCTTGATGAACGGTCGCGCGAACCGTGAACTGGAGTCGTGAACAGCCCGCGCGATCAGCTCCTTGCCAGTGCCAGTCTCTCCCTGGATGAGAACGGTGGAATCCGTGGACGCGACCTGTTCGACCTGTTCGAGCACCGATTCCAGAGCAGGACTCCTGCCGATGATCTGCTCGAATCTGCGCGGATTGCCTTCCTGGTCGGCGGATCCAAATCTTACAACAGCAGCCACGTAAGACCTCCTGCGCGTACTGATGCGCACCTCTACTTGCGGGCTTAGCTTTCCAGAGCGGCTCGAACACCATCGAGCAAAACTTCATTGTCGAACGGTTTGGACAGAAATTCTACGGCGCCTTCTCTGCGTGCCTGCAAGCGCATTTTCTCATCGCCATGCGCCGTAATGAAGATGATCGGGATCCTGCAACGTTCAGCGTTTAAGTGCGCCTGCAGGTCGAGACCGGACATTCCCGGCATGCGGATATCCGTGATCAGGCATGCGGTCTCGTGCTGTTTGCCGGAGCTGAGGAACTCCTCGGCGGAAGCAAAGCCTCTTGCTGGCAACCCGACCGCCTCCAGCAAGTCCTGCACCGCGCTGCGCATCGAATCATCGTCATCGACAATGACGACCAACTTGGTTCTGTTCTGATCGACCATGGCAGAAAACTACCAGTTTCGCCGGAACTGGCGCAATCACACGTTGGTATTATGCTATTTCTCGCCGGGCGGAACCCCCAATAGCCCCGCCATCTTCACCAATTCCGCCAGAGATCCGGCTTTCATCTTCTTCATCACCCGGCCGCGTTGGATCTTCACCGTAACTTCGCTGTTCCCGAGCTCACCAGCTATTTGCTTGTTGAGCATGCCCGAAACCACCAGGCCCATGACCTGGCGCTCGCGTGCGGTCAGCGTCTGGTAGCGTTCTCGCAATTCGGCAAGGTTACTCTGCTTTTGGCGCGTCGCCTGGTCGCGCTCCAAAGCCTGTTGGATCGCAGCTAGCAAGTCGTGGTCTAGGAAAGGTTTGGTCAGGAATTCGACCGCTCCGGACTTCATAGCCTTTACCGTCATCGGAATGTCACCGTGGCCGGTAATGAAGATAATGGGAATGTGGAAACCCGCGTCAGCCAACCGACGCTGAAAGTCCAGACCGTTGACTCCGGGAAGCCTTACGTCCAGCACCAGGCAACTTGGCCCATCCGACCGCTTGCTTTGTAGAAACTGTTCCGCCGTCTCGAAGGCCTCGGAACGCAATCCGCACGACTCCAACAGGTCTTGAATGGAGGCCCTAACTGCGGCATCGTCATCAATGATGAACACCGTGGGGGTACCAGAGGACGTCATCCATGTGGCTCAACTTTGGTTGGTAAACTGACATAAAAGCTCGCCCCGCCCTCATGGTTGTCGGCAGCCCACAAGCGACCGCCATGCGATTCAACGATGGAGCGGCAGATCCGCAGTCCCATGCCGGTACCGTGAGGTTTGGTGGTGAAGAACGCATTGAAGATCTGGTCCGCCTGTCCTGGGGGCAGCCCCACGCCGGTATCGCTCACCGACACCAGAAGTCTCTCGTTTTCCGCTCGCTGCGACTGGATGCCGAGTTCCCGCGTCCCGTCCACACTCTTCATCGCATCGACGCTGTTCATCATCAGGTTCATCAGGACCTGCTGCAATTGCACGCGATCTCCCATGACCCGGGGAAGATCTTCCGCCAATTCTGTCCGGACTGATATCGAGTATCGCGTTGCCTCCCCGTGCAGCAGGACGATCATCTCTTCAATGACTTTGTTTACGTCAACCAATTCCAACTGTTGAGTACCTTTTTGGAAGAGGAGGCGAATTCGGGTGATAATTTCCGCTGCCCGCGTTCCGTCTTTCACTATCCTTGAGGCGGCCGCGCGGGCCTTGTCGAGATTTGGGACATCGGCCTCCAGCCAGCGGATACAACTGTTAGCGCTGGTGACCGCAGCCGCAATCGGTTGATTGACTTCGTGCGCCAGGGAGGCAGTCAGCTCGCCCATGGTGGTCATACGGTTGACGCGTGCGAGATCGGCTTGTACCTGGCGCAATCTCTCGCGCTCTTGTTCTGCGCGCTTGAGATCCGTAATGTCGATGTTTGAGCCGATATATCCCGCGAACTCCCCGTCCCCGGTGTATCTCGGAATCCCACTTTCAATTACCCAGCGGTATTCGCCATCAGCTCGCTTGAGGCGATATTCCATTCTGAAAGGCTTCCGGGCATGGAATGCAGGCAAAAACCCGTCGAAGCATCCTTGCACATCTTCTGGATGTACGCCTTCCGTCCATCCTATGCCGACTTCTTGCTCCATACTCCGGCCAGTGAACTCGAGCCACGGCTTGTTGAAATAATTGCAAAGGCCATCCGTTCCCGTCATCCAAATCAACACTGGCGCCGTATCAGCCATCATCTGGAACCGACTCTCGCTCTCGAGTAGTCGTTCTTCGGTGTGCTTTCGTTCAACGATTTCTTTTTGTGCCCGCTTCAGGTCTTCGATGTCGACATTGGTACCGTACCAGCGACTAATTGCTCCATTGGACTCGCGTAAAGGCACCGCCCGAATCAAAAAACAGCGATAGCATCCGTCGGCTCGGCGCATCCGCGCCTCAGCTTCAAATAATTCACCCCGCGCTAAGGCCGCTCGCCATTTATCCAAAAATGCGGTTTTGTCTAGGGCGTGTATGGCTGCGGCCAATTCTTCCCCTCTGACCTCGCCTAAAGACATCCCCGTGTAGTCAAGATACGCGCGGTTACAGAATTCGACTTCGCCGTTTGGTAAAGAGGTCCACACCAATCCCGGAATCGCATCGATTACCCTGCCCAAGTGAAATTCGCTTGCTTGCGGAGCCACGGGAGTTCGCGCGGGTGCTGCCCCCTGCCCAAGGGGCTCGTTGGACCGTGACTGTATCATTGGCGTCCCCCTGTCTTGACCGCGGCCCTGAAGTTCCGATGCAGAGGCTGAGGAAAATAGTGTCAGTCAAAAGTTGCGCCGCTGTGCTGTATTGACGCGATTGCCAGCACGTGAGTATACTGCGATTCCTTTCCAATTTGCAGATGCAAGGACCACGCGGTAGCTCACTATCGCCACTGGCGGTCGACCTCGCAGTCCTGAGGAGCGCACATGCTTAACAGAGAGGAATGGCTGCCTTTGGCCCGTAAGCTGGATTGGGACTACACCTATGTGCGAGAAGACGAAGTCTTCCCACAGGTGATCAGCGGGCACCCCTGGCTTCCTCATGCAGAATGGAAAGACTGGGAAGAATCCTTTAAGACTTCCTATCGCGAATACGTCGACAACCAATACGAAAAAGACATGGCGGTCTATGCGGTTCGCGACGCAATCGGCCGCCTGGAAAATATTCAGAAGCTGGCTGCGCCATGGTTGAATAGTCTAAAGGTGCATGCAGCCGCATTGCCGCTAGCGGAGTTTACCGGCGTCATAGGCAGTCTGCGAGGTGCGAGGTTTGGCCGCGACAGCGCTTGGCGAACCATGTCGACCTTTGGGGCCCTTGATGAATATCGTCATACTCAGATTCCTCTGCTACTCTTCCACCCTTTAGTGCGCTGGGATTCCCAGTTCGATTGGGCGCACAAGTTCTACCACACCAATAATTGGTTCGCAGTCGCTGCCCGGCACTTCTTTGATGAATTGACAACGGGACAAAACGCAATCGAGTTCGCCATCGGCACGAATTTCGTTCTGGAAACCGGGTTCACCAATTTGCAATTTGTTGGATTGGCTTCGCTCGCTCGCGAATCTAGCGACCACATGTTCGAGAGGATGGTCACTAGCATTCAAACCGATGAAGCTCGGCATGCTCAGATCGGGCACCCCGTGCTCGAAGTGATGATGAAACACGATCCCGAGTACGTGCAATACCTCCTCGACAAATGGTTCTGGCGAAGCTGGCGCATGTTCTCGATTTTAACCGGACTCTCCACGGATTATCTGACGGCTCTGGAACAACGCCCTTATTCATTCAAGGAATTCATGGAAGAGTGGATCATCGATCAGTATCTGCGCACGCTTGATGAATTTGGCCTCAAGAAACCTTGGTATTGGGACATTTTTGAAGACGAACTCAATATCTATCATCACGCGATCTATGCCAGCGCCTACACTTATCGCGCTACTTTGTGGTTCGATTTTGTGATACCGAGTCCCGCTGAGCGGAAATGGTTGCGCCAGAAATATCCCAAATACTGGGACGATATGGATGCCGTTTGGGAGCAGGTGGCTGAGCGTTGGAGAACGGTTGGTCCCGGAGCTGCAAATGAGTTAGCCGTGCATGGCAGTGCCATGCCAACGTTTTGCGATCTGTGCCAGCTCCCGCTGAGCGCCGGCACTCCGCGCAAGAATACGGCGAACGTACTCACCAAAGACGGGCGCAAGTACATATTCTGCTCCGCGCCATGTCGCTGGATCTTCTTGCGGGAGCCAGAGAGATATGCCAATCATAAGGACCTCGTAAAGCGTGTTCTTTCGGGAGAAGCCCCCGCTCACCTTCCTGACCTGCTGACAGAGTATTTCCGGCTTACCCCCGACACTTGGGGCAAAGACGTCTATCATGGTGCCTATGAGTGGCTCGCAACCAAAAAAGCATCTGTCGCCTAGCGGCAAAGGGGAAAATGTATATGTCCATTCCTCTCTATGGCTTCCTGGAAGGTGACACCCTTGGGCTTCTCATGCTCGCCGAGGAGGGCGAAACAGTACTGCAGCTCGCAAGAAAACTTCAGGATGCCGCTAACATTCGAGTCCCCCACAGCGATAATGTCGACTTCCTTTACGACGGCAAGGCCATTGATCCCGGGCTCACAGTCGTACAGGCAGGGTTGCAGGCGTTGGATCGCTTTGACGTGATTAGGAGGCATACGCTATGAGCCTCAGAAGAGTCGCGTCATTAGACGACCTTTGGAGCGGTGAAATGATGGCTCTGGATGTGGATGGGAATAGCGTTCTGCTGGTCAACGTTGGTGACCACGTCTATGCCTATTCTGACGCTTGCCCCCACCAGAAGAGCCGGCTGAGCGAGGGCAGCCTGATAGGAAGGACTCTCCGTTGTGCGAGGCACCATTGGGAGTTCGATGTGTGCACGGGGCATGGCATAAATCCTCAGAGCACCTGCTTGAGGGTATTCCCAGTAAGAATCGAGAGCAGCGACATTCTTCTCGATCTGGATGATGAGAGGTCCGGAGAATCCGCCGCGGGCAGAGAGAATGAACGATGACTGGCCAGGTACCAGAAATCTATGATCGGGTAGGCCCCGTTCTCCTTTCGGGGCCTATCGCTAACGCTATTGTCGCTGCAATCAAGGACCTGAACCAGGACGTCATCGTCGTAGACCGGGGCGCCTACATTAGAGTGTTGGTTCCGCAATACTGCGTCGTCACTCGTTCGGCCATTGAAATGCATTTGGGACGGTCCTTTCGGTTTCCAGGGGAATTGGAGACGGTGATGTCGGCCTTCAAGGGCTCGTTTCAGCTGAATCAGGACGACGCGGCTTGGCGGTTCGCTTAGGCCCAGACTATGCGTTGAACCTGACTCCTTTTTCCGTTCCAGAGAGCTTCATGGCACAGCAAAAGACATACTGGCACCTTCTGCAACAAAGGCGGATGCCAACTGAATATGAAATTGTGACTTCAAAACTCCTCTGCTACACCGGCGAGGGCTTCACCGGTAAGAGGTTCGAACTCGACGTGCCCCTCTTGGACTGGTACAAACGCTTCCAGCAGGAGTCGCCTCTCACCTGCTCTTCGTGGGAAAATTTCCGCGATCCACGCGAGACTACTTACACAAAGTACACCGAGATCCAAAGAGATAAGGAAATTTTCGTCGACGGCATCCTGGAAGAGATCGATTCAAGCGGTTACGATGGCCAGCTTTCACCTCGCTGGCTGCATGTTCTTTCTCGCGTTGTTGCTCCTCTGCGATATCCAGGACACGGCCTGCAGATGCTGGCATCTTACGTTGGACAAATGGCTCCCAGCGGACGCATTGTCATCACCGCGACCTTGCAAGCGGGAGACGAAATGCGGCGCGTGCAGAGAATTGCCTACCGGGTCCGGCAGCTTCAACACCTTTATCGTGGTTTCGCTAGCGATAGCAAGGCGCGCTGGCAGACCGATATGCTGTGGCAGCCTTTGCGCATCGCGATTGAGAAATTGCTCATTTGTTACGACTGGGGAGAATCTTTCGTTGGACTAAACCTCGTGCTCAAGCCCTTGATGGACGAGATGTTTATGAACTACCTCAGCGAACTTGCACTCCGTGAGGGTGACCATTTGCTCGGTCAAGTCTTTTATTCGCTTAACGAAGACTGTCGGTGGCATCGGGAATGGAGCCAGGTCCTGGCCCGGATGGTGATCGAGGACAATCCGCGGAACAGCCACACCATTCAAGGCTGGATCGAGAAGTGGCATCCGGTTGCTGCACGTGCCTTGCAGGCATTTGCTCCGCTGTTTGAGGGGAAATCGGAAGATGCTCAAATGGCGCCGCTCGAGGGTGTGACCAGGAAGATCGACAAATACTATCGGGAATACCTGTCTAGCATGGGACTGCAACCTTCGACTTCCGTCGCTCTCCTATCTTGAATCGAATTGTAATTCACATTACGAATTAACCGTCGGGCTCATTCCCTTGCCTCGATTTTCGTAGATAGAGCGAAATGAAAGCTCGCTCCACGCGGAGAGTTGTCGGTAGCCCACAAGCGGCCGCCATGCGACTCGATGATGGAGCGGCAGATCCTCAGTCCCATGCCGGTGCCATGAGGCTTGGTCGTAAAGAACGCATTGAAGATCTGGTCCGTCTGCTGTGGGGGCAGCCCAACGCCGGTATCGCTGACGGACACCAGAAGTTGCTCTTTCTCCGCTCGCTGCGACTGGATGGCGAGCTCCCGCGTCCCGTCCACAGTCTTCATCGCATCAACGCTGTTCATCATGAGGTTCATCATGACCTGCTGCATTTGCACGCGATCTCCCATGACCGGGGGAAGATCTTCCGCCAATTCTGTCCGGACTGATATCGAGTATCGCGTTGCCTCTCCGCGCAGCAGGACGATCATCTCTTCAATGACTTCGTTTACGTCGATCAATTCCAACTGCTGAGTACCTTTTTGGAAGAGGAGGCGAACTCGGCTGATGATTTCCGCGGCCCGCGTTGCGTCTTTCACGATCCTTGTGGCGGCGGCACGAGCCCTCTCGAGATTTGGGACGTCGCTCGCCAGCCAGTGGAAACAACTATTGGCGCTGGTGACGGCAGCGGCAATCGGCTGATTCACTTCGTGCGCCAGTGAAGCCGTCAGCTCCCCCATGGTGGTCATGCGGTTGACGCGTGCGAGATCCGCGTTCGCTTGGCGCAATCTCTCGCGTTCTTCCTCCGCCCGCTTGCGCTCGGTTACGTCCATCACGGTACCAACGAATTCAACGAAATCGCCATTTGGGCTTGGAACGGGATGCCCTACCACGTGGATGTCTCTGATCTCGCCACCGGGATGTACGATTCGGTAATCCAGCTCGAACTCCGTGCTCTCACGCCCTGCTCTCTCTACTGCTTCGCTAAGTTTGGCTTGATCATCCGGATGGACGCGCTGAAAGAACGCTTCGTATCGCGGTTGTCCACCGTGCCTATCAAAACCCAATACGCGGTAGCATTCTTCGGAGAAGTACTTGATCTCACCCCTGGCAGGTATCGACGCCCAACTGCCCGTGTGGCTGAGCCTCTGCGCTTCCGCAAGATAGCCCTCGCTTCGCCGCAACGATTCCTCCGCGGATTTGCGCTCACGGCTCTCTGCTTGCAATGCCTCGTTGGTATTCTGGAGCTCTTGAATTGTTACTTTGAGGTCATCGCGGGCGTGTCTGAGCGACTCCGTGGCGCGCCTTTGCGCGACGCTCAGCGATCCGACAAATAGCGCTGACACCATGAAGATGAGAAGGCGCGGCATTTCTTCGGGTTTTGGAGCCAGCGAATGAGTCGGCGGCAAAAAGTAATAGTAGAAAGCGAGGGCAGAGAGCGCCGTCGCGAGCGATCCTGGCCAGACTCCACCGAACCAAGCGCTCAATACTACCGCGCAAAGAAAGAGCGACACGGGAGCATCCCGTAAATGAAGCGCCGGCCACCATGAAATGAATAGGACCGCGGGAACGGAAAGAACAGCGATCCCATAGCTCCAAATCGCGGGCGGCTTGGGCCACAGAAGAGGATTTGACGTGCGCATGCTTCTCCTCGGCGAAGCAGAGTGTTGCCCCCTGCAACGCGAATCTTACATCAGAGAGTGCCTTGCTCGGGCCAGGGGGCAATGTGGCGCATGTTAGCCTTCTCTGACGGAGATGTGGCCCCCGGTTAGTCCAACCGAATAGACGGAATGCCAACACTCCGACTGTTTGGACATCAACTGACGTCGCCATGGCACGCCCGAAACGATGTTATCTCTCATTCTGCCAGTCAGTTCCAGGCTGTCCTCGCCAGCCGCAGTCTCCGGCACTCCAATTGCCTTTCAAGTGGCGGCCAGCATTTTCCGGCGAACAAAATTCGCGGGGAGCAAGCCTCCATCTGAATGCAACGCAAGACTAGAAGATGGGACGCAGACAGGAGCACAACCATGAAACCCCTATCCATTCTCGATTGGTATCGCATTCTGCGTGCGCACCATCAGTGGACGATATTTCAATCCATTCGATATGCACTTTGGCTAGCACGCTAGTTAGTTTCTCTTACTTTGCGTCGCAGTGGCGGTGGAGGATCAATTTCATGAAAACGTCTTATGCAACCAGTAGCAGCAATGACTCCGACGGCGCCTTGGTGGCTGCCGCAAAGCGGGGAGATACTCGGGCTTTCGAGGAATTGGTTCTTCGTCACCAAGGGAGAGTTCTCGCCGTCGCACAACGCATTACGAATAACCAGCAGGATGCCGAAGATGTGGCGCAGGAGAGTTTTCACAAGGTGTTCCTGTATCTTGACACGTTTCAAGAAAAGTCCCGATTCTCTACATGGCTGATACGCATCGTCATGAACGAAGCCTTCATGTTGCTCCGTCGAAGGCGAGGAGTTTTCGAAGTCTTGCCCGAGAGCGCTGATGACGGCATGAATTCGAGCTCGGAGGCGTTCGTTGACCAGAGCCCAAGCCCCGAAGAGTCTTGTTGGCAAGGCGAGCGCATGGACCTCTTAACAAAAGCGATTAATCGATTGGGTCCAAAAATTCGAACCACCATCCTTCTCCGCGACATCGAGGAAAGATCTATCGAGGAAACGGCTGAGATTTTGGGCACGTCAATTACTGCCGTGAAGGCACGTGTCTTCCAGGGTCGCCGGAAGTTGCGTAGCGCAATAAGTGCTGAGCTCCTGTGGGGAGTCTATCCGGCTGGTCCAGGACAGGCGCAGCGCTGCTGACACCTGGTCCCGACCATTTCGCGAGGCGATGGGTCTGGTGTGGTCCTCCGCTTTTGAATAAGAACATAGCCACCAACAGTCAGCGCCGGTCGTATGCTCCCGTGGCGCCAATTCGCATTGATAGTCTGCCCAGCGCTATTTCTTCCGTTGAGAGGCAATTCGGCAAACCTGTGAAGAAGTCACAAACCCCTTCATCGTGACGCGGCCAGCGCGGGAACCGTAAAGAGCTTTTGGAATTCTTCATCACTTAAGCGCAGGGAAGCAGCCGCGACGTTCTGCTCGAGATGATCGATCGAGGAAGTCCCTGGGATGGGCAGCATAATGGGAGATCGGCGCAGGAGCCAGGCCAGCGCTATCTGAGTTGGGCTGGCACTGTGTGCCCGGGCGATTCGATCAAGCACTTCGCCGGCAACTTTACCTGCTCCCAGTGGGAACCAAGGAATAAAGGCAATTCCATTGCGCTCACAATAGTCCACCACGTAATCCCATTCGCGATCTGCAAAGCTATAGCGGTTCTGCACCGACGCGATGGGGACGATTTTGCGTGCTCGCTCGATGTGCTCTTGCGTGACGTTGGACAACGCCACCATGTGAATCTTCCCTTCGCTTCGCAATTGAGCCAAAGTTTCCACCGACGCCTCAAACGACACGACTGGATCCGGAATATGCAATTGATAGACGTCGATGCGGTCCAGGCGCAATCTCTTTAGACTTCCTTCAACTGCCTTGCGAAGGTGCGCGGGGGTGGCATCGTGCGTCCACTGGTTCGGGCCGGGGCGGTTCCAGCCACCCTTAGTGGCAATTACAAGGCCAGCCGGGTAAGGAAACAACGCTTCGGCAATCAGTTCCTCGCTAACGTGTGGACCGTAGGAATCCGCGGTGTCAACGAAATTGATATCAAGCTCCACGGCCCGGCGAAGAACCGCTAACGCGCCTTTGCGATCTTTTGGCGGTCCCCAAATGCCTTCGCCGGTCAGGCGCATTGCGCCGAAGCCAAGACGATGCACGGAGAGTTTCCCGTCAAGAGAAATATCTCCCGCTAGGCTTGAAGAAAGATTCTTCTTATTCATGATTGGCCTCCAAAAATTTGGCTTCAGCTTTGTCCCACGCCGATCGTCACGGGCTTCGCCATTTCGCGAGCCGGGGGTGCCATAAACTCCGGCCCGACTGGATTGTGAATACTGTCGCGAAGAATGGCGTCAATCGCGGTGAAATCAGATTTTGTCAGCGACCAGCCGCTTACCTCGTTGATGGGCACGAGCTGTTCGGGATGCCGCGCGCCCCAGAGCGCGATGCCAACGCCCGGCTGGTCGAGCAGCCAGCGAACCGCCAGATGGATCACGCGCTTACCATAGTTCTCGCGAGCGAATTCGTCCAGCCTGCTGACTGCATCCAGATACTCAGCGAAATGCGGCTGACGAAATTTGGGATCCGTGGTCTTGCGCATATCGTCTTTCGCAAACAGACGACTTGCATTCATGGCGCCACTTAATAATCCGCGGCAGAGTGCGCCATAGGTGAGCGCGGTGATGCCGCGGCCGTGAGCGTACGGCAAAACATCGCGCTCGATTTCGCGTTCGAAGAGATTGTAAGGCGGCTGAATGGTGTGCAATGGCGCGGCAGATTCGAAACGCGCCAACTCTTCAGGCGAATGATTGCTCACTCCGATGGCGCGAATCTTTCCCTGCTCGTATAGTTCGCGAAGAGTGGAGGCTGTCTCCTCGATCGGGACGAGGGGGTCGGGCCAATGCACCTGATACAGATCGATGTAATCCGTCTGAAGGCGACGGAGCGAATCCTCGAGCTCCTGCAGAATGCGCCGGCGCGAAGAGTTGCGCTCGATTCTGCCGGTGCTCCAGTCGATCCCCACTTTCGTGGCCAGGATGACATCCTCGCGGCCACCGTTTTGGAGCAAGGCTTTGCCCACGATTTCTTCGGAGCGCCCCTGACCGTAGATGGGTGCAGTGTCGATTAAATTGATGCCTTGATCCAGTGCCGCATGAATGGTGCGAATGGAGTCTTTCTCGTCGCTTCCACCCCACATCCAGCCGCCGATGGCCCAAGTGCCGAGTGCGATTCGCGAACTCTGGAGAGTCGTGCCTTTAATGTTGATATATTCCAGCATGTTGTCCCTCTCCCTGCTTAATTGGAAATGGTTCCCTTCTAGCCAAGCCACTGCGGGTTGGCGTAGGTGCCGTCGAACTGGTGGCTCGTTTTATAAAGCTCGAACCGCCCGGCTTCCGCAGCCTTTGCTGTTTTTGCCAAAAGAGCTGCGACTTGGGACGAATTCATCGGCTGGAAACTGCGAGCAGCTTCAAGCGCTTGCTGAAGAATCGGGAGCGAATCGCAGCCCGTGATCACCACACTGGTGGGAAGATTCATGGCATAGTGAAGGCACTCCACCGCGGTAGCTGTTTTGCTGTCGAGAATGAAGTGGTCGCCCATGGGCTTCATACCCAGGACCCCGATATCGCTCTTGAGCAAGGCCGGCAGAACCTTCTTTTCAAAACTGTTGAAGTGCGCGTCCATGACATTGAGAGGCATCTGAACGGCATCAAACGTGAAGTTATGATTTGAAGCGGTTTCCAGCATTTTCAAATGAATGTCCGGACTCTTGTGGCCTGTGAAGCCGATAAAGCGAACTTTGCCTGCCTTTTGCGCCTCCAGGATGGCTGCCATTGCGCCGCCTTCGGCAAAAATGCGATCTGGATCGGTGTCGCGAATAACCTCATGAAATTGGAGCAGATCGATCCGGTCAGTCTGAAGACGGCGCAAGGATTCACTGATTTGGCTTGCAGCGGCAGCTTTCGTGCGCCCATCGATCTTGGACATCAGAAAAGCCTTTTGGCGATAGCCATCGCGTAGCGCGTTGCCCATGCGGATTTCACTCTCGCCGCCGTTGTAGTCCCAGCAGTTGTCGAGAAAATTGATGCCCTCATCAAGACCCGTACGGATGATGCGAATACTTTCCTGGGGTTCCGCTTGTTTGCCGAGATGATAGCCACCGAGCCCGATGAGCGAAACTCTCTCTCCGCTACGGCCCAGCGTCCGATAAGGAATGCCGTTCCTGGATTCTGAACCCGGGGACTGGTGGTCAGCGTGCGCAAGGAAAATAGACGCCGCCGCTAATCCCAGGAATTCCCGGCGCGACACTCCGGCACCCGCTGCATCATGAGTTCTCGCCACCAGCCCGAGATTTGGTTGACGCGAGTCCTCTTGAGGATATGGATCGTTCTTGACACTCACGACGTATGTTCTCCTCCTCTTAATTTTGTCTCGCTTTCGACTCTTCGCGTAGACTGCAGAATTCACAATGCTGCGGAGCGGGTCAAAACCCTCTCCAAGATATTTACATCGAAGGGCTCCTGCACTAGTTCGCCGACAGTCTGCTCCAAGTGCTTAAAGTGAGGGCTGGCTGCGTGTTTATCGAGCGCAGTTTGACTCTCCCATATTTCGTAGAAATAGAAGCGTCCCTTCGAGTCTGACTCATAGAGTTCATACAATTTGCATCCCGATTCGGCACGGGTAGGAGCTAACATGCCCCGCAGGAGTTCTCTGAGTTGGTTTTCCCTCCCTCCGCGCGCCACAGATCTTGCGATCACATATACTTCAGTCATGGTTTCTCTCCATTTTGCATTTGCCGGCACAATTTCGTGTTATTGCACAGCCGGGTCAATCAACGTGAGGTCTGTTTCCGGATCGAAGCGCTTTTGCATCGTTACTGGATCGACTGTAACCATCACTTCTAGCGTCGGCGATACATGCGCCTCGAGAACGTGACCACCGTGTGCCGCTCCATCCGGGCCACCCACCGCCATGTGCGTATGGACCATAGGCTTTCCTTGATAGAGGGCGATATCGCCGCTCATTCCAATCGCTTCCAGTTGACCGTTTATGGGAATCTTCTTGTACATTTTGCGCCCAGGATCGAACCAGCCCAACACTGCTCCATTCAGCGCTCCAATAGCGGTGAAATGCGCACTCGTAACGTGATATTGCTGCGCAAACTCTACGAGTCCGGAAAAAGCCTCGTCTCCCTGATAGAAAATGACCTCGTACTGTCTCGTCGTCTCTCCGGGATTCAGTAATCGAACCTTCATCTTAGGGGCCTTGCCCCTTGGAATGGCTTCTGACGGGGCGACATATTCACTTTCTTTCTCCTGCGAATACGCCGTCAGGCCCGCGATCCCAATCAATACCAATGCACAACCTATTCGTTTTATCTTGCTCATAGCATTGTTCTCCCATGTTGAAGAAGTCTTACAAATGGCCCTTATCGCTCAACCAGGCTGGTAAACGGCTGTTCAATTCCCTTAACCCTTAGTAGAAGCGTTCTCGTGTCTCCCCGCGGACAGTTTCACAAGCGATAAACTTCATTCGAGTAGCCCTATGTTTTCGCCGATGCGACGGTAAATTGACGCCGGATCACGTCCGCCCGTTGCCGTTGGAACCCACATGCGCACGTTTCTCCATTTGCAGAATCACCGCCGAAAAATCTTGCTCCGCTCCTTCGTCTGATTGCCGTGCATTGATTTCAAATGCAGCTCCCGCCGCTGGCATTCGTGCTCCAACGGTGGACGCGAGTTCTAGAATCAAGCCGAAATCCTTGTTCATTAGGCGAATCGGAAACTGTGGGGTATAGTCGCGATTCTTTGCTCTTTCCAGTTTGCCCACATGGGCGGGAGCGACCACCGAAGTCTGGGACAAGACGTCCAGCAAACGATTGCGATCAAGACCGGCCTTCTCGCCGAGCGTGACGGCTTCGGCAATCGCCTGCATTCCGATTCCCAGTAAGGTATTCACCACAAGCTTCATCGTCGCCCCGGAACCGCTCGGCCCAAGATAAAAGTACTTCTTGGCGATAACGCGAAAGATCGACTCGGCGGAGTCGAAACACTCCTTGTCCCCGCCACCAAACAGGGTCAGTAATCCGGACTCTGCAATCGGAGTACTTCCAGACATAGTCACATCGAGGACTTCAACTCCGCGCCCCAGCCCGAGTCTCGAGAGTTCTTGCGAGGTCTCTGGATACACCGTGCTCAGATCAATGACAAGCGAGCCGCCGCGCGCACTCGTGAAAACGCCGTCAGGCCCTCGATAAATGTCCAACACAGCTTCATCGCTTGGTAAGCAGGACAATACGACGTTGCAACTTGAGGAAAGTTCCGAAACGCTCTGCGCGACGGTGCCGCCAAATGGAATTAACTCCTCCGCCTTGCTGTGGTCCCGGTCGTACGCTGTCAGCCTGAAGCCGGCTTCCAGTAACCTCCTCGCGATCGGCCGTCCCATGTAGCCGATTCCAACAAATCCGAGCCTGGCGTTTTCCTGCGTAATTGGTTTCATGATGAAGTGCCTTTAGACTGAGTTACGACTTCAAATTCCACCTGAGTCAAAAGCACGTGTTGCGCCGTTTCGCGAAGGGCGCCAAATGTTCATGGAAGATGTTGGTAGCATGGAGAATACGACTGGCAAGCAAAGGTACTCGCCTCTCAGTTGGTTAGAGTCGTCTGTTGAATCCATTGGACACTGTCAGCCTGCTGGAAATTGGATTGCAATTGTGTATAACCATCAAGCGTTAGCAGGGTCTTACAAGGGCAATGTAGATTCACATTCTTTTTGCCGGAAAAACATCCTCCAACCGCGCTCAAAACCATTCAATTCGCTGGACTACTCGCGTTTAAGCGCTGGCGCTCACCTTCCGTCCTTTCTGTCTAGGTTGCCCGTTTCGAACAATTCCTGAGGATCTCGCTCACGCTTCACTATGGCATTCTGGATGCATCGGCTGTCTCACAGGGGGATAACGAAGAGAGGTTCTCGTACGGACGACGAATCGTTTGGAAAGGACATAACACGATGCGGAATAACGTAAGAAACAGAACCCTGCTGCCTGCACTCGTAGCGCTCACTGCAGTGTTTTTGGGCAGTTTATTGGCGCCGGCTCACGATCAATCCAATCCAGCTGCAGAAGCCAAGAACCAAGCATGCCCGAATGGCGATACTGGGTTGCATCTACCCGCCGGGTTCTGTGCGACGATTTTCGCTGACAACATTGGCCACGCCCGTCACATGGTCGTCGCGCCGAACGGCGTTCTATACGTCAATACCTGGTCGGGCAGGTACTACGGTAACGACACGCCGCATGCAGGCGGTTTCCTCATGGCCCTGCAGGACAAGAGCGGATCCGGGAAGGCGGATGTGATTGAGCGCTTTGGCGAAACCGTCCAAACAGGCGGAGCAGGCGGAACCGGCATTGGCCTATATAAAGGATGGGTCTACGCCGAGATCAACGATCGCATTGTGCGATATTCGCTGCCCGGCGATTCCATCGTGCCACAGAGCACACCCGATACCATCGTTTCTGGATTGCCTCTGGGCGGCGACCATCCAATGCACCCGTTCATCATCAACACCGAAGGATCAATGTACGTTGACTTGGGAACCGCGACCAATTCCTGCCAGCTGAAAAATCGGACACTCAAGTCGCCGGGTGTGCAACCGTGCACGGAACTTGAGACCCGTGGGGGTATCTGGCGCTACGACGCGAACAAGACGAACCAAACTTTTTCAACGGCTGAGCGCTTCGCTACAGGAATTCGCAACGCGGAAGGTTTTGCAATCGACTCAAGCGGCCGAATGTTTGTATCCCAACACGGACGCGATCAATTGCGCGCGAACTGGCCCGACCTGTACAAACCCGACCAGGAGGCAACGCAACCTGCGGAAGAATTGTTGCTTTTGAAAGCTAAGGGGGATTACGGCTGGCCGGAATGCTACTACGACGCCTTCGTGCAAAGGCTGGTTCTGGCGCCGGAATACGGTGGCGACGGCGGGAAGGCGATCGGTGTATGTGCGAACAAGATCGCCCCCATTGCCGCATTTCCCGCTCATTGGGCGCCGAATGCGATGGTGCTGTACGACAAGAAGCAATTTCCGGCGCGCTACCGCGGCGGTGTCTTCCTCGCTTTCCACGGGTCATGGGACCGGGCGCCATATGCTCAAGGTGGCTATAATGTGGTTTTTCAGGCACTCGACGGGGATCGCGCATCCGGCCAGTGCGAAATATTTGCGGATGGTTTCGCGGGAGCCGTGAAGTCGCCCGCCAGAGCCGAACATCGCCCCAGTGGCTTGGCGGTGGGTCCTGACGGTGCACTCTACGTGTCCGACGATATTCGTGGACGGATCTACCGGATTGTCTATCAAGGCGGCTCCGAACAGGGCCCCGCGAACGTCACGCCATGTCCGAGCTTAACAGCTCCGGCTGGCAGCCCCGTTGAAGTCGCCGCGCAACCGCCCGAGGGGACGCATTCAGACGCTGGTGCGGCCCCAAACAATCTTCCCGTTCCTCAAGGTGCAACGCGAGAACTGGTCCTGCTCGGTGAGCGCATCTACCGCGGTCAAGTCGGCGGAGCAGCGTGCACCGGCTGCCATGGTGATAGCGGTCAGGGCACTCCCCTGGGGCCTGATCTAACGGGCAAGAAATGGCTGTGGAGCGACGGTAGCTACGCCGGAATCGAGAAGACGATCACCGATGGTGTGTCACAACCGAAACAATATCGCAGCCCTATGCCGCCCATGGGTGGAGCTCAACTTACCCGCGACCAAGTATCAGCGCTCGCAGCGTATGTGTGGGGCCTGAGCCATCATGCGTCGCCCAATCGGAATTAATCGATTATGTTCTGGTGGTCGCGCTTAACGGCAAGTCAAGTCTCCGTGACTATGCAGAATTCAGATGTCCGTTAACCGAAGGGTGCTAGAGTACCGATTAATGAACACGACCTTTCTGAGAACTGCTGCGACGCCGCAGGTGACCGTGGGAACAGCAGAATTTGGATCCGCACCAATCCGCCGTTCTTTCTTTGACGGAATTCTTGGCGAAACAAAGAGCATAGATCTGCGTAAATTCTGGGGCTGAAACCTTTCTTGCTTCCCTCATACATAGCTACAGTGCGAAGGGACACATGTGCCGCGATTGCCCTTTCTATGCCGGAGGCTTTCGGTCCGTGGGCAGTTAACCGTCATCCTCGCTGTCAAAGCCAGTAAACTCAACGCTTGCGAACGGAGTGGGACGAACCTAGAATCAACTTTGCTTATCCGTTCTAAGGTGTCGTCGGTTCGTTTCGTGCGCGCCAGGAAAATGAAAGCCTAAGTAAAGATAGAAGCACGATAGTCGCAAGACAATAGAGCGGAGAGCGGTTCCTATTAGAAGGCGCATTTGCGATCGAAAGAAGGGCAACGACGGGCCGAATCCGAGTAGACTGCAACGCAAGAATGACGCAAAATTGTTGGTCGCTTTAAGTAGGCCAATAAGTCTTTTATTTTCAAGGGGCCCGTAGCTCAGCGGTTAGAGCAGCGGACTCATAATCCGTTGGTCCTAGGTTCAAATCCTAGCGGGCCCACCAACTTTCAATGCTCCAACCCGGACACATGGGTTACAGAACGTACCGGCTACTATAGGTAACAACGTCGGGCCGAACGCGTGGTTGTTTCAGGCAAACTTTTCGGCCGTGCCTCACATCGGTGGTGCCTGCCGCATTTTCTCGAACACTTGCTTCGCTTGTGCGAGTTTGCCGAGTACGCCAGCTTTCTCCGCGGCCGAATTCCAGTCCGGGTACTGTGTGGTTGCATCGATCACGCGATCGATCCATGCAGAAAAATATTTCGCATCTTCCGGCGAACGCGCCGGTTTCCCGCTGATTGTCGCGTATACCGGGCTTGTTGTGGCGTACACGTAGTTGTCCAGCACTGGATATTCTGCCTTGTCGCTTGAGGCGCGAAGCACGCACCATCCGCTCTCTTTGACGGCGACGGTGCCGTTGACGTCCGCGGAATCTTTTGGTCCATCGCGCAAGAACGATTGGAGAACGCGCCCGTTGCAAATGAGTTCGAGATGATCCACTGGAACAATGGAGCGCAACTTTGCGGTGAAGGGAACCGCTGCCTGCGGCCCATCATATTTCAGTTCGTCACCGACTTGCCGGCCGCCCAGGGTGAATTCGATCAACGGCCCGTTCGTTGCAAAGGTGCGCCCCTTTTTTAGCGCATCCAGAAAGCTATCAATTCTAAGTGGGCCTGCCGGTACGCGCACATAAACGCGATTCATCCCCACCGGCCCACGAAGGGATGCGTAGTTCGCCATCGCATCGGTCCCTCCTCCCGCGGGAATCCGGTATCCCAGATTCAGCAACTTGTACCAGACAGCCGCAGTCGCTCGATGATCGCTGAAACCCACGATTTCCATGTAATCCAGTTTTCCCAGCGCAACATCGATGGGGAGTTCATCGGTGATCCGTTGCGGCGGTTCGGCAAACGGATCGGGAACTGCATCAAACGGATGCACCGCTCCCACTAGCGCACCTTGCGCGTGCGCCATGTCGTAGATGTCAGCATCCATGGGATACAAGCTCGCCGCCGCCGTGTTCGGATACCCCGCGTAACCGGGTAACAAAAGGTGATCCTGGATATTCAACAGGCCTCGATGCCCCCAGTAGCTCGTATGAAACTCTTGCCCAAAGATAATCGGGGGATTCCGAACCATCTTTGGCCCGAGCCCGGTGCCCTCATAGGTTTCGTCGGGGAATCGCTGTTCTTTATTGACGACCAGTTCGTTCAGGAAGTCGAGATTTTCCGATTCCGCTTGTGCAACCAGATAGCCGCGATTGTCCTTATAGGTGCCGCCATAATTCATGTGGACGTGCAAGTCGCCGCTCACCCAGCGGCTGCCCGTGGTTTTGCTTTCTTCGATCCGCACGAGTTCGATCTTAAGATTTAATATCCGACCGGCGGATACTTCGATCTCTCGCTTGACCGGGCGATATTCAAACCCCTTCATGACTTCGACAGTGAATTTCCCGGGCGGCAAGTCCAGTGGCGCGTGGCTGCCGGTAATCAGGAAGTAGTGGACTTCGTATGGCCGTTCGCTGCGGTCGAAGCCATCATCTCCGCAGATCCACGCCCAATTCGGCGCATAGAATCTCCCTGCGGCATCGGTGACGGAAACGCGCGCAGCGGGATTTCTGCTATTGAGAAAAACCTCAATCGAGAGTGAACCATGAGGGCGAAGAAAACGGCGCTCTTCGATTTCGAGTTTATGTTCCTCCGCTCCCGGAATCGTTTGCCAAGCGATGCCTGTATTCCCCTCTGTATTGACGACGTGAGCGATGCGGCTGCCGTCTGGCGACCATCGCGGATAGGTGTCGTCCCAGAGACCATAGGAGATCGAAAATGCATCGCCGCCGTTTGCAGGCATCACCCAGAGTTGGTGCCACTGGCGGCCGAGGTAGGAGCTGTACACCATCCGCGAACCGTCGGGCGAAAAATCAGGACGCGCTTTCCAATTGGTTTCTTCGTAGTGAATTTCGTGCGCTTCGGCTCCCGGCTCCGCCTTCATGCGCCAAAACCCGCCGGTACCGTGGATATGTCCTTTGTTGGAGATGAAGAGAATCTCCTGGCCGTCGCGCGTCCAGACGGGGCTGATCTCCATGTCGTACGCGCTATAGTAGTAGCGGGGGAGATCGCTCTTCGTTTCGCCGGTCAGCCGCGTGACATTCTCAAGCATTCCGTCGCGCACGTCCGCGCGGAAAACATGAAAGCGCTTGTTGTAGGAAGTCGAAACGAAAGCGATGCGCTTCCCGTCGGGAGACCAGCGCGGCTCAACATTCACCGCTCCGCCACTGGTGAGTTGCTGCGTCTTTCCCGTCCCCACATCGAGCAACCACAGCTCCATGGCATCTTTTTGGTAGGAAACGTACACCACACTTCTTCCATCCGGAGACCAGTCCGGCTGGTAGTCATACCCGGGGCCGTCTGTCAGTTGTTGCGCGGTTTTCGAGTCGATTTTTTGCCGCCACAAGGATCCCGCCATCGAATAAACCAATTCCCTCGAATCCGGCGACCACGCCAGGCTGCTCGGCCCGCTGGTCAGCTGCGGCAAATACATTTCGCGAAAATAGTAAGGGTGAGGAAGGTCAATCTGAGGCAGAACCGGCTTTCGCTGCGCCGCACAGGGCAGAAGGAGCGAGGGAATCGTCAGAGCTGCAAAAAACAGTTTTTTCAGCAAGCACACTCCGGGAAAAACTACGCGAGTCCTGACTTCGCGAGTGGCAATTCGCGGATACGCTTGCCAGTCGCGGAGAAGATGGCGTTGCACAACGCCGGTGCAAAGGGAGGCAATCCGGGTTCGCCGATTCCCGCGGGTGGTGCGTCGCTAGGGGTGATGTAGACATTTGTTTCGCGAGGCGCAACGTTCATCCGTGCCATTTGGTAGGAGTCGAAGTTGGATTGGTCTATCACGCCGTTGGTCGCGGTGATCTCTCCATAAAAAGCGATGCTTGTTCCCATGACTGCGGCACCTTCAAATTGTTGGCGCGCCATCTCCGGATTGACGACGGTGCCCGCGTCCAAAGCGGTGTCCACTCTTTTGATCTGTACCATGCCCGCGTCGTCCACCTGCACCTGCACCACGGTAGCCACGTAGGTCAGAAAGCTGCGGTGCATCGCCACTCCGATACCGTAGCCGTTACCCGGTTTTTGTTTGCCCCATCCGGCCTTTTCCGTCGCCAGTGTCAGCACGCGTCGAAATCTTGCCGTATCAATCGGATATTGAGTGTAGTCCCCATCGTAATTCGGATAGTCCTTGCCGATTTCGTCCTTCGGAATAATCCGGTCGGGTCCGAGCAGTTGCAGTAGATATTGGGCGGGATCCTTGCCTGCCGCATGCGCCAGCTCGTCAGCGAAGGAATGAATCCCAAATGCATGATAGACATTGGCCACCGAACGCAGCCAGCCGATTCGAACGTGCGCCGTCGCCGGGCCATTCTCAGCGCGCAAGTTCGGCAACGCAAACGGTACATCCGTGAAGCCCAGGCCAAGCTCGTCTGGAGCGGAATAATTTGCGCTCGAATCGAAAGTCGAGCCAATGGGCGGAAAAACCGTTCTCTGCAACCAGGCTGCCGGCATCCCATCCGGACCCAACGCCGCTCTCATATACATCGCCGCGACGGAGTGATAGACATCAAACTTGATGTCGTCTTCGCGGCTCCAGACTACCTTCACTGGCTTTCCCGTTTTTTTCGAGAGCACTGCTGCTTCTACGACGAAATCCGGAAAAGATTTTCTGCCGAACGCCCCGCCCAGCAGCGTCACATGCACCGTAACATCTTCCTTTTTCAATCCTACGGCTTGCGCGATTGCATCGCGGGCACCCTGCGGATTCTGCGTCGCGGCCCACGCTTCCACTTTTCCGTCGCGGTAGATTGCCAGGGCAGCCGGCGGCTCCATCGAAGCGTGCGCCAGCAGCGGGGCATAATACTCGGCTTCAACGATCTTGCCGCCCTTGGCGAACGTTGCGTCCACGTTGCCGTTCTCTCGCACAACCTTGCCGGGCTTTCGCGCCGTCTCCTGCAGTTCTTTCTTGTAGGCGTCCGAGTTCCAAACGCTGTTCGGGCTCTTTTCCCATTCGATCTTCAGTTTTTTCTTTCCTTGCACCGCCGCCCACGTACTGTCCGCCAAAACTGCTACGCCGCCCAGCGCCTGAAAACCGACGGGAGGCTTGAACGCGTCGATGGTCGCCGTCTGCTTCACGCCCGCGACGCCGAGTGCCGCCTTGTCATCCACGGATTTCACCGCGCTCCCGAACACCGGTGGATGCGCCACGCTGGCATACAGCATCCCCTCCGCATGGGTATCCTGTCCGTAAACCGCCTTCCCGGTGCACATGTCCTTCAGGTCGTAACTCGAGGCGCCTTTTCCGATATATCGCCAATCGCTGCGTGCCTTCAGCTTCACATCTTCCTTTTTCGGCACACCCAATTTCGCCGCGCCTGTTGCCAGTTCTCCATAGCCAAGTTTCTTACCTGAAGGCTTGTGGATCACGATGCTCATGCTTGTCGCGCATTCCGCGGCCGGGACTCCCCACTGCGCTGCCGCAGCCTGGACCAGCATCAGCCGCGCGGTTGCGCCGGCCTCGCGCAAGGTGTCGAAGAAGCTCCGCACCGAATGCGATCCGTCCGTATCCTGATCGCCATATTTTTCGTCACCAGTAGCCTGCACGATGGTCACGCGCGCCCAGTCCGCATCCAGTTCATCCGCCACGATGCGGGGAAGCGCGGTTCGGCTGCCGCTTCCCATCTCTGAACGATGCGCAATGATGTAGGCGGTTCCCTGCGTATCGATTGCTAGATAAACGCTGGGCTGAAGCACGGCTTTAGCCATGGCATCGGAAGCGCTCGCGTTCGAAACCGCTCCAAACAGTTCCTCCGGCACCACGCGGACGCTCAGAATAAACGCTCCCGCTCCCAGCATTCCCTTCATGAATCCGCGCCTGCTCACATTTTCAAAACGAATCATGCAGTCCTCGCTCTACCTTTATACAGAAATAGACACAAAACCGCGCAATCTACGGTCCATCCTACTGCCAATCCCGTTTCTTGCAAGCTCAGAAATCCGGAATTGCGCCACAACTCTAGCGGAGTCAGAGTCAGTTCCTGCCGCTACCGCTCCGGCCAGGCGCCTAGCGCGCGCCGCAAATCCACCAATTGTCCTAGGTGATACGCATTGTGATCGGCGAGGATCAGTGCTTCGCGAAGAATCGTCTGTCCGTCCCCGTGTGGAATTTTGGCGTACAAATCGGTTTTGGGGTTTTTCACCAGTTTGATCATCTCCTGCAGATCGCGCTGAAATGCTTCCACGCACTTGTCCCATGCCGAATCATCCGGCGGCACAGGCGTCTTCGGCCAGTAGCCTTCCGGAAATCCCGGCGATTTGTGTTTGGGATTACGGCTGAATTCCAGGATGTCCCACTGAGCCAGTCGCGCGTGCTCCAGTAACTGCCAGCCGGTGTGTGGCAAGCCTGAAATGAACGCTCCACGTTGCGGCTCCGGGAATCCATCGATTCCGTCCATGAAGTGTACGTGGGCGCCCCCGCCCTTCAACAGGGCAACCAGATGCTCGCGGAGCGCCTGATCCTTGTTTCCACCTGCAACCTTCTTTTTTGTGGTCTTTTTCTTTTTTTTCTTCACGTCCGTTTCCTACTTTTCTGAGAGAAGCACCTGTTGCGGCATGTTCGGAACAGGATGCAATGTCGTTTTCACAAACCCCGCGTTCCCAAACATCTTCTCATATTCGGAGAAAGTGTAGGCGTCGCTTCCCGCCAGGCATAATGAGGCTGAAGCCATGGACGTTCTCCTGTTTGCCCCAAGATAATCGCAGGCTCATTCTAGCGAACGCCGCGGTCGATGGGAAACTCCGTCCGCCTGCAGCGATCGCGATTGCCCTGCAACCAGTTGGGCTGGCATACTTTCTTTCTTACATTCGACAAGAGGAAACTGATGAAACGTGAATATCACCGCTGGCATTCCCCGCGGCTCGGCATGGAGCTTGGTGTCGTTGTCTACGGCCATTGGGGGCCACCACTGCTAGGTTTCCCCACCAGTGCGGGCGACGAGATGGAACTCGAAGGCCAAAGCATGGTCGGCGCGCTGGCGGATTTCATTGACGCTGGAAGAGTGAAATTCTTCACCATTAATTCCATCAATGGCCTCAGCTTTTACAATAAAGGCGCGCATCCCTTTCATCGAAGCTATGTGCAGTCCGTTTTCGACTCTTATTTGCGCGAAGAAGTCGTCCCTTTTATCTGGGATAGCTGCCAATCGCCGGGAATCGGCATCTCCACGATGGGTGCTTCCTTCGGCGCGTATCATGCCGCGAACTCTCTTTTCAAACACCCCGACGTCATCAAGCGATGCTTCGCTATGTCTGGCGTCTACGACGTGAAAAATTTCATGGACGGCATGTACGACGACAATTTCTATTTCAATAATCCCGTCGACTACCTCTCCAACATGAACGATCCCTGGTTTTATGAGCAGATCGCTTCGTGCGACATCCATATCACCACCGGCACCGGCCAGTGGGAAAACAGCGGGCCAACCTACCGCCTCTCCGAAATTCTCTCCAGCAAAGGCATCTGCCATTCGCTCGACAATTGGGGCCCGCAGGGCGGCCATGACTGGCCGTACTGGAAACACCAGATGCGCGAATACATCTCCAAGTTGTTTTGAATTTGAAACTCGAAGCAGATCTACCGCCGAGTAGCGGAGACTTCAGGCCAGGCCGAGATGTTCGAGCTGGTATTTGCCCTTTTCGATGACTTGGTCGTCGTCGATCCAGACGTCGCAGTTGCGAGTCAGTACGTCCACGTGTGTCCGGGATTTCCAGTCCGCGTGGGTCTGGCTGCCATAAGGGTCGCCGAAAGCGATGTGCACGCCGGGAAACTTTTCATCCTGAAGCAGAATTCCAATCATCTCCGACAGGCCGAGATTGGTGCCGAAAGCCAGCTCGCCGACTCGGTCGCTGTTCTCATCTGTGTGGCAGTATTCCCAAAATTCCTTTTCCAAGTCTTTTCGCGCGCATTCGACGTCAACAAGCCGCGCGCCTTTAATCTCCAGCACCAGCGGCGTGGTCTGCAGATCCCCATACTTGCCATTGAAATGGTCGCCCGCCGTGGCATCACACACAAATCTGCCGTCCACGGTCGCGGGAGTCGTGAAAACTTCTCCGGCCGGAAGGTTCGACCAATAGCGCGGGCTGATGAGCCCGCTGGTCTTTACCCAGTCGAGGCCACGATCGAAATGCGCGGCAATCTCTGTTCCGGCATCGGACTTCACCGTAAGTGTTTCCGCGCGCAGCATGCGTTCGCGAAGTTTGTCGCTCAGCTTGTCCACCATGCGGTAGTCCGCACGCATGCCCTGCTGCATAATTTCTGGAGTAACGCCAACCATATGTGCATAACGGATCTGACGCCGCTCGACCACTCGCACGATGGCCATACGCGCCGCCAGCTCGCCAGGCTGTGGCGTCATGCACATCACGCCTACGTCCGCCATTTCCAGTGCTTGCAAGACGGCTGGTGGCGCCGCGGTCATCGGCCGGGGGCCGAAGTCTTCAAGCAACAATCCGGTGTATACGGCGCCGCGGTCGTCCAGTGCTGCGGCAATACCCGCTGCGACGGCGCGACTGGCATCGTCGGCAATGAGCGCGACATGCTCGCCGGGCCGAACACTGAGGCATGTTTCCACGGCGTTGCGCGCGCCTGGCATCAACTCGGCTCTGGGAGTACCAAAGTTCATCTAATTAATTCTACTTGAATTGGGAAAATTTTCTAGGGTAAGCATTCCAGATGCGTTCTGTTCCAAACTGGCCAGACGGTCAGGGGGCTGGCACGTTGTTGCAAACTCTCACCCCCGCAGTGATGTTGCTATCACTCGGCCGCGAGAGTTTTCGCGGAGACTCGATACGCTGGAACCTGGCCGCCGCCGCTGGTCACGTTCGCGAGGCCCGTGGCGCTCAGCCGCGTTAGGAATCCGCATAACTTTCCTCTAAACAAATAAGGCGCAAAATCCACCAGCATGTCGCGGTAATGCACCTGACCTACATCCGTGATGTATGGAAAGACCTCGCGGCGAATCGGAATTCGCTCCTGGGTGATCCAAACGCCATTTTTCGCTGTCAACGCGCGTTCGATCGCGTCATCCCACGCGGCTTCCTCCGTTTCCCAACCGAGCGTGACGCCAGAGCCGCCATATTCGTCGCTGGGCTTCAGCACCAGGTTTTCCCTCTGCTCCCGGATAAAGGCGAGCAACTCCACCTGCCGTCCGTAATGCGCCGTCTTGATGTCGGCGACGATGCGCGTCCAGGGAATATGATTTCGAATCAGTTCGCGTTCGCTGTGCGAGAACAGCGCGCCGTTTTGCTCGTCCGTCAGCACCGCGAAAAAAGCTTTCACGTGCGGAATTTTGCAGCGAAAGTTATTCGCCACACATACGGCGTTCGCGGAGTACGCTTTTACCAGCGCGGCGCATTCCGCCGGCTTCGCCACGATGTCGTTGATCAACACCCGGCGGTAGACCATGTCAATGACTTTGCCCTGTGCCACCAGCGTCTTGCCGTCGAACTCCAGTTCTCGTGGATCCGCGATCAGCGTGGGCACGCCCATTCTCTCAAAACGCTCCTGGAGGATTTCGAATTCGCTCCAGGTGGGCACACCTTCCCAATCCACAATGGCTATCTGCGGAGTCGTCGACGAGCCGCCCCAGTCCAGATAACTCATCATCAGCGCGTCCAGCAGCTTGGCGATGAGCGGGTAAGTGTGGACCTCATAATGTTGCGAAAATTTGCCCATGACCGGGAGTTCGCTGAAAATCCCGGCCAGCGTCTCCGCGTAGCCCGCACCCGCGGGCGACTCGCCGTTGTATTCGGCAAACTTGAGTGAATCGGGGAGCAAAAACGCATCGAGCCGCGAAGCGGTGCTCGCCGGTCCATATCCCGTGTGCATCCGCGCCAGGCGTTCCTCTTCCTCCCGGAGATGGAATTGCGCGAAGAGATGCCGATCGTCAAGTGCAGCCAGGGTGACGCGCTCGGCCAGTGCCGCGATGCCTTCCGCCACCGTTCGAACGCGGTCCTCATCTTCGGGAGAAAGAAAAAACGGACGCAAAAAAGGACAGTGCACACGATCGCCAAACGTGAGCTTCGCTTTGCGCATCCGCTTGAACAGATCCTGAGGAAGGGAGGGCACGCGCAGAAGCGTCGTCTTCAAAATCTCGTTCCATTCCTCCTGTGGAGTCGGAGGAGTCATCGAAGCTGGAGCGGCGCTCGTCATTTTGTCGGAGTTCCCGATGGTCCTGCTGAGGGTACGGCTGCCGCCGGAGCTGCTTGAACCTTTGTCGTTGCCTGCCCGCTCGCGGACTGCGTTGCTGCGACGCTCCTCGGCGCTCCCGTAAATCCAGCCGCGGCGCCGATTCCCAGCATCTCTTCCCATCGTGGCCAGGGATTCGAGGCCTTCCCATTCACCGCGCGGTCGATCACCAGCCGCGCCATCTTCTCCACCACGTGCGCGAAATAAAATTCCGTGATGCGGTCGCGTTCAAAGTCCGGAGCGGGATTCAGGAAGTCGATGGCGTAAGGCACACCGTCTTTAACGGCAAACTCAATGGTATTCATCTCATAGCCGAGCGCCTGGTTGATCGTCTGCGCATCTTTCACCACGCGGGCGCCAAGCTCCGCGGTCAGATACTGGTGTTCCACCAGGTACTTGCGTTCTTTCGGATCGTAGTGCACTGGCAGGATGTCCATCTTCCCGAACGTGAAGCAGCGCACATACTGAGTGAAATCGATGAACTCCTGCAATGTCATGCAATACGGCGAGGTCTTGTCATACGCCGCCAGCAATTCTTCTTTGTTATTCACCTTGTAGACGTGCTTCCATCCACCGCCGGAAAATGGCTTAAGGATCGCCGGCCGTCCAACATAGTCCAGCAAACCGTCCCAATCCACGGGGTATTCCAGGTTGTGCAGCGATTCGCTGTTGATATCCACATCGCTCGGGTAACCCTTCTGTGGCAGCAAGACCGTTTTCGGGATGGCGATACCCAGCTTCGCAGCCACCGCATAGTTGAAAAACTTGTCGTCGGCCGTCCACCAGAACGGATTGTTGATGACGTACGTGCCCTGTAGAACGGCATGCTTCAGGTAGCCGCGGTAATACTCGACTTCATGGGAGATGCGGTCCACGATCACGCTGTACTTCGCTGGCTCGCCCATGCGCGTGCCGCCAAGCTTTACAAATTCCGCTGTCACTCCATCCTTCGCGCCAAGCGCATTCACTCGCTCGATAAACGCCGGAGGAAAGCTGTATTCTCGCCCGCAAAGAAGGCCAACTTTTTTCATATTTGTGCTCCCGCAAGGACCTGTGGAACTGGCTCACTAATTCACCGCGTGCGCGGAAGATGTGTGCGGCTCGGTCACTCCGCCGCGCGTTTCTGCAACGAGGTGGCGCACTACGGCTTTCAGGTCGCCCGTTTCCTTATACACACGCAATTGCCGGTCGGCGCTGGTGCCCTCATTAATAATTGTGTGAACGTATTCGACCGCGCTGCGGCTTCCCAGGTCGTCGACCACATCCTCCACAAATTCCAACAATTCCACGATTAGTTGGCGCATGGGCACTTCGGTTTCTTTGCCGAAGTCGATGAGCTTTCCTTCAATGCCGTAGCGCGCCGCCCGCCACTTGTTTTCTTCGATCAGTGCCCGCCGGTAGAGCCGCCAGCTCATATTGCCCTGGTAAAGGCGATGCAGCTTCACGATGATCGCCTGCGTGAGTGCCGCGATGGCCACTGCCTCTTCCACTTTCGTCGAGACATCGAACATCCGGAATTCCAGCGTGCCAAATGTCGGATGCGGCCGCACATCCCACCAGATTTTCTTCCCGTTGTCGATACAGTTCAGCCGGATGAGAAGGTTTACGAAATTTTCGTAAGCGCTCCACGATTCGAATTGCTCCGGCACGCCCGTCCGCGGAAACCGGCGAAACACCGTCGTGCGGAAAGACTTCAATCCCGTGTTCCGTCCCATCCAGAATGGCGAGCTGGTGGAAAGCGCCAGCAGGTGTGGCAGGAAATAGCGAACACCGTTCATCATGTCGATGGTGGTCTGCTTGTCCGGCATTGCGACGTGCACGTGCATCCCGAAGATGAGCAACGATCTCGCCAGTTGCCCCATCTCTTCCACGATGTGCTGGTAACGTTCGCCGGGAGAGATAACCTGATCGATCCAGCTTGAAAAAGGATGCGTGCCCGCCGCCGCAACCTGGAGCCCCGCGCGTTCCGCCGCTGCCACCAATTCGCCTCGCGTCCGGTGCATCTCGATGCGCAATTCACTAACGTTCTCGCAGATCCGCGTGCCGGTTTCCACGATCGATTGGTGAAGCTCATTTTTAACCTGCTCGGCGATATCCGGGGAAATCTCTGAGACGATGTGGCTGACGTGCGAACGTAGCTCGCACGTGGCGGGATCTATGATTTGAAATTCTTCTTCGACGCCGATAGTAAAGCGGTGAGCCATGGAGTGGCCCTCTGGTCACTTGGTCGTGTTGGGGACTTCGAGCCTCGTATCATACCCGCCAGCCCGCCAAATTGCACCTGCATCAACCTCTGGAGGAACGCCAATATCCCGATTGGCTTAGCTTCCGGGCGACCCGGTCAATTTGGTTCTGGACTGCGGGATACAGGGCTTGCCAGACTCTTTCGCATGCAAATCAAACCCTTTCGTATAGAGCAGTATTTCGGCAAATATGAGTTCACCGCCAAATACCTGCTCTCTAGTTCCGATGCGGAGTCCCGCGCGATACAGGAACTGCTCGATCTAGAGCCAGGCGCCCACGACCGCCTCCTCAAACACTGGTGCGGCTACACCGAATCGCCGGGGGCCCCCGATCTTCGGCAAGCGATCGCCGCTATCTACCATCCACTCAGCCCGGACGATGTTCTTGTTGTAGCAGCCGCCGAAGAAGGTATCTTCGTCCTCTACCACGCATTAGCGGGGCCCGGCGATCACATCATCGTCGAAACCCCATGTTACGAGAGCGGCCTGGAGGTTGCGCGTAGCACCGGGGCTCAGGTGAGCGAATGGCCCCGCTCATTCGAAAGCGGATGGGCACACAACGTCGCCGTCCTTGAAAAGTTGCTCCAGCCAAACACCAAAATCATCTACATCAACACGCCTCACAATCCTACCGGCCTCTTAATGCCGGCAGGCATTTTCAAACAAGTTCTTGATCTGGCGGCGAGCCGCAGGATTATTTTGTTTTCGGATGAAGTCTACCGCGAGCTCGAACACGAACCCGCGACGCGTCTCCCGGCCGCCTGCGAAGTGTACGAAAATGCCGTTAGCCTGGGCTCCATGAGTAAGACCTACGGTCTGCCCGGCCTTCGTCTCGGATGGCTCGCCAGTCGCAATCCAGAAATTCTCCGCCGCTGTCTGGGATTCAGGTACTACACCACCATTTGCAACAGCGCTCCCAGCGAATTTCTTAGCGCGCTCGCCCTCCGCCATCGCGAAGTCCTGGTGCAGCGCAACCGGGAACTTGTATTACGCAACCTGCAGCTTCTCGATGCCTTTATCCTTCGGCGCTCGAACCGATTTGAATGGGTGAGGCCCAACGCCAGCCCCATCGGGTTCGTCCGGCTCAAACCCGAGCAAGACGTACTCGCTTTCTGCGAAAAAACTGTCCGCGATGCAGGAGTCCTTCTGCTGCCGGGCACCGTCTACGACCAGCCGCGCCACATCCGCTTCGGCTTCGGCCGCAAGAACATGCCCGAAGCCTTGGCGCAATTCGGCGCCTACTTGGATTCACATCCCTGAAGAAAATTTGCAATCGAAGGCGGATTCAAGAAGTAGGACAGGCATTCGTGCCTGTCCCTCCGTAGGTGTAACCTCGCGGGGCCCTCTCGTCACTTCGTTACTTCATTACTTCTTTATTTCGATCCTGCTATGCTGCGCCCATCGCTCTTCGCTGCTGGAAGCACTCCCGGCAGAAGACCGGACGCCCCTGCGTGGGCCGGAAGGGAACAGTCGTCTCCTTGCCACACTGAGAGCAGTTTGTCTTTGTCTCCGACCGCATCGGTGAAGCGTGTCCGCCGCCACCTCCTCCTTCGGCTCGTTTCGCCTTGCAGGCTTTGCAGCGTTTGGGCTCGTTCTTGAAACCCTTGTCGGCGAAAAACATCTGCTCGCCGCCCGTGAACACAAACTCAGCCCCGCATTCCGAACACTTCAACACCTTGTCGTGGTATTCCATCAGCCGCTCTCCCTGGTCCCGTGTCGGGCAGGAGGTTGGGCAGACTTTGTACCGGAGAGCCGAATTGCTTGAGGAAACCTGTATCCGGGGACGCCGGGCGCGGATCCCTTGGGCCTGCGGGCACGAAGCTGAAACACGAACCCAATACTTCCTTGCCTAACCGGGGGCCTGATTCTCGGAAGTGCGGCGCAGAGCCGCGACGTAAAACGGATAGGCGGCCCCAACCTGACCGGGGCCGCCTCCCTGAACTAATCCGCTTCCCGCCGCTGCTTCTTGCGCAGTCGCTTCCGCGAAAGCGCTTCTTTTGCCCGGCGCTTCTCGCCGGGTTTCATGTAGAAGCTGTGCTTCTTGATTTCCTTGATGATGTCTTCCTGTTGCACCTTGCGTTTAAAACGCCGCAGGGCATTTTCCAGAGATTCACTCTCTTGGATGATGACTTCAGCCACTTTATTAATTCACCCCCAATCCGGTTCGGATTGGTATCTTGCGGCGCCTCTCGCCGGCCATGCTGCCGCCGGCTATGCACTGCTGCGGGCACCGCCCCTGTTCTTAATTATCGCACGTATTGTCCGCTTCGCGGCTGCACCAGAAAGGTCGCTGGCATCTTCTAATCAATTCTTGCCATCCAAGTCAAGGAATCTTTCTACCTGCCCACCAGTCCCCGCAGTACTGAACCCATGTACTGGCAATAAAGTTACTATATTATTCTACAGTAAATTAAGAATGCAGTTTTCTATAAGCCTCTTCCTGCTCCCGGCTTCCTCTCCGTCACGCTTGTACTCCCCTCCGCCCTTACGTAAAATGAGCCGCTTCTTAAGACGCGCCCAGCGGGGGTCCATCCATGTCGGATATGCGCGACGCGATCGGAGTTCTCCTCGCAGGAGGCCAGGGCGAACGCCTCTGGCCGCTGACCCGCGACCGTGCCAAACCCGCCGTTCCTTTCGGCGCTCTTTATCGCATCATTGACATCACGCTCTCCAATTGCATCAACTCCGATCTCCGCCGCATCTTCGTCCTCACGCAGTACAAAGCTCTCAGCCTCAATCGCCACGTCCGTGCCGGCTGGTCGCCCCTCGCCGGCCTCGGCGACTACATCGAAGTCCTAACTCCGCAAATGCGCGTCTCGAAGGAGTGGTATCAGGGCACCGCCGACGCCGTTTACCAGAACATTTATTCCATCGGCAGCGAGCGCTCCAAGTACGTCTTCATTCTCTCCGGCGATCACATTTACAAGATGAATTACGCCAAGATGCTCAAGCAGCACGTGGACTCCGGCGCCGAAGTCACCGTCGCCACCATCCAGATTACAGTTGCTGAAGCTGCTCGCCAGTTTGGCGTCATTGAAGTCGACAAGGACTGGCGTATCATCGGCTTCGAAGAAAAACCCGCCGAGCCCAAACAGTCTCCGCACCATCCCGGGAATTGCAACGCTTCCATGGGCATCTACATCTTCAACACCCAGCTCATGATTCCCATCCTCCTTGCGGATTCGGAGGATCCCAAGTCCAGCCACGATTTCGGCAAGGACATCCTGCCACGCATCATCTCGAAGCACCGTGTATTCGCCTATAATTTCGTCGATGAAAACAGCAAGGATGCGCTCTACTGGCGGGACGTCGGCACTCTCGATGCCTATTACGAGGCCAACATGGACCTCGTCAGTGTTTCACCCGTTTTCAATTTGTACGATAATAATTGGCCTTTGCGCACCTGGCAGCACCAATACCCGCCCGCAAAATTCGTCTTCGCCGACCCCGAACGCATGGGCGCCGCGCTCGATTCCATCGTCGCCGGCGGTTCCGTCATCTCCGGCGGCCGCGTTCAAAAATCTGTCATCGGCAACAACGTCCGCGTCAACAGCTACTGCGAAGTCTCGGACTCCATCTTCTACAATCATGTGAACGTCGGCCGTCATTCCCGCATCCGCCGCGCCATCATTGATCGCCACGTCAGCCTTCCCGAGCGTACTGAAATCGGCTACGACCTCGAAGCCGACCGCCGCCGTTTCCACGTCACCGATTCCGGCATCGTCGTCGTCGTCCGTCAGGAATCCTTAATCGAAGAACCCGAAAGCGCTTAATTTCGCCTTAGCACTTTCTGGCACAGCCTTCAGACTGTGCTCCTACGGTCACAATCCTAAGCTGAGTCTTGCCCTTCGGCAGACCGATATCCCTGCAAAGCGCAATCGTTCGGTCTGATACAATCTCCAATTCATCCTGAATCAGGAGATTGCTGAAACATGTCCACGAAGATTACCCAAGTCCGCGCGCGCCAAATCATCGATTCCCGCGGCAATCCCACAGTTGAAGCCGATGTGTACGCTGGCGATGGTGCCCGCGGCCGCGCCGCCGTTCCTTCCGGCGCTTCCACTGGCGAGCACGAAACCCTTGAGCTCCGCGATGGCGATAAATCTAAATACCTTGGAAAAGGCGTCCTCAAAGCCATCGCCAACGCAAACAACGAACTCTCCAAAGCCGTCGTTGGCTTCGACGCTGCAGATCAGCGCGCTCTCGACAAGCGCATGATCGATCTTGATGGCACTCCTACCAAGTCCCGCCTTGGCGCGAACGCTATCCTCGCTGTCTCCATGGCCGCCGCCCGCGCCGCTGCTGCCGCCCAAAACATCCCTCTCTACAAATATCTGGCGCGCTATTCCTCTGATACTTCCGCGAACCTGCTCCCGTGCCCCATGATGAACATCCTAAACGGCGGCGCGCACGCTGATAGCTCCGTCGACTTCCAGGAATTCATGGTCATGCCCATCGGCGCGCCGAACTTCTCCGAAGCCCTCCGTTGGGGTGTCGAAGTTTTCCATGCGCTAAAAACCGCCCTGAAGAAACACGGCTACTCCACCGCCGTTGGCGATGAAGGCGGTTTCGCCCCCAGCTGCAAATCAAACGAAGAAGCCATCCAGATCGTTCTCGAAGCCATCGCTGCCGCCGGATACAAACCAGGCGAGCAGATAAGCATCGCTCTTGACCCCGCTTCCAGCGAATTCTATGACAAAGCCAGCGGCAACTATGTTTTCAAGAAATCTGATAAATCCACGCACAGCTCCGCGCAAATGGCCGCCTACTGGACCACCTGGGCGGAAAAATATCCCATCGTCTCGATCGAAGACGGCATGGCTGAAGATGACTGGTCCGGCTGGAAATCTCTGACGCAAAGCATCGGCAGCAAATCATCCAAAAAGAAAATCCAATTGGTGGGGGACGACCTCTTCGTAACGAACACGACGCGGCTCTCCCGCGGTATCAGCGAAGGCATCGCCAACGCCATCCTCATCAAGCTCAATCAAATCGGCACCGTGACCGAAACCTTCGACGCCATCGAGCTCGCCCGCAAAGCCGGCTACAACTCCATCATTTCCCACCGCTCCGGCGAAACTGAGGACACCTTCATCGCCGACCTCGCCGTCGCCACCGCTGCCGGCCAGATCAAAACGGGCTCCGCCAGCCGCACCGACCGCATTGCCAAATACAACCAGCTCCTCCGTATCGAGGAGGAGCTCGGCCCCGCCGCCCGCTTCAACGGCAAAGCCGCCCTCGGCTGATCCGGAAGCGGTGAGAAGCAAAATGAAATACACATTCATCGCAATCGTATTCCTCTTCCTGCTGCGCGTGCCGGCGGTCTCGGCGCAGCTCGAACAGCCTGCGAACCCCGTTGAAGTTACATTTCCCAGCGGCAACCTCGTTCTTCACGGGTTTATCTATAAACCAGCTGGCAATGGGCCGTTTCCCGCGGTCCTCTGGAACCATGGCAGCGAGCGACGTCCCGGCTGGCTCCCCGACCTCGCCCCCCTCTTCATCAGTCGGGGATATATTCTGTTCATTCCTCAACGCCGCGGCCACGGCCGCTCACCTGGCGAGTACATCATGGACGAGCTTGCGCAGGCTGGCGGAAGCGGCGGACAGCAAGCTCGCGGCAAGAGACTGGTCCAATTAATGGAGTTGCAGCTTCAGGATCAGATTGCCGCGCTTACTTACTTGAAAGGATTACCTGAGGTAGATGCGCAGAGGATCTCCGTCGCGGGGTGTTCCTTCGGCGGGATTCAGACTGTCCTGATGGCGGAACGCGGTGTCGGCCTTCGCGCCGCGGTTGATTTTGCCGGAGCCGCGCAAACCTGGAAGGAATCTCCGGAATTGCGTGATCGTCTGATAAAGGCCGTCCACCAGGCCCAAATGCCGGTCCTCTTTATCCAGGCGCAAAACGACTACGACCTGGCCCCCAGTCGCGTTCTCGCCGCGGAAATGGAAAAAGTAAACAAGCCGCACGAGAGCATGATTTTTCCCGCGTTTGGTAAGACCGCTCAAGAAGCCCACGAATTCTGTGTCCACGGTGGAGAGATTTGGGCCCCCAAAGTATTTTCATTCCTCAATCAAGCTACGCATTGAGCCCGTGCCACCTGTCCGAACCCCGCAGGCTGCAATCCCGCGATAGGATGAGTGCTTATCCCATGGACGAAGCTGCAAAATCCCGGCGTTCTCGCGATGACCTCGGTATCCGCCACGCAGGCCCGGCGGACGTGGAATCCCTCTCTGCGCTGATCAACGTCGCGTTCCGCGTCGAGCTGCCTTTCATCGACGGCGATCGCATCAGCCCCGACGGCGTTCGTGAGTACATGAAAAAAGGAAAATTCCTGATCGCCGAGGATTCTGCCGACCTCGCCGGCTGCGTCTACGTCGAACTCCGCGGCAATCGCGGCTACCTCGGTCTCCTTGGAGTCGAACCGCGACGCCAAGGCACCGGCCTGGGCCGCAAATTAATGGCGGCAGCGGAAAGTTATTTTCGCGAATCAGGCAGTGTTGCCATCGATCTTCGCATCATCAGCGCGCGTGCACCGCTCCCTGCCTTTTACCGCCACCTCGGATACCTCGAAACAAGCACCGCCCCAATCCCCCCCGAAGTCGAGACAAAAGTTCCCTGCCATTACATTGAGATGTCAAAATCCCTCTGCTGAGATTCTGTTCGCGCAACCGGCCAGAATTGTGTCCCGCCTCGAAACCAAACTTCGGGCTTGCGAGTCCAAAGACTACAGTAAATAATCCTCACCTTACTTTATGGGGGAAAAATGAATCGTAGCGCCGTGTTTGCCTCACTTGTTATCGCAGGGCTCTCGCTCGCCCCACTCGGCAAGCACGTCATCGCCGACGAACAGCCGTTCTTTGGTTACTCCGCCGCGTCGTCGCGCACCGAACGCCAATGGGAAGAAAAGCTGCGCGCCATTCCTACTCCCGATAATCTTCGCTCCTATATGCAGCGGCTCACGGCCCGCCCCCACAACGTTGGCTCTCCCTACGACAAAGACAACGCTGAATGGATCGCCGCTAAATTCAAGGAGTTCGGTCTCGACACCCACATCGAACAATTCGACGTTCTCTTTCCCACGCCCAAGGAGCGCGTAGTCGAACTCGTCGACGGAGGTCCCAAATTTGTCGCCAAGCTCCAGGAGCCCGCGGTTTCCGTCGACCCCACGTCGGATCAGCAAGCCGAGCAGCTTCCCACGTACAACGCCTACTCCATCGATGGAGACGTCACCGCTCCGCTCGTCTACGTCAACTACGGCATTCCTGAAGACTACGAATATCTCGAGCGCCTCGGCGTTTCCGTGAAAGGCAAGATCGTGATTGCTCGCTACTATCACTCCTGGCGCGGCATCAAGCCCAAAGTAGCCGCTGAACACGGTGCCATCGGCTGTCTCATCTATTCCGATCCGCACGAGGATGGATTCGTCCAGGGGGAAACTTTTCCTGCCGGACCGTATCGCCCTCCCGACGGTGTGCAACGCGGCAGCGTCGCGGACATGCCCTTCTATCCCGGCGATCCGCTCACCCCCGGTGTCGGCGCCACGAAAGATGCCAAACGCCTGAAAATCGAAGAAGCCGCCACCATCACCAAAATCCCCGTCCTCCCGATTTCCTACGCTGACGCGCAACCGCTCCTTGCGGCGCTCACCGGGCCGGTTGCTCCGGAAGGCTGGCGTGGCGGACTAGGAATCACCTATCACGTCGGACCGGGTGCGGCTAAAGTTCACTTGAAAGTGACATCGAACTGGCTCACTAAGCCCGTCTACGACGTTGTAGGGAAAATTCCAGGCGCTGTTTTTCCGGATGAATGGGTAATTCGCGGAAACCATCACGACGCCTGGGTGAACGGCGCCGAAGATCCCATCGCGGGACTCGTTGCGGAAATGGAAGAGGCCCGCGCCCTGGGCGAGCTGCTCAAATCCGGATGGAAGCCCAAGCGCACTATCATTTATTGCGCGTGGGACGGCGAGGAGCCCGGGCTTCTCGGCTCCACGGAATGGGCCGAAGCTCATTACGACGAGTTGCGCGCGCATGGTGTCGCCTACATTAATTCGGACGGCAACGGGCGGGGTTATCTCAATATCGAAGGCGCCCACACGCTCGAGAAATTCAGCAACGAAATCGCGCGCGAAATCTGCGACCCGGAAACAAAACTCAGCGCCTGGAAACGTGAGCAACTCCGGGCCATCGCCAACGCCAAGACTCCGGAGCAGCGGGAAGAAATTCGCAAACGCCCCGATCTTCGCATACCCGCTCTCGGTTCCGGCTCCGACTACACCGCCTTCCTTCAGCACGATGGCGTGGCTTCGCTCAACATTGGTTTTAGCGGCGAAGATGGCGGCGGCATCTACCATTCCATCTACGACGATTTTTACTGGTTTACGCATTTCAGCGACACGGACTTTGTCTATGGCCGCGCGCTCGCGCAGACCGGCGGTACGGCCGTCATGCGCTTGGCCGACGCCGAGCTCCTTCCATTCGAATTCGGCGACTTCGCCGACACCGTGCAAACTTACCTGAAGGAATTGAAAACACTTTTGCAGAAATCGCAGGACGACATTCGCGAGCGCAATCGCGAAATCGAAGAAGGCGTCTTCAAAGCCACAAACGATCCGCGACGGCCGCTCCTTCCGCCCCCGGCCGAAACCGTTCCGCCGCATCTGAATTTCGCGCCGCTCGAAAATGCCGCCGATATGCTCGTGCGCAGCGCGGCGGAGTATCGCAAAGCCCTTGACCAGGCCAATGCCAACGGCGGCGCTTTGCTGGCCTCCGCTTCACTCGCCGAAGTAAATAAAATGCTCATGACCAGCGAGCGAAAACTCACCAACAACGAAGGCTTGCCGAATCGCCCGTGGTTCAAGCATCAGCTCTACGCCCCGGGTTTTTACACCGGCTACGCCGCCAAGACAGTGCCCGCCGTACGCGAAGCCATCGAGCAGAAACAATGGAAGCAGGCCGACGAAGCCATCGTTGTCGTCGCACTTGTTCTACAGCAGGAAGCAGATCTCATTTCGTCCGCCGCTGCAAAATTGGCGGCAGCAACGGCACATTGATTCGGAAAGGGCGGGGCCATTCCTTCCTATAACCTCGCAATCGTTGGTTTTGGCAACGTCGGCCGTGCGTTTCTGCATCTCCTCGTTTCGAAAGAGACCGAACTGCGCCGTCGCTATGACGTGCGATGGCGGCTGACGGGCGTGGCTACGCGACGCGCCGGCTGGGTCGCTGACCCCGATGGCCTGAATCCTCTTGCCATCCTCAATGGCCATTGGCCGGCTCCGCCCCCTCAACCCTGTCGGAATGTTCACGAATGGCTGGAAAAAGCGCGCGCCGATGTTTTGTTTGAAGCCAGTTCGCTGGTTCCGCAAACCGGCCAGCCTGCCATCGAACATCTAAAGGCTGCGCTCGAACTTGGAGCGCACGCCATCACCGCCAACAAAGGTCCGATCGTGCATGCCTTTCGCGAACTCGCCACGCTGGCTCACGAAAAACAGAAGAAGTTTCTCTACGAAGCGACCGTCATGGATGGCATCCCGATTTTTTCGCTATTTCCTTTGGGCTTGCCGGCTACGGCGCTGCAGAGCTTTGCCGGCGTACTCAATTCCACCACCAACGTTGTTCTTACGGAAATCGAAAAAGGCCGCTCCTTTGACGAAGCGGTGAAACGTGCGCAGGCCATTGGCGTGGTGGAAACGGACCCCGCGGCGGACATCGATGGCTGGGACTCCGCTGTAAAAGTGGCTGCGCTGGCAATTGTCCTGATGGGTGTGCCGGTAAGGCTGGAGCAGGTGCAGCGCACTGGCATCCGCGAACTCAGCGAAGAAAAAATCCGCTCCGTGCGCGCTGCCGGGATGCGCTACAAGCTCGTCTGCCGCGCTGCGCGCCGGGGTGATTCCGTGGATTGCACCGTGCAACCCGAACTCTTGCTGGCTTCCGATCCGCTCGCGAATCTGGAGGGTACTAGTTCCGCGATCCGTTTCGATCTGGACGTATTCAGTTTCTCTCTTGTTGAACACAATCCGGGAATCGAAGCGACTGCCTATGGCCTTCTCGCTGATTTTCTCCGCGCCGTGCAGCCCTAGCCCATCATCCGGCTCGCGATCCGTTCGGCACCGCCCGTTCTGGAATCGAAAGAACTGGCGTCACTCCGTCCGCGTAGCCGATGTCGAACAACATCCCTTCCGATATCTCGCCTGCCATTTTGCGAGACTTCAGGTTCAGGACAAACAAAGCCTGCCGCCCCTCGATCTCGCGCGGGTTTTCGCGCTCGTTCTTGATTCCCGCAAGAATCGTCCGCGAATGGTCGCCGAAATTCACCCTAAGCTTCATCAGCTTTTCCGAGCCGGGGATTTCTTCCACTCTCTCGATGGTGCCAACACGAATGTCCAGAGCCTCAAGGGCTTCGATTCCAACGACAGGCTTCACCGGGGCCGGAATAAATTCACTCATGGCTACCGCTTGTACTGCGCCGCATAGGCGGGTGTGGGAATCTTAGGATCACATTTCTCGTCCCGGATCGGCGCACCCGGAGCAAGCCGCAGTGGAATCACGCCCGCCCATATCGGAAGTTCGTAGTCCGGAGCGTCGTCCTCCGGTGGTCCAACGCGAATCTTTGCCGAAACCTCCGTAAGCGGCAGCCGCAAAATGCTCGTGGCTTTCAGTTCTTTCTCGTTCGGCTGGCGCGCATCCGCCCAGCGGCCGGGAAGGATTTTCTCCGTGAAAGCGTGCAGGGCCTCTAGCTTTTCTTTCGGCGCATCAACGACCGTGGCTTTGCCGAGCGCCACAACGGAGCGATAGTTCATCGAGTGATTGAAGACCGATCGCGCCAGAACGAAACCGTCTGTAAGTGTCACCGTGATGCACACGGATATTCCCGCGCTCACATTGCGCAACATGCGGCTAGCGGCGGAGCCGTGAAAATAGATGTTGTCGCCGATGCGCGCGAAAAGTGTAGGGATCACATAGGGCTGTCCCTCCATCGTGAATCCCACATGGCACACGTAACCTTCATCGAGGATCGCATAAATATCTTTGCGATCGTAAGCGCCGCGCTGCGATTCGCGCACCACGCGCGTACGCTCGGTCGGCGGGATCATTTCGGGCACGGAGCACCTCTTGGAGAAACATGGCGCGGAGACGGCCGCCGCGCGGCCGCTCATTTGATTTATAGCCGGCGCCAAAGCGGCATGAGTGAGGAACAACTGTAAACATGCTATCACGGCCCGCGAAACCCCTGCTGCCCGCCGGCTGGCCGATCCTCAAGAATCAGATTCCAATTTGGTTGCATCGCGCGCACCCCTCTACAACCTAAGCAACTCGTATGAGAGACTAGCGGCTCGGAGAATTTCAGCCGCTTTTCGGGAGCACAAAAGAAAATGAGCACACCAGCAATGCAAGGCACCGATAGCAAAGCGTTCGACATTGCCTGGGTGAGGGAACAGTTTCCTTCGCTGAGTTTGCAGTATCGCCGCCACGGCTCCGCGTTTCTGGATGGCCCTGCGGGCACACAGGTTCCGAAACAGGTGATGGACGCCGTGCAATATTATTTTCTGGGCGCCAATGCGAATACTTATGGGGCGTTTCTCACGAGCCGGCGCGCCAACGAAATGATTGCGTCTTCCCGCGCCGCGATGGCCGATTTCTTCAATTGCGATCCGAATGAGGTGGTCTTCGGCCAGAACATGACGACCATTACTTTTGCGCTGTCGCGCGCGATTGGGCGGGAACTGAAAACCGGCGATGAGATTGTTGTCACCACGCTGGACCACGATGCCAACGTGGCGCCGTGGCGGGCGCTGGAAGAAAAAGGCGTGGTGATCCAGCAAGTGGATATTCGCGAAGCGGACTGCACGCTCGATATAAATGATTTGAAGCGAAAGATTACGCCGAAAACGAAACTGGTTGCCGTGGGATATGCCTCCAACATGGTTGGCACAATCAATCCTGTAGCGGAAATCACCAAACTCGCGCACGCGGCGGGTTCTCTGATGTTTGTTGATGCCGTGCACTACGCTCCTCATGGACTGATCGACGTAAAAGCCCTGGATTGCGATTTTCTGGTGTGCTCGCCCTACAAATTTTTCGGCCCGCACATGGGCACGCTCTATGGCAAGAAAGAACACCTAGAACGCCTCAAACCCTACAAAGTGCGCCCGGCAACCGATATATCGCCCGAATGCTGGGAAACCGGCACGCAAATCCAGGAATTGATCGCAGGAATTGCCGCGGCCGTCGATTACATCGCAGAACTGGGGCGACGATGCGACCCAACCGTGAAAAATCGCCGTGAAGCATTGCACGCAGCCTACCGTGCGACGCACGGCTACGAAACCTCGCTCGTCACGAAGCTCATTGAAGGGTTGCTTGCGATTCCCGGCGTCCAGATTTTTGGGATAACCGATTCCAAGCGATTTGACGAGCGCTGCTCGACGCTCTCCTTTCGGCTGGGCGACCATCATCCAACCGAAATCGCCACGTTCCTCGGCGAACGCGGAATCTTTACCTGGGACGGAAATTTCTACGCCTTGAACCTCTCCGAGCGTCTCGGCCTCGAACAAAAAGGCGGCGTCCTCCGCGTCGGCCTGGTGCACTATAACACCGCCGAAGAAGTAGATCGCTTGCTCAGTGCGCTGGAAGAGTTTGCGCGTTAGTGGTTACAGCAGAATCTTGCCAGTCTATCCGGCTGCACCTCGCGCAAAAAGAGTAAGACCAAAAAGCGAAACCGGCTCCCAGGCCGTCATCAATCGGTAAGACCGAAAAAATATGCGCTCGCTACGCACATCGGGAGCCGCTCGAAGGCCGATGCAGAGCGCCGGGCCCGCGCAAAAGCCACACTGGAAGCCAACGGAGCACTTCAGGTAGACTCTGGCCACTCTCCAACCGGGGCATCGATGACGGACCAATCAAATTCACAGGGACGAGATTCGCTTCGCGCCACGTGGCTGCAAGGCAGCCACTGGCCCGTTGCTGTGTACCTGGTTCTTGCGTTCGCGATTCTGTTTTTCCGGCTGGGCGCAAGCAGTTTGCTGGATTGGGATGAAGGACTGTACGCGCAGATTTCGAAGGAGATTGTGCGTACCCATGATTGGCTGACGCTTCATTGGAGGGGCCAATCCTGGTTCGAAAAGCCGCCTCTGTTCATGTGGCTTACGGCAGTTGCCTACAAGATCGGAGGAATCAGCGAATTTTCCGCGCGCGTAGTTTCCGCGCTGGCGGCAGTGGCTCTCTTTGGCCTGCTCCCTGCTTTCGGCAAGATACTTGGCGACCGATGGATCGGAATCCTTGCCGGATTAATCCTCCTGACGAATAACGAATTCTTGTTTCGCAGCCGGTTTGGCACTACGGACATTCTGCTAACGCTATTCCTTTGGCTTGCTTTCTACGGTTTTCTCCGAGTCGAAGCGGGAAAAGCGCGCGGCTGGCTGGTCGTGGGAGCGGCCTTGGGATTCGCGGTTCTGGATAAAAGCATGGCAGCTGCTGTCGGCCCCGCGGTCATCGGCGCATCGCTGCTTTTGGACGGACCAAAGAAGATCAAGCAAACATTGCTCTGCCCGCAATTCTGGGTGGGTATTCTCATTGCCGTGGTAATCGTCGGGCCATGGCACCTCATAATGCACTTGGAACACGGAATGGCATTTTGGCGGGAATACCTCGGATTGCAGGTGGTCACTCGGATGAGGGCGGGGGTGGGCAGTTTCTACCACGGTGGCCGGCTATTTTATCTTGGGCAATTGCAAAATGATTTTTACCCCTGGTTTTTTCCTGGGCTCTTCGCGCTGGCCATCGCGTTACGGAATATTCTCCGTGAACGTCAGGTGGGCCTCCGCTTATTGTTGCTCCATGTCGCAGTAGTTTTTGTTCTCTACACCGCGGTGCAAACCAAAAATCCGTGGTACATGCTTCCGCTGTATCCAGCGCTGGCCTTGCTTACGGCAGCCTTGTTTCTCCAGGCGTGGAAGAAGAGTGATGCGGCTGCGCTTGGTGCGATCCTCCTGGGAGGAGTCCTCGATGCTTTGATGGGCCCGCCGGCGGCGGTTGCAGTCTTCGGCGCACTAGCCGTGCTGGCATATCTGGTTTTGCACCGTCGCCAGGAGCTCGCGCAGCGTGCGGTGGCAGCCATAATATTCGGTGGGATTTTGTTGATAGGTGCTGCCACATTGCCGGATCTCTATCACAATCGCGAGACGGACGTCGCGCATTTCGGCAAGATGATTGCCCGTGCGTTTCCGCAGGACCAGCAGGCCATCCTGATTTTTGGCCGCCCGTATGGCGCCGGTGCGCCAGGGCCCGCGCTGACCTATTAGTCAGACCGGCCTTATGAGTGGGCGGACAAATACGAAGACCTCGACAAACAGTTTGCGGATGGTCAGCCACGAACCGTCTTTGTCGCCAAAAAGGATTTGAACGAATTTACGCAGGGATACGATTTTGTGGAGCGCATGGAGTACAAGACGTTTCTCTACGGAGAGGCAACCAGACGGCTCCCAAATTCGCAAATTCCCCAATCCGCCGCATCCGCACCGTCAATCGAGAAGCAATAAGGGTATCCAAATCTGAGGATTGCGAGTCGGCATCTTCGCGGAACCGCAAAATCCGTGTATTCTGACGCGCTATGAGCAAACGACCGAAACCGATTGTTTTGACCGTACTCGATGGTTGGGGATACCGCGCGGAGACGAAGGGCAATGCCATTGCTCTGGCGCGGAAGCCGGCGTATGACGAACTCCTTCGGAAATTTCCAAACACGCTGATTCATACCTCAGGGCCGTTCGTCGGATTGCCCGAAGGCCAGATGGGCAACAGCGAAGTAGGGCACATGAACATGGGCGCGGGCCGCATCGTCCATATGGACATCACCCGGATCGACTTGCTGATCGCCAACAAGCAGCTGCAGAATGTGCCGCTTTTTCAACAGGCCATGGAGCGCGGGCGGACGCGGCAACTGCATTTCGTCGGATTGTTGAGCGACGGCGGCGTCCATTCGCATATTCAACATTTATTTGCGCTTCTGGAGATGGCCAAGCAGCAAAAAGTAGAAAACGTGTTTGTGCATTGTTTTATGGACGGGCGCGACACCCCGCCGAACAGCGGGCGCGATTTCGTGCGGCAGCTGCAACAGAAAATGCGCGAGTTGAGCCTGGGCCAGATCGCCACACTGGTGGGGCGCTACTATGCCATGGACCGCGACAATCGCTGGGAGCGTATCGAGCTGGCGTATCGCGCCTTGGTCCACGGTGAAGCGGAGACGAGGACTGACGATCCCGTCGCGGCACTGCAGCGGAGTTACGAACAGGATGTAACCGACGAATTCATCAAGCCCATCGTAGTAACAAAAGGCAGCGGAGGAGCCGCCGCACCCGTCAGCCTGATTCGCGACGATGATGCGGTAATCTTTTTCAATTTTCGCGCCGACCGCGCCCGGCAGATGACTTACGCATTGGCAGCGCCGGATTTTGCCAAATTTGCCGATTCCAAACGGCCGAAGAATCTCTTTTATGTGGGGATGACGCAGTACGATAAAAACTGGCCGTGGCTGAAGTACGTGATCGCGCCGGAAAAACTAGAGCATATCCTGGCGCAGGTCTTCGCGGATCTGCAATACAAGAACTTGCGTACTGCCGAGACGGAAAAGTACGCGCATGTGACTTATTTTTTCAATGGCGGCGTGGAGAAACCGTTCAGCGGAGAAGAGCGAATTCTGGTGCCCTCTCCAAAAGTTGCCACATACGATTTGAAGCCGGAAATGTCAGCGGCCGGCATTACGGACACGGTCGTGAAAGCCATCGAAAAAAACGAGTTCGACGCCATCATCATGAATTACGCCAATGCCGACATGGTGGGCCATTCCGGAAAACTGGAAGCCGCAATCAAAGCCGTGGAAGCCGTGGACGCAGGCCTCGCGCAAATTTATCAAGCGCTGAAACCACGTGGCGGCGTTTGGATCATCACCGCTGACCACGGGAATGCCGAGACCATGATCGACCCCATTACGGGCGGGCCGCACACCTATCACACGACGAATCCTGTGCCGTTTATTTTGGTGAGCGACAATGATCTATTGCGCTTGAAGCCGGGCGGGTCGCTTCGCGATATTGCGCCGACGATGCTGAGTGCGTTGGGTCAGCCTCAACCTGCCGACATGACCGGCACGGATTTGCGCCTTATTCCATAAACTCGCCATGATTCGAACAATACCCGCGGAAACTAAACTCGTCATTTGCGTGTGGCACCCGTTTACCGAATGGCGTCCGAAACCGTTTATGGCCGAAGCCATCCGGAAGCGATGGCCGCAGGTGCGTGTTTTGCATCTGCCGAATTACGACGGATTGCCGCAGGAACTGCCGGATACGGATATTTTTGTCGGCTACTCGCTGCGAGCGGAGCAATTAACGGCTGCCCGAAAGCTCAAGTGGATTCATTCGACGGCAGCGGGTGTGGCGCAATTAATGTACCCGGAGCTCCGGGATTCCGGAATCGTGGTCACGAACCCGAGCGGCATCTTTTCCGTTCCGATGGCCGAGCACACCATGGGGTTGCTGCTGGCGCTGGCGCGCAATTTTCCTGACTCGGTGCGACAACAGGATCTTGCGCACTGGTCACAGCAGGAATTGTGGGACAAACCACAGCATTTGACTGAACTCAATGGGCAAGTACTGCTGATTGTCGGGTTTGGTTCCATCGGACGGGAAGTGGCCAAGCGAGCCAGAGCCTTCGACATGCGCGTCTGGGGCGTAACGCGCTCCGGCAAAGGCGATCTGGCGCACGCGGAAAAAATCCTCGCTGTGGAGGACCTGCACGACGCACTGCCCGAAGCAGATTTCGTGCTGATTGCCGCGCCCGAAACGGCGGAGACAAGGCACCTGATCGGCGCCGAGCAAATCGCGAAAATGAAACGTGGAGCGAGACTGATTAACGTCGGGCGTGGATCGCTGCTGGATGAAGCTGCGTTGGTCCAGGCATTGAAAAGCGGAGTACTTGGCGGAGCGGCGCTGGATGTAACGAGAGTGGAACCTCTTCCGGCAGAGAGTTCTTTATGGAAAACGCCGAATTTGATGATCACGCCGCACACCAGCGGGGTCAGTGACCGGCTGTGGCATCGACAGACAGCCATTCTGATGGAGTTGCTGGAGAGATGGTTTGACGGCCGCGAACTCTTCAACCTTGTCGATTTTGCGCGCGGCTACTAAAAGTCAAAATTGAAATTGGAAATTGAAACTGGAAACTCACAGGTCGCAGTGAAATGGAAATCCTCCTATTTTCCAATTTCAATTTTCTATTTTCCGGTATCCGCTCCGCTCAGTCGCCGACGCCACTTTTGGGAGCCTGGTATCCCTCGCGAGCGTAGACCTGGTATTTCTGTTTTTTGCCCTTCTGATCGAGGATGGTGAGCGGACCACCATCGGGTGCAACCAGTTCCACTTTCACCTTATGAAATCTTCCGTCTTTTGCACCGGTCGTCGGCGAATAAGAGATGCTGTACTGGTGGCGCAGGAAGGCTGCGACGTCGTGAAACACACCTGGCATCTCGCCTTCAAATTGAGGGAACCACGCGAAGCCTCCCGTTTCCTGAGCAAATGTCTTTAGCTGATTTTCCGCCTGGAGATAATTCATGCGCTGCATGCTGCCCATTCCACCGTTCATCTCCGCGAAGTTCTGATAGGCGCGCCCCATGCCGATGCAAAAAATTGTAACGTCACTCTGGCGGAGCTGCTTCATGGTCTGATCGAGAGTATGTTTGGAGAAAGTGTCCACGCCGCTCGCCACTACAACAATGGATTTCTTGCCTTTTACATCTTTCAGGCGATCAACCGTATCCAGAATGGCATCAAACACGTTTGATTCATTAAATCCCGGAAAATACAGATGGTAGAGCCCCTGTATGACCTCCTCTTTGTTCTGCGTGAAGTCCACTTCGATGCGGGATTTCATGTCAAACGTCTCGAGGGCAATCCAGTCTTTTGGCTGCAAGTTGGGAAAGAGCGCCGTGGCCCAATACTTTCCGACTTGGGAGAAAAAATTATAGTAACCGCGGCTGCTGAACTCGAGGAGAAGCACCATGGTGATGGGAGCGTCGGTGGGACCAAAGTTCGTAATGGTTTGCGTCACGCCATCGTCGACAACACGAAAGTTTTCTTTCTTGAGGCCGGGGATGATGTCGCCGTGCTGCGTAGTCGCGACAACCTCGAGCGTGACGACGGGGACATCCACCGCGATCGTAACGCCTCCCTCTTGTGGCGGCGCGCTTGCAGGGGGTTTTGCAGGAGGCGGGCCCTGCGGCGGTTGCGCACCGCCCTGCGGGCCAGTGGGTGCCTGAGCATGAACGGTGTCGCCGGTCAGCGGGAAAACCAGAGCGGCCGCCAGAGCAGCAAGTAGGATGAGAGAAACAGTAGCTTTCATCTTGAACCCTCGATTCGAAATCAGACTTCCTGACGCTATCATCTGCCCGCAGCTACGTGATTGTGTTGCGGGCGCGCAACCGTTGAGTTTTGGCAACGCGCAGCCAAAGCCGCGGCCAGTAGCCTACACCTGCATGTTAGTATGAAGCAGATTTGAAGCAAAACGTTTGCTGAGGGTGCCGGAGCGCGGCCCCGTTCTACGAGGAGGATGGATTCGTGATCTGGTATCGCATGGTTCGGGTGTCGGCAGTAGCGTTCACGGCGTTGCTGGCCGCATGTTTACCGGTTGCGGCGCAGGTGGCGCCTTCTGCCGGGCCGGGGATTCCAGCGAATCCAACGCGCCAGGGAGACACCACGGGGATCTCTAAGGAAGCAGAAATCTGGCTCGCGGATCTCATAAAGATCAACACCACGAATCCCCCTGGGAACGAACAAGCGACGGCGAAGTACGTTGCCGGCGTCCTGGAGAAAGAAGGAATTACATCTGAAATCCTGGAAATAGCACCCGGCCGCAGCGCCGTGGTGGCGCGTCTGCGAAGCGCGGCGATGGCCGACCCCTCGAAGTCGCTACTGCTGGTGGCGCACATGGACGTGGTTGCGGCTGACAAATCGAGATGGACGGTCGATCCGTTCGGCGCAGTAATCAAAGACGGCTACATGTATGGGCGAGGAACAATCGACGACAAAGGAATGCTGGCGGCGAATCTGGCGGCATTCATCGCGCTGAAGCGCGCCAATTTGCACTTGACCCGCGACGTGATTTTTCTGGCGACAGCGGACGAAGAAAATGGCGGCGAAGCCAACATCAAGATTCTAATCGCGAAATACTGGGACAAGTTTGCCGCAGGATTTTCAATTAATGAAGGCGGAAACGTCTTCATGAAGAATGGAAAAGTGATGTACGTCGGAGTGCAAGCCAGCGAAAAGGTGGCTGCGAATATCGACGTTGTGGCGCGTGGGACGGCGGGCCACGCCTCGCAACCGACGAAAGACAATGCCGTGGTGCACCTGGCGACGGCGGTGAGCAAGATCGGAGGCTATTCCGCGCCGGTTCACCTGACCTCGATTGTAAGGAGATATTTTGAAGGGCTGGCTCCGCTTGAGGACGACGAAATCGGAAAATGGATGCGGTCGCTCGATACGGCGGACCGCGGTGAACACGCGCAGAAGGTCCTCTCCGGTGCGAGTCCGCTTTGGAACGCGATGCTGCGCGATACGATTGCGCCGACGATGCTGACCGCAGGAGTGGCGAACAACGTGATACCCGGGGAAGCCCGCGCGAATTTGAACGTGCGGATGCTGCCGGGGGACACCATCGAGACGATCGTGGCGGAACTGGCAAAACTCGTGGACGATCCACAAGTGAAACTGGAAGTGAAGCCGAATGGCGGGCTGGCGGCGCCGCCGTCGTCGTTGGAATCAGACTTTTACGCGGTGATCTCAAAAGTCGCGTCACAGGAGTTCGCCGGAGCGCCGGTACTGCCATTTCAGTCCACATGGGCGACGGATTCCTCGCAGTTAAGACTGCATAACGTTCAGGCCTACGGCCTGGTGCCATTTCCGCTGACGGATGAAGATTTGAAGAGAATGCACGGCGATGATGAGAGAATTCCATTGGCGGCTTTCGACAAAGGAATCGATGTACTGGCCCGCATCGTGGCGGAATTCGCGGTGACAAGGTAAGAGAGCGAAGAAGCGCATAACGAAGATTGAAAAAATAGCGGCTGCTCCCTGCGCCTTCCCATAGGAAAACCGGACAGAACGGAATATTCTTCCAAGTTGAGAACATGAGCTTTCGTCACTCCAAAATTGTCTGCACGATCGGGCCGGCAAGCCGTTCGCCGCAAATGATCGACCGTCTGCTGCGCGCGGGAATGGACGTAGCGCGGCTCAATTTTTCGCACGGCACGCATGAGGAGCACGCCAAAAATATTTCCGTGCTGCGCGCCGCCGCCGTCAAGCACCAGAAACCCATCGCCATTCTGGCCGACCTGCAAGGGCCGAAAATCCGTACGGGACCTTTGGCCGGCGGCGGCCCGGTGCTGCTGCGCACCGGCCAACAATTCGTGATCACCACACAGAAAATTCTGGGCGATTCGACACGCGTGAATACGACGTTTACGCCGTTGCCGCGGGAAGTTCACCGCGGGGATCGCATCCTGCTTTCGGACGGGCTGATCGAGCTGCGCGTCGTGCAGGTCCGGGACAGGCAGGTGATCTGCGAAGTGGTGAACGGCGGCGCGCTTGGCGAGCACAAAGGGATCAATTTGCCGGGGGTGAAGCTGCGCGTGCCGGCGATGACACCGAAAGACCGCGCGGACTTGATCTTCGCTCTTAAATACGGGGCAGACTACATCGCCGTGAGTTTTGTGCGGCGCCCGGAAGACGTTGTTTTGGCCAAGCGATTGATTCGACGCGCGGGAAAAGACACTCCAGTGATCGCGAAGCTGGAGAAGCCGGAAGCGATCGAAAACCTGGATGCCATCCTGCGCGCGGCGGACGGCGTAATGGTGGCGCGCGGGGACCTCGGCGTGGAGATGAATCCGGAGCGCGTGCCGGTGGTCCAGAAGATGATCATCGCGCGGGCGAGAGAGCTCCGCCGGCCAGTAATCACCGCAACGCAGATGCTGGAATCCATGACGGAGAATCCGCGGCCGACGCGCGCGGAAGCTTCCGATGTGGCGAACGCGATTTTCGACGGATCGGATGCGGTGATGCTTTCCGCGGAAACTGCGAGCGGAAAATATCCGATCGAAGCCGCGGACATGATGGCACGAATCATCGAAGAAGCGGAAGCGAGCATCAAGGAATTTCCGCGTCCGGCCACCGAGGAGCGGCTGAAAGTGGCGGAGACCGTGGCGGAGCTGGTGTGCCACGCTTCGCGCGAACTGCACATGAAACTGATCGCCGTGTTTACGCACAGCGGATTCACAGCGCGGCTGGTCTCGCGCTACCGGCCACTGGTGCCGATCGTGGCGTTCTCGCCGGAGGCGGAAACACGGAGGCGGATGGCGCTGATCTGGGGCGTGTACCCCCGGAACATCCAGGATGTCCGCAAGGTGGACGGGCTGGCGCCCGTTGCCGAGAAACGGCTGCTGCAGGAGCGGCTAGTGCGCCAGGGCGACGTGATTGGAATCGTGGCGGGCACGCCGATGGGGATCCGCGGCACGACGAACTTCATGAAATTTCACGTAATTGGTGGGAAGAAATAAGAGCGCCTCGAAAATCTTTTCATCCTAATGATCAGCGTGCGTTGGGAATGCTTCCGGACTATTCCAGCCATTAGCCCGGTCCCTGCCCCAAGGCGCCCCCCGCATTTTTGTAAGTGTTGCATCTAAACAACTTAGAGTCTCTGTATGTGGTTTAAAATCAGCACTTACGGGCACCTGATTAAGTGTTGATTCTAAACGAGTTAAGTTTAGATTGCTTTGAGTGGAACTGTGGCGATTCGGTGACGCTCCTAGGAATTTGACTTGTGCGATGCGGCGGGTGTGTCGGTAGGAAGAAAAGCGGCAGCAAGACTGCCGCACTACAAAGGGAGTTATCTACAGTGGGAAGTGTAGCAAGCGTATAGGGGAAGATCAAGGAAAAGTTTGCGCGACACCCGGCACGCGACGCGGTCAGTTGACCCAGTTGTCCGGGCGGGACGGGGGGTCTTTCTTGTGCTTGTTGATGTAGACCTCGAAGCGGCGGCGGTTGCGTTTGTTTTGCCAGTCAGTGACGCTATTGCGGACGTTGTAGAGGAAGGAGCCGCGGCGGAGATATAGCCAGCCGACGAGCATGCCGCCGAGATGGCAGATGTGACTGACATTGTCTCCGGCGGAACGAAGGAGAAGTGGAACGAAAAACTCCAGACCAGCCAGGAGCAAGACAAACGAGCGCATGGACATGCGAACGGGCAGAAACATAATGCTGACCTGGCGGTCGGGGAACAGAATGGCGCAGGCCGCGAAAATGCCGAAGATCGCGCCCGAAGCGCCGATCGTCGGGATGTCGGAAGCTCGGTGTCCGAAAAATACGGGAATGGTTTTTACAAGAACTTCGATGAGCCCCGCGCCCACACCAGTCAGAAAGTAATAGCGGATGAAGCGAGCCTTGCCCCAAACAAGTTCCAATTCGCGGCCAAACATCCACAGCATGAGCATGTTGAACAAGACGTGCAAGAAATCGTTGGGGTCGTGCAGAAATAGGTAGGTGAAGGGTTGCCAGATTCGCAAGCCCGGAATCACACCCGAAGGAACAAGGCCGAACCAGAGCAGGAATTTCTGGTGAGTGTAAACACCGAAGAAAACTCGAATCAATACCTGCAGGAAGAAGACCGCGAACGTGGCGATGATCAGCCACTGCACACCCGGAGTGATATAGAAATTGAAGCTGACGCGATAGCTCTTGATGCCTGACCGGGAGCCCATACTACTTGAGTTTACGGCGGGCTAGGATATCCGTCAAAGTGTGGAACATGTACCAATCGCGTTGAGCCCTTTTTTAACCAATGCACGTGTTTCGAAAAGACTAATCGAGTTTCTTGCGCGCGAAATAGAAGAGTGAAGCTGCAAGGAGCGCGAACATGAAAACGCCGAAGAGGGATTGCGCGCTCGTGGGCATGGGCAGTTTGTCGTTGGCTGCGAGCCATGGCCAATGCCGAGGGCCGAAGGCGAAAAGTTTTTCTGGCCAAGGGAGACGCAAAACTGCCGAGAGCCAATGCGGGACATGGTGGGAGATTTCCTGGTCCTGGAATAGAGCGATGATGATCCCGAGCAGGCCGAAGACCCCGCCGGCAGCGATCAGACCGCTGGAATAGAGCGCGCCGGGGCTGGCTTCGCTTTCGTCTTTTTTCTTGGTGGTGGCTTCAACGAGCGCGCGGACGAGGCCCCCGGCGAACATGGCCCCGGTGGTGGCGATGGAAAGATAGGAACCGGTAGCGAAGGCCAGAGAGCGAACGCCGAGGATTTCCACGGCGATGACCAGTGCGACGCCCATGAGCACGAGGCGCCAGGGAAGGCGCTGATTCAGAATGCCGTTGATGACGGTGGCCATCAAACGCGCCTGGGGAGCAGGAGCCTTGTCGCTGCCGATGCCTTGGGCCCACTGAAATTCGATTTGTTTGGTTCCGGAGTCGTAGAGATATTCGCCATCGGGGATTTCGTGTGAGCCGAGGGAATTGATGAGGACGTAGTTTTTGTCGTGATAGATAAAGGTGTCGCGCTCGATTTTGACGCCGGAAGGCAGAGCTTGGATGTTTACGGGGATTGGCGTGGGGATATATTTTTCGAGGCCTTTGTTCATTAGATTCAGCGTCGCTCCGATGGCCACGGTGGAGACGGTGACGCCCACGAGCAAACCCATCTGTTGCCAGAACGGGGTGGCACCGACGAGATAGCCGGTTTTGAGGTCCTGGGAAGTGGCTCCGGCGATGGCCGCGGCGATACAGACCACGCCGCCGATCATCAGAGCGAGGACCGCATAGTTTGGCGCTGTCCAGCCTGCCAGGAAGAAGACGGCGCAGGTGGCCATGAGGGTGGCGATGCTCATGCCGCTGATGGGGTTGGAAGAGTTCCCGAGAAGGCCGCTGATGCGTCCAGCGACGGTGACAAACAAAAAGCCGAAGACCACGACGAAGACGGCGGCGAAAAGATTCTGATACCAGAACGTGCTGGCGCCTTGCATGGGATGAAAGGTGAGCAAGACCCACATCATGGCGACGATGAGGATGGAACCGATGACCACGGTGCGCATGGGAATGTCGCGTTCGATGCGGCTGGAGGAGGCGGCCTGTCCGGCGCCTTCCGCGCGCACGTCTTTGAGGCCGGCGCGGAGAGCGGAGATGATTGTGGGCAGTGTGCGAAGCAGAGTGATCAACCCAGCGGCGGCAACGGCGCCGGCGCCCATGGGGCGGATGTAACTGCGCCAGATGTCGTCTGGGGTCATGAGTGGAATCGGAATGGTGGAGGGGTAGATGGGAGAATTGCCCGCGAGCTGGCCGTAGAACTTGATAGCAGGCATCATGACCAGCCAGGAGATGATGCCGCCGGCGAAGAGGATGCCGGAGACTCGCGGACCGATGATGTAGCCAACGCCAAGGTATTCGGAAGTGATGGCTGCGCGGAAAGAGGCGCCGGGGAACCAACCAGGCTGCGCTTCGGGCTGGCCGGTCCAGGCTTGCAGAGTGTTCATGAAAAAAGTGTAGATACCGCCGAGGCCAAGTCCCCAGAAGACGCGCCCGGCGAAAGAACCGCCGCGTTCGCCGGCAACGAGGACGTCGGCGCAGGCAGTGCCTTCGGGAAAGGCGAGATTGCCGTGTTCCTTGACGATGAGCTGGCGGCGGAGAGGCACCATGAACAAGACGCCAAGCCAGCCGCCGAGGAGCGCGAGGGGGAAGATGCGCCAGAAAGTGAACTCCGAACCGAAGCCGAGAAAGATCAACGCCGGGAGCGTGAACATCACTCCTGCGGCGAGCGATTCGCCGGCGGAACCGGTGGTCTGGACAATGTTGTTTTCGAGGATGGTGGAGCGGCCGAAGGCGCGAAGAATGCTGATGGAGAGCACGGAAATGGGGATGGAAGCGGAAACGGTGAGCCCGGCGCGCAGACCGACGTAGACGGTCACCGCCCCGAACAACAATCCAAAGAGCGCACCTAGAATCACCGCGCGAATGGTGAATTCCTTGATGCTTTCTTCCGCTGAAATGTAGGTGCGGAATTCGCCCGGAGGGGCCGTGGAACTCCATGGACGATCGCTCACCAAAACCTCCCTGGTCTTCGATTGGATGCGCGTGCAGCCGCGTGCGGGGGATTATGCCGCAGGTAGGCGGGGCGGGGAAGAGAATCCTGCTGCGAGCCTTGAAATTGGGCTTCGGTTCTCTTGACACAAGTGAGGCATCCTAGTATTGTCCGGCGCTATACAGTATTCAGGTCGGTAATAATGCCTAATGTTTGGGATCCTTCCACCTCGCTGACGACCGCGAAACGGGCAAGCGCATGGGTAAGCTCAGGGGGATGCACGCTCGGGGCGGCAAACCCGCGGGATCTCCTCGTAAACCATCGATTTGCGCCTTTCTTTCAAATTCAGTGTGGAGGCACTCCGTGAACTTTCGCCGAGTGTTTTTGATGGCCGTCGTGTTAATGGCCGGTGCCGCCGCGCAGCGCACGACGCTCGTGAGCGGCGACGACTGGCTGCCTATCTCGCCCGAAGAGCTCAAGATGACTAGCGTGCCGGAGGCGCCAGGAGCCCCGGCTGTGTATCTTTATCGCCAGGTGGATCGTGACGATTCGCGTAACGGCCATGAGTACAACTATGTGCGGATCAAGATTCTCACCGAGGAAGGAAGGAAATACGGCGATGTCGAAATTCCCTTCTTTAAAGGCGAAGGAAACATCTCCGGGATCAAAGCACGCACGATCCGCCCCGACGGATCCATCGCTCACTTTGAAGGCAAAGCTTTTGACAAGACCATCGTGAAAGCCAAGGGCCTGAAATATCAGGCGAAGACGTTTACTTTGCCAGATGTTCAAGTCGGAAGCGTCATTGAGTATCACTACATGATGGATCTGGAAGAGAACTGGGTTTTCAATTCGCACTGGATTTTGAGCGAGGAGCTGTTCACGAAGCGGGCCAAGTTTACTTTGAAGCCCAACACGGAATTTGGATTGCGCTGGAGCTGGCCGATCGGTCTGCCTCCCGGAACGAAAGCTCCGGAAAAAGAGGGTGGATTGATTCGGCTGGAGACACAGAATGTCCCTGCCTTCCAGGTCGAGGACTATATGCCTCCGGAGAACGAGCTGAAATACCGCGTCGATTTTGTCTACAGCGATAACAACGATGAGCAAGATACGGTCAAGTTCTGGAAGAAGGAGGGGAAAAGGTATAACGACCGGGTGGAGGCGTTTACAGGAAGGCGCAAGGCCATGGAACAGGCAGTGGCGGGAATCGTGGTGCCAAATGATACGCCTGATGCCAAGCTCCAGAAGATTTATGACCGGGTGCAGAAGGTGCGCAACACTTCCTGGGAAGTTTCCAAGACAGAGCAGGAAGCGAAACGCGAGAAGCAGAAGGATGTCAACAATGTCGAAGATCTCTGGAAGCAGGGCTACGGCGATAGCCGCCAAGTTAATTGGTTGTTCCTGGCACTTGCAAGAGCGGCGGGGTTCGAGGCCTATTCCGTGTACATTTCGAGCCGCAATGAATACTTTTTCAAACCGCAGGTGATGAGCGTTTCGCAGCTGAATGGCGACGTCGTGCTTGTGAAGCTGAACGGCAAGGATGTCTATTGCGACCCGGCGATGAAATTTGCGCCATTCGGTTTGCTGCCATGGCCGGAAACAGGAGTACAAGGGCTGAAGCTCGATAAGGACGGCGGAAGCTGGGTGACGACAACTTTGCCGCAAAGCTCGGTTTCTCAAATACAGCGTAAAGCGGACATGAAGCTGACGGAAACGGGGTCGCTGGAGGGAAAGGTCAGCGTCACGTTCTCCGGTTTGGAAGCCCTGCAGCGGAGGATCGAGCAGCGCAACGAAGACGACGCCAACCGTAAAAAGTTCCTCGAGGATCAGTTGAGGGAATACATTCCGGTGGGAATCGACGTGGAACTGACGAACAAGCCCGATTGGGGGAGTTCTGCGCCGACATTGGTTGCCGAGTACGATCTCAAGGTGCAGGGTTGGGCTTCCGGGGCGGGGAAACGGGCGCTCGTACCGATGGGACTCTTCAGTGCGACAGAGAAACACGTTTTCGAACACGCTAACCGGGTGCACCCGATCTACTTTGAGTATCCATTTGAAAAAATAGATGAGGTTGCCATCGACCTGCCGCTGGCCTGGAAAGTCAGCAGCCTGCCCGCGCCACAGAACCAGGATGCCAAGGCGGTGCTTTACCTGATGAAGGCAGAGGACGACAAGGGGACGCTGCACGTGACCCGGCGGTTGAGGGTAGACCTTGTCATGGTCGATCCAAAGTCCTATCCAGTGTTGAGAAGTTTTTTTCAGGTAGTGAGGAGCGGGGATGACCAACAGGTCGTGCTGCAACCGGGCACCGCAGCGGTTAGCAACTGAAATGCGACGCCCATTTGTTTATCTCGCCACGCTTCTCGCATTCTGTGCGATTGGCCAAATGCCACGCGCATTCGCGGGAGACGCTCCTGGATGGATGCACGCGCTGGTGGGAGTGCCACTTCCGGCTCACGACGAAAAGACGGACGCGGTGCTGCTTTATTCTGAAAGAATTGTAACCGTGCAATCCGCGGACAAGATCAAGACTACTGTCCGGGAAGCTTACAAAATTCTACGACCCGGCGGGCGGGAATATGGAATCGTGGCCGCGTCTTTCAACTCTCATTCCAAGATCACCGGCATGCGCGGCTGGTGTATACCTGCGCAGGGCAAAGACTATGAAGTGAAAGACAAGGAAGCCGTCGAGATATCGCTGCCGAAGATCGAAGGGAGCGAACTGGTATCCGACGTTAAGGACAAACTTCTTCGCATCCCTGCTTCCGATCCGGGAAACATCGTGGGATTCGAATACGAGGAAGAGTCGCAGCCTTTCGTTTTGCAAGACATCTGGGGATTTCAGAGAACGAATCCTGTGCGCGAATCTCACTACACAGTGCAACTGCCCGCAGGCTGGGAATACAAAGCAACGTGGATGAATTATCCGGAAGCCAAGCCGACGCAAACGGGCAACCAGGTACAGTGGGTTGTGAGCGACGTGAAAGGAATCCGGCCCGAAGGAGAAATGCCGCCGTGGCCAGGAATCGCCGGGTTGCTGGTGGTCTCCTTTGTGCCCCCGGGCGGGGGCGCAAACAAGGGGTTCCAGAATTGGCGAGACATGGGGAATTGGGAAGCAGGCCTGGAGCAAGGGCGGCGAGATGCTTCCCCTGAAATCAAGCAGAAGGTTGCCGCGCTGACAATTTCAAGCGCCACGCAGCTTGCGAAAATGCAGGCTCTGGCGAAGTTCGTTCAGGGAGATATCCGTTACGTGGCGATCGAATTGGGAATCGGAGGCTGGCAGCCGCATCCAGCGCCGGAGATATTCACGCATCGTTATGGGGATTGCAAAGATAAAGCGACGCTCATGAGTTCGATGCTGCACGAGATTGGGGTGGAATCGTACTTCATCTCTATCAATACCGTGCGCGGAGGAGCCGCTCCGGACCGGCCTCCCATGATCGGGTGGTTTAACCACGAGATCCTGGCGGTGCGGCTGCCGAACGACGTCAAGGATAATTCACTAGTCGCGGTTGTCGATCACCCGAAACTCGGCCGTCTCCTGATTTTTGACCCTACAGACGAATACACGCCGTTCGGGCAGTTGCGGGGCGAGTTACAGGCAAACTACGGATTGTTCGTTACGCCTGACGGCGGTGATCTGGTGAGACTGCCGCAGCTGCCTCCGGCGACGAGTGGAGTCCAGCGCACGGGAAAACTGACGCTGAGCCCCAAGGGCACGCTGACCGGCGAAATCGTCGAGACGCGGCTGGGAGATTCGGGCTTGTGGCAGAGAGCGATGTTAAAGACCGTCACGAAGGAATCAGACAAGATCAAGCCGATTGAGAGTATGGTCTCGAATTCTCTTTCGACCTTTCAGATCACCAAGGCAACCGTCTCGAATCTCAACCAGACGGATCAACCCTTCGAATACCACTATTCGCTGGTCGCCGAGAACTACGCAAAGACGGCTGGGAATCTATTGTTGGTGCGGCCACGAGTCCTGGGCACTAGATCAAGTGACATTCTCGAGACCAAAGAGCCGCGCCAGTTCGCAGTGGAATTTCCGGGGCCGGAACGGGACACGGACACGTTCGAAATTGCAATCCCCGCTGGCTACGAAGTGGATGACCTGCCTCCGCCTATCAGCGCGGAATACAGCTTCGCGAGTTATCACAGCAAGACGGAAGTGAGCGGGAACACACTGAAGTACACGCGAACGTTCGAGGTGAAAGAGTTGAGCGTGCCGGTGAGCAAGGTAGACGATCTGAAGAAGCTTTATCGCATCATCGCAGGCGATGAGCGAAACACGGCAGTGCTGAAACCGGTAGGTCAGTGAAGGTAGCATTACGGGAAGTGTGCCTTGCGCGTCTGTCTAAGGATGGGATTCTGAGCCGGCGGAATTCGTTCGAGGAACAAAAAACAGAAGCGCGGAAGGCGGCTGTATTGCTATGAATTTCTTCCGCAGGTCTCGCGGTGCGGCTTCGAGCATCTCGTTGCGCAGAGCGAGAGCGGCTTCGGCGGGCAGATGCAGACGGTAGAGGTCCGCGCGATGAGCGTGGGAGTATTTTTCGTAGCGCGGTGTGAAATTATGCGCCGCGTTCAGCAGGATTTCCCAGAGACTCTGCGAGTGGAATAGACGCTTTGCCAGGGCTTGCTGGCGCGTGATTTCAGTCAATGACCGCTGTGCGCCACCGCCGATTTCGAGGGATACGGCGGTGGCCAAGGCAGCCTCGAACGGACGCGAAGGATCATCGTCGGGGAAAGGCGCAAGAAGCCCTGAGAGTTCTGAGGCTTCGGAAGTGAAACCATCCCACCGGTAGCGATAGCCATTGTAGACAACGGTGCCGGCATGCAGAATCTGCTGCACGCGAGGGACATTCTTTCCGGTGACGCTCACGACCATATCGATCAGCTCGGCCAGCCGAAAAATTTGCTTAACGACGGGGCGAACGGTCACGTAGCCGGCGTCTTCTTCCGTGAAGCGGATCGCGATGGTTTCGGGCAGGGGCATGGTGGATGCAAGTGAAGACGATTGCGGTTGAAAGAGCGAATACCCCAGCAAGTCTCAGCCGAGTTTCGAAAGACGGTCGCGCACCAGGTCGCTAAGCGCTTTGCCGTCGACAGTCTTGCCTTCCAATGAGGCTTTCGCAGCTTTGACTACGGCGCCCATCTGTTTGATGGAATTCGCGCCGGTTTCTCCGATGGCCCTGGTGATTGCCGCGTCCATTTCCGCGCTGCTCGCACCCGCAGGCAAATAGGACTCGATGATGGCGAGCTCCTTGGTTTCTTTTTCGGCAAGCTCCGGGCGATTGCCTTTGGTGAACTGCTCGATGGATTCCTTACGCTGTTTTACGAGCGTTTGCAGGATCTGGATAGACTCGGGTTCGTCGAGCACGCGAATTTTCTCGACTTCCCGATGCTTGATGGCGGCCTTGATTCCGCGCAAGACGCTGAGGCGCAGCTCGTCTTTCGCGCGCATGGCGTCGACCAGATCCTTCTGGATTGTTTCGGCAAGACTCATCGCAAGCTCCTCATGACAATGAATATAGCAGACGAGACAAGGCGATAGGTTGAGAGAAAGAAGAGTCGAAGATCTGGAGCCGCGCCGCGTAAGCAAGCATCCCGCCCCAACCTCGATTTGACAGTGTTGCGAGGGCTCGCTAACGTTGTTCTCTTATATTGCGCGGGAAAAACCCGGTGGAGACTGTAAGGACCTCATGAAAGTCATCGTGGCGGACAAGATCAGCGAGCGGGGCCTGCAACTGTTGAAGGAACAGCCCGGCTGGAACGTCGTGCTGACGTCGAAGGACACGCTGAACGCAGAAATCGCGGATGCGGACGCGCTGATAGTGCGCAGCGCGACGAAAGTCACTTCCGAATTGCTGGAGATTGCCACGAAGCTGCGCGCGGTGGGCCGAGCGGGCGTGGGCGTGGATAATATCGACCTGGAAGCAGCCACCAAGCGCGGCGTGCTGGTGATGAGTACGCCCGGCGGAAACGCCGTGAGCGTGGCGGAGCACACCTTTGCGCTGCTCCTGGCGTTGGCACGGCAGGTGCCGCGGCTGGACAAGGCGATTCATGAAGGGCGCTGGGAGAAATCTTCCGCGGCGGGAACGGAAGTGCGTGGAAAGACGCTCGGATTGATCGGCCTAGGGCGAATTGGCAGCGAGGTCGCGGTGCGAGCCGAGGCTTTCGACATGCGCGTGCTGGCGTATGACCCGTACATCAGTGAAGCGGCGGCACGCGAAGTGTCGGTGGAACTCGTACCGCTCGAAATACTTCTTGCCGAAAGCGATTTCGTCTCTCTGCACACGGCGCTGAGTCCCGCTACTCAGAATCTGATTAACACCGCGACGATCGAAAAGATGAAAAAAGGGGCGCGCGTCATCAACGCCGCACGCGGAGAGTTAATCGACGAAGCGGCCCTTGCAGCGGCATTGAAGAGCGGCAAACTTGCGGGTGCAGCGCTGGACGTGTTTGCCGAAGAGCCTCCGAAAAACTCTCCTCTCATCGGTCTTTCGAACGTGATTGCCACGCCGCATGTTGCCGGTTCGACGACGGAAGCTCAGGAAGAGGTTGGCACACAGGTGGCGGTACAGATCAAGGATTACCTAGCGGAAGGCATCATTCGAAACGCAGTGAATCTGCCGGCGCTCTCTGCGGACCAGTACCGGCGCGTGCGGCCTTACCTGGAACTGGCGGAGCGGCTCGGGTCGTTGGTTTCGCAGGCGGCGGACACGCGCCCCGCGCGGATTCGCATTCGCTATGCGGGAGAAGTGGCGGAGGTCGGCACGCACTTACTGCGCAGCGCCGTGCTGGCAGGCGTGCTCAATGCGGTCCTGGATGAAAAAGTGAATGTCGTGAACGCGCCTGCGGTGGCAGCGGCAAGAGGACTGACCGTGGAAGAAGAAACAAGAAGACGCGAGCATGGCTTCCCAAATACGTTGGAGGTTTCCGCGCTGCCGGAAAAAACGGGAACGGCAAAAGGATTCACGGCCGAAGGCACCGTCCTGCACGACGGCTCGCCCCGGGTGCTGCAGATCGAGGGCATTCCGCTGGAGGCACAGCTCGAAGGCACGATTCTTTACCTGAGGAACCGCGACGAGCCTGGAGTCATCGGGCAAGTTGGGACGACCCTCGGCAAGCATGGGGTGAATATCGCGACGTTTGCGCTTGGCCGCCGCGAAGCGCAGCGCGGTGCTGAAGCCGTCTCCCTGGTTCGTATCGACGGGGAAGTGTCAGCCGCAATCCTCAATCCGATCCGCGCCATCCCCGCAATTACGGAAGCGAAGCTTCTGCGGCTGGGCCACGGCTAAAAGCCGCCCACCCTTATGGGTGGATTCGAAAGACAGGCAAATCGCGCGGCCTTATCTTCTTTTGGCGAGAGGGTAGTTGACGTTATTCGCTGCTGACGTGGTTTATGGCTGCCTGGAATTAGAAAAGCGGTGCACAAGCCGTCTGGCGGCGATTCCAGAGCTATGTTAATCTGATATTCCTGCTTGGGCGCAAAGCACGCGCCGGAGCGTATCGGTCGGGGCGTAGCGCAGCCTGGCTAGCGCGCCTGGTTCGGGACCAGGAGGTCGATGGTTCAAATCCATTCGCCCCGACCACTTTTCTTCTTTGATTTCAAGACGGTAGCTGCTTCCTCGTGTTTCCTTCCGAATTTGCAATCTCTGTCGTGTGCCTAATTTTGTGCCCACCCAATCTTTCCATTGCCGTGAACACGGCATCCTCCGAGGGGTGAACGTAGCGCGTGGACATTGCGATAGAACTGTGGCCTGCGATTCGAGCAAGCGTCCAAGCATCACAGCCCGATTCTCCTAGGCGAGTGAGGAACGTGTGACGCAAAGAGTATAAGACAAACTTACGAACCGGCTGTGCGCCGCTTTTTTTCGCATTCTCGGACAGAGTCTTGAAAGTACGAGCGAGCTGTTTCTTGAGGCTCGAAGATTCGAGATGACCACTGCGGGTTTGAGCTGGCCATACCCATCCCTCTAGGGGCTTCCCAGCCTTTTCCCAAAGGTCTTCTAGAATCATTCTAACGCGAAGGGTCATGGGCAAGACGCGCCGAGCCGCAGCCGTTTTTCCATGCGTGACTATGAACGTCCCGTACCTTCCATTGGACCAGGTGATTGCTTCCCAGCGAAGCCGGAAGCACTCCTCGGGTCGCAAACCGGTGTCCACCAGAACCGTTGAAACATGAGACAGAGTATCGGGGGCCGCTGCTAAGTATCTGGCTTCTTCCTCGCGGGTAACCACATGCTCTCTATGGCGTCCACCTGGAAGCAGACGAATTAAAGGAGCTTTATCAATGACTCCCCATTCGGCGGCCAAGCGAAGCATGCGGCGCAGGATTTGTAGTGAGCTATTCACTGAAGTCACTTGCAATCCCTTTGATTGACGATGAGCTGCGAAGCCTGAAGCCGTTTCGCTTGTTACCTCGTTGAGTTTTGTATCTGCGAATGATTTGAAGTCCAGAATTGCCTTAATCCCAACCTTGTAATAGTCGCGCCAAGTTTTCGGGGAGGACTTCTCAAAAGTTCCTCTCGCCCACGGTTCGAACTGTTGCTCAATAAATTCTGCGAGGGTTGGGATGATTTTTTTGTCGCGGATACCCACCTCACCCTTTGCCAAGGACGTGCGGTGCGCTGCTTCCATACTCCGTGCCACTTTATCGTTACCCTGCTTAGTGGATTCGCGTATGAGCTTGCCCTGCCACATGAACTTGTACCAGTAGACGCCGCAAGCACCACGCTCGCCGCATTTGCTGCAAGTCTTCTCTGGCCCATCTTTGTTGCAACCGCGTTTGTAAATCATCGCTACTACCTCCTGAAATGTTTACGGATACGGGTCTTTGTCCGCTTGCTGCGTTTGCGAGTTTTCAGATGGCGTTCTCGAAATCGACGCATACTTGCAGTCAACTGGCAACGATGAGAACAGTAACGCTGTGTGCTGCGTGAACGCAGGAAGGGATTTCCGCATCGCTGGCAAACGCCTGAGCCTCCAGGCAACCCCATTCCCCTCAGAGCCAGGGCGAAGAGAGCGGAATAGGCATCTGGGCAGTACAAACCGAGCGAGGCTTTCTTCTTTACAAGCGACCACCAGACAACCGGACGCGCTCTTTCAAGTCCTCGATTCAACTCCTCTAGGACGACTGCGAACGGCTCATGCTGGATTCTCTTACTTACCGGACCGCCTTCTCGGAACAGTCCACGAGGTGGGTCGCCGCGATAATACCTAAGTGCTTGTTGAACATCCCTGTCTGGGTCATGGCCTGTACATGCTTGTGCCAGCATGAGAACAAAGAACGCATTCCTCAAAGCATTATCGGAAACAGTGAGACCGTACTTAACCTCGAATGCATACCGTTTATCTCCGTCCGATAGCGTTTCCAGCGTTTCTGAAACGTAACGAACTGGCACCATTTTCCCCACATCCTCGTAAAAGAATCCATCCACGGCCTCGACAATGCCCCGCTCCCTTCTGTATTGCATCTGCGATTCATTTAAGGGCACCAACACCGGGAATGGCTGGTCGGGCAGGTTGACCTGCGTAATGGCTTTGTTATGGGTAATGCTTTTCATGACTTGTAGTCTACAACAAGAACTGGAACTATTGCAATTGGAAATGTTACTGAAACGGAGGGAATTGAAAATGAAACAAACAACCAACACGGTCCTATCAGTTCGGGAAGCTGCTCTTCTGTTGGGCTGCTCACAGAAGTGGGTGCGAGATCTGCTCTACGAGCGAAAGTTACCTGGCGCACAGAAGAAGGGCATGGTGTGGCGTATCCCCCTGTCTTCCATCGAGCAGCGTCTAAGGAGAAAAGCCAATGCCTGACAATCTATTGAGTCTCACCGAGGCAGCAGCAGCACTACATCTGAAACCGTCCACGATGCGGGCTTGGGTCCTTCGGCGCAAGATTCCGTTTGTGAAGCTAGGCCGCAGAGTGTTGTTTCGTCGCAGCGACCTGGAGGCCCTTATTGCGACCAGTGTGGTGCCTGCTCATGCAGAAACTGCGAATGGGGTGTGTCGATGAGCGAACATGCTAATGGCTCTCAGCACGCGCAAGGGGACTGGCAGGCCATCGCAGACGTCCTAAACAAGCACTATAAAAATCCCGACATCGAAGCTGCACGCATTTTATGCTCTGCGTTGGCCAGCCACTCGCTGAAGCAGTTCCCTCCCGCTTGGACGTTGGCGATAGCCCCACCCGGTTCGATGAAGACGGATTTTCTAGAGAGCTTTCGGGGTCTCCCGGATGTGCATTTCGTGGATGAAGTCACGACCAACACGTTTCTGTCCGGCAAAGTTGATGAGAAAGGGCGGAAGAGAACTAAACCTGCAGGCTGGTTGCATCGAATTGGGAGCGATGGAGTGCTGGTCGCTGCCGACTTCAGTACCTTTACTTCAAACCCTAAGACACTCCAGGTAATTCTGGCCCAACTCAGGCGAATTTATGATGGCCACTTTTCCCGCGAATTCGGGACAGATGAAAACTTGGATGAGAGAAGCTGGCGAGGACGGGTGACCGTGTTCGCCGGAGCCGTGCCTGATATTGATGGTCATTACTCTCTTTTTCAAAAACTGGGTGAGCGATTCGTTCGTGTGCGATGGCCCCGCGCCGGTGGCGTAGAAACGGGAATGCAAGCTATGAAGCATACAGCGAATGTTCCTGAAGAACTGCGTGCTGTCGTCCACTCGTTGATGCGTCCAATACTGACTACTCCGCAAACGGCCCCGGAGATTCCAGAAGCAATCTCGCTGAAGATTGCCAACCTGAGTGAACTAATTGCGCTCGCACGCACCTACGTTGAACGCGACGGCCATAGCCGCGAAGCAAGTGGCGTGCCTGTGACGGAGGGCAACACGCGGCTACCCCAAGAGCTTTGCCAGATTGCTCGCGGCTCGGCCTTGCTCGACAGACGCTCGGAAGTGAACGACGAAGATTACAATTTGGTATGCCGCGTGGCTTTCGATAGTTTGCCGCCTACCCGGACTGTGGTCCTGAGGGCTCTCATCGAGGACAAGAGCCCACACTCTCTTGGACTACCGAAGGCAACGATTGGTCGTGCGACGGAGGACCTTCAGTTCGCTGGAATCGTCTTTGGTTCCCAACTGACGGCCACGGCGGAGGAGCTACTGGTTGGGGCGGGTTTGATTCCGAGATTGCCGTCACAACCTATTGCTTCCATCCAAGTGGTTCCCGAAACTACTCCTAGATAGAGGAAGGAAAGAGGCCCTACCATCCCTCCAGTCTCGGGAACCTACTTCCACAGCCTAATGCGGGTTTTAAATTTCCTCCAAAATTAGTGCATTTTGTCGTCTTTCAAAATCCCCCCGCAGCGTACTTTTTCATGCATAAGGCTTTTGAATTCTTACGGTTGCATGTTCCGGGAAATGACAAGAAATCATTCTGGTTTTGACGACTAGAGGGACACGGGGCACCACGGCAAGGACATTCTTGGGTTCACTCCCACACCGTTTTACGAGGACTGAAAATTGACCCTTATGGCCCATCCGAGCCAACGCCAACTCCTTTGCGTTGTGCAACATAGCCTCAGGAAGGGAGCCGGAATGGGGGAATGGCGGTATCCGTTGGGCTGGGATTGCTATCGCCTTATACGGCCAATTCGCCTTTGAGGTATACGCAGACGATTGGCGGAGCGCATCTCAGAGATGTCAGGGGCTCCTGGCGTGCCATTTTGAATGGTTCTCCCGAAATGGCGGAACTGGCAGACGCGCAAGACTTAGGATGTGGGAAATAGCTAGTGTTTATTAGTGTTTTCAACGACTTACGTTAGGTTGCGTTAGGCAAAATTGGGGTGTTTTTGAGCACTTCGGTGAGAGTTTCGGTGAGAGTCATGCGTCGTGGAAGTGGAGCGATTCTGGTCCGCTTATCAAAACATCTAAATCACCTAGGATGCTGGTGCGCAAAATTGGGCGCACGGCCACTCGCTGAACCGCACGTGGTACGCTCTTATAAAGAGGTCACATGGTGGACATCCAGCGAATCAGCGCGCAACAAGCGCACGCAAAGACAAAAGCAAACCAAGCCCTGCTAGTTTGCGCTTACGAGGACGAGGCCAAGTGCCGGATGCTAAATCTGGACGGGTCCATATCCTTCACCAGCTTGCAGTCCCGGGTGGCGTCGCTGCCGAAGACACAGGAAATCATTTTCTATTGAGGTTGACCCGGCGAAGCCAGCGCTGTCGGTCAGGCAGCGAAATATCGAAAGCAGGGTTTTACCAACGTCAAGGTGCTAGAGGGCGGCGTCGAGGCGTGGAAGGCGGCTGGTTACTCAATGACCTGATATTCTCAGCCTTAGCCGGGCAGCAAGATTGATTACGGTCCTGCCTGCCAGAACTTCAATTCGTAATGAATATCAACTAAAGTTGCGCCGTTGCGATTTCGTGTAGCTCCAAAATTGAACATCGGTTGCTCACAGTTAGTTCCAGACATGTAGCCGAAAGCCCCCGGCTTAGTGTCCCCACTTCCTGCGACTGCAGCGGAAGGACGCACGCTCGACTGAACGGGCGTATCTGGAGAAGCAGACCGCCAACGAATCATGAAGAAACCAGAAGAGCAGCCATTCATCGTACTCGGAAACTTATATATTCCCAGCCAACCGTTGCCTTGAAAAACTCGCATCGTCCCCGTAACAGAAAACGGTTTGCCCCAAAAATCCTTCCCATCTTCGGAGCGAAACCCGCTAAGTTCACGAGGGAAAGCAGGGATAGCTTCGCTTGAGGTCGCGATATAGGCTCCCGCTTGCTTCGGCCATGCTGGTCGGGCCGGACGTTGCTGGCTCGTTAAGCTTAAAGGCACCAGTGTAGTCACGAGGAGTGCGGTGAAACTGGCACACACTTTCTTCCGTTGGAATGTTTGGACCATGACCCACCTCAAAGGAAGTCTGGCATGTTTCTGGAATCGCAAATTCCTAACCCTATAAGGCCAGTCGTCTAAGGGTTAACTCAGTCCCGAGACCCCGCTACTAGGCTTGGGCGGCGAGTCTACGACGCTCATTCTCCTTCCTTTATCAGATGGAGACGAACGCACTCGGCGTCAAATGCAAACCAGATGTACAGAGGCGGGTCGCTGTCTATTTTTACCATTCCGAAACCCGCCCCAAGACTAAGCAATTCTTCGGGTTTCTTAGCAATGCGCTCGATAACGCTGCGAAGAATCTCGTCAAGCTGTTCAGGCGAATATCGTAGCTTCCCTTTGTCCTCAAGAAAGGTGTCTTCCTCTATGACGACGCGCATGTCATAGCCGTGCGAATCGACTCTACATTTGGGCGCTTTGGATTCACGGCTCGATGAGCCTAACACTCACATCGTTTGCGTAGCAATCAGGCCATTTAACGCAGATAATGTTCCCACTATTCTAGAAAGAGTGCCTAAGCTGCCGTTCCGCCTAGTCCCGGGCGTTTGGAGGCTATATGCCCCAAGCCACCCTTTGCCACGCAATCGCAACGCAGAATATCGTCCGGATTTATTACACCGGAGATGAGGCCATAGGCTTCCGAACAGTTGAGCCGCACATGGTCGCCTATAACGAGGCCGGGAATTTGTCCCTTAGTGCGTGGTGTCTTGGCGGAGCCAGCGAGACACCAGAAACTCAAGGCTGGCGCGAATACCTCCTGTCGGAAATATCCAATGTCACTGTTCTGCAGCATCGGTTCTTTGGACCTCGCGCTGGCTATCAGCGGGACGGGGGCAAGAAATATCATAATGTGCAGTGCGCTGTTTGATTTCGTTCAGAGTCGCTGTCAGCAGCCCAACCAAGGCGTGATAAAGTAGGGGCATCGTGTTAGTGAACGATCTCCGCCCAATTTGTCCAATCCACGGAACCTTTATGGTTGCGGCAACCCACTGGATTCAACAAAACTCTGAACCGTTTCCAAAACCATGTTTTGTTTGCCCACGGACAAACTGCCTTTATGTGCACGATCTTGCCAATGGTTTTTACACTTTGCCCGAAGACGCACCAGTAGGACACCCCGTCAAAACTGTGGTTCTACGCTTCAAGAAACAGAACAAATCCCGGTCTGTCCCCTCGCTTGGATAAACTCCCGTAGGTCTAGTAATAAGTAATCGTGCGGCGATGAACACGGATGGGCGGGTCGTTTGGTCTGGTGCGGGCATTCCAATTTTGCCGCGTCCAGTTGCCGTTGCCGTCGTATTCGTAGGAATAGGCAATATCGGAGACCACTCGAACAACTGAAATTGGTAGTTCTGCGGCGGGTTCGCTCGGGGTTAGGGTGCTATTTTCGTCCGCTGAGCAGAGAGTTCCTACCGGGCTGACAGACTTTCCAATGAAAGCTAGTTGCTCCTCGGCTTTGTAGCCCTGTTCGTTGTATTTGGTTGTCGTAACTTTAGCAAACGCGAAACTGCCAATGCGCTCTTCGATTACACGGCCTTGGGCATCGCGAGTGTAGGATAATCCCGAGGCAAGCTGACCGCTGAGCGTCAGTACCATGGCTCGATGCATTACTTCTTCCTCGGGGTTTTTGAATTCTCGCTCCTGTTCGGTTGTCTCACAGTCAAACTCAGGATTCACCTGGATTCTCTTCTCTTCAAGGACTCGTCCATTCGCATCGTAGGTGCGAACCAATCGGTTCACAATTCGCCCATCACCGTCGCGCATTTGCGCCTCAATGGGTTGATCTTCGTTGTTGTGGATTAAAGTGAGAGTGCCGCCAACGGGCACCCCAACGCCCGACCAAACAGCGGCGTCCCAAAGGGAACCGCAGACCATAGCGCCTTGTGCTCGTTGGAGAGTCTCAGGGTCAAAGCCTTTGGTCACAATTTTGCGGTTCTGCTCATCGTGTTGGACGGAGTAGGTGTAAAGGCTCTCAGTGCTGGGCCCGTTCGGCGGGCCTCCAGTAATTTTGATTAAACGGCCATCATCGTCGTAGGTAAACGTGCTGACACTCTCTCCGCCAACCGGATGAATACTGCGACTCGCGACGTGTTTTCCGTCAAGACTGTATTCCGTCGTACATGAATACTTTCCTGCGTCGTTCAAGTCTTGTTCCTCAAAACAAGCTGCAACGGGGCCGCGAAGCCCAGCTTTCTCGCGGTCTGACATTGTTGGAAGAATCGTTTCCGGACCTTCCGTTGCGAACCCGAGCGACCTCAACGGTGAGATTTTCGTTATAACCACGGCGGCGGTTGCGTTCCCAAGGAAAGTGCGTCTGCCACTCATAAGGTGTCTCCTTTTGCCGTCTCCAAGGAAAAAGAATCTTACAAGAAAATAGGGCCGGATAGTGGGTTTTACCTTCTCTATCCGACCCTACCTGACGGCTGAGGTTCCGGCAGGAACTAGGCGGCTACCCTTGCTGTCTCCACTTGTTCAACAGCGGATTCAAGGCTGTCCTTAGAGTCGTCGTCCATCATTGAGGCTCCTTGGTTAGCTGTCGGCACGTCCCACTCGTCACCTAAGACCCAACGCAACGCAGAGAGTTTCCCGTTGAACATCCCATCCGAAATCGGCCACGAGAAGATTTTTCTTCCCGTACTTCTTCTCCATCGGGCGGATTCTATCTCAAAAGCTGAGTTACGATAAGAGTACGTATCCTGTGTTTTGGGATAGAATCCGGGTTTTGGCAGAAGCAGAGCAGCAACTAATCCAGCCTAAACGAGAATTTCTAACAACCGCAGGCCCGTGGGCCGAAACTCTCTCGAAAGCGGTCGCAGGAATCGTGATCGCATTGTATGCCTCAGGCTTCCTCATAATCTCGATCTACCACTCCAAATACGGCTTCGTTGGTACCAATCCGTTTCGTCCTAGAATTCTTGCTGCCGGGGCGTGGTTCTTTCTCTTCACAGCAATACCCACTTCCATCGCGTTGAGATATAGGACCGAACCGTGGTCAAGAATTGCGCGAAATGCGTTCTTTCTGTGGATTGGAAGTTGCAGTCTGAGTCTGCCGCTCGGCAATCTACTGTTTGATTTTCCTCCTAATCCAAATTATCTGCCTCCCGGGAAGTGGGGTTGGGCCGTATCGCTCTTCGGGCTGGCTGCTATGATATTGCTTCAAGTTTCGGTGAAAAAGAAAACAGCTCCTCAGTGGATTGTGGCAACTCTCTCAGTTTCTCTCGCTCTGTATTCTGTCAGTTTCTCTGTCCGCAACGTTTTCACCTACCACCAGTTTGACTTTTCGACTCTGGCTCTCTGGTTTTTCGCGACCACTTTGGCAGTGAAGCTGGAATTCGAAGTACGAACTGGCAGGAATCTCGCGGAGGATGGGGAGTGGTCCAAGCCGCTAGTCCTTCTCTTCGGCCTATTACTGATATTCTCGCGGGAACTCTATCCGCATCTTAAAGCGTCGTGGGGCGGCGGGACACCTGCGAATGTCACCATTTACTTCTCAAGGGACTCTTTGCTTAGCCCGAACAGGTCTGTGCAGGCGCAGTTGATCGAAGAGTCGGACGAGGGCTTTTATATTGTGGGGCCGAAGGAATTGAAAGCGATCTTCGTGCCGCGCAGTTCGGTGGCGATGATCTACTTTTCCGACAAGCCTGCCGATTCACCGATGCTGCAAAACAACGAGTAAGGCGGCTGGCCCTACCGTCTGCCGAGTAACTTCCTCAGCTTTTCCTTTCGGGTTTCTTGTCCCGGATACATGGAATTTTGCTGAACCCACTTCAATAGCTTCGGGACATCCACAACATGCTTGGTCGGCTCTTGGTGAATTTCTACCTCGACTTCTTTTATTGTTTCACCCGAGTCGGATTCCCATCCTACATCCCCCAACTGATTCAATCCGCGAACGACGGCTTCATATAAGGATTCTGCGTAGACGACGACACTGTGCTCGGTATCGTGGCTGTCGTTCAACCGGACGATGCATTTGCTAATCGACATGGGAACTCGGAAATGGATTTGGCAAAGGTAGGGGAATTAATTCTACTTCTTTTGCCACAGATCGCAAGACATCTTGACCATCGCAGGTCCGGGGCTGATGCACAAATCATTCGCGAAAATGATGTCGTGAACTATTTGGGCGTGACCTTTTCAATTCTGCCTAGCCGCATCATCTCGCCCTTTTCCATATAGGTGTCGTAGCGGAGAAGGTATTTAATCTTAAATTGATTTCCATTCTTATCATCGTAACTGATCGTAACCGAAATCTCTACTTCGAGTATGAAATCCCCAAGCTGAATTTCCTCACCTTCGGCTCCATCGATTTCAACAGCATATTGCTGGACATCGCATCCCGAAGGTGGATTTTGTATAAGAGATTCCAGATCATGGGTAGTAATGACCAGTCCATCTGATTTCCGACAAATAATCGGGTGTACAGACGCGGTGTCAGTCAGTGTTGGCACTGGAAAGGGGAACGAGGCTTTATACGCGCCGAAATCTATGTCGTGGACGCGGACGTTATAGACTGCGCCAGGACCTCTATACCGGAGTATCCAGGGTCTTTTTCTAACGGTGTGGGAGCCGGGAATCTTAGCCTCATGTACCAACGAAGGCCATTGGCATTCCAGAATAACGTCGGGCCAGCTTGACTGATCTTCGTCCGTGGTCGGCAAAGACGGGTTGAGCGTATGCTGCTCACAAAACTGCGTGAATTCGCGGTTCAGTTCTTCAACCTCCATTGCCAAGTCGTGCGGGAATAAAGAGGTTGCGATTCCGGCATTGCTCAATTTTCGCTGTCCCTTCCCTCTGATTCTTTCGTCAGGGTCCAGAATTCCGATGACAACACGCGCCACTCTGCGTGCGATTAGTCTGTCCACACAGGGAATTTTGGGAGGATTACGTGTGGTGCATGGCTCAAGGGTTGTATACACTGTGGCACCCGCAACAGCTACATCAGAGAGGTTTCTCTCTAACGCGACAAACTCAGCGTGGTTGCCGCGCACCTCTCCTCGGTGTGCTGTACCAAGCACTTTGCCATCTTTTACCACTACGGCTCCCACCCAAGGATGCGGTCTGCCGTCGTTCTCCGGGACGCTCTTTCGCGCTTCATCGATGGCAAGGCGAGCAAACGTGCGGTCGTCGGACTCGTTCGATAGTCCTGAATCTGCTGGTGTGGTCATCTCCACAGTACTACTGATTGATTCGCTCCTCCGTCTACGGTTCTGGATGTGTTCATGCCAAGCATTATTTACATCGATCGTGACGATTTGTTCCGAAATCTGCAACCACTCAAGGTTGAACACTGGGTGCCGAACCGGGCCTGGTGCTGGGCCGTAGGAAGTTAGAGCTGGAAATTCTTGGAGGAAGTAGAGTCCACGCTGAATCACTTCCGACGCAGTTTCTCCCCGCGTTTTGTTTACTTCGATCTGGATTTCATTGCGCGAGATTTGCTTCCCCTCGGGCGTGACATCGTAAAGATTTTGGAGAGCCTGCAAAACGAATTCCAAAGACAACTTCGCTCGTACTACGGAATCCGAGTCTTCTGAGAATTCAACTCCGAGCGCCGAGGGCGCCAAGTTCTTGTCGTTATCGAGTTCCTTCAGAATTCCAGCATTAATCAATCGGTCTACCGCTTGGGGCGCTCTAAAGTTGGTCACCAGGTCTTTACGCTTGGTGGCCTCCTTAGAGTTCATGAACCTGTCCACGACTGACTTAACTATTTTTGTTTCAATTTCGCTTAGTGGCATCAACGAATCTTATCATCGGCGTCCTAAAGCAAGCCAAGGCGGAGTACTAGGAATTGTAGCAGCTGCCGGTCCATGCCGGACACATACAGTATTACCTCACTTGTCCGGTTTCCGCGTTTATCAGGACCTGACGGTGATTTTGCCAGACTGCCCCGCGTGATTGCGGAACAGATTCGGTCTAGAATGCGATACATGGCCCGAAGCCTACTCGCGGCTTTCCTGTGTGCAGCAATTGCTTTTGTTTCCTGCTCGCAGCCCACGAGTATGCAGAGAGTCGCCGACACCGAAGCATCCCTGCTCAAGAATCGCATCCCTCCCCCAGACGCCAATAAGTACCGCTCCGTTAGGGATGCGCGTGATTGGCAGAACCCGTATCTGATGGTGAAAGCAAATGGAATTGATGCCCGTCCAATCAGCGCCGCTACGGAAGCTCCGACCATGTCGCCTGTGGAAGTGGTCGCGTACTTGGAAAAACTGCCGCCAATGGAATGGCCCTATGGCCTTGTCGTAGCGGTGCAGGAGAACGGTGTGCGTGCCCGCGGCGACGATGCGCGAATCAAAAGAAACAAAGAAGAATTGGTACGCCTTCTAGAAAAGGCAGGGATAAAAGTGGACTTGTGGCCTTCAGGGTAGAGTCCAAAAACCCTTGGTTCGGATAAGTACCATCGATAGCTTTCCCTTCGCCAGCCAGTGCCCGGTAAATCGCCTTACCGGAGATGTGAAGTAATACTTCACTTGGACGGTTAGCGCGTTAATCAGGAGTTGATGTTAGTGCCAGTCCTGGTGGGGCTTGTGTACACTGGCTGACAATCTGACATCCTGTCGTTCGGAGAAAAACCTGTGACTTTGGAAGAGCTAGAAGACGCGTTGCCGAATGGATTCCATGACGCAGAGATATTTTCATTTGAACTGGACTATGCGGCCGGGATTGCGAAATTCCATCTGAATTTATTGGTCGGATGGCCCGACGACCCAGGGCCGGAGAGTCAGGCGTATCAGGAAGCGACACTGGTCGTTGAAGGTTTATGTTTCTGTTCGATTGACCCGCCTTACTCAACGTATCCCTTTGTTCCGAGCGGAAAACCGATTCTGGTGACCGGGGCCAAGGCAAAGGACGGTGCTCCGCCTTTCGTGCCGGATTTAGTTGCAAAGCTCCCTGCTGGAAGTTGGTGTTACTGCTTCTTTGTTGACGATTGGAATGCATGCATCAATATTGCTGGCCGCGATGCGGCTGTGACATGGGTCGGCGAGAAACCTAAGCACGCAGTGTAGGAAAATACTTGAACGTCTTCCTGGGACTGGTTTCCGGTCAATGCGTTCAGTCAACACCCCTTAATGAGCACAAGCTCTGTTGCTTTGTCGCCGTCAAAAATCACCATCCAGGGGCTCTTTCGGATGAAGAGCGCATCTCGGTCTTTCCAGGCGGAGTCCTGATAACAGCCTCTCAGATATGGCGATACATCTGCAGGCGTCGAGAGATAGCCAAACCTTTCTCGCAATTGGGTTCTTGTCTTACCTACAACCAACTTCTCACGGCTGGCATCGCCAATCATCGTGCCCGTCACAGTATCAAGGTTCATTCCGTAGAGGCCGTTTTTCCAGAGGACGTACTTGATGTTCTTGGGGTCGCTGTCGGATGGATAAGTCAGAGCCCAGCCGATGACGACAGCAACGAAAAGCGTGAGCGCTAGAGCCGCAGTTCTCGCAAGAGATTTTGTCATTGTTCGCCCACTTGCGAAATTCTACCTCATGAAGTTGGCCAAGTCCTGGTTAGTCGGCTTACCGGACATCTCTAACAATGTCGGCCCTGGCAAGCTCTTTTTGATGACACTTCTTTCTTTTCACCTAAAAGAGTTTTTCTCTTTCGTTTTCTTTCGTTTTCTTTCTTCTCTGCATCGACGACCA
>Ga0210397_10000016_pt1 | contig 211692 bp, 204 predicted proteins | sample IncBWH2OmetaG_FD_160126 | JGI IMG/M metagenome (GOLD analysis project Ga0210397, IMG submission 160126) | Forest soil microbial communities from Barre Woods Harvard Forest LTER site, Petersham, Massachusetts, United States - Inc-BW-H-2-O ... | reverse complement strand
CGTGTAACTGAGAGACGCTTTCCATTTGGCGTCAGCTCTCTTTGTCAACTCAATCGTCTTGTGGTCAGTGTCGGTTTTGGCTGAGATATGGAGCAGCTTTCCATTCGGTTGTTGAACGGTAATAGCGCTCTTAAATTCAAAGACAACTTTTTGCCAGCGCACATCGTCGCTGATGGGCGTCGGTCCTTCTCCCGTGAACTCGTCAACGCCCCACGTTCCCGCCAGAGGAGGCTGGGCAACGAAGTCAACGGTTAGGCTTTTTAGCTGCTGGCGCGATGTATAGAGCGCGTAACCACCAAGATAAATGCCGAATATCAATTGAAAGAGAACAAACGCGGTACGCAGCCGTTTGCGCTGGAATTGCAATTCAGCAGGAGCCGGCTCAACCGTACGATTGAAGACAAAGAATCGCGTCAATCTCTTAATGTCAGGCAGAACAAGCAAAGCGGACAACAGGAGCAAATGGAAAGAATAGAGCTTTACCGGGACGTCATAGCTCATATTCAAAAAAAAGACATTTGCCATCGCGCCCATCCCAACCAGAGCCCCAAGGGTGGTCAATCGCGGGATGAATAGAAGAATGCCTCCCAGCATCTCCACGGACCCTGCAAAAATCGTGTAACTCTTGGAAGCACTCATAAAGGTCCAGAGAATGCCCATGGGTGAGGCGTCGCCGTACATCTCCAGATATTGGTATTGCCGCAGCGGAGGGAATTGCGAAGGAATCACCTTGTATCCGCCATAAGAGAGCAGGGTCGCGCCCAGCGTGAGACGAACATAAAACCTGAACCATTGATTCAGCTCTGTGTAGTTCTGCCTCCGGCGGTCAAGCACCGTCCATACGGCTGTTGCCGCAAGAGCAATCAAAAAAAAGCACAGGACTTTTACGTAGTCGTAAGTGGTATCGCCACTGCCGTTGGAAAAGATGGTAATTGGCTTTGCCAGATGCAATATGTGCGCCGCCACCCAGGGCACAACCTTATGCCAGATCGCTTCGTACCATTCGCCTGGCTTATCTGTGTACGGAAGAGCTCCAATCGGAAAAGGGAAGCAGTACAACCCGAAATAGGAAAACGCAAAACGGAATGCAATCTTCAGGCCCCGGCTCCAATGGATCTCAGGGGCGCGACGATCGTGGCTGAAATCGCAGGTTGGACCTCAGGTTCTGAGGTCAACTCCATTTGTGGCTGCATGCAGGATTTCTCCTTTTCCCTTGGCTCTATTCGAACGCCGTACAGTAGCTTCTTGCTGGGGATTTAGACGGGATTATAAGTTTGATTGTTAGGCAAATCGCTAGAAAATTTGCTGAAAATTTCGGTTGTCCACGTAGAGGTAGAACGCTTATCTTTATTGGACTATGGGAACCCGGGTACTCCTGGCTCTTCTGCTTATCGCCCCCAGCCTGCTCCACGCACAGACGAACGAATCACAGGCGCCCGTTTTCCGCCTGGACGTCCATGTGGTCTCAGTCGATGCGCAGGTGCTGAATAAAAAAACACGCCATGCGCAACGGGAACTGAAGCAGGATGATTTTGAGATCTATGAAGACAATGCCCGGCAGCAGATCACCGCATTCAGCCAGGATACGCTCCCGCTTTCAGTCGTTTTACTGTTCGATCTCACTGACAGTGTCAGGCCGGTATTGAAAACTCTGGCGGAAGGAGCCATTGAAGCCCTGCAGCATCTCAAGCCGGAAGACAAAGTAACAGTCATGGTCTACGCAGCTTCGACTCAGGTGCTTCAGGAGGCCACCACTGACCGCTCCCTGGCCGTCGCTGCCATTGAAAAGGCCAGCCGCATGGAAAGTGAAGAAGCTGCCTTCTTTAATGAAGGGATCTTTCAGGCAGCAGATGCGTTGGCCAAAGGCGACTCTGCCAGCCGGCGAGTCATTATCTGGCTGACCGATAACGTTCCCAACATTCCTGCGGATAGCGTTCCCGCCCGCTTTCGTAAAAGCATGCCATTGGAAAAGGTGCACTCACAGCAGGACGCCATGAAGCATGCCCTGCAGACCGGAACGGTCGTCTGTTCGCTGATCAAGCAGAGCGATGAATCCGTGCAGGGAGAGCAACAGCTCATCTCCCATCCAGTGGATCGCATGCTGCACCCGCCCGGAGAAGTCTATAAATATGCTTCTGCCACCGGAGGACAGGTCATTGAGTTCAAGAAAAAAGAGCTGCAGGAGAAGCTAACTGCGCTGATCGATGACCTGAGGATGCGCTACAGCATTGCCTACCATCCATCTGGCGGGCAGACCGGCAAAAAAAACAAAGACAAGTTCTGCTCGATCAAGGTGAAATTAACGCCAGAGGCCAGAAAGTCTGCTGGAGAGGTAGTGATTGAAGCTAGACAAGGCTACTATCGATGACGGCTGATTACGCCGACGATAGAAATATCGGAGGTGTAAGAATGATATCTTTCAAAGAGGAGCCGTTATTTAGTAATTTGTTTGCTGCATGAACCTCAGCGCTTCGGCACGCCAGTAAGAGAAGATATTTGCCTTCAATCGGCAGCATTTTCTGCACTAAATCCAGAATGTCATTCCAAAGCGGTTCTGAGGTGAGCGGCGCTGTCTTAGACAATGTGCGATCAGGTAGAAGTCTCTGAAACGAATCAGAAAAGTGAACGCCGGTTTTTGCCAAAAGCAGGTGCCCAAAGGCTAGCGGAATCAATTCAACCAAGCGTGCTGCCTCTTTAGCTTCGACACCTTTGGATATTAATGCGTCGCGGACTTGGAGATCATTCGCCTCAGGCATGCTGGCGAATGTTAAAACTGCAGTCGAAAAGAGCTCCGTGAGATTTGGATTCACGATGCAGGATTCCTAGGAGGTTTTAGCTTGCGGCGCTCGTCTTACGTTGCCGTTTTGGCTGGCGCAGGCATTCCTGATGGTGCTGATGATGGGCGAATTCTTGAGAAGCCTTCAACGGATCAGTTGCGAACTCTATCCCACAGCGTGAGCAATAGAAGCCGGCTGGGCAATCTGCCGTGGATATGTACACTAAGGTCGGCCCGGATAGCGGGTTTTGAGGTGATTCTCGCAAAAGTAAGGGGTTCCCTAAAGGAATTGTACGCTCTCATTTTCAAAGGGCCAGTAAAATCGTGAATAGATGGGCTGAATTGGGCACTTGCTTTGCCGGAGATGGTCTGTAAGTGTATTGGTATAAAGGCTAAAAGCCAAAAACAGGGTAGTGCAATTTTTTGCCCAATGTGATACCGTAGAGGTGCGTTAGAAAACGAATTGTTGATTCTTCTGCAAGAGCCTCTGCTACTGCCGAAACTCGATAAATCTTTCCAGCGTCAAATCAACAAATTTAGGAAAAGCAAAATATATGGAACAAGGAACAGTGAAGTGGTTCAACGCCGCTAAAGGCTTTGGTTTTATCTCACGCCAAAATGGAGAAGACGTTTTCGTGCATTTCTCCGCGATTCAGTCTGACGGATACCGCAGTCTGCAAGACGGCCAGGCGGTTGAATTTACTGTGACCAAAGGAAAGAAGGGCTGGCAGGCAGAGAACGTTCGCGCTCTCTAATCGCTACAGTTTTTAATAAAGGCGGCTTTGGCCGCCTTTACTTTTTGCCCGTTCCATCTCATCGGCCGCGTCAAGGTAGCCCCGGTTACTTGTAATTTGCAATCCACTCCGCCATTTCTGGCTCCAGCCTCCCGTCCACTTTGATGTGTTTTTCTTTTGCCCATCGATAACCCCACATCCACCCAAACTCAGTGAAGTATGTATCAGGCGTCTTGTAAGCCGGATCGGCCTGCGCTACTTCCAGCGTCACAAATTTATAGTTGAGATCCTTATAGATTCGTAGAATGTCATTGATCGTGTCAGCATTCAGGCGGTTTGCGTGCAAGAGACTGACTTGTGGAACGTCACGACCGAAGATTTTCTGACCTAGCTGGCCGAAATATTCAATCCTTTTTCTGGTGAAGGCAAGATATTCGTCTCGTAACCGCTGCGCCGAATTTGTGTCTTTACGTTTCAGCATTAACTCGTATGCGTGAGTAAAAACCCAATCCTCGTTTTCAATGGTGCATGTGGCTACCGCATAGCCATTTTGGCGCAGGAAACCAGCAATAGCATCATGCTTTTCCGCTGTCTCGCCCGTATGATTGAACGGAAAGCGGAAGAATCTCAGCGGTTTACCCTTTTCACTCATCAGCAAACGCACGGAAGGCTCGCCATCCACAATTTCTTTTTCAAACTCTTCGACGCTGAGTTTGTCCAGATCGGCATGAGAGTAAGCATGATTGCCAAGTTCATTGCCGTGCCTGGTCCATACCCTCAGAATGTCACGATTCTCTTTAGTATTGCCGTCACCAACTACCTTCTTCTCGTTGACAAAAGCAATGGCCGGCGCATGATGCTTGCTCAGTGCTTTCAGGATCGCCGCATTTACAACTCTGGCCTCAGCTAGTTTTTCGGGAGGCGTTAAAGGCTCCGCTGTGTTGGCAAGTGGAAGATCGTCAAACGTCAGAGCTACCGTGTGCGTTTGCGACCAGCAGGGAACTATGGTTAAAAATGCGAGGCACAGCAGCCAGAGCTTGCGCATAGGTATTGATTATGAGGCAGCAGAAAATCGGTGTCGAGTCTTACTCCGCGCGCAACGTCAATGCGGGATCAATGCGTGCAATACGCATGGTTGGCGCAAAAGCAGCCATCAGGGCCGTCAACGCAAGGATCCCAAGAACCGCTATGAAGGTTACGGGATCATAGGCCTTCACGCCATACAGTTCACTCGAAATCAACCGGGTGACCAGTGCTGACAATGCCAGACCTGCAACCAAACCACAGGCGACTGCCACCATGCCTGACTTGCCGATCTCAACCATGGCCTCTTTCACTGTAGAGCCCAATGCCATGCGAATGCCGATCTCCCGTGTGCGCTGCGCCACCATATTCGAGACAAGACCATACACGCCGATCAACGACAGCAACAAGGCTAATGCTGCTAGTGTTCCCAGCAAAAGGACCTCAAATCGCTGCTGCTGCAGCGCTTCAGCCTGAATTTCTTTCAGGTTCTGAAACCCCGCAAAGGGCAGAGAAGGATCGGCTTCGGCCAAGGCTTTCTGCATTGCTTCCGGAAGGCCGGAAATTGGGCCGTTCGTGCGAACAATCCAGCTTGGCTGAAACCACACATGCGCCAGATTGACCATCGACTGATTGATCTGCGTGGCCGGCACATAATATGTCGCCTCTTTATCCAATGGCGCCGTTTGCACAACGCCAGGTCGCTTGATGATGTCTGCCACCATTCCCACAATCGTGTATGTCTGGCCAATGGTCCTGAGGTGATGTCCAACGGGATTGTTTGTGGAAAGGAATTTACGGGCAAACGAATAGTTGACCAGCGCCACCGGCTCACTGGTTGGTGTATCACTTTCTGTGAAGGAGCGTCCGGCCAGAACCGGGATGCGCATGGACTGAAAATACTCCGGTGTAACATAAGCGCCACTAGAGGTGAATTCTTTGCCAGCCATGGCCCCATCAGCTAAAGCAATGCCATTATTCAATCCGCGTTCATAAGGAAGGTTCAATCCCACTGCCGCGGACTCTACTCCAGGAATGCGTTTCATTGCGGAAACACTTTCCTGCAACAGCCGCTGAAAAGCTTCTGCACCGTGATAACGCGCGTCATCCAGAGAAACTTTTGCCGTAAGAACATTCGTGGCATCAAAACCAGCAGGTAGCGTTTGCAAGTACACTAGTGTGCGAATCAGCAGCCCCGCGCCCGCCAGTAGCACGACTGTCAAAGTAACTTCACCGGCAATCAAGAGCTGCCGTGTGCGCGGCCTGGCTCCAAGAGAGCTGGAGCGTGATGAGCTTGCCGTCATTGACGAGCGAAGATCCATGCGCCGTAGCTCCATAGCAGGCAAAAAACTGATCAGCAATGTACAAAAAAGAGAGATCCCCGCAGCAAAAAGCAGCACACGAGAATCAATGGTCAACCCGCCAACTGGAATCATGTAAACCGGTACAAGCTGGGTCAAAAACTTCAATCCAGCTGTTGCTATCAAGACGCCAATAATGCCTCCCCCAATGGCCAGCAGGAACGGTTCCATCATCAGTTGTCGCAGGATAGATGCCGGCGTTGCACCCAGCGCCAACCGTGTCGCAATTTCGCCATTGCGGCGCGTCACGCGTACCAGCATCAAAGCGGCCAGGTTAGCGCCGGCAATCAATAGGATGAAGGCCACTGCCGCCATCAGGATATAGACCGGTTCAATCCGCTCCTTCGCAAAACTCTGCTGTAATGGCATGGCATAAAACCAGCTGTGTCCCCGAGACTGCCTCTTTTGAAAATCCTGCAATACGCGGGGCCGAAGCTGGGCCAATTGCGCATCTGCCTCTGCCCAGTTCGCGCTATCATCCAAGCGAAGAATTACCTCGTAATTGTCGCCTTCACCTTCTCCATAAGGCGTAGGACGAAGAGGTGTCCAGACATCGGCATTGTCAACCGTCTTTGCATTGGCGGGCAGAACACCCACCACTATGTAAGGTTCGCCTTTGAGCACTAGGGATTGCCCCAGTGCCTCCGGGCCACGTCCAAAGAGAGAGCGGCATAATTCAAAGCTAAGCACAGCGACCTTCGGTCCATTGGGCTTGTCTTCCTCTTCCGTGAAACTTCGTCCATATATTGGTGGGATACCCAAAGCCTCAAGATATCTGGCAGTGACACGCTGCTCACGCACATAGCGGGTGTTTGTTCCGACTTGGAGATTTACGCCGCTCGAACCAGCTGTTGCGCCTGCGATTACAGCAGGAACATTGTCATGGACTAGTTGCCATGTTTCTCCATCTGCGGCAGTGTTGCCCTGGTCAATCGTCTTGCCGTCTGTTGCTACGCCGTTGTAACGAGTCAACAACGATCCCAGGCGCTCTGGCTGTGGATAAGGCAATGGCCGAAGCAGCAATGCATCAATCATGCTGAAAACCACTGTATTTGCTCCAATGGCCACGCTCAGAGTGAGCAGCACCGTGAAGGTAAATCCTGGATTGCGGCGAAGCTGCCGCACCGCATATTTGATATCACGCAAAATGGCTTCAATGACGCTCCACTGCCAGACCTCGCGGCTGTGCTCTTCAATGAGTGTGACATTGCCAATCTCACGCCGCGCTTTGAGCATAGCCTCTTCGCGAGACAAGCCATGCGCCATCAACTCCTCAGTTTTTTCCTGCAGATGCTCGGCAATTTCCTGAGAGACGTTGCTGGCCTCATCTTTCCGCGAGATAAGCTGCTGGAGCCAATTCATATTAGCTTCTCCTACTTTGCTGGAGCTAAAACACGCGTGATGCCCTTCAGCATCCGTTCAAATCGTGTCATCTCAGTCTCAACATGCTTGCGTCCCGCTGGCGTAAGACGGTACGTGCGCACCCGCCGGTTTGTAGCTGAGATCCCCCACTCTGCCTTGAGCCATCCGGCTTTGAGCATACGTTGCAGTGCTGGATAAAGCGAGCCTTCCTCCACCTGCAGCAGCTCTTCTGAAGTCTGCTTGATGTGCTGGGCCAGGGCATAGCCGTGGAGCGGCTTACGTTTAAGCGTCTGCAGAATCATCATCTCCAGGGCTCCTGGAAATAGGTCGCGCTGGTCTTCTGGTTTCATATTGTGGTCGTTTCAAACCTTATTTTAACTAAGGCATGACCGAAATAGCCATAGAGCAAATAGGGGTACAAATCGTTAGACGGTGTAGATGGTTCACGGTTACCCCGAGTTTCATAAAAAAATGAGAAGAGAAAAGTGCTTTCCAAGAAAAAAGGCCCGCAAGAATGCGGGCCGTGCCTTTTAAATGGGAGAAAGAAGCTACTTATTCTGTCTGCGCTCTGCCTGATGGCTGGGCAATACCTGTTCAGCCTGTTTTGCTGAGATGAGTGGACCAGGCATGCGGATGGTTTTATAAACCCCGGCCGCAAGCACGCCGCCGATCATCGGGGCCACAATGAACAGCCAAAGCTGCTCCAATGCCCATCCTCTAACAAATACGGCTGGCCCCACGCTGCGGGCGGGGTTAAAAGAACCATTGGTGACGGGGATTCCGGCAAGGATGATCGTCGTGAGTATCAATCCGATCGGTATTCCGGCAAAGCCCGCAGGTGCGCGGTCATCCGTAGCGGAAAGCACGGTAAAGACAAGCAGCATGGTCAGGAACATCTCCGCTACAAAAGAAGCTGCCATGGAATAATTCGTCGGCGAGTGATCGCCAAAGCCGTTGGCAGCTCCAGCCAATGAAGCAATGCCGCCACCCGGCGCGCCCATAGCGATAAACAGAATAATGCCACTGGCGATGATCGCCCCTGCGCACTGCGCAACCCAATAACCCACAGCATCTTTGGCAGACAGTCGTCCGCTTACCAGCATGCCCAGAGTGACTGCCGGGTTGATGTGGCATCCGGAGATAGGTCCCACTGAATAAGCCATGGCGAGAAGTGCCAATCCAAAGGCAAAGGCTACGCCCACATTGCCAACTTTTCCGCCGGCAATCACAGCCGTGCCCAATCCGGCAAAAACCAGAACAAATGTGCCAAACAGCTCAGCAGCGTATTTCATTTCAACTCTCACCTCAGAAGTTTTTTGTTACGGAAATTGATCAGCCGGAATGAGTTACTGGACTTTCCAGCCTCACTTACTACCGGCAGTAATTTGTTTTAGCGGCCAATTCTACATGGGAGCTTTTGTTTTGGCACGTATTAGTAGTGATTACCCATACAAAGCAAAATTTCCATTCCCGGACGTCCAGAACCAAAGGTGGATACAGGCAAAGAAAAAGGCCATGGCACCGATGGCATCTGTTCCGTCTTTAAGGCGTCTTTATATAGTTCTCTATCAGTCAATCTGGAAGTAAACGTAAGTCACTGCAGTCAAATGGCTTAGCGTAAGCCTTGTGGGCGAAATCTCTTTTTATTCCGGAGCGGACCAGTGATCAAAGTGAACCAAAAGATTTTCAAGATCTTATACCGGCTTTTTCTGCCGGGAAGTCTGCTTCTGGTGTTTTCCGCGCTGCTGATTCGCGTAGGTGTTCTCTCTAATCCCGAGGCGCCATGGGTGCGTTTCTTTCCCACCATCGTTTTTGGCCTAGGACTGGCTTTGAGCGCGTTCTTCCGTCGGAGCCGGCTATTTTTTGCGTTACTGGCATTAACTCTGGCGCAAAGCACCTTCGCATGGATCATTCCGCTGCTTTCGCGCAGCTCGGCGCAAATTATTACCAATGCCATCGCCATGCTTCTGCCGCTCAATCTTCTGGTGTTGGCCTTTCTCAAGGAGCGGGGAATCATCTCGCCCACAGGACGCCGCCGCCTGGCTTACATCGCCTTGCAGGTGATGGCTGTGGCGATCTTATGCATGCCTGGCCTGGCGCTGATTGCCATGGAGCTTAAGCATGCTTTCATCCCGCTGGTCTTTTCCTCATGGAGCGGCCTGTCACAACCCGCATTGTTCGCCTTCATCGTGGCAACAGCGGTAATTACAGTTCTATTGATTCAGCGATATAAGGCAGTTGAGAGCAGCCTGCTCTGGAGCGTTGTTGGAGCATTTATCGCCATCAGCCTGGCCAGCGCTTCACATCTTGAGGGTGTTTATTTTGCTGCTGGCGGGCTCGCCCTGATCGTCGCCTTGATTGAAACCTCTTATGCCATGGCGTATCTCGACGAGCTCACGCAGCTGCCCAGCCGCCGCGCATTGAATGAGGCGCTGATGAAGCTGGGCGACTCCTATTCGATCGCCATGCTGGATGTGGACCACTTCAAGAAATTCAACGATAGCTATGGTCATGAATCCGGCGATCAGGCGCTGCGTCTGGTGGCTTCGCGGCTTTCGCATATCACCGGCGGCGGTAAAGCTTACCGTTACGGCGGAGAAGAGTTCGCGGTTGTCTTTCCTAACAAAGCCTCAGAAGAAGTCTTCGTTTATCTCGACCGCATGCGGCGCGTGATTGAGCAATCTGTGTTTACAGTTCGCGGCAAAGACCGGCGCAGAAAAGGTGCGAGCGCTGTAGGGCGCGGAACCAAGAAGCAAACCAGCGTAACCGTAAGCATTGGATTGGCTTCCACCAATGGCGACCATCTAGCACCCGCGGAAGTGCTGCGCATGGCTGACCAGGCTCTCTACAAAGCCAAGGCCAAAGGCCGCAATTGCACAATTACAGCAAAGCTGAGCAAGTCTCCACGAAGTGCACAGCCAAGTCTACGAGCCCTGAGTGTAAGCTAATCAACTATCGGAATTCAGCCCTCGAGTAAAAATCGAACGGCATTCAAGCTCTAACTTCGTTGCCAAATTATTCCTGCCTTTCATCGTGCGTTCATCTGCGAGCTGTCTTGAGCGTAAAATAAATCGTCACGCCCTTCGTGTTTCTGTCTGAATCAAAGACCAAGCACTATTCAAGCGCCGAGAGGAATTTCTTTATGCGTAGGCCCCTCCAACGCAGCACGAAAACTCCGAAACCCGGTTTTCATGCCACTCAATCCGCTGATCCTAATCAGGTGGTCCAGGTAACGCTGGTTCTTCGCCGCATTAATCCGTTGACCGATCAAGACGTGATGGATCTGGCATCACAGCCTGTAGCAAGCCGTAAATACCTGACCTTAGAAGAACTCGCGCGGCGTTATGGAGCGAGCCAGCAAGATGTCGACCAGGTGATCGCCTTTGCGCATGAAAACGGCCTGGCTGTGGTAGACCACAATCTTGCTGCGCGGACCATCAGGCTTTCTGGCACTGTAGCGGCATTGCAGAATGCATTCGGAGTTGATCTAAAGGTCTATCAAAACGCAGAGGGAACAGTGAGCTACCGCGGCCGTACAGGTGAGATTCATCTGCCGGAGGAGCTGACAGACATCGTGCAGAGCGTTCATGGTCTCGATAATCGTGACCAGGCCAAGCCGCATTTTCGTATCCTCTCGCAAGCAAGGGCAAAAGCCTCCGGCCTGAATCCATTTACCGCAAATCAGGTGGCAAGTGCATACAGCTTTCCTACGAACGCAACAGGGAAGAATCAGACCATTGCTCTCATCGAACTCGGCGGAGGCTATAAAACGGCAGACTTAAACCAATACTTTAAGCAGTTCAGCGCCAAACCCACCGTCTCAGCCGTTTCTGTGGATAGCGCCACAAACAAGCCGACGGGCAGCGCGAACGGCCCAGATGGAGAGGTGGAATTGGATATCGAAGTTGCCGGCACAATTGCTTCCGGCGCGCATATCGTCGTCTATTTCACCACCAACACTGACAAAGGTTTCATGGATGCGATCACCTCCGCGGTTCACGATATCAAGAACAATCCGTCTGTGGTTTCCATCAGTTGGGGCGGCCCTGAATCCAGTTGGACTGCGCAATCAATGGATTCGTTCAATGACGTTTTCAAAGACGCTTCCATGCTGGGTGTTACCGTGCTGGTGGCTTCTGGTGACGACGGATCCACTGACGGCATAACGGACGGCAAGCAACACGTGGACTTTCCTTCGTCCAGCCCTTATGTCTTGGCTTGCGGAGGCACACAGCTCGTTGCCAGCGGCAGCACCATCAAGACTGAGATCACCTGGGGCGGAACGGCCAATGATGGCGCCAGTGGCGGGGGCGTAAGCGGACACTTTCCCGTCCCGTCATATCAAACCGGCAAACTTCCTACAGGCTTCAGCGGACGCGGCGTGCCCGATGTTGCTGGCGATGCAGATCCGCAGACAGGCTATGAGGTGATAGTCGATGGTTAAAGCGCGGTCATTGGTGGAACCAGCGCCGTTGCTCCGTTATACGCTGGGCTTGTTGCCTTGATCAATCAGGATATTGGTAAACGGTGCGGGTTTCTCAATCCAGTGCTTTATGCCAATCCAGCCGTCTGCCATGACGTTACAAAAGGGACGAATGGCGCTTATAACGCCAGCGCAGGTTGGGACGCCACGACTGGCTTGGGATCGATTAAGGGAGCTGCGTTGCTCGCCAATTTCACTAAGACCAGCACCAAAAAGAGTTAAGTGCATATCGGCTGTGGAGCCATTCACACTTTTCCGCATACACAAAAAATTCATCCGGAATCAGTACAATGATTCGTCTAAAGCTTTAAGGAGGCAGTTATGGCTGCAAAACCGCAAACGTTCCCTGGAGAAAGCATGACCATTAATCAGGCGATCCTGCCTGAGTTCGACATTGAAATGGCAAACACACGCAAATCCCTGGAGCGTGTTCCGGATGACAAACTCAGTTTCAAACCACACCCCAAATCCGCGACGCTCGGAGGATTGGCGACGCACCTCGCCACCATCAATCACTGGGCCGAAGCTATCTTTGGGCAGGATTCTTTCGACGTCAGCACGGCTCCACGCACTGAGGAAATGAAATCCCGGGCTGAAATCCTGGCTTCTTTTGATCAGACAACTGCTGTGGCACGCAAAGCCATTGCGTCAGCCAATGATGCTCATTTCCTGAAGCCGTGGACGCTCAAAGCCGGCGGCAATACTGTCTTCACCATGCCCAGAGTTGCGGTAGTCCGCAGCTTTCTTCTGAACCATGGCATTCATCACCGCGCACAGCTCGGCGTCTATCTGCGTTTGAATGATATTGCTGTTCCTTCAATTTATGGACCTTCAGCGGATGAAGGGAATATGTAGGAAGGTTTTATCGCACAAAATACTACAGGCCTCGGTGTTTGCCGAGGCCTGCTTAAGAGCCTAAATCTGATTGGATGTTTTCCCCCGAAACCACCAACCAGATCGGTAATGCACAGTGATCATCGCAGAGCTGCTGGAAAGCAACAAGAGTACAGAGGTAACCAGCGGGAAGTCTTAACCAAAGCAGAGTTGTTCGTTGTGCAACAGCCGCCAGAAATGCGGCGAAGCGAAAACATTCGTCAGGAATAAACCTTAGATAGCATTATGAATGCCTTAATCGGCAAAGTGCGGTACACTCTTTTCACGCCTATGACTGCCATCCTTTAATTCGGCGCTTTCTGCAGTAATTCCTATCAATCAGATGCCAGACGTGTCTTTGCGCTCATTTTGCGCGCAGATGCGTCCGCGTCTCCAGCCGAATTGGAGCGTATCGAAATGAATTTGCAATTGGCAGGATGGAATGAATCCTGGGCGCAATACTTCCATGAATTTAGCGGCAAAGAACTTAAGCCCGCGCGAGTGATGGCGCAATACCGTCACAGCTATTCACTCTGGACTGAATCCGGCGAAGCTGAAGCCGAGGTAGCCGGAGCGTTGCTTTATCGATCTGGCACTGGCGAACTTCCTGTTATTGGCGACTGGGTGGCCATTCGACAATATGCTCAGGGCGATCTGGCGATCATCACTAACATTTTGCCGCGCCAGACCAGGTTCTCCCGCAAAGCCAGCGGTTCGGCGGCGGAAGAGCAGGTCATCGCAGCCAACATTGATCTGCTATTGATCGTCTGTGGCCTGGATCATGATTACAACCTTCGTCGACTGGAACGTTATCTTGTTGCCGCCAGCCAGAGTGGCGCAGAGCCTGTGATCGTGCTCAACAAGGCAGATCTTTGCTATGACGTAGAGACGCGTGTCGCAGAAGTGCAGGCAATTGCTCCGGACATAGCTGTAATTGCAATGACAGCAACCTCAGCGAACGTCGCGGATAGATTGTTGCCATTGATTACCAGGGGAAAGACCGCGTCACTGGTTGGATCATCGGGCGCAGGCAAATCGACGATCGTGAATCAGCTTTTGGACATGGCTTTGCAGCCTACGCAGCCGACGCGAGAGTCAGATGGTCGTGGGCGGCATACAACTGCCCATCGCGAACTGTTCTTTCTGCCGAACGGTGGATTGATTCTGGATAATCCCGGCATCCGTGAGCTTCAGTTATGGACAGACCATGGCGCACAAAGCATTGACCAGGCTTTCCCTGAAATCGAAGCCCTGGCAGAGCAGTGCGCTTTTCGCGACTGTAGTCACAATGCGGAGCCGGATTGCGCCCTACAAACTGCGCTGACGTCCGGCGAGATCGATGAAGCACGTTGGCGCAGCTATCTCAAGCTGCGTCGCGAGTTGCGCCATGCGGCCACGTTGGTGGACGAAAATTTTCGCCGGAAAGAGAAAGAACGGTGGAAGAAGCTCTGCAGCGCGGTGAAACGGAACCAAAAGAGGAAATGAATTTTTCACGTAATGCAGCTTTCGGCGATTTGGTGCTCTAAAAACGTGCACCAAATCGCAACTCTTAGTAAGCTATTACAGACATGGCATCGGACAATTCATTCGACATCGTAAGCAAAGTGGACCTGCAAGAGGTCTCAAACGCAATTCAGAATGCGCTTAAAGAGATCCATACGCGTTTTGACCTGAAAGACTCAAAATCTGACATTCAGCTCGAAGGCAAAGACGCCATCGTTTTGACCTCTGTAGATGAATACAAGCTCAAGGCCGTAAACGACATCATGCAGAGCAAGATGGTGAAGCGCAATGTGCCCATCAAGGCGTTCACCTACGGAACCATAGAATCGGCCGCCGGATCGACCGTTCGCCAGAAGGTTACGATGCAGCAGGGAATTCCGATTGAAAAAGCAAAAGAGATCGTCAAGCTCATCAAGGACTCCAAGAAAAAAGTGCAGGCTTCCATCCAGGGTGACACTGTGCGCGTGAGCGGCAAAGACCGCGACTCTTTGCAGGAAGTGATTGCCTTGCTGCGCGGCCACGATTTCGGTATCGACATGCAATTTACGAATTACAGGAATTAGCAGAATCTAAAAATACCAAGGGGCATTTTGAGTTCACCGGCCACAACCACTGCTAAAGAAGTTTTTGAGCTGCTGCGCGAAGACCTGGCTGCCATCGAGCGTGAGTTCGGGCGCGACACGGTTTCAAGCGTCCGCGCTATTACCGATATCGGTGAATATCTCCGTGCGGGCGGAGGCAAGCGCATACGCCCCGTGTTGCTTCTGCTGGCGGCCAAGCTTTTTCCTCACGACGAAAAGAGCGCTGTCCGGCTGGGAGCAGTGGTGGAAATTATCCATACTGCCACGCTCGTACATGATGACATTATTGACGAAGCTAAGACGCGTCGGGGTCGCCCGGCAGCCAATACGCAGTGGGGCAATTCAAAATGCGTGCTCGCCGGCGACTGGCTCTACATGCAGGCTTTTAAGATCGCCGTTCAGGAACGCAACTTCCGCGTACTCGATGTCCTGATCGATCTTACCCAGCAGATGGTTGAAGGCGAACTCCTCCAGATGGAGAAGCTGGGCAAATGCATTACCCTCAATGAGCATTTTGATTTGATCTTCCGCAAGACCGCCTGCCTGTTTTCAGTTTCCACCCGCATGGGCGCGATCATTGGCAATGGATCGCAGGACCAGGAGACGCGTCTGGGTGAATATGGTCGCAATCTTGGGCTGGCTTTCCAGATCGTGGATGATGTGCTTGACCTGACTGCCTCAGAGGAAGTCCTGGGCAAGCCTGTGGCCAGCGATTTGCGTGAAGGCAAAGTCACCATGGCCGTGATTCATGCGCTTCAGCATTGCACCCCCGAAGAGCGCAAACTGGTGGAGACTGTGCTGGAAGAGCGTGCGTTCCTCAGCGTGAAGCATGAACAGATCCTCGAGATGCTGAATCGCTACGGCTCCATTCCGTATGCCTACGAAGAAGCAGCCAAACATGCTGCGGCTGCGCGCAAAGCAATCTGCACATTCCCTGATTCCGAAATAAAGCGAGCGCTGCTTTCCATTCCGGATTTTATTGTAGAAAGAAACAGTTAGAATTACGCCGATAAACACAGATAACACTCCATACCCTCATTGTGTTATCTGCCTCAGTCTTTCCTTTAAGTACTCTTTTTCCACCTGATTAGTCACCAATCGCAACGCTGAAGCGTACGCTTCTGCCGATTCTGCTTTACGTCCGAGACGCCTCAAGATATCAGCACGAGCTGCGTGAAACAGATGGTAATTCTCCAGCTGTCCTGATTCGCCGACCAGATCAATCTGATCCAGACCTTGTTGCAGCCCCTCGCTCATTGCGATGGCGACAGCATGATTCAACGCGACAATGGGAGAAGGTTTGCACCGCATCAGCTCTTCATAAAGACAGGCAATCTCATGCCAGTCAGTTTCCGCAGGAGTAGCGGATTCAGCATGGAGGGCCGAGATAGCAGCCTGCAATTGGTACGGTCCTGCTCGTCGCATGCCCAGAGCGCGGGTCAGCAGAGCGACACCTTCACGGATATATTCGCGGTCCCACAATGAACGGTCCTGATCATCCAGTGTAATTAGCTTGCCTTGTCGCATACGTGCATCACGCCGTGAATCATGCAGCAGCATCAGCGCCAGCAGGCCAAGATTCTCCGGTTCATCAGGCAGAAGTTCGCAGAGCGTGCGGCAAAGGCGGATCGCTTCAGAGCACAGCTCACGCCGGATCAGCGAATCGCCGGCAGTTGCGGAATAACCTTCGTTGAAGACCAGGTAAATCACAGCCTGTACGGAAGCCAGCCGCTCTGAGAGTTGCGCGCGCGGAGGAACTTCATACGGAATGCGTGCCTCACTGATCTTGCGTTTGGCACGGACCAACCGCTGCGCCAACGTAGGTTCGGGCAGAAGAAATGCCCGGGCGATTTCCGTAGTGGTCAATCCGCCCAGTGTTCGCAGCGTTAGGGCAACCTGCGCCTCCTGATGCAATGCCGGATGGCAACAGGTAAAAATAAGGCGGAGACGGTCATCAGGAAACGTTAATGTCTCGGCTTCATCCATGTTGGTATCCAGTTCGTAGGAAGTTGGGGTCTCATACATCAGCGGCCCTTGCTTCTCACGGCGAGTGCGCTCGCGGCGGCTATGGTCCACCAGTTTGCGATGCGCCACCGAGGTGAGCCAGGCTCCGGGATTGTCTGGCACACCTTTGGCAGACCAGCTCTGCACAGCGGTTGCAAATGCCTCCTGCATCGCCTCTTCCGCAAGGTCAAACGACCCAGCGATCCGGATGAGCGTGGCAAGAATGCGGCCGGATTCCTGGCGAAAGACCGATTCAATTGTGGTTTGAGGCTCAGGCATTATGAGCAGCTGAACTCTGTACCAATTCGTCAATTTGGGCGCTGGCAGCAACTTCATGCATTGGTCGAATCTCAATGCATCCATACTTGCCACCGCATCCGGTAGGGATCTTAGCTGCCCATGCAACCGCTTCGTCCAGGTTCTTGCAATCAAGAATGTAATAACCGGCAAGTTGCTCTTTCGTCTCGGCAAATGGACCGTCAGTAGTCACAGGCTTTCCATTTTGCATTCGGACCGTGATTGCTGTTTTTGTGTTCTGCAAGGGTTCAGCTTGCTGCAATACCCCTTTGTCACGCGCTTCCACCATCGCAGCGATGTGTCCATTTTTAACTTCCTGCAGCTCTTCCTTCGAGCCGCGGACTAAGTCGTCTTCCCTCGTATAAACCAGTAACATGTAACGCATTGGAATTCTCCTGTAATCAGAATCTTTCGGATGAAAGGGAAGCGCAACCAGCCTTCACGCCGGTACGCTTCCTCAAAATGGTCATGCGCCGCGACACTATTTTACGCGGTGGTAATCAATGTTCTCAGTAAAAGCCGCTTTGCCGTTTTTATGGAATGTCCAATCAGCACTGAAGGTGTCTGCATCAACGAACTTAAAAAGTGCTGTGTGCATGTGTCCAACATTCGGATCACTCAGGTTTCCGCCACCAGCAAAGCTGAATGCAATCTGATTGCTCGCCGGGTTATAAGCTTCAGCCTGCATATGCGGCTGGTTCCCCGCCGTGCAGTAATGCGTAAGAACAAGGCGGTCGCCATCCAGATGATAGACGGTCAACATTGGGCTTTCACCCGCTATTTCCATATGCTCCACCAGTGCGCTTCCATTGGAAATCACTTCATAACTTGTGGTCGATTTGCCTTGCTTCGTGGTCGCTTCCCAGGTGCCGGCCAATGTCTTGAGTTTGGTAAAAGCTGCTGCAGCGTTGACGTCAGATTTGTCTGCGGCCTGTGCTACCGTGCCAGCCAGCCCTAGCCAGATCATTCCTGCCGCAAGAATCCCCGCTATCCAGATTGAAACTGATCGAAAGCTTTTCATTGTGCTCTCCTTCGCTTGAATTGGCAGGAGCTCTTTTGTCCTGCTCACCGTAACGACGAATGAACTCCGGGAAATCGACACGTGCCCAACAATCATTTTTTTAACTAAAAGCAGGCTAATTTACCTCCCATATTGAGCTAGTTGGAAGCAATCTCTATACTTAAGTCCGGAGAAATAAGCCGTGGCTCTTTCAGCCGTAATCGTGGATGATGAGCAGCTTGCGCGTGACGAGCTGACCTTTCTGCTCAAATCAGTGGGCGATGTGAACGTTGTGGCGCAGGGCCATAATGGCCTTGAAGCGGTGAATCTGGTCAAGGAGTTTTCTCCCGACCTGCTTTTCCTTGACGTGCAGATGCCGGGATTAGATGGGTTCGGCGTCCTCAAAAAGCTTCTGGATAAAAAGCTACCTATGCCTCAGGTCGTCTTTGCCACGGCGTTTGACCAGTATGCGGTAAAAGCTTTTGAGGTAAACGCCGTCGATTACATCCTGAAGCCCTTTGATAAAAAGCGTGTCACCCAGGCGATCGAAAAGGCGCGCAAAAGGGTACAGGATTCATCCTCTGGAACTGACAGGCTCGATACGCTGGTCAAGCTGCTTGAATCCCAGCGCCCACAGAATTCCAAAGTGCTTCTGCGCAGCGCCGGACGCCTTCTGCTGGTGGACCAGAAAGAAGTCTGCTATGCCTCGATTGAAGACGGGATTATCAGCGTGGTAGCCACAAATATTGACGGCCAATCCAACTGCCGAACCCTTGAAGAATTACTTGAGGGTTTGGATCCTGAAGTTTTCTGGCGTGCTCATCGTTCTTACGTGGTGAACATCAATCGGATCAAAGAGGTCGTGCCCTGGTTCAAGAGCTCGTATCAGCTGCGCATGGATGACCGCAAGCAAACAGAAATCCCTGTGAGCCGTGCGCAAACCAGGCGACTGAGAGACTTGTTTGGACTGTAAAGAATTACTTTAACTTTCTGTATTTTCCGGCGGTGCAGGCTGGGCTGGCTTGTTCTCGGCCGGTGGATTCTTCTTGCGCTCTTTCCATTCCTGAATTGATTTTGCGAAGGCTCGCAGTTTCGGCGCCAATGCCAGCGCCGTATTGCCCTTAAAAGTTCCGCTGCTAAAACTGATGTCGGCAATGCCCATTTTATCCAGCCATGGCAGATAGTGCGCAAAGCTCGGCGCTACGCATGAATCAAGCCATTTTATTTCAGGGTGATCATGCACCCTGCGTATGCTCTCAATCTCCAGCAGGCTTCCTGGGGAGTATTTCGCATATTTCTCGCGATAACTGATCTTGTATCCAAACGATCCGCCGTTCGACGTAAGAATAAATCGCGATGCTGCCGGCTCGCCGCCTACTGTCATCGCAAGTGTAAGGAGTTGCTTGCGGCGATTGGCTTCCTGCAACGCATACCGGACAAACCCGTGCGTATTCTCATCAAGAATTGCCGCGACGCCTTCTTGCCCTTTCCACCCGCTGGCTTCCATCTCAAAGAAGTCGTTGATCCATTGCTCCAGGTCGCCATCGACGAATTCTTTAAATTCCACTGCGCCAAATTCGCTCAGCTGGCGCTCCCATCGGCGCAGCCCGCGTTTGCGTTGGGAAGAGAGAGCTTCGTTGAGAAATGCCTCGCTGCTTTCACGCGGCACCATGATGGGCCGCTCACGCTTAGCCAGTTGATGGTGCAGTTTTCGCTCTTCCACACATTCAAGCAATGCTTGGAATACCGGCCCTTCGGACGAAACCTGAAACCACTCGATAACATCTGCGCCATTGCGATCGGATTTTGCCCAATCGAGCAACGCATTCATGCAGGCTTTCTCATGGCCTTCCCGGACAGGCGGGGTGCAGACACCACAATGCCTATATTCCCATAGCAGCAGTAAATTCGCGGGCATGCGGGCATATCTGCGGCGGCGTTCAAAAGGAAAGAATCCGGATAAAACCGGTTTACCGCCGGGCTGAGACTCTGAATAGACAAGAACGAAGGTAAAAAATTTGTCTTTGCCAAACGCTTCTACGGCGGGGATCACCATCCACGGTTCGTAGAAGACATTCGGCTGGGCTACATGCGCGCAAAGATCTTCAACATCCGCCCAACGCTGCCGTAGAGCAGCAGCGTCAGACACAGACACCACACTCATCCTGCCAGCAGGCGCGCTGACTATTTCTTCGTCTATCTTAGGCAAGAGCAGCCTCTTCTCCCGGATATGGCTAACTCGCAGACCGTAAATTCAACGGTGCACTCATTCTAAGCCAGTTTTGCCCGGGAGTTATGTCTGCCAAATCACCAAGGTAACTCAGAGGGTTACTGCTCTTTAATCCATCAGCTCGGGCGCATCTCAGGCGTGACCTTCATCTCCAGCCGCTTTGCGCCGCGCAAGACTGTAAGGCTGGTGGTTTTACCAATCATCTCTTCGCTCAGCAGTCGGTGGAGCACATCCACGCCTTCCACCGCTTCATTCCCCAGTGCTGTAATCACATCCCCTTCCTGTAGCCCAGCTTTTTGTCCGGGACTTCCAGCCTCAGCGGACAATACAAGAGCTCCTGTGGAAGCCTTCAGGTCATAATGCCTGGCAATCGTGCGATTAAGCGAAGCCGTCTGCGCTTGCACGCCGATGTAGCTGCGCCGCACATGGCCATAGCGAATCAACTTGGTGGCAATAAACTGCGCCGTGTTGATAGAAATGGCAAAACACAGCCCTTGCGCCGGTAAAATGGTGGCCGTATTTACTCCCACCACCTCGCCCAGGGAATTAACCAGCGGTCCGCCGGAATTGCCGGGATTGAGCGCTGCATCGGTCTGGATCACATCTTCAATCGACCGCCCAGATTGTGACCGCAAACTCCTGCCCAGAGCGCTGACCACTCCAGCCGTCACCGTGTATTGGAAACCGTAAGGATTTCCAATTGCGACTACCAGTTGTCCAACACGGATTCTCCGTGAATCACCCAGCTTCACGCTGTGCAACGCAGGTGCGTCGATCCGCAGCAGGGCTAGGTCCGTATCCGGGTCTTCGCCGATCACTTGTGCCTTAAAATCGCCCGAATCTGGCGTCCAGACCGTAATTTTTTCTGCCTCATGCACAACATGACTGTTGGTCAGAATGAATCCGTCTGGTGTAAAGATAAAGCCAGAGCCACTTCCGCCGCGACCACGCTTGTTCTCCACTTGAATGCGGACGACCGCCGGGCTCACCGACTCTGCCACCGTAGTTACTACACGCGAATACGCATCCATAGCCTCGGTTTCAGAAGGCTGGAATGAAGTAGGTTGGGCTTCCTGTCCCGAAAAGGAAATCAAATAAGGGTTGCTACTCATAAACCGATTGGATAGAAGAAGACCGGCAAAGGATTCAGAACAGAACCGGCCCTATGACGTCACGCAGGGGCATTTACAATCCTTGCGTGGCTGATTTAAAAGGCAAAACTGTCTTGATTACCGGCGCGGCCCGCCGCCTGGGACGTGCCATTGCCCTTTCCATGGCTGAAGCTGGCGCTAATATTGCATTTACCTACCTCTCATCAGTAGATGAAGCCAAAAAGACTTTTGCAGAAATTGAAAACGCAGGCGCTCGGGCTTTGGCTATTCAATGCGATGTCCGCCAGCAAACAAGCATAGAAAAAGCTGTTCGCGGGGCCATCGCGCAGTTCGGCCAAATAGATCTTCTCATCAATAATGCTGGTATCTTTCAAACCGGCAAGCTTGAGGCCATCACTGCGGAGCAATGGGATGAAGTATTTGCGGTAAATGTGCGCGGGCCATTTCTCATGTCGCAAAGCTGTATTCCGGCCTTGCGTAAGAGCCGTGGCCGCGTCATTCATCTGGGATCGCTCGGCGGGGAGAAGCCGTGGACGACGCATGCCCACTACTGTTCGTCAAAAGCCGCTCTGCACATGCTGACTCAGGTGATGGCCAAGGCTCTGGCGCCTGAGATTGCCGTGAATTGCGTTGCGCCGGGCATGATCGCAGCAGATGGCGAGCAGGATGCAGCATTACTGGAAAGAGTAGCAGCACGAACACCCATGCAAAAAAACGGAACGCCGCAGGACGTTGTCAGCGCCGTAATGTATTTTGCCACTGCGCCACATTTCATTACCGGGCAGATTCTTACTGTCGACGGCGGTCTTGGCCTGAGTTGAGCTGGCCGACGAAAGCTTTCACCACGATGTCTCGTGGATCTTTCCCCAACGGAATCATGGTTTCCAGGGTTGGTAGTTCGGGCTGAGCACGTCCTTTGCTGTCGATGAGCGACAGCACGGTCATATCACTGCTTCCGGTATTCACTACGAGTAAAAGCAATCGATTAGGCGAGAGCGCCATTGCTTCCGGATGGCTGCCAACTGTTACCGAGCTAGTGCGTTTGCCATTATCGATGCTGTAAACAGCAACGGAGTCAGAGCCAAAGTTTGTGACGTAAAGCAAGGCATTATCGGGCGTAACAAGGCTCCGTACTGGATGGTCGCCAATCTGGAATGTGTTACTGACCTCATTGGTGTTCGAGATGACTTCAGAAATCGAGCTGGCGTCATAGTCGCTCACAAAAACTTCGCCGCCGTCCGGCTTAACTTCAATATGGACTGGCGTCTTGCCAACATCGAGCAACGCCAGAAGCTTGTCTGACTTCAGATCAACCACGCCTACCTGCTTTGACTCACTGCATGCGACAAAAACTTTGCTGGAGTCCGGCACAACTGCCAGTTCCACCGGCTTGGCGCAGACCTTTATCTTGCTCCGCAAAGCCTGCTTATCCGTATCAACAATGGCGATGGAATCCTCATCGCGCAGCGCCACAATTGCCAGTTTGCCATCAGGAGTAAGCCGTGCCAGGTTGCTGCCGTTCCCAGTTGAAATTGTTTTGATGACTCTGCGCTGATCAAGATCGATGATGGACAGATTGGCCGATCCGGAATTGGCAACATAGGCTCGCTTGCCATCCCGCGAAACATCGATAAAAAATGGCGCACGTTGTACACCGATGGTGAAAGCCACCTTGTTCGTCTCGGCATCAATCACGCTGATGTTGTTGGACTCAGTATTGGCGACATAAATCTCATTCTTTCTGGGATTCACTGCCAGCCCTGTTGGGCTGTGGCCAACAGAAACCGTAGTCAGAATGGCCAGCGCGCGCAAATCGATCACGGTAACGCTATTGCTTCCGCCGTTGGAGACGTATGCATACTCGTGATAATTCGAGCTTGGCTCTGGTGTTTCTGTGCAACCGCCTAGAAGAGCAAGCAGCAGACAAATAGCTAGAGAGAATATGCGCAATTTTATCGGCCGGCCTTGGCAACTGCGGGTTGTGTGCGCGGCTGCTGCACATTGCGGTGCAGAACGGCAGCAATCTGTCGTATTTCGTTCATCATCTCGTCAAATTGATCAGGGAAGATAGATTGCACGCCGTCAGAAAGTGCACGCTCCGGGTCATGATGGACTTCCACCATTAATCCATCTGCTCCCACCGCAACAGCAGCGCGCGACAGCGGCAGCACTTTATTCCGTTTTCCTGTGCCATGGCTGGGATCGACGATGATAGGCAAATGGCTCAGGCGCTGTACCGCCGGAACAATGCTCAGATCCAGAGTGTTGCGGGTGTGGTCAGCAAAGGTGCGGACACCACGCTCACACAGAATGACTTCATAGTTGCCTTCGCTCAGAATGTACTCTGCGGCCATCAAAAATTCTTCCAGCGTAGCAGACATGCCACGCTTCAACATCACCGGCTTACGCAGCCGTCCAGCTTTCTTCAGGAGAGAGAAATTCTGCATGTTGCGGGCGCCAATCTGGATTACGTCGGCATATTCTGCGACCAGCACGAGAGACTCATCGTCGAGCGCTTCAGTAATGATCTTCAACCCGAACCTGTCGCGGATCTCAGCCATGATCTTCAGCCCGGCTTCTCCCAAACCCTGGAAGGCATACGGTGAAGTGCGAGGTTTATAAGCTCCGCCGCGGAAAAATCTTGCGCCGGCTTTGGCTACGCGCTCTGCCACGGCAAAAGCCTGTTCGCGCGATTCAATGGAGCAAGGTCCAGCTACTATTCCAAGATCGATGCCGCCAAAGCTGCCGTCGCTTCCGGCAAACCGTACGACTGTATCCTCTTCCTTCACATCTCGGCTGACGAGCTTATATGGCTTGCTGACCTGGATGACTTCCTGCACGCCGGACATTTCGTCCAGCGCTCCAGGCTCCATGGCTCCCTGATTCCCGGTAATTCCAATGGCCGTGCGCTGTGCTCCGGGGATCGGATGGGCCCGAAATCCCAGTGATTCAATACGTTCACAAACAGCGCGCACCTGCTCTTCACTGGCATGCGCTTTCATTACGACTAACATAACCTTTGGGTCCCTCGCTAACGCTTAGTTTACTTTGATTTAGCGTGAGGAGCAATCAAAAGCTGTGCGCTTACCATGTTAAAATCAATCATTTAGCCCATGCCGACCGAGGAGACAGTACTGAAGCGCCGCACCTATTCAAAGCCTAAAGTGCTGAGCCTTCCTGAGCGCAAACGGCTCAGCATGAAGGATGTATTGCTCTGGTCTGAGGGAGAACCGCCCAAGCCTGGTCCGAGAAAAATTGGAATCCATACATCAACGGCTGGCGGTGTGGCTATGGCGGCAGAACGTGCTTACCGGCTGGGAGCCAATACCTTCCAGATATTTTCTTCCAGCCCGCGGCAATGGAAACCGTACTCGCTGACAGAAGAACAATGTGGCGAGTTATGCAGGCTGCGGGAAAAATACGCAATCGGCCCCATGGCCATCCATAGCAGTTATCTGGTGAACCTGGCTAGCGCGACTCCGGAGTTTCATCGCAAGTCCGTTATCGCTTTTCGTGGCGAACTGCAGCGGGCATTGGCTCTAAAAGCCGAGTTTTTAGTCCTGCATCCCGGATCATTCCGCGGACGCAGCCGCGAAGAAGGCTTGGAACTGGTGGCACGATCGATTGCAGAAGCCACGCAGGGTCTGGAATTGGAAAAATCGAACCTGCGGGTGTTGATTGAGAACACTGCCGGAGCTGAATTCTCGTTAGGTGGATCGTTTGATCAAGTGGGGCATCTATTGGATTATCTTCGGCCTGTCTGTCCTGTAGGCGCATGCATCGATACCTGCCATACCCACGTTTCCGGCTATGACATTGTTTCTGAAGCAGGATGGCATGAGACCATGCAGAAGCTGGATGAAACCATCGGGCTGAAGAATGTTATGGCCTGGCATTGCAATGACGCCAAGGACCCACGAGGTTCCAAACGCGATCGCCATGAGCATGTGGGCAAGGGAACCATCGGGTTGGAAGCGTTCCGCATGCTTTTGAATGATCCCAGAACAGAACACGCTGCATTTATCGCGGAAACACCCATTGAAAATCCCGGCGACGATTTACGAAACATTGAGACATTAAAATCATTGGTAGAAGAAGCACAAGCCCCAGCAACGCGGAAGAGAGCATAGGAAAGATGTCTGAGACTAAAACGAACCCGACCGTAAACCAGCCTGAGCAGCGCGAGCTTCGCTATGAGCCGCAGCGTATTGAAGAGAAATGGCATGCCCGCTGGGAGGCAGATCCCACGCTTTATGCCGCAGAGCCGCATTCCAGCAAGAAGAAGAAATATTACGTGCTTGAGATGCTGCCGTATCCTTCCGGCGCTTTGCATATGGGACACGTGCGCAACTATGCCATCGGTGATGCGCTTGCCCGCTACATGTGGATGAATGATTACAACGTGCTTCATCCTATGGGTTGGGATGCGTTCGGACTTCCCGCAGAAAATGCAGCCATCAAAAATAATGTCCCGCCGAAGCAGTGGACGCTTTCTAACATCGCGCACATGAAAATGCAGATGAAGCGCATTGGCTTTGCTTACGATTGGTCGCGCGAGGTCACAACCTGCCTTCCGGAATACTACAAGTGGAACCAGTGGTTCTTTTTGAAGCTTTATGAGAAAGGCCTGGCGTATCGCAAGAAGAGCAAGGTGAATTGGTGCTCAGAGTGCGCCACTGTTCTTGCGAATGAACAAGTGGTGGATGGCTGCTGCTGGCGGCATGAGGAAACCCAGGTTGAGCAGCGCGAACTTGAGCAGTGGTTTGTCCGCACCACGAATTATTCAGAAGAATTGCTTGCCGGGCTCGACAAGCTTGAAGGCTGGCCGGAAAAAGTCCGCACCATGCAGCGGAACTGGATCGGCCGCAGTGAAGGCGCGTTGGTTGACTTCAAGGTGGAAGGCCCAATCGGGGATGGCGGCGCCAAAATCACGGTCTTTACCACCCGCATTGATACGATTTATGGCGCAACTTCCATTCAGCTTGCTCCAGAGCATCCGCTCATCGGAGAGTTGATAGGCAACGATCCACATTTGCATTCCAAAGTGGAAGATCTTTTGCGCGAGCAGGCCCGGGCCAGGGAAGAGGGAGATGTTGGGGCGGTTGATAAACATGGTGTCTTTACCGGACGTTACGCTTGCAATCCGTTCAGTGATGAGAAGATACCGATCTGGGTAGCAAATTATATTTTGATGGATTACGGGACGGGCGCGATTATGTCCGTTCCAGCGCATGACGAACGCGACCATGACTTTGCCCAGAAATACGGAATAGAGATACGCGTTGTGATCTTGCCAAGGCGCATTGGTGAGCCGCCTGCAGCCGGTGAGCGAGAAACGCCTGTTCTCCCATATACGGAAAAGGACAGCTTACTCATCAACTCCGGCGAGTTCAGCCAGCTTTCCAACCAGGAAGCCATTGAAAAAATGTCTGCCTTCGCAGAAGAGAAGGGTTTCGGCAAGCGCACCGTTACCTATCGTTTGAAAGATTGGGGCATCTCACGTCAGCGTTACTGGGGCACCCCAATCCCCATGCTTTATTGCGAGAAGTGCGGCGTGGTTCCGGTGCCGGAAAAAGATCTTCCGGTCATTTTGCCGGAGAATGTTGACATCACCTTGCAGGGCGGTTCTCCGCTTGGACGAGTTCCGGGGTTTGTGAATGCTGCGTGTCCTAAGTGTGGCGGGAGCGCGCGGCGTGAAACCGATACCATGGACACATTTGTCGATTCCTCATGGTATTTCTACCGCTATACCAACGCGCAGCTTACAGACCGTCCGTTGGACACCGAAACTGTCAGCTACTGGTTTCCGATCGATCAATACATTGGCGGCGTGGAACACGCCATTTTGCATTTGATCTACTCGCGCTTCTGGACCAAATTTATGCGCGATCTTGGCATGGTAAAAAATGACGAGCCGGCTACGCGCCTCTTTACTCAAGGCATGGTGATCAAGGATGGCGCCAAGATGTCCAAGAGCAAAGGAAATGTGGTTTCACCAGATGATATGGTGAAGCAATTTGGCGCCGATTCCACCCGTGTGTACGCTCTCTTTGCGACTTCACCTGATCGCGAGCTTGACTGGCAGGATGCGGGCGTAGAAGGAGTGCATCGCTTTCTTGGACGCGCTTACAGATTTGTTATGCGCCATGCGGGTGCAACTGCTCAGAAGAGCTCTGGGAATGGAACGGGCCCGGCTTCCGGTGAACGTTCCCCGAAAGTACGTCAGATTGAGCGCAAGCTCCATCAGACAATCAAACGCGTAACACAGGATTTCCAGGGCCGCTGGCACTTCAACACTTCGATTGCGGCCGTCATGGAGTTAGTGAACCAGCTTTATAGCGTGGAAGATGAGATCACTGCCGGCAAATTTCCGGGTGCACTCTTGGCTGATGTGCAGCGCCAGCTTACTTTATTGCTTGCGCCTTTTGCCCCCTATATGGCTGCAGAGCTTTGGGAGGCCCTTGGTCAGACGGACAATCTTCTTCGCCATTCATGGCCGTTTTTTGATGCGGCCTTGGCCAAAGAAGATGAGATCACATATCCAGTGCAAATCAATGGAAAGCTCCGCAGTCATTTAATCGTGCCCGCGGAGAGCCCGGAAGACCTTGTACGTGAGCGCGCTCTTGCCGACGAAAAAGTACGTGCGGCAGCGGAAGGTAAAGAGATCGCCAAAGTCATCGTTGTGGCCGGTAAACTCGTGAACGTGGTAATACGCTGATAATGACTAAACCACCCAACCCTGTCACGACCGGCATGTGCGCTGTTTTGCGCGACCCAGCGATTTTTCTGCTGGAAATTCTTTGGCGCTGGACATTCGCGTCGCTTGCGTTCTTGGTGCTACTTGCCACAGGAGCTGTACTACTAGGACCATTGCCCAACATGCAACAATTGCCCGCGGTCATGAACTCCCATGACCCGCAGATGATTGGATTTTTCTGGGCGGCGGTTGCAATGCAGCTCGGGCGGAAACTGATCGTGACCGCGATCATTGTGCCGGTCGCAATCATTCTGGTTTGGAGCCTTTTATCGGCCCTGGGACGCCATGTTACTGTGAAGCGTCTGCGTGCTGGAGAACCTACACTCCGTTTTCGCAGTATTCTTGCACTACACCTTTTGCGTGGATTTTTCTTATGGATTTGCACCATTCTGCTGCTTGCCGCAGTCGTGGGTGAAATATTGATTGCCACCAAGAGCTCGAGTCCGAACCTTGGGCTTTTTTACATTATGCTGACGCCATCTATTTTGATCATCGGTATTTTCTGGCTGGCAGCGAATTGGTATCTCACCCTGGCTACCATTTTCGGACGGCCGGGACAAAGCTTTCGCGGCGCTTTCCGGGAGGTGCGGCAGACGGTGGCTAGGCAGCGCTCAGACTTTGCCGGAACTGGATTTGTATTCCTGATCATGAAGATTGTTCTTCTGCTGATTGTGCTGGCAATTTTAGGCCTTACATCGCAGATGGTAGGCACGTCGCCGCAATCTTATTTCACTCTGGCCGCAGTAGTTACAACGGTTTATTTTGTTGCTTCTGATTTTCTGTATATCGCGAGGCTGGCGACTTATCTGGCGTTGGCCGCCACGCAATTGGAACCAGGAAAACCCGAATTAATGACCTCTCCAGCAAAATTGCCATTTGAAAATTCCTCAACCAGCTGATTTGACTTTACACTCTGCCGCGAATCAGAGAAAATTGTTCGTGGAAGACCAATCTATTGTCATTCTTGACTTCGGTTCGCAATACACACAACTCATTGCGCGCCGCATCCGCGAGCTAAAAGTTTTTTCCGTCGTGCTGCCTTGTACGGCTCCCCTTGATGAAATTAAGAGCTACCGGCCAGCCGGCATCATCCTGAGCGGAGGACCGTCTTCGGTTTACGACCAGGATGCGCCTCCTGCCGATGAACGCGTGCTTGCTCTTGGACTGCCTGTACTTGGCATTTGCTATGGCTTGCACTTCATTACGCATAAGCTCGGCGGGAAAGTCCGTCCAGGGCCGAAGCGAGAATACGGTCACGCGGAAATCACAGTCGGCGGCAAATCCCAGTTGTTTAAAGACCTGCCCGCGTCAATGAACGTCTGGATGTCTCACGGTGACGAGGCAGAACAGCTTCCATCTGGTTTTAGCGTAGTAGCGCAGAGCAGCAATGCTCTGGCGGCAATGCAGAATGAAGTGCAGAGAATCTGGGCGGTGCAGTTTCATCCTGAAGTGCACCACACCAAGCGCGGCACAGACCTGCTACGCAACTTTGTGATCGATATCTGCGGTGCGCGAGGCGACTGGACGCCGCAACATTTCATCGATGAAACCATACGCCAGGTCCACCGAACCGTAGGCGAGCAGGGAAGAGTACTGTGCGCTCTCTCTGGCGGCGTGGATTCCGCTGTGGCGGCAACACTGGTCAATAAAGCTATTGGGCATCGGCTGGTTTCAGTTTTTGTGAATAACGGCGTGTTACGGAAAAACGAATTTGAGAAAGTCCAGCAAAATTTGCGCGGAAAGCTAGGCTTGAATGTAGTTGCTGTTGATGCCACTGATCGATTCCTAGGACGCCTGGCAGGCGTTACAGATCCGGAGAAGAAGCGCAAAATCATCGGCAACGAGTTTATTGAAGTTTTTGACCAGGAAGCTCACAAGCTTGAACAACAGACAGGCAAGGTCGATTGGCTGGTGCAAGGTACACTCTACCCGGATGTGATTGAATCCCGCAGCGTACGCGGTCCCTCACAGACGATCAAGACCCATCACAATGTCGGTGGTCTGCCTGACAAAATGAAGTTGAAACTCATTGAACCATTGAAAGACTTGTTTAAAGACGAAGTTCGCCGCATCGGCCGCGAGATGGGCATGCCAGAAGAAGTTCTGCAGCGCCAGCCATTTCCTGGTCCAGGTCTGGCGGTTCGTATCCTAGGAGAAGTAACTCCAGAGCGAGTAGCGCTGCTGCAGGAAGCCGATGACATTGTGGTCACTGAAATTCGAGCTGCTGGACTATACACGCAAATATGGCAATCGTTTGCCGTGCTGCTACCGGTAATGTCAGTAGGTGTGATGGGTGATCAGCGGACGTATGCTTATACCTGCGCGATTCGTGCCGTACACTCTGAAGACGGCATGACCGCCGACTGGGTCCCGCTGCCTTATGAAGTACTCAAGAAGATTTCTAACCGCATTGTCAATGAAGTCAGGGGCATTAACCGTGTGGTGTATGACATAACTTCTAAACCGCCGGGAACCATTGAGTGGGAGTAAGACGGTGGCAACAACTTGACTGAATACGATCGCGTTGCTTTTGAAGCCGACTTACCGAACATCGAATTTGAAAGCAACCCTGCCTGTGACATTTTTAACGGTGGTCAGGGATGCACCAATCCACCGAATGGAGCAGCCTTCTATCCACTTCTGACTGCTGCTAAACATAATGGCCAGTGTGTCTGGCAAATGGGCGGACCGAATATACCCGGAACAACCGATAACTTTGGCGGTAGTTCTACGACCGAATTCGGGGATATATCGGGCGTGTTTTTCGCCGAACCGGCAACTTTCGATCAACCTAATGGCAGCTCAATTCTTATCTTCGGTAACTTCCGCCGGGTTCTCGCTGAAAACCCGTGCCGGAGTGGCTTGAATTAACTTTCATCTCAACTCAAAGCCCGGATGAATCTTGTCCGGGTTTTTTTACTTTTAGTCAAATGTGTTTCCAAAGGATTTCATGTCATACACTCTTTGGTTAAATAGACGGATCTCAATATTTGTTTTTCCATGACATGCTACGGATGACGAAGCGCTTTACAGTTCTTTAGCTCCTGATCCACAAAAAAATTTACAAAGTTTGAAAGTTTCAAGCTCTCCCCGGACTAGTGATAAGCAGCAGCACTCCAGCGTTCTTCAAGAAGAACTAGTTCTTCCGGGCTGGTTCCCTCGGCGTTACGCCAACCATTCCCTTAAGGACCAGAGCCATTCGTGTGTCTCACTGAACGCGGAGAGAACAATGGCTCACGCTCGCATTCAACTTCTTGTTGGATGAATGCGGTTGTGTGTAAGCCGTAATGCTGCGTAAGCGTGGAACAGCCGTATGTATTAACGCGTCTGTCCCGCAATTGAAAGAACACTATTTAGGAGCGCAGCCATGCATAGTAAGAATGATCGAGATGAAGGCTTTTTTCTGTCTGAAAATGCTTCCAGGCGACGCATCAAGGAAGCGCAAACAGCACGTGAGAACCGTGCAGAAATTGTTAGGGCGTACTCTCAGGGGAAAGTTTCGCGGCGTGATCTTGTGAAATGGGGCCTGATTCTGTCTGGTGGGCTTTTGGCGCCTGTCCATGGTCTGAACCCATTTGTACGGAGCGCCTATGCTGACGATGGAGGAGACGGCGGCATTCCTACCGGCGCGCCTCCTAGTCCACTCTTCGGCGCGTTGCCTTTCACTCAGCCGATGCCACGCTTCGATGTTCTTCTCCAGAACCCCGTATCGACATTGTCGCCCGCGCCTCAGGCGCAATCGAATCAGACGCAACAGCCGGTACCGGCGATATTAGGTGGCGGCACTGGCCCGATTGAAGGGCGTCCTCCGGGGACGATCTGGGCCCATCAGCAATTTGCACAACTGCCTCCTCAAACCGCCATCGAGATCATTCAACAAGGCGCAACCGTTAATTTGACTTATAACCCTGCCGTCGCTTCAAGCTTGAACTCCGGGATCGATCCAACCGTTCCGTTTCATCCACGTTTTCATCCTAATATGCCGGACCAGGGGCCTTTGGCGCTTTGGACGCACAACGGCACTTTGCCTCCAAAGCTGATCCAAGCTAGATATGGCCAGCCGATACTTATGCGCCATCACAACAACCTTCCCGCTGACGTTACTCAGAATGGTGGATTTGGGCGGCATACTATTTCAACCCACGAGCATAACGGACATCATGGGGCAGAGAACGACGGCTTTACCGGGGCATTTTTCTTCCCTGGCCAGTTTTATGACTATCACTATCCCATTGTGTTGGCAGGGCGTAACGCCATCAACACTACAGCTACAGATCCTCATGCTGGTGGTCCAGACGGCAATGGCGGCATCAATAAGATACCTGGCGACTGGCATGAAACCATGAGCACGCATTGGTTTCATGACCACATGTTCAGCTTTACGTCGCAAAACGTTTACAAGGGAATTGCCGGCATGTTCAACATCTATAGCGCGCTTGATCGCGGCAATGAAGCGATTAATGACGGAATCAACCTGCGCCTTCCCAGTGGCACGGAGAACGATTCAGGCAATCTTGATTATGACGTAAATCTCATGCTGGCAGACAAAGCATGGGACAAAGAAGGGCAACTCTTCTTCGACATCTTCAACTTTGAAGGGTTCCTCGGCGACGTCATGACCGTAAATCTCGTTTATCGGCCATTCTTTGAAGTTGAAGCCCGCAAATATCGCTTCCGCATTCTTAACGGCGCAGTATCACGCTTCTTCCAGATCATGTTGAGTGATGGATCTGCCTTCCAGCAAATAGCCAATGACGGCAATTTGCTTCCTAACCCGGTAACTCTGACACAAACGGACCAATTGGGCATCGCCGAACGCTATGACATCGTAATTGATTTCTCTCGCTACAGCGTCGGATCCAAAGTACAACTGGTCAATATTCTGGCACATGAGAATGGCGCCATTCCGTCCGGTCCAGTTTCACTCTCGCAAGCTCTCTCTGGCAAATCACCCGATCCAGTGGTTGGACCGTTCCTGGAATTTCACGTTGTCCGTCTACCCGCTCAGCCTGATGTGAGCCAGGTTCCCGCGGTCATGATTCCCAACCCAGATCTTTCCAGCATTCCTGTGAGCCGTCAACGGACGTTCGTATTCGGCGATAGCGCAGACCAAACATCCAGAAACCAGGCTACATCATTCCAGGGACCATGGGGCATTGGCACGAACGGAGGAGACAAACTCAATGCCGATTTCGGCCGGGTCTCCGCTGCTCCATCTTTTGGCACGCGTGAAATCTGGACTCTGGTCAACGATGGTGGTGAATGGGACCATCCCGTTCACATTCATTTCGAGGAAGGACAGATACTTTCTCGCAATGGCAGTACAAAGCAAATTGGAGCTGCCGAGCATGGACGAAAAGACGTCTATCGGTTACGCCCCTCCGGCAGCGTGACACTTACTATGCAGTTCCGGGATTGGGGCGGCATGTTCATGGAGCATTGCCATAACACGGTGCATGAAGACAACGCCATGTTACTGCGCTGGGAAATTGACAACAGTGGAGCGCCATTCCTGAGGCCGCTTCCAACACCAATCGCAACTCCGCAAGGAGTTACATTTGAAAATCCAGACGAAATCCTTCAAGGCGCTTTTTAACTACAAAGCTGTGGGCTGCCAGAGTAAAGGCAGCCCACGTTTTTCAATTCATAAACGCAACCATCAGGGAACCAACTCATGTCACGCAATCCGAAATATTTTCGCATACTCGCAAACCTAACAATGATGATTTGTATGCTCTTTTTGGGTGAAAGCTCTGTTGCGTTTGATAACACGCGGTGGGGTGCAAATTACTTTCCCAATGTCGAACTGACAACACAGGACGGCAAGACTGTCCATTTTTACGATGATTTGATTAAGGGTAAGATGGTTGTAATCGAGCTTATCTATACCCACTGCGTTTATTCGTGCCCGCTGGAAACCGCGCGTCTGGCCCAGGTGCAGCACATGCTGGGTGATCGAGTAGGGAAAGAGATATTTTTTTATTCCATCACTATTGATCCTGAACACGATACTCCGGCCCAATTGAAGGCCTATGCGGAACAATATCATGCCGGCCCCGGATGGCTTTTCCTTACCGGAAAAAAGGACGACATTGATCTGATCAGCAAGAAGCTTGGGCTCTATTCTGCTCCGAATCCAAGAAACCGTGATGGCCATATTCCAGCAGTTTTGGTAGGAAATGAAGTCACGGGGCAGTGGATGCGCAACTCCGCCACTGACAATCCAAGGTTTCTCACCACCTTGATAGGTGATTGGCTCAATAGCTGGAAGAACCAGAAAGGTGAGGCACAACAGAAAAGCTATGCGGAAGCCGCGCCTCTCGATATCAACGACAAAGGGCAATACATCTTCGCTACTCACTGTGCAGCATGCCACACAATCGGCCTCGGCGATAAGATTGGACCTGATCTGGCCGGTGTTGGCGCCGTGCGAAGCCGAGCCTGGCTTACCCGTTTTATTTTGCAACCTGACCAGATGATTGCCGCGGGCGATCCGCTTGCGGTAGAGCTTTTTAATAAATATAAGCGAGTAAATATGCCCAATCTACGCCTGGCAGACGTTGATATCAATGCATTGATTGACTACATCAATGCGCAACCCGGCAGGAATAAGAACGCGCCAGCCGCCGGGAAAACCGAGGAGGTTATCGCGCATGGACCTGCCAGATAAACTCGCGTCAACGAGTGGGAGGAGTTTTCGAAGGCATATGAATCTCGAGTAACAGCTTGCGCATGAGTAAGCGTGCGCGATGTAGCCGCGTGTTTGCAGTATCAATATTGATATTCAACAAGTGGGCGGCTTCAACGACAGTAACCTGATGCAAATCACACGCGACAAAGATTTCGCGGTAGATTGGATTTAGCGACTTCAGAGCCATCGATATTGCAATCTCAAATTCCTTTCGCTCCAGTATCTCTGCCGGCGACCTGCCCGGATCGGCGATGCGTTCAAGGAAGTTCTGCTCTGACTCATCTTCATCCGAATGCTGGAGCAGGTCGCGCAGATGCCTGCGGTTCCAGCGACGATATTTGAAAGCTTCCCGCGTGGCGATCCGGTAGAGCCATGGTTTGAAATCACTACCGAAATGGAACCGGCTCAGGTGAAGCGCAACTTTGAGCAATGCTTCTTGTATGGCTTCATCCGCATCCGCACGGTTAGGCAGAATAGATTTGATTGTCCGGTGTAATGTTTTCAGATGTGGACTGACGAGAGCAGTGAATGCAGAACAGTCTCCGCCGAGCGCGCGTTTGATCAGGTAAGTTTCATAGTGCAGTAGGCCAGATTCGATCCGGTCGCCATGATCGCGAACCCAGATAATGCTGACTCGTTTTTCCAGATTAGCATAATGAATGCGGGCTATGGAGCCGGGCTTGAGTAGGGCACAATGATGCGTAACGCGGAAACCACCTGGGCTTACGTCCTTCAACTCTCCGTCAATGCTGAGCGCTGGGTCCTCAACAAATAGAGTCATCATCCCTGACACAGGGTGGCGCTCATCTTTCCCTATGGAGGGTTCGGCCCCGGAAGCCATCTAACCCCTCCGTCAGTTATCACACAACCAGATTAAAGTTGTGCGACCTTACAGAGACTGCTTTGCGAGCTATTATAGGTTTTTGATCCTGAAAGTAAATAAGGTTGTGCAATTCTCTAAATCATTGAGGGGGAGTAGGATAGGCCCATGTACGGATGGTGGAACAAGACGACCACCCGCATAGAGCGCCGACTTATGCGGCGCAGGGCCGCTCCCATGTTAGCGCCTCTGCCAACATGGTTAGTGCTTGGTCTCGGTGCCGCTCTGCTCCTCGGGTTCGTGGTGTTGTTATTGAGGAGCCATAGGGTGATTGCAGGTTTCTCCATATGCCTGCTCATGGTTTGTTTCATCCTTGCAATAAGCAAGCTGAGACGGTATGTCGACTGGCTGAAGCGCCAGGAAAAAAAAGAGCATACTCATCATGGCGAGTTTGGAGTAAAGCCCGATCACACGGATAATCTGAAATGAAGTTCGCCGCAGCGAAGATTAGTCAGTCGCCCATGGCAGAGCTTTTTTGCTCCATACGCTTGACGGATACTTCTGTTGCAACGTCTTTGGCACTTCACCGAGCACAGTGTGATCGTTGGTTGCCTTGTAGTGGGAAACAGCCTTCCAATAAATGGCTTCTGGAGCAGCTGTACTATTCGGATATTTGGCAACAATTTCCGAATAGATTTTTTCTGCATCGGCCCATTTCTTGCTCGTGAAAGAAATTCGAGCCAAGGCTAGCATCAACTGCGGCGCAAACTCTTCTTTGGGCAGGTAACCTTCTACGCGGAAGCGCTCTTTGCCGTTGGCATCGAGTACGAGAGTGGTCGGCGTCCACAGGACATCCATGCGATGGAATCCCGCGCCGTTTTCTTTGATGTGGACCTTGTTGGACACGAAATGTTCCTGAATCCATTGGGAGAGCTCAGGATCTGCGTAGGACTCGGCATCCAGCCGAGCGCAAGCTCCTCAAGCAGGTGCAGCGCTGAAATCCATTAGAACAGGCTTTGATTCGGTCTTAGCGGTGTTGAGCGTGGTATCAATATCATGGTTCCATTCAACAGGCATTTGTGTTTAGGCTCCTTTATTTATACCCTCGTCTATCGTAAAGCGGCCTCGCGCGTTTTTCTACTTGCGGCGCAGGCAATAAAAAATGCCTGAATCTCAGGTAGAGAGTCAGGCATTTTAAATGAAGTTAGCGGGTGATGTTTACGGAATGGTGATTGAAGTGTCCAGATAAACATCCTGAATTGCATTCAAGAGCTTCACACCATCAGCCATCGGTCGCTGAAAAGCCTTACGTCCGCTGATCAGGCCCATGCCACCGGCGCGCTTATTGATGACCGCAGTTGCAACCGCTTCTGCCATATCGTTCTTACCTGAAGCGCCGCCACTATTGATAAGACCAATGCGGCCCATGTAGCAGTTGGCTACCTGATAGCGACAGAGGTCGATGGGATGATCTGAAGAAAGCTCATCGTAAATCCGTTTGTCGTACTTACCATAGGTTGCGCCGTTGGAGTTGAGCGCCAGATAACCGCCGTTATTTTCCGGCAGCTTCTGCTTGATGATGTCGGCATGAATGGTCACGCCAATGTGGTTAGCTTGTCCGGTCAGGTCGGCAGAAAGGTGATAATCCTTATCTTTCTTAAATTCAGTGTTGCGGAGATAGCACCAGAGAACAGTAGCCATGCCCATATCGTGCGCTGCAGCAAATGCGTGGCTGATCTCAACAATCTGGCGGGTGCTTTCCGGCGATCCAAAGTAAATGGTTGCGCCAACTGCGGCAGCACCCATTTCATACGCTTCTTTCACGGTGCCAAACAAAACCTGATCAAAGCGATTCGGTACAGTCAACAGCTCATTGTGATTGATCTTAACGATGAAAGGAATCTTGTGCGCGTAGGCGCGGCTCATGATTCCTAAAACGCCGAAGGTCGAAGCAACTGCATTGCAGCCGCCTTCAATCGCCAGTTCGATAATCTTTTCCGGATCAAAATAATCAGGGTTCTTGGCAAAGCTGGCGCCTGCAGAATGTTCAATCCCTTGATCTACCGGCAGGATGGAGACATATCCGGTACCAGCAAGCCGGCCGCGGTCGAAAAGCCGCTGCAGGTTCGCCAGGACGCGGTTGTTCCTATCAGACTGGCGGAAGATGCGATCGACCATGTCAGGACCGGGAAGGTGCAGCCGGTCTCGGGAAATTTTAGGTTTGGAAAAACCTAAGAGTTGTTCTGCTTTGTCGCCGAGATAACTCTCTACGGACGAGGAACTTACGGGAGAAGTAATTTGTGCCATTTGCTTTTAACTCGAATTTTTAGCGTAAACGAATTCTTTCGGGCAAGTCAAACCGTCTAAGGCCTTCTTATTGATGTAAAAACCCGCTGTTTGGATTCCCGCAGCAACTCTGCTTTACTGCCGCAACGGCAGTTGCGACAGAATGCTACGCTGCTTTGCGATCAGGGTTTCAATGCCTTTGCTGGCATAGTCCATCATCTTCTTGAGTTGTGCTTCGTCAAAAGGATGCTGTTCAGCCGTGGCCTGCACCTCCACGATTTTCCGCGCGCCGGTCATCACGAAATTAAGGTCAACTTCGGCTTGGGAGTCTTCTTCATAGCAAAGGTCAAGCAGGACTTCGCCTTCCACAATGCCAACGCTGATCGCTGCCACAAAATCACGGATCGGGGCCGCAGAAAGCGTACCGGCTTCCACCAGCTTCTGCATAGCCAGCCCCATAGCGATGAATGCACCTGTGATGGACGCGGTACGCGTGCCGCCGTCGGCTTGAATCACATCGCAATCGAGCGTAATGGTGCGCTCGCCCAGCTGTTTCAGGTCCACCACGGCGCGCATGGCGCGGCCAATGAGCCGCTGGATCTCATGTGTGCGTCCACTCTGGCGTCCGCGGCTGGCTTCACGCGGCGTACGGGTCAGGGTAGAGCGGGGAAGCATGCTGTATTCAGCGGTGACCCAGCCTTTGCCTGATCCTTTGGTAAAGCCGGGCACGGTTTCTTCAATAGACGCGGTACAGATCACGCGCGTATTGCCGACCTCAATCAGTGCGGAGCCTTCCGCCGTGGAGATGAACTCGGGAATGATGTTCACCGGACGCATTTGCTCCGGGGAGCGGTTGTCTGAGCGAAAGAAAGTGTCTTTATTGTTATTTTTCAATGTCGACCAACTCGATGGTTTCGATGGGATGTCCGAGAAATTTTCCACCCAGCCGCGGGAACTTCTCAACGGAATCGGTAGCATAACAGCGTATATGGCCGTGGCTAACTTGTGCGGAATTTTTTCCCAATATTTCTACCACTCGGGCTGCGGTTGACTCGGCGGAGTCCACAATCTCCATGTGCCGCGGAACCACTGTGCGCAGCAATGGGCGCAACAAAGGATAATGCGTGCATCCCAGAACCAGAACGTCAGCGTCTCCCGCTCCGTCCCGAAAGACTTCATCGATATAGATGTGCGCCACCTGCTCAGTCACGGGATGGTCCACCCAACCTTCTTCCACCAGCGGTACAAAAAGAGGGCAGGCTTTTTCACTGGCTTCAAGTCCTACCTTGTTCAATGCCCGCTGATAGGCGTGGCTGGCGACAGTTGCGTCAGTGGCGATCACAACAGCTTTCTTCGTTTGTGAAATAGAGGCCGCGCGCTGCGCTCCGGGCTCGATCACGCCAACCACAGGGACCTTCACGGCAGCAGTGATTTCATCCAATGCCAGAGCCGTAGCTGTGTTGCATGCGATGACGAGCATGTCGATGCGGTGTTGTTCCAGAAATTGCGCCGCTGCAATCGCATATTTAGCCACGGTCCGGACAGATTTCGCGCCGTAGGGCAGATGAGCCGTATCACCAAAATAAAGATAGTTTGCCGCAGGCAGCACGTTGCGTAACTCGCGGAGCACAGTCAATCCACCAAAGCCGGAATCAAAAACTCCAATCGTGGGAGGCATTTGTTATTCAAACTCCTTGGCCATCTCGTGGACCGCGTTTGTCTGATAGAACGACATTAAATCCGCATGGCCGGCCAGCGTTTCGCGCTCCTTACCATCCACCAGGAATTTGACCTTGTTGATTCCCGGAACATTCGCGTTCAGCGTTTCAATGAGCGAAGTTAGGGTGAGCTCTTCCAGCAGAATTCCTGAAGGATGTCCGTCTGCAAATTGCGCTGTGGTATCAATTACCATTGTGTCGTTGCTAACAAAATATACGTCCTTGATGTCTGCACCTCTGGCGAGCGGATGCGGCGATGGAGTCTGCAAATATTGCGCCAGTACAGAGCGCAAAGTTTCACGGGCGCGCAAGCTTCGGTCGGCCGGCAGGAAAACATCTGCCGGACGCCAACGCAGGGCCTGATCATCATCGTACGCCAGGAGAATTTGAATATGCTCCTGCTGTCCTGCAACCGGAGCGCTGGGTGCCATGTCTGCGGCCTGCTCAACCATCGCTTCCTCTTTGTGCGTCATGCGAATAATAACGATGCCGCTGATTAGAATAGCCACTAACGCCAGGGCGATGGTGATTTGAAAATGGCGTGGAATCATGGCCGCGCTCCCATCTGGATGCGTGCCTGCGCAATGCCGGAAGCAATGGCTGAAGCCACCGCATTTTGGCGCTTCTGATTTTCCAGAGATTGCAGACCGTCTCCTTCGGGAGCGAGTTCTACCGCGATGGCGGGTCCAACCATATTATTCAAAGGACGTAAGGGAACTCCCATGCTTGCAACGCTCAACCCCTTTTTACGCATTTCTGCCGTGACGGCCTGAGCAACAGCCTGACTGCGCGCAAGTGCGGCTGACTGTGCACTTTCCCACGGCAAAAACCGGCCGGCGATTTGCTGTGGATCATTCAGCAGCGGTGAATAGACGCGCACGCCATGTCCAGGAAAGCCCGCATGGAGAGCGACGTAAATGCCCGCATGTTGTTCGTTGGTAATTTCAGCACGACGCTCAAGGCCAATTTCAATATCGCCATCACGCAAAAGCCGCGACGCAATGCCGCGTTCCTCAAGCTCCTTATGCAGCTCCCGCGCAAGACGAAGCGTAATATCTTTTTCCAGCAGCTTGCTGCCGAAACTGGCTCCTTTGTCTGAGCCGCCATGGCTAGGATCTATCATGACAAAGAATTCCGGTGTGTGCCGCTGGCCTTCTGTGGTAGCGGGTTCGTTCTGTGGAGTAGATTCTGCAACCGCCTCAACCGCTGGTTTTTCTGGTTGAAGCGTGATCGTTTTGCCATCATCACTTCGCGTAATCTCTAAAGCAGCGTTTCCAGTAACGGTGAGTGAGGCCGTCCCATTGTCTTCACTGTAGATCAAAGACTGTATAGCGCCATCGCCAAACAGCTGTTTGCTGGTTTCTGAAACAATGGGTTCTTTGCGGAAGAGAAGCGTAGTACGGTCCTGGTCGTGAGAGACATCTGGCTTTACGGGCTGACTGAAGTTAAGGACCAGCGAAGACTGGTCTTCATTCTTGAATTGAGCATAAAAACGCGTGAATCCACTGCCAATAAAAATCCGGCGCGCGGGTCGATGGAAATCTACCATGGTGTTCAGTGACCGGCTTAGAAGCGGTAACGCAGCATCCAGAGGAACCAGCACGCGGCCCTCTTCCACTAAGACCCTGCCGCCCAGATCAGCCTGATGTCCGCGGACAGTGGCTTTATCTTTGTCCGGGCTAAATCGTATTTCTGCTTTGTTGAGTTCCATCCTCCATTCTTTGTTTTTCAATTGTGGCGAAGAGGCGCCCAAAGGCGAAAGCAGATCAGTAACGCTGATATACGGTTTACCGCCGCGATCCAATACCGACACGGAATAGCTGGCTTGGGCGGTGTAGACAGTGAGTTGCGGCTCAGGCGTAGCACCGGAAATTGGCACGAGCCAGCCCAAGACAAAGATTACTAGTGCAAAGCCCGCTTTATTCCAGCGCATAGATTGTCAGGCCGCTCAGTAATTTGGGATAAAAATCTGTAGACTTCTGCGGCAGAACTTCTCCGGCAAAAGCGATGTCACGAACCTGCTCAATCTTCGCTGCGTTCATCAGGAAGGCAACGTTTGCGCCCTGCCGTACCCAGGAAATAGCTTCAGCAGCGTCACGTTCATAGCGAACATTTTCCTGATTAAGGATCGCCTCCTGGGAAATCTCAAGAATCCGCCCCAGCATGAGGTGGTGCAATTGGACTACGTCGAGATCGCGCTGCAATTCCGGAACACTGCGCATGGCCTCCTCGATCACATTCCTTTTGGCACGCATTAGATAAGGACCTTGCCGCATGACTGCCATAAAGGCAGTCCCAGACTGACCAGCTTCTGCCAGAAGCGTGGTGGCGCTGCGGCTTTCTGTGCGCATATCGATCCGGTCAATATCAAAAAACTGTTCGGCTGATTCCAGCATCCGCTCCCGATCAAAGCTAGCTAACCCATGCACAATACGATGAGTAGGCAGGATGACCAGGCCAGGACTTTCCATGGGAATCAGTGTCATCATCACGAATTCGTAGGCGGCGTTGAGATCTGTGTTTCCACTTTCAATCCGGCGCTCATTTCTGTAGGCCAAAGCCGTCTCGTAGCGATGATGTCCGTCGGCAATGAGCAACTTCTTGTCACGCATGGCCAGTTGGATTGCGTGAATGAGTCCAGGATCGTTGATACGCCAGAGGCGATGAAGGGTCTCATACTCGTCAAGCACTGAGACATCGGGATCTTCCTCGGTTTTTGCTTTGAGAAGGGCTTCGACTTCGGCTTGCGGATCGCTATAGAGCATGAAGATCTGCCCAAAATGGGCTTTGGTGGCGCGAAGAAGGTTCAGGCGATCTGCACGCGGTTTGGCCAAGGTTTGCTCATGGCGAAAAACAACACCATCGGTGTAATCATGGATACGGCCAAGCGCAATAAAGCCTCGGCGCTCGGCAAGATCGCGAATTCCTGGAATTGTAAACGTCTGAGAGTAGGCATAAATGCCGGGTTCAGAGTCCTGTTTCAGGACCCCGCCGGAGCGCCAGTCGTGAAAATACTCTTGCGCGCGGCTATACATGTTGAAGGCGTCACTGTCTGTCTCGCCGGCCTTTCCCAGGATGATGCGAACCAGGTTGTGAGCGCTGCGCTCGTAATACTTGCCCTGCATTTCCGGGGTGATCTTGTCATATGGCTGGGTGAGCACATCCTCCAATTTGACCTGGTCAGGATCATAGCGAAGCGCTTTAAATGGAATGAGTTCAGCCATGGCGAAACGTTCTAATGGCATTCTATCAAGCGAGGGCAGATAACCTGTTTGTTGATAATAGTCATCTAACCAGCCAGCAGCACTGGAAAGCTGTGACGGATTGCACGTAAGTGCACGTACAACTTCGCTGTGTGGGTGTCACGCTGCTATGATAGTATCGCGTTAAAAAATTGAGGTTTCCATATGTCCCGCTCCGAAGGCTGCGGGTATGGTGCAAACCGTTCCCCCGAGCTCTCTTCTAAAGCGTATGGTTCGCCCGCAATGCGTTACGTGCTAACGCTGTTGTTCTTCCTTGCATTCACTGTCTATTCGTATGCGCAGGACGTAAACGTCCATATTGAACCTCGGCCTCCGGCCCCCCCAAAAACTGTTGAAGGCAAAGAGAACGCCGGAAACCCTGATCCTTCCATTACCAACCACGCCAAACCGGGTGTGGCAGTGGATGTGAACCTGGTTTTGGTGAATGTAACGGTGACCGACGATTGGAACCGCATTGTGACCGGGCTGGACAAGGAGAATTTTTCTGTTCTTGAAGGTAGTGAAGTCCAGGAGCTAAAACATTTTTCCAGCGAAGACGCGCCTATTTCTTTGGGCGTGATTTTTGATATGAGCGGCAGCATGAGTGACAAGATCATGAAGGCGCGCGAAGCCGTGATTGAATTTTTCAAAACGGCCAATCCGCAGGACGAATTTTTCATGATTACCTTCAATGATCGTCCGGAGCTGCGTGCTGATTTCACCAAATCAGTGGATGACATTCAGGGCAAGCTGATTTATACCGTGCCGCAGGGAAGCACAGCGCTGCTTGACGCTATTTATATGGGCGTGAGCAAGATGAAAGATGCGCGCAACGCCAAAAAAGCCCTGCTGATCATCTCCGACGGCGGCGATAACCACAGCCGCTATACCGAAAATGAAATCAAATCCATGGTGAAAGAAGCTGACATCCAGATCTATGCCATTGGTGTTTTCAGCATTGCGCCGGTGCAGCAGGAAGAGATCAATGGGCCGGCTTTGTTAACAGAAGTGGCCCAGGTCACCGGCGGGCGCATGTTTACGATCAATAATCCAAATGAACTGGCGGATGTTGCTACTAAAATCGGGATAGAGCTGCGCAACCAATATGTGCTCGGTTATCGTCCAAAGAACAAGGTCAAGGACGGTCATTGGCGCAAGATCAAAGTAAAAGTCAATCCACCCAAGGGTTTACCGCATCTAAATGTCTATGCCAGAACGGGATACTATGCTCCTACGGAATAATCGGGCATTCGGAATTCTTGTTATTTCGCTCGCGTGCGCCTCTCCTTTTTGGGGCGCGCAGGCACCGTCCGCGCCCACTCAACAGGGTCCACAGCAAGTACAGCCAACGCCGCTGCCTTCAGACATTGATCCCTCAGATCCAGCGTTACCTGTTTGGGCAAGACCGGCAACGCCAGCGCCGTCGGCTGCAAACAAGTCTAATACTCCGACAACCGGCACGCCTGAATCGCTAGCCAATAAACCCATCGTAGGTAGTGAAGTGGGTGAGGTCACAAAAAGTGGCAATGGGTTTGTTTACAGGTCGCAGGTCAATGAGGTTACGCTGCCGGTAACAGTTGTAGACGCCCGCAAGCATTTGATCACCAACCTGGCCCCCGACAATTTTGCAATCTATGAAGATAATCAGCCGCAGAAGATATCTTCATTTCGCAGGGAAGATATCCCCGTTTCCATTGGCATTATCGTAGATAACTCCGGCTCCATGCGGACCAAACGTGCCGCAGTAACCAAAGCCGTGCTAAACCTGATTAAAGCCAGCAATCCGCAGGATGAGGCGTTTGTCGTGAACTTTAACGATGACCCCTACCTCGATCAGGATTTCACAAGCAAACCGGACGACCTGAAGGAGGCCTTGGATCGCGTGGATTCCCGCGGCGGTACAGCTCTTTATGACGCGGTGATCGCTTCCGCCGATCACTTGGTTAAAGGCGCAAAAAAGGACAAGCGCGTTCTACTGGTGGTGACCGATGGCGTGGATAACGAAAGCCGCGAATCTCTGGAGCAGGCCATCAGAAAAGTGCAGGATGAAAATGGGCCGACGATTTATACCATCGGCATTCTGGGAGATGAGCCCGGCATAAAACGCGCGCGTCGTGCCCTGCAAAGTCTCTCTGACCAGACCGGCGGCGTGGCTTTCTTCCCGAAAGACCTTACGGAAGTGGATGAAATCAGCCAGGAAGTTGCCAAAGACATTCGCAATCAGTACAGCATTACGTACAGGCCAACAAATCCACGCAGCAATGGCGGCTATCGCAAAGTAAAGGTTGAAGCGCATGCCCCTGGCTACAAAGATCTTCAGGCCCGCACACGTGACGGCTATTTTGCCGATGAAAAACGGACGGCAGCCAATAATCAAAGCAATAGCACCCAGCAACCAAAACAATAAGCCCACACAACGACTGGTTCGCTTCAGTATTCACGGTAAGAATCTGCATATTTGAGTCTGAATAAACGGCAGGCATTGCTTGCCGTTTGACCAATCCCTCTTCCTCCCGTACTCTAAAAAGTTTGCTATGTCTCATCTACGAGTAGCGGAAAACATCACCGAGTTAGTAGGCCAGACGCCTCTTCTGCGTTTCCGCCGGCTCATTCTGAAGGACGCAGCGGATGTTTTTGCCAAGTTGGAATACCTGAACCCGGGCGGCAGCGTAAAAGACCGCGCAGCGATCGGGATGATCAAAAAAGCTGAAGAGCAGGGCCTACTTAAGCTCGGCGGCACTATTGTGGAAGCCACTGCCGGCAATACCGGCGTTGGTCTGGCGCTGATTGGCATAAACAAGGGCTACCACGTTGTGCTTTGCGTTCCGGAGAAATTTGCCGAGGAAAAGGTAAAGATCATGCGTGCTTTAGGCGCTGAGGTTATCCGAACGCCTGATGCGGATGGTATGCAAGGCGCCATTAGCAAAGCTAGAGAACTTGCCGCCAATATCCCCGATTCCTTTACCGCTCTTCAATTTGAAAATCCTTCCAATCCAGACTTTCATCAAGCGACAACAGCCCCCGAAATTTTTGAGCAGATGGAGGGAGCAGTGGACGCCGTGGTAATTGGTGTGGGCACCGGCGGGACGTTTACCGGTGTTGCTCGATTCATGAAGGCGAATCTTCCTCAGGTATTTTGCGCCGCAGTGGAAACCGAGGGATCGGTGCTGGGTGGCGGTCCTAAAGGGCCGCATAAAGTGGAAGGCATTGGCTCCAGTTTTATTCCCGAAACATTTGACCCGACAGTTTGCGATGAAGTTATCAAGGTCATGGACAAAGACGCGTTTGATACCGTGGCGCAACTGGCTCGACTGGAAGGCGTGCTTGCCGGATCAAGCGCCGGGGCGAATGTGTTCGCCGCAATACAAGTGGCCAAGAGACTCGGCAAAGGTAAGCGCGTGGTGACCGTAATTCCAGATTCAGCCGAGCGGTACATGTCAAAAAATATTTTTGAGGGCGGGGAATAATCGCCTGTTCATCGAGCAATAGCCCCCGCGTTATTTCAGGAGTCATACGAGATGGCAAAGAAAAAAACCGCCGATAAGAAGAAGCGGAACGCAAAGAAAATTGGCTTTTCAACAGCTGCGATTCACGTCGGCCAGGAGCCTGATCCTTCAACAGGAGCGGTTGTTGTTCCTATCTTTGCCACATCCACTTATGTCCAGGAGGGGCTGGGTAAGAATAAGGGCTATGAGTATGCCCGCGTCTCCAATCCAACACGCACCCGTTTGGAAATCAACCTGGCGGCACTAGAAGGCGCAGCATCTGCGCACGTTTTTGCGAGCGGCATGGCGGCGGTAACGGCAGTTACGCAATGCTTTCTCAAACAGGGCGATCATCTCATTTGTGGACACAATGTTTATGGTGGCGTGCCGCGGTTTTTCAATCAGGTTGTAGCCAATTACGGGGTTGAGTTCAGCTACGTTGATACCTCTGAGCTGGACGCGGTGAAGAAGGCGATGCGCCGCAACACGCGCATCATCTGGATCGAGACTCCCACCAACCCGCTGATGGTGCTTACCGATATCAAGGAGGTCGCCAAAATCGCGCATGACGGCGGAGCAGAGCTGGTGGTGGACAATACTTTTATGTCGCCCTATTTTCAGCAACCGCTGGCGTTAGGCGCAGACATGGTGATGCATTCGACCACCAAGTTCCTCAATGGCCATAGTGATGGTCTGGGTGGAGTGATTGCCGCCACGAAACCGAGTCATGCAGAAAAGCTGGCCTTCATGCAGAAAGCTTCGGGCGCGATTCTGTCCCCGTTTGAGTGCTGGCTGGTGCTGCGTGGCGTGAAGTCGCTGGCCGTGCGCATGGAAAAGCACGATGAGAACGGCCGCATTATTGCTGACTTCTTGCGCGAACATCGCAAAGTAAAAAAAGTCCTCTATCCTGGTTTTGCCGATCATCCGCAATATGAACTGGCAAAGAGACAGATGACTGGTTTCGGCTCCATGATCACCTTTGAAACCGGGTCGCTCAATAACGCCAAGAAGATGCTGGCCAAGGTTCGCGTTTGTACGCTAGGTGAATCACTGGGAGGAGTAGAAACGCTGATTTCACATCCGGCGACGATGACGCATGCAGCCCTGGGTGAAAAGGGAAGAAGAGACATTGGGCTTACGGATGGAATGGTGCGTATTTCGGTTGGTATTGAAGATGTGAATGACCTGATGGCGGATCTGGATCAGGCGCTGGCGGCTATCTAGATTCGTTTACATTTTCATTTATCCATTCCAGATATTCCTTGCTGCCGGCCGAGATTTCGAGCATCACGCATTCTGGAAGATCGTAAGAGTGCAGCTCTTTGATTGCATCGCGGATGCGCTCAAACAGATCAGCCTGCGTTTTGATTACCAGCAGCCATTCAGTTGCGCTCTCAACTTTGCCTTGCCAGCGATATATCGACTCAATTTGTGAAACAATATTTACGCAGGCGGCCAGCCGACGATCGACAAGTGTGTGGGCAATCTTTCGCGCTTCTTCCTGTGACCCGGCAGTTGTGAGCACTATTTTGGCATTACTCATAGAGCCCTCTGTTTGAGTGTATCAACGCTCAGTACAAGGAACCGAGGCTTTAACAAATCGCGATGCGTACGTGGGCTGCAAGGAACTGTAAAACCTCTGGCAGCCAAACTGCAACTAACTGAGGTTCTGATATGAGCGCAATTATTAAATTTGGCACATCGGGCTGGCGGGCGATCGTGGCTGAAGAGTTTACGATCAGCAATGTCCGCCGCGCCGTCGCAGGAATTGCAGGCTATGCTGCCAGCAAAAATCCCAATGGCGCGCGAGTAATAGTGGGGCGAGATCCACGTTATATGGGAGAGCGGTTTGTTGCCGTTGCCGCTGAAGTATTGGCCACTGCCGGAGTAACACCGCTGATTATTGCTGATGCCGCTCCGACTCCCGCGATATCGTATGAGGTGACGCGGTCGAAGGCGGATGGCGCTATCAATTTCACTGCATCGCACAATCCTCCGGAGTACAACGGAATTAAATTTTCCACGCCGGACGGCGCCCCGGCTCTACCTGAGGTCACAAGCGCCATTGAAGCGCTCATCGCGAACGGAAAAGCGACAACAAATGGATCAACTAAGAAGGCGGAAGACGGGAGCAGCGATCCAAAACCTGCGTATCTGGCACGTCTCAAAGAGATTGTTGATCTCAAGCTGATTCGGAACTCAGGATTGAAGATAGTATTTGATCCTCTGTGGGGCGCTGCTCGCGGCTATTCTGACGAATTGCTGCGCGAAGCCGGCATTCCCGTTGCAACTGTCCACGATACTCGCGACGTGCTTTTTGGCGGCCATGCGCCGGAGCCGGAAGGCCATTTGTTGAATGAAATGCGCCAGAAGATGAAAGAGACAGGCGCTCGCATTGGCATTGCCACAGATGGCGATGCGGACCGCTTCGGTATTGTCGATGAGGATGGTACGTTCATCCAGCCGAATTACATTATTGCGGTGCTGTTTGATTATCTGGTAGAGACGCGTGGCTGGAAAAACGGTGTTGCAAAGTCTGTTTCCACCACTAACATGATCAACGCCCTGGCAGAGCACCACAAAGTTCAGCTTTATGAGACTCCAGTCGGATTCAAGTACATTGGTGAGCTGATCAAAGAAGACAAGATTGCCATTGGCGGAGAAGAAAGCGCGGGCCTTTCGATTCGCCATCATGTTCCGGAAAAAGACGGCGTGCTGGCTGGCTTGCTGTGTTGCGAGGCAGTGGCGCGACGAAAGAAGTCGATCGGCGAGCAGATCAAAAATTTATTTGGCAAAGTTGGTTCCTTTTACCCTCAACGTGAAAACTTCCGCTTGACGGCGGAAGTGAAAGAGAAGTTCACTAGTAAGATGAAGACGAATCCGGCTGAGCTCAATGGCCGTAAGGTGAAAGAGCTGGTAAGAACAGACGGACTCAAGGTAGTTCTGGATGACGGATCCTGGGTTTGTTACCGCGTCTCCGGGACCGAGCCGGTGGTACGAATTTATTCTGAAGCCAAATCTGAGCCTGATGTGGAAAAATTGGCAGCAGCTGCAAAGGATTGGATTAATCAATAGTGCCTGAAATCATTAAAAGCGGGAAGGAATTGCTTTTTAGCTTGCGCGCAAAGCTGGCAACAGCGGGGATTGCCCTGGTACTTTGTGTGGTGGCCTATCACGCAATCTTCGGCGCTAACGGCCTGTTGGTGTATCAACAAAAGCGGCGGGAATCAGAAGAGCTGGATCGCCAGATTAAGGCGCTACAGCAGCAAAACGCCAATTTGGAACAGGAAAATAAAGCTTTAAAGAGCGACCCCAAAACCATTGAAAAAGAAGCCCGTGAGAGATTGCGCTACGCGCGTCCGGGTGAGTTTGTTTATACCGTCCCCACCACACCGGCAGTTTCGCCAAATGGGAAGAAATAATTCCTGACAAGGAACGCTGTGATATCGGGCAAGAGTTTGTTAGAGTTTAGCTGTAACCTTTCTGGCCGCGGTAACTCGATAGTGTTAGTCGAATCAGGCGGCATAATGCGCCGATCTAAATCCCCTCGAGGAGAAATTGCGAATGAAGAAGATTCTTGCGGTTGTATTTGCACTCACGCTCGCTGCACCCATCACCTTTGCCAAGGACAGCAAACCTAAGACAGTGAAGGTCAGTGGATGGGTGAGCAACGAAAAATGCGGAGCCAAGGACATTGACAATGCCGCCTGTACAAAGAAATGCGCTGAAGGCGGTTCAAAACTGGTAGTCGTTTCTGAAAAAGACAAGAGCGTAATCAACGTGGATAACGAAGACGCCTTGAAAGGGCATGAAGGGCATCACGTGAGCGTTACCGGCAAGATGGACAACGGCACCCTGCATGTGGACAACGTTGCCATGTTGAAGTAGCGGCAAACTTCTAAGGAAATTCCCTGTATTTTGGATAGTAAAGGCGGCTGATTTAGCCGCCTTTTTTAATTTCCTGTCCGCACTTAAGGTAGTTACTTTAGTGTAGGGATGCTTATATCAATATCCGGCTTGAAATTTAAAAAGCTGGGTTATGATTGGGCATAATGTCATTCAAAAAGCACAGCTTAGTTCCGGTATGGCTTTGCGTTATAGCCTTTTTACTATTGTTAAGTACTGGGTGCGTGATCTCGCCCCGGCGGACATTTGGTCAGGGTGCCACGCCAACTCCGACACCTACTCCCAGCGCAACCCCTACGCCGACTCCAGGAGCTACTGCTACCGGCAAGCTTTATGTCACGAATAGCAACGCGAATTCAATTTTGCGCTTTGATCATGCGTTTACCGCCAGCGGCAATATAGTTCCAGCAGCGACCATCGTGGGAGCCAGCACCGGCTTGAATATTCCTGCTTTTATCACTCTGGATGTCGCGAATGACCGCCTATTTGTAACGAATAGCAACAACAGCTCAATCCTGATTTTTGACAATATCAGCACCAAGAGCGGCAATGCGGCACCGGAACGGACGATCGTTGGCGCAAGTACTTCATTGGTGGTTCCAACAGATGTATCTGTGGATACTGTTCAGGACATGCTTTATGTTGCTGACGATGCCGATGTGCTGGTCTTTGCCACAGCTTCCACGGCAACTGGGAACGCTGCACCCATGAATGATATTTTCATTAATTCCATCGCCACAAACATAGGCGGAATCGTTATTGATGCGTCACATGACAGGCTATTTGTTTCTGATCCGGGTAACAACTCCATTGATGTATTCGACAATGCCAGCACGTTAAACGGGACGATCACGCCGAATCGTGTTATTCAGGGTGCGTTAACTCACCTGGCTGCTCCAAGTTCGCTCCAACTCGATGGTCTGGGAAGGCTGGTGGTGAGTAATTCCAGCAATGCCGCGCCCAGCATCACGATTTATGCCAATGCTGCCACAGCGAACGGCAATGTTGCGCCCACAGGTGAGATCAAAGGAGCAAACACAGGGTTTAATTTCCCAGATCAAATTGCAGTGGATCCAACCGGAACTGGCACCGTTTACAACGTGGATTCGGGAGCTGCCAGGATAGCTGCATTTGGAAACCTCAGCACTGCCAACGGCAATATTGCTCCAACGCGTAGCATCAGCGGAACAAGCACAGGTCTGACGACTGCTGGAAGGCCCGAAGGCCTGGCTTTGGACAATACTCGCTAACGTGCGCTATCGCCCTATCGAACAATGCCTTGGAGTGGGGAACTGGCGGTAGCGTAAAGCTTCCTGGGCATTCTGCCCGCAAGATACGCAGCTCGACCAGCGATGACTGCATGCTTCATCGCCTCAGCCATTAAAACCGGATCTTCAGCGTTGGCGATACCGGAATTCATCAGGACCGCGTTAGCGCCAAGCTCCATGGCAATCGCAGCGTCTGACGCTGTTCCCACGCCTGCATCCAGAATCAATGGCACTTCAGTGATCATCTCGCGCAGAATCTGAATATTGGCGGAATTCTGAATGCCCATGCCGCTGCCGATGGGCGCCCCCAAGGGCATGATTGCACTGGCGCCAGCATCCAGAAGACGCTTTGCAACCACAATATCATCAGAGGTATAGGGCAGAACAGTGAAGCCTTCCTTTACCAGTACGCGGGTCGCTTCAATAGTAGCTTGAACGTCGGGATACAGGGTTTTCTGGTCGCCAACCACCTCAATCTTGACCCAGTCAGAAAGTCCGACTTCGCGGCCAAGCCGGGCAGCGCGAATGGCTTCCTCAGCCGTGTAACAGCCTGCTGTGTTTGGTAACAGGAAATATTTTTGCGGATCAATAAAATCCAGCAGCGACTCTTTGTTGCGATCGAGATTAACGCGGCGGACAGCCACGGTCACCATCTCTGCGCCGCTGGCTTCTATGGCACGCGCGGTTTCATGCCCCGATTTGTACTTGCCCGTACCGACGATCAGACGTGAACGAAATTGGCGTCCGGCGATGATGAGATGGTCCATGGAGTTATTTTAATGAATTGCCAGCAAAATGAGAAAAGCGTTAACCGACCGGCGCAATCTCAACAGGATGTGGCTCCTGATACAGCTGCTCAATCTGCTGGTGATATTTGTTTTCAATCACCCGGCGCTTCAATTTGAGCGTGGGAGTAATTTCACCGGTGGCAACCGTAAATTCGTCGGGCACGACGACAATTTTTTTGATGGTTTCAAAGTGCGCCAGCCTTTTATTCAGGTCTTCTACAATGCCTCGATAAAGATCGCGAACTTTTTCGGATGCCACAAGTTCCTGATGCGATTTGAAAGTGACGCCATTGGCACGCGCCCAGTCTTCCAGCAGGGGAAAGTGTGGAGAAATAATGACGGAGGCATATTTGCGCTTGTCACCAATGACAGCCGCCTGTGCGACCAATACATTTGCCTTCAAGGCATTTTCAATTGGCTGCGGAGCAATAAATTTTCCGCCTGAAGTCTTAATCAGATCTTTCTTGCGATCAGTAATGTATAGAAACCCATCGCTATCCAGTTCGCCAATATCGCCCGTCTTGAACCAACCATCGACAAAAGCTGCGCGCGTCTCGTCCGGCATCTCCCAATAGCCTTTGAATACGGTTGGACCTTTGACGAGGATTTCACCATCTTCAGCAATCTTGAGCTGCAAGCCGTCATTCACCTTGCCCACCGAGCCGATCTTGAATGCTCCGCGACGATTCACCGAGAGCGTAGGCGAGGTCTCTGTCAGCCCGTAGCCCTCCATGATGGGGATTCCCATGGAGCAGAACCATTCGGCCATATCTTTGCCTAGAGGTGCGCCGCCGGAGAAGTAAACTCGGCTGCGACCGCCAAAGCCGTGACGGATTTTGGAATAGACGAGTCGATCCGCCAGCTTCCATGCCATGCCGGTTGGCGTTTTCCCGTCAGAGATTTCCTGTTGGTGCTTTGCACCAACACGCAACGCCCAGTCGAAAATCTTGCGCTTCAGCCCATGGCCGGCGCGGCGCTCTGCCTCCTGGCGGACTTTTTCATAGACACGCGGCACGGCAACAATAATCGTCGGTTTGGCGTCCCGCAGCATTTGCGGAAGTTGATCAAAGACGGCGCAATACACAATGGTGGCGCCATCAAGATAGCAAACATAGTCTACGTGCCGGGCAGTAACGTGTGATAAAGGAAGAAACGAAAGGTAAACGTCACTTTGCTGCCATTCAGCTTGCTTGCTGGCCATCAGCGCACAAGAAGTGAGATTGCCGTGGCTCAGCATTACGCCTTTGGAAGTGCCGGTAGTTCCGGATGTATAGATCAGCGTGGCCAAATCGTCGGGCGTGACCTGATTGGCCTGTTGGTCAAATTGCTGATCACGCTCAACCGAAGCATCGCTAATCAAAGACCACAACGGAATCACATTTACTTCGGCCACATCGTCCATCACGACAATTTTTTCCAGCGACGTTTTTGCCTGGATCGATTGGACTTTCCGCAGCTGTTCAATGGTAGAAACAAAAACTACCCTGGCGCGCGAGTTCTGCAAAAGATAAAGTGTCTGCTCGGCTGTTAGCGTGGTGTAAATTGGCACGTCAACGATGCCGCTGGCCATGCATGCAAAATCGGCAATCATCCACTCCGGCCGGTTTTCAGACAAAATAGCGACGCGATCACCCTTTTGTATTCCCCATTGCCTCAATTTGCGAGAGAGAGAAACCACATATCCATAGAACTGCCGGGATGAGATGTTTTGCCAGGTAGAGCCGCGCTTGAACATGACAAGGCGGTCTTTGTCATGCGCAACGGCGGAAAAGAAAATGTCAACCAGAGTTCTGGCTTCCATACTTTTTATGAGCCCGTTTCTACCCCTTTTAGAACAATGGCCACAACCGAATCGGTCAGGCTGGAGAGGTGATAATCGCGATCACGGTCGCGGTCGGAAAGGATCCATGTGGTTACTATCTCATCAACGGCGCCGAAGAAGCAATGGGCGGCTATCGTGATGGAGATATCAGCCCGGAATACGCCGGCTTCCTGGCCTTCACGCAGCACACCCTTAATGACATCAAAGTATTCCACCAGCAGATTGTGAGAGAATTGGCCCAAAAACTTGGCGCTATGACGCAACTCAGTCTGAAAGACAATGGCCAGGCTGCGGTTTGATCCCAGGGCTTCAAGATGCAGAAAAGCCATGCGACGAAGCTTCTCGCGCGGATCGGTAATCTGGTCAAGCGCACTCCGCGCACGCTGGATAAACCGGTGAAAGGCCGAATCGATGGCAGCCATGAGCAATTCATCTTTATTTTTGAAGTAAAGATAGATTGTGCCATCGGCCACCCCGGCGCGGTCAGCGATCTCTGCCACGCGAGAGTGGAAAAAGCCATGCTCAGCTATGACTTCAATGGCCGCATCAAGGATGCGCTGATACTTATCTGAAGTCCCGTTTGCTGATCTTTGGGCTGTTTGTGAGGGCCTTTTCGCCATGAGAGAAACCATGAATTTACTTGGATTTAACGGCCAGCGCAACGCTTAAATTCAGGCCGCTTCTGGTAAATCGAACAAATGCAAATATCTACAGACTATCTTGATGCTGCGAATACCACTCTAAAAAACGGCGGAAAGCCTGTCCGCGATGACTGTGCTCACGTTTTTGGTCCAGCGGCAACTCAGCAAAAGTTTTGTTAAGAAGTGGAAAGAAAAACAGAGGATCGTAACCAAAACCTTGTGTCCCGCGCGGCACCGTGAGCAATTGGCCGTGGGCTTCGCCCGTAAAAGTGACCAAAGTTTTTTCATTTCGAGCCAGCGCGATCACGCTCACGTATTTTCCTGCAAAATCAGAGCTGGGCAAGCGTTCCAGTTGAGTAATCAGCGCAAGGTTGTTGGCCTGATCGTCAGAATTTTCGTGCGATGTGCTGCCTGATTTCAACATCGCAGCATAACGTGCGGAATAGACGCCCGGAGCGCCATTTAACGCATCCACGGCCAATCCGGAATCTTCCGCCAGCACCAGTGCACCGTTAGCAAAAGTGCTGTAATACTCGGCCTTGATTCTGGCGTTTTGTTCGAACGTAGCGCCATCCTCAACCGGGGGAGAAATGTCGGAAAGGCCAGGCAACGGGTCGAGTGCCAGCGCAAACGCTTGAGCGGCTTCCCGGAACTCTCGTACCTTGCCGGGGTTTGAGGTAGCTAGATAAATTATGAGCATGGGCAATTATTTATCATGAATGTCGCCACTTATATAAAGCAGGGAATTCATAGGAGTCAACGGATGAAGCGGTTCTCCGCAAGTTTGGTTTTTGTTATGGCAATCATGGTTTCAGGATGTGTGATCTCTCCTCGACGCACCGTCGGTGGTGGCACAGGCAGCGGTAGTGGAGGCGGCTCCACAGGCACAGGCGGACAGCTCTATGTCGCAACTCCAAGCGCTATTTTGCGTTTCAGTAATGTTGAAACCTCCAACGGAAACGTAGCTCCATCAGCCACAATCACTACGGTTGCGCTTTCTTCGCCGCAGCATATAACCATTGATACCATCAACGACCGGCTCTATGTTGCCAATCAGGGCACAAGTTCTGTCTTGATCTTTGATAATGCCTCAACTTTAAGCGGCAGCGCCACGCCACGCGCCCTGATTGGTGGCGCCACAGGCCTTTCCCGCCCGGTTGACGTTGCCATAGATACCACAAACGATATTTTGTATGTAGCCGATGGAATTAACATTCTCGTCTATACATCTGCTTCTACCATCAGCGGAAATCAGACTCCTGCAGCCTCTATCGCTGTTGGCACTAACATTGGCGGCATGTTCCTTGACGTAACGAATGACCAGCTCTATTTCACAGATCCTGCCGATAACGCGGTTGACCGGCTGGATAGCCCAAACACTCAAAACGGTATCGGAATTGTGACTGGATCGATTGCCGGCCCTGATACCGATTTAGCACAGCCGCACGGGGTCTTTCTAAATTCGGGGTCAAACAGTTTGCTGGTCAGCAATTCCGGATCTCCAGTGAGCATTACAACCTACGGAAGCGCCAGCGTGAATACAGGCGATGTTCTCCCCACCAATAACATCAGCGGTAGCGCGACTGCGTTGCAGTCTCCGCAACAGATTGCCTTTAATCCCAACGTTTCAAACGGTGAACTCTATGTTGCGGACCCTGTGGCATCAAGCATTTTGATTTACACCAGTGTGTCCACGACTACCGGAGCCTTGCCTCCAACGCGAACCATTACCGGCTCAACCACCGGGCTTGCAGTCAATGCCATCAATGGAATAGCGCTGGATTCGACGCGCTAGATCAATGGACGCCGAACTTGCTCCAGGCTGCGACGACCAGCCCAAAAATGGTGGAGATGAATGACAGTTTCCAGAAGAGTTCCATCTCGGTCAGCAAAGCAATAGAGCAGAGAACAACAGAAACTTCCAGAAATAGCTCGGCAGCGTCATAGAAATCCGCCCGGCGTTCCAGCAGGTCTCTTTCCCGCTCCATTTCCTTGGCATCTTCTTGGATATCGACCGCACCGGGTTTGTGGTTAGCGGGCTTGCTTTCGTGTTGCTCCTTTGTATCACCGGCAGCTTCTGCTGCATGTTCTTTGGTTGCTTCTTTTTTAGCGGGATCGTTCTGGTCTGATTTATTTTCAGCGCCGGATGCCGACGGAGGAGAAAGTATCGGCCTTAAAAAGGGCGAGTCTTTCGCTGGACTGTTGCAGCCGTGCTCGGCCGGCGTGCCACATTCTTCATCTACAGATTTTTTGTAATCCTTTAACGCAAGGTCTTTTGCACTAGGGTTGGATATCAATGCGGCAATTTCCGCGAAAGCGCCATACTCATGGGCGCGAATGTGCTTTGCCTGATAAAAATTCCACTGGTCAACAATTTTGCCTTGCAGTAAACCCTCTTCTGTATGAGTGCGATGGCTAAGCAGAGTGGCGATCGCTAAAAATACAGCCACAATCGTCATCGTAAGACCGATCTTTTTTTCGCCGGCCTTGTTCGCGTGTTCCACGCCTTCTTTCAATTCTTCTTCAAGACTCATGGTTGGTTCTTTCTTTTCGAATATCGAATGGAATCAATTCCTATGCATAAACTTCAACCGTTTTTGGGGCCGCGTGCTGTCTGGGACATCGTCATATTTCAATACGCTGATGGAGCCATCTACCTCCAGCACCGCCAGCGCCGCATCACCGGTGCAGGATACGCCGTGTTCCCGCAAAGCGCGGTTGAGCTCGTCCATCGACACATGTTCCTTTGCCATATGCGTCGTAATGCATTCGCCGTTATGAATCAGGAGCGTTGGCGATCCCTGGATCAGCTTGCGGAAACGCCGGTTGATCCCGGAAACCTCAGCCAGCAGAAAATTCAATGAAAGCAGGACCAGGGCCGCAGTAGCGCCGCCCATCACGGAAGTATCCGGACCTGTCATGGCATTCTGCACAGAATTGCTGAGCAGGAGCAGGAGAGTGAGATCAAAGGGCGTCATCTGCCCGACCTCGCGTTTACCAGTCAGGCGAATACCCACCAGGACCAAAACATAGACGACTGTTGTCCGCAGCGCAATTTCCAGGACCGTATGCCAGCTTGTCAGCATTCCGCCGATTGTAAAGTCTCAGACGAAAATTGCAAATGGTGGACGGGACTGGGATTGAAAACAGGCTTACGAGCAGATGAACGGCTCAGGATATCAGGTTTCCATGCTGTATCAGAGTAGTTCGCGTGACCCTCTGCTCGCTCTTTAAATAAGATTCCTGTGGAAATCCCCTCAAACCATCCTTATTCACTATCTGATTTCCTTGATCAACTGAGACCGAAGTAGCGGCGTTTTGCTCGTGCCACCTTCATCTGACTCGCCGCACCCTTCTGAAAATCAAGTGTTTAAGCCCGTACGAAATCGTCTAACTCGCGCACCTTCAATTACCACCTTTGGCAATTTCGGCGATTTTGGCAATCCACCACCCCTACCCCCCGGCTTCGTCCCACATTGTCCCAAGCCGTCCCAAGGTGTCCCGAGCTGAAAGTGGTAGGCAGAGGGTCATAGAAGAAATCCAGGATAACAAGTCGCGTGAACTTCAATCAATTGTCAAAGATCGTGATGGGCCTTGCGGCCTTGCATGCTGGATGCGCTGCAGAGCATAGAGATTTATTGGGTACGAATCAATAGCAAAAATAGTCATTTGTCCTTCAGCGGCAAACGCCGACCATGACTCGCTGCATGATTGCAAAACAACAACTATCCTCCGCAATCAACAGGACAGATTTCAAAGGCTTTGCTAAAATACTTCTGTCCCTTCTTCGCGCCCTTAGCTCAGCTGGATAGAGCGTCTGACTACGAATCAGAAGGCCGGGAGTTCGAATCTCTCAGGGCGCGCCATTAACTTCTTCCTTTTCGATACTTCTGCGTCTCAAACGCGTTTACATCACTAAGCTATTGCGTTGACTTGAATTGATCAGGAGACAGCGCGAAGGTTTTTGCGGAAGCCGTCAGGGTCTTTATCTGGAAGTAGCGCCTCAATCGAAATATGCGTTTTCTGCCAGATAGGGACAGCGCGCGCCAGTAAGGTCCGTCCCTTGGGCGTCAGCATCATGATCCGGCTGCGACGGTCCGTGGGGGTTACTGAGACCTTAAGCAGACGACGTCGCTCCAACGGTTTAAGAGCAGCTGTCAACGTTGTCCTGTCCATTCCCAGCAGTGAGGCTACCGCGGCCATATCCGGCGGTTCGGGGCGGTTCAGGGACATCATCAGCGAAAACTGCCCGTTTGTCAGACCTATGGGGCGAAGGGCATCATCAAAACGCCGTGCCAGGGCCCGTGCTGCCCGTTGCACATGCATGCAAAGACACGCATCTCGCACCTTGAGCGTTATCTTAAAGGTTGGGCACGCTGCCTTCGGCATACATTAATCATATTGATATCAACATACCTTGCCAAGAGCCGTATAACAATGTACGTTGATATCAACTTATATTGCAGAATTCATAAGTCAACAGGAGATACATTATGCAAGTCAGGAAGGCTGAAGCAATTGTGGTGAAGACTCTGGCACTGGTTATATTGCTGGCTGCGGCGAGATGCGCATCCGCACAGGATGTTAAGCCACCGTATCCCAACATGGCCCCTGTAGACCAATACTTGATGCAGGACCGGAATTCAGAAATCGCGCTGGCTCGGAGTGCGGCGCCAGAGTCCATCTCGCGCGATGCGGAAGTTTTGGTTCTTGGACGTCATGGCTATGAGACCGCCGTGCAAGGGAAGAACGGTTTCGTTTGTGTCGTGGAACGTTCCTGGACTGCACCAATCGATGACCCGAATTTCTGGAATCCGAAGCTGCGTGGTCCAATCTGCTTTAATGCGCCAGCCGCTCGTTCCTACCTTCCTCGAACGATCAAAAAGACGGAGTTGATACTGGCGGGACGTACGAAAGATCAAATGGTCGCGGTCGTCTCAGCGGCAATCGACAAGAAAGAACTACCGGCGATGGAACCCGGCGCCATGTGTTACATGCTGTCCAGGCAGGGCTACTTAAGCGATCACGATGGGCACTGGCATCCGCACCTCATGTTTTTTGTTTCACAAGGCGATCCTGCGGCGTGGGGAGCAGACCTTCCCGGCTCTCCAATCCTCTCGTTCAACGACAAATGGGAGCACCTCATTACATTTCTGGTTCCGGTGCGGAAGTGGTCGGATGGAACTCTCGATCAGTGAAAATGGTTGCCACGTGACCTTGCTCGATTCTTCGGTGTTGAAGTTGAGTCGGGTCAAGACGGCGATGAAAAGGTAGTTAAAAATATTTAAAAAGAATCCTTCGCGTTTGACACACATCCATTAGCTCGTTAGTATTTCTTCTTTGCAATGACTACTCTTCGCCAGATGCCGATGTGTATGAGCAACGCATGTTGTTCATGTCTCATGTCCGGCACATCTGGCGAGTGATCATTCAGCGGAAATAAAGCAGTAATCCAAGGATTTTCTGAACCCACTCACCAAAGCGTGAGTGGGTTTTTCTTTTTGGGTCCAATTGCACGCAATAAATCAGGAGGGACGAAATGGCAGAACCAATCACCACCAATCGGACAGCGGCGACAGAACAGAAGAGGCGCGGACTTTCTTTGGACGGCTGGGCCGTGGCAGTTGCGTTGGCACTCGCAGCGCTGGTGCGCCTGGGAGTACTGAAACACGTTGCCTGGTAAGCAGATTAGACAAGCAGGAACAGGAGAATATTTATGGCTAGTTCTTCAGTTGCACTTAGAGCAGAACCTATACGGTTTCCCCAAAAACTCTTTGCTTTATTACCTGGAGTCGCGCTACTGGCCATTGTTGGCATGGCCGGCAAGGTCCTTGAGAAATCCATCAACACCTATACAAAGGCGCACCACATCGTTTTCCCCAATATTGAATACGTGCTCTGGGCCATCATTGTCGGACTGCTGATTTCGAACACAGTGGGTCTTTCGGCGTGGTTCAAGCCAGGCGTGGCGACGTATGAATTCTGGCTCAAGACCGGGATCGTTCTGCTGGGTGCGCGCTTTCTTCTGGGCGATGTGCTCAAGCTCGGCTCGGTCAGCCTGATTCTTGTGCTGATTGAACTTGGCCTCTCCATGGCCTTTATGACGTTTCTGGGACGCATCTTTAAGCTGAGTCCAAAGCTGACGAGCTTGCTGGCTGTCGGCTCCTCCATCTGCGGTGTCTCCGCCATCATCGCCACCAAGCCGGCGATTGACGCTGACGATGAAGATGCTTCCTTTGCCATTGCTGCCATTCTTGCACTTGGCGCTCTGGCTCTTTTTACTTTCCCCCCGATCGGTCACTGGCTGGGCATGAGCGATCGCATGTATGGCCTCTGGGCCGGCACAGGCGTGGATAACACCGCGGAAGCCGTCGCCGCTGGTGCGCTTTACTCTGATGCGGCGGCCAAGATCGCAGTGCTGGCAAAAACCACGCGCAATGCCATGATCGGATTTGTAGTGCTTGGCTATGCCATCTACTGGGCAGCAAAAGAAGGCCGTCAGGTTACCCAGAATAAAGCAGCATTCCTATGGCAGAAGTTTCCGAAATTCGTACTGGGATTCCTGTTGATCTCGCTGCTGGCGAGTTTGAGCGTGTTCAATAAAGGTCAGATTGATAGCATCGCCAATCTTTCTCGCTGGGCATTCCTGCTGACATTTGCCGGAGTCGGCTTGCGCATTAACTTCAAGGAGATGAAGAAGCAGGGAATTCGTCCGTTCATTGTGGGAGCCTTGGGGGAAGTTGTGATTGCGGCGATCACACTGGGATTGGTTCTGGGAGCGAGCAAGTTGGTGAAACTCTAGGGAAGATGAAGAGGTTGGTCTCTATCACGCGGCAAATCCTGCCGCGTGTTACATTAATTCCATAATGGATGCCGATCTAAAAAAGACACTTCGAAATAACCTCATCATTGCTGTCGTGATTGCCTCTGTGGCTATAGGCTATATGGCTTACAAGAGACGCGACACGGGCGTTCCTCCGAAGAAGGTTCAGGAAACATACTCAGCCAACATGGATGACTATGTAACGCCTAAAAAGATTTTCCCTTACAACGTTGAGTCCGCTAAGAAAGAGATAGCCGGCAAGACGATCTGGGTGAAAGCCGGAAATATCATTCCGTACTACGCGTATGAAGCGACATCACATAGCGCCAATTTCAAAAAGAAGCTGGGCGTGTTGCCTCCTCTGGCGAAGTTGCAGATCAAAGACGTGATCGTGCAGAAAGAGCCTGTAACGGTGAAAGAGGGCCAGGTTTCAGTAGTGCAGAAAGACATCATGGCCGTCTTTGAAATCGATGGCAAGACGGGGACATTTGCTGCTCCTTTTGGCACCAACAGCGGAGATGACTATAACTTCACGGCCAATGACAGCTTTTTCTTTGAGGATCCGCACGTGCTTTATAAACACTGGCCAGCCGATGTGTGGAGCTCCGTTGATCAACATCAGGCGAAGGTAGGCATGAATGAGTTGCAGGCCAGCTTTGCCCTGGGAGCGAGCCTCAATTCTGACGGCACGGAGTATGGAAATCGCACCGTGGAATACACGAATGCAGGCAATCCGGTCACGGTAGTGTTTGAGAAAAATAAGGCCACCAGCGTAACGCCGGGTAAAGCGCCGTAGCTTAGCGCGATTTACGCGCCTTCTTGGGTTCGGCTGTTTCTTCCACAGGAACAGCCGGAGCTCCGGTGGATGAGCGAATTGGCTTCTTCACCTCCGCAATGCTCATCTTCAGGGCTTCCAGAATGTCTACCACTGGCGCTTTGTGCTTTGTTTCAACCGTCTCCACAATCTGCTTGCCTTCCACTTTGGCCTGGACCATCGCCATTAAATTTTCGCGATATTCATCTTTGTATTTTTCCGGCTCGAAAGTGGCCAGCAGGGAATCGATCAGCATCTTCGCCATTTGAAGTTCTTTTTCTTTGACCAGGCTGGTATCGGTGCGGAACTCTTCCACCTGGCGAATCTCGTCGGGGTAATACATGGTATGCAGCAGAATGCCCTTTGGTCCCGGACGCAGAATCACAATATGTTCGCGATTATGCATCGCAATCTTGGCCACGCCTACGCATCCACTCTCGCGCAACGCTTCAAATAACAGCGCGTATGGTTTTTCTCCGGCTTCGTCGGGCGCCAGATAATAAGAGCTTTCCAGAAAGATGGCATCGACCTCTGAAGCTTTCACAAACTCCAGAACTTCCATGGTCTTGGCCGTCTTCGGCGCCACCTTCTTGATATCTTCATCTTCAATGACCACATATTTGTCTTTTTCGTACTCGTAGCCCTTCACGATTTCCGTGCGAGGAATAGGCTTGTCTTCAAGCTGGCAGTAGAGCACCTGCTTTACCCGTGAGTTGTCATGCTTATGGAGCTGGTTGAACCCAACGGACTCACTGCGGGCTGCGCTGTACAATTTGACGGGAAGTGACAGCAATCCAAAAGTCAGGTGTCCCTTCCATACGGTGCTGGCCATTGAATATTCTCCGGATACTGGGCTTAGACTGGTATGAGAGCACAAAAAACGGTGCATTACAATCTGACGAATAGGCTATGTCACTAGAAGAGTACCGGCGAAAAAGAGTTTTCTCGCGCACACCGGAGCCACCGGACAAACCTGCTGACCGCGAGGGCAATCGCTTTTTTATTCAACGGCATAGCGCACGGCGTCTCCACTATGACTTGAGGCTTGAAATGGATGGCGTGCTGAAGTCCTGGGCGCTGCCCAATGGCCCCACGCTCGATCCCGCAATCAAGCGGCTGGCCGTTCATGTGGAAGACCATCCGCTGGACTATGGAAATTTTGAAGGCACCATCCCCAGCGGCAATTATGGCGCCGGCAATGTGACCCTGTGGGACCGCGGCACATACGAATGGCTTGGGCCAAAAACTCCGGCGCAAATGTGGGAGTCCGGTGACCTGAAGCTGCTTTTCCACGGACAAAAAATTGTCGGCGAGTTTGCTCTGGTTCGCACCAATCGCAACAAGGGTAAAGACTGGCTGCTGATCAAGAAGAAAGACTTCGCCGTCCGTGAAGGCTGGGATCCGGAGGCGGATACGCGCAGCGTTCTGCAAGGGCCGGCTGAACTCTCATCGATTGAAGGCGCTGTCAAAGCTGAAATGCCGGAGTCGCTTACGCCGATGCTGGCGGTTCTTGGCACTGCCATTCCATCCGGTACGGACTGGCTCTATGAAGTCAAATGGGACGGCTATCGTGCGCTCTGCTACTTAGCCGATGGAAAAGTGCGCATGCTCTCGCGCCGTGGCATTAAGCTCGATAAACAATTTGCTCCGATCGCTACTGCTCTTCCGCAAGCAGTGAAAGCTGATACAGCAATCATCGATGGCGAAGTAGCAGCCATGGATGACAATGGGATCCCCAGTTTCCAGCGACTACAGAACCTCACCGGATTTGGCACCAAGCCTGCGCTTAAAGGCGTTGCTCCGCCGCTGCTGAATTTCTTTGCCTTTGATCTGCTTTATCTCAACGGATATGACCTGCGAAAAGCTGCGTTGATTGATCGCCGTAATCTTCTGCAATCTATCCTGTTGCCCAGCGACGTGATTCGTTATTCAGACCACTTTGCCGGGAAGGGGAAAGAGCTGCTGGAGGCGGTCAAAGCCAAGGGCCTTGAAGGAATCATTGCCAAGCAGGCGCAAAGCCGGTATGAGTCCAAACGCAGCGGCAACTGGATCAAGATCAAGGTCACCTGCCAGCAGGATTTTTTGATCTGCGGTTACATTGAAGGCGAACGCGATTATTTTGGCGCGCTGGTGCTTGGCTATTACGCCGACAAAAAGCTGGTCTATGCCGGCAACGTTGGCACGGGATTCACACAGCAGTCGCTGAAGGCAATCTTTGAAAAGATTGAACCACTTGTTACCAGGAAAGCAGTGCTGAGCGGCGTGCCGCGTGACGTAGGTGTAGTGATATGGATAAAGCCCGAGCTGGTTTGCACCGTGAAGTTTACTGAGTGGACGGATGATGGCCGGCTGCGCGCGCCTGTCTTTCTGGGACTGCGCAGCGAAGTTGAGCCTAAAGATGTGGTGCGTGAGACGGGCTTGCTACAGGAAGATCCGCCTGCAGAAACCGCTGCTGCCGATTCATCGGAAGCAATTGCCGAGGAACAGACTGCCGAAGAATTTCGCGATCAAGGTTCGCTCCTGCCTACAGACAAAACTGAAGTCGTACTGACCATTGACGAACATCAACTCAAATTCACCAACCTCAACAAAGTTTTTTATCCCGCTGACGGTTACACCAAGGGTGACGTGATCAATTTTTACGTTGCTGTAGCTGATCTGTTGGTGCCGCATCTGCAGGGACGGCCGCTCTCACTTAAACGCTATCCCAACGGAATCGATCAGGATTTCTTCTTCCAGAAAGATGCATCTGGATTTCCAGAATGGCTGCATCGGGAAGAGATCAGCGGCGAGGAAGAGGGAACAAAGGTTCGCGTGATCGCTGATGACAAAGCGTCATTGCTTTATCTGGCAAATCTTGGCTGTATTGATCAGAACCCATACATGAGCCGTCTGGGCTCGCTGGATAATCCTGACTTTATACTGATTGATCTTGATCCTTATCACTGCGGTTATGACCGCATTGTGGAAGCCGCTCAACTGGTTCGCGAAAAGCTGAAGCTGATCGGGCTCACCGGATATCCCAAGACGACCGGCGGCAATGGCATGCATGTGTACGTCCCGGTTGAGCCGATCTACGAATTCGCCCAGACTCGTTCCTTCGCGGAAATACTGGCGCGATGGGTGGCGGCCGAACGGCCTGATCTTTTCACCACCCCGCGCATGGTCTCCGCGCGTGAAAAAGGCAAGGTCTACTTCGACTATTTGCAGAATGCCAGCCGCAAGACCATCTCGGCGCCGTATGTCCTGCGAGCGCATCCCGGCGCTCCAGTTGCCACGCCGCTCAAATGGGAAGAAGTGATTCCCGGGCTCAAGCCAGCACAATTTCATATCGCCAACGTTGTGCGGCGGTTTGAACGCGTCGGCGATCTCTTTGAAGGCGTGCTGACCAAGCCGCAAGAATTAGGACCAGCGATAGAGAAGCTGGGCAGGGCGATGCAGACTTAGAGCTTGCCACCATTTTCACTAATAACCACAGATCGGTAGAGTGAAATCCGGCTTGCGGATGCTTAATCCATCTCTGGCGGTGGAATCTGCGTAGGATCTGTGATCTCCTGGCCGAACTGAAGAATGTATCCATTGTTATCGCGGATGGCGAACTCGCGCATGCCGTAATAAAAGTTTTCAATCGGATAGACGATGCGGGCTTGATCTTTGATCGCATTCCATAGCTCGTCAACATCCACCGTGTTGAAATAAATTGAGCCAGTCAGGGTGCATTTTTCGAATGGCTCATGCGCGTTGGGCAGGGTAATCATGATCTCAACATCGTCTTTGCGTAACGACGCCCAGCCGTCGAGTCGGTTTTCGCACTCAAAGCCGAGCACGCCGGTATAAAACGAAATTGTCTCGTTAATGTCTTTGACCGCCAGTACCGGACGTACATTTTCCAGCTTCATGTTGGCTCAACTCGCGCTGCGGGCTTAATAGTTCAAATTGAAGTTAATCAAATTCCAGTGATAAGAGAACCATACAAAACTGATGCAGGCAATCAGCAGCAAGAGGTTCCACATTTTGGTCCAGAACCAGGCATGGCTGTCTCGCCAGGAGCGCAGACATCCCAGAAATACCAGGATTGTCCCGGCGGCGCCAAGCACTCCCAGGACTTGAATTGCATGCAGCTTGGCGTCGCTGGCGGAGGTCAGGGTGGCCGGATTGTCGCTGGTAATTGCCATAAAGAAAATCAACAGGAAGGCAATATCTACCAGGCAGACCACACGTACCCATGGACGCATGCGCATGTGGGCGGCATCAAGTTCCAACCGCTGGCCATAATGTCGGCGAAGCACGGCTGCCACAGGCCAGCAGACTACAGTAAGACACAGCACGATCAGCACGATAAGAATCAATATTTGATTGAAATCACTATTAGCAAACAACCCTACACGCTGCTCAACCACCGCAGGAAAGTTGGGTACCAGTTGCATTTGGCCATTTTCGTCCAGCCGAAAGGCAACTAAATCCTGCCCATTCACTGCACGATAAACCCGCGGGGCAATCTCCTGCCACTTCTTGATTTGGCCGTTGAAGTCTTTTAACGGCTCGATCTTGATCTGTCCATTTGTATCAGGTGTGACGAGCACGTTGTCATCCACGGCGGCCACTTTCAGGAAATTGCTTTCTGAACGGCGGCTGGTGACGTAATGGCCGGCAACGGTGTGCGCGTCGGCATCCGCAGTGGCTAGCTTGGCCACATACGGCGGCGTGTAAGGGAAGTAGCGATCAAGAAAATGTTCCCACAAAGCAGTGCGCGGACTGATGTCACCTTTGCCCGCGCTGTTGTAAGAGACGAAAAATCCTAAATTCTGGTCCGGTATGAGATGCATGTCGCTGTGGAAGTAAATGGTGTCGCCGCCGTGGCCTATGATGCGATGGCCATTGCGCGTCTCTTCGTAAAATCCCAGGCACATGCCATTGAGATCAGGGCTAAGACCGAACTGCCGCGTGTGCATTGTGGTTGCAGTTTCAGGACGCAGAATCTGTCTGCTCTCATATTTGCCATTCTGTAAGTGAGCGATCATAAAGTGCGCAAGGTCAGCCGCGGTGGCGGCAAGCGCGCCAGCGGGAGCTTCTTCAATATTTTCAAATGGCTTGGACTTGCCTGAGCCCATCCGATAACCGCCCGACATAAGCGGCTTCAGGTCTGCAGGGAGCGGCTGAGCAAATGTTGAGCGCGACATGCCCAGTGGCTTGAAGACGTTTTCTGTTACATAGTCATTGAAGGGCTTCCCCGAAACGCGCTCCACAATATAACCAGCCAGAGATGCTCCGTAGTTTGAATAGGCAGGCGTGGTGCCTGGCGGATAGATTCGGGCGGGTATATGAGTGGATACATGCTGCTTCAGCGTGGAGATGGGCGTGCCTTCTTCTGTGATCAGGTCCTTGACCTGCTCTTCAAATCCCGGCGTATGCGTCATCAGGTTGCGCAGTGTGATGGGCTTGCCGAATTTAGCCGGGATTTTGAAATCGAGATAGTCGTTCACATCGCGATCAAGATCAAGCTTGCCTTGCTCCACCAGTTGCATGACAGCAGTCCAGGTGAAGAGCTTGGAGATGGAGCCGGGCCGGAAGAGTGTGGCATCCACGGTGACAGGTGTTTTTTTGTCGACGTCGCTGTAACCGTAACCTTTGGCGAAGAAGATAGAGCCGTCTTTCACCACCAAAACGACAGCGCCGGCAATATCTTCGCGCTCAAGCTGCATAGGCATAAAGCCGTCGAGAAAGGCATGCAGATCGTCAGGCGTGAGCTGATGCGGCGGTTCAGTAACTTTAGACTCGCTTGCCGCGGGCATTTGCGGCGATGGAGGGACCGGCGTGGACTTGGGCTTAGGCCCCTGCGCAACTGCCAGTGAACTGAGCAAAGCAAACAACAGTATGAATCGCAAAAAAATACGTGGTTTCATAGGAATCACCTGCAAAGGTCTTGGAGGTATTTTCATTTGGTGGAATTGTTATGAGTGCCTGAAGCCATTTGCCGCAGTTTGTATCGCTGGATCTTGCCGGTAGCCGTTTTTGGCAGTTCATTTACGATCTCAAAAGTCTGCGGACATTTATAAGCTGACAACTTGCTGAGAACGTGCTGGCGGATCTCTTCAATCACCTGTGCTGAGCCATTTACGTTTTGCTTGAGCACCAGATAAGCAGCGGGCTTAACCAGCTGATTTTCTGTTACGTGCCCGATAGCTGCGGCTTCCTGAACCATAGGGTGTTCCACCAGTACATTTTCAATCTCAATTGGGCTCACCCACATGCCTTTGACTTTTAACATGTCATCGTTGCGACCTACATACCAGTAATAGCCATCGGCATCGCAATAGTACTTGTCTCCGGTGCGGATCCAATGTCCCTGAATGGTCTCTTTGGTCTTCTCGTGCTGGTTCCAATAGCAGGAGCAGACAGAATCGCCTTTGATGAGCAGGCTGCCTACTTCGCCATCGGGAACGTCGTTGCCGTTTTCGTCGACGATGCGTGCTTCGTATCCGGGCATGATCTCGCCACTGGAGCCCGGGCGTATCGCGCCCGGCCGGTTGGCGATAAACATATGCAGTGCTTCTGTTGAGCCAATGGCATCAAGAATTTCTACACCAAAGCGCTCTTTGAAACGATGAAAGATGGTTGCCGGCAGCGCCTCCCCGGCTGAAACGCCATAGCGGACAGAAGAAAGATCAAATTCAACTCCGTTCTCGCGATGATAAGAGAGCAGCGTCGCATAGTTGGAAGGGACGGAGAAGAACAACGTCGGCTTGTGTTTTTCAACCACGGAGAAAATGTTCGGAGGCGAGGGTGATCCTGGCCAGAGAATGCTGGTAGCACCAACGGAGAGAGAGAAATAAAGTCCATTGCCGAGGCCATAAGCAAAGAACAGCTTAGCTACGCTAAAGAAGCGGTCATTCTCGGTGATCTTCAAAATGTTTTTAGCATAGAGCTCAGCGCAAACTACCATGTCATGGTGCAGATGCACGCAGCCTTTGGGGCGGCCTGTACTACCGGAAGAATAGAGCCAGAAAGCAGCATCGTCTTTGGTTGTGGTTTCAGCTTCGAGTTCTGCGGAGCTATCATCCAGAAGCTGTTGCAAGGAAAGCGTAGAGGGATGTGGCTGGCCGAAGACAATGATCGTCTTTAGATAAAGCAGCTTTTCTTTTGGGATGGCCTGAATCTGCGGTAGCAGTCCCTCGCTCACGATCAACACTCGCGCCCGGCAATCGTTCAGAACGTATTCGTATTCATTTGGCTTGAGCAGAGTATTGATGGGAATAGGAACAGCGCCGATCTTGGTAGCGCCAAAAAAGCAGTAGGGAAATTCCGGCGTGTCAAACAGCAGCAGAACGATTCGCTCTTCCTGACGGACATCCAGCTTCTTGAGCGCATTGCCGGCACGGTTGACGCGCTCAAAGAGCTGGCGATAGCTGACGCGCTCGTCACCGCATTCGTAGGCGATTCTTTCGCCGCGGCCCTCATGAATATGGCGGTCAACAAAATGTGTGGCTACATTGAAGATTGCCGGTAATTCGACCAGATTAATGTCCGCCATATCTGAATTTAAAGAAGATGTTCCAGCTAACTACCGTGGAATTATAAGCTTAAAGAGAAATGTTTATGTAATTATCCGCCTGCCGATAGCTGGAACTTCTATCTCTCACTAAACGTAAGTACTGCCAGTGGGAGTGCACGGGAAAGATAATTTTGCATTCCCGTTAATAAACGGCTCCTGCTCTCGTTAGACATCTTGAGAGGAGCACCGTACTAAATTGCAGGCCACAATGCAAATATCGCAAGCCAACATGGCGGTCATGGCCGGAGACAGTTTCAGGCCGGGGCTGGAGCAGATATTCCTGGAACATAAAGACCTGGTATTCCGGGCCGCTTATCGCGTGACCGGAAATGCCAATGACGCAGAAGATGTTTTGCAAACTGTCTTTCTGCGGCTGGTCCGTCTGGATAAGTTTCCGGAAATAGCCAACCTTCCCGGCTACCTGCACAGGTCCGCCGTCAACGCGTCGCTTGATCAGCTTCGCTCCAGGAAAGAAACATTTTCACTGGACGATGGAGGCGAGCAGGCTGAAATTGCATCGGCGGATCATGGTCCGCATTCGGCTGAGTTGCGCGACTGGCTGCGACAGGCATTGGCGCGATTGAATCCGCGCTGGGCTGAGATGTTTGTGCTGCGATTTATTGAGGATTACAGCAATCGCGAGATTGCCGGAATGATGAAGACGTCTCCGGCGGTGGTGGCTGTGGTGCTGCATCGTACGCGTGCTCTATTAAAAAAGGACTTTCAAGGAATAACGAGGGGAACCCGATGAAGCACCAAGATAAAAATTCCAAATTAAAGCCGGGTGATCTGCTCGACCGCGCAATTACCTCCATGCGCTCAGAATTGCCTGACACCCAGACAATGGATACCTCAGGCGAGCACGCATGGCAGCGCCTGAGCCAGGAAGTCACGACAGTTGTGCCAAAGGTGGAATCGATCCGCGGCTGTGAAGATGTAAGAAGGCTGCTCCTGCAATATCAGGGTGGCCAACTTTCACCAGCGCGAGCATTGTTAGTCGAGTCGCATCTGCATGAGTGCGTAGAATGCCGGCAGGAAGCTGAAGCAGGGAAGCGTGAACGCAACGCGCCATCACCATGGAAGCAGGAACTTCCTCAGGCCAGGAACAATGGCTTACGGTGGGTAGGCGTGGCTGCTGCCATCGCAGTTTTGGCTGTGGCTACATATTTTGTTCAGGATAAATTTTTCTCCGGACCCGCGGGCATGCGTGCGCGCGTGGAATCACTGAATGGCGTTCTGAGCCGCGTGGGTTATAGCGGAGATCAGCCACTGAAAGTGGGCGACGAAATTACTGAAGGAGAGAGAGTGCGTACCGGCGGCGGATCGCACGCCATGCTCCGCCTGCGCGATGGCTCCGTGGTGGAGATGAATGAGCGCGCTGAGTTTGGCGTCTCTATGGGCCGTAAAGATACGACTGTTCAGCTGGTACGCGGTAACGTCATCATTCAGGCCGCCAAGCGTGATACCGGACATCTCTATGTCGCTGCGCCCGATTGCCGCGTGTCTGTTACGGGAACTGTGTTTTCTGTCAACGCAGGCATGAAGGGGTCACGCGTTTCGGTGATTGAAGGCGAGGTGCGGGTCGCGGAAGAAGGGGCAGAAAAAGTTCTTCATCCTGGCGATCAGCTTTCTACAAACGTAAGCCTGGCACAGGTCCCGGTGAGACAAGAGATAGCCTGGAGCCAGAATCTCGATCAGCATCTGGTGCTGTTGGCTGAGTTTGCTCACTTGAGCCACAAGCTGGAATCAGTACAGACACCTGGACTGCGCTACCAGAGTCATGCGTTGCCAATTCTGCCAGCGAATACAGTTTTGTTTGCCGGCATCCCCAACCTGGGTGATGCAGTGCAGCAAGCCAACAAACTGTTTCAGCAGGAATTGCAGGAATCAGCGGTGCTGCGCGACTGGTGGCAGCAGGTCCAGTCAAACAAAAATAACGGTCCGCAGTTTGATGAGATCGTGAACTATGTGCACGACCTTGGCCAGTATCTGGGAGACGAGATAGTTTTTTCCATCGGACTCAATGGAAACCAGGCAGAGCCTCTAGTTGTTGCCCAGGTGCAACATGATGGGCTGAAGCAGTTCATCGAACAGGAAGCAGGAAAGTACAGCGACTTGAAGTCGCACGTGCTGGTGGTAGACGAACAAGGATTGAATCAGCTTTCGGCGCAAAAGTCGAAAGGACTCTTGATTCTTGTGCGCCCTGATTTCGTTGCCGCATCGGCAGACATCGCCACTCTTAAGCAGTTGAATGCCGCGTTGAATCAAGGCAACGGCGGATTTGCCGCCACGCCTTTTGGCCAGCGTATGGCTGCTCAATATAAGAATGGCGCGGACATATTGTTTGGAGCTGATCTGCAGACGATGGCAGCTGCCCATCATTCGCAGATCTCGCAGCCTGAGGCAAACAATCACTTTGAGCTTAGCGGACTGTCTGATGTCCAGTATTTAATTGCTGAGCGCAAAGGCAGCGGAGAACAGGTGCAGAACCGCGCACAGCTCACATTCAAGAGCCAGCGGCGCAGTTTGGCTTCATGGCTGGCGGCGCCCGCGCCTATCGGCGGGCTGGATTATGTTTCCACTAGCGCGGGAGCGGTGGCGGCATTTGTTTCCAAGAATCCGGCAGACATGCTGGACGACGTTTTCAATATCGCCAACGCCACTGACAAGAACGCTGTACAAAACATCGCACACGGTGAATCAGAGCTGAAGATCCAGTTCCATCAGGACCTGGTAGATACGCTGGGCGGCGAGGTAACAATCGCGCTGGATGGACCGCTCCTCCCCACGCCTTCGTGGAAGGTGATTGCTGAGGTGCGCAATCCCGGCAGGCTGCAGTCCACGATCCAACAATTAATTCAGGACGTGAACGATCACATAAAAGGTCAGAACCAGCATGCCACCATTGACCAGGAGACTGCTAACGGGCTGACTTTCTACACAATCCATACGATGGATGCAACAAAACCGATTGAGGTTACGTATACATTTACCGACGGTTATATGATTCTGGCACCGAATAGAGCATTGGTTATGAATGCAATCACGATTCACCAAAACGGAAATTCGCTGGCACACTCCGCTGATTTCCACGCTCTGCTGCCGCAGGATGATCATGCCGATGTTTCAGCTGTGCTGTATCAGAACCTTGCACCAGTGATTCAGCCGATCGCACAGCAGCTTACAGCTACGCAGTTGCAATCCCTGCAGCAGATTGCGGCTGAGACAAAACCCAGTGTCGTCTGCGCTTATGGTGAAGATAATGCCATCCGCGTGGCCAGCAGCAGCCGGCTCTTTGGCCTTGACCTCAATACGCTGGCGCTCAGCACTCTGATGAAGATAGTGCAGCCCGCGCACGGAAGGATTGATTAGATCATTTATGAACCAGAAGCCCATTATTGAAATGCAAAACCTGACGGTGCGCCTGGGGAACAGGGTCATCCTGAACCAGTTAAACGGCGCGCTGTCAGGCCGTTGTATTGGGCTGCTGGGCCCGAATGGTTCAGGCAAATCAACCTTGATTAACACGCTGCTGGGGTTCTACCCGCCAATGGCCGGCGCGGCGCGCATTTTTGGTAAGGATGTGCAGACTAATCTGCGTGAGCTCAGAGCACAAATTGGTTATATGCCGGAGAGCGATGCGTTTATTGCCGACATGAGCGGTGTCCGTTTTGTGCGCTACATGGCTGAGCTTTCCGGATTGCCTAAGAGCGAAGCGATGGAGCGCGCGCATGAAGCATTCTTCTATGTCGGCCTGGGAGAAGCACGGTATCGCAAGGTAGGAACATATTCGCTGGGCATGAAACAGTTGGCCAAACTGGCGCAGGCCATTGCTCACGGTCCGCGACTGGTTTTACTGGATGAACCAACGAACGGCCTGGATCCTGAAGCGCGTACACGCATGCTCCAACTGGTGCGCGACATTCGCGATACAGAAGAGATCACCGTCCTTATTTCTTCGCACCTGCTGCGCGATGTGGAAGAGTGCTGTGATCAGGTCTTAATTTTGAAAGATGGACAGATTGCCGGGATCTGCGATCTGGAAGAAGAGCGTAAAGCCAATCTAAAATTTCTGGAGCTGGAAGTCACGCAGGGGAACGGCTTTCTTGAGTCTGTGCGCGCCATGGGCTGTGAATGCGCCACGTTTGGCGCGGGCCGCGTGCGGATTGTGCTGCCAGACAATATTGATCTTCGCCAGATTTATCGCACCGCCGCCGAGCATGATGTGCAGATCCGCCGCATGAACTATCGCCGAGACAGCCTGGAAGATATTTTCCTGAAAGCGATGGCTGGAACGCAATCCAAGGGGAGCGCGAATGGCAGTTTATAAACGCACCTACAAATCTTACAAAGGCGCGCTCACGCCGGCGTGGTCGCGTTTCAGCGTTCTTTCGCGCTATGGACTTTCAACGCTGTTTGAGTCGCGGCCCTTCACCGCATATACAGTTTTGTGTTTTGTGCCTTTTCTGATTGGGCTGGGATATATCTACTTCATCAACAATACGGCACTCCTCCAAACCATTCTGGGCGAGCGCGTGGGCAATGGCATGCCCGGACTCGTGAATAACGATTGGTTTCTGGGCTTTCTTGGCATTGAATCTGGCCTGGGATTCATTCTTGCGGCGTGGGGCGGTCCGGGCATGATCACCAAGGATTTTGCCAACAATTCCGTGCAACTCTATCTGAGCCGGCCGATTTCGCGTACGGAATATCTTTTTGGCAAGATCTCCGTGCTTGCCTCACTGCTTTCATGCATCACGTGGATTCCGGCGCTACTGCTATTTTTTGTGAACGCTGGATTGCGCGGCCATGGATGGCTCTGGTCCAACCTCTGGATGGCGGGATCGATTATCCTCAGCGCGTTGATTTGGATTGCGATGGTCTCACTGATCTCGATGGCGGTAGCGGTCTGGGTGAAATGGCGCATTGCCGCAACGGCGCTCATGCTTGGGGTTTTCTTTTTGTTGCCTGCTCTCGGCCTGGTCATCAATGTGATTTTGCATACCCAGCTTGGGGCCCTGATTAACTTCAGCCAGATGATCTCAATGGTGTGGATGAACCTGTTCCGCTTTAGCCGGGCTGAGATGCCTTCACACTTCAGTCAAATACCTTTGTGGATGGCGTGGGCGTCATTACTCTCAACCTGTGCGTTCTGCTTCTGGCTGCTTGATCAAAAGCTGCGCGCCCGTGAGGTGGAGAGCAAATAATGCCCACGACCAGCAGCAATATCGTTTTTGAGAATGTCTCCAAGTTTTATGGAGAAGTCCTTGGCGTGAATCGTGTGAACTTGTCACTGCCGCCGGGCATTACCAGTCTGGTTGGGCCAAACGGCTCCGGCAAGACAACGCTGATGAATCTGGTGACAGGACTGGTGCGCCCGACGCAAGGCCGCGTGAGCGTGCTGGGGCTGACGCCGGATCAGCCGGAAGAATTCTTTCGCCACGTTGGCTATTGCACGCAATTTGATTCTTTTCCTAAGCGCGTCACAGGGTTTGAATTTATCTTCCAGTCGTTGCAACTGCGTGGTCTTGGGAAGAATGAAGCAGCACGGCTGGCCGGAGAAGCAATTGATCGTGTGAACCTGCGCGAAGCAGCGCATCGCAGGGTTGCCGGATACAGCAAAGGAATGCGGCAGCGCATCCGGCTGGCGCAGTCGATTGCACATCACCCAACCGTGCTAGTGCTGGATGAGCCACTGAATGGCCTTGATCCCATGGCGCGCGCAGAATCAATCGCATTGTTTGAAGCGCTGGGCAAGCAAGGAATGCACGTGGTGATTTCGAGCCACGTTCTGCATGAGGTCGATAAGATTTCCGATCAGGTTGTGCTGATGAGTTATGGCTACGTGGTGGCAGAAGGAAAGATTCACGGCGTCCGCACAGAGGTGAAGGAACATCCCATGCAGATCCTGGTGCGCTGTGCGAGTCCGGCATTGCTGGCCTCAAGGCTTTTCTCACAAGACCATGTGGTGGAAGCCAAGCTCAACAACGATGGCAAGGGCGTGCTGGTTCGGACTAAAGACGCAAATATGTTCTATGAACTGTTGAACAGGATTATTGTGGAAGAGGATTTTGCCGTGGAGACTGTGGCTCCGAACGATGACGATGTAAATTCGGTCTATCAATATCTGGTCGGCAGTGGCGGAGGAGGGAATGCAGTATGAGCTCAACCGCAATTGCTAATCCGCGTAAGTTCTGGGCCGAAGCTCCGTGGCAGCTTTGGTTTACACAGATACTGGCAGTCCTCCGCATTGAGTTGAAGAAGGCGCTCTGGATGCGTCGCAGCATCTGGATCTACCTGCTGGCTTTTGCTCCGAGCGTGATGTTTGGCATTCACGCACTCACCAGTCCCATGGGAAGCCACTGCAGCATTGAAGAAGATACGCGGGTGCTGGCTTATACATTCCAGATTTTCTACCTGCGCGTCGGAATGTTTTTTGGCTGTATGGGGTTGTTTACCTGGCTCTTCCGGGGAGAAATTGTAGAAAAGAGCCTGCACTATTACTTTCTAGCTCCCATGCGGAGGGAAGTACTGGTAATCGGAAAATTTCTGGCTGGATTTATTGCCACTTCACTGGTGTTTGGGGCTTCTGTTCTGCTCTGCTTCACATTTGCCTATGAACATTTTGGAGCCAAGGGCAGCGCGTATGTGTTCAACGGCCCGGGGCTGGGCCAACTGACTTCGTATTTGCTTGTAACAGTGTTGGCGTGCCTTGGATTTGGCGCGATATTCCTTGCGTTGAGTCTCATTTTCAAGAATCCGATCCTGCCCGGCGTTGTCGTGCTCTTGTGGGAGTCGTTCCATTCCGTCGCGCCTTCACTGCTGCAAAAGTTCAGCGTCAGCTTTTATCTGAAGCAGCTAGCTCCTGTTTCTATTCCTCCGGACGGCCTGCTAGCGCTCTTCACGGTAGTTGCTGAACCTGTGTCGCCCTGGCTGGCGATTCCGGGATTGCTCTGCCTGAGCGTTGCTATTCTGGTTTTTGCCTGCTTCAGAATCCGTAAGACTGAGATCAGCTATCTGGCTGACTAGCTATCCAACATGCCTGGAACGCATGGTTTGCGAGTAGATACTTCCTTAGGATAAGCTGTCCTGAGTAGCTCGTGAGGTTCTGCCATGCGTGCACTTTTTCTCTCTGCTGCTGTGTTCCTCCCCACAGTTCTTTTTGCTCAGACAAAGCCTGTCACACCACCATTACAAACCGCGCGAGAAGCCCTGATTGAGACGATTGCCGGGGGTCAAAAAGGAATTGCCAAACACCTGACGGTTGAGGTACAGGATCTTCTTCGTGAACCGGCAACCAAATCTGACGAGGCCTTTGGCTATGCTTTTTTTCTCGGTGGCATGCACCTTGACTCTGGAGAGATACAAACTTTTTCCACCGGCTCGCTTCTTTGTGCAATCAATGATCCAGCGGCACATACAAAAGTAGAAGTGCACATAGAAAACGACGATCTGAGCGGTGATCAGGATTTAATAGAGCTTTCCTTACATTCTTTTAAAGACGGCCAGGAGCAGCAAGACAATCTAACTGTTTTGGGGTCACACATCACAGTTTCGATGAAGAAGCAGCAGAATATCTGGCGGTTGAATAAGATTGCATTTGGTATGGAATTTCCTGTAGGAGATCCTGAATTCCTTAAAAATGTTCTTCTGAAGGGACATACTGGAGTTGTGGCCGGCGCTGGAGGGACCAAAGATGCAAGCCCGGAGCCTGTGGAACAGCACGTTGAGTTTAGTCCATTGTCGACAATTGAGCTGCTGGCAGCTGCAGAACAAATATATGCGGCATTGCATCCGGATATCGGTTTTACCTGCTCGGTTCCGGATTTAACGGAGCCCGAAGATTTGGTTAATCTTAAGCCAGAGCTTAGTGCAGGAAGTTCCAGTTATAGATTTCGCCTAACGGGTTGTGAAGGTAAACCAGCTGGAAGTTTTCAAGCTATCATCGAGCCAAGTGCGGCGAGCGCTGGTGCTCAGGCTTTTTGCACTGATGCAACCCGTAATATCCGTATCTCTGAAGACGGAAGCGGGAGCTCCTGTCTTTCATCTGGAAAGCCTTACAATCATTCATCGCAATCGCAACAAGAAGGCTTAAACGCTGTGAGCGGATCAGTTGATATCCATGTCCATTCTGAAACGCCACAGCAGTAAGCCGAAGCTATTTCTGAAGGAATGGATTCATCTCTCGCTCGTCGCCAATAGTCGTTTTTGGACCGTGACCAGGTGTGACTTCAATATCATCCGGAAGAGCGAGCACCTGATTGTGCAGTGAGCGCATGATTTTTTCCATGGAGCCGCCGGGAAGATCAGTGCGGCCGATGCTGCCGGCAAAGAGCGTATCACCGGCGATCAGCTTCTTTTCTGCTGGAAAATAGATACAGATGCTGCCTTCGGTGTGGCCTGGAGTATCGATTACCTGCGAAGATATTTCGCCGATCTTGAGCACGCGGCCCTGGCCGACGGATTCATCTATCTTGACCACTCCAGGGGATTTCATGCCAACCCATTCAGCTTGCATGTCAAGCATCTGCAAAAGTTCATAATCGTTCTGGTTCATGAGGATGGGGGCGCCGGTGGCAGCTTTGAGCTTCATAGCGCCGCCTACGTGGTCAATATGCGCATGCGTGATGACGATCTGCTTGAGCGTGAGTTTTTCCTGGCGGAGAATTTCCAGGATGCCCTCGATCTGGTCGCCGGGATCGATCACCATGGCTTCATGGGTTTGCTCGTCGCCAAGGATGGAGCAGTTGCATTGCAGCGGGCCAACAGCAAAGATTCGATGAATCATAAGAACATGCTACTAGCTGTGGAGCGTGGCGGCCAATTCTTGCCTGGGAATGGCAATCTGTATTCAAAAAGCAACGAGCCGCCCGCAGGCGGCCCGGGCTGAATACAATTTGAGAGTGCTTACTTTTTGGGTGTTTCTACCGGTGTTGGAACTTTGTCCATCACGGAAGACGAGGTGCGCAGGCTGCTCATATAGGTGAGCGCCATGGATGTGATCATAAAGATGATGGCGCACCAGGTGGTCAAGCGGGAGAAAGCTGTGGCAGTGCCGCGGGGGCCAAAAGCTGTCTGGCTGCCCATGCCGCCGAAGGTGGCGGCGATATCCGCGCTTTTTCCGTGCTGCAAAAGCACCACTACAATCAGCACCAGGCAAACGATCACGTGAATCAAGGTTATTAAAGCTGTAAGCATTCTGTTATTGAAATCCTTTCAAACTTGGTGCGGAAGGGGGGATTTGAACCCCCACGCCTTTCGGCGCCACCCCCTCAAGATGGTGTGTCTGCCAGTTCCACCACTTCCGCTCAGGGCCTGTTTTGCACCCACGTGAGCGATGAACGCCGATGGGAGAAAAAGGAATACTGATTATAACAAACCTTTTGAGCCGGGGTTAAATAACGGCTCACGGGCTGCCAGGCTGCTCATGTATCCTGACCGGTGATGAAAAAACTGTCTCTATCGTGTTTCGCTGTATTTATTTTGATGTACGTCGCTACTGGGCAGCGGAATCAGCAGCCCGCTTCAGGAGCCACGCCGTCCAGCGCCCCATCAGCCCCAGCTGCCTCTCCCGCTGCCGCCCAATATTTCTTCGTTCTGCTGAAGCGCCCGGCAGATGCACCCAAAATGAGCCCGCAAGACAGCATGAAATTGCAGGAGCAGCACATGGCCAACGTCCGCAAGCTGCATACGGAAGGGAAGCTGGTGATTGCCGGCCCGTTCATGGATGATGGCGCGCTTCGCGGAGTATTTGTGATGAAGGCGACGTCGCTGGCTGAGGCGCAGGAGTGGGCCAATTCTGATCCGGCGGTGACGGCAGGACATTTTACGGTCGAGGTTCACGGGCCGTGGATGATCCGCTCAGAGAATATTCACGCAACTGACAGCGAACCCACTACGCTGGAGAAATATTCGTTGCTGTTAGTACATCAGGGCGATAAGTGGGACATAAGCTCTCCGGCACTGCAGGAAACTGTAAAGCAGCATCTGCCTTACCTGCTAGGCCTGATGAAGGAGGGGAAGCTTGCGCTGGCGGGGCCGTTCCATGACAACGCGGAGTTGAAAGGAATCTTTATTTACGCCGTGCCCTTGGATGAAGCCATAAAGCTGGAAGCGGAAGACCCGATGGTAAAAGCCGGATACTTCAAGATTGAAGGCCATCCCTGGGCAACGGGCAAAGGCATTCTGGCGGCGGGACAGCCCATGCAGTAGGGGTCTGCAGATTTCTGTTCTGGATTCTTAGTATCGCAGCCCAATTGTGAGCGGGATGAAGCGCAGATTAAAAGTATCACCCGGAGCGTAATGGTAGCGTGTTTCAACATAAAATCGGTAACGCGATTCATTTGAAGCGCGAAAAGTAAGACCCACTCCGGCGTTTCCCCCAAAAACACCTCCGGGAAAACTAGAGCTCGTCTGGGTAACATTTACCGTTCCGCCAGAACATCTGAAGCCCCACCAGAGCCATACTGAGGTACACGCAGTGCCGGCAGCAGGCGTAACAGCTGCTGTGCGGCTCGCATTACGGTAATAGTACCCGCCACCAGCGATAAAGTATGTCCCCACGCGATGGCGATTAAATTCGAGGCGGTAGTTCGCGGTAACGACAAAGAGATTGCTGTGGCCATTCAGGTCGCCTGGGGCGGTGAATGGCCGCAGGGGTTGCAGCGATTCCTCAGTGGGATAAAGCCAATTCCACATGAACTCACCAACAAAAGCATTGTGCTGATTAAAGTTGTATCCCACGCCTGCAACTGCACCCGTGCCTACATGTGTGAAATCGGAAGTGGAACCCACCGGAAAAGTAACAGGAAAACCGATGTTGGCATTCATCTTGCTGTCCTGATCAGGTTCAGGTTCCTGAGCGAACAATGCGCCTGGCAGCGCGACCAACACGGCCAAGACAAATAAAATCCTAGGGGAGCCAAGCATGCGGTTTTTCTCCATGAATGAGTGGAGTTTCCAATTGCTTCGCACAGTTGTCTTGTGGAACGGGCAAGACAGGATCAGTTGCCCGACAAGAAACTGAGCACCTGGTTGCACGCGTCAACGTCAAAAGGCGGGAAATGGCTGAGTGGCGGTCCTACTTCAGTTTCATATCTGGAATGCTCTTGAAGGCGATTCGCGGAGGCGCGGCGGTGCGCACGTTGTGAATGCCGCCGAGATATAACGCGGTAGAGCCAAATTTAGCGTTCACGCTGTCCATGACTTCGGCAAGGCGGTCGAATTTTCCAGCGCCATACATATCGTCAAAGAGCGTGAGATTGCGCATCTTTTCCGGAAGCAGATCCAGTAGAGCCACGCTTACCATCACTGGCCGGCGTTTGGGGCAATCCTTCCATGCGTCTTGAAAGATATTGACCAGCGTCATAGTGTCCTGGCAGGAAGGGAAGCGCAGGCTGGCTTCCCACACGGGACGTCCATAATGCAGCCAATATCCGTTGGGATCGTCGGCTGCGTCCTGATTTTTTGAGAAGAGAACAAAGATGGCCATGCCGCTGGTCCAGAGCTTAGCCTGGCGCAGGCGCACGGCAGCTTTATGCAGCAGCTTCTTGCCGACCGCGCAGGCCTGATCACGGGTGCGCAGATTCGGCGGCAGCACATGCTGGTGACTGAGGCTAGTGTTCTTGTTTTCATGCTCATCGAAGTCAGTGCCGCGCAGCTTGAGCCAGAAGCGCGTGCCCAGAACGCTGCCCCAGAGCTGTGTCATCTGGTCCATATCCAGCCGGCAGAGCTGTTCCACGGTTTGAATGCCTTGCTTGAGCAGACGCTGCTCCATGTTGTGGCCGATGCCGGGAAGGTCGCGCGGTTTCAAGGAAAACAAAATTTTGGGGAGCTGGCTTTGGGTAATCGTGACGAGGCCGTTCGGCTTCTGTAAGTTGGTAGCAATCTTGGCCAGCATGCGGTTTGGCGCCAGCCCGACCGAGCAATGCAACTTTTCTCCCACGGAGTAGATGGCTTTCTTTACCTGCCGCGCCATCTCTTGCGCATTAGAAATTTCTCTGTCACGTCCGCCGAGGCGGCACTCCATCTCATCAATGGAGATGACCTTGGAAACATGGAGGCAGTTCTGCTCCACGGCTTCAATAATTTTCAGGTGATATTCCACATAAATTTCATGCCGGGCGACTACCACTTCCAGGTCAGGACACTTCTTCCGCGCTTCGCCCAGAGGAGTTCCGGTGCTTACGCCGAAAGCCTTGGCCTCATAACTGGCAGCGATGCATACCGTCGAATCCGCATCGACCGTTACAACAGCGGTTGGCTTTCCGCGCAGGTGGGGTTCCACTTGCTGCTCCACCGAGGCGAAGTACGAGTTCATGTCCAGAAAGAGCCAGTTGACCTGTTCCGAGGTTGGAGATGCGCCCGGCATGACAAAAGCGAAGATAACACGAATAGAGAATAAAAAGCAAACATTATGCGGTGGATTTTTGGGTCAAAAACCCGCGATTTATACTTACCCATCTGGAGATCACCCATGCAGATCAAAGATCATGTGTTCATTGTGACCGGCGCGTCGTCGGGCATTGGATTGTCAACGGCGGTTGCGCTGGCAGGACGCGGCGGCAAGGTAGCGTTGCTGGCCCGCAGTAAAGAGGCGTTGGACGAGCTTTCCGCACGGCTTCCCGGCAGTTTGCCGATTGTTGCCGACATGACGGATTTTGCTGGCGTGCGCAAGGCAGTGCATACAGTCCACCAACATTATGGTCGTGTCGATGGCCTGATCAATAATGCCGGCAGGAGCTATGCGGCAGCTGTAGAAGAGATTGATCTGGCGGTCTTTGATGAGATTTTTCACCTCAACGTGCTGGGGCCAATTGTGGCCATGCAGGCAGTGATTCCTATCATGCGTGCGCAAGGCGGAGGAAGCATTGTGAGCGTGAATTCTGGAACGGCTTTCATGACCATTCCGCAATACAGCGTCTATTCCGCGTCCAAACGGGCGCTGCTGGGCTTTACTCTTACGGCGCGGGCGGAGCTGGAGAAGGAAAAGATCGTGGTGAGCGAGGTGTATCCGTTTATTACGGCGACCAATTTTGGAAAGAACCGGATGGGGAATCCGGCTGGCGGAGGACCGGCCGCAAACTATGCCTCTGGCGATACGCCGGAATTTGTGGCTGATATTATTCTGAAAGCCATTGAAGAAGGGCAGGCGCAGTACTTTGCCAACGATCGGCTGAAGCAGATGGCCGGCGCGTAAACAAAATTTTGTGATTAGGTTACTTGATCTTTAAACATTTAGGTGCCCTGAAGACTTTCAGACTGAAAATTTTCTCAGCACAAAATAATAAGCTAGCAAGAGATATGCAGCCAGAATTCCAAAACGCTTCAATTGCTTATCGGTTTTGGGCCACCACAGCCAAGTCATGAAGAAACCTAAAAGACCATGCCCACTATAAGAACCATTTGCAGCCAATGTGGCCACTGTGCTGGATGAAACATTTATAAATTATGCCTTACATAGCAATGTTTCTGGACGGAGTGCCTGTCAAGATGTCCTCTTTCGCAATTGATTTGCTCCTATGAATCGGCTAGGTTATGGCTGCACCCACGGTGCGCAGGGTCTTTGAAAACTTAGCAGATAGCAATTAGCAGTTGGCAATCAGCCAAAAACCTGCTCACCCTACGCCAATTGGGATCTCGTCCCTGAAGTCTACGCCAAATTGGGATGGATTGTGATGATCCCTCTGAAACCCACGCCAAATTGGGATGGACATAGGAGGGGGAGGGGGCACTCAAGATCGGGGATCGGGGATCTGGTGATCGCGTGATTGAAAATCTTACCGCGGATGAAAACGGATACGCGGATTCGATCCGGTTGAACCTACCACTTCACAATCGCCACAAACGACTTTGGATCCAAGCTGGCACCGCCGACCAGTGCACCGTCGATTTCTTCCTGGGACATCAGGGCTTTGGCATTGTCGGGCTTGACGCTGCCGCCGTAGAGAATGCGCATCTGAGTGGCGACGCCTTCGCCAAAAGCCTCTTTGGCTTCTGCGCGGATGACCCGATGAGCGTCGGCTGCCAGTTCAGGCGTGGCGGTCTTGCCGGTGCCGATGGCCCAGACAGGTTCATAGGCGATGATGATGGGGATGGCTTCTCCGCCGGAGATTTCACGAAAGGCGACGCTGCACTGGCGGCGGAGAACGTCTTCTGTAATCCCGGCTTCACGTTCCTGCAGGACTTCTCCTACGCAGACGATGGGTTTAAGTCCGGCGGCGAGCGCGGCCCGCAGTTTGCGGTTGACGGTATCGTCGGTCTCGGAGAAATATTGACGGCGTTCAGAGTGCCCGATGATCACATGAGAGCAACCGACGGATCGCAGCATGGGAGCTGAGATGGCGCCGGTGTATGCGCCTTCTTTTTCCCAGAACATATCCTGGCCGCCAATGCCGATATTGCTGCCATGCGTGGCTTTTACCACGGCTGGTATGTCAATGAAAGGAGGGCAGAGAACAACTTCGTCGCGGGTGTGCTCATGCATGTGAGGCAGCAGCGCGTTGACAAAGTTTTCCGACTCGTGCGGCGTTTTGTACATCTTCCAGTTGGCGGCGATCAGTTTTTTTCTCATGATGGGCTGGACTCGAGCTGTATCTGGTAGTGAGGGAAGTCGCGGCTGAGTTTTTCAGCGGCCGCCGCGTAGGCCTTGAAGGTGCGCTGGTCGAAGAGAACAAAGCGCACCAGCTTTACGGATTTTGGTTCATGCAGCAGATCAGCAATGGTACGCAAGGCGATCTGGGCAGCTTCCTGCACAGGGTAGCCAAAGGCTCCGGTAGAGACGGAAGGGAAGCTGACGCTGTCACAACCTTTGAGATTGGCCTGCTCCAGGGAATGGCAATAACAGCTCTCAAGCACCTGCGGTTCGTTCTTGTCGCCGCCGTGCCAGACTGGGCCAACGGTATGAATCACGTAGCGCGTTTTCAGCTTATGACCACCGGTGGTAACGGCATTTCCGGCAGGAAGGATACCGCGTTGTTCGCGGATCTTTTTGCATTCTTCCAGTAGCGAAGGGCCAGCTACGCGATGGATTGCGCCATCAACGCCTCCGCCGCCCAGCAGAGAAGAGTTGGCAGCATTGACGATGGCGCAGGTAGTTTCGTCCGTGATGTCGCCTGTCGCCAACTCTAGTGTGGCCAGGGAGCCGATACGGTAGCGCAAGCTTGAAGACATTATTTGTCAGTAAGTGCTTCAACACCTGGAAGCTTTTTGCCTTCCAGAAATTCGAGCGAGGCGCCGCCGCCGGTGGAGATATGCGTGATCTTGTCAGAGAGTCCGGATTGATGCACCGCGGCAACGGAGTCACCGCCGCCGACTATGGAAGTGGCATGGCGATTTCCTGCTACGGCTTCCGCAATTTTCATAGTTCCGTGCGCGAAAGGAGCAACTTCAAAGACGCCCATGGGGCCGTTCCAGACGATAGTTTTTGCGCCGGCGATTTCTTTGCTGAAGGCAGCAACGGTTTCCGGACCAATGTCGAGCCCCATTTTGTCAGCAGGAATGTCCTGATCGGTTTTCACGGTTTGTGTGGAGGCAGCAGCATCAATCTTTTCTGCGATCACATGATCGAGCGGTAGAAGGAGATGGACTTTTTTGCTGTGCGCTTCCTGCAGAAGCGACTTAGCAAGATCGAGCTTGTCTTCTTCGACCAGTGATTTCCCAACGGCTTTGCCCTGGGCTTTCAGAAAGGTATAAGCCATGGCGCCGCCGATCAAGAGCGCGTCAACTTTGGTAAGGAGGTTACGGATTACATCAATCTTGTCTGAAACTTTTGCGCCGCCGATGATGGCGACGAAAGGCTTTTCCGGTTGCGTAGTAGCTTTGCCCAGATACTCCAGCTCTTTTTGCATGAGCAGTCCGGCAGCCGCTTTGCTCACGAATTTGGTAATGCCTGCGGTGGAAGCATGAGCACGATGCGCAGAGCCAAATGCATCGTTTACGTAAAGATCAGCCAGCGCAGCAAGCTTGCGGGAAAATTCTTCGTCGTTGGCTTCTTCTTCGGCGTGAAAGCGGAGGTTTTCCAGCAGAAGACTCTGGCCTTTTTCCAGCTTGTGGGCCATTTCTTCCGCACCCAGGCCAATGCAGTCTGGAGCAAAGCCGACGTTGCAGCTGCGGCCAAGCTTTTCATCCAGCAGCATGCGCAAGCGTTCTGCAGCCGGCTTGAGGCTCATCTTGGCGTTGAATTTACCTTTGGGACGTCCAAGATGCGAGGCCAGGATGAGCCGCGCGCCTTTGCGCAGTGCATATTCGATGGTCGGCAGCGTTTCACGGATACGAGTATCGTCAGAAACGCGGCCGTCTTCAGTAAGCGGAACATTGAAGTCCACGCGCATGAAGACGCGATGTCCTTCAAGATGCAGGTCCTGAATGGAGAGCTTGGCCATGGTCTTCTCAGTGGTAGCCACTTAGATTCCTTTTTTCGCCATGAAGTGAATCAGGTCACGGACGCGGCATGAATAGCCCCACTCATTGTCATACCAGGCAATGACTTTCACGCAGTTGTTGGCAACAACGCGGGTCAGCAGCGCGTCAACGATGGACGAGCGCTCGTCGCCACGAAAGTCGACTGAGACCAGCTCCTGGGTTTCATAGCCGAGAATGCCTTTCATGGGCCCATCGGCTGCGGCCTTGAGCGCGTTGTTGACTTCGTCAACGGTCGTGCTTTTTTCGACGAACGCGACAAGATCGACCACGGAAACATTAGGCGTTGGCACGCGCATGGCAAAGCCATCAAGCCTGCCTTTGAGGTCAGGAATGACCAAGTTTAGCGCTTTGGCAGCGCCGGTTGACGTGGGAATCATGGACAGCGCAGCTGCGCGGGCGCGGCGTAGATCTTTATGGGGGAAGTCAAGAATGACCTGATCGTTGGTGTAAGAGTGGATCGTGGTCATAGTCCCACTTTGAATTTTGAATTTGTCATGCACCACTTTCGCTACGGGCGCCAGGCAATTTGTTGTGCAGGATGCATTGGAAACAATGTGGTGCTTGGCCGGATCGTATTTGTCTTCATTCACGCCAAGGACGATCGTGATGTCTTCATTCTTTGCAGGAGCTGAAATGATGACCTTCTTCACCGGTCCGCGCATGTGCTTTTTGGCGCCTTCAGCTTCAGTAAATTTGCCTGTGGACTCAATCACGATCTGCGCACCCACGGATTCCCAGTTGATAGCAGCAGGATCTTTTTCCGAAAAGACTTTTACAGATTTCTTGCCAATGGTGATGGAATCGCCCGTGGCTTTAATTTCCTGCTTGAGGTTGCCGAGAATGGAGTCGTATTTCAGGAGATGGGCCAGCGTCGCCGGGTTTGTAAGATCGTTTACCGCTACGAATTCAATATTTGGATCGTCGATCGCTGTTCTGAGGACGTTGCGCCCGATGCGGCCGAAACCGTTGATCCCCACTTTAATTGCCATTGCTTTTGAATCTCCTTCCAGAATTCCTGATGCGCGCAGAACACAGTTGGATGCAGAAAGCGCACAGAGAGTGTTGATACTCGTCTGAAACTAATCAGGTTAGCAGAGATACAAAGCGAGGCGCAAACGGGAGGAAAGTGCTGGCTGATGAATGAGTAAAAGCCGCAGGTCGCACGCCCCGCGGCTCTTTATGTTACACAATATTGTCCGGTTGGTTTCCTAACGTATAAAACAGTATTCAAAACGACGTTTTTACTTCGCTGACCATTGAGCAGCCTCTTTACAATCCGAGTTGCGATAAGAAACGGCCAGTCTAACGCCAAATACTACGCGATCTGTTCAACTTCAATCCATTGAGGGAAGCATGTTCCGTCTCTGCAAGCTCCTGGTTTCCTCGTTGGCTGTAACCTAGGGGGTTTAAGCGCCGATGCCTCTTTATTCAGAATTCAGATGACTCCGTCGCCGGTATTTTCTGTCTTGCATGGCCCTGGGGTCCCAAACTTCTACTGCATGCATATTTGTCAGTGAGGGTTATTTCCGTTAAATGGTGCTTTTGATCCGTATGCTGTGTTTCTTTGCCAGTACGCTCTGGGATATTCTTCAAGATTGACCAGGGGCAAGAACGCTCAAGCCGGCAAGTCCTATCATTTGAAGCAGCGCCAAAGAGTCTGCACGTACGCTCTTGGTGAGCAAACCAAATCAGCCATTGACGAGGACTTTTCTCGCCAGGACTCTCAGTAATGACTTTTCTTGGTTGTGGGGCGAAATTATAGCAAGCTCTACTGATTGCGCAACAAAAGAATTGGAATACTCTTATTGAGAGTTAACTTTTTTGATTCCGAGTAAGCACTGTGACCAGCCACAAGCCAAACATGATCGCTTGGAGAGGCTTGGCGAATCGGATTTACAGATTCGAAGGTTAGCATTCTTGCAACTTCTTAGCTGCTTGTGTTACACACAGAAGCATGCGCAACTGGATGCGCGAGCGCATGAAGCGCCGTAAAAAGAAACCTGAGAACGAGACCGAGGCAACTGGCAAGGTAGGCCAGCAAAAGCCTCCTATTGATGAATTCCACCCCCAACCTATTGTCCCCACATATGATAGTGGACAGGAGGAAGGCTCTGACGCAGAGGATTCTGCGGCAGAAATCCCTGCTGTTGAAGAACCCAGGATAGAGACGGAAGTCCAGCCTGAATTGCCTTCTACGCCTCCGCCGGGGCTTCCTGAACAACGTACGGTTCAGCAGGCAAGCGCCGCCAAATCATCACGCCCACCCAAGGGAGTGGTGGTGCTGGCGATTGGTTTACCCGGTTCAGGAAAGACAACTTGGTTCAAACGCCGCGGCGTCACCCCGCTTTCCAGTGACATGCTGCGGTCTATTTTGTTTGACGACATTACTGAACAGCGCTATCAAGGACTGGTCTTTTCCACACTCCGGTCGTTGCTTCGGGCCCGTTTGATTGCCCGCATGCCATGGAATTATGTCGATGCCAGCAACCTGGCGCCACATGAGCGCCGCCAATGGATCAAGATGGCAAAAGGCTTTGGTTATGAGGTACATGCAGTCTTTTTCGATGTTCCACTTGAAGTTTGTCTGGAACGAAATCGCAAGCGGGAACGCCAGGTAAAAGAAGATGTGGTTCAGCGGATGGCTGCCAAACTCAAGGCTCCTGCTTTTGAGGAAGGATTCGCCAAAATCACTGTGGTGCGAGTAAAGCGTTCAGGAGAGCCGGGGCCATAACAATTCCGGCTTGCTTTTTACCCCTTGGCAAAATGCACCAGCGCAAAGATGCCAAACCACAGAAACGCCAGATAGTGCCAGTACCAGCCGGTTACTTCCACGGCAATCCGTTGCGTTTCAAACTTCATAGCTAATAAACGCCCGGCTACGGCATAGATCAGGGCTGCCAAACCTCCCAGAAGGTGGATAGCATGTGTTCCAGTAAGGATATAAAACAGTGTCCGGCTTGGATTGGACTGTAGAAAAATGCCTTGATGCCGCAGGTTGTTCCATACCAGAACCTGTCCTGCCAGAAAACAAAATCCCAACAAGACTGTGAGCCCGAGCCAGGGCATGTCGTGCTTCAGACGCGGCGGAATAATACCCATGGAGGCGAACTCTTCTTTTTGCATCATCGACCGTCGGCACAATTCCAGCGTCAAGCTGCTCAAAAGCAAGACTGCCGAATTGATCCACAGTTGCAGGTAGGGAAGAGTGAGAGGAACCCAATCGCGGATCCAGGCATGGGCGTCTTCGTCAAAACGGCCCTTTCCCATGCGGAAAACATAAAGCATGGTGAGCACAACAAAGACTGCTGTAACAGAGATAAGACAAAGTGTCATGGCAATGCGATAACGCCGCATGCGCTGCTCGCGGGATCTGAAATCGCCTGAACGGCCTGGATCACCGTCATCGCCTCCGCCGTATCCGCGGCGATGAGGAATTTTTCCCGGTCCTCCGCCTCCCAGCTTAGGCTTCCGTTCGATCTCTACGCGATCGCCAATGATTGGCATACAACTAACTCTGATGTCCTGTTGCCAGTTCTAGCTGGCTGGAGCGTCCTGCATTGTGAAATCGTTTTCCGCTCCAGAAACGTTGTACTCGTACGGTCCGTAATTTACAACCCGTTGTGCGTCGGCAAATCCATCCGCCGGGGTTGGCGATGGCAAACGCCACTCCAGCGTGGTGCACTTCCATGGATTCGTTTCTGCTAGTGGACCTTTACGCATGCTCCAGAACAAATTCACAAGAAAAACAATCTGTCCGGAGATGGTAACAATGGCAGCCACTGTGATGAATTTCTGCAATGGCGCCATTGCTGCCACATATTGTACGCCTGTTAAATCAGAATAGCGCCGCGGATGTCCGGCAATTCCTAATATGTGCATGGGCATAAAAGTGGCGTAGGCGCCAAAAAGCGTAATCCAAAAATGCAGCTGGCCCATGCGCTCATTCATCATTCGCCCAAACATTTTAGGAAACCAGAAATAGGTGGCGGAGAAGATGGCAAATACTCCCGCCATGGCCATGATCAGATGAAAATGCGCGACCACAAAATAAGTGTCATGCACATACGCATCCAGAGATGGCTGTGCGAGGATCGGGCCTGTCAGTCCGCCGGTAATAAATAAAGAAACAAATCCAACAGAAAAAAGCAGCGGCGTAGAGTAACGGATTCTTCCACCATAAAGTGTCGCTACCCAGTTAAAAGTTTTGATGGCTGAAGGCACTGCAATTGCCGTTGTGAGCGTGGAGAAGGCAAAGCCTGCATGTGGATCCATGCCGCTGACAAACATGTGATGTCCCCAGACCATAAGGCCCAGGGCGCCGATGGCAATTGTTGCGCTAACCATCGCTTTGTATCCAAAAACCGGCTTGCGCGCGAAGACTGACAACAAGTGTGATGTCATCCCCATCGCCGGCAAAATTGCGATATAAACTTCCGGGTGCCCAAAGAACCAGAACAAGTGTTGCCATAGCAGTGGATCGCCGCCCGCATGGTTGATTGCCTTGCCGCTGACTGCAAGTCCGCCGGGAATAAAGAAGCTGGTGCCAGCGTGGCGATCAAGAATCAGCATCACCAGCGCAACCAGCAGAATGCTGAACGCCAGCAGAATCAAAATTGAAGTAATGAACCACGCCCAGCATGTGAGCGGCATGCGCAACCACGTCATGCCCTGAGCACGGAAGCGGATGGTTGTAACCAGAAAACTGGCAGCGCTCATCAACGATGACAAACAGAACAATCCAATACTGATCAGCCACAGATCCGTTCCCAAACCCTGTCCTGGGCCGGCAGCAGCAATGGCGCTGAGCGGTGCGTACTCCGTCCAACCAGCTCCGGCCGGTCCACCGGGAACAAAGAATGACGCCACGAGCACAAAGAAAGAGATCAAAGCAGTCCAGAAGCCAACCGCGGTGAGCCGCGGAAAAGCCATGCGTGAAGAGCCAAGCTGCAACGGCAGAAAATAGGTTCCAAATCCGCTCTGCGGAACCAATGACAATACAAAGAAGACCATCAGTGTGCCATGAATGGTCAGGTAAGCCAGATAATTTTCCTGCTTGATCTCACCCAGAAAGGGAATCGCCAGCTTGGGCCAGACCAGGTGAATGCGCATCAGCAATGAAAGCCACGCTCCCGTCAGGACTGCGGCCAAAGAAAGAAAAAAATATTGGCGGCCGATGACTTTGTGATCGGTGCTGAAAAGATAATGCCGAATACCTCTGCTACTGTTCGGATTTGATAAAGCTTCTGGCATCAATTTGAATCGTCATCCCGAACTCCGTTAATGAGACCGCGCCTACATCAGCGGGCGAATAGGAGTGAGGGATCTGATGTTTCCTTAGTTACTCTCTTGAACTCTTCTTCTGCGCCGTCAACCACTGCTGAAATTCTTCTTCACTCACCACACGCACCACAGCCCGCATCTTGTAATGTCCAGTACCACAAAGCTGGGAGCAGACTATTTCATATGTGCCAATCTGAGTGGGAGTGAAGTGTGAATGAATCTCGATTCCCGGAACGGTATCTTGCTTCACTCGCATGGCGGGAATAAAGAGGCTGTGAATCACATCCTGAGCTTTTAGCCTCAGCACCACTGGCTGCCCCACAGGCACGACTAGGCTGGACGAAAGGATATCGTCGCGACCATAAGGATCAGCAGGATCAATTCCCAGCGGATTACCTTCATCGGCTTTGGCGAATTTCTGTACATCCGTGCGTCCGAAAACGCCGTCTGCACCCGGATAGCGGAAATACCATTGAAACTGCGCACCGGTTACTTCTATCTCCGGCTGACTGATGAGCCGAGTGCTCATCTTCATGTGCGCAAACGGATGATTGCCGGAAACATGCAGCCAGAAAAAGATCACAGTGACTGCCACTGTCCAGGCAATTTCCAGCCACGAGTTGCCGCGTGACGCTTTGCCATCCGTGCGCGGCTTCTTCCATAAGACGAAAGCCAGAACCAGGTGTCCGGCGATAAACATTGCGCCCAATACCCACAGCGCAACTTTGAATTGATGATCAATAAAAATCGCTTGCATTGAAGCGCCAGCAGGGAACCAGTAAGGCGGAGCCAGAAAGAGATAAAGACAGCCGGCAAGAATCAACAGCAGAGCAGCCCGTAACGCCGCCGGCATTATTTCCGCCGCGATCCGCGCTTCACCATGTTGAGAAATTCCTGGTGAACCCGCGTGTCTTGAGAAAGTTCAGGATGAAATGTCGCCGCCATCAGCTTTCCCTGGCGAACCAGCACTGGATCGCGACCTGCCGTAGCCAGGACTTCGACACCTTTGCCCATGCTGACAATTTTAGGCGCGCGTATAAACACCATCTCCAGCGGCTTTTCTCCCAGCTTAGTATGCGCTTCGCGGATGGAGCTATCGATCTGGCGGCCATAAGCATTCCGCCGGACTCTTATGTCCATGGCTTCCAGTGACTGCTGTGGCGGATTCTCTACCTGCTTGGCCAGCAGAATAGCTCCCGCGCAGGTGCCGAATGTGGGCTTGGTGGACACAAAGTCCCGAAGTTTTTCCAGAAAGCCGTGTTCGGCTAGGAAGTTCAGAAATGTGCTGGATTCGCCGCCAGGGATCACAATGCCGTCAATGCGATCCAGTTGCTCAGGCTTTCGCACCAACGTGACCTTTGCGCCCAGTTGTTCAAGCCTGGCTTTGTGCGCTTCATAGTCACCTTGAATGGCAAGGACACCTATTTTCATTTTGTCTTTTTTAAATCTCTAGAGAAGCGAGAGATCCCTATGATCCTAATTGCTCCAGCGGATAAGAGCTTTGCGTTACAGAGTCGCAATAAGCTCCCACGCTACGCTCGGACAATAGAGAAAACCTACCATCCCCGGGTCTGCAACAGATCGCCTTCGTCCATAGCAGCCACAGCCAGCCCCTTCATCGCGCCTATCAGGTCTTCACTGACTTCAAGTAAAACTTTAGGGTCATCGAAGTGGGTCGTCGCGCGGACAATCGCTTTTGCGCGCTTCTCCGCTTCTTCCGGTTCGCAGAAGTTGAGGCCATCTGCCATAAAAATTCCAGAACCAACAAAAACTGCTTCGGCTCCGAGCTGACGAACCAGTGCAGCATCCGCAGGTGTGGCAATGCCGCCGGCAGAGAAGTTGGGTACAGGAAGTTTTCCCAATTTTGCTACCATGCGAACCAGCTCAACTGGCGCCTGCAGGTCTTTGGCCTGAGCATAAAGTTCTTCTTCCGAAAGAACGGTCAAAGCCCTCATTTCACGGACGATCTGACGCATGTGTTTCACGGCGTGCACCACATCACCGGTTCCTGCTTCACCCTTGGTGCGGATCATCGCCGCACCTTCAGCAATACGTCGAAGGGCCTCACCCAGGTTCCGGGCGCCGCAGACAAATGGCGTCTGGAAAGCATGCTTATCTACGTGATGAGCTTCGTCGGCCGGTGTGAGCACTTCGGATTCGTCAATGTAATCCACTCCCAACTCTTGCAGGACCTGCGCTTCGGCAAAGTGTCCAATGCGGCACTTGGCCATCACTGGGATGGAGACGGTAGCCATGATTTCCCGGATCTTCTTAGGTGATGCCATGCGCGCCACGCCGCCCTGCGCGCGAATCTGCGCCGGCACGCGCTCCAGCGCCATCACGGCTGTGGCGCCGGCCTTCTCTGCGATCTCAGCCTGGCGGGCATCAGTCACATCCATGATCACGCCGCCTTTGAGCATCTCTGCCAGGCCGGTCTTCAGGCGCAAACCAGCGCTGCCATTCATCGATTCTTTGCCATGCGCGTTTCCGTGGCCATTGGAGGCAGATCTTCCATTCCGTCCATTGGAAGCAGCTTTTTTTCCTTGTGATCTTGCCATTGCAAACTCCTGCGCCGCTCTTGTCACGCATTGCGGCGAAACTTTGTGAGGGTGAACTCTCTATTTTACTAGCTTGGAGGCGTTTCTGCCGAAGGGAATCACGCCTTTTGTCGAGCGGGTGATTTACCAACGCCAAGCGGCCGCATATGCTTGGCAAACATTCGCTCCGGATCGATAGCAATAAAAGTCCCCGTACTGCTGGCCAGCGGCTCGCCTTTTTCATTGCGAATCTCAGCAGCGTTGATGTGCCGGCGGCCATCCACGCTTTGCTCATAGCCGACCGCAGTCAATTTCTGACCCAGAGGCACCGGTTTCAAATATTTGATCTCCATTGACCCGGTAAGCGCCAACACGTTGCGGAATTTATTCACCTTGCCCATGGCTTCGTCCAGGATGGTGGCAATAATCCCACCATGCGCGTGGCCAGGAGGCCCGGTATATCGGCGCGCCAGTTTGAAATGGCAGACGGCTTGGCGCGATTCTTCGTCCAGAGAAAACTTCAGATGCATGCCCTGCGGATTGTCATGGCCGCAAGCAAAGCAGTGGTTCTTGCGAGGTTTAGCCAATCCCTTTACCGCGTGCCCGTGTGAGATTTTGCGCTTTGCCATGAAGATGAAGAAAAGAAAACTGATTTTAACATCTCACCGACTGCTCAACGCGCTGACTGCTGTCGGATATTTCCTCGCCACCAGTTCCGCCACGCCTTTTTCTCGCACAGTTTCGTGATAATGCAGCACGCGCAGAGATGAAAATGTGCGCAATAATTCATTCGGCTCCAGTAGAAACATGGGATGGCTGGGACCTTTGCCGAACTTTAAATTGTCCGTCGTGTAGGTCTTGTAGATTAGATGTCCGCCGGGCTTGAGAGCGGAGATCAAGGCAGGGAAGAGCTTTCTCTGCAGAAAAAAGAAACCTAAAATCAAATCATATTGCTCGCTGCCAAAATCCTGCGATCCATCCAGATCCTGAATCTCTGTAACGATGGAATTCTCCACCTTGCTCTGCCTTGCATTTTCCCGCGCTTCTTCAATCGCGACCTCTGAAATATCCAGTAGCTTGACTTGCCAGCCACGCTCCGCCAGCCAGACGGCATGTCGACCCACACCAGCGGCAACGTCCAATGCTTTCCCCGGAGGTTTTTCAGCAAGGAACTCATCGTAAGCGGCTACCAGTAAGGGATCAGGCGTCAGCGAGCTGTGCGTTCTTTCGCGATGCTTCTGGTTCCAGATGTTTTTCTCATTGACTGTCATTTTTGGAGATTGTCATGGGCAACTCATTAAGAATAACCGTAAACTCCGCTATTTTGCTGCGCTATACTGGAGTTGTGAGCGAGCAGAAGGAAAAGACGTTTTACCTGGAGACCTTTGGCTGCCAGATGAATGTCCATGACTCTGAGAAGGTCATTGGCACGCTGGTGCATCAGGGCTATCGCCAGGTACAGACCGTGGAAGAGGCAGACCTGGTCTTTTACAACACCTGCTCCATTCGCGACAAAGCCGAGCAAAAAGTTTTCCATCGCCTCAATGACTACAAAAAACTTCAGAAGCAGGGCAAAAAATTTGCCGTGATCGGCTGTGTGGCCCAGCAGGAAGGCGAGAAAATTTTTGAGAAGGCGCCATACGTTTCTCTTGTTGCTGGCTCTGCCTCATACCGCAACCTGCCGCAGATGCTGGTACAGATTGAAGCGGGCAACAACCGTGTGACGGGCCTCGATGATCGCCAGACCGATCTCACCTTTGAAACGGAGTTCACAGCGCGCAGCAATCCGCATCGCGGCTATATTACCATCATTGAAGGCTGTGATAAGTTCTGTGCTTACTGTGTTGTTCCATACACGCGCGGCAAAGAACGCAGCCGGACTTCTGACTCGGTCATGTCCGAAGCGCGCCAGATGGCTGATCTTGGCTATACAGATATTCAGTTACTCGGCCAAAACGTAAATGCTTACACAGATCCGCAAGGCAAGAAAACTTTTGCTGAGCTGCTTTATGCCATCGGAGAAATTTCCGGCATCCGTCGCGTGCGCTTTACCACGTCGCATCCGCGGCACTTCAGCAAGGATATTGTGGATGCTATTGCCGCGTCGCCAAGATTATGCGATCACATCCATCTGCCGGTGCAGAGCGGATCTTCGCGCGTGCTGAAAGCCATGAATCGCGAATACACGCGCGATATGTATCTGGAAAAGATTGCCTGGATCAAATCCGCCAAGCGTGAGATCTCGCTGACCACGGACGTGATTGTCGGCTTTCCCGGTGAAACCGCCTCAGAATTTGAAGAGACCATCACGCTCATGCACGAAGGCCAATTCGACGGTGTCTTCACCTTCAAATATTCGCCACGGCCGAATACGCCCGCCATTGGCATGATCGATAGCATTGGTGAAGAGGAAAAATCCAGGCGTCTTCTGATTCTGCAAGATCGCCAGCGCGAGATACAAAGGGCCAATTACGAGAGCCGTGTAGGCCGAACTTATGAAGTAATGGTTGAAGGTAAAAATGAGGCGCGCAAGCAGTTGATAGGGCGCACCTCGCAAAATATTACCTTGAACTTTACTGCGCCTGAAAATCCAGCTCTCACTGTAGGCGGCTATGTTAACGTGCTGGTAACCCGCAGCTTTCCAAACAGCTTGCTGGGTGAGATGGTTTAAACGGCAGTTCGATGGGCCGGAACAGGAGAAGACAATGGAAGTGGAGATGAAAATTCGGGGATTAATGCTCGATCCAGCCACGAACATGCCCATTGTGGTGCTGAAAGATGTAGCCAGCGACACTGTTCTGCCAATCTGGGTCGGCGTATATGAAGCCAACGCTATTGCCGTGGAAATTGAAAAAATCGCCATGCCGCGTCCCATGACACACGACCTGATCAAGAACCTGCTGATCGGCCTCGATACCCATGTACACAAAATAGTGGTGAACGAACTGCGTGAGGACACCTTTTTCGCCGTGATTTGGATGGAGCGGGAGGGAAGAATCATCAGCGTCGATTCCCGTCCGTCAGACGCGCTGGCGCTGGCTCTGCGCCTGGATTGTCCCATCTACGTAGAAGACGAGGTTTTGAAGACCTCAAAGGTCTCCAGCGCCTCAACGGACCACATATCTTCTGAGGACCTGCGTAAATGGCTGGAAGGCTTGAACGACGAAGACCTTGGCCGTTACAAGATGTAAAATGCCACTTTGGAGGCGCAACGTTTAGCCGTTTTGCCGCCGGAACTCTTATGCAGGATTCAGCCGAACAACTCCAGCGCCTCTATGTAGCGGGCTTTGATCTCCAGACCTTTGAGCGCTTTCCCAAAGCCGTAGGCGTCCTGCGCGATAACTGCCTGGCATTTCTGGTACCCGGCCCGGATGGGCTGCAGATTTTAGGCAACGTAGGCTGGAAGATGGGTGAGAGCCTCGGCCCGCTCGTGGAGCGTGAGGGCCGCAAGGTATTCGTTCACAAACAAGAAATCCTCGAAGCCACACCTGAACGGATCTCAACACTGGAAAGGTTCCGGGCAGACCTCAAAGAGATTCTGCGCGGGGAAGCCACCAGCCCAGCCAGCCAAGAGCCCGATTCAGCCCTATAAAACCCAAGTGTTTCATTAACTTTACATAATACTTGTTATCGGACGTTGCTAATATCGAGCATTGGCTGCTCAAAGACTCCGCCAGGTGGGCCGATTTGACAATTTACTCATATCTGAGCGCCACCATGGGATCAACCTGGGCGGCCCTTTTTGCCGGGACAAGTCCAGCCAGCGCTGTCACCAATAAAGTTGCGGCTACGGCCAGCGCAATGCTCAAAGGATCATGCGGGCTCAAGCCGAAAAGGCGTGTCTTCAAAAGACTGCTGGCTGCCCATGCTGCCGGCAGTCCCACAACGATTCCGACGATGACGATGATGGCTGTTTCGCGTAGGATCATGCTCAGAATTGTTCCGCGTTTGGCGCCCAGGGCCATCCGAATACCAATTTCATTTGTCTTGCGGGCTACCGAGTAAGCCATGGTGCCATAGAGTCCCACACAGGCCAGCAGGAGCGCCAGAAAACCAAACGCTGAGCTCAACGCCGCAAAGGTACGTTCAAGAAACAAAACTTGAGAAATTACCTCTGTTTCCGTTCTCATATTAACCAGTGGAACATTCTTGTCCATGGCCAGACCCTCACGCCGGACAGCGGCCGTTAAAGCGGGAAGTCCTGCTTCCCCGCTGCGTACCATAAACGTCATAAAAGGCCAGCTGATCGGCGCCTGCAGATAGGAGAAGTAAGCGGTAGGAGGAACTTCATTCCTCACCTGAGAATATTTCACATCATCCACCACGCCGACAATCTCGAACGTCTTTGGTTTTTTCTTTGATCCCAATTCCACATGCCGGCCTATCGGATTATCGCCATGCATGTACTTGTCGACAAATTTCTGATTTACCGTCAGAACTAGAGGTGAAGTCCTTGTGTCTTGCGCTCCCACTGTTCGGCCCAGCCGCGTTCTGATGCCGAGCGTATCAAAATATCCCGGACCCACCACATGCCTATGGATATCTACTTGTTTGCCCTCTGCGGTGTAATCGGGAATATTTCCTGTAGTGGTGCTGTTTCCCTGCCCAATAGGATTGCGGTCTGCAAAGCTGACGGACTGTACACCCGGAAGCCGTTGCACGCGACGCTGCATCTCCACATAAAAATCATCCAACTGTGTTCCCTTATACCCATTCAGTCCGGGACGCATGGTGAACAGCAGCAAATTCTCGCGATTGAAGCCCAGGCTCACATTTTCCAAAGTTTGCAATGTGCGCAAGAGCAATCCGGCGCTCACCAGCAAGAACAGGCAAAGAGCAACCTGTCCAGCCACAAGGAGTTTTCCTGTCGTCAGCTTTCCGCTGATGGTGGCCAGTGATGATTGCTTGAGTGAGCTCAACAGGTCCACGCGCGTGGCGCGTAAAGCCGGAGCTAATCCAAATAAAATGCCGCTGACAACGCATATTCCCGCAGTGAACGCCAACACTCGTGCATCCAGATGCAGTTCAAGGGCAATCTGCTGGCGTCCACTGGAAAATAATGCCAACAAAACATGGCTAGCCCACTGTGCCACCAGCAGACCGAGAGCTCCTCCGCAACATGCCAGCAACACACTTTCGGTCAGTAGTTGCCGGACAAGCCTTCCTCTTCGAGCGCCTAAGCTCAAGCGCACAGCGATCTCTTTTTGGCGCGCACTCGCCCGTGTAAGTAATAACGCCGCCACATTGCCGCAGGCAATCAGAAGCACTGCGCCTACCATCATCATCAGAAGTAGAAGTGAACTGGAAAACTGCCTTCTTAAACTGCTCAAGCCCTGCTTGATGGGTGCAATCTGAAGCGTGGGCTTGTTCGCATCAGGGCCGGTGGCAATTGCCGCCAGACTGCGGTCAAAGATCACCTGCATTTCAGCTTCAGCTTCTTTTTCCGTTACACCCGGCTTAAGCCTTCCCACCACTCCTGCCCACCAGAGTTTGGGGTCTTTTAGATATGTAAGCCCGGTGTCACTTGCGCCAAGCCGCGCCATCTCAGCGGAATATTTTGAAAGTGGCACGAATATCCCTGGAGAGCTACCGGGCTCCAGGCCAAAGAACTCTGGCGGAGTCACCCCAACAATAGTGATAGGCAATCCGTTGATGGTCATCGACTTCCCTGCAATCGAGGGATTTCCACTCAGGCGCCGTTGCCAGAATTGATAAGAAATAACCGCAACAGGAGCCGCTGACTCTTGATCATCTTGTGGTTGCAGCGTTCGTCCAGTGGCCGCCTGTATGCCAACTCCGTCAAAATAATTCCCGGAGACGCCCTGAATTTCAGTCGCTTCGGCTCGGCCATCAATTCCTATATTGACTTCCTGTCCGTTTGCGGCAAATGCGAAAGTTGAAGAAAAAGCATGATTCTGGTCGCGAAACTGTTCGTAGGCAGGATAGGCGAAGGAATAACTTGTCAATCCCTGGCCAGCTTCGCCAAACCCACTGCCTTCCAGCCCCGACAGATATTTTTCCGGCCAATCCTTGGCATGCCATTGCAACATCACCAGCTGCTGCGGCTCTTCTACCGGCAGCATCCGCAGCATGACGGCGTCGATCGCGCTGAAGATGGCTGTATTGGCGCCGATTCCGAGTGCAAGAGATATGATCACGACTGCGGCAAATCCGGGAGATCTCCGCAACATGCGGACGGCATAGCGCAGATCTTGCAGAAAAGTTTCCAGGAAATGAATGCTGCGGGCTTCGCGATAGGATTCTTCCGTCTGCGTAATCCCGCCAAAGTGTAGCCTCGCCGCTCGCTGCGCCTGCTCCTCCGTCATGCCTTGGCGGCGCTTCTCTTCAATGAGCAATTCAAGATGCGCTTGCAATTCTTCGTTGAGTTCACGGTCTTGCTTTTTTCCAGCAAAGAGTCCTTTGACTCGGGCGATGAAGACGTGCAGCTTGGCCATGGTGAATTACTCCTATGGTGGCATGTAACAACAAGCCATTCCTGTTGTTTTCCAACAGAAGTATAGACGCAGCCTCCTTTTGAATGTCAACAGGAGATTTATATCTGCGAATTGTGGGGATGTTTTCAGGGTTTTTGGGACTAATCAACCGTGAAGTACTACTTTAGGTTGAAATAATGTTCCAGCAATGCGCCTGGCAATCGCCAGCAATTCCCTTTGTCCGGCAAAGACTCTTACAATAGTGGCTCTGCTGAATTCAGGCAGGTTGACGGCGCCTCCATGGCGTATCTTGGCAGCACTTTCTGGCGAGGCGGTCACGGCCGGAAACTCCGGTAACACAAGCCGCGGATGTAAAAATAAATCTTCAAGCGTTCCTTGAACTTTTGCCTCTTCCAGTTGTTGCAGGCTGTAAGCTTCGTCAATGGAAAACTCCCGCACAGTTGTCCGCTTTAACTCGGCCAGATGAGCGCCAACACCCAGCTTCTCTCCTAAATCATGCGCTAGCGATCGCAAATATGTCCCGGAGCTGACCCAGGCCTTGAAGTGCGCACATGATCCGGCACAGGAAACAATCTCCAATTCCTTGATCTCAACCTGCTTGGGCTGAAGATTCACAGGCTGCCCTTTGCGGGCCAATCGATGTGCTGGAATGCCGGCAATCTTCTTGGCGGAAAATGGCGGCGGAAATTGTGAGATCGCACCGCGAAAACAATTTGCCGCTTGGTCCACCTGCTGCAGTGAAAAGCTGACGGATTGCTGCGGGCCCGCAGGCTGACCCTCAGCGTCATAAGTATCTGTCGCAAAGCCAAAGCGGATCACGCCTTCATAGCGCTTGTCGGCTTCGCCGTAGAACTGCGCCAGCCGCGTAAACTTTCCCAAAACCAGCGGAAGAACACCGGTCGCCATGGGATCGAGCGTGCCTAGATGCCCAACAGACTTTTCTCCCGTGACGTGGCGGACGCGCGCCACCACATCATGCGAGGTCATGCCAGCCGGCTTGTCAACAATTAATACCGCGTCCACTTGAGTAACTCCGGTTTATCAAGCATGATAATGAAAGAAGCAGTCAATTGAATGTTACCAATCCGTGACGACACGCCCCGTTCGACTGTTCCCTTCATCAATTATTTTTTGATCGCGCTGAATCTCGTCATTTTTTACTTTGAATGGACTCTCAAGCCGCGCTCGCTTGCCGTGTTTGAATTCCATTTTGCCTTTATTCCCCGCCATGTGGAATCCTGGCTGGCTGGATCACTGCCTGCTTCGTACGCTCTGGTTCCCTTCATCAGTTCCATGTTTCTGCACGCCTCATGGCCGCACGTGATCATGAATATGTGGTTCCTGCGGATTTTTGGGGACAATGTGGAAGACCGCCTCGGCCATTTTGGGTATCTGATCTTTTATCTGCTCTGTGGCATTGGAGCTGCTACAGCCCATTTTATTTTCAATTTCAACTCAAATCTGCCCACTGTCGGCGCCAGCGGAGCCATTGCCGGCGTGATGGGTGCTTACTTTGTACTATACCCGCGGGCGCGCGTGCTTACATGGTGGATATTCTTTGTCTTCTGGCTCCCGGCTTGGCTGGTGCTTGGCTACTGGTTCCTGGGCGAATTTCTAAGCGGCGCCGCTTCCCTCTTCAGCTCTGCCACCGGCGCTGGCGGCGTAGCATTCTGGGCCCACGTAGGCGGCTTTGTGACCGGTGTAATTCTGATCAAACTTCTGCCAGTGCGCAAAAATGTATATGCGTTTGAGGAGTATTAGTTAAAAAACCAACCGGATTTTACCTTCTTTTTACCTATAATTGTTCCTATTCCATTTGGGCAGCGGCTGGACGAATTGCTTATTGCTGCCATCAACGCACACTCGACTGCATGGGCAAGATATGAACTGATCTATTTGCGGATTTTCAGACGATCTGCGATTTTAAGAGATGTGGACATCTGATTAGTATAGGAGTTTTACGGGGTCACTTCTCTGCTGGTGAGACATTTCGGGAAGCCCTCAAAAAGCGCAAGAAGGGTCAGGCTAGAGAAATATGTGGATACCAAGAGAAATTTCTGTTGCGGCTGACAAACTCAAAAAAGGAGGCTGGGTCCGGCGTATGACCGTCCGCCAGCTGCTGCGAATATTCAAAGCAGAGCGGCGCGGCTTGAGCAAGGTTCAGGATATTCGGACGACATTGGAATATCTTGGGTTACAGACTGAGCCGGATTTTGAATCAGCCTGGATCGATTCCTTGATTCGACTCCGCTTGAAACCGGACGCTAATGGGGGGCCACCACTAACGGCTCTAGCCGAAGATCCCGAGCAGATTGAAGTTGAGGCGGAGGAGGAAGAGGAAGGACATGAAGAGCTATTGGTCGAATCAGCAGCACAAGAAAAGCCAAAGACCGAAGTTAAAACTGAAAACGAAGCGGTGGAAAAATCTTCAAATGAAGGTATTGTAGAGACGGCAGTCAGCGAGAAATCGCCTGCAGATCCAACTTTCCGCATTGGAAGTTTTGAGGCTGCCAACAGAGGCTTGGTTACTGTCGGCCCCGATGATCCGCTAAGCAAGGCGGTTACCAAGATGATGCAAAACGATTTTTCTCAACTACCTATCATGTCAGGGGAACGTGATGTTAAAGGTGTGATCTCTTGGCGGTCCATTGGGGCTCGTTATGCAATGGGGATTGAGTGTAACAAGGTCAGCGATTGCCGCGAGGATGCTCAGGTAATTGACGCCAATGGAACGTTATTTGATGCTATTCCCACAATCGTTAAACATGGCTACGTCTTGGTGCGGGATCAGAAGAGTCGCAAACTTACTGGAATCGTGACAGCTAGCGACTTGAGCCTTCAATTTCAGCAGCTAGCGGAACCTTTTATTTTGTTGCGCGAGATTGAGCTTCATATCCGTCGCTTATTGCAAGGCAAGATTACACTCACCGACCTTGACGCTGTCGCATCGCCGGAGGGGGTCGGTAGAAAGCCGAAATCAATCTCCGATCTCACGTTTGGTGAATATGTTCGTCTCTTTCAGCATCCTGATATATGGGCCAAACTGACATTGAAAATCGACAAAGCATGCCTCACTGATCAACTGGAGGAAGTTCGACAAATTCGGAACGACGTGATGCACTTTGACCCAGACCCGATGGCGGCCAAAGACTTAGATGTACTTAAAGGCACAGCAAAATTCATGCAGCAACTATTTGAACTGTTGCCTTCATAACGTCGAAAATTTAATGCGTGCAAATCCCCGGCCAATACTAGGAACCGAATCACCTAGGGACCGAATCGTCTCTCAGCATTTATGGGCGGTGATATGGCATGTCTCGGACCATTACGGTCAGCTCGTTGAATATCTGCGAATGAACGGTTTTGTTCCCACCGGCAATCAAATAGATAGTACCTAAAACGTTCCCACAGCTGGGCCGATACGGATTTCGTCGATGGAAGTATTAGCCGGAGTTGAAACCGCATGCAGCACGGCTTCCGCCACAGTCTTTGCCGAAATCATTTTTTCTTTCGGTGCATCAGCCCAGAATTGTCCCCAGATGTCGGTATCGGTTGCGCCAGGAAGCAAGGCCATCACGCGTATGCCGCGCTTGCGCAAGTCTTCACGCAGAGCCTGAGTAAACCCCAGAGCACCAAACTTCGAAGCGTTGTATGCGGACATTCCGGGAAACGGCATGGTTGCTGCGACTGAGAGATTGTTCACAATGGTGCCACCGGCTCGTATCATTGGCAGGGCTTCCCGCGTCACCAAAAAAGTGCCGGTCAGGTTGGTGTCGATTACTTCCTTCCACGTCTCAACTGGCAGTTTATCTACAGACGCCAGTGCATGTGCGACTCCTGCGTTGTTAATGAGTACATCGATCACGGAATGTTGCTTTCGAATTTCCTGGAATAGTTTTTCAACTGAAGCGGGATCGCGAACATCGCATATCATAGCGGCAACCTGCGCTTGGTGCTTCTTGAGTTCTTCGGCTGCTGTTCGCAACCGTTTTTCATCACGACCGGTGATGACAACTGAGTAGCCGCTGGCAGCGAAGGTCTGGGCTATGGCCAAGCCTATCCCGCGACTGCCGCCGGTGATAACGGCAACCTTGCCTTGCTCTTTACTTTCTGGCATTAAAATGAATTTCCATTCTTGCCATTGCGAATGAGCGAGAGGAACTCTTCGCGCGTCTTGTCTGAAGACCGGAAGCTGCCCATCATGTGTGAGGTTACAGCCGAAGAATGCTGTTTTTCCACGCCGCGCATCATCACGCAGAGATGCCGGGCCTCAATGACCACTCCCACGCCTTGTGGCTGGATGGCATTTTGAATGGTCTCTGCAACCTGTACGGTTAAACGCTCCTGCACCTGCAGACGGCGGGCAAAAATATCTACCAGGCGAGGAATCTTGCTTAGACCCAGAACTTTTCCATTCGGAATATAGGCAACATGTACTTTGCCGAAGAATGGCAGAATGTGATGCTCACAGAGGCTGAACATCTCAATATCTTTTACGATGACCATCTCGTCATAACTCACATCAAAAAGAGCACCCTGCAGGACTTTGTCGGGATCCTGGTCATAGCCCCTGGTCAGATATTCCAACGACTTCTGCATGCGCTCCGGCGTACGCACTAAACCATCGCGATCCGGGTCTTCCCCCAGACGCACCAGCAGTTCGCGCAGCAGATCCTGTGTACTGGCATCTGATAATGATGGAGACTCAAAAATCTTCTTCACAGCCGCTCCTGACTTTCCCAAGAATGCCTCCTAATAGCGGATTGCGCCGCCCCCAGCGTACTCAAAGGAGTTCAGCATGGTTTCTTCAATGCGCACTTTGTCCACGTGTGCGTGATGAAAGTCCTTCTTTAAGACCTCAAAGATCTCAACGCACAGATTTTCCGTGGTGGGCACGATTTCTTGAAATTCCGCTAATATATTGAGGTTTTGGTGGCCAAAACGTTCCAGGATTTTTTCATTCACGAAGCTGTCTAAATCCAATAGGTTACAGATCATTCCCGTGCGCTGATCCACCTGACCGGAAACTGTGACCTCCAGGGCATAATTATGGCCATGACCATGGGGATTGTTGCACTTACCGTAGACTGCCCGGTTCTCTTCCGCTGACATGCTGTCGTTATGCAAACGATGCGAAGCTGAAAACCAATATCGTCTTGTCAGATAGGCCTTCATGCTTCTCCGTAATAGTCCACAAAGAGATCGGGCGTCTCATAAACACGGACGCGATGCAGCTCCGCCAGGTTCAACTTTGTCCTGAGCCGCGACCAGATGCTGATAGCCAGGTTCTCGGTGGTCGGAATACGATCCTTGAAGTCCGTTACCTCTTTATTGAGGAAGCGATGGTCCATGGCATCAATGACTTCCCGTTTCATGATCTCCTTAAGCTCTTTCAGATCGACCACAAAGCCTGAACGCTGATCTACCTGGCCTTTTACCGTGACCTCAAGCGTGTAATTGTGTCCGTGGCCATGCGGGTTATTACATTTGCCAAAAATACGCTGATTTTCTTCCGGGGTGAATTCCGGATTGTGGTAGTAATGCGATGCTGAAAACTCTGCTTTTCTAGTGAGATAGACCATTCCAATTCGACTCTTTAGTGAAGATCGTGCCTTTTAGATGAGTTCCCTGCAGCTTCAGATACGGAATGCTTATACGTCCGCCCCTTCTATGTTAACTCAGCACGTACATTGGAATGGATGTAAGAACGGACTAAAAGTAACACAAAAAGTGGTAACCCAAAGAAAGACAGGGGGTTAGCCTACAACGGGATGTGGGGCTCGCCAAATTCGCAAAAGGAATTAAGGGGATAGAAGCCTCTGCCCAAACTGAAACATCGCTCCTCTAGCAAGTTTAACTGAGCAATAGAAAACCTAGACAGCCAATGCAATCCTCTTCATTCCGGGCTGGAATGATCACGTGGACGGTTACTTCCGGGTGGCTGGTTTGCATCAGAATCGGGTTATTATAAAGGCGTGAAATCCTTTCCTATTCTTACGGCTTTATTGATACTCCTGCTCGCAGGCTGCAATGACCAGCCTAAGCTTCGCTTGATTGGCAACACCGCCCCGGATTTCACCGTAAAAGACTCAGACCATACTGTCCGGTTGAATGATTTGCGGGGAAAAATCGTCGTTCTGAATTTCTGGACCACATGGTGCGGGCCTTGCGTGGAGGAGATGCCATCACTCGAGCGGCTGCAAAAGAACATGGGCTCAAAGGTAATAGTTCTGGCGGTAAGCACGGACGACGATAACGATGCCTATCACCAATTCCTGAAGAAGTACGGCATTGATTTTTTGACTGTTAACGATCAAAAGAAAAAGAGCGCAGAGCTCTATGGCACCACGGGCCAGCCAGAAACCTTCATCATCGATCCTTCAGGTGTGGTGCGCCGCAAATTTATTGGTCCGGAGGACTGGACGAGTCCGGAGATTGTGGAGTATCTGCAAAAGCTATAGTTTTTTCTGTAATCCTGACCCTGAGCTCGCGAAGGGGAAAGAACCCTATCACCGCAATGAGATCTAAGGCTCAGTGATTTTCAAGCGCGTCGTGAGCATAGCGATCTCTCGCTCCGCTCGAGATTTCATAAAACGCTGATCACTTCCCACTAGCACTTTTCGGCCTCGGCAAATAGCTCTTCTTCACCTTAGCCACAATCACATAATTTGGATCGACCATCTCATTCAAGTGAATCTCACCGACCTTTGAAAGCAACTCGTAGGCGTCCATTTCAGACAGACCATAGTCGTTGTGAATCCAGCCGACGAGCTCAGTAAACGCGATACGCAGGGCATCGTCGAGTGGGCGATAGGCGCCAACAGTCATAATGTATTCGTCGTTTTCAAAGCGTGGCCAGCTGATCTTCTGGCCTTTGATTACATGCACCTGCACGCGGCTGCGCAGAGGAACTTCCAATGCGGTGCCGGCGATTTCGCCATCTCCCATAGCGGCGTGACCATCGCCTAGAAAGAGCATGGCGCCTGAAACATTCACTGGAAAATAAACCGTGTTGCCCACGCTGGCTTCGGGCGAGTCCATGTTGCCACCGAAAGCTTCCGGCACAACTGAGCTGCGAGCTTCTCCACCGGCAGGAGCAACGCCAATGCAGCCAAAGAACGGATGCAGCGGAAACTTCACCGTGTACTTGGAATCGAGCGCCTGGAAAGTTGCTGTATTGGTAGCGTGATCAATGGGATAGAACCAGATTTTTTCCGGAATCGGCGCATTCAGCATGGGGGTATAGTTCGTGGAGTTGATGGCGCCAAATCCGGGTGCCAGCGCACCAATGCCCTGATTACTGTCCACCTTGATATCGAGAATTTTGATTGCCAGCGTGTCGCCTGGTTCAGCGCCGTCTATATAAAACGGACCTGTAAGAGGATTGTCGCCGGGGGCCATACTCAAAGTATCGCCCGGCTTCTTGATGGCATTGCCGAAGCAGTCGGCTGTATTGGTCTCCAGAATGTTTCCGGGTTTCAGATGTGCAACCGGAGCATACGACGCAGCGTAGGTGTACTTCAGCTCGCTCGACTTGACTTCATAGCGAACGACTTTGCCTTCTTCAGAGCTCTGCGCCAGAGCAGCAGCAGACAATAACAACACAAGCAATCCTGTTTTCATTCCGGGTAATCCCTCGCCGCAGGATTATAGTGGCTGGCTGCGTTCAGAGCTATAGCTTCACGCGCTTTAAGCGCAGTGCATTGGCAATCACCGATACGGAACTGAAACTCATTGCGGCAGCGGCAAAGATTGGCTGCAACAACAATCCTGTGAAGGGATATAACACGCCAGCAGCAATCGGCACGCCCAGCAAGTTATAGATAAAAGCAAAGAAGAGGTTTTGCCGGATGTTGCGCATCGTCGCCTGGCTAAGATTTCGGGCGCGGACCAGAGCACGCAGGTCACCTTTCACAAGTGTGATGTCTCCGCTCTCCATCGCAACGTCCGTGCCGGTGCCCATGGCAATACCGACGTCGGCTTTTGCCAATGCAGGCGCGTCGTTTACACCATCGCCCGCCATGGCAACAATATGATTTTCATTCTGGAGCTGATTTATGATCGCCGATTTCTTTTCCGGCAAGACCTCAGCCTCAAATCTCTCAATGCCTAACTGGCCGGCGATTGCTGCAGCCGTTGCACGGTTGTCGCCGGTCAACATGACCAAACTGAGTCCGGATTGTTTCAGCTGCTGAATTGCTTCCAAAGTTGAGCTCTTCACCGGATCAGCCACGGCGATCAGGCCAGCAGAGTTGCCATCAATTGCGACGAACACCACTGTCTGGCCTTGGCGGGTGAGTTCTTCTCCCCTGGCAATGATTGCTTCAGCTGAGATTTTCCGGCCGGCTAGAAGCGCCGAATTACCAACAACCACTTCGCGCTGCTCAACCTGTCCCACGACACCGTAGCCAGTCTGAGAATTGAAGCTGGATGCTTCACTCAGCTTCAGGCCACGTTCCTGCGCTCCTTTTGTGATAGCGGCCGCCAACGGATGTTCGCTGGAGCGCTCCAGGCTGGCGGCGAGGCGAAGAACCGTTTCTTCTGACATGCCGCCCACGGCAATCACTTGTGTCAGTTGAGGCTTCCCCTCTGTCAGCGTGCCGGTCTTATCAAGCACCAGCGTATCCACCTTCTCCATGATCTCCAGCGCTTCGGCATTTTTGACAAGCACTCCGGCATGAGCACCGCGCCCGGTGCCAACCATTACTGCCATCGGTGTTGCCAATCCCAGCGCGCACGGGCAGGCGATGATTAAGACAGCGACGGCATTTACCAGAGCATGAGCGAATCGCGGCTCTGGTCCCCAAATCGCCCAGACGATAAAGGCGCCTACAGCTATCAGCAATACAGCCGGCACAAAGTAACCGGAGACTTTGTCCGCCAGAGATTGAATGGGAGCGCGGCTGCGTTGCGCTTCTGCCACCATGCGGACGATCTGCGCTAGAAGAGTTTCCGAACCTAACTTTTCTGCACGCATGATGAACGAACCAGTCTGGTTCACGGTGCCGCCAACCACTTTTGCGCCGCGTACCTTTTCCACCGGCATAGACTCTCCGGTGATCATGGATTCATCCACTGCGCTACTTCCCTCTTCCACGCTTCCATCTACCGGCACGCGATCCCCGGGACGAACCCGCAGGCGATCGCCACGATGAACCTGGTCAAGTGGGATTTCCTCATCGGAACCATCCGGACGAATGCGCCGGGCTGTCTTAGGATTAAGATCAAGCAAAGCTTTAATAGCAGAGCTGGTCTGGCGGCGGGCGCGAAGTTCCAAGACTTGTCCCAGCAATACCAGGGTCACGATAGTTGCGGCAGATTCAAAGTAAACTTCCGGCCGTCCATTGTGACCAAAAAATGATGCGGGAAAAACTCCTGGCAAAAACGTGGCAATCACGCTGTAGAAATACGCAGCGCCGGTACCCATGGCAATCAGCGTAAACATATTCAGATGCCGGTTGATGATGGATGCCCAGCCACGCTGGAAGAAAGGCCATCCTCCCCATAGGACAACGGGTGTGGCAAGCGCAAATTGCAGATATTCCATGCGAGCAGCAGGAAATTGATTCGCAAGATCACTCACGATCATGCCGATCATGGAAAGCGCGAGCAGCGGCAGACTGAGTATTACTCCCACCCAGAATCTCCGCTGCATGCTGTGCAATTCAGAATCGTCTTCTTCGTGAACTCCAGCAGCAACGCGGGGCTCCAGGGCCATTCCGCAAATCGGGCAGTGACCCGGATGGTCACGAATAATCTCCGGATGCATAGGGCAGGTGTATTCAACAGTCTCTGGCTCCAGCGCCATACCACATTTGGGACAGGCTCCAGGCTTTGTCTCCCGTACTTCAGGATCCATAGGGCAAACGTACGTGACTTTGCCTCTTTCTGTTGGCGGTTTCGCGGGCTCCGTTTTATGGGAATGAGATTGCATCCCGCCGATCTGAACCATCTGACTGGCTTGCGGCTTGGGAGCGAGATACTTTTCCGGATCGGCATTGAACTTCTGCAAGCAACCTGGACTGCAGAAGTAATACTTTTGCCCTTTATATTCGGCTGAGCCTCGGGCTTTTTCTGGAACAACATGCATACCGCAAACGGGGTCAATAACTGTATTCGTCGCCGATTGCGTTGAGCCAATCATTTGTTCGTGTTTTTCCACTATCCCTGCCTGAAAGAACCAGATTGGACTATATTAGATGGTTCCGCGATTCATATCCCTCCTGAACGGTCCGCGAAGGCCGCGGGAGCAACAGGAATGAGAAACGATGACCCTGCTTGACGTGGTTTTTAAATACGGCACGCCTCCCGGTGAAAAAGAAATTTCCGCTTTGAATAATGCCTGGGAAGTTTATGGCGTCCGCAAGATCAAATTTAACGAAAAAGAAAATACCATCCGCGTGGAATATGACGCGTCACGCCTAAGCGATGGAGAGATCGCCGGGATCCTGCGGCGCGCCGGGATCGATTTGCGGGAAAAAGTCCAGCTGGTTTAAAAGAAAGCTCAGAGGTTTGAAGCAGCAGGTCCTTCGCGCAAATTGCAGCGCTCAGGATTTCTCGTGCGGGCACTCCGTCTCGCTCACGCCAGCAGTACCACTCAAAATGCAACGAGGCACTTTCGAAGGATCTCTGGCCGTTAGATCCATACGAAAGCGCCCCGATGCGCGCCACTTCGTCTGTCTTCTCATATTGCATCCCCCATGCCATTCTCGCCCTACTGAAAATAAAAGACTTACCAGAGTTCCTGAGAGAAATATCAGGTAGGAATTCCCTGTTATTGAAAAAATTGCTCTGTGGATTTTGCGAGTAGCTGGTTTGGCCGAACATTCCATCTCTGCAATGGTGCAATCGCCTTATTCTTACAAGCACACTACAGAAGCAGAGTTTTAGAATCTTCATTTCTGAATGACTTTGAGGGGTTTAAGAGAGCGAATTCCCGCACGAGGTTGGACATCTGAGCGATGAACTTAGAGCGAAGCCTCTTAGGCCGCTATTTGCCTCTAACTCTTATTTCAACGCGAACAAGGCGTTCACGTGGGCATCAATCGTGACTTTTTGCGGGGTGAACTGCTCCGTGGGTGTTGGTGGAGCTGCCGCTGCCGAAACGGTCCGGTTCATTGGCTTCATGGTTATGGCCAGGGGCATAACCACCTGCTGGTTTACATCCACGGAGGCATACAGCAATTCACCGAGTGAACGTCCGCCGGCAACGGCTGCCGCGTTAGCCTGGTTACGTGCTTTCTTTAAAGCATCTTCAGTGGCTTTGGCTTTGGCCTGCTCAATATCTTCCAGCGTGTAGTTTACGGATTGGTTTTGCGTATCCTGAACGTCGGCTAGTTGCTCTGTGATTGGCCCGATTTTGGTAAAGTCGCGCAGCTTTAACGTAACGTCTGTAGTCACGCGATAAGCAATGACCTTGTGCTTAGGATCCTTCCAGTCATAGACCGGCTGCACTTGATAAAGCCCAACCTGAGCTGTTTTCACATCAATTCCATTGGCTTTCAGAACGTCGCGCACTCGCTGTGCAGCGGCGGAGGCGTGATCAAATGCAGCGCGTGAAGTATCCTGCTGCGCGGCGATATCCATGCGAATCACGGCCGTGTCGGGGTCAGCTTCAAATTTTCCATCGGCGCCAGAATAAATTGTGTTGAGCTGAATTGTGCCAGTAGTGGGAGCGCTTTGCGCAAAGGTTAGAATGCTGAAAATCAAAACAGCGCAAATCATCTGGACTAATCTCTTCATAAGCCCTCTCTTGCTGATACTAACCCCCACCCTGGATAAAGTTTTGTTACGAAACCGGCAAGCTCCGCATCTGCTTGGCAAAATTACAGGGCCATCATGTATGCTATTACGTTCTTCTACCAAGGAACCTCTGCAGTCTTTTAATAGAACGCGAAGGCTGCGGATGATATGCAAGTAAATCTGCATTTTTTGCAATTTAGTTATTTGAGCAGTATCCAAAGCGGAGGAATCAATGCAGCGAAGAACGGCTCTCCAGATGTTGGCAGCGCTGGCGTTCTTTGGACCGCGTGCCGGCACCAAACTGCTGGCACAAGGCGAGAAGAAGGAAGCGCCTCCATTACCAACATTGAAAGTCGGAGACATGGCACCCGACTTTAGTTTGCGCGACCAGACTTTCAAAAATATGGTCTCGCTCCATGACTTCAAGGGCAAGAAGAACGTCGCACTGGCGTTTTATATCTTTGCCTTCACCGGTGGTTGAACCAAGCAAATGCAGGCCTTCCAGGCGAATTTGAAAAAGCTGGAAGCCGCAGATACCCAGGTACTGGGTGTAAGCATGGACAGCCCCTTCAGCAACGCCGCATGGGCGGAAAAAATCAATGTTACCTTCCCACTGCTGAGCGATTGGGGCGGAGACGTGACCAAGCAGTATGGTCTCTACGATGAAAAGCGCAAGATCGGCCGCCGCGTTAACTTCCTGATTGATAAAGATGGCAAAATTGCCGAGATACAGCTCGACAATGACGCCATTGATCCCACTGAGCTTGTTACTTCCTGCGAAAGAAGGAAGCTTAAGAGCTAGATGACCACATTGGTTCAGACTGAAGCCCGCCACGGACTCACATCCCGGCGGGCTCTTTTATTGCTTTCGATTGCCGAACTGCTGGGCATGTCACTCTGGTTTACCGGCACCGCGGTGATCCCGCAGATTACCGCTCTATGGCATTCAGATCTGGCGCTGGGATCATGGCTGACGATCGCTGTGCAGGTTGGTTTTTCTGTCGGGGCAATTACATTTGCGTTGTTTAATATCCCAGACATTTTCAGTCCGATCAAAGTTCTGGTTATTTCTGCCATTGCCGCAGCGGCAGCCAATGCGATTTTTGCTCTCGTTGCTGCGAATCCATTACCGGCGATCTTTCTGCGTGGCCTGACTGGTTTTTTTCTTGCAGGCGTTTATCCCGTAGGCATGAAGATCATTGCTGGCTGGTTCCAGCGCGGACGCGGGCTTGCCCTGGGTGTGATGATCGGCGCACTGACCGTTGGCTCTGCATTGCCGCATGCCGTAAATTCCGTCGGACGCGTACCGTGGCAGGGCGTGATTCTGCTTGGCAGCGGACAGGCTTTGCTCGGAGCATTAGTAGTGGCCCTGGCGGTTCGTGAAGGACCTTATGCGATGCCCAAGTCGCAGTTTGATCCGGCACAGATTCTGGAAATTGTCCGCAACCGCGAACTACGGCTGGCGAATCTTGGCTATCTGGGACACATGTGGGAGCTTTACAGCATGTGGGGATGGATCGCAGTGATCTTCGCCATTTCCGTTGGAGGATCGCGGACCAGGTTTGAGGCTTTGGCAGCTTTAGCGATCGCGATTGGCGCGATTGGCTGTATCTGGGCCGGCAGAGCCAGCGATCGTCTGCAGGACCAGGCGGCTGCGGTACGGGTAGCGCAACGCGCGCGCGTGACGATCATTGCAATGGCGATCAGCTCCCTGTGTTGTGTGCTCGCCGCGTTCGTATTCCATCAGCCGGCCATTCTGATTCCACTCTCTCTGGTCTGGGGCATAGCGGTGATTGCCGATTCGGCCCAGTTCTCAACCATCATCAGCGAGGTTTCTGACAAGAACTACGTCGGCACTGCCCTTACCTGCCAGGTGGCGCTGGGATTTCTGCTGACTGCGTTTGTTATCCGGCTCATGGCGGCCATTGCCGCACACAGCGGCTGGAACTGGGCGCTGGCCAGCATGGCTCTGGGACCATTGCTTGGAATCTGGGCAATGAGCGGACTTTTAACGCGAAGACAAGAAATTTAAAACACCATGAATCGCATTATCACAATCGTGACGGTTATGATGTGCTGCAGAACATCCCACACAAGATTTCGTAATCCGAAATATTCAGATCAATAAAGGGGAACGCATTGTCGTCTTGTCATGACGGTCGAGGTAGGAGCCGCAGCCATGGACACAGCGCAGCTTCAGAAGATTAGGCTCTCTATATCCAAGAACGAGTTTGCGGTTCGGTTCACCATAACAGGCGCCGTGATGGTTACCAGAAGCTTTGAGAAAGAAAGAAAAATCCCAATGCAAATGAAAAACTTTGTTATCACACCATCCTCTCTTCTCCAAAATAGCCGATAGGATTCTCCTCAAAAAAACAAAAGCCACAAGAGACTTGTGGCAATTTGCTTTGGGGAGGTAACGTCTTTAAAACTTATTGCTTTGCTAAGGCTAATTACTGGACCATGGTGCTAACGTTGGAGACGCGCGTCCGGGTGCCTGTAGCAATCAGCTGGCGGAGTTCGCTTACAGCCTGTTTGTGAATCTGGCTGATGCGGGCTTCACCCACGCCCATCTGTTCGCCAATCTCTTTCAATCCGACTTCTTTGAAGTAGTAGAGTTCCAGAACGCGGCGCTGGCGGGGCTTGAGCTCTTTAATGTATTTACGCAACAACTTGAAATCTTCGCCCTTGGAGCAGGCTTCGTATGGCGTCTGGTCTTTGGACGGGAGCTGGTTCAATTCTTCAGTAGGATCAGAGTCGTGGTCTTCTGACTGGAGTGACGGCTGTTTTCCGGACTCGAGGCGGTGCAATGTGCGGTCATATTCTGCCAGACCCAGACCCACAGCCTGCGCGATCTCTTCACGGGTCGGCTCACATTTGCTGGTAGCGCGAAGGGTCTGCTTGGCATCTTCAATCTCGCGCGAGGTTTTGCGGTCCTGGCGTGAGCAGGTGTCCCACTTGCGCAGCTCATCAAGAATGGCTCCCGTGATGCGTGAGTTGGCGTAGCTGGAGAAATCTACCATGCGGGAAGCGTCATAACGGCTGGAGGCTTCAAGCAACCCGATCATTCCAGTCTGGACGAGATCATCTACATCCACATGTGCCGGAAGACGCCGTTTGATCTTGCTGGCAATTGCCTGCACCAGATTGAAATAATTCTGAACTACAAGTTGTGGTTGACCTGGGTTGATTACATTTGTCGCCATTTGAATATTGCCTCCGTCGCTACTTGTTAAGGCATGTACTGTGCCAAAACACTTGTACTGTTAAGTTGTTCAAAACGAAGGACAGGCGTACTCATCGATGTATGAAAGCTGTACAGATTCCAGATTTCAGACTCTGACAGCTGGACATCTGTACGGTTCTCAGATTTTTTTTGGAAGAGTTTGAGCGAATGGCGGCCCGGAAATCGCACGGTTGCGATCCCGTTTAAGATAATTCCGGCGGCCGCGGACCGCGAAAACAACTGGCGATCCGCAACCGGTTTCGTTTGGTTACCTTATTGATCGGCACCTGCCTGTGCCAAATAAGTCCCATTGCATCTTTTTCTTGTGCAAAGTTTTGTCAGTTAGACGAAAGTCCTGAAACTTTTCGCCGATACATAGTCTGTAAGCGGAATTTTGAGGATTTACTTATGGATCATTTGCTCGTAGTGCCCTTACAGGGTGTACCAGAAAGCTTTTTGAATTCATTGCGTCAGGCGGGTTGGCGTGTAACCGTCACCACTGACGTTCTGCGCGCCAAACAGCTTCTACAACAGGGAGACGTTGCTGGAATCATGCTGGAGTTCAATCCAGCCAATCCGGACTCAGAGCGCTTTAAAGTCCTCCGCTTTGTGCAGGAGTTCTGCGCTGGAACGCTGGTCATCATGTTGAACTCAGGGGCTGATCCATTTACTACGGCAAGCACGGGCCTGGTACAGTCACTTAATTCGGCGGAAGATGCGCGCAGCGAAGCTGAACCGCACATCCTTGATCTCTATAACCTGAGCCCTGCTCAGAAACGCATTGCTGAACTGGTAGCCCAGGCGTATCCCAACCGGGAAATTGCCCGCCGCCTGAAAATCAAAGAGCAGAGCGTCCGCAACGAGCTTTCACGTATCTTCAAAAAGATGGGCGTATGGAACCGCGTGGAGCTGGCGCTGTTGATGCGCAATGGCCAGCCTGAGGAATCTGGAGCTAGCGTTGAAGCGCAATGGCCAGTCGACATGAAGCCGCCTGTAGCCGAGCCTGTTCCTCCAGTTTCACACGTTTAGTTTTTAGATTTATTGCGTTGTTTCGGTGGGGATGCCGTACACCCTGAGCTTCTGGTAGAGGGTGCTTCGCGGTATTCCCAATCGAACAGCAGCCTGCGCCACCTTGCCTGACTCTTCATGCAGGACACGGGCAATATGCTGCCGTTCCAACTCCGCCAGGGTGACGGCTGGCTCAGAATCTGTATGCATTACCGCGGCTGATGGTACGCGCTGTGTCAATCCAAGGTCCTGAGCTTCAATGATGCGGGTATCGCAGGTAAGCGCCACCCGCTCCAGCACATTCCGCAATTCACGGATGTTTCCCGGCCAGGAATAACTCTTTAACAAAGTCTCAGCGCTAGGGCTAAGCTCCTGCTGTTCACGAGCTAAGTCAGTGGCGAGGTTACGCAGCAACGAGTTAGCGATGACAGGGATATCTTCCACCCGTTCGCGTAGCGGCGGGATACGTAGATGAAACGTGCTGATACGAAAATACAGGTCTTCGCGGAACTTCATCTCCCGCACAGAGTGCATGAGATTGCGGTTGGTGGCCGCGATGATCTGAATATCTACCATGCGCTCACGAACATCACCCAGGCGGCGAAAGCGATTGTCTTCCAGCACTTTCAGTAATTTTGGCTGGACCATCAGGTCCATTTCGCCCAGCTCGTCAAGGAAAAGAATGCCCTTATGGGCAGCTTCAACGAGGCCTTGCTTGCTGGCGGCAGCGCTGGTGAAGGCGCCTTTTTCATAGCCGAACAGCTCTGATTCCAAAAGATCTTTGGACAGGCCGGCGCAATTCACATCCACCAATGCCTCTTCTGCACGTGGACCATTTTTGTGGATCCATCCGGCCATCACGCCTTTGCCTGTTCCAGTTTCACCCTGGATGAGGATTGGCCGTTCGGTATTGACGATTTTGCGGACTTCCTGGGCCAGCTTCTGAATCACAGAGCTGGTGCCATGGAATGGATTCTTGTCATACCTGGGGCGGTGCATCTTGCGGGCAAGTTGCTTGCGCTGGTTCTGCTGATTTTGCAGGCAGGTGCTGACCGCAGCGCTCAATACCGACAGTTGTGCCGGCTTGGTAAGAAACTGATCCGCGCCTTCTTTGATGGCTTTGACAGCCAGATCAATGGAGCCGTGCCCGGTGAGGACAATGCATTTCAGAGGAAAGTTCATCTTCTTGAGCCAGCCAAGGAAATCGAGAGCGTTGCCGTCTGGCAGATCGAAGTCAATGACGGCGAGGTCCGGCGATTCAGTCTCCACGGCCCTGTAAGCCGAGCGGAGATTTTCTACCTTTACCACTGAATACCCATCAATCTGCAGAAATTCTGAAACAGTCGTCAGAATAACCGGGTCATCATCCATGACCAGAACCTTGGCTTTATTCAAAGGAAAATGCCTCTTAATATTTTTGAAGAAAAATCAGGAGAATGCTGAGAACAGCTTTCGTATTCTTACGAATGAACCTGAAATTCGAGTGTAAACCGAGATGGCATATTCTGCACACTACGAAAGTAATCAAAAGTTCCTGTACCTGATTTTTCTGCGAATGATGAGAAGATTTTAATTTTCAATTTGGGAATTGCACAGTTTTGAGCAGTGTTCATGCGGTGATTTCGCGCTGAGAAGAATTTAGATTGCAGAAAAGAATTTGCTTATTCCTTCAGCAAAAACCTGCTCAGGTGTGATTAGGCTGAGGACTAAGTATCCATCGTTGGGAAAATCATAGAAGTGTCCGGGATGGAGATACACGCCGTACTTTTCTAAAAGATCGATTGCCAATTGCTCGTCAGATTGAGTAGCTGGAACACGCAGAACCGCGTACCAGCCAGCTTCCACTTCCAGGCGATTAATGCGCTTCTCTTTTTGCAATTCACGATCAAGGTGCGCGAGATTCTTCCCTACGCGAGCCATGAGCTGTTGATGAAATGCAAGGCGTTGCTCAAGAAAAGCAGGTGAGGCCAATTGAATGGGTGCGTTCTGGGATAAATACGTGTCAGCGATCAGTTCCAGGCGAGCTAGCGCTTCCCTCTTGGCTTGCTCTGGGCCGTTTACAGCCAGCCATGCAAATTTCATCTGTGGCAGGCCGCTGATTTTGGAGATGCCGCTCATCGTGAAAGTAAGAGCAGCAGAGTTAGAGACAAAACTTTGTTGTCTTTGGCCAAGAGAAAAATCCAGAAAGACTTCATCGGCAATGATCGCCATCTCGTGCGCTGCACAGAGCTGGTTGAGGTGAGTGATCTCTTCTGGCTTCGTGAAATGCCCTGTCGGATTGTTGGGGTGAACCACAATCATGCCTCGGGTGCGCGGCGTGATGGCCTGTTGCAAAGCATGCAGATCGATGTGCCATCCGTGATCATAGAAAAGCGCGTAGCGGGCCAGTTTGATGTCATTCACGTCGGCAAGAAAATCAAAGAGCGGATAGCTGGGTGTTGGGATCAGGATTTCATCGCCGGGATTGCAGAGCAGGCGAAAGACAAATGAATAAGCCTCGCTGGTGCTGGTGGTGAGCAGCAAATCTTCTGGAGAGATTTTTTCGTTGCGCGATGCGTAATAGTCGCCCACCGCCTGGCGCGCTATTTGTAATCCGCGCGGATCAGGATGGTATTGCAGTGATGCAGGGTTATTGAGTGCCTGCAGAATGGCTGCTTCGTCGTAACTGAAGCCACATTCGGTTGGATTCGACGCGCTTAGATCAAGCAGCTTGCGGCCACAGGATTTATGGCGCTCCAATGCCTCCGCAAGGCGATTCGGTTTCAGGTTCCAATTGGTGCGCGAGGCAAACATCAGATGAGTTTAGCCTCTTACACTTTCTGGATGGCCTGCGTGAGGTTGGTGATGCTGCTTTTTGCGTCGCCGTAAAGCATGCCGGTCACGGGCTTGAAGAAGAGAGGATTCTCCAATCCGGAAAAGCCCTTGCCTTTGCCGCGCTTGAGCACGACTACCGCTTTTGCTCTGTCGACTTCGATAATCGGCATGCCGGCGATTAGACTCTTTGGATTGTCGCGCGCGTCAGGATTCACTACGTCATTGGCGCCGATCACGACAGCTACATCAGTGGTAGGCATCTCAGGGTTGATCTGCTCCATTTCATAAAGCGATGAGTACGGCACGTTGGCTTCAGCCAGAAGAACATTCATGTGTCCGGGCATGCGGCCGGCAACTGGATGAATGGCATATTTCACGGAGACGCCGCGCTCCTCAAGAAGATTGCCGAGTTCGCGCACGGCGTGCTGGGCTTGCGCCGTGGCCATACCATATCCGGGAACAAATACAACCTGGTTGGCATAAGCAAGCTGCACGGCAACATCATCGACTGTGACCTCACGCATGCTGCCGGTTACGGTTGTTTCTGCGGTGAGCGGAGCGCCAAAGCCACCAAAGAGAACGTTCGTCATGGAGCGATTCATGGCGCGACACATAAGAATAGAAAGAATGAAACCGGAGAAGCCATCGAGCGTACCAGCGATGATGAGCACATTGTTCCCCAGCACAAATCCAGTGGCAGCGGAGGAGAGTCCGGCATAAGAGTTCAGGAGTGACATCACGACTGGCATATCCGCGGCGCCAATGGGGATGACCAGAAGTATCCCGAAGATGAACGCGCAAGTGACCATGACGTAGAAAAATACAGCGGTGGCTGGATTCACCAGCCACGCCATATAGGAGCCGACCATGGTGACGAACAGGCCCAGATTTACAACCTGCTGGCCCTTAAACATAATGGGTGTTCCGCGCATCATCTCCTGCAGCTTGGCGGCGGCGATCAGCGAGCCCGTTACAGTCAGCGAACCCAGCATCACTTCCAGACCAAGTGCGCCGCTCTTTGCTCCGCCAAGACTTGCGCCGTGAATTACATATTCGGCAATGCCGACCATGGAAGCAGCCAGCGCTCCAAAAGCATGAGAGAGCGCGGTCCGCTGAGGCATGGCCGTCATAGGCACCATGGCCATGGGAATGCCGATGGCAGAGCCCAAAATTAAGCCGATGGCGATGTAGATATAGTTATGGATATCCGGGTGAAACAGCGTGCCAAAGACTGCGGCCGCCATGCCAGCAGCGGCATAAATCATGCCGCGACGGGCGGTATCAGGATGACTCAATCCCTTCAGGCCAAGAATGAAGAGGCAGGAGGCGATGAGGTATGTAGCTTCAATGAAATATTGAGCGTAGCTCACTTTTTCTCCTCCGGCTTGACCGTTTCTTTCTTGCGGAACATCTTGAGCATGCGGTCAGTGATGAGGAAGCCGCCAGTCACGTTGATCATGGCCGAGGTGACAGCCGCGCAGCCGAGAATGGAGGCAAGCATTTGATGATGGTCGTAATGCGAACCTGCAATCACCAAGGAGCCGATCAGCGAGATGCCAGAGATGGCATTCGTGGCTGACATGAGTGGCGTGTGCAGAAGAGGAGGCACGCGCGAGATCACCTGGTATCCAAGAAAAGCGGCCAAGACAAACACGTAAAGTGAAGCGATAAGAACAGCTGGACTCAACGTCTGCTCAGAGCTGCTTTTCAGGAGGAAAAATGCTGCGACGAATCCTAGAGGATGAAACACCAGATGTTCCATTCAGATCTCCTTTACTTCTACTTCTGTTACGCGGCAGAGTGGCCCAGAGCAGCAGCCACTTTAGGATGAACGTTGCCACCTTCATAGGCGACGCAAGCGCCTTTTAAGATGTCGTCATTCATATCAATTTTGAGAGTGCCCTTGTCATGGATGAGAGCCATAAAACTTGTGAGGTTGCGCGAGTAAAGCTGGCTGGCGTGTCCGGGAACGGTGGCCGGAAGATTCAGCGGGCCAAGAATAAGCACGCCGTTGTGGTCGACTTCTTCTCCGGGCTTGGTGAAAGCAACATTGCCGCCGGTGGACGCAGCAAGATCGACGATGACCGTGCCAGGATGCATGGAGTTCACGCCTTCTTCTGTGAGCATGAGAGGGGCTTTGCGTCCGGGAACCTGCGCCGTGGTGATGACGACATCAGAAACCGCAGCGCGCTTGGCGACCATATCCCGGCCACGCTGCAGAGCTTCCTGTGAAAGCTCTTTGGCATAGCCGCCAGAATCCTGTGTTTCAATGCCGCCAAGATCAACTTCAAGAAATTTTGCGCCGAGAGATTTTACATCTTGTCCCGCTGCAACGCGGACATCATAGGCTTCCACGACAGCGCCGAGCCTTCGCGCAGTGGCGATTGCCTGCAATCCAGCAACACCTGCACCTAGCACAAGAACTTTGGCCGGCGGCACAGTTCCCGCGGCGGTCATGAGCATGGGGAACATGCGTGGCAGGCGCTCTGCGGCGATGAGCACTGCTTTGTATCCTGCGACGGTCGCCATAGAAGAGAGGGCGTCCATGGATTGTGCGCGCGTGGTGCGTGGAACAAGCTCGACAGCAAATGCGGTGAGCTTGCGCGCGATGATAGGCTCCAGAGCGGAAGGTTCGTCAAGAGGCTTGAGAAAGCCGATGATTACGGCACCCTGCTTCAAAATGCCCAGGTCATCGGGTGTGGGGCGATTCACGCAGACCAGAACATCGGTTTCCGGCAGAAGGTCACGGCGGCCCATCACGCTGGCGCCGGCGGCTTCATAATCCTTGTCAGAAAATCCGGCGGCGAGGCCAGCGTTTTTTTCAACTCCAACTTCCGCACCAGAGGCAATCAACTTCTTTACTGATTCAGGCACCAACGCAACGCGCGCTTCTCCGGCCATTGTTTCCCGCGGGACGGCGATTCTCATAAGAACGTATCCCCTCTCAATACAAATCGGTGCGGAGACCGATAAATATGTTAAGACATTATTCCTAAGGACAGGGATTTGGCAAAGTGGGATTTGTTGATATCGGCCATCGGAAGCGATGAGTTACTATCTTTTTACTCCGATTAGCTGTTGGCTCGAGCCGGATCTTTGCCTACTGGAATGAAGATGAATATTGCGCTATTCACGAGGAACCATGGGTAAACCGGGCACAAAACTTGCACGCCTGGCGGTTCCCCATGGCACTGGGCGGCACGGTGTTAGTCAGGCAGCACTGCTCGAATCTTATTCTCGGGAATTAAGCAAGGTCGATCAGCCGGAAGATGCGTACCGTTGCGCAATTCCGCTGGAACATAGAAAGCGATTTGGCCAGTTCTTTACACCGTTGCCGATCGCCGAGCTGATGGCCGAATGGGTGCAAGCGATCAACCCCAAGACTATTTTGGATCCGGCTGTGGGGCCGGGGGTTTTCCCGCGTCTGTTGCGCAAGCAATGCCCCGAAGCAGTTCTTACATGTATTGATGTGGATGACATTGCCCTGACGGCTGCGCAGAATACGTTGAGTGATTCACACAATGAATTCTTGCGGCAGGATTTTCTCACGTGGGAAGACGAGCGACTGTTTGACGCTGCGATCGCGAATCCTCCTTATCTGCGTCATCATGACGTCCATTATCCAAACGACATTTTTGATTTAGTGGGGAAGAGAAACCGCGTCAGGCTGTCACGATTGAGCAACATTTATGTTTTGTTCATCCTGGAAATCTGCCGGAGGCTGCGGGCGGGTGGACGGGCGGCAGTAATTGTGCCGGGCGAGTGGGTGAACGCAAATTTTGGAGATACGCTCAAGCGATGGCTGGTAAGCAATGGCGTTTTGCATACACTGTTATATTTTTCCCACGCTTCCACCCAATTTGATGATGCGCTGACCACCGCGTCCATTTTGTTCCTGGAAAAACCTGTGAGCACAATGCGGCCTGATTTCATTCGTACAATTTTCATTCAAGATGGATGCTCGCTGGACGAAATCCGGAAGAGCATGCAGGGTAAAGCCGCTGAAAATTCCAACATTGTGGTTCAGGAGTTTTCTCCGGAAGAGCTGATGGAGGAAAAGAAATGGAACCATCTGCTGGCACACGGCCTGAAGGAGGCATTGCCAGGATTCGTAGCACTGGGGAGTTTAGCGGAAACGAGGCGTGGCATTGCAACAGGATGTAATTCTTTTTTTCACTTGAGCAATTCGGCTGCGCAGGAATTCCGGATTCGTTCAAAAAATCTTACCCCGTGTGTCGGGCGGGCGCAGGATGTGGCGGGATCTATCTTTACCGAACAGGATTTCAACAATCTGGCGGCGAACAATACAAAGACCTATCTTTTCGACATCAAGGATTCGCCGGATCGTTCGGAGGCTAAATACATTCAGCAAGGCGAAGCAAAAGGTTTGCACCAGCGTTTTCTGTGTGCTGCCCGTAACGGCCATTGGTATGCGATGGAAAAGCGGCCGCCGTCTGCGATTTGGGCTACGGTCTTTGGCCGAAAAGCAATGAGATTTATTTACAACGCGGCGCGTGTTGCCAATTTGACGACGTTCCATTGCATCTACCCGAAAAATGAATCATCTGATTTTGCTGCGGCGTTAACGGCGTGCCTCAATAGCAGATTGGTTCAGCAACTGGCTCAACGACAACATCGCGTATATGGCGGCGGTTTGTTGAAGATGGAGCCTAAAGACCTGCTTGATATCGAGGTGCCTGATTTGCGAAAGGTCAGTGCAAAGACGCTGCGGGAATTGGCGGGCCTGTTGAAGGAATTGGATAGAGTTGTGCGCGCAAAACACGATTCCGCTGATGTTCAAGGGTGGCTTGATGCCGTTGTTGAAGCGGCAGCTGAGGAGGCGCAAGAGGTCTCAGCAACTTGCGCCCACTGAAAAAGCAGACTCGCGCGTTAGACGGCAGGTCGTGTGCGACGCGACCGAACTGCGAGGCCGGCAACACCCGATAACAGCATCAACGTGGCGATGAGCGCAATCCACGGCAGATTACTTGCAGTCTGGGGGAGTTCCTTCGGCTCTGCCTGGGTTTCTGGCGGTTTGGCTTGTGCAACTTCCGCAGGTTGCGGCGTTTGTGTTTCGATCAGCAGTGGGCCCTGGACTGCCTCGACTTGTGGTGGAGGCGGCATCTGACCGGTCACTTTGTGCTCGCTGCTCACTACATCCTGTGGCTCGGTAACAATTTTTGTGGCCGAGATCTGCATTCCTTTTCTCAGGCCCATGGCGTCAGTTTCCTGGCCATCGACCGTGAACTTTTGGCCTTTGGGAATATTGAATGTTTCGGTCGTCCCGTCTTCGAGCCTCAGACTGACCGAATCGGGCGGTTGTACATGCCATACCTTCCCTGTAACCGTTTTCACAGTGGTCACTGTCTGGGGCGTGCTTGTGGTGGTGATGGTACGCTCCAGCTTCATTCCCGGCTTGAGGTCATGAATTGAAAGCTGCTGGCCGTCAACCGTGATTTTGACGCTATCCGGGACACTTGGAAAATTCCGTACCTGTCCATCTTCCATTTTCACCATCAGATCGTTGCCGGAAACAGCGAGCACCTCTCCGCGTTCCACCTGGGTCTGCACCGTTGCTTGGCCCTGGGTTGTGGTTGATTCGGTTTTGACCTGGGCCATCATCACAGATGAAAGGAGCAGGCAGAGCAAGCCCATTGAAAGTTGAATTTTGATTCTTGGAAGATTCATTCGCGACCCCCTGAACTGATTGCTACAAATGCTTAGATATAGATGGCCAGTTTGTTGTTCACCACAGGGCACAGAGGCAGAGGAATGAGTTGCGCAGGAATTAACGAGGTGTTTACTGTTTTGATAATAGTTCAAAGAGCTGATGTGATGACGCGGAACTGATAGCCGGAGCGGGACTAGAATCGTGATGTCCTATCGCGAAGAATCTGCACAAGAAAAACTAAACATCTTCCAGATGGTAGGGGATCCCTCGCTTTGCGAGGGATGTAAAACAAACGTTGGTGCCGAGAGGGGGACTCGAACCCCCACGCCGCTTTTAACAGCTGCGGATTTTAAGTCCGCTGCGTCTGCCAGTTCCGCCATCCCGGCCTTTGGGATATTTCATTTTATATGGCGCGGCGAAAATCCGCGAAGTAGTGCGGTCGTTTTCGGTAATGGTCAGTTCATCGATTTATCTTCCAAATTTTTAGCGCGGTGAGCATTTCGCTCAGGCCGCCTGTCAAGAGATGTATGGTTAGCGAACGCCGAGAACGGATGGTTCGTCCCATCCTTTACAATCGAGGGGTCTGGCTGATGCAGATTTTGTGCAACCAGCGGGATTGTTGCGCGTCCAATGAATCTATGCAGATTGTGGAGAGCCCCAGCTTGGAAACCGAGTGTCTGCCCTTTTCCAGTATTCCCCATACATCCCGTCTATTTGACGACTATCTCCACCATTTTGGCCGGGTCAAGCAGTTCTATGCGCGTCCGCCATTGATCCAGGATTGGTGGGCAGATGAGATACAGAAAATTCAGTATCCGGCGGAGCGGCGCGCCGCGGTTGCGGCAATTCTTGAGCGGCAGAACCGTGAGCTGGGCGCAGGCGAGAAGACGTTTGCCAATCTACAGCGGCTGAGAGATGGCGCTCCAGCAGTGGTTACCGGGCAGCAGGTGGGATTGTTCGGCGGACCGCTGTTTTGTATTTTGAAGGCGTTGACTGCGGTGATCATGGCGGAGAAGGCCGGCGCGGTCCCAATCTTCTGGATGGCGACTGAGGACCACGATCTGGAAGAGGTGAATGCGGCCAACCTTCCGGCGGGCGACCATCTACAGAAGTTCACAGTGAATGTGCCGCACACAGAAGGCGCTCCGGTTGGCACAATCCAATTCACGGATGAGATAACTGCGGCGGTGCAGCAGGTGGAAGCGATCTTTGGCAAGTCAGAGATCAGCGAGTTGCTGGCAGCAAGCTATCGCAAAGGCGAGACGTTTGGAACAGCCTTTGGCAAGCTTTATGCCAAGGTGCTGTCTGAGCTGGGCGTGATCTTTTTGAATCCGCTTGATGCCGAGTTACACCGCATTGCGCAGCCGGTGTTTCGCGCGGCGCTGGAAAGATCAGAAGAGATCAATCATGCCCTGCTGGATCGCAACAAGCAGCTTGAGGCTGTGGATTACCATGCGCAGGTGAAAGTAACGCAGTCGCACACACTGTGTTTTTATCTGGAAGATGGCGCGCGGACGCCGGTGAAGTATCACGACAAAGAATTTTTTGTGGGCGAGCGCAAGCTGCCTGCGGCGGAGTTGCTGGGCGAGGCAGAGCGATGTCCGGAAAAGTTCAGCGCGAATGTGCTGCTGCGACCGGTGATGCAGGATTATCTGCTGCCGACGCTGTGTTATATCGGCGGGCCTGCCGAGGTTGCGTATTTTGCCCAGATTGAGGTTGTGTATCGGAAGCTGGCTGGGCGGCTGACGCCGATTGTTCCGCGCATTTTTGCCACTCTGATTGAGCCCCGGCAGAGCAAGCTGCTGGAGCGCTACAAAATGTCACTTACGGATTTATTTGACGGCCCGGAAAAGACGCGCGAGGTGGTTGGGTCGCGGGCGCTTCCGGACAGCATTCTTAAAAGCTTTGATCAGGCGGCAGAGCATCTGGAGCAGGCACTGGTGTTGATCCAGGGACCGCTGGAGAAGCTTGACCGCACGCTGATGGATGCCGCGGAGAATGCGGGATCAAAGATGCGCTACCAGCTGCAGACGATCCGCGACAAGGCTGCGCGGGCCGAGACGAGAAAAAATTCCGAGGTCATGCGGCATGCCGATGAGCTGATTACGGCGCTCTATCCGAATAAAGAGCTGCAGGAGCGCGAAGTTGGGGCGATCTACTTCCTGCTGAAATATGGACAGAACATTGTTGAGCAGATCAAAGCGGCGGTGCGAACCGGGTGCGGCGAGCATCAGATCGTTCGCATACCCGGCGCGCAGGGATGAGCGTCAGCTCCCTCCAGCGACCTGGGCCATCCCATGGCCCGACTCATCCGGATGTGAATGTGCGTCGAGACTAGCGAAGCCGTCATTCTCCAGATAGGCACTGATGATAATGATCAGAAGCATGGTAACGATCGCCATGCAGATGCAGAGCACAATGCCATCTTTCAGGTAGTCCGCTTGAAAATTTATCTGTAATGCTGCCAGGGCCTGTTGAACGGCGTCGGCCATCCATTGGCCCAGGAGTTCAATGCTGGAAAGAGTGTGATTGAACCGGTGAACGATGTTACCCATGCTGAAGCCACTGAGTGCGCCTCCTATGGCAGACTGCATCCTGGGGCCGAGTAACTCAGTTGCCGGATAGGACGACAGCACACCATAAATGATTCCGAGCACAGCCAAAGGCAGATATTTGTGGCGCGTGCTAAGCGCAATTGAGCCCATGGCAAAGCTAAAGACCAGCAATGACAGGACAATGGTGATGGCCCTAGCACGCGGTGATTTGAGCGATGGAAAGTATTTTCCCAGAGGGGCGAAGAGCGAAGACGACATACAAACTTCCTTCTTTCAAAAAGCTATTGATACCTAGGACGCAGGGGGTGGGATTTCCCCTTTGAGCGGAGGATAAAAAATTGCTTAGAATGGCCCGGCCGGGATTAGAAGGTGGAGACAACTAGGTTGCCCATTACCGGCTCGGTGAAGTGCAGGTTACTGCAGGTAGCGAAGCGCGACAGATCCTGATTTAAAAATCTTTGTCTCTACAAGTTTTAGTTGCAATCTTTGCGGCAGGTTAACTCCGTCAAACAGTCGTCTTCCCTCTCCGGCAATGATTGGGCTGATGACAAACAAATATTCGTCTACCAGACCGAGCTGTATCAGCTGTGAAGGAATATCCACACCACCGACTAGAATATTTTTGCCTTCTTCCTGTTTTAATCTAAGTATTTCGTCGCGAAGGTTGGTACGAATGATTCGGGTATTTTTGTCTTCCACGCTGTCGAGCGATCGGGAAAAAACGATTTTGCTGGGGACGACAAATGCCCGCGCGAAGTCAGTATCTGCTTTTGTCTCACCCGGGTTTTTGAGGACGTCAGGCCAATACGGGACCATCAACTGGTAGGTCTTACGCCCAAAGACCTGGACGCCAATCTGTCGCGTGAGGTGGGTAAAATATTCGAGGTGTTCTTCATCGACAGATTGCTTGGTGTGGTCGTAGCAGCCATCCAGGGTAATGTTGATTGCGTAGATCAGCTTTCTCATCGAATTGTTCCTGAGCTTTTTATACACCATCGCTAGTGAGAATGCGGCGCTCAATTAGTCTTCGATGGCCTCAACACCAAGCTGCCTTGCTCGTTCGACGTTAGCTTTCATGTTGTTGAGTTCGTCAGCGGAGTGCCCCTGCCAATTGACGACCTCTCCAATCACACGAAGCGGGTCTTTGGAGCGATATGACAATGTCGGATTGCCTGGAAATTTCTTGTCAGTCAGATTGGGATCATCTTCGACAGGGCCGGTCGGCTCTACAACATAGATTCGGCCGGGTTCCTCGCCCAGAGCCAACTCGGCGCCCCAGATCGCGGCGTTCAAAGTGCCTGTGAGATAGATGTAACTAGCTACAGCCCTTTTCCCATAGTTGGAGTTGTACCCTGGCTTGATGAGATCTCCTTGTTTCAAGTTGGCCTTGGTGCCGTGGAAGAAACTTCGACCGGGGAACACCGGGTTGGTCACGAATATCTCCTGGTTTATGGTTCGGCTGATCAGAAAAGATACGTTCGGCTCATACTATTCGCCTATGGTGCCGATCCGCAAAGGACCGTTCGGTTTGTAGGTGCTGATGATGATGCCCGAGGCCGCAGCTTTGGTGCTGACGAGCGCGAGCTCGCGCGGTGGGGTTCCATCCGCAAAGAGACGTTTGCCAGTGCCTAACAGAACAGGAAAGACGAGCAGAATGACTTCATCCGCAAGCTGGTGCTCGAGCAGCACGGGTGTGAGCGTGGAGCTGCCCCAGACGATCAGCTGCGGCCCACTCTTTTCCTTAATGCGACGAACGCCCGCGACGATGTCGGAGCCAAGGTCTTCGACCGGGCCCCACGCAAGGGTCTTCGGCCTATGGGTCGCGATATATTTCGTCGCCGCGTTGATGCTGTCCGCCATTGGACTCTTTGGGGCTTTCGGCCAAAAGCCGCTCCAGATATCGTAGGTGCGGCGACCCAGCAGCAGATCGAAATCGTCTCCGTGAGCCGCGACGATGGTCTCTCCAGTAGCGCGGTCGTGATGCGGCGCTGACCATCCGCCGTACTTGAAGCCGTCACTTGGGTCTTCCGCTGGTCCGCCGGGGGCCTGAATCACGCCGTCGAGCGAGATATGTTCGATGATCCTGATCTTTCTCATTGCGAGTTCTCCTCTGACTACGCGTTTAATTCTCAAAGCAAGATCCCTCACCCCTACTCGCGCGTTGACGAAAGCATGCGCTCGTTGACGGTGATTCGGGATGACGTCCTTTATTTTCCATCCTGTTCAGTTGTCGCCGGGCCGCCAGATGGCACGCACCTCGACCGGTTTCCTGCAGGCGCGTGCGCCCTTGCTAGCCCACGCTAGCGCTTCGTCCATGTTAGCGGCTTCTATGATCCAGAAGCCTCCTACGTGCTCCTTGGTCTCGAGGTAGGGTCCGTCAGTGATGAGCACGTTTCCATCGGGCTGCGCGCGCAACAATTTGGCCTCGCCTGGCGGGCGCAAACCGCCCATGAAAACTCTAATTCCAGCAGCCGCCATTTCATCGTTGAGCACGTCGATATCGTGATCCATCGCTGGGTCCTCGCGCGATGGGTCAAAGTTTTCAGGCAACTGAACCGCAAGCAAATATTGAGGCATGTTTTCTCCTGTACATGATTATTGTTTCCGCCGCTCACTTGCTTCAGAGCTTAGCTGTTACTCGGGCGCGGGATTGAAGAAGATCTCTCGCACTTCGAGCTTGGCCCGAATGGCGGCGACGCCTTTGCGCGCCCATGCCAGCGCCTCGTCCATGTCAGCGCATTCCAATATCCAAATACCGCCAATGTGTTCCTTGGTTTCAAGGTAGGGCCCGTCAGTGATGAGGACTTCGCCATTGGGCTCGCCTCGCAGCGACTTTGCGGCGCCGAGGCCGCCAGCGAATTTCCTGACGCCGGCAGCAATCATCTCTTTGTTGAGCGCGTGGATCGCGCGGCCTGCGGCTTCGTCCACCTGGGACGGGTCGAAGTCGTCGGGGATGTAACCAGCAATCAAAAATTGAGGCATATTTTTCTCCTTAGGTTTTCAGGGCCAGCGCAGCTTTGTGCGCCAGGCCGTCCAGAATTTCGATTGTTCATCTTATAGTCGTCCGAGGTGGACGAAATCGACAAGCGGGGATGAAATTTTTCGTAATTTTTTGACTTTTACTCAATTCTTTCTTTTATTTCAATTCCGCGGCCGCCTGTGGGAAGACGAAGCTGGATACTGGAAGCATGCAGCGAGTCTTACAAATCACTCTCCACCTTCGAACGGTTCTTGCGTTTTGTCTAGCTTTGAGAGTAGTCTCCCCGCAGGTGTGGGGACCGGCGCGCCGTAAGAAGGGGGTCTGCCGAAGTGTCGCATCACTCCACTAATCAGGGGCAGCTCGTGCCTGGACGGCAAGACACACGAGGAGGACAGACACGTCGTGTCTGGATGACGCTTATAGTTCTTGCCGCGATTGTTCTAGCCGACCCGTTAGGAACGGCCGCACCCACAAAGGAAGTACGAAAGATTCTGATTCTGAACGAAGCAAATGCTACCTATCCAGGAATCAGTATCATCAATCAGGGCATTCAGGCTGGGCTGAATGATTCACCTTATCATCTTCAGCTCTATTCTGAGTACATGGATACCTCGTTGTTTCCCGATCCGGCCGTCCAGCAGGAGCTCCGTGATTTCTATATTCGCAAGTATCGGAATCTTAAGTTAGATGTGATTATTACGGTGGGGCCGTCACCACTTAAATTCATGAAAGAGGTACACCAAACAGCTTTTCCCGGCGTTCCGATTGTGTTCTGTCTGCCGACTTTGGGTGCGACTACGACTCCCATATTAGATTCCGACTTTGCAGGTGTGGAAAATGATATGGCTCCGGCCGAGAGCGTGGGAATAGCCTTGAAGCTCCTGCCCGCCACCAGGAAGGTTGTCGTGGTAGGGGGCATTGCCCCCATTGACCGGGAAATACTAGCGGACGTGAAGAAGGAGCTGGCGTCCTTTGAAGGTCGCGTCGAGATTTCGTATCTCACAGATTTGGCCATGCCAGATCTGCTCGAGCGGCTGCACCATCTGCCAGGCAATACGATTATCTTTGTCACCTCAATAGGCCAGGATGCGGCAGGAACCACTTTCAAATCAAATGAATCAGGCCCTCTCATTACCAGCGCGGCGAATGTTCCGGTCTTTAGCATGTTCGACGTTCACCTGAATCACGGAGAAGTGGGTGGAGATCTTTCCAGCTTTAGCGAGCAAGGGAAAGTGGCTGGAGGCATGGCGCTGAGGCTACTCAGAGGGGAAAAGGCGCGGGAGATCCCGGAGGTGAAAGGTGTAAACAGCTACATGTTCGATTGGCGAGCCCTCAAACGCTGGGGAATCAAGGAGAGCGCTCTTCCCTCTGGCAGTATCGTCCTCAACCGAGAGCCCACAGTCTGGGAATCTTACAAGTGGTACATCATTGGCGGCGTTGTTCTGATCCTGGCCGAAACGCTGCTCATTTTCGGACTGGTCTGGTTGAGAGAGAGGGCAAAACGATCAGAAACCCAGCGGCGCGAGAGTGAGGAGCGTTTCCGTCTGGCGGCAAATAACGCACCTGTAATGGTCTGGATGGCCGGGATTGACGGAAAATGCAGCTACTTCAACAAGACCTGGCTGGACTTCACAGGCCGCCCGCTTGACGCGGAACTTGGCAATGGTTGGGCGGAGGGAGTTCATCCGGACGATTTGCATCGCTGTCTGGAGACCTACACCAAAGCATTCGAGCGACGAGAGTCATTTGAAATGGAATACCGGTTGCGGCGGAAAGATGGAGAGTATCGCTGGATTCTCGACAATGGTGTACCAAGATTTAACCCGGATGGTACTTTCGCCGGCTACATCGGCTCTTGCATCGACATCACGGAGCGGAAGTTTGCAGAGGAGAGTCTGGTCACCATTGGACGCAGATTGATTGAGGCGCATGAAGCGGAGCGCACCTGGATTGGAAGAGAGCTTCACGATGACATCAGCCAGCGCCTGGCGTTGTTAGCGATCGAAATAGATCAATGGATCCAGAATGCTTCGATCAGTGATGTCACTGAGCTAGTTCGGCGTACCCGAGCACATGTCAAAGAAATCACCCATGATGTGCAGGGACTATCCCACCGCCTGCATTCTTCGAAACTCGATTACCTTGGCCTAGCTGGCGCGGCTGCGGGTTTTTGCAGAGAGCTCTCAGACAAAACTGACGTTGAGATTGTATTCGAACACTCAGGTATACCAGACAATCTCTCGAAGGAAGTCGCGCTGTGTCTGTTCCGAGTCTTACAAGAGGGTCTGCAGAATGCGGTGAAACACAGCAGTGTTCGGAGCTTTGCGGTGAATCTGCAGGGCACCGGAGAGTCGATTGAACTTACCGTAACGGACTTCGGCAGTGGCTTTGACGAACAAGAAGCTTTCACCGGTTCCGGACTAGGCTTGATCAGCATGCGCGAAAGGATGCAATTGGTGCACGGCGATTTTTCAGTGAAATCGCGACCGGGAGCCGGCACTACGATTCGCGCCTGGGTTAAGTTAAAAACTGACGGATATCGCGCAGCCGCCGGATAGGCGCCTCGATAAATTTTTCTATGCGCTTGCGCAATGAGGTGAATTGCGGAATTCAGGGTCGCGAGTAGAACCAGAACTAATCTCTCAGAGTTGACCTTATAGAGGAGAATAAATTTTAGCTATTGACATTCGCCACATATTCGCTTATGTTAGAGGCCTGCTGTGCCCGAGAAGCGGCGTCGGTGGGTGAAGTACAGTCTCCGTTTGTTAAGTAGTGTAGAAGTTGGCGGGTAAGTGAGACTGAGTCCCTGAACGGCCTGCACATCTTTGTTCGTGCTGGGAATGTGGTGTAAGTTTTCCCAGGGCCCGCAAAGCCCTCTATTAGCCCGCAGAGGATCCGGTTCCCGAAGTGTGTCCGGCCGAAGGCCGGAGAATGATTGCCAAAATCGCCGGAATTGCCAAAATTGAAAATTGAAAAATCAAAAGCATTTTGCCGGCAGATCTGCGCAGATAAACGCTGATTAAAAGACCAATTTAGCTGCAAATTCAGAGATTCAGAGCCACCCATTTGGGTGGCTTTTTTAGTTGGGGAAGAAGCCTAACACTAAAGATACGAAGGATCACAAAGGGTCGGGGAGGGATCGGGCGATCGCACGTGATCGGATGATCCGGTGATCGGGAAAGGCGAAACCATACCACGGATAAACACGGATTAGACTGATCAAAATCACAAGAATTTCAAAGGCCAGAGCCACCTTCGGATGGCTTTTTTATTGGACAAAACGTCACCATCGCACAACTACACACCACTCGCAAAACCACACCACACAAACGGAGAAAAAACATGACGAAGGAAGGGATTATTTCCACCATAAAAGAATGCACGGAAGAGCTGGGGCGCGTCCCGACGGTAGCCGAGCTGAAAGAGATGAGAAGGATCAGCTTGCGGACGATCCGGCGATTTTTTGGCCGCTATGCGGATGCGCTGCGGGAGGCGGGGTTTGATCCGCATGGAGCGGGTTACAAGCTGGATGTGGCGACGCTATTCAAAGACTGGGCGGAGATTGCGCGGCGCGGGCGGAAGATCCCAAGCCTGCTGGAATACAACAAGCAGAGCCGGTACAGCGTGGGACCGCTGCTGACGCGGTTTGGAGGATGGACGGAGGTCCCGCGCGGGCTCTTGACATTTGCCCGGGAGAATGCCCTGGAAGAAGAATGGCGCGATGTGGTGGCGATGATGGAGGCGCACGAGAATGTAAATAAATGCGCGACCAAGAGATTGAGTGCGGCGAACGGGAGATGCAAAAAAGACCGGCCGGTTTATGGATATCCGCTGGCTCCTACATCTCTTGTGCACGCGCCGACGAACGAGATGGGCGTGGTGTATCTGTTTGGCATGCTTTCAGTGCAGCTGGGCATTGTGGTGACGCGGATACAGACGGAGTATCCGGACTGCGAGGCGATGCGCGAGGTGGAGACAGGAAGGTGGCAGAGGATCCAGGTGGAGTTTGAATATGAAAGCAGGAATTTTCTGCTGCATAAACATGATCCGGCTGAGTGCGACATGATTGTGTGCTGGGTGCATAACTGGCCGGAGTGTCCGGAAGAGATTGAGGTGCTGGAGCTGAGCGGAGAGATGAGGAGGATCGGGTGATCGGAAAGGCAAATAACTTATCGCGGATTTGCGCGGATGAACGCGGATAAAGAAATCGGGGCATCGGGACATCGCGCGTCATCGGAAAATCGGAAGAGCGTTTCACCACCGAGACACGGAGGCACGGAGAAGAAGAGATCGGGTGATCGGAAGGCAAATAACTTACCGCGGATTTGCGCGGATGGACGCGGATAAAGAAATCGGGGCATCGGAAGAGATTGCCAAAATCGCCGAAATTGCCAAGAAGTGAAAATTGAAAAAACAAAAGATCTTTACCGCGGATTTGCGCAGATGAACGCGGATAGAAAGTTCCCTCCCCCAGCTCCAGTTATTTGAACGTGTAAGTAACACCAAGCAGGGCGCCGGATGTGACGGTGTTATAAACGGACAAATTTGTCGGACGATAATCCACGAACAGGTAGCGGTAGCCGGCCACCATGGTCCATTTGGGGCAGATCTTATAACTCAGCAGCGTGGCGAACTGATAGTCCAGTTTTGCACTTGCGCCCCAGCCGCCCACGTCGCCAGCCAGGTCGATAACGGTCTTCTTTCCCAAGGGGACCTGAACGCGGCCGCCAATCAAAATGTCCGCCCAGTTCCGCGAACCGCTAAAATCAATACCCAAAACTGACGGGTTGAAGCTGAGCGACTGGCCCAGATGCCAATAGCGGACGCCAACGTTGGCGTCAACTTTCAGTTTTTTTCTGTCAAGCACGCGATATCCGAATTTCGATGTCCAGATAAATTGCCCGACTCTTGCGTCAGCCGATAACGCGCCCAGGGCCGGGAAAGGTACTGCTTTGCTGTCGGAAATCCTGACCCACAGCATGTCGCCGTTGAGAACGAAGCGGTTGAAGCGGGCCTCCGCAGCGCCCATCAGGCCGATGTCCAGGTGAGAGAGCAAATCTCCCGCACTGGCATGGACCCCGACATCGCGGCCAAGGGCCCCTACTGTCCCATGATTGCCGGCAAACCAGAGATAGGGGCTCACTGAGAAATGCCAGCTGCCGCTGTCAGAAGTTACAGGATCGGGTATTAGAGACTCGGGAGAACTGGAAACCTGGGTCCGCGCATCGATAAGCGGCTGCTCTTGTGCGTTCACCGGCCGGCAAACCAACACGGTTAATATTGCGGTAAGAAGCACCATGAATAAAGGTCGAGATGAAGATTTTTGGCGTGAAAGTTCCTGGTATGAATTCACTGCTTTCCCCTGTAAACGTAGTTAGGAAGATGCTGAAGCGGAGCTAACGTGAGGACCGGCGAGTGAACATCTTCGATGATCGAGCGATCCTGAATATTCATCTGACTATGGGATTCATTCTCGTGAGAATCGAACGTAGGAGGCAATGTTGCAAGCGCTCACAGCCACGCATGAGTCGGGTTGCTCGACAGGAAAGGGTGCAGGGTGTAATTGGAGTTCAGCTCAAGTTGTAACAAATCCTAGGCGTTGTGAACGAAGAGTTTGAAGATCCAGAAAGTGATGGCAGCCATGCTGGCACCCGCGGGGATGGTGATGATCCAGGCCCAGACGATGCGGCGGGCGACGCCCCAGCGCACGGCAGAGATGCGGTTGGTTGCGCCGACGCCGATGATGGAGCCGGTGATGGTATGCGTGGTGCTCACGGGAATGCCCCAAAGGGCCGTCATGACAAGGGTGAGAGCAGCGGCTGATTCGGCACAGAATCCGCCGACGGGCTTGAGCTTGGTGATTTTGGAGCCCATGGTCTGGACGATGCGCCAGCCGCCGAAGTAGGTGCCGAGTCCGATGGTGAAGTAAGCGCCGATGATGATGGGATAGTGAAAGTGTCCCCAGTTGCCGCCGGCGTCCTGGGCGCTGAGAAATCCTCCGGTGTAAAGCGCGCTGACGACAATGCCCATGGTTTTTTGCGCGTCATTACCGCCGTGGGCAAAACTGACTCCGGCAGAAGAGATGAGCTGCAAGACACGAAAAAGTTTATCGACTCTGCGTGGCGCGGAGTTTTTGAAGATCCACGAGACGGCGATCATCAAGCCAAACGCCAGGATGAAGCCGATCATGGGCGAGAGCACGATGAAGAGCAGAGTATTTTTCCATCCGAGAGGGATGATGACTTTGAAACCGGCGCGGGCAATGGCGGCCCCGGCGTATCCACCGAAGAGCGCATGGGAGGAAGAAGTCGGGAGGCCAAGAAACCAGGTGATTAGGTTCCAGACGATTGCGCCGACGAGTCCGGCGAGCACTACGTACTGGGTAACAAATTCAAGGTGGACCATCCCCTTGCCTACGGTTTTGGCGACGGCGGTGCCGAGTCCGAATGCGGCGGCGAAGTTGAACAAAGCAGCCCAGAGCACAGCGATGCGCGGAGAAAGAACGCGAGTGGAGACGACGGTGGCGATGCTATTGGCTGCGTCATGAAAGCCATTGATGAAATCGAAGGTGAACGCGAGCAGGATGGTGATGATGACCAGGACTAAGCTTGTATGCACCCTAGCACGCCTCTTGAGAATGGATTGTGATGATGGCCGGCATCAGGCGCTCTTTAAAACGACGCCTTCAAGAACGTTGGCGGCGTCTTCCGCTTTGTCTGTAGCGGTTTCCAGAACTTCATACAGCTCTTTCAATTTGATGAGCGAAATTGGGTCTTTTTCTTTTTCAAACAAGACGGCGATGGCGGCGCGGGCAATACCATCAGCCTCATTTTCCAGCCGGTTGATTTCAACGCAGTATTCGAGCACTTGATCATGTTTCTTTTCCAGGCGGGCAAGCGCTTCAGTGAGCTGGTCAGCTTGCTTGACGATGATCCCGGCAAGGAGTGACGCGGCTGGCGGCGTGTTGGTGATTTTGTACATCACGAGGCGAACGCCGGCGGCATAGACGAAGTCGAGTACATCGTCGAGCGAAGAGGCGAGGCGGTAAATGTCTTCACGATCGAATGGCGTGATGAAAGTCTGGTTGAGCTTGGTGAGGATGTTGTGAGTCATATCGTCACCGCGGTGTTCGATGTCCTTGAGCTGCTGGACGCGGGTATCGATATTGTTGAAGTCTTCCAGAGTCTGCTTCAGGAGGCGTGCGCCGTCGGCGAGGTTGCTGGCCATTTCAGCAAACATGTCAAAAAACTTGGTGTCTTTCGGGATGAGTCGGACCAACGGGGAGCGCTCCTGATTGTTAACGGACGGTTAAAGTCAACCGGAAAATATCGCATGCGGGCTGCAGTCTGGTCAAACGCGCTGGGCCAAGGAGGCGCGCATCTGTTGAAAGAGACGGCGCGTGGATCGAATGACGTATCGTATGGTGAAAATGATGATAAGCAACAGAATAGCGACGATCGCAGAGGCCGCGATAGGATGCTGCGTCGCAAACCAGGTGAGCGATACGGCGAGCGCGTCTTCACCAAAACTTAACGCCATGTTCGAGACCGGTTCAGGCGATGGAGTGACCGCTGCGCGAACTGCGGTCTTGCCTCCGTGAGCAGCAAGAGCGATGGCTGCGCCGAGTAATCCGGCACCGAGCTGCGCCGTGGGAGAGAGGCTCTGCGTGGCTCCATAAGAAAGAAATGCTGCTACGGGAATACGAACGAATGTCTGCAGAGCGTTCCAGGCGAGGTCGAGCGCGGGAATTTTGTCGAGGATAAATTCCAGAGCAAACAAGACAGCGCAGATGAGAATTACTGGCCAAGATCCGATGAGATGCAATGCTGGCGGAAGTTGAAACAAATGTGTATGCGATAGAAGACCGAGCGTAGCGACGGTGGCGTAGACGTTCAAGCCAGAAGCAAAGCTTGCACCAACGACGATGGGAAGGATGTCTTGTTGCGCGAGGGTAAAAGTGGGCAGCACTGCCCAAAGAGAAAAGCCGCCAAAAAGGCGGCTTTTGCTCACACTTAGAAATTCGAAACTACAAGGTACTCTCAATTTCAAAACCCCAAGCTTCGAGCAATGGTTCTGGAATATATTTGCTGTTTTTATTGCGACGAGCCCACTCCCGCAAACGAGTAGACCGGATGTATTGATCAGGTGTCAGCTTAAATTCCTTGACTGCCTGCTCAAAAGAAGTGACAACGGGGATAATGGGCCCGATGGGCTCAGGTTTTCCCCAATTTGGATTACCGCGTCGCCTTGCCATAGTAGGTTTCGCCCTGCCTTTGGATAGAAAAGTGCGTACTCTTTACGTGCCTTTATGAACTACTAACTTGGATTCCTTAAAGCTACCTTTGGTTTCAAAGCTTGCCTTGAAAAACCTGCACTTGCCTGCGCACAGCGGGAGCCGATAGGTGTCTGAAAAACCATTCATTATAAAGCGCTTTTAGGCCATTTGCAATGGCATTTCGTCCCAGATTCGCCATTTTTCCTCAACTTTTTCAGGTTCTCTGTCTAACCGAAACAACAGCTTGAGTATACGGGATCTCTTAATCCGCCTCTCTTTACTTACCTCTTGCAATCACCATAAGCTGCGATACCGCAGTACAAATTAAAATATCCTTAGAATCGAACACCTTAGCCTCACAAAATAGAACGCTCTTCCCTGCCTTTATGCACCGGCCGACGGCCCTGAATCGCCCCTCGATCAGCGGTTTTAGATAAGACACCTGCAGGTTGATGGTCGTCGCATAATTCGCGGGATAGACTTTTGCAATCGCTGCCACGGCGCAAGCTGAGTCTGCCATCGACGCCAACACTCCACCGTGCACCACTCCGTTTTGCATATGTCTCTGCCCAACCTCTGCTTCAAACACGGCGTGCCCTGGTTCGGCTTCCACCAACTTCAGTCCCAGCGTTTCCCAATATGGAATTCCTTCGACAAGAAATTCCCGTAGCTCATCCATCGCAATCTCCCTCCTCACTCACCCCGCTTATCGAATTCAATTCACGCGCCGTTCAAACGCAAACAGCTTCAGCCCCTCGTTATTTAGACTCACAGCCCGCAAAATCCGCTCAGCGTTAATCGGGCAAAAACTGACCGAAAACCCACGAATGGGCGACGCGAAAAATAAATCGCGAGCTCCTCAAAGTCAACCAGACCAACTTCTTTAGTATGATGGAGTGCCGAGTTATTATGACCACTCGCGTTTAGGAGGGAAAGCAATGAAGTTCGTGGCGCGTGCTGTTGCATTCATAGTTCTGGGGGTCCTTTTTGTTACTTCAGCTTTTGCCGACGATGCTGCAAAAGCCTCATCTAGTTTCATCACTTCGGAGAACAGTGCCCCAAATGCCGCCACTGACTCCACATCTTATCTGGCGCCTGTCATTCCCATGGCGCTTCCGCAGGCTCCAGCCAGTAAGCCGGCGGCAACAAACAGTAGTGATCCATATCCTGTTGTCGATCTGTTCGTCGGATATTCTTATGTGCGCTTCAACACCGACACAACCGTTGACGAACACTTCCACTGGCATGGAATCACCGGTGCGCTTGCCGGCAATGTGAATCGCTGGTTCAGCGTCGTCGGCGATATCAGTGCTTATCGCATCAAAAAGCTGCCTGGAGGAATCACCGGCAGTTCTTATCTATATTTATTTGGTCCGCAATTTTCGCATCGTGGTCAGCGTTGGACTCCCTTCGCCCATGCTCTCTTTGGCGCCGCGCGCCTGGCTGACATCCAGGTCACCACGCTTCCCAGCGCATCCGCATTCTTTAATCGATCGTTTTCAGAAAACGCCTTTGCTACCGCACTGGGCGGCGGTGTTGATCTGAACTTCAATAAGCATGTTGCCTGGCGCGTGATCCAGGCTGAGTATCTGCTCACCAAATTTAATGACGGCTTTAATAACAGTCAGAACAACATCCGCGCTTCAACCGGATTAGTTCTCCACTTCGGCGGCAATGCTCCTCCGCCACCTCCCAACCATGCTCCCACAGTTACCGTCACCGCCGATCCTCCAAAAGTTTTTGCCGGATCGAATGACAGCATAGCTCTTAAGGCGCAAGCAGCAGACGCGGATAATGACAATCTCACTTACAAGTGGACCGCTACCGGCGGCACCATTGAAGGTGACGGCCCGAATGTTCGCTGGAATTCAAACGGCTTAGCAGAAGGTTCTTACACTGCCACGGTAACCGTGGATGACGGTCGCGGTGGAACAGCCAGCGCCAGCGCTGAGATGAGAGTTGAGCCCAAGCCGAACACACCGCCGGTCATCAGCAGTTGCACTGCGAATCCTGCCACCATCACCGTGGGCCAGCGTTCCAATATTGCTGTGAACGCCAGTGACGCGGATAATGACAAGCTGACATACAGCTATAAAGCCACCGGCGGCAATGTCTCCGGCGACGGACCAAACGCGCAGTTTGATGCCACCGGAGTTGCTCCGGGCAGTTACACCGTCACATGCCACGTCAGCGATGGCCGCGGCGGTGAAACCGATGCCACAACGCAGATAACTGTCCAGCCGGCAGCTCCTCCAAAAGAGCAGGTCCAGCTTGAGCAGCGTCTCTCTCTGCACAGCATTTACTTCGCAACCGCCAAGCCCACGGCAGTCAACCCGACCGGTGGACTGCTCTCCAGCCAGGAACGCACTCTTACTGCACTGGCCAAGGACTTCAAGAGCTATCTTGCCTTCAAGCCGGAAGCCCACCTCATCCTGCAAGGCCATGCTGATCCTCGCGGAGGCGAAGAGTACAACAAAGCACTCTCTGAACGCCGCGTGGCTCGCACCAAGGCATTCCTTGTGGAACAAGGCGTGGATGCCAATGCCATTGACACTCAGGGCCTGGGTGAAGAACAACCCATGACCGTTGACCAGGTCAAACAGGCTGTCGATCAGGAACAAGATCTCAGCGCGTCGCAGAAAGCCCAGCTCACACGCAACGCTCGTGTAGTGGCGCTGGCGCAAAGCCGACGCGTTGACGTAACCCTCAGCACCACGGGACAAACTTCCGTTCGCCAGTTCCCGTTCAACGCTGAAGATGCACTCAACCTTATCAACCCGCATGGCACCGGCACGGCAGCGGCCAAAAAGCCCGCACCGAAAAAAGGAACCTCAAAGACCGGCACAAAGAAAGCAGCACCCAAGCAGTAAAAGCTCGACGGGAATCTAGCCAGAATATTTTTTGCGGCAGGCTTATAAGGCCTGCCGCATTTTTTTGTTGCTTTATTGTTTGATTGAAAAACTAAAGCTATTCGTGACATGAACAGTATTCGACACGGGTAATATAGAAAAGATGTGGATCGCCTGTGACAGATGCCTTTTGCCGATAGGTGTAATCAGCGCAAATCTGTGGTAAGAACTCGGTTACCTTGCTCTTCTGATTTCCCGATGACGCGCGATTTCGGCGATGACCCGATCTTCCTTCGTGTCCTTTGTGGTGAATCGGTTTTGAGACACATGGATTTAAATCATCTGAATGTCTGTATTGTCGCCAGCATCATCGTAAAGGTCATAAAGAAGATTCGTGAGAACTCCAGACCAATTGTCAGGAGAAGCGCTTGCATAGCGGCCTTCCATCCCGCGCCCCCATACACCTGAGGCACAGCTTTCCAGAGATAAACAAAATAGATAACGGCTGAAGCAAATACCAGAGTCCAATTCTGCGTGAAGCCGTAATGCACGTAATAAAGCCAGTTAAAGCAGCCGTATAGAAGTGTGAATGAAAGCGCGTGGAGTGAAAAAATCACGTGTTCTACAAAATATCGGTGCCGGTTCAAGATCGCCAGGCATATGGCAAAGCAGAACACGTCACCAAGTTGGAAGAATGAAACGTCATGTTGCCAGTGCTCATTGAATTTATCCACCACTACATCTTTGCTGAGGTGTCTCTTCTCGGCAAAACGGTCGATTTTCCCATCTAACATCTTCCCTTGGGGACTGGCCGTAATAATCGTGTGTATGTCATATAGCGCCACGCCCGGTCGCGAATAAAGAAAAAAACTGATGGCAAAGATCACCAGGAACAGCCGCAGCGGCATAACATAGCGCAACCTGCGTCCCGCCAGATAATCCGCAGTCAACTTACCCGGATATAGCACCAGTGTCTTGAGCGTGCGGAAGATCTTGGAATCAAAATGCGTGAGCTCATGCAGACCATGATCAAGAAAATGCTTCAGCGTCAGATCATGAGCGCTGGGCACTTTCTCTCCGCACTGATGGCAGTATTTGCCGACAAGCGCCGTCTCGCATTCTGGACAGCTTTTTACCGTTACTTCATGCACTGCAGGCGCGCTCATTTGCGTCGGGGCCCCCATGCCGTGGAATGGTACTGTTGGCGGATTCTACCCCAACTCTCCGCAGCGTATAACAACTAAAATTGAGCACTTGACAAGGAATTTGTGGTAGGAGTCACGATAGTCAGATTCCTGAATAAGTGTTGATCAGTGCAAATCAGTGGGTAAGAATTGGTTCAATTTTGATCAGGTTTGACAGGTTTTGTCCGGGGTAAGGTTTTGCTTTTCAATTTCCACTTTTGGCATTTCGGCGATTTGGCAATCTTTTCCGATTTCCCGATGACGCGCGATGTCCCGATGACCCGATCTCTTCCTGCCCGCTTTTCACCATCCAGACTGAGCCTGCCCCGTTGTTCTGCGAGCTTCCTCCTGAAGCCGCTGGATATCTTGATATAAGGAATCGGCATTATCAATGTCATAGAACGTGGGAAATCGAGGCGTTTGATTATTGCTACGCTTGGTAAATTGAAAATCGCCTGCCACAGGGCCGCCAAAGCTGATGGAACCATTGCCATCGCCGCGCACTCTTCGATCAATAACACTCACCGTAGCTAAAGACGCGCTCGATACCTCGCGACTGTTGGTGAGCCCATATTCCACGATCAAGGCGCGTCGATTGGTCAACGCATAATATGTGCGGTTTTTCTTCCATCGCCTGTAGATAAACCTGCCCCAGATCAAATATTGGCCAACCAAGACAAATGGCGTCCCCCAGATGACGGCGAACAGTTGAAAAGGATGGTTCGGTTTGTTTGACCAGTTTAATAAGCCTGACGCTATCAGTAGCCAGAAGATGGCAAAGCCTCCCCACATCAAGCTGAAAGGGATCGCGAACCAATCTTCGCGATGCAAAATAACTGACGGATTGGGCTGGCCGGACCATACAATGGACTCTCCAGGCACTAGCTCAGCGGTGAATGTTTCCAATGGCACAGGGGTTGTCATGGGCTATGAATTTTAGCATTTTCGAAAATTGGGCTTACATCGCGCATAAAAGCATTTCTCAATGATTTTATGAACGCGGCCCACATGCCGCTGAACGTCGCCTGAGCTTCGGTATATATGTACCTATAGAGTTTTACTCAGATGAAAACAAAGTTGGGTTGCTTCTAGCCAAGTCTAACGATCCTCAGCATTTCTGCCGATGTTAATAAACGCATGGATCCTTCAGTTCGTAGTATCGCGGCGCCTAATCCACCGGGGCAGGAGATTGCGCTGAAGGCTCGCCTGCAAAAGCAGGCAGACACAGATTTGCTCGCTAGTCTGGTGCGTGGCATTTTTGCCTACCCCGTTCTCATCATTGCCCTGGCAACCACTACCAGCTTTGCCGCTCAGCACGGCGCCTTGTTCTGGACTTGCACCATTGCACTTACCCTGGCCTTGTCGTTTCGCGCGGTGCTGGCCATACTGTGCCGGCGCATTTATGTCTTCAACACCTGGCTTATGCGATGGCCACTGGCCGCCTCTGTATGGCTATGCTCCGGAGTTTGCGGCCTGCTCTACGTCTGCTGTATTCATTTTTATGGCTTTGATAGCTGGACCTTCACCATGGTGATGATCTGGATGGTGGGAATCGCCTCCGGTTCCACCATCTCCTTCACGCCGAATTTTCGTCTGCTGCTCTTCCACATTTTTTTGATGTTTGGCCCTGCTGCTTTGATCAGCCTCTATCTGGGAGGCAAGAAAGGCTATGGCATCGCCTTTGCCACTTCCGTATTGTGTTCGTTCCTTCTCATGCAGGGACGCAACTTGCACAAGGTCTATTGGAAATGGCTGGACGAACGCGCACAGGAGACAGCACGTACAGCGGAGTTGGAAGTCGCCAAACAGGCTGCGGAGAGCGCCAGCATATCCAAGGGACAGTTCCTTGCCAACATGAGCCATGAAATTCGCACGCCCATGCACGGCATACTTGGCATGGCCAACTTGGCGATTGAGTCCACTTCGCCGCAGGAAGCACGCGAGTATATGCAGGTGCTTTCGCGATCGGCGGAGGGGCTCTTACATGTGTTGAATGACATTCTGGATTTCTCCAAAATTGAAGCTGGCAAGCTCTCGCTGGAAACAGTTCCCTTCTCCCTGCGCAGAGTCGTATCGGACACCAAGGACATTCTTACGCCGCAAGCCAAAGCCAAAAGAATTGCGCTTGATTTCACCGTAGCGCCGGAGATCCACGACCAGTTCATAGGCGATCCCGCACGCCTTCGTCAGGTTCTGGTCAACCTGCTTGGCAACGCCGTGAAATTTACCTCTGTGGGATCAGTAATGCTGACCGTTACTAAAAACGAATCGCAAAGTGCCGGCCAGGAAACGCTCACCTTCCGCGTTACCGACACGGGCATCGGCATTCCCAGGGAGCAGCAGGAACTGATCTTCGCTCCGTTCGCTCAGGCTGATTCCAGCGTTACCAGGAACTTTGGTGGCACCGGCCTTGGGCTTTCCATCTGCTGCCAGCTCATCGAGATGATGGGCGGCAAGCTTGGCGTGGAGAGCACGCCGCAAGTTGGCAGTACCTTCTATTTCTCAAGTTCCTTTACCCCTGCCGATGACAAAAATCAAACCGCTGCTTCATTCAGTGACGTTGAGCCCATGCCGCAACTGCGAATCATGGTGGCGGAAGACAATGTTGTGAGTCAGAAGCTGGCAGCCCGGCTGCTAACGCGGGCTGGTCACAAATTGAAACTTGTCGCCACTGGCAAAGAAGCGTTGCGGGCCTGGGAAGAAGAGGACTTTGACGTGATTCTGATGGATAACCAGATGCCTGAGATGGATGGCACCGAAGCTGTCCGCATCATCCGCCAGCGTGAAATCGAAACCGGACGCACGCGCACGCATATTGTTGCCTGCTCTGCCAGCGCCATGGCCGGCGATCGCGAACGCTTTCTCGCCTCCGGCATGGACAGCTATCTTGGCAAGCCCTTCCACGCAGAAGAGCTTTACGCCGCCATCCGCGACGCTGCTAGCCAGCCCGTCATATAAGCCTGTTCTAGCTGGCTGGACTTGAATCTCTCCAGCACTCTTTCTCATCCAATCCATTGACGGATTTCTACCATCTGCTAAGGTAGAGACTGCTCTTTGACAATCAGGACTTGGCACAAGTTCTTTTCCGTATCAAAAATGGGGGCGTCACGGCTTCGACGGAAATGCTTGCGGCCAGGAGGCATACCGGGGCGCATTCCCCCGTAAGTGGTGCAAAAACAATAATTGCCAACTCTAACCAGTTTGCATACGCTGCTTAATTAAATAAGTAGCCGCTCTCCGCAGCTTCGCCTATGGGCTGTGAAAGGGCGTCACACAGTAGGCTCATCTGTTGGCCCTACGTCCGGGGGCCTCCGGAAAAATTCACGGGCTAGCATTTTGCGTTTCTTGTCCGTTCTAAGCGCAAAACGCGAATCTGGCGGGGTAACTCCCGTTGGGTGAACTGGACTAAGTATGTAGGCTCTTGACCAGTGACGTTTTCGGACGTGGGTTCAACTCCCACCGCCTCCACCAACATAAAATTACACATAACCATCGTAAAGAGTTATAGAATCTCGCCCAAGGTCTGGAGGCCACTAGACCGGGACTAAAAGGAAAACCACGCGACAAAGGAAGCCTTTCCGCTTCCCGGCATATCGGGATGAGATTCTCGATTATCGCCCCAGCGTGCTATCTCGAGTTGCGGCAGTGTTTTGGGTGTTGCAACTCCCGAAGGTGGAACGTGATGATTTCGATACGAACTCAGCACTGTACCGGCTGGCCTACGGTTCGGTGTCACTCTTCAGGCGCGATTATGCGGCTCTTCATGGCCGTTTCCCTTTTCGCGCTATTGCCCCGCCTGGTTGCACAATCTCAGCCTGAAAACCCGAGCGCAACCCCCATCGCGCTTGCTCCAAGCCATCCGATCACACGCACGATCAGCGGCAGTCAATCGCACCTCTACACCGTCTCATTACATGCTGGCGAGAGTGCGCTGATTACAGTGGAACAACGGGGTATCGATGTCTCGGTACGGATATTCGAGGGCGACACTCCATTCATCCAGGTAGACGACGAAGTGAAATCCACCGGCCCCGAGCGTGTAGCTCTTGTGGCTGAGGCCGCGACTTCCTACACCATCGCGGTGCAGCCGTCGCTGAAGACGGTTCCGGCGGGCGGCTACGAAATCAGCATGGGCGAACCGCGCGCTGCTGATGAACGCGATCGTGCCTGGTTTCAGGCGGAGAAACTCCGCACCCAAGCTGAACGGTATAGGCTGCTCAATAAACCCGAGGCTCTGGCGCCGGCAAAGAGTGCAGTCGAGTTCGCCGAGAAGGCAAAGGGTTCAGACGATGTCTACACTGCATTAGTAACGGCAGAGCTCGGTCGTATTTATCACGGCCAGAGTGACGACGAGCAGGCGATTCCGACGCTCCAGCGGGCGTTGAATGTTCTGCAAGCCAAACTGGGCCCCGCAGATCCCGCAGTCGGTTTCTATCAAGGCCGCCTCGGCGCCGTCTATGTCTACACGGACGACCACGCTAAGGCAGACCGGCTTCTGAACGAAGCGTTGGAAATTGAAGAGAAGGCCCTTGGGCCGGATCATTTGTGGATCGCCACGACGTTGCGCGACTTGACAGTATTACACTGGGTCCGGAAAGACTACGCGCAAGCAGAAAAGTACGGCCGGCGTGCACTGGAGATTTTCAACAAGGCCGTTGCGCCAGATCCATTTGATGTGGCCGACATCCTCAACCTGCTGGGCGCGCTGCGCAAAATGCAAAATGACTCCGCGGGCGCTGAACAGTACTATAAACAGGCGCTCGCCATCATGGAGAAGGCCCTCGGGCCTGACAGCCCGGAACTGACTTGGATACTGAATAACCTCGGTGTCGTAGCGCGAGAAAACAAGGACTACAGCACCGCCCGGCAGTATTACGAGCGCGCCCTGGCGCTGAAAGAGAAACAATTTGGTCCCGATAGTGCGGAGAGCGCTATCATCCGCACGAACATTGCCAACATTTACCGGGCGCAAGGTAACTATCAGAAAGCGCTTGAGCTGCACCTCAGTGCCTTGAAAGTCTTTGAGCAGGTATCCTCGCTATCAAACCAGGAAAGAACGCTGGCGAACATCGCCCTGGATCAGGCTGTCAGCGGCGATCTAGCGAAGGCCATCGAATCTGAAACACGCATGGAAGCCGTCAACGAAGAGGAGATAACCCTGAACCTGGCCATCGGCTCAGAGCGGGAGAAGCTAGCTTACCTCCAGGGCGCAACCGAGCGGACGAACCGGACAATTTCCCTTCAGTTGCAGTACGCACCGCAGGATCCCGCGGCCGCCCGTACTGCAGCGCTCGTGATCTTGCAGCGGAAAGGGCGCGTGCTTGATGCCATGGCAAACACGCTGCACGCCCTCAGGCAGCGTGCCAACCCGCAGGACCAGAAACTGCTCGATGATCTCAACCAGACCACCGGGGAAATAGCGCGCCTCGCCCTGAACGGCCCCGAGAAACTGACGCCGGATGTTTATCATCAAAAGCTGAGCGAACTCGCCGAGCGTAAAGAGAAGCTGGAATCTAAGATCAGTCAGAGTAACGCGGAATTTCGCGCCGACACGCGCAAGGTCTCGTTGGAAGCGGTGCAGACCGCAGTCCCGCAACAGGCAGCACTTCTTGAGTTCGCAACTTACCGTCCCTTCGATGTTCGGGGGCTGACCGATGCTAAGCAATTCGGCGCGCCTCGCTACGCTGTTTACCTCATCCGGCATGACGGCCCGCCTCTGGGCTTTGATTTAGGCGAGGCTTCCGTCATCGATGCTCAAATCCTCAACTTTCGTAAAGCACTGCGAGACCCGGCGCGCAGTGACGTGAAGCAAATCGGCGAGAAATTGTACGGCATTCTCATGAAGCCGCTGGGGTCGCAGCTCGGTCAGACTCACAACCTTCTGATTTCACCCGATGGCCAGCTCGATCTCATACCTTTTGAAGCGCTGCGAGATTCGCAAGGCCGCTTCCTTGTCGAGCGGTACTCGATCAGCTACTTGAGTTCCGGCCGGGATTTATTGCGCATGGAGGTACCGCGCACCAGTCGCAGTGAGCCCGTCATTATCGCTGATCCGGCTTTCAGTACTCGTCTGGCTGACGCCGTAAGCGGACATTCCGTGTCGACTTCGCTGACAAGGGGACCGACAGATGCCGAAACTGCAGCATTAAAGGGACTGTACTTTACCCCTCTCCCCGGAACGCGCGCTGAAGCGTACTCAATTCGTCAGTTGTTCCCAAACGCACTCGTTCTCGCTGGCCCGCGAGCCACCAAGGCCGCCGTTGAACAGGTCAGCGCGCCCAGCATCCTTCATATCGCGACCCACGGATTCTTTCTAGGCACATCAGCAGACAACGCCGCAACAAACGGTGGCCCTGTGGACGGAGCATCCGCCGAAAATCCCCTGCTGCGCAGTGGACTGGCGTTCAGAGGCGCCAACATTCACTCTCCTGATGGCGAAGTGGGGATTCTTATAGCCTTGGAAGCTTCAACGCTGAATCTTTGGGGCACCAAGCTGGTCACGCTTTCCGCCTGCGATACCGGCTTGGGCGAGGTGCAGAACGGCGAAGGGGTCTATGGCCTGCGCCGCGCGTTTTTCCTCGCCGGTGCAGAATCGATGGTCATGAGCCTATGGCCTGTAAGTGACTATGAAACGCGTAGCATGATGACGTCTTATTACAAAGAACTGCGCCGCGGTGCCGGCCGTGCCAACGGTTTGCGCGCAGTCCAACTTGCTACCATACATCGTAAAGGCAAAGAGCATCCATATTACTGGGCTAGCTTCATCCTCGCAGGCGAATGGGCCAACCTTGCGGGCAGCCGTCCTGTCCAAAGTGGATCATCTATTGATCGCATGAAATGAAGATTAGTGGAGTACTACTGAATGCAATCGAAGTACAACGAGCCTATGACGACAGGTGAGATAATTTCAGAAACCGCTATCTTTCGCCGCTTGCCCGCTTAGGCCGCCTGGCCACTCTCACCCTGCCGCTCGTTTGACCTCCGCAGAAAAATCGATCTCCTCCATCGGACTCAAGCCCTGAAACAGTTGCTCCACGCGGCATTTCCACGGTCTCAAGCACCTCGCCCGTGCGGGGATCGACGCGGCGCAATTCACTCTCCTCATTTTCCAATGTCGCGTGCCAGAGTTCGCCATCTACCCACGTCACGCCGGTAACAAAGCGGTTGGACTCAATGGTCCTGAGAATTGCGCCTGAGTCAGGATCGATCTGATGGATCTTCCTGTTCCGATACTCTCCCACCCAAAGCGTTCCTTCTGCCCACGCCAGCCCGGAGTCGCCGCCACCGCCGGGCGCGGGGATACTGGCAAGCACTCGGCCACTCTCCGGATCGATCTTCTGAATGCGATTCTCTGCAATTTGAAAAAGATGTTTTCCATCGAACGCGGTCCCTGCATGCGCGGCAACATCGATTGAACGCTGCATCTTCCCTGTCGAAGGATCGAAAGCGTTGAGCTTGTCACCTGAAGCAAACCAGACGTGCTGCCCGTCATAGCTGACGCCATGCACTCTGTCAGCGCCCGGGAATGGGCCATACTCGCGGACGATTTCGGCGTTGGATCGTTTCATGCTTCCATCCTAGTCGACTGGCAGCGGAGCTGGGAGTAACAAGATTGTCGTGAATCCCGGCACTGGCGGCGTGATCCAGCGGCGAGAACGTGCCCGGCCAAACGACTGCACTTTACCTTCTGCCGCAAGCGAATCGAGCGCCCGCTGGACTGACCGCTGGCTCATACCGAGCGCAAGCGCCAGGGCTGAACTTGACCACGCCTCACCATCCGCTAGGAACGCCAGCACATCACCATGCTCCTCTTCTACGGGACGCGCCAGTACAATGACCTCTTGTCCACCTCGTGGAACGAATGCGAAGCCTCGCTTCGTCGCGCTGATCCCAACCACCCTGCGAAGCATCTTGCGAAGCCGGCCTATTTCCACGCGCAAACGTGCGCGATGCGATTCGTCCATGAACCTTGCTCCGAATGCCCGCGCCAGGAGCACATCTCGTGGCACGTCTCCGGGCCACGCTTCACCTAGCGCTCGCGCAAGGGCAAACAGCACCGGACGTCTTGCCAGTGAAACCACGCTGGCCGCATGACGTATGAGATTGCGGCATGCATCCACGACGATCGCCTTGGACGCCAGCAGCGTTTCAACATCATCCAGCAGCAGTAGACTTTCTTCACCACACGCAATCAGGCGCGCTGCTGGAGTATTCAGGACGCGGGATGCGCTTTCAACTTCCGCCATTAGCGCTGGGATACCAGCCTGATGCGCGGCACGTTCGGCTCGAGCCAGCGCAGCGCGAGCTTCCTTCGTTCGCAGGCGGCGCATTGCAATTCCCGCAACCACAAGCTCATGGAAAGTCCTGGATGCCGGCGGAAAAAGACTCGAATCGAGATCAGCAAGCATTTTCTCCGCCTCGTCGAGGTGTCCAATCAGCAGGAGCCGCCGGACCTCAAGATAGCGGGCAAACCCCGCGTTCAATCGATCGCCGTGCTTTTCCAGGGTCAGCCGTGCAGCATCAAGCTGTTTCGCGGACCAGCCCAGATTACGCAAGGCAAGCGCGATTTCGGTCTCCGCTACCGTGCATCTCGCGCAGGCTACAGGTTCTTTCGCACCGAAGGCGCGCGCAGCGCGCCTCAGCAGCTCTTTCGCTCTTGCAAAATCGCCAAGCTGCGCCATTGCGATGCCGCGAAGCGCAAGCGCCGGCGCATCGTCGCGCAACGCGACTCTATTCAATGCTCCAATGGGATTACCCGCTGTGAGTGCCCGGCCTGCAGCTGTAATCAGAGAGTCCATTCGAATCCCGACACACTTGTCACTCTCACTTCTTCCATGTCCCGCGCTAAAAATAGCGTATGGCAATTAAACACCAGGACACAGCAACAAAGGAATGAGAGCAGTCAGCCAAAATGCTCATAGCTGGAGAAAGACAAAATGCAGAATGAAGTCAGGAGGAACATATGTGCCCAGCATGCATTGAAAGCACAGTCGTCATCGTCGCCGGAGCCGCATCCACAGGAGGAATTCTGGCCGTGTGCGTCGACAAGTTCAGAAAACTTTTCAGAAACGAGTGATCTCAGTCTGTTTCAGAAACAAAGGAGAAATAATATGCCAATAAGCAAAGAAAGAGAGACACAGCACCAGAAAGGACATACCGCAATGAAGACACCACCGATAGTGTCACAGCAGGAGTGGGAGGCTGCGCAGCAGCAACTCCTTGTGAAAGAAAAAGCCTTCACTCGCTCACGCGATGCGCTTGCTGCCGAACGCCGGCGGATGCCGTGGATGGCAGTGGAGAAAAAATACGAGTTCGACGGGCCCAATGGTAAGGTTAGTTTGCTCGACCTGTTTGAAGGCCGTCGGCAATTGATCGTCTATCGCGCTTTCTTCGAGCCCGGAGTGTTTGGCTGGCCGGAGCATGCCTGCCGCGGCTGCTCTCTTGGCGCCGATCAGGTTGCCCACCTGTCCCATCTGAATGCACGCGATACCACCCTCGTCTATGCCTCACGTGCCCCGCAGGCGGATATCGCGCGATTGAAAACGCGCATGGCCTGGGAGATACCTTGGTACACCATGACTGACAGTTTCGATGTGGACTTTGGCGTCGATCAATGGCATGGCCACAATGTGTTCTTTCGCGATGGCGAGCGCGTGTTCCGCACCTATTTCATCAATAATCGTGGCGATGAGGCGATGGGAACTACCTGGAGCTATCTTGACATCACGCCGCTCGGTCGTCAGGAGACTTGGGAGGACTCACCAGAAGGTTATCCTCAGACCCCACCGTACAAATGGTGGAACTGGCATGACAACTATGACGCCGAAGCATCGCCTCACCCGATGTGGGTCGATATATTAACCGACCCGCAAGGAGCCGCCGTCAGAAGGCGCGAGGCGGAAGAAAAAGGATGTGCTTGCTCGTGAGCGCAGGCGCGGGCTTGGAACGTTATTTTGTCGTCCGAGCCCGCGTATGCAGCACTAGAGACACTTTCTAGAGAGCGTATCTCTGAAGCACTTCGCCAGGCAGTCGAACCACTCTCGATCCGGCTTTTACCGGCATGGGGACAAATGTTGAAACATCCACCGGCTTCACGCGTTCCTCGCGAACAAGACCGGCGTCAACACGGCCTGAATGCATCTTTAGCTTCAACGTGCGTTCCAGCTTCGCCAGGTCGGAGCGCTCTGCTCTGGAAAAGAACGTCGCGGCTGTGCCGGTTGTGCCTGCTCGCCCTGTTCGTCCTACACGATGAATAAAGTCTTCAGGAATGGGCGGCAGGTCGTAGTTGATGACCTGGGCAATTTCATCCACATGGATGCCCCGTGAAGCAATGTCGGTAGCAACCAGCACCCGCAATTTTCCTTGCTGGAAATCTTTCAGGGCGCTATTTCTTTGCGACTGGCTGCGGTTTCCATGAAGCACGCCAACGTTGATTCCGTCCCGCTTTAATTTATCCGCCAGCCGGTCTGTGGCTCTTTTGGTGCGAACAAACACAAGCGCTCGTCCATCCTGATCGCGCAGCAGACGTTTGAGCATGGCGACCTTCTGGTCAGCTTCTACTTCGTAGGCTGTCAGATGTACAGATTCCGAGGCCCTCTGTGTTGAACCGAACGAAAGCCGGATCGGTTCGCGAACATAATCTTGAATCAGGTGTGCGACTGAATGGTCCAGGGTCGCGGAAAAGCACAGCGTCTGGCGCGACCTGGGGACCTGGCCAACGATTCTGCGGATCGCGGGAATGAATCCCATGTCCAGCATTCTGTCCACTTCGTCAAGAACCAGAGTTTTAATGTTCTCAAGCGAGACAAGCTTTCGGTCCAACAGGTCCTCAAGCCTTCCGGGAGTGGCGATGATCAGCCTTGATCCGTTGCGTACAGCCTGTATTTGGGCGCGCTCTGATGTGCCGCCGATGATTAGCGCCGGACGAGGCAGCTTTTTGCCCCGCAGCTGCTCATATTGTTCGCCGATCTGCAATGCCAGTTCGCGCGTTGGAGCCAGAACCAGCGCTTCTGCGCGGGTTCCCTTCTGGCTAAGCATCTTGTCCATGAGTGGCAACAGAAAAGCCAGCGTCTTGCCTGTTCCCGTTTGTGCGGTGGCGACGACGTCTTTGCCAGCCAAGGCATGAGGAATGGCAGCAGCCTGGATTTCGGTTGGGGTGATAAATTCGGACGCGCGTAGGCGATCCTGTAGATAAGGAGATATTGGTAGTTCAGTAAATGTGAACAAAAAGGTTTGTTTTTCCTGATCGGCGGCGGGTGATGGAAGGACGCTCAATTAGGCATCCAGGCAAGACTGATCTCATACCGATAATTTCAATTTTTGCCGTAGATCACTGGAGGTAATAAAAGTGTGAATTCCAAGACCAGATCTCAATCAAAAGAACCCTGCAACCGGGAACCTAAAGCAACTCCAGTATACACCAAAAGAGAGTTTGGCTCATGATTTTAGCCAACTGATCAACCCGGGGGTATTACTGGAGTAATCATTTATCAGGTTTTATTGCCTTTTTGCCTGCATTTTGCTGGCTCAGCAAAATCTTGACATTGTCTTAACACCAGCGTAGCGTCAGGGGTAGAGCGAGTGCTCCCCACTTACTTTTCAGGTCCTCTGGACTAAGTCAGACCATCTGAGTTTTCCAACCTTAGTCGTGTCCTCCACGCAAGATGGTTCAGCATGGTCAAAGGAGACAATATGCGATCTGAATATGTATTTGCTGCGGTGAAAGAGATAGAAAACCGCTTCATGCTTTGCCGGGTGGTATCGGTTTCCGCACGCCGCCTGCATATAGATTCAACTCGGTCCTCTGACACCATCAACAAGTCACTGAACTTGGTTGCCGCGGGCAACTCAACTAAGTCTGACTCGTCCGTTGCACATGCTCTCATCGCGGAGCCACTTCCGGCGTCTGTCATGTCCGTACCCGGTCATTTTGCTGAGAAACAATCACTTCCTCAAGCCTGAGAGAGCGTATAAGCTTTACCTCGGCCATTAAACTGAACATCGCTGAAGGAAAAAGGGGGCTATGGCAGCAAACAATCAAGCCGTGAAAGCAGAAGCCCCGAAAGAAGACGGGCGTAGTGCGGTATTTACCGCCTTGCGGGCTGTTCTCAGAATTTATCAGGATGACTTTCTCGTTAAAGCCGACAAACCAGACCATTTGAGCCTTGAGACGCGCTCCCCCAGCCTCAACGGGCGCCGGCTGTTCTTTGCCGCGGCCAAAATGAAGAAGAACTACGTCAGCTATTACCTCCCGGTGCTGTACATGTTTCCTGAGCTGGCAACCCGCATATCTCCGGAGTTACGAAGAAGCTTAAACGGACAATCTTGTTTTAACTTCACCGCGGTAGATCAGAACTGCCTCGCCGAGCTGGAAAAACTGACCCATGCCGGCTTCCTGATCTTGAAAGATCAGGCGCTGCTGTAAAAGGTTGCAAGACTGGTCAATCGAACGTACTGTGCCCGATGCCCAGGTTCATTTCCAGGGCTGTGAGCTTACATCCTGTAGAATAAGGTATGGTTACTAATATGGACTCAAAGATCGAATTGCTCAACAAGACCGCCGACTTTTATCGCCGCTCACTGGCGGATTATCCGCAATTCGTGCGTACAGAACGCAAACCACGCACAAAGAAACAGCTCGAGCAAAGGCTGCAGATGATTCTTAAAGAGATTGACACTCTGCAACTCAAACCGGCTTCTTAAGCAAGCGTATTCATTTCCTCTGATCGATAGCTTGCAGCAATGGATTTCTGTGCAGATGACGCCCCCTGCGGCGCAAAATCCAGTCGGTAAGCCTTCTCTTCACTCCCCTCGGAGAAAGGTATTTCTTGGCGCACAATACTTACGACCCACAACGCGACTCGCTCGACCCAGGTCCAGACGGCCCGTATCTACGTGAAATTGAAAGCAGTGCCCTGCTGGATAAGGATGACGAGTCCGAGAGCGACCTTGGCGATCTCGTGGAAAACGAAGGAATTGAGATTTCCCCTGAAGGCATGCTTCCATCAGAACGCAGGCGTTTTTTTGATGCGGACCACGCTGACTCTGAAGATGTGGATATGGGTGCCACGCCGGAACCGCTCGACAAGACAAATGATCCAGTCCGACTCTATCTGCGAGAAATGGGAACCGTGCCACTGCTTACCCGGCAGGGCGAAATCGACATTGCCAAGAAATTTGAACGCGGGCACCTGCGTGCTCTCAAAGCGATTTCGCGCTCTCCACTCGCCATCCGTGAGGTGATCACTCTCGGCACCGATCTGGAAAAGGGTCTCCGGTCCATCAAAGAAGTTGTTGTCTTTGACGAAGAAGATGTTACCGACGAAATTGTTGCCGTACGGCTGCAAGCTACCGTGGCTCTGATCGAGCTCCTGGTTATCCATCATCGCAAAGTGCACGGGTTGGAAGAAAAACTCAAAGGTGTAAGCCGGGCAAAAAATCCGAAGTTGCATCGGAGATATCGGTGGCGCATGGCCCGCCACAAAGTGACGGTATCCCGACTGGTGCGCAGCCTGAAATATACGCAGCCTGAACGCAAGCGGCTGCTCGACAAAGTGACCAGTATTACTGAAACCATGCGCGCGCTGGACCGCCAGATACACACTCTGGAAAAGAAGCAGCAGAGCACCCGGAATCAGGCATTGCGAACAGACTATGAACGGGCGCAAAAGGAATGCTCCAGTAACCTGAAAAGACTCGAACAAGAAGCAGGCACGGGCTTTCAGGAGTTGCGCCGCACGCAGCATGAGATCGTCCAGGGAAATGTGCAGGCGGAATATGCCAAGCGTGAACTGGTGGAAGCCAACCTCCGCCTTGTGGTTTCGATCGTAAAAAAATACAACAACCGCGGCCTGCAGTTTCTGGACCTGATCCAGGAAGGCAATATGGGCTTGATGAAAGCTGTGGACAAGTTTGATTATCACCGGGGCTACAAATTCTCAACGTATGCCACATGGTGGATCCGTCAGGCTGTTACCAGGGCGATAGCGGATCAGGCGCGCACCATCCGTGTTCCCGTGCACATGATTGAAGTCATCAATAAGTTGCTCCGTGCCACGCGCCAGCTGGTCCAGGAGCTTGGCCACGAACCGAGTGTTGAAGAGATCGCGCAGCGTATGGATATGCCGGCAGCGAAAATCCGCCGTGCTCAGAAAATCGCTCAGCAACCGGTCTCGCTGGAGACGCCGGTCGGCGAAGACGAGGGCTCCAAGCTGATTGACTATATTCATGACACCAAGGGTGTTTCTCCCACCGAGGCGATGATCAAGATAAACCTGCAGGAGAAAACAGCTGAGGTTTTGCGCACGCTTAACCCGCGCGAAGAGAAGATTATCAAAATGCGTTTTGGTCTTGAGGACGGCTCAGAACACACGCTGGAAGAAGTGGGGCAGACTTTTCAGGTCACACGTGAGCGGATCCGCCAGATTGAGGGCAAAGCGTTGCGCAAGCTGCGTCATCCATCCCGATCACGCAGCCTCAGGGCTTTTGTGGATCGTGAAAATCAGTGAATTTACGCATACTGCGCCCAACGTCACGAGGTATTGCCCATGTCCGATAGCGTTAAAACCGGCACACTCATCATCGCAGACGGAATATCCCTGCCCGTAAACAGCATCAAGACACAATCCTTCTGCGCAGGCTGGAGGACCGTGAAAAACATAGAAGCAAGGGGCATGGATAAGCGCTTCAGCGAAATGGGCTGGTCGTGTTTTGAGAAAGCCTCACCCGCAACCGTAAACATGATGGGCATGGGCCATGCAGCCACGTTTCTCAAGGCGTTCCAGAAGTTGGCGCGCCAAGGCAAAACAGCCAGGTTCAATTGCCTGGAAATTACGGAGGCAGTGCATAAAACCTTTATGGGAGTATCTTTTGTGCATCTCGCTGCGCGTGCCAGGAATATCAAGCAGCGCCGGTGGTAATCAGCGGCTTCCTCTACATCGTGAGGCTTTGCTTCAAAGTCATCAAAATCATTGAAGCTCTACAGAATAGAGAAAAATTCCGTCCTGAACGACGCTGCCCCGGGCATCTTGTATGCGCCGGGGCAGTAATGTTGTTCTTGCGTGTTCTACAGTACTTTTACGTTCTCTGCCTGCCAGCCTTTTGCGCCTTTGACAACGGTGAATTCCACCGCCTGGCCTTCGGGCAAGCTGCGATATCCGCTGGACTGGATTGCTGAGAAATGCACAAACACGTCTCCATCGCCGCTGTTACGGCTGATAAATCCAAAACCTTTCGCGTCATTAAACCACTTCACGATTCCTTGTTCCATTGTATTTTCCTTTATTGTTTCTTTGTTATTCCGGTTGAGAAAGATTGACTGGCTTCTGTGAGGTGGGTTGTCGCTGTTCAGGCTGGACCGGCTCGCTAACCGCTGGTGAATCACACTTAACGGGAGATTTCATTATACACCCTGCAAGTCCACTTCTTCTGGATCGAGCACATGTCGCGATATAGCGTCGAAATGTGCGGTGCAGGCGCAATCTGAGAACTTTATAAGCTCAGATTAGGTAATTCTACGCTTCCGTGATGTTTCCGCTCCTGAATATGGTCCCAGACCAGCTTGTCTTGCAGCCAGGCAGCTTGCTTCTGAGCAAGCTGCACATCGCGAATGCCGTCATTATCGATCGTAAACCGTTGTCCGCATTGGCTGCAGACAACGGCTTCTATTTCGCCGTTCGTAACTTTTCGTAGCCGTCTTGCCATCCCGGACTTCACCAGCGTGGTTCCCTGCGCTGCCGTGGGCCGCGATCGCTACGCCCGCCGCCATCGCGGAACCCTCCACGCTGCGTCTGCGGTCTCGCTTCGTTCACGGTGAGTGCACGTCCGCCTGTTTCTTTGCCGTTCAGTGCTGCGATGGCCTTCTCCGCTTCGTCGTCATTTGTCATGGAGACGAAACCGAAGCCGCGGGCGCGTCCTGAATCTCTGTCTGTAGCGAGGCTTGCGCTCTCGACTGCGCCATAAGGTTCAAACAGTCCCTTGAGTTCGGATTCTGTCATTTGGAAAGAGCAATTGCCGACGTAAAGTTTTTTCACGTACGACTCCTTTTCATTGTTGTTAAATTGGGCTGTTCTCAGCAGAAATAGGCAGGATCGAAAGCAGAAGATGTCTATCCAAGTCGAGGCACAACTGGCTTACTGCATTGATACTACACCTAAAGAGGCGCTTATGCCTGGATAGCTTAGAAATCGTCGAAATTCAGGCCGTTTGGGGTGCCTGTGTCATCGTAGGTAATAACCGGATCTCCGGAAAGTGGAGATGCAACAGTGTCATCGCCTTCTTTTTGTTGCTGTTTGCGTTCGGCCCGGCGTTGTGCCTTCTCCGCCTGCTTCTCCTGGCGCGCGCGTTCTTTCTGTCGTTTGGCAAATGTTGTTCGAGAGGTTCCCGGCATTAGCACTCCTTAAGGGAAAATCGACGGAGAGAGCTAATCAGCCCCGTCTCCCCTATTGTACGTCATGTGCACCCTGAATTCAGAGCTGATACTTATTCGGCGGCCTGTAGAATAAACGAAAGGGCATAGAGGGCCCGAAGAGGAGATCCGAATGTCCATTTATGTTTTACGCCTGCGAGATGGCAATTGCGTCGTGACTCATGCCTCCAACGAAGCGCACGCCCGGAAAAATGTAGAGCCGCTCGGCGCAAGCGAGGTCGTAACTGTCCGGGAGCTGGATGCATTTGTTGCCCAGTTCGTCCTGAGCGATGAAGGTGAGCTTACTGCCACGTTGCTGGATAAGGGAACCGTAGCCGATCTGCATCACCATGAATATCCCATGCTTGGAACTGCAAATGCGCAATCTTACGCTGACTTTGGCGCCTCTGAAAAAGACAGCAAGACCGAAGCGGTTCGGTTTGGTTCGATTGCCAGACGTCACTCTCAGCAATGGGATGAGCGCGATCAACAAATCGTGCGCTACGCGGTAGAACAAGAGCGCACGCGGTTTGCCAACTGAAAAGCGCATTGCTTACAGTCTTATTGGCTCGCCTTCTGCACCGTTCCTGCTCGCTGATATCCTTCAGGAATTTCCATAACGGCCGGCTCAGGCTCAGCGCGGGTCACTCCCGTAACCGTCATGGTCACAGATCCTGTGAGCGGATCGTTATGCTTGATAACCATATTGATGCGCAGATCAGCTGAGTACCAGTATTCGTCCGTAACCTCAACCTGTTTTACATCGCCGTCTTTCTCTACCGGAATCGTCTGCGTTTCGCGGATCCCATGCACTGACACTCCATCCATCTCGCGGGTGCCGAGATCTTCTTCTTTGGCAAATTCATTTTGTGGACTGCTAGCCGTGGGTGAAGCATGATTAAAAACAGGGGGTTCGGTTTCCGGCGGACGATTAACCGCGCTTGAAGTGAAGGTCTTCTCGCGCGTATTAAGCATGGTTGAAATGCGCGTCTCCGGATTATACAAGTGAATGCTGATCACTTCTGGCGTCGCATTGCTCTCCGACGGCAGCAGCTGTCTGGCTTCGTTGTAGATGCGGCCGCGGCTATCACGATGAATTTCACGAATCGTGCGGAGGCTGACAACGGGACCGTGACGCTGGATCATAGTGCGCTCTACATGGATTGTCCCGCTGAATGGCGCGTTGGGAATAGGTGTAACAAAAATATCAAGGCGGGCTTGAGCTGCAGCGTGCGTCGCTGCAGTAGCTAAGACAAGGAGAACCAGCCAGCAACCAGTGGACACAGAAAGTCTCGTGCGCATCTGCACCCTCCATTGAGGTTCTTAGGTTCATAGGATAAGGCTGGTACACCGGCTTGGCAAGAGAAGCCAACGCTTCTTAACAGAAAAAACAAAATAAAAGACAGGTACCCCATGCCCTGTAAATCCCCTGGGCTTATATTCCAGAAACATCGGTTCTAGAAGCCCATCGTCTTGGCAATCGCCATATCTTCCTGGGCCCTCTGCTCCATCTGTGCTGCGGTCATGGATGAGTAATGCGCCGGCTTTCTGCGTCCGGTACCAACGTTTTCTATCAATCTGCTGCAGAAGCGGATAAGGAAATTGCGGCTCCGGGTGGAATTGCGTGCGCCAGCTGAAGTAAGTTCGTGAACTTTTGCGATCTGTGTTCCCGTGCTCATCGTTTTATCCCTCTCATTTAGGTAAGAAGGATCGGCCATTTTTATTTCATAAAAATTCTAGGGCTCGACTAAAATATGCAGCGTTTAAGAATCTACAAATTGACAGCCGATTCACGGCTTAAATCCACAGGACTATCTATGCGTGCTATGTCTGTGACTGGACTGCTTATCTCTTTATTCATGACTGGCTGCGCCGGAGCAGGCCGCCATCCTCAACAGCCGCCGCTCACGCCGGGAGCTCTTCTCTTCTCTAATTTCAATCCTGGTGACAAGGCCAACTACACATGGGGCGGCTGGAGAGTGGGTGGCGTGGGTCAGAACAAAAAAGAAGATGCTGCCGTGGAGGTTGGCTTCCTGTTTTCGCCCGATGTCAGTGGGCCATTAAGACGCATGGAAATGGTCATGCGACCGGAAAATAAGGCTTGCACTGTCCTTGGAACCATCAGGGCAGACAATCATGGTCCCGGTGAAGTGCTGGCGATGTTTTCATTCTTTGTGCCATCTGCAGCCTCAGAGGAACTGGTTTCCGTCAGCTTGCCGCAGTCACTCAGGATAGATCATGCAAAAAAATACTGGATTATCCTTGAGCCTAAAGATCGAGTAGAAGACAGCACGTTCTGGTATCGCCGTGAACATCAGCCTGAAACCATGATCGCCGTGCGCCACGCACAATCAGAGTCATGGCACATGAACGGCGCTTATGGAGCAATGCTGCGGATGTATGCCGAATAGGCTTCGGCATACATCCAAGCTAACTATTCATCCCGATCTGTGTATTCTTCCGGGACATCGTCTTCCAGAACTTCGCGGGTATGTACCTCGCCCTCATCGGCGTCCGGAGCATTTTCCACACCGCTCACGGCTTCAGCTTCCATGTACTGTCCTTCTTCCATCAACTCTTCCACGCTTTCAGAATCTACATATTCCCGGCGTGAAAGTCCCTGCGTATCACCTGACTGCCCGCCTGACTCGGGGCCGAGTCCGCGACGGCTGCTGAAGGCCATGGGGTTGGGGCTGCCGGGGCTCGAAACACTGCTCGTGGAGCGGGCCGGTTTACTCTTAGACGCACTCTTCTTAGGCGGACTCTTCTTCGCTGAAGCCTTTTTCTTGGCAACAGGCTTTCTGGCGGCAGCTTTCTGGGCAGCTTTTTTCTTAGGCGCTGCTTTCTTTGCTACCTGCTTTTTTCTAGCAGCAACTTTTTTCCTGGTGGTTGTTTTTTTCTTACTGGCAGATTTTTTGCGTGCTGGTTTTTTCCGGGCCATGCGGCAAGTCTATCAAACTTCTTTAATGCTTGGCGGGCTCGGGATCGTGCTTTTCGGCCACTTGCTCAGGCTTCTTTTCTCCGGCTTTAGGCTCCTCGCCTCCGTGCTTGCCTTCAGCCTTGGCACCTTCACCCTCAGCACCCGGCTTCTTTTCATCCTCTTCATCCGCATTTTTCATGATGTACTGTACGATCATTGAAATGCGTCGATTGGTAGAGTCCTCAGGGTGTTCCGGATCGCGCAGACGCTGGTCCGCATAGCCGCGCACCTGTGAGACCTGATCGGCGCGTATGCCGTTTTCCTGCAGGATTCGCCGCGCCGCGTTTGCACGGTCTGCTGAAAGTTCCCAGTTGGAATATTCTCCCTGGCCTGAATAAGGAACAGAATCAGTATGGCCTTCGAGAGAAATCTTGTTTGGGATCGAACCCAGCTCTTTTGCCAGCAGAATCAGCAGTTCCTTGCCTTGAGGCGTAGGTTTTGCACTTCCCTGGTCAAAGAATGTTGCTTTTGAACTTTCCAGCAGCTCTACTCGTAAGCCTTCCGCAGTTACCGTCATCTGGACCTGGTCTTTCAGTTTATCCAGATCAACATTGTTCTTAATGGTTTTCTGTAACTGCTCTTTCAGGACCTTCATATTGTCTTTGGTGATTGTGAAGTTCTCACCCGATCCGGTCTGGTTGGTGCCTTGTTTTTTTGAAGTTCCGCTGGGATCTTTAAAATAGCCGCCAATCACCTTCTGGACCTGCACGCTGGAGTTCATCAGCCACAACACGATAAACAATGCCATCATGGCCGTAACAAAGTCAGCATAAGCCACCTTCCACGCGCCGCCATGATGGCCGCCGTGGGAAACTTTTTTCTTGATGATGATGATAGGTCGCTTTTCGTCTGCCATAATCTGATTTCCTGGTTACGCGCTGGCTGCTGCTGCCGCTGCGTTATCTCCGCCGCCGCGACATGCCTTCTCCAACTCCTGGAAACTCGGACGCACATGCGAAGGCACAGCTCTGCGAGCTACTTCTACCGCCATGATTGGTGGCGTGCCTTTGATGAAAGCGATCAGGGCCACACGCAGCACATGTTGATAACAGTGCTCGTCTTCCACCGTTTTTTGCATGTTTGAGGCCACAGGACCAATCAAGCCATAACAAAGCAGAATGCCAAGGAACGTTCCTACCAGCGCCGCTGCAACCTTGTGTCCAATCTCTTCCGGCGGACCGCCCAAGGCGCCCATCGTGATCACCACGCCCAGCACGGCGGCCACAATGCCTAATCCAGGAAGCGAGTCCGCCATGCTGCTGAGTGCCGCAACCGGCAGCGCCGCTTCATGATGGTGCACGTCCATATCCACTTCCATCATCTGGTCTACATCGAATGGATCCACACCGCCGCTCACCGCCATGCGCAGCGTGTCGCAAACAAAGTCGCAGGAGTGATGGTCTTTCACAAACTCTGGGAATTTGGAGATGATCGGACTCTTGCTGGGAGCTTCAATGTCCGCTTCCAACGCAACCAGGCCTTCTTTTCTCGCCTTATTGCACAGATCAAATATCATTTTCAGAGTAGAAAGATAACGCTGCTTGCTGAACGGCGAACCTTTTAGCGAGCCCAGGACACCGCCAACAATCTTCTTCACCACATGCAACGGGTTGGCCACCAGTAAGGTCCCCAGAGCTGCGCCGCCGATAATGATCAGCTCAGCGGGCTGGATCAATACCTTCAGGTTTCCATGCTCCATCAGGTAGCCGGCAACGATGCAGCCAAAGACGACGACGATTCCAATAATGACAAACATGATTAGCCTTCCACTCCCCCGATTGCGTCTTCAGGAAAAACCGTGATGCGGTTTCCACCATCTTGAATGCTCTGTTGCAAAGCAGATTGTGCGCGCTGCACCAACGTATCCACCTGGTCTCCCTCTGTGACTGCAGTCCCGCCAAGTGAAACGGTGACTGAGAGTTCGTCTCCCCACCACTCCACCTGGGAATAACTTTCCATCTTGCGCACGCGTTCTGCCACCTTCTTGAGCGCAGGGCGTTCGCAATTCCTTAAAATCGCAAGAAACTTGTGATCATGCCAGCAGCCCGCAATATCCATGGGCCGCAGGGCGTTGCTCAGTGTGTGAGCCACAACAACTCGTGCGGCTTCAACAGCATCTTTGCCATGCTGTTGAAATGTTTTCAGGTCATCCAGTTGTGCCATGAGCACGCAGAATGACAAGCGATGTTCTGCAAAGTCTGCAAGCGTTTCCTTGAGTCTCAGGTTGATCGTGCTCACGTCAAACAAACCCGTTGCCTTATCAACACGGCCTGCAGCATTCGGTTTCTTGCCATCGTCAAACGGAACAATCAACCGGCTTTCTTCAAAATATTCCGTGGCGCCAATAATTTTGTTATGACTGTTTCTGAGTGGGATTGCACGCACATGCACCGGAATCCGATGCCCTGTCCGATGCCGCAACAGAACATCTGCTTCACGCATCTGGCCATCGCGCATGCTGTCTGTAAGCTGGCATGCCTCGCCGCAAGCCACAGGATTGCTCCCATCCAGATCAACCAGCAGCTTTTCTCTGCAGTGTCGGCCAAGCATGTCCTGCGACAGATATCCGCTGATCTTCTCCGCGCCGCGGCTCCAAAAGACGACCTTCAGGTTCGTGTCCACCATGTAGACGCCAACCGGCAGGTTATCAATAGCGGCTTTAAAAATTTCTGGATCGTGAAACATGCGTGTAGCTTGCTCCCCGAGGACCTATCGGCGCACCGGCACATATCTTCATGCCCGGCAAAGTTTGCCTAGACCGATCAGTTTTTGTGTGATTTAGCAGGATTTATTGGCGGTTTTTAATGCGCTGCCTGTGGAATTTCTTGGCAATAGTCCGCTGCGTGAGATGGAAAGATGATTAACTGTTCTTTTCCAGAATCACTACAAGTCTTATCGGCCCATGCGCGCCTTGCACCAGGATTTTTTCAATGTCCGCCGTCCGGCTGGACCCGCTGATCATGCAGCCATAAGAATTGTTTTCGAGTTTCCCTTCGTGTGTAGCATTGCGCAGCGCGGTCACTAGGTCGGGGACAAGCTGGCTTGTAGTGGCATAAACAATATGGACCGGCGCCACGACTGTTGCGCCGCGGCCGCCGCATGCCGATGTCACAAAGATTGACCCTGTCTGCGCGACCAAAGCCTCCGCCAAAGTAACCGTTGCCTGTGAGATTTCCCGCGGACCGCCCTGGCTCGACCAGCGCGTCTCTCGCATTGCTCCTGAACTCTCGAGCAAGCGGCGCAAAATTGGATCGTCCTGTAAAAAGATCTCGCCTGCCGGGAACGAAGCCAAAACTTGTGCCAGAACTCTCGCGCTTCCGTCGAAATCAGAGGTTAGGTTCATCTCCATGAGATTAGCTTTGCATTCCTGCTGAAAGCGCTCCAGTGGATCGCCAACTGGCTCAAAGATTGGATCGGTAAATGTCTTAGCCTCAAGCGGCGGCATGGGCGTACGCAGCCCCGCACGAATGCGGGCCAGAATTGCTTCGCGGCTGGGATTATTTGCTGCCACTTTGATCCCTTCCCAGTTCTTTTTTCCAGCGTGCACGGAAAGATGTTTCAGGCAGCGGTACGCGCGTGCGCTTTCTGGTCCATGCTCGCATGGGATCGAGAGCAGTTCCAGCCAGTCCCAGTCGGTAGAGCAGACGCAGACTACTGCGCATCATCCATCCGCCAAACGCAAACAACCGTGGATTCAGCATCGCCTTCTGCCACATACGGAACTGCATACGTCCAGCTTTATCCTTACCTGCTTTGGTGAAATCTCGCCGATTATGCAGCAAATGATGATGAAGATTGATATTCACCGGGCATACGCTGGTGCAGGCGCCACATAAAGAAGACGCATATGAGAGATGCTCAAACTCGCCGCCACGCAAATGCGGCGTAAGCACGCTGCCAATGGGGCCCGGATAAGTTGTGTTATAGGTATGTCCCCCAACGTTCTTATACACCGGACAAATATTCAGGCACGCGCCGCAGCGTATGCAGGTTAGAACTTCCCTTTCTTCTGCATTCGCCAGCAATCCGCTGCGTCCATTATCCAACAGGACAACATGAAACTCTTCCGGCCCATCCGCTTCGCCCGGCTTTCTGGGTCCGGCGACGAGCGTGCTGTAAGTTGTAATCGGTTGTCCTGTCCCTGAAGTAGCCAATACCGGCCAGAATGTTCCCAGGTCTTCCAGTCGTGGAATCACTTTTTCTATTCCGGTCACGGCCACATGGATGCGCGGCAGGCTGGTGCTTAACCGACCATTGCCTTCGTTGGTGGTGATAGCAACGGCGCCAATATCGGCCACAAGGAAGTTCGCGCCAGAAATGCCCATCTCCGCGGCAAAAAATGCTTCGCGCAATTTGCGTCGCGCCAGCGCTACAAGCTTCTGCGGATCGGCATCCGGAACATCTTCACCTAACTTCTCCCGGAAGAGATCGCGAATCTGCTGCCGGTTCAGATGCATGGCCGGAGTCACAATATGATAGGGCGGCTCATTGCGAAGCTGGACAATATACTCGCCCAGATCGGTCTCCCAGACCCTGATGCCCACTTCTTCCAGCACTGGCGTCAGGTGCATCTCCTCGGTGACCATTGATTTCGACTTCACAATGGTCTTCACGCCCCGGCTTAAAGCCAGGTCTTTTATATAGGTGCAGGCTTCGTCGCTATTCGCTGCCCAGAACACATGTCCGCCGCGCGCCGTGACTTTTTCTTCAAACTGAAGCAGGTATTTGTCCAGATTCTCGATGGCTTCGCGCTTGATTTCCTGGCACTTCCGCCGCGCAGCCTCCCAATTTTTAAACCGGCCGCGACCCCGCATGTGGGCCGCATCGTAACTCTCCATGTTTTTGCGGATGATTTCGCGGTGCACCAGGTCGGCGGATTTGGTCGCAGCATCGCGCAGGAATTTCTGGGCAGCAGTTTGTGCCATCGGCTGATCGCCGGCAGGAACCGGATTGTGAGTTGAGGTGCTCATTACGCTTCACTCGCCAGAATACTTGCCAGATGAATGGCCTTGGCGCGGTCTTTGCGGTGACCCATAATTCCCTGCACATGCATCAGGCAGCTGGGATCGATCGCCGTTACGTACTCCGCTCCGGTCACAGCAATGCTGTCAGCCTTGGATTCGCCCATCGCCACCGATATGCTTTCAAACTTGGTGGCAAATGTTCCGCCAAAGCCGCAGCATTCATCAAAGCGCAGCATATCAACCAGCTTGAGACCTTTTACTCCTCGCAACAACTGCAACGGTTCATTCTTCAATTTCAGTTCACGCAAACCATGGCATGAGGCGTGATAGGTAACGCTGTGCGGAAAGGTCGCGCCTACATCGGTCACGCCCATCACCTTCACCAGAAATTCTGAAAGCTCAAATGTGCGTTTACCGACGGCAACTGCCTCATCGTGCAGAGCGCTTGATACTAACTCAGGATAGAAAACGCGCACCATCGTGGTGCAGGAACCGGATGGGCAGACAATCGTTTCCGCATCCTTAAAGACGCGCAGAAAACGTTCGGCGCAGGGGCGGGCTTCGTCCCAAAAGCCAGAGTTGAAGGCTGGCTGTCCGCAGCAGCTCTGGTCTTCAGGAAAATCAACTTCGCATCCCAGACGCCGCAGAACTTTTACGGTATCCACAGCCACCTCTGGCTGTAGCTGATCAACAAAACATGGCACGAAGAGTGAGATTTTGCGCGGCATCAGAGGCTTGCGCGATTCTAACAAACATCATGGCGTATTGAATATATGCGCATGCTGGGGCTGGGCGCTAAAGGCCTTTGCGATAATGCACGCACCTGTCAACAACTTCAAAGCCGAGGGCTGTATGAGCGCGCTGTGATCCCTCGTTATCAATCAGCACGTCTGACGCCATCTCAGCGCAGCCTTGCTCACGGGCCCAGTTCTCTGCTGCACACATCAATTCCCTGCCTGCTCCTTGTTCTCTGAAAGGTTCATATACAAACCACCCTTCGACATAACCGACAGGCTTGGCTGGATCGCATCCATCGGCATGGGAGCGTAGATCGACATCGAGAAAGCCAATCAGGCGTCCATTCGGGTCTTCTGCTACCAACATTCCAGCCGGTAATGTGCTTACCATCGCGCCGTTTAGAAATGCATCAACCTCATGCCGATGCTCCTCAACTGACGCCTCCGGCCACAACAAAGCCCGCATCTCTGCCAGATCGTTTACGTCTGAGAGCTGAGCATGTCTTACACTCCATGCAGTCATACGCTCATTGTAATTACGCGATCACGGGATGCCAGCCAGCCATTGTCTTTACTGCCTCGGCTTCACCGCTCCTGATCAAGCTTCGCAGTCCTTGCTGTCCGGGCAGAATTCCCATCGCTGGAATTGGTGGATGGATTACGAGATCGCTGTTCCTGACTGCCTCCATATATTGGTGGGAATAAATCTGATCGGCAAAGCGGCCAGTGGTGCGAAAGCCAGTCTTTCTGGCGACCGACGCCCGCCACCACACATCAGAGCTGACCACATTCCTACAGCCGTGCTCTCGACAGACTTTTGCCGGCAGCACGCAAGCCCATCCACCATCTGTATAAAAACAATCTTCTATCTTCACTCGTCGAAAAAGCCATGGCATGGCACAGCTTGCCGCTATCGCGGGCACCAGTTCGCCTGAGTCGAATACTTTCAGATGTCTTGATGGAAGCGCTGTGACCACAACGCTGAATGGAATTGCCAGCTCGGCAAATGTGCGTGGAAGGTTGTCACGACAGAACTCAACCAGCCCACGAGAACCAAGCAGCTTTGGCCAGAATATATTCGAAGCAAGCGCTTCGATTTCGGCCGTCGATTTGCCCGAGGCATACAACGCGCCAACCAGGCTTCCTGCGCTTGTGCCTGCGATGAAATCCGGCTTTAGTGACCGCTGCTCCAGCGCACGTAGAACTCCAATGTGCGCCATCCCGCGAAAGCCTCCACCGCTCAGCGCAACACCAAGTGAAAAGCCGCTCGCTTCGTTGACGTCGTCCATATGTTCCAAGTCTAACCTGCAAGCCGGAAAAGCCTGCCACCATTTATGCAACAATGGCAGAACCGAACCATTACTAAATGAGCAAAGGAATTTTATGCCCTGGCCTGAGCCAATCACTTTGCGCGGCAAGCACGCGATCCTGGAGCCGCTCTCACGCGCTCATCATGACGATCTGATTGAATCCGTAAAAGACGGAGAGCTATGGAGGCTGTGGTACACCGTTGTCCCTGAGCCGGACAAGATGATGGCCGAAATCGATCGCCGAATAGAGCGCCAGACGCAAGGCCTCATGCTCCCATTTGCTGTCAGGGATGCACAGTCGTCTAAGGTGGTGGGCATGACGAGCTATTGGAACGTTGATGCGCCGCATCGTCGCGTGGAGATTGGCGGCACGTGGTATCGCAAAAGCGTGCAGCGGACGGCCATCAATACAGAATGCAAATTGCTTTTACTCTCCCACGCCTTTGAAACGCTGGGCTGCATCTGCGTGGAGCTACGCACGCATTTCTTCAATCATGCCAGCCGCCGTGCAATTGAACGCCTGGGCGCCAAGCTTGACGGCATCCTGCGCAACAATCAAATCCTGCCGAACGGGACCATTCGCGATAGCTGCGTTTACAGCATCATCGCCAGCGAGTGGCCGGTAGTAAAGACGAACCTCGCCTGGAAGCTGAATCAGCCAACAATGGAATAAGCAGAATTTGTTGGACAACCGAACCGCGTAAGAGCAAGCTATCTCGCTTTCTTGGGCGTTGCGCCGAAGTCCTTTTTTCTTATCAGCCCGTGAACACCTTTCGTTTTGTCGACCACTTGTGAAACTTCAAAATCCGCGGCCGCGCTCAGGTAAGCCAGAGCTGTAGCGCGATCAATTCCCTGTTTTTCTGACAAGAAGCGAATGGCTTCCCGCGTCGCTTTTTTCATGGCTTCATTTAGGTCAGGATCAAGGCCAATGGGAATCCAATACGCGGCCGTCTCAGCGAATGGGCCGGTTAGCTTTCCGCTGCCGGGAATAGCTGAATCTCCTGCCTTCAACACGGTGAAGCGCAGCGTACTGCGCAAAGAGCCTTCAATGGCAGTGAGCGCAACTTCTCCGTTGCCCTGCAGAAAATGCGGATCGGCAATAAAGAACATCGCCCCCGGAACTTGCACCGGCAGATAGAGCGTGGCTCCTGCCGTCAGATAATGGATATCCAGATTTCCGCCGTAATCTCCAGGCGGAATAGAGTTTGGCTTGCCGCTTACGTTTGGCGCAACGCCCATGGTGCCCATGAAAGGCGCAATCGGCATGTGTATTTCTTTGCCTGCCGCGCCGGGAAGAATGCCATACCACTTTCCGTCAATCAGCTTGATCGGCACAAATTTTGAGACGTTGTTATATGCCTGCGGATTGCTTGCGCTCGCCCCAGTCTGCGGCCCGGAATTTTCCGGAAACTCTCCCGGTAGCGCGCCTTTGCCATGGCGATTGCTGATCACGCCATACGGCACCCGCGGCACAAAAGAAATCATCTCCACCTTCAGCACATCGCCTGGCTGCGCGCCATCGATCGCCACCGGCCCTATCACAATATGCGGGCCATCTTTGGCAAAGTCATGAATGATACTCGAAGAGGTGATTGCCTGCGCATCTTTCAATACCTGTTCCGGCTTCACTCCGAACGAGCCAAAGTATTTCACCGGATCGCGCCCCTGGTCTTCCAAAATGCCTTCGTGTGAGACCGTATCGAACGTGACTGTCGCGCCGGAATTTACGGTCAGAATCGGCTTGGCCGCATTGTCGGGCAGGTAGCCCCACCGAATCGTGTCAGGCGTGGCCGGCACGTAGAAATCAGCCGTGATCTTGACTGACTTTCCTGGCACAGGCTTATCTGCCAGCGGCTGCAGGATGGTGCTCTGCGCGGCCATCTTTAGGGTGAAAAGAGTGAAACAAAATGAAATCGATAACAACCAGCGAGAACGCAGCAAAAGGTGGTTAAACATAACGGCGGGAATTGTATAGGATGGGCGGGCAGAAGAAACGATCGATTTTTCAAATTCTCATTATCAGAGAACGGCGGCTATCTCTGAGTCCAGAGCTTGTGGCAAATCCTTAAAGCCGCATCAATGCCAGGGCGGAAAATCCAGCCAGAATGATGATCGCTGTTTGAAAGGCGACCCTGCGCCCTACTGCCGCGTCAGATTTGCGGAATACGATTGGCAGATTTACCAGAACGCTGGCGACTGATGCCAAAGTTGCAGCCAGAGCAGTAATATGAGCGCTTGCCTGTCCTCTGGCAAATGCCGATGCTGCTGCCGCGGTCGTGCTGGCACTGCTGATAAGGCCGCCAATAAACCCGACGATTGCATAACCGGCTTGCCCTACGAAGCGGCTTGCCAGTGTTCCACAGATTTCGATCGCCAGGAAAATCAGGCTGAACAATAAAACCGATTTCAAAGATACCGGCGACGGCAGAGGAAACTCTCTCTTCGGAATCTCATCTTTCGTTCGTGACACGTAAACGATCAGTGCACAGACGCCAGCCATAGCCAGCAGTGGGACAGCAGAAATAACGGCGGCTTCGCGGGCAAAAATCGCCACAATAAACAGGTTGCGCAGGAACATGGCCAAATTTGCCACAAGGATAAGTGATGCTTGCCCGGCAACTCCTGTTCCGCCTGCGGCAGTAATCTGCATCACCTGTGCGACCGTCGCCGTACTGTTCACTGCTCCGCCAAGAATCGCCGTGAGGTAGAGACCACGCGATCCATAAAGTCGCAGCAGAAGATAATTGCCAAAACCAATCAACGAGAGAACAACAACAATGGCCCACGCCGTCCGGGGATTGAGCAGCTGCCATGGATCTATATATCTGTCTGGCAACAATGGATAAATAACAAACCCGATCAGTCCAACTAGCACAGCGCTGCGAATCTCATTACGCAAAAGCACTCCGGTAAATGTGGTCAGCTCGGGTTTGAGTGACAGCAGCAGCGTCATCACAATGGCCAATGCCACCGGCGTGAAGAGATGGCCGTAGCCCACCAGGACGCCCAGAAAGAAAATCAGCATGAGCGCCACTGAGGTGGTGATTTCTCCGGAGCGGTCCGTCATGAGCGTGCGGATGTTGGTAAATGCCACTACCATCAACACACCAATAAAAGCCACCAGCACAAATTGCGGCACCATCAATGAGCTTGTCATTCCCAGCAAACTGACGATGGCGAAGGTGCGCACACCGGTCTCTTTATGCGCCCACTCGCGCTCCAGCCCGACCAGCAAACCAATGGTCAGAGCTATGGCGATTTTCAGGCCCACCCATGCCGGCGGAAAATGCGGTTGGCTAAGAAGAGACTGTGCCATGCTAATAGGATGTAAAAAATAAAACGCGCGCACCAGGCTATATGAGCCAGTTCATCGAACCGAACACATAGATCGCAAAACAAAAAGGAATATTGAAACAATCAGGCCGGATGCACCGCAAATGACACCCGGCCTGAGAAAGAGGCAACCGGAAGAGATAATCCAGGAGCCGGGGAAGAGACTAGCCCAGCCCCTGGAGCGCGGCAAAATATCGGAACAAACGCATTACCTTAAAATCCGCATGCGAATACAGTGAGAACACAGGCGCGGCCAATGCCACACTGGCTCCGACACTTAGCAACAAACTTTCTATTTATTAACAGCGAAGGGGAGAACTAGCTTGCTGGGAAACCGTCCTGAGCGGACTGAGGTGCCTATCGCCGTCCACGATAGAGGCCGGCTCAGGATGGTGTAAGCCCTGTTCAGGAAGCGCGGCCACAGTTGGAGTCGAATGACTGACAGCACTGTCAAACAATCCGATGGCTTTTACCGAATGGCTTACACACTTATGCTCAATTTTGACTGGTGGGTGATTAGCATCAAAGCCGCCCGTAACCACAGAAGTGGACACAAAGTCTGCCGTTGCTGCAAAAAAGAGCAGGCAGCAACAGATGAGGCACGGTAACCACTTTGGAAGCGTACGGTTCATATTCAATGAATCAAACACAACTTTACTATTACATATTTATGGGGCCGTCTTAAAGCAGAATTAAACGAAGATTAAAAACTCAAAAGATTCCATGCCAATGGCATCTGATAGGCGAAATTGGCCCGAGGAAATGACATTTTAAATCCAAAAACAATCAGGCCGGATGCACCGCAAAAGGCATCCGGCCTGAGGAGGGGCGCCAAAGAGATCCAGAAGCCTGCTAGTCTTCTGGAGCGCGGCAAACGATCGGAAGCAAAATGCACTACTTTACAATCCGTGCGCATCTGCAGTTGAGAACACAGGCGCGGCCCTGATCCTAACTGGCTCCATCGTTTGATAAAAAACTTCTATATATTTACAGCAAAACTGGGGAGGGCAAACCGTACCGTGAAATCGTCCCTTGCTCGAACTAAATTTCACACTACGGTCTTTGACTGGAGGGTGGATTAGCAGGAAAAACGCCAACAACTACTTTTGATGGATACAAGGGGCTATTCTGCAAATAGCAGAATCCAACAACAGATGATGCAAGCCATCCATCGTATCCAAGCGCGATTTGTTCCCTAAACCAACCCGACAGTACCGTTATAGGATCGCAGCAGCGTCTTAGAGTCGAATTAGTCTGGGATTAAAAATTCAAAAAGATTGGCAAAATCTGTAGAATTTGCTCTTGCAAATCCTTCAATTTCAGGCCCTTTGACCCTGCTGGGCCAGAAAATCCATCACGAGCTTTTTTGAAACCTCAGGCTGGTCAGTCGTAAAGATGTGGCTTGTGTGCGGCAGCATCTCCAGCCGCGATCCGTGAATTTTTCCGGCGATCAGTTTGCCGTTACCCGGTGGAACCAGTTGGTCGGTTTCACCATGGATCACCAGGGTGGGCGCGGTGATTCGATCAATTCTGCTGTAAGCTTCCCAGGTAAAGATGGCCTGCAACTGTCCCCAGTACCCTTCCGGGCGAGGAAACCACTGGCGGCGAATTGCCATGTCCTCTTCGATACGTTCCCGCGGCGTTGCCGAATCATAGATAAAGGGCTGAATGGCAATAGCTGCCTGTTCCGGAGGCATACGCGCCGTCAAAATCTCTGTAACCTGCTTTTCTGCCCGAATAGCATTCGGGCCACCGGGAGCTGTGCAACCTAAGATGAGTGAACGCACACGCGCCGGATTCTGCAGAGCAAATTCCTGCGTGATCATTCCGCCCATCGACAATCCGAATATATGGGCCTTCTCTACCCCGGCGGCATCAAGTACTGCGAACGCATCAGATGCCATCTGCGCGATTGAGTACGGGCTGGAAGGCGCATCGCTCTGGCCGCTGCCGCGATTGTCGAGGGCGATGGTGTGGTAGCGTTCATTGAGCACCGGGCGCATGCGGTGCCACAGATAAGAAGGATAGCCAAGCCCCATAATGAGCAAAACCGGATCGCCTTTGCCCTGCTCGTCCCAATAGATTTTTGCACCCTGGTTTTCAAGAAATGCCATTGCAGTCTCCTCTAGCCGGTCAGAAAGAACGGCATTTCACTTCTGGAAATTTCAATTTGAATACATGCTTAGTCTGGCCAGCGGCACGTAACGACTTTGGTCTCCGTATAGAAGTGCACGCCATCTTTGCCAAGGGCATGAAGGTCGCCGAAGAATGAGTGTCCCCATCCTGAAAATGGGAAAAATGCCACCGGCGCAGGGACGCCCACGTTAATGCCGACCATGCCGGCGGTTACATTTTGTGTGAATTGCCGCGCAGCCCCGCCGGAGCGGGTAAAGACAGAAGCAGCATTGCCATATTCTGATTCAGCTACGATCTCAATGGCCTCTTTCAGGTCCTTCGCACGAATCACAGACAACAATGGGCCGAAAATCTCCTCTTTCGCAACACGGGATTCAGGCTTCACCTTGTCCAGGATAGTCGGGCCAACGAAGAAGCCTTTGCCGCTGGTAACGGAATCCTTGCGGCCATCGCGGGCCAGAACAGCGCCTTCTTTTTCTCCCATTTCGATGTAGCTGAGAATGCGCTTCTTTGACTCCGCGGTAATCACGGGGCCCATGCCGGTGCTGACTTCGCACCCATTGCCGACTTTAAGTTTGTCTGCAGCGCTTACCAATTCTTTCACCAGCGGATCGCCAATTTCTCCGACGGCAACAACGACACTCGTTGCCAGGCAGCGCTCGCCGGCACAACCAAAACCAGAACCCATGATGGCCGCCACAGTTGACTTCATGTCAGCATCTGGCAGTACAACCGAATGGTTCTTGGCTCCGCCCAGAGCCTGCACTCGCTTACCGTTATTAGCCGCTGTCTGATAGATATATTTGGCTACAGTGCTGGAACCGACGAAAGAAACTGCACGAACACGCGGATCCGTCAGCAACTGATCAACCGTATCTTTTGCGCCGTGCACCAGATTTAAAACCCCTGGAGGCATCCCGGCTTCATGCGCCAGCTCAACCATGCGAAGAGCGGCACGTGGCACTTTGTCAGAAGGCTTCAAAATAAAAGTATTGCCGCAGGCAATCGCCACTGGAAACATCCATAGCGGCACCATTACCGGAAAATTAAACGGCGTGATCCCAACACAAACGCCCACCGGATATCGAGTAGACCAGCTATCCACTGATGTTCCCACGCGGTCCACCGTATCGCCCATCATTAATGTAGGCGCGCCGCAGGCAAATTCAATGCACTCAATTCCGCGATCAAATGACCCCTGCGCTTCTTCCCGCGTCTTGCCGTTCTCTTCTGTAATCAGCCCCACCAGCTCAGCTGCGTTGGCTTCCATCAGCTCACGGAACTTAAACAGTACCTTGCAGCGCTGCACAACGGGTGTCTTGCTCCAGGCTGGAAACGCATTGTGCGCAGCCTCAATGGCCTGTGAAATCTCTTCCGGAGTGCAGCGAGGAATCTCTGCCATGGCTTCCCCGGTTGCCGGATTGTATTGAATGTCCTTGGGGCCGCGCGAGATGACAGGCTTTCCGTTGATATAGAGCGGGCAAGCTTTGAGCGTGACGTCAGTAGCGGTAGGAGTCATGGGACCTCTTTGGATATCCTTTAAATTTTACAACGGTAAGCAGTGAATTTTGCGCATTCTCAGTTTTGATGTCGAAACAGTTTAGCTCGTTCCAACCTAAATAGCTGTTTTCGACTCCTACTCTGGCATGACGAACTTTTTCGCCGCTTTGCGGGCAAAAACCAGAACCATTACTTCAGCAGCAGGGCTTGCGCTCGCTGCTCTTATTGTTTGCCTAACGCCTGCAGCCCAGGAAAACAGCCATCCTTCTGAAGACGGCCAGGTCCGCGTTCAGATGCACAATGTGATGTACCACTATACAGACAACATCAACGTGCATATACGCGATCTTGGAGGCGTGCTTGTCGCAACCAAGCAAGGCGACGTTCCAGTATTTGACGACAAGAAGTCATTCAGCATTCAGATTGCCGCAGCAGAGATTGCTATTCCTCCAGAATCGCTGGCCAATATCCTGAACTCCAATGTGTTCAATGGCAACGATTCGCCGCTGAAAGACCTTCAAGTCAGTATTGAAAAAGGCGCGCTGAAGATTAAAGGCAAGCTACACAAGAAGGGCGATATCAGCTTTGAAACCGAAGGGCAATTGAGCACCACGCCTGAAGGAAAGATTCGGCTGCATGCCGACAAGGTGAAGGCTTTGCACCTGCCCGTAAAAGGATTGATGGATCTGTTCGGAATCGACATCGCTGACCTGATCAAAAACGGCAAAGTGCAGGGCGTACAGGCGGAAAAAGACGACCTGATTCTTGATCCCGGGCTGATTCTTCCGCCGCCGCGCATCTCCGGCAAGGTCACTGCCATACATCTTGAAGCCAATAATATTGTGCAGACCTTCGGCGATCCCAAAAAATTTACATGGGCAAAAATTCCTGCGCAGAACTACATGGCTTACACCGGAAGCAAGCTGCAATTCGGCAAGTTACTGATGAACGATGCAGACATGATCCTGATTGATCCGGCGCCACAGGATCCATTTGATTTCTATCTTGATCACTACATGGACCAGCTGGTCTCTGGATACGTGAAGATGACTCCGCAAAATGGACTGCGCGTCTATATGACCGATTACAACAGGCTGAAAAAGAAGGCAGCACCAGCAAAGAAATCTAAATAGGCCAAGGACCAAAAGTTAGAAATAACCCCAAAGTAATCCGTGCAAGGTGTGGGCGCATCAGCGCTTCAAAGGCACGGATTATTTTATTTATGGAAGAATATCGTGGAACATGATGCTATGCGCGTCCGCGCATTTTGGCCCACCACCAGCGCACTCCTACCAACAGATAGCGCCAGTCGTGAAAAAATTCCGGCTCTTTCCGCTCAAACGCATGCCCAATGAATTGGAGAATCCAACCCAGGACAAACAAGCCAAGAGCATAGGGCCAAAGCGGATGAAAGAAGATTGCCGTGATGCCCAGCACTCCGGAAAGCACAATCATCGGGATGCCAAAGCTGTGGCAGAAGCGATTGACGGGATGCGTGTGGCTGCTTGCGTATTGCGCAACCCACTGTTCGTTGGTGCGTCCACCGAGCATGCGCGGATTATAGACGATGTCTCATTGCGGAGTCAGTAGAAAGACGCGGGTAGGCCCGGCATGGACATGGCTGTCCGCAGAAACTTCCTCATGTTTGCTTACGTTGGGATTTTTCAGCCCGAAGGCGACGATCTGTCCTTTGTTGTTGATGGCAAAGGCGCCAACTAGCACAACGTCGCCGGGAAGATTGTTGACCACTTCATTCAGATCGATCAGCCCATTCTGGCTGGTCCAGAGGAAGGCCCGCGTGCCGAGAGAATTATTCGTCTCACCCACCACCTGCCCCAGGTTGTTCACGCCAAAGGCTTCGCTATAGCTGCTGGCGTTAGAAGGATCCATGGGCTGTATGCCCGTGGCGCTCGTCCAGACAAAAGCGCGGACACCTCCGCTTCCCTCTGATGCTCCTACCACCAGGCCGTTGTCATTGATGTGATCGGCGTGGCTGGAATTGTCACCAGGCAGCGCGCCAAGGTTCTGCATGCTTCCGTTTTGCCACAGAAACGCGCGCGGACCGGCTGAGGTATCAGAGACGCCCACTACTGCGCCCACGCTATTTACATCGTGACCTTCACTGGTTGCTCCACCGAGTGTTCCCAGGTCCTGGATTGTGCCATTGGTCCAGAGGACGGCATGTCCGCCGGATGCACCGGCAATTTGCCCTTGATTGTTGATTGCAGATGCGGAGCTAGAATTGCTTCCCGGCAGTGTGCCCATGTCATGCAAGCCCTGCGCGACAGTCCATGAAAATGCATGCATGCTGTCTGCAGTGTTCGATGTGCCGACAACGACTCCAGAATCATTGATGGAAAAAGCAGCGCTGTAGTCGCCACCCGGCAATGTGCCTAGATCGCGTATCCCTCCCTGCTTCTGCCAGAAGAACGCATGCGTCTCCGCTCCATGCGGATGTCCCGATCCACCTACGGCTTGCCCGGACAGATTCACGTCATGCACGCGCGCGCTGCCTGCGCGCAGAGTACCCAGATCTTCCACGGAATAAGTCTGGGCTTGAGCATTGAGCGCAAACAGTCCGAGCACACCGAACATCAGGATCCATTTGAGCAAACTGCTGTGAAGCATTTTTTCTTCTCCTAGAAGCTGGTAATGGCCACTGTGGTGGTTGCGCCGCTGGTGACGGTAGCACCCTTACTCTTTGCGGCATGCCCGGTCTTGGTAGCCGTAACGGTATAACTGCCAACCGGGATCCAGTTGGTGGTAAATGTTCCGGCAGTGCTGGTTGTGCCGGTGATAGTTGTAGCTACAACCCCGCCTTTGATCGAGACGGTGGTTCCGTTGACCACCGCACCGCTGGCTGTTGTAACCTTCACCGTGATCTTGCCTGCCGTGGCGATAGCTAAATTCAGAGTTGCTGTAGCGCCGCCGGTAACGGTCAGTGTTACTGTGCGAGCCAGAAATCCTGTCTTGCTGTCCGTAATCGCCTGGCTGCCAGCCTTGACGTTAGTCAGGGTGTAGGCGCCGCTGGGGTTCGTGACCGTCGAGCCGCCGCTCCAACTTACGGTCGCGCCAGAAATTGCTGCACCAGTGGAGGCATTGGTAATTTTTCCTGTAACCGTTCCAGTTGCAGCTGCAACTGGCGACAAGCTGAAGTTGGCTACAGCCGTTGCGCCACCGGCGACCACCACGTTTTGTGTAACGCTCTGAAAACCGTTTGCTGATGCAATAAGCTGAACTGTGCCGGTGGGTAAACCAGAGAGTGTGTAAGTTCCTGTTGTGCTCGTTGTAGCAATGCCTCCGCCAAATTGAACTGTGGCGCCTGAGATTGCAGTGCCAGCAGAGCTTTTGACAGTGCCAGTGATCGTTCCGCTTCCAGAAGCAAGAGTAATGACTGGCGCCGTCACCGTTGAACCGGCAACCACCGTTACACCCGCCGAAGCCGACTGAAATCCCGTAAGTGAAGCAACAATGGTGGCAGCTCCAGCTGGAAGATTGCTCAACGTATAACCACCGCCCGCCACAGTCGATGTGGCCAGTCCTTGTGCAACTACTGTGACACCAGTAAGACCCGCTCCGCTGCTGTTCACCACCTGTCCGGTTACGGTTCCGGGATTCAACGGTGTAATCTCCAGCGTTGGCGCTGATACGCTGCCGGCTGCGGTCACGGTGACCGTGGTCGATGCGCTCTGGTATCCGGTCAATGTAGCAGTAATGGTTGCCGAACCTGCGGGAAGCTGCAGAGTGTAAGCCCCATCCGAGCCTGTAACAGAGCCATCTCCTCCAGAAGTAACTGAAACGCCCTGCACAGGTGAGCCAGCTGTATTTGTGACCAGGCCGGTCACTCGTCCCGTGGTAACAGGAGCCGAAGAAATCTGCACAATACTTCCCACGGAAGGCACGCCAGCAGAATTCAATATGAAAAGCAAATAGTATCCCGGCGTGGAGAGATTGGCGTTTGCAGGCATGGTGACATTAAGGCCGGTGCTGGTTTGGGTAAAAGCCAGATGCATAAAGCTCTGGCTCATGTCGTTGGTATGAGTCGTTGATCCAACCCGCAGCCACGTGACCTGGCTGATGGAAGCTGCGTCCGGCGTATCAATAAATATGGTCTGCCCATATCCCACGCTGGTAGGCGCAAGATTGATGCTGGGGCGAGCGCCTGCAAACAAGTACGGCGCCGAAAATAATTGAGCGTTTGGACCGCCAACATTTCCGCCCGCAGAAAGCACACGGCCATCAGGCAGCAATATGGCGGTGGAATGGTATCCGCGATACTCAGCAATGCCGGCCATCACGGTAAATTGCCCGGTCGCCGGATCCCATATTTCGGTGGGAAAAACCGGCGAAGTCGAAGTATCAAAGCCTGCAGCACTACTGCCACCTACAACCAGCACTTTTCCATCCGGCAAAATCACCGCATTGTGTTGACGGCGCGGAAAATGCATGCTGCCGGTTGATTTCCAGGCTGGCGCCGCCGCATTCAGATCAATCGTCTCTGCCGTTGCCGTAGGTGGATCTGCGCCGCCAATCACCAGGACTTTGCCTGAGTCATACATCAAAGCCGGCCCATAGTCGCGAACGCCGGTAAAGACATGGAGAGCTACATTGCTCCAAGCGCCCAGCCCGCTCGTATCCAGATAACGCGATTGTCTACTTGGAGCCGCGTTGAATACCTTTCCATTCGGGGCCACCAGCATGTTCGGGTAAAGCGGCAAGGAGAGTTGCGCTGAAGTCAGGTTGCGCCACGAATTGGAAGCGAGGCTAAAAACCTGCGGCAGAGGATTCACGTTGGTGTTGGTATTCACATCGCCGGAGAGCACCAGCACATCACCATTGGGCAGCGACGTGACTGTTGGATACCACCGGCCTTCATTCATATCAGGCACCGTGGTAAACGAATTCTGTGATGCGTCATAAATGACAGCGTGCGGGAAGCCGACATAATCTGCGATATGCCCGCCGGCAATAAACACTCGCCCGTCCGGGAGTGACGTGTGACCGGCACAGAAAAGCTCATAGGCGGAAGGCGCAGTGGTAGTGAATGTATTGCTGACCGGATCCCAGATATGCGGCTGGACGGATTCTGTGTAATAGGAGACAAAGAAGATGCGGCCGTCCGGTAGCAACGTAGTATGGACCGCGCGTGTTGGCCAGGTGGCAACGGCTGACCATTGGCCTTGGGTGGCGGCTTGGGCGAAACAGCTTACCGTTACTGCCAGACTAAACAGGAGTCCCAGAACTGTGAACGCCCCTCTGCGAATAAAAGAGAAGGAGTGGCGCACAATAGATTCAGATTCAGCAATGTTGGCGGGAGTTGCCGCAATTTAATCGTAATACGATATATTTAGATTATCCATTAAACCCTGAAACCGTGCCACTCAAACCTTTTTAATGCATGAACAAATTAATCAATTTTATTGGGCAGGATGTGGCTCTAAGCGATCATGAAATTTTGAAGCCAGCCGCTCAGCTGCTTCCACCAGGTTGTTCTCTTTTGCTCTCTCCTTCATCGCAAACTTTACCGTTTCCGTCGCTGTCCAGAGAATGCGCTTGTTCCTGGCATCGATCACGGTCATGGTGATGTCCGTAGGCGAAAGATCCTTTCGCGTTGAACTTGACTTCTCTTCCCGTCCGCTCTGCGGGGAGACATCTGACGTGGTTGAGACCTGCACCCCGGAATCGCCGTTGGAGGATATTTCAATAATGAGGTCCGCTTTGTCTAACGCGGGGACCAAGATAAACCTCCCCCAGCCTTCCACAGTAGAACGAATTGTGTCCGCCGGAATCTGACTGCCACGCGTCCGAATAATCACGACATTGCGCGCCGACATCAGCCGCATGGAAGGTGTCTCAATCACTGGCTTCTTTTCGGCGGGTTGCTGAGCGTAGGTGAATGTTCCAGCCGCCAGGGATAAAAGACCTGCCACAATGACTGTTACTGCCCTATTCATGAGATCCTCCAAAACGTTGAAGAAATACTTTAGGCGGATCACAAGAACAACGCAAACCTTCCAACTGAGGCTGGAAAACGAATCTTTCGGGCGTGCTTCCGCATCTATCTGAAGCTACAATAATTTTTACTTTATGGCTGACCGTCTTAATCTGAGCCTCTGGTTTCCCAGCTTTCAGGAGCAGGAAATATTGCCGCGCCTGCTCTCTGTCTTGAAGCAGTTCCCTTTTTCCCAGGAACAAAGCAGCGTGAAATATATGGCTGTGCGGAGCATCGCGTGGGACGAACCCATTGTTTTCCAGCAAACGTTTGATGACCGGGTGGAACCGTCGCAGGCAATCGCGCTGGCCAGCGAATTTCTGCATGAAGACAATGCCTATGAATTCGACGTAATGTGGGACCTCTGGGTCCCTGTGCAGGAAGGCGATTTGGATGAAACCTGGACGCTGAAGCCTCAAGTGGTCAAGTTTCTGGCGCTTGGCACCTCGTTTGACGAAGAGGCATTTCAGGAAGACGGCCACATTCAAATCGACTTTGGCCTGGACACCCCTTTCTTATACGAAGAAGCTGATTACAACGACTTTCTGGAACAACGAATTAAATCCAATGTGCAGAAGCTGGTTGCATTCACCAATGCAATCGAGCAAAACTGCGGCATCAGCGGACGCGTGTTGTGGTCAGAATCAGAAGACAACCTCGCGCAAAAGCTAATTGAGCGATTGCAGAAAGTCCAGTAAGCGCGGGAGCGCCATCCCTTAAATTTACTTGAAGTTGACTTAAAGCTGCGCAGATAAGATCAAGCTAGGGCGTATGATTCTTCCAAGCAATCATGCCCTGGAACACTTCATCCCGGACGCGACGCTTACTGCTGTGGGCTGCGATTTTTGCTGGATGGACACTGATCGTTCTTACCTTCTCGGTCCAGGCTTATGTCTATGCCATTTCGCGGAGCCGCCCAGATAGTTTCTGGCACGAGTTTCTTGTGGCCTCCACAGAGTGGTATGTCTGGGCCATGCTCACGCCGCTGGTACTTTTCTTTTGTCGACACTTCCGGATTCAATCGCAAAATTGGCTGCCTACGGTATTAGTGCATCTTGTCGCCGGCGTAGTGATTTCATTCTTGCAGCTGGCCATTCAGGTCAAACTGAATTACATCGTCAATCCCGGCTACAAGATGACCTATTGGCGGGTAATGTATTTTTTTGCCGCCTTCAAGTTTCACATGAACCTGCTGACCTATTGGGTGATCGTGGCCTTGAATCATGGCGCTTACTATTACGAGCAGGCTCGTTCGCGCGAACTTGTGGGGTCACGCCTGGAAACAGATCTGGCAAATGCGCAGCTGCAGGTGTTGAACATGCAATTGCATCCGCATTTTTTATTCAACACGCTACACTCGATTTCTACGCTTATCGCTGATGAGCCACAAGCAGCGCAGGAAATGGTGCTGCAGCTCAGCGATTTGCTACGAGCGTCCTTGAACAAGATCGAACAAGCTGAGGTGTCGCTCCAACAGGAATTAGCGCTACTGGATTGCTATCTTGCCATCGAGCACACCAGGTTTAAAGATCGCCTGACAATTAGTAAGAACATTGATTCCGCCGCTCTCCAATGCTCCGTGCCTACGATGATCCTTCAGCCGCTGGTAGAAAACGCCGTGCGGCACGGGATCGGAAAACATAAACAAAAAGATGAGATCAGTATTTTTGCCAAACGTGAAAATGGTCGGCTTCTTCTTGAGGTACAAAACTGCGCCGGACGCATGGAAAACGGCACAGAGCCAGCCCGAGGCATTGGTCTCACAAACACACGCGCCAGGCTTGAGCAGTTATATAACACCGCACACTCGTTTGAGATCGCCAACCGCGATGACGGTGGCGTTGTGGTGAAATTAATTCTCCCGGCCGATGGTAACGGCGTGCCAGCTTCGGCGTCCAAGGCAGATATACGGTCATGAAGTACTCCGCACTCATCGTTGACGATGAATTGCTGGCTCGGCGCAGCATACGCAAATTCCTGAAATACTTCCCTGACTTTGAAGTAACAGGTGAATGCGGCGATGGACGCTCTTCCATCGCAGCCATTCACACTCAGCGGCCAGATCTCGTCTTTCTGGATATTCAAATGCCGGAGCTCGGCGGATTTGAAGTAATCCATGAAGTTGGCAAAGATGCCATGCCAATCACCATCTTTGTGACTGCCTATGATCGTTACGCTCTGCAGGCCTTTGACGCACATGCGCTTGACTATCTCCTCAAGCCGTTTTCTGAAGACCGCTTTCGTGAATCGGTGGTGCGTGCGCAACGCGCATTGGACATGGGCAAGCAGCCTGCTCATAGCCAGAACATTGCGCAACTGCTGGAACAGATGAACCGCAAGAAAGAATTTGCAGAGAGAATTCCAGTGCCCAATAAAGGCCGGTTCCTGTTTTTGAACGTGCGCGATCTCGACTGGATTGAAGCTGAAGGAAATTATCTTCGCCTGCATAGTCATGGAGCTTCACATCTGATGCGCGGCAACATGAACGAGATGGAAAAGAAACTTGATCCCGGCAAATTCATGCGGATCCATCGCTCCACCATTGTGAACATGCAACGCATCCGCGAAGTGCAGCCCTGGTTTCGCGGACACCATCTGGTCATCATGAACAACGGCCAGGAGCTAAAACTGAGCCGCCATCAGAAAGACAAGCTGCGTACTCTCTTAGGAAAAAATTGCTGTTCCTGAAGTCTGCCAAATTATCGACCATTCACTGCACACCTTCAACCATTCATACCAAAACTCATTGCCACTTCTCTCCTGACAATTACTCTGCCCACAATTCTTCATGGCGGAGGAAAGCCAGTGATCAAAATCCTCGCAACACTCGTTTTTATAACCGCTCTATGCTCGGTTTCCACGCGCTGGCCAACTCCACACAGCACGCTTGCACCAGCGCAACAAGCGGCCACGCCTTCACCAAGCCCAACAGATTCCCGGCTTGGAATGGATGGGCCAGTTCTTGCCGAAGACGTTTTCAAAAGCATTGAAACTTTCAAAGGCAAACCTGCCGCGCGAGTTCTGCCGGCCATGGACGCCATTCGCGGCAATCTTGGCGTCTCCTGCCTCTATTGCCACACGCAATTCGAGTGGGACAAAAACGACAAGCCCGCCAAAGAGAAAACGCGAATGATGTTCAAGATGATGGGCTACATTGAAGGAACCTACTTCGATCACAAAAATAAAGTCACCTGCTGGACCTGCCATCGCGGACACCCTGACCAGCCGCGTCCTGCTGAAAAAGCACCACAGGAAGCTGAAAAATATATTCATCTCAGCCCCGACGACGAAAAGAAACCGGCGGAAGAGGTCTTCCATAATATTCAAAGCTTCAAAGGCCTGGTCGCTGGCCGCTTGCCAATGATCATGGATTTCTTTAGCCAGTCGCTTGGCGTGCAGTGCTCACATTGCCACGTGCAAAACCAATGGGAGAAAGACGATGTTGAAGCCAAAAAGACCGCACGCAAAATGATGGGCATGGTCCATGACGTGATCCACCAGTTTTATGGCAAGAACGGAGAGATCAGCTGCTCCGGTTGCCATCAGGGCAAGGTGAAACCCGAAAACGGACTGGAAGCAAAACCTTGAAACACAGAGGAACTGAGGACACAGAGTAAAGGAGTCAGTTCCAAATCTAACCACTACACCTGTAAAAATCGCCACAAAACTGTAATTAAACACAGAGGAGATCAGGCAGCTAATCGCACGACCCAATCTCCTCTGTTCCTCTGTGTTTCAGAGGTGTTACTTCGTTCTTCCACCCTCTGTCTTCAGCTCTTCCGCGGCCGCAGCCTGTGCTGCAGCCAGACGAGCCGTCAACACGCGATACGGTGAGCACGAAACGTAATTCAATCCAACTTTGTGACAGAACTCAACTGAAGCCGGATCACCGCCATGCTCGCCGCAAATGCCAATTTTCAATTTCGGACGCGCCTTGCGGCCCTTCTTCACGCCAATCTCCATCAACTCGCCAACGCCTTCCTGGTCGATCGTGGCAAAGGGATCAGCCTTCAGAATGCCGCGTTCAATATAAGCCGGCAGAAACTTGCTGATGTCGTCGCGAGAGAAGCCATAAGCAGTCTGCGTCAGATCATTGGTGCCGAAGCTGAAGAACTCAGCATCGCCCGCAATCTGATCTGCCACCATGCAAGCGCGTGGCAGCTCGATCATGGTTCCAACCATGTATTCAACTTTTGCGCCCTTCTCTTTGAATACCTGATCAGCAACCTGGCGAATGATTGCTCCCTGATTTTCCATTTCCTTGACCATGCCAACCAGCGGCACCATGACCTCAGGGAAAACTTTAACTCCCTGCTTTGACACATTCACTGCTGCCTCAAAAATGGCGCGTGCCTGCATCTCAGAAATTTCCGGATAAGTAATGCCCAAGCGGCATCCGCGATGGCCCAGCATCGGGTTCAATTCGTGCAGCTCTTCCACGCGGCGCAGCAGCTCACGCTTCTCATTCAGGTGCGTCGACTTCGGATCCTTAATTTCAAGCTGCGCAATCTCCACCATCAACTCTTCACGGCGTGGCAGGAACTCATGTAGCGGCGGATCCAGCAAACGGATCGTAACCGGGAAGCCGTCCATGGCTTTGAAGACGCCTTCAAAGTCTTCACGCTGGACCGGCAGCAGTTTCGCCAAAGCCGCTTTGCGATCAGACTCCGTGCGGGCCAGAATCATCGCGCGCATGTGTCCAATACGGTCTTCCGCAAAGAACATATGCTCCGTGCGGCACAGACCAATTCCCTCGGCGCCAAAGCTGCGGGCAGCCACGGCATCGCGTGGAATGTCGGCATTCGCACGAACGCCCAGCTTGCGGAACGGCTCAGACCATCCCAGGAGCGTCTGCAGATCAGGATCATCTGGTTTTGCCGGGACCGTGCCCAATTGGCCCTTGATCACGCGGCCCGTCGTGCCGTCCAGTGAGAGCCAGTCGCCTTCTTTCAACGTGTGCGATCCCACACGCATGATCTTTTTCTTGTCGTCGATCTCAACTTCACCCGCGCCCACCACGCAGCACTTGCCCATGCCGCGTGTAACCACAGCAGCATGGCTCGTCATGCCGCCGCGCGAGGTGAGAATACCTGCCACCACTTCCATGCCGTGAATGTCTTCTGGCGTGGTCTCGCCGCGCACCAGGATCACCGGATTCTTCTGCGCTCCCGTTCCGGCTGCTGCCACCGCATCATTCGCCGTAAAAACGATGCGTCCCACGGCCGCGCCCGGCGAAGCCGGTAAGCCCTTGGCAATCACTTCCACATTGCCACCTTTTTCATCCAGCTTGGGGACAAGGAAGTCATAGAGCTGGTTAGGTTCAACGCGGAAAATTGCTTCTTCTTTCTTGATCAGGTTTTCCTTCACCATGTCCAGAGCCACGCGGACAGCGGCACGCCCTGTGCGCTTGCCGTTGCGCGTCTGCAGCATGTAAAGCTTGCCTTCCTGGATGGTGAACTCAAAATCCTGCATGTCGCGATAGTGATTTTCCAGGCGCGTCGTAATGTCGCGAAGCTGGTCATAAACCTGCGGCATAAGTTTGTGCAGCTCGCTGATGTGTACCGGCGTCCGGATACCGGCCACCACGTCTTCACCTTGTGCGTTCATCAGGAACTCGCCATAAAACTCTTTGTCGCCGTTCGCAGGATTGCGCGTAAAGCCCACGCCTGTCCCGCTGGTCTCGCCCAGGTTGCCAAACACCATCGCCTGCACGTTGACCGCGGTGCCAAGCTGGTCAGAGATGTTATTAATGCGGCGATAGACCTTAGCGCGATCGTTATTCCATGAACTGAATACCGCATTGCGCGCGCCCACCAGCTGGTCAATAGGATTCTGCGGAAAATCGTGGCCCGTATGCTTCTTCACCAGGGCCTTGTACTGCGTGATCACTTCCTGCAGATCCGCGGCGGTGAGTTCCGTATCAAGCTTCACGCCGCGCTTGTGCTTCAGGCCATCGAATACTTCTTCAAATTCAGCTTTGGGAATTTCCAGCACCACGCTTCCGTACATCTGGATCAGCCGGCGATAAGAGTCATAAGCAAAGCGCTCATTGCCACTCTTTTTGGCCAGCGCCTGCACGCTTTCATCGTTCAGGCCAAGGTTCAGGATCGTATCCATCATGCCGGGCATGGAAAACTTCGCGCCTGAACGCACGCTCACCAGCAGCGGATTATCGCCCGCGCCCAGCTTTTGCTTCTGCAGCTCTTCCAGCCGCTTCAGTGCGTCGCGCATCTGCTGTTCCAGCACTTCAGACACTTTGCTGGTCCGCATAAACTCGCGGCAGCCCTCGGTTTGAATCGTAAAGCCGGGCGGGACAGGCAGATTGGCATTAGTCATCTCAGCCAGGCCGGCGCCCTTGCCGCCCAGCTCGTCCTTCATCTTACCGTTGCCTTCAGCCTTGCCTGCTCCGAAAAAGAAAACATATTTCGTTCCCTGTTGTGGTTGCGTTGCTGCTTTTGTTTCTGGGGTGGAAAGCGGGGTAACGCTCATCGGCCTGGTTCTCCATTGAAAGGTGATTAAAAGATGAAAAATGAGCCGAAGCTTGAACAGTCTGCTTGTGGGCTCTTTGTTATCTCCTTATTTTACCGCTCTGATACGGCCTCATGCGAGGATGAACGTTAATTTTGTTTAATGCCTTTCAAATCTCAAGCGTAGCGGGTGGCCAGCTCGGCATATCCTGAGTCTAGCCAGAATAGATGAAGCGAAAGTAGCATCAATGTTGTGAAAATGCTTTGGTGCTGGCGATGCAAAATGGAAATGCCGATGCTTGACGAATCGGAATACGCTCAGGTTCTTTCAAAAGTCAGCTCCTTACGTGACTTTTCACCTATGCTTGCCGAATATGAGCACATAACCGGACACCGCGAGACAAATCCAAACGCAATCTACCATCATCGGTTGACTATGTATGGACCACCATGCAAGCACTGCGGCAAGCCTCTAAGAACACCGCAAGCAAAACTTTGCGGATCTTGTATGAATCCAATCCATGATTAACTTCCTTTATCAGCGAATATCTGTGTAATCTGCGGCGAATTTGTAGCTACATCACTCGGCCTCTTCAAAATCCAGCCGGCTCACATTCGTCACGGCCAGTTGCAAGATGTAGCCCAGCAACCCCGCCTGATGCCGGTCCAGAGTTCCATCCACCACGCCCTGAGCCGCCTTGGCGATGGCAATCTGTATTCCATTGGCGTCATCCAGCGCAGGCAACTGCAGCTTCTGCGGACGCGCCTCCTCCATCGCCAGATGCATATGGCAGAACTTCTTTCCCCGGACCTTCGGCGCGCGGCATCGCACCCCATTTGACCGTAACTTGGCGCATCGAGCCGCATTGTTCGCCCGCTCCAGATTCGCTCTCATCCGGTCGTAAATCTTCTGGCTGCCCTGATCGAAGGCAATCGCCATCTCTTTTGCGTATGGCTTCTGCTCCAGATGCCTGTGATAAGCCTCATACGCTTCACTTAGCCGCTTCAACAATTGACCGGACTCGCTCGCAGACCATTCTTCCTCCGCGTCTCGTGCCTCGCGCTCACAGCGCATCTTGTTGACCGCATCGTATTCAGCCTGAGTTCTGGCCTTATTCCATAAAACATTCTCTTCCACCGTCATTCCCGTGTCTTCACCATAACTGTTCTTTTCAGTCACGCTTGGCATAACACTCACCTCATAACTCTCTATTCATTAACCAATCAATACACCCACCGCCGGCCCTCCCCTTTCAGCGCATTGAAAACACAGCGCTTATCGCATTCGACCCAACGGTCACCCAACTGTTTACTACTCAGTAAAATCGTCGCTTAACCCTTTTCAATCGAGTGATTTGCACCGGAATACCAAGAAGCAGTGACAGCACGACATTTGAGCTATCCAGCCGATGAGTTGAATACGAATAAATATCGAAACGTTCACGAGATATTAGCCGAATATATCTAGCGAATCAAGAGCGAAATATCTTAAAATGATTCGCAAAATGACAGTTTTTGATCAACTTAAAAGAACAGATTTAAATCCTAAAAGGCGTACAGAATCTTGTTTCTCTTATTGGAACAGGTCAGCACGCCCTCGCCCTTGCGCATCTAGAGCCTTAATTGAAGAGTGGTTCTCACATCTTTCTGACGCTCAACAGACAGATATTTGTACTCGGTTTCGGAATCCGGACGTTTCAGCTGATAGTCCGTTCCAAGAGCTTTTGCTTCATGAACTCTTGCGACGCGAGAAGTGTGTTTTACACCCACATCCAGAGATACCTGCAAAAAAGACACATCCTGATTATCTGGTTACTCAGCCGGATACAACCATCAGAAGACCTGAACGATAAAGTCGCTCCAGTCCTGCGTAGCAGGACGACTGATAGTAGCCCGGTACGTTTACGAGGCGCGTTCACGCGCTGAGGAATAAGTGCCGGGAAAGCGAAAAGAAAAATCAATTCCACACGCCGTAGGCCCAGCGCGCAGCGTCAAGCGAAGCGCCTTTTAAATCTCTTCATCCGCTTCCCACTTTAAGTTAACGATATTCCTCCGATCAATGTGTGCTTGCAAAATTTTAAAAGGGAGATTTCATGTAAATCCGTTTTAAATTCCAGAGACGGGATTAAACAATCTTGCAATTCTGTCGCATTTTTGAAAAGGAGATGAAATATGGCAAATCTAACGGCGCAGGAAAGAGTGCAGTATTTAAAAGCTTTGGAACTCTTTGGACCAGAAGCCCACGAAGCAGGTGTAGAAGCCCTCAGAAAGCTTGACTCAGGAGAAAAGCCTCAGGTAAAGGTTAAAACTTCGGATGCGCAATACCGCACCGCTGTTGAGGCTCTGACTTTGCCTGGCGGAATTGGAGATATCCTTAAAAAAGTACTTCAATGTGTTCTCAAATGCGCTTCCCACATTCCCAATTGGACTGAGTTTGCAAGTTGTGTACTGGCGTGCCTTCTTGGTTAGGATCGGATAGGTGGGTGGTTTCACCCACCTGAACCAGATCATGCACTATCGTCTGTTGCTTCGCTATCCGGTCATGCGTGATCCGAAGGATATTTGTTAGGAGTAAGTTCCGAGACTACCCCGCGGTCACAATCTCCGAAAAATCTGCGATGCTGGAAAACTCCCTCACCAGCGTCTGCAGCAGACCCAGGCGATTCTCGCGAAGATTCTCGTCCTCCACCATCACCATCACCTTGTCGAAGAACGCGTCCACTGGCGGACGCAGCTTTGAAATCTCCAGCAGCGCGGGCTCATACTGGCGCGACGCGCTCAACTCCTGCACCCTCTTCGCCACCTGCGGGACAGCCGCTACCAGCATCTTCTCTTCCTGGTCTTTCAATGCCGCCGGATCAAACGGCTCCGCGATTTTGATCTTCTTCTCCGCCGCCTGGCGCAGAATATTCTTCATGCGCTTGAACGCCACCGAGATCGACTCAAAATCAGCCGATGGCCTCACCTTGGCCACTGCACTTGCCCGCGCGACCGCATCGACTACGTCATCGGCATTCGCTGCCAGCGTGGCATTCACCACGTCATACGCCAGGCCGAGCACATCACGCAGATAAAACTCCAGCCGCTCACGGAAGAAATTGCGCACAGCTTCCAAATAGGCATCGCCGCTTAGTGTGAACTTCTTTTCTGCCTCACTCCCGCTGTAGTTCGCACGCGCGTTAGCCATCAACTGCGCCAGATTCAATGGCAGCTTGTGTTCCGCGATGGTCTTGATGATTCCATTCGCCTGCCTCCGCAGTGCAAACGGATCTTTCGATCCAGACGGCACCAGCCCCAGCGCAAACATGCCGGCAATGCTGTCTGCCTTGTCGGCGATGGAAAGCACCGCGCCTTCCAGCGTTCGCGGCGCGGAATCTTCTGTCGATCCGGGCTTGTATTGATCGTAGATGGCATCGGCTACGGCTTGTGGCAAGCCCTGCGCCCTGGCATACAAGCCGCCGACTATGCCCTGCAGCTCAGTAAATTCTTTTACCAGTTCAGCAGTCAGATCGGTCTTGGCCAACTGTGCTGCTTGCTGCACCGCTGCCGCATCCACTTTCAGGCCGGCCTTTGCCAGCACCACGCCAATTTTTTCTGCCAGCTTTACTGTCCGCTCTGCCTTTGCCGAATAACTTCCCAGATCTTTCTGGAACGTCACCGCCTTCAACATCTCCACGCGATTCACCAACGGAATCTTCTGGTCCGTATCCCAGAAGAACTGCGCGTCGTTAAACCGGGCACGCAGCACGCGCTCATTGCCGTGCCGGATCAATCCATCCGGATCGCCATCGGTATTCAGCACAGCTAGAAAATGCGGCGCCAGCTTGCCGCTCGAATCTTCCACGGCAAAATATTTCTGATGGTCGCGCATCACCGTGACCAGCACCTCTTCCGGCAGCGATAAAAACTGCATATCAAAGCTGCCCAGAATCGCCGACGGCCACTCCGTAAGATTCACCACTGTGTCGAGCAGCCCAGCATCTTCGCGCCAGCGCGCGCCATCGATCGTTCGTGTGGCCGCATCCAGTGCTTTGCGAATCTTATATTCCCGATCTTTGCTGTTCGCCGTGACATGCGCGCCTTGCATGGTCTCAACATATTTTGCAGGCGCAGGAATCACCACCTGCTCCGGCCCCAGAATGCGATGCCCGCGCGACTGCTGAGCTGCCTTGATCCCGGCAAACTCCAGCGGCACCACCTCGCCATCGAGCATGGCCACAATCCAGCGCACCGGACGCACAAACCGCTCCGGCTTGCCCGCGCGCCAGTACATATTCTTGGCCCAGTAAATGCCGGCAATCTCTTTCGGCACCGCTTCGGCCAGAATCTCCGCGGCCTTGCGGCCTTTCTTCAAAACCGTGGCAGCCAGATACTCACCTTTAGGATTGGTGATTGTCTCCAGCTTTGAAACATCCACGCCGGCCTTCTTGGCAAACGCCTCTGCCGCAGGAGTAGGCTTGCCGTCTTTATAAGCGACTTTGGTCGACGGCCCGGTGATCTGCTCGGTCACGTCTGGTTGTTGTGCCGGGATTCCAGACACGCTAAAGGCCAGCCGTCGCGGTGTGGAGTACGACGCAAACGCGGTCCACGAACTGTCATCTTCAACCTGCTTCCCATCGGTCGGCTTCATCAATGCTTCACGCGTCAGCAGCGCAGCCATGCGCTTGACCAGTTCGCTCCTGGCATCGTCGATCATTCGCGCGGGAATTTCTTCCAATCCAATCTCCAGCAAAAAGTCGGGCATCAGGCGGCTCCTCCCTTCTGCTTGGCAGCATCGGCTTCCGCATTCTGCTGCGCGACATATGCCTTAGCCAATCCCACTGCAAGCTGACGCACACGCGCAATCACGCCCACGCGCTCAGTCACGGAGATTGCTCCACGCGCATCAAGGATGTTGAACAGATGTGAGCATTTCAGGCACAGTTCATACGCCGCCAGCAGCGGAAAGCGCTCCTTCTCCGCGACACTCGACTTCTTGTCCGCATTCAGTGCATGAAACTGGCTGATGAGCGACTGGCTCTCGCTCTCATACATGTCAAAATGCTTCCAGGCTTTTTCGACATCGGCTTTCTCAAAGTTATAGACAGAAAGCTGCAATTCGTCCTGGTAGCGCACATCGCGATACTTCACCGTCGCGCCTGTCAGTGGATCCTTGGCCCACACAATGTCATAAATGCTGTCCACATCCTGCAAAAACGCCGATATGCGCTCCAACCCATACGTAAGTTCCGCGCACATCGGATCAAGATCAATTCCGCCGCACTGCTGGAAGTAGGTAAACTGCGTGATCTCCAATCCATCCAGCATCACCTGCCAGCCCACGCCCCATGCGCCCAGTGTCGGGGACTCCCAGTTGTCCTCTTCAAACTTAATGTCATGCTTGCGCAGATCGATGCCCAGCGCCTCGAGCGACCTCAGATACAGCTCCTGCACGTCCTCCGGCGGAGGCTTCAAGATCACCTGCATCTGCATGTGCTTATAAAGACGGTTCGGATTGTCGCCATAGCGCCCGTCCGCCGGCCTGCGCGACGGTTGCACATACGCCACCTTATACGGCTTGGGACCCAGCGCACGCAGAAACGTCTCCGGAGACATGGTGCCTGCGCCCACTTCCGTGTCATAGGGCTGTTGCAGAACGCACCCGCGTTCCGCCCAGAACTTCTGCAGGCGAAGAATAATTTCCTGATATGTAGGAGCGACAGTCTTAGACATGCGAACTATTTAATTTATCAGATTCTCTCCAACATTCTGTCTTTCTGTGGCTTATCAGGAGCGTCCATTTTCATTTTCAAAACATATTGATCCCAAAAGAACTGCGTTAACATGGAGCTTGCCCTTTACCCTCTCTCATCCTGCTGCGGTCGTTCCTATAAGACGATATCTGGTGTTTTCGGCCGCAGTTGTTGGAAGTCTGGCTCCTGATTTCCGTTACTTTCTCAATCTGGCGCCGCACGGCCATTTTGGTCACAGCTTTAAAGGAGTATTTCTCTTCTGTCTTCCTGTCAGCCTGGTTGTGCTTTGGATTTTTCAGCAGTTCATGAAGCTTCCTCTCATCAGCCTGGCTCCAAAATCCCATCAGGAACGGTTCGTCAGCTTTGCTAAGCCATTTTGCTGGCGCGGGGTGCGACGATTCGGCCTGATCGTCATCTCAATCGTGCTGGGCTCTATCATTCATCTCGCATGGGACGCCTTCACACATGACCGCGGTCTAGTCGTCCGCAACGTCCCCGATCTCAGGACTCCGCTGGAAGAATTTGGTACCCACAGGCCGATTTACAACGTGCTTCAGCATGGAAGCTCGCTTCTTGGCCTGGCCCTTCTCGCCTTTTGGTATTGGCGATGGTTCAAACGCACGCCGCCGCAGCCAGTACCGCCGCAACTGCAATTGAGTACACGCGCAAAACACTGGATCACGGGTTCAATTCTGGTCATCGCAACCGGTAGCTCGGCAGTCTATGCGTATTTCTACTCGTATCATCTGGCTTCGCTTGGAATATTTGTGGGTACGTTTGCCGTCACGTCGATGTCATTGATCTACATCGGCGCGCTTATCTTCAGCGCCTGGTGGCATTTTCTAACATCCTGAACGTAGTGAGGGATCCCTATGATCTAATACAATTTTCAAGGCTGAAGTTACTTCGCGAGAAGCAGATCATCGTAGTTAGAGGGTTCCCTCGCCGCGCTTCGGGATTACATAAAACCTAAATCTTCTCCAGCATCGCTGCCGTCACCAGCTTCCGTTCAATATGTCGCTCGATCCTCTGGGCCAGAAATCGCCGCAGATCGGCCCCGCGACTGCGCTGCCATGGATCGCCCTTTAGCCTATTCAATGGTGTGCGAAACATCTCTGCTGCCGTCATGCGCGACTCGGCAGAAATTTCAATACTAGCCAGCCGCTTATCGTCGGCGCAGAGCAGCCCATCCGCCAGCGGATGAAAATATGCTTTGCTTCCATTCAGCACAGTGCCGCACATCACGCAGGCATTCAAGTCCGGCAGCAGACCAATCAGCCTCACGATCCACAGATCAAAATAAGTCAGTGGCATCCACACAGCATCTGCCTTCAAATGGTGGACCACCGCCAGCGTTAGCCTGAAAATATCGTCGCTGGGCTCGCGGTCCGGCAGTAGCTGGTCAATTACCTCTGCCACATAACTCAGGGCCACCAGCCGCGGATACGTCACCTCATTCGCCAGCGGAGAAGAGATAATGTCGCAGGAATCCAGCCGCACCAACTCCTGTTTTTCTTTCTCTTCCCAGTGGGCTGTCACATGGGTGAGCGGCTCCAGCGCGCCGCCGAATCTACGCTTTGACTTCTTCGCTGCCTTGGCCACTCCACGCAGCTTGCCTTCCGCGCGAGAAAAAAATGTCACCAGCAGGTCCGCTTCATGAAACGGATAGGTGCGCAAAATCAGGGCTTCAGACTGCTTGGGCATTTCCTCACTAAGCATACATCGCAGAAATGAAAACGCGCAGCCTCAATAAGCTGCGCGTCATCGCAAATATTTGGTGGCGTTAGCGGCCGAAGTGCTTGGAGTTCTTGTCCGCGTACTCTTTCCATTTTTCCGGCAGATCGTCCAGCGCAAAGATCGCCGAAACCGGGCATACCGGCACGCAGGCGCCGCAGTCAATACATTCCACCGGATCAATGAACAGCATGTCTGTTCCTTCAAACTGCGGTTCGTCTTTCTTGGGGTGGATGCAATCTACCGGGCACGCATCTACGCAGGCTGCGTCTTTGGTCCCGATGCAAGGCTCTGCAATTACATATGCCATAAGGGTCAGCTTCTCCGTGTTTCAATGTCTGATTGAAATTAACTAAGAATTTTATCAGCTATTGAAAGCTGCGCCAATGTTTCTGCCCGAACGGCATATAAGTGACAGTGAAATGCAGCAATCGCTGATTATTTGAGCGCTTCTACCTGCTGTATATATCTCTTGCTGTCAAACTTTTTTGACGTGCTGTTGAATGACATATACCGGATTTTTCCAAAGATCGGCCGCTCAAACCACGGACGGTCATGCTTCCCCACAATCGCCCAGGCAATACCGGCATAGCCATTCGGATCGCGACCGTCGAGCTCATATTTGTCGTTCAGATAAACAGCCACCTGGTAAGCGCGCGCCGGCGTCTTGCTCCACTCCAGAATCTTCTTTGCCCAGTACATGCGCATATAGTTATGCATAAAGCCGGTCTTCACCATCTGCATCTGCGCGGCATTCCACAGCTGATCGTGTGTCTGCCCCTCTTCCAACTGGCGTTCGCTGTAAATCTTGCGCGGATCGCCCGCATGCTCCGCCAGACTCTTGTGCGCCCAGTCTGTGCCTGATTCAAAGTTGTCATAATCCGGATTGAAGCGGACAAAGTTAATTGCCAGCTCACGCCGCACAATCAGCTGCTCCAGAAATGCCTCTTTCGCCTGCTTTGGAGCCTTTGATTTTTGCACTGCCAGCGTCACGGTATGCGGCCCGATATGCCCAAAATGCAAATAAGCCGATAACCGGCTTGTGCCATCGCGTTCCGGCTTGTTGCGATCCACCGGATATTTCGCCAGCCCATGCCTGATAAATTTCTTCAACTGCTTCAGCGCTTCATCCGTGCCGCCGCGAATGCCGTCAACCGGCGCAACGGAGCGGTCGAGCTTCCAGCCCTCAGTGATATCCGTATCCGGCGCTAGCGACTTAAACCCTTGTGGAGCTTTCCACGCGACTGTCCCACGCGAATTTCCCACCGGCTTTAAAAATTCCGGCAACAACCGCTTAATCACCGGACGCGCCGTGTACGCTCCATACTGCTCTTTCATGAGCAGCTTCGATGGCACAATCACATCGGCGTCCACCGTCCAGAACGGGACGCGAATCTTCTTCGCCACAACTTCCCGCCAGTGTTCCGGCTCGCGCATGGGATTCTCATCGCCCACCACCAGCGCCGGCTTCACATCTTCACAAAATTTCAACAGATGATGCTCTGGATAACGCCGCAGCACAAAACCAACTCCCCGCTTCGCCAGGCCCCTGGCAATCGCCGGAATGCCCTGATTGAGAAAACGGTAATGCCGCAAATTGGCATGTGGATAAAACGGCACTGGAGCCAGAAAAACCAGGCATGGCAGAAGCAGAAGGTTGGCCGCCTCCACTGCAACTTCAAGCGCCGGATTATCCAATGCACGCTGCGCGCGCTGCATCCAGTAGACAACGCATTTGCCGTCGCCATCAGGAACTCCGGCTCGGCGGACATTTACCCGCGGATTGTCAGACAGGCGTTCCAGCTCGTTTATCTGCATCCGATCGATATATCGTTCCCTCAGTTATTTAGATGTTACTTCCCCTCGCCATATTTAAAGAATCATGCAGCATCAACCGCGCGTCCAATGGCGAGTAAAAGAATTCCAGAACGAGGGACCCGATGACCAACGAAGAGATTTATTCCGCTGTTGCTGTCAGTTCATGGAAGCAGATCATTGAACGTCTAGACAAGATGTTTGCCTCAGTTCCCGACGAAGGTTTGAATCAGCCAGTCGCTCCCGGACGCAATCGCCTTTATTACCTATTAGGACATCTCACCGCCGTTCATGACCGCATGTTCCCGCTGCTCGGCCTTGGCGACCGCCTTCACCCTGAGCTTGACCAGCCATTTCTAGAGAATCCAGATAAGGCTTCTGACAATAAAATTTCCGCTGCCAATCTCCGCAGCGCATGGAAAGAAGTCAACAGCAAACTTACTGCAGCCTTTGAATCGCTCAAGCCGGCGCAGTGGCTGGAACGGCACACATCGGTTTCCGAACAGGACTTCGCCAAGGAACCATTGCGCAACCGCCTTGCCGTGCTCCAGAGCCGCACCAATCATGCTTCATTTCATGCAGGACAGATAAGACTCACACAATAATTTCGTCCCCAGGCGGTGAGCATTACACTCACCGCCATTAAAATCGCCGTCTTTCTTATTACTTTTTTGATACAAGGTCACTCTGCCAAAACTGTAGCTTCTGAATTTGCTTCCTCAGCAAATACTTCCTGCTCCGCCTTCGGAAACACTTCCTTCAAAGCCGCCACAATAATGAAGCTGATTATCACCAGCAACATCCAGGAACTTATTTTGTTTGGCCCAACAATGGCCCACTGCCGCTTCTGGTGCGGATACTGCCAAGCGCCAAAATAGGTGGCAATGTTCTCCGCTACCCAGATAAAAAATGCGATCAGCAGAAATGACAGCGCCAGAGGCATTCGGCGAGCTTTGTCCGTGACCACAAAATACACCCACGTTTTGCGGAAGAGCACCAGCACGGCCAAAGCCAGAGGCCAGCGCAGATCAATCGTGTAGTGATTGGTAAAAAAGTTGGCATAAATCGCGGCACACAGCCCAACTGCCAGCGGAAAGGGCGGAAACGCCGTCAGCTTCACCCGCATGAGCCGCCACGCCTGCATGATGTAGCTGGCAACCGACGCATACATAAATCCGCTATAAAGCGGCACCGTTCTGATGTGAAAGAAGGCATGCTCCGGATAGCTCCACGAGCGGACTGACGGCGAAGTCTTGAACAACTCCAGCCCCATGCCAATCAAATGGAAAAGTGAGAGCACGGCCACTTCACGCCAATTCTCCAGCCGCGTTAGAACGAGAACAATCTGAATCGCAATCGCGCTCAGAAACAGAAAGTCATAGCGATGAAGGCCAGGAATCGAGATATGCCCAGAGATTGCCAGCAGAAACAGAAATGATCCGGCAAACACACAAGCCGCAGCCTGCTTGATTCCAAAGATCAGGAACTCACTCACACCGGCGCCAAGCCGTGGTCCAAGAATGCGGACGAGTGGACGTTCAATGGAATATGCCAGGGTCGAAAAGGACATTAGCCAAGCATTTTTAATCTTCCTGTCATATTGTCAAGCTAGAATGTAGTTGAGCATCAGGCACTACTTCACAGAGGAGTTCTTATGCTTAACCTGGCCATTTTCCTTGTTGTCTTCTTCGCGGCAATCTCTTATGCCATCCATCTGCTCAAGCAAAAACAAAATTCCCGGCCAATACCGCAACGCTCAAGACCTGCCAGCGATGATTCCACTGCGCTCCCGACCATCCTCGGCGGAGATGATTCAAGTCATTCCCATCATCACCACCACGGCGGACACGATCACAGCTCATCGCATAGTGGGTTTGACAGCGGTCACCATGGCGGATTCGATGGCGGCGGATCTCACGGCGGCTTTGACGGTGGAGGCCACCACTAGCAAGGGCGAAACCAGTTATGATGGAGCGCAGTGAAGCGCAATTCCATCCGATTGCTAGCCGTTGATATTGACGGCACTCTGACTGACCCTAACTATCAAATCTCTGCGCGGAACATTGCCGCGCTCCGCTCCGCGCATGAAGCAGGCGTACAGATCGTCCTGGCCACCGGCCGCCGGCATGATTACGCCATGCCTGTCGCGCGTGAAATCGGCGTGCCGATGCTACTGATCAGTTCGAACGGTGCCCTAGTCCGCTCCAGCGCCGGAGAAACCTTCTATACCGACCGATTGCCTGCAAGAACCGCCACCGAACTCATTCAATATATGGGCGACTTTCGCAGCCACGCCGTCCTGACTTTCGATCGTGAAGGCAAAGGCGCTCTGGTGCTGGAGCGGTTTGAGGACCTCAATCGCAGTATCTCGCGCTGGCTGGAGCTGAACGCGCCTTTTATCGAATACATTTCACCGTTGGAGAACTCCCTGACGGAAGACCCTATTCAGGCCATGTATTGCGGCAAACTGACTCGAATGGAAGAGCTGGAGCGCCACCTGAACCAGGCCGGATTTCTGTCCCAAATCTCGGTTTTAAAGACCCAATATGACCATCGTGACCTTTGCATTCTGGACATCCTCAATCGCAACTGTTCCAAAGGTCATGCTTTGCGCCGGTGGGCTGAAAATCAGGGGATCAGCCGGGAGCAGATTATGGCCATCGGCGACAATTACAATGACCTGGAAATGCTTGAATTTGCAGGACTTCCCTTCGTCATGGGAAATGCATCTCAGGATATGAAGCAGAGCGGCTGGAAGGTAACCGGAAGTAACGCCGAACATGGGGTGGCCCAGGCCTTGGAAGAGGTTTTAGGGCTGGCTTTCAAGGAGTAATTAGGCGAGAATAGAAGCCTTGCGCCAAGCATGAGAATTTACAGGTTCATCACGATCGCAGTACTGCTGGTAGCTGCCCAGTTTTCCGCTTATGCCGGCGAGATTGCCGTCCTCAAAAATGGCTTCTCCATCCATTTTGAGCGCAAGGAGCAGACCGGAAATCTGATCAGGCTTTATACCGGCTCAGGCTACATGGAGATCGCCAGCGATCAGATTGAATCCTACGAAGCTGAAGAAGTCTCGCCTGTACCAGATACGCCAGAGCCCGGAAAAATAGAATCAGTAAAAGCCCAGACTTCCACAACGCAGCCGGTTCCTGCAGTTCAGCTGCCAGCAGCCCGCACCGTAGCCGCCGCGCCCAAGGCTCTGGAGCCAGTAGATATCGAGGCGGTTGTCCGCGAAGCAGCCACCAGAAATCGCATTGATCCTGATTTCGTAGCTAGCGTGATCAAACAAGAAAGCAATTTCAAAACGCACGCCGTCTCCAGGAAAGGCGCGCAGGGACTCATGCAGCTTATGCCCGGCACAGCCGCGCAACTCGGCGTAACCAATGCATTTGACGCTAAAGCAAATGTTGAAGCCGGCACAGCTTATCTGAGCTCATTGCTTGATCTTTATCATGACGATCCTATCAAGGCGCTTGCCGCTTACAATGCCGGCGCATTCCGGGTGAAGCAATACAACGGGGTTCCGCCGTATCGTGAAACGCGTGCTTACATCGCGCGAATCGTGCATGATTACAACTCCAAAAAGTTGGCGCAAAAGAAAGCCGTAGCGGCTGCCGCCAAGACCCAATCCACCGGAGCCAAAGTTACCGGTACTCCTGCCAAGGCTGCAAATCCTGGGTCTCGCAAAAAAGCCAGCCCTCAAGAAGCCAGCGTGACCAAATCAACCAATCCCGCATAGCATCAAAGACTTCAATATCCTGGACGCATCCTACCCACCAGGGGCGCATTTTGTATTATTGCAAGTCGGCTTAAATTCATGAGCAAAAAGAGATTCCTTATCACCACCGTGGTGCTGTTAGTTTTGGCTGCGCTGGTCTATCTGCAAATTCGCACCTGGAAAAAGTTTGACTGGCATCGCTTCTGGATTGCTACACATAACACTAACAAGTTCTTGATCATCGCAGGCATAGCCCTTGTCTATATTGACTACGTTCTCCGCGCATGGCGCTGGAAGATCCTGCTCAAGCCCGTACAAGAATCCAAAACCATGGATCTCATAGCTCCCACCATGATCGGCTTCGCTGGGTTGGCGCTACTGGGCAGGCCCGGGGAATTTATTCGGCCGTATCTGATCGCCCGCAAAGAAAAACTGTCCATGGCATCACAGCTTGCAGTCTGGACCGTAGAGCGCATCTTTGATACCGGCGCCTTTGCCCTGATCATGGCCGTGAATATCCTCTGGAACCACACTGATCTCAGCTCATTGCCAGGCTTTGTCGACTCACCCAGGCGACACTTTCTTGGCGTTACGTTTTCAGCATTTACCTACTTTGAAGCTTTTGCCATTGCCCTGCTTGCCGGAGTTGCATTCATCGCGCTGGTTGCGTTCAAAGTTCGCCAGAACCCGTCCGTAGCGGCGCACTTTTTTACCCGGCTCTTTGGCCGTCTCTCTCCGAAAGTTGGCCACGCCATTGGCAAACGAGTGCATGCTTTTGGCGAAGGACTGAACACGGTAAAAGACTTAAAGTCTTTCTTTCAACTTAGCGGCCTTTCTATTGTTATATGGCTGATTATTGGCTTTGCTTACATGGCAGTCACACATGCCTATTCCATTCATCGGCTCTCTGAGATGACACTCTCGCGCGTCTTTCTTCTCACCGCCGCCAGCGTGGTCGGCGGAGTATTGCAACTCCCTGTCGTAGGAGGTGGCTCGCAGCTGGCCACCATCGGCATGCTGAAAGGCGTCTTCAACCTTTCTCCGGAACTCTCTACCAGCTGTGGCATCATGCTCTGGCTCACGACCTTCATGTCCGTAGCTCCTGTTGGGCTGATCCTGGCCCGCTCTGAACACGTTTCCCTGATGCAGATTGAGGAAGAAAGCCAGGAAGAGGAACGCGCCGCGGAGTCGGAAGATAGCCAGGTTTAGAGTCCTTCTTGGCACGGTTCATTTACGGATCGGGTTGGGTTGATCCTTCCGTTACTTTCGATTTTCTGGCCAGCACGCTGACCACTCGCCTGCCTGTTACAATGAAACAAACCCTTTGGAAAGTTGCGGTTAAAGCACAATGAAATGTCCGTTTTGCGGGTTCGAAAATGACAAAGTAGTGGACTCGCGTGAGAGTAAAGAAGGGGAATCCATACGCCGACGGCGTGAATGCCTGAAGTGTGAAAAACGCTTTACCACCTATGAGCGGATCGACGAAATTCCCTATATGGTCGTCAAAAAAGACGGTCGGCGGGAGAAGTTTGAGCGCCAGAAAGTTCTTGCCGGGCTCTTAAGGGCCTGTGAAAAACGGCCGATATCCATGGGAAAGATGGAGCAAATTGTCAACGAAGTGGAGCAATTTGTGATCGATTCGCCCGAACGCGAGCGTACGGCCAGCGAACTGGGCGAGCAGATCATGAACCACCTCAAGCACATCGACAAGGTGGCGTACATACGATTTGCCTCTGTCTATCGAGATTTTAAAGACGTAGGCGAGTTCCACTCTGAATTGGAATCGCTGCTCAATATCAAAGACGACAAGTCCAAGCCTGCCAAGGCGAAGACCAGCGCGAAGTAAGCAGGAGCTATGGGACATAAAGTTACGTTGATTCCGGGAGACGGCATTGGGCCAGAGGTAACAAACGCAGCAGTGCGCATTGTGGATGCCTCTGGCGTAAAGATTGAATGGGAGAGCTTTGCCGCAGGATCTGAAGCTTTCGCCAAGTATGGCGAATACATCCCCAAGGAGCTCACGCAGTCGATTGAGCGTACCGGCCTCGGTCTCAAAGGCCCTGTCACCACACCCATCGGTGGTGGATTCTCCAGCATCAACGTGGCACTGCGCAAACAGTTCGAGCTATTCGCCAATTTCCGCCCGATTCGCAATCTGCCTTCTCTTCCCACCCGCTATCCCAGCGTGGATCTGGCCATTGTCCGCGAAAATACAGAAGGCCAGTATTCCGGCATTGAGCATGAAGTAGTGCCAGGCGTGGTGGAATCGCTCAAGATCGTCACCGCCAAGGCTTCCACGCGTATTGCCCAGTTTGCTTTTGAATATGCGCGCCGTGAGAAACGCAGGAAAGTCCATGCCATCCACAAAGCCAACATCATGAAGCTGAGTGACGGCCTGTTTCTGCGCTGCAGCCGCGAAGTAGCGAAAGATTATCCGGAAATTACTTACGGCGAGCACATCATCGATAACACCTGCATGCAGCTGGTAACCAATCCATATCAGTATGACGTCATGGTGATGGAAAATCTCTACGGCGACATCATCTCTGATCTCTGCGCGGCTTTTGTCGGCGGCCTGGGACTGGTGCCCGGTGCCAATATCGGCCACCACTGCGCCATCTTTGAAGCCGTTCACGGCTCCGCGCCAGACATCGCCGGTAAGGACATTGCTAACCCAACCGCTGTTCTACAATCCGCGGTGCTGATGCTGCGCCACATGGGTGAAGTAGAGGCTGCAGACAAAGTCCACACCGCCCTGGAAAAGACCTACAAAGAAAAGCAGCACCTCACGCGCGACGTTGGCGGCACGGCCGGCACCAGTGAATTTGCTGACGCCGTAATTGAAAACATGGAGCACGTTGCCGTAGCAACTCGCTAGAGATTTTCTGAGCTGAACAGTTATGATTTAGCGGATGAAATTTCTTCGGATCCTTCCTCTGCTGACTCTGGCCTTCTTGGGCTGCAATAAATCACAGACCGCTTCTGATCAACTTTCTGCCGCATCTAAAGCTCCAACTGTTACCGTCGACCTCGCAACTGCTGGCTCCATTTCCGGCGTCGTGACTTTTACCGGAACGGCTCCCAAGCTCAAACCGCTCGACATGACGCAGGATCCCGGCTGCCCTTCCACGCCGCAACCAAGTGAAGCCGTGGTGCTCAACGGCAACAAACTGGCCAACGTTTTTGTCTATGTGAAAGAAGGTCTGCCACAAGGCACATTTGCTGTTCCCACTGAGCCTGTGGTGCTCGATCAAAAAGGCTGCCGATACAACCCGCACGTGCTGGGCATCATGGTCGGCCAGCCTCTCACGATTACCAACACCGATTCAGCTGATCACAATATCCATGACATGCCAACCAGCAACCAGCCATTCAACGAATCCCAAAAGCCGACAGACAAGCCGATCACAAAGACATTCTCCAAGCCTGAGGTCATGATTCCTGTTCAATGCAATCAGCATCCGTGGATGCGCGCTTATATCGGCGTGCTCAACAATCCATACTTTTCCGTCAGCGGAGCGAATGGCAGCTTTGAAATCAAGAATCTGCCTCCGGGTGAATACACGCTGACTGCGGTGCATGAAAAATTTGGCGAGCAGACGATACAGGTGAAAGTTGGTCCGAAAGAAGCAGCTAAAGCAGCGTTTAGTTTTAAGCAGCAATGAGAACCAAAATGACTGAACGCCTTGTAATTGCTTATATTCATTTGTTGTTCATAATCGACTTGGTGCTCTTTGGATTTTCGTTAGCTCTTCATCTATGCCATCTTAGTGGAATGTCTTTTTTGCGATTTGAGCAAGTCTTACCGGAATTGAGTGCGGTGATGGGATTTGCTGCCTTCGCATTTCTGAAGGATCGCCTTGCATGGAGAGATCAACTCCAACGTTCCCCGAAATGGATGTGGGTTGGGACGATAGCAATAGTAGCGTATTACATTCTGATTTTCTTTCTACTGCGATTCGGTTTCTCAAACGAGGTAACCTCGTTAGATGAGAGCATTCTTGGATCGGCATTTTCAATGCTCATCTGTGCTGCCTCTTTGTGCATTCTTTACCCTGTTCTGTGGTCAGGTTATTTGACAAAAACAGCTATTAAACAACGCGTATTACACTCGATGAGCGCAATAGCGCTGATAACTATGCTGCTCGTTGGATACCACGCCGGTTATCTTCCTCTTCAACACCACTGATTCCTCTCCATTAGCAAATGGCGGAATCAATGGAAGAGTAGGCCATGTGACAAGGAATTTAGATTGCCAGAGATTCCGGCAAAAGCGGCCCTATCAGAAAATCCAGGTGTTAAAATAACCAGTACTCTCAGGAGCTGTTCTGACCTCTGCCCGATATAACGCCGCCCAACATTGGTTTACGGTATTTGTCGCTGGCTGCGCATTTCTGCTGATTGTCGCTGGAGCGCTGGTTACCAGTAACAATGCCGGCCTCGCCGTACCGGATTGGCCCACAAGCTTTGGCCATCTCTTCAAAATCCCCAAACTAATTGGCGGAGTCAAGTTCGAGCATGTCCACCGCATGATCGCTGAATTTGTCGGCCTGTTGACGATCATCGCGGCCATCTGGACCTGGCGTGTTGATCAGCGCCGCTGGATGCGCGGCCTCACCATCGGCGCGGTGCTGGGCGTGATCATCCAAGGCGTTTTGGGTGGATTGACTGTACTGAATTTTTTGCCGCCAGCAATCTCGACGGCCCACGGAACTGTTGGTCAGACCATGTTCTGTGTGCTGGCAGCAATTGCGGTCTTCACCAGCCGCAGTTGGATCGACGAACCCGCAGAAAAGATCAGTCGCAAAGATGCCAAGCCACTTTTACGCCATTGCTGGATGCTGATCGGCTTTCTCTATATTCAGCTGATCCTGGGTGCGGCTTTCCGTCATGTCTGGACCAAATGGGGTCCTCCCGGCTCCAATCAGTGGCCGGTACACAAAATTATTCATTCGTTCCTTTATCCTCACATCCTCAACGCGTTGTTTGTATCTGCGTTAGTTCTTTACGTAAGCTTGAGAGCTATCACCAAGCATTCCAATATCGCGCACCTTCGCCGGCCAGCCATATGGATGCTCATTTTGCTGATCACCCAACTTTTGCTGGGCGTTGCTGCTTATGTGGTTCGAGTGGTGCAGGGCGTGAATGAATCACAACCCACAATGTCTCTTGTGGCCGTAACGGTCACGCATTTAGCGGTGGGCGCTTTGATCCTGGCTTCAACTGTGGTTCTTACGATTCAGGCTTACCGGCATACTGGCGATCCAGCCTCAGTGATCCCATTTAATCGTCGTGAGGTGGCCACGGCATGAGCACAATTCCTCAACGCGTTGCCGCCGAACAGAATCCCGAGTTGCGCTCAGCAGCACAGCCTGTTGTGTTGAAAAAGAATTCCCTGCTCAGCGATTACCTGCAGCTCTTCAAGGTCCGTGTAACTTCGCTAATCGTGATGACGGCCTGGACCGGCTACTACATGGGCGCTGTCCACAGCGGCGTTCCCTCGCTGAGTTGGAAATTGCTCGCTGCGTTGATCGGCATCGGCGTGACCTGCATGGGATCGGCGGCGCTCAATGAAGTACTTGAGTACAAAATTGATGCACTGATGCGGCGCACAAAGAACCGTCCGCTGCCTGCCGGAAGAATGAGCCTGGCCACTGGGCTGACAGCCGGCATTCTGGCCACGCTTCTCGGCCCTGCGTATCTGATCTATACCACCAACTTGCTTACCGGCATTTTGGCATTTGCCACCGCCGTTACATATCTGGCGTTTTATACGCCGCTTAAGCGCATCTCTCCGATCTCAACTTTTGTTGGCGCATTTCCCGGCGCCATGCCGCCGCTGCTTGGTTGGACGGCTGTCACCGGCAAATTGGACATTGAAGCTGTCTTCCTCTTCCTGATCGTCTTCTTCTGGCAGTTCCCCCATTTTCAGGCCATCGCCTGGATGTATCGTGAAGATTATGAAGCTGCCGGCATCAAGATGCTGCCAGTGGTGGACAAGGCTGGCCACAGCGTAATCCGGCAGATGCTCACCTATTGCTCCACGTTGATTTCCGTAAGCCTGGTTCCCTCACTGCTGCGTATGACCGGCAAGGTCTATCTGTTTGGCGCACTCGCTCTGGGATTGGCCTTCCTGTGGTTTGTCTTCCGGCTGGCGCGGACTAAACTGCCCACGACTTCGCCCGATTCCAGGAAGTTTGCCCGGCAGTTATTGCAGGCCAGTGTGCTCTATCTGCCACTGCTCTTTGCTCTGATGATGTTGAATGTAACGCGTCCCTGAATTTATGGTAACGGCCCTGCAAGAAAAAACGTCGATCGGCTCCCAGCAGAAAACCTCGGTGATTCGCGTTGAAGATATACGCCACGCTTACGGCAAGCGTGACGCCCTCAAAGGTATTTCATTTGACGTGCAGGCAGGCGAGATCTTTGGCCTGCTCGGACCCAACGGCAGTGGCAAGACCACCTTGTTCCGGATCCTTTCCACTCTCATGCTGCCCAGCAGTGGACGCGCATTGGTCTCAGGCTTTGACGCCGCACAACAGCCTGATGAAGTCCGCCGGCGCATCGGTGTCGTCTTTCAATCGCAAAGCGCGGACATAAAGCTGAGCGCAGCAGAAAACCTTTGGCATCAAGGCCATCTCTACGGGCTCCGCGGATCAGCGTTGAAATCCAGAATCAATGAGATGCTGGAGCGTGTTGCCCTGGCGGATCGCGCGAAAGATCGCGTAGAAACTTTTTCCGGCGGGATGCAGCGCCGCGTTGAACTGGCCAAGGGACTGATGCATCGTCCCAATGTTTTGCTGCTGGACGAACCAACCACGGGGCTTGATCCCGGCGCCCGGCGTGACCTGTGGCTTTATCTGGATGAGCTTCGCGAGCGCGAGAAAGTTTCCATCATCGTGACCACACATCTCATGGAAGAAGCAGAGCGTTGTGACAGGCTTGCCATTCTGAGCCTGGGTGAGATCGTCGCTATGGGCACACCTGCTGAGCTGCGCAGCGAGATTGGTGGAGACGTGGTAATGCTGGAGACTGCTTCTCCTGAGACACTCGCACTGCGAATCCACGAACGCTTCAAGACGGCAACCACCGTGCTCGACAACAAAGTCCGCCTGGAAATAAAAGACGGATTGAAATTCGTCACTGAGATTGCAGAAGCATTCCCCGGGACAATTCAATCAGTCTCCATCAGCAAGCCAACTCTGGACGATGTGTTCATCAGCCGCACTGGCCATCGCTTCTGGATTGACCACTCGCAGGAGAACCAATAATGGCGCAGGCAGTTATCACACCTCGAGTTGCTGCCAGAGTCAATCCCCTGCTGCCTGCTTTTACCTTGTGGTGGCGTGAGATCGTGCGCTTCTATCGCCAGCCTGCGCGCGTGGTGGGCGTAATCGTGTCGCCGCTGCTCTTCTGGATCGTGATTGGCGCTGGCTTTGGCACCTCATTGCAAAAAGGCGCAACAGGCACGGGAAACTTCCTGCAGTATTTCTTTCCTGGTGCGTTGATCATGATCGTGCTCTTCACGTCTATCTTCACCATGATGTCTGTCATTGAAGACCGCAATGAAGGCTTTCTGTTATCAGTCATGGTTGCGCCGGTGCATCGCTCCGGCATTGTCCTGGGCAAGGTTTTAGGCGGTACCACGCTCTCGGCCATCCAGGGTCTTCTTTTTTTGGTGTTTGCGCCATTCATCGGACTGAAAATCGGCATCGCGCAATTCCTGATCGTCGCTCTGGTCACTTTTCTGGTCGCATTTTCTCTGACAGCACTTGGATTCGTGATTGCCTGGAGAATGGAATCGTCGCAGGGCTTTCACGCCATCATCAATCTATTCCTGATCCCGCTCTGGATGCTTTCCGGTGCGCTCTTCCCTGTCAGCGGCGCATCTATCTGGGTACAGTGGCTCATGCGTATCAATCCCCTTACTTACGGCATGGACGCATTGCTGTTGACGATGTTTCCTGAAAGCACACGGCCAACACTGCTGGCGCTCTGGCCGTCAATCGGCGTGCTCGCAATCTTTGCTTTCATCGTGTTCATGGCTGGCTTTGTTGTGACCAATCGCAGACGCACCCTACCGGCGGCATAAATGGCGGACTATAGTTTCTTCCCTGCTTTGAATGCTACGTTGAACGGCGCAAGCGCCATCTTGATCACCACCGGACGCGTGCTGATTGCCCGCAAACGGATCCAACTGCATCGTGCCTGCATGATTGCCGCCTTCGCCACATCCAGCATCTTTCTGGTTTCTTATCTCTATTACCACGCGCATGTGGGCTCCGTGCATTTTCCCGGTCAGGGATGGGTGCGGACGGTTTATTTCGCCATTTTGATTTCTCACACGCTTCTGGCAGTTGCGGTGGTCCCTCTCGTGTTGTTTTCGCTCACCTATGGACTCAAGTCGCGCTTTGATCGCCATCGCCGCGTTGCGCGCTGGGCTTTCCCTATCTGGCTCTATGTCTCCGTGACTGGTGTGGTGGTTTACGTGATGCTGTACCAGATCTACGGAGCGCATATCTAGGCAATCTCGCAGAAAAGTAAATCAAACGTGTTCCCCGCCTCTTCGAAAATGACAGCTGCTCTTTAAGAAACCGCGCGATGCTGTTATATTGACCAAAAATCGTAAAAGGAAATTCTCCATGGCAAAGAGCGTCAACAAGGTCATCCTTGTAGGAAATCTTGGCAAAGACCCCGAGGTCAAATACACGCCCAGCGGCGTTCCCGTGGCAAAGTTCAGCCTCGCCACCAATGAAAGATATAAAGACAAGGGCGGTGAATGGCAGGACCGCACGGAATGGCACAACATTGTCGCCTGGCAGCGGCTGGCTGAAATTATTGGCGAGTATGTAAAGAAGGGATCCAAGATCTACATCGAAGGCCGGCTCCAGACCTCCAGCTGGGAAGACAAGCAGAGCGGAGAAAAGAAGTACCGTACAGAAGTCGTTGCCAGCGATCTGGTTCTGCTGAGCGGTCGCGGTGAGGGCGGCGGTGGCGATCATGAAGGACGTTCTTCACGGGGCGGAGCTTCATCTTTTGACCAGCGCACTTCGCACTCTGATGATCATGTGCCGGCGTCAGCTGAGATCACAGATGAAGACATTCCTTTCTGAGGAATCCCTCTTTATTGCGGAGAAAGATTGCTTCTCGAAAACGTGTGCCTTTACTTCAAGTAGACCAGGCACAGGTTCGTGCATGAATGCTCAAAATCGTTGCCTGACACTTCCAAGGGCATGTCTCATAGTACATAGGTACTATTTGTCTTTTATCCAAAAACACTGATGTCCAATCGGACGACTATTTTTGTCAATCCGTAATGACATTTTTTGTCATTTTTTTGATAAAATCAATGCTATTACCATCTTTACATTTTTTTACATTTCTGTGGGTAAGCCTCTTATCTATCAGCAGTTTAAAGAGATATGTAAAGTAAGCCGGGCATTGTGGCTCGCAACCTGCATATTCAAAACGCAGGTTCGCTGCTGATTTGTCGATAACAATTACAAATCTGACAACGAAAGACAAAATTCCCAGAGGAAGAGAGTTCTTACACAAAATGCGCAAACAAAAAGGTTTTTCATTGATCGAGCTGCTGATCGTAGTAGCAATCATTCTTATCATCGCTGCCATCGCAATTCCGAACCTGCTGCGTTCGAGGATGTCGGCTAACGACTCCGCCGCCGCCAGCACCATCCGTACCCTCAACACTGCACAGGTCACATTTGCCACAAACTATCCAACCGTCGGCTATGCGAGCACATTTACCATGCTGGGACCGAACGCTGCTCCTCCAGTTTGCAACGCAGCCGGCGCCTGCTTGATCGACAACGTTTTGGCAGCGACTCCAGCCGGCCCTTCGCCGAAGAGCGGCTATGGCTATTACATCAATGGTGCGCCTCCGGCTGCAGGTGTTGTGGGT